>JGI24508J20089_1000045_pt1 | contig 523146 bp, 559 predicted proteins | sample LinPmetageLP24_FD_20089 | JGI IMG/M metagenome (IMG submission 20089)
TTTGTCGAGGGTGCCTCTTTCCTTCGTCACCTTCGTTTTGCCATATTTCCTTCTATTTTCGGCCACAGGACTTTGAAATGCCACACTTCTTAGATATCCGAGTCAACGGAATCGCGCCTTTGTTATCGGTCAAGGCGTCAAAAAATTTCGTTCTTCTTCGCGTNGTAGCATCTCGACCAGCAAGAGGTGACCGTGGAGGAGTTCGATATGGATTTAATCGCGTTGGTGGTGCCATAATCACGAAAGGTTGTTGTGTTGTCAAAAATAAGGGGGAGACGCGATTTAGTCTTTTGGTGGGGCTGACTAATCCGCACAGAATTCGTGCACCCACTGTTGACAGTAATCATTTCCATATCTCAGATGCGTCAATGCGGGTTCCCATCCTGCCGCAGTGGCCTCATTGAGCCACTGAACACAGTAGTCTTCTACTAGTGGCCAGATTCTCTTGATATTCTACTCCAATCGTTAGCTCGTCTAACAGTATTCTTCTCAAGAATCTATATTTCTGGACTCAGGGGGTTCATACCCAACTCAAGCCATCTGTTTCATCATCCGACGACATGATACCCTCGAATTTCGATCCGTATCTAGTGATGCCCATCTGCCGAGCCTTCCACGAGTCGTATCTCTCGCCCTCGACATAGTCCCAATGTTCCTTGTACTCTGTGCTATAATATTCGTCCTCCTGTTCCCAGGCATCATTGTCGAGGACCGGACGGACATGGACCTTGACGCCGAGGCTGGCGAACACCGCGAACAGGACGGCATCGATACCTTTCAGCGCATATGGCATGAGTTGGTTCGTGGCCTTACGCGCGTGTGCGTATTGATGAGCGCAGTAAAATCCGAGCGTTCCTCCTACCTCTGGTGTCAGCTCGGATAAATTTTCATCAGGCAACAGTAGCTGTACCTTCACTCATAAACCCAGGCATCTCCAGCATTTTCTTCGCGCCCTCGAACAGCGGATATGAAGATGGATCAGCGGTCGGATTACGCTGTAATATGCCACCGACATGTTCCGAGATATATAGGTTATACGTGATAGTGATGCGGTGACCTGCAGTCACAGGCAAGACTTCATGTTCGCAGTCACTATAGAATGCACACCACCTTACAGCGTTCCTGTCCTCGGAAGACGAGCTTGACGTGCTCCAATCAAAGACACTCACATGACCTTCGTGTGAAATGAGGAGCTGGCCGCCTGGTATCTGGAATCAGCGTTCGATCTGGCTTGGAAGGAAAGGAAATGAGGAGAGGGGAGGGGAGAACCTTCATGATCACAAGGCAAACAGACAACCAGACTCCCAAACTGTGTCACTCCTCGTGGTCTATCGACATGTTTCTGAAACAATCCCGACTGACCAGAATGCAACTATTCAGCCTCCTATCAGCAATGAAACCAAAGATTCCCAGCAGAGCTCACATTCAATTTATACAACTCCGCCCTAACACCCCAATGATCTTCTCTGTCACCCCCAGCACCTGTCCCCGTGCCCAATCCCGCCTTGTTCAACCCCGGCAGAAGGGTCTGCTTTATCGCATCCAAGATCCCGAAATCAGCAGGGTGGAAATTAGTACTGAAGTGCTGGGCATCCAATTTCCCTGCTTTGCGATATGTTTCATCGAGGACGTCGCGGCCTGCGTGACCAAATGTTGCGGGTGTGCAGGCATGAAGGAGGTCTTGCAAGCCGTTGGACTTGTTGCTACCTTTATGTGGAGAGGGAAGTGGAAACGTGGCTTTGTGAATGGATGGGTTGGGCGTGTGTGGTGATGGGGGACGGGAGTCGAAACGGATGGTTATGGGGGGTGATGATATTGGTGCTTTGGGTGGGTCGATGCTTTCATTCTCCTCCGTCTCGTCGCCCTCCTCATCATCGTCATCATTCACATCTTCCTCGGGTATCATACTGTCGCTCCTATTCGTCGCCTGGGAAGGAGAAATTAGGGTTCTTCCTCCCAAGCAGTACGAGGCTGTAGCTTGATGCCCCGAGACTGCTGCTTTCAAGTCCTCGAGGAGGAAAGAAGACGTTATGGCTGCTAGGGATTTACTGCCTAGACTGCTGGCGGTGTTCTGTACGCGCGATGAGGATGGTGATGAAGTATGAGAGTGTGCTCCCGTTACTGTGTCGGAGTCGGAATCTGACTCAGAGGCAGAATTGGAGCCTATGTCTGTGGTGGAGGAGGCTGTGGAAATGCCACGACCTGGTGGGATGGGAGGAGGTGGCATCAAGTTGCGTGAAGAAGATGGGGATGCCATGGTAGTATTTCACTGCTAGTCTGTGCCTGTTATGGTGTAGCAATAGACTGAAAACACCTTTGCATTCAAAAGCTAGATCTTGGAAGGAGGAAATGCCATCATTTATGAAGACGGTAGTCACTACAAAGCGACTCGGAACTGTAGGCATCAAGTCGCTATCGCCTCCATATATTTCCCTTTTGACGACTCCGATATGAAAACACATGATCATTTCCTTGTAGAAACAGTCATCAATGTGGTTATTTTGGGATGTTTGGATCTCGCTTAAAGAGGTTGCCTGGACTTGCCTAGAGGGAAATGCAAGGGGTAGGAAACATCTTCTATCTGGAAGCCCTTTGAACTTTCACTAGACCAAGGCAAAACTTACTCTAGATCGATTCCCTTTGATGTCGCGACTCCAAAACCCTACGCAGGGAGCGTGTCGTGCTGCTGAGACCATTCATTCTTGGTCGATGATATCACGTGACGTATCAGGACCGAGCGTGGGGAGTAGCATTTCTGTATTATTTGCTTGGGTGTGGTGCTTTTCCCAACCCTATCAAATAACGCGAGGCTCAAACACGTGAGGATAAATGAGAGTTTAAATCCGTCAAGGGCAGAAATATGTAGATTTAGATCTTCGAGATAGCCGAGCTGGAAAGGGATGTCGCGCAGGGACGGTACTCTGGTGGCTGGACATGACCCGAGCGAATGGTAGTGATAGGCGTTCGATGGCTTGAGATGGATTGATTTGTAGAATTCTTAAGTTACTTCAGTATCTTTCCTGTTTTTTTTTTAATTCATGAAGCTGATTTTTGTATCGACCGCTGTCACAGTATTCCCAAAATACCTCTTGATATTTCTGTTGTGCTTCCAACAACACACCAACCTTGCATGAAGCAGATTCGTAATATCTTCACCAAACAACATAAAAATACGAAAGAGAGTTTGGCATCTCCAACCTCAGGGATGTCTTGCATCCATTCTCGAGCAGCAACGCGAGTCCACTCCACGGTGGCATTTTGCGCGCCACTCCATTCCTCGCGACTCGCCAAGCGAGAGACACAACATACGAGCATAAACATATAGGTATAGGCACTTGCCTACCAAATGTTACCATCTCAACTCTCTTCGACACCCTGCTCGTAAGCAGCAATCGCCAAACGAAATTCGACAATCGACGAAGCAAAATCCCGACCTCAACCAAATCCATCTCGCCGGCGAGCAGACCCCACCGACACCATGGGAACACAACTTTCAGCCAACAGTTCCGTTCTCATTTCCCTCGTTGTACTGCTCATCTTGATCATTTGTATTATCTGCGGCATGTGGTTCTACCGCCTATACAACACGCGCGGTTTCCACCTCACGGACTTTGAGCGCCTCTCCAAAGACGCCCGCTCCCTCTCTCAAGAAACAAGTTTCATCCGTAAAGACATCGAGAGTGACGACTCGTCCGCGCCTTCGCTCAAAGTCTCGAATATGGAGTACATAACCTCTGCCGAGGAGCTGGAGTGTGGGATCCGGATTGCTTTGAGCGCATGGGAAGATATCATGCAGCCGGATGAGGGGGATGCGTTGGATGAAGAGGGTGGTGTTGGAGGCTCAAGAATTGATAGGAAGGGGGAGAGGATGTTGAGGCAGAGGAGGAGGAGTCATGGACGGTATGTGATTGGGTTGATGAGGGAGAAAGCTATGGAGGGGGTGGAGAGGAGGAAGGAACTTAGTCGTGGGTTGCAGGCTATGCATTTGGATGTTTTGTCGAGGTACGTGAGTCCTTTGGCCCTCTCGGGACTCTAACGTGGCTTAAAGAGTTGTGCTGATCCGTGAACGATTGTAGAAACCCCGCTATTCCGTCCAGCCCCGTGAGTGACCGTTTTGAAGGCAGCAGCAATAAACATGGCAAAGGCAGAAAGTTCATTGTAAGTTCCTTTCTCCTCGCTGGCCAGTTTGATATGACCTGACTTGAGGATCCAGCCCGAAAGATTTCGCTTGCTCTCTCGCACACCTTCCGGTTCTGCTACTGTAAGTCTCTCCTCTATTTATTCCGCCTGTTTTCGCTAACGCGTTACTCTTAGCCAAATGTACCGACGTCGCCGTCTCCCGCTCAGTACACGACAAGGCCCATGACGCGGCCGGCCGCAAGTCCCATGCTCCCCTTAGGGCGTGTCTTTTGAGAACAAAAACTTCATTTTTTCAATGCTTTTGTGGAAGCTTGTGACCATAGAGAGCTGAATGGTGTCCTCGGACGATGAATATGATCATGACATGCTTGAACGGTCAAGAAGGAGCGCACTTGCCTTCATGTGCTATATGACGACGCAAGGGATGCTAGAGGGACAGCTGGGTGCAGTATAGATCAGTAGTAGAATTTGCATCCAATGCGACAGTTGGATGCAGCCGATTATGTTCGGATGCTTGGCCATGCCGTCGCTGTTGGCCATCGGGCATTGTCCTGCTGTTGGAGTTTGGTAGATACGCAGACTTGCTTGGCAACTGGATGTCGTTCTTATGAGAGTTCATCCCTGTTGTATGTCATGAGCTATCATATCGAATGTCTGTTTAGGGGCGTACAATTATACCTTTTATCTCTTGCATGATATGTCCCAATCATTGATTGGGATCGCTCGATGTTGTTCATGCGGAATCGATGTTGTGGCCCTTCGGTCCCTGGCCTTTGGTATGCCCATTGCAGCAGTGGCCAGTGACTTCTTGGTTTCAATCAGCCTTGTTGAGCTGCTAGCTCTGTGTCTTGTAAACATTTCCGTAGGTAGTCCGGGTTCTTGATTTTCTTTGATTGGTTTCCGCCAACCAGATCAGACCGATGCTCTGCTCCTCAGACGTACACTTCATCGACCATGCATGTATAACCTCGGGTCCGGGCAAACATTCGACTTGTCAAGTGATCTATTCACGATCAAGTGATTGGCCTGTCGGCACCCGCTTTCATACAATTTTGCCCCTATAATTCTCTTCTGTCGACTTCGTGCGGCCGCAACGAAAGGCTCAGTCAGTTTGCGATGCATCAATGCAGGCGGGCTTCCAATTGACGTGCATATATTTCCTGTAATATAGGCTGTATCACCCTTTAATATAATTCTCGATTTTCTGCCTTTATGCTCTTCCCAGCCATGAAAACTGCCTTCCTATTGCAGCCTTCCGGTACAGAGTTTAGCGAGTCGTGTATTTGGGCTGAATAGGGGTTTGCGAGCACTTCTCTCTTTGTCGTCGCTGACTGATGCAATTGTGCCCCTTTTGTCGCGAGTAATAGGAAGCGGATTATATATCTTTGTTTGAATTTGCACTTTGGATTAGCGATGGTATTAATCATTAGTTCTTATGGTCATCATCCAGTTGTCCGAGCTGCTCGGCTTTCCAATTTCGTTATCACCGGACAAGCCGTAGCTGTATTGCCTGAGGCCCAGAAACCTTGATCTTTCCATTACCAAATGATGGTCTCAACCGCATTGCTGCAGCCATGTTTCTTCTACGTCCAGATGCATGCTCTCCGCATGCAAGCCTCTGCAGCTCGCAGGAAACAGTGAGATGACAGTCAGACAGAAAGCTGTGCCGTCCCGTCAAGCCGGGGTATCTTCCCGAAGCTGCACCACCGACCCGGCGAATGGCTGATGTGTCACATCTAAAGCTCCGAACAAACGGTTCATCCACATTGCTGGATCCAATCGAACCCCCATGGCCGGGATTCTTGGGATCTTTTGAATGCCCTCATTCGATGCTTGGGCCCGCAGCCCCTGTAGCATGTCAGTCTTTGCTGCTGATTTGCGCAAGAAGCGGGCCCGTATCCAATTTATAGTCTAGTGTGTTCCCATTAAAGGCCAGGATCGACCCGAGGGAGAGGTCGTCGGGATTCCGACCGCTGGGAAACCCATCCTCGTCTCTGAACAACCTTGAGTAACGTCAAGAAAACCTCCGTTGCCTGCGGACGAAGCACGACTGCGATCGCAACAACGACGACAAACATCCCGCCGCCGCCTCAGTACACGACATGGCGGACGCCGATGAGCATATCGAGGTGGTGAGACAGCATTTCTCATACGTGGGGAAGCGGAGCTGACATATTTGAAAAGCGCGCCAATGCGGGCTCATCGTCGCGGTCTTCTGAATATGAAATGTGCGTTTTCCAGCTACATTCCTGATGTACTTACCGGACCAGCCGGCTCATTCCAGGTGCATTCAGGGGAGATACATTTTCAGTAGATTCCAGTATCACGCAGTATCGGATCGAGAACGGACGACGCTACCACGCCTACAAAGACGGCCTGTACTGGTATGGGACTAGACTGACGCGGCGATGCAACTACAGACTAACGATGTGTAGGGCACCCAACGACGAAAGACAGAATGAAAATCTTGACATTAGGTTAGTAGTCTCGATTAGGCCAGCGGAACTTGACTGACTGAAACTCCAAAGTCATCACAAATACCTACTTTGTCTTGACCACAAGTTAGTTCTTGCACCTATTGATGATAATATCGAGGTGAGAAGTGTTCTAGGCCATTTGCTAGAGATTTAGAGAAGCTTACTAGAAATGTTGAAGAGGGCTTTGGATATTGGTACAGGGACCGGTATTTGGGTTCGTAAGCCATCATCCGCTATCAGAGCGCTCTGACGCAAGGAAACAGGCAATAGACTTCGCAGATGAGCATCCAAACACCGATGTAATAGGGACAGACCTGTCTCCTATTCAACCGTCATTAGTGTTCGTCCTCAAAATCTGCCATTACGGTTCATGCTAACTGTATACTAGTCCGCCAAATTGCAGGTTCGAAATCGATGATGCCAGTGACGAATGGACTTATCCTACAAACTTTTTCGACTTCATTCACATAAGAGCTTTATTTGGGTCCATAGAAGATTGGCCTGCTTTATACGCGCAAGTGTTTAAGTAAGTCGTTGTTTGTGGATGGAAATGGCGAAAGAAGATCAATTTTACTGATGACGTTAGGCATCTCAAACCCGGTGGCTGGATCGAGCATGTTGAAGGATCAATCGAGGTATGCTTCTCTGCAATTTTTGTTCCTAGATCTTGTCAAGTTCTTCGGCGGGATCAAGGAACCCAAGGACTTCACTGCACCGACTCCTCGGCACTTTTACCAATAACTGACTTCCAAATTCGCAGATCAAATCTGATGATGGTACACTGGCCGAGAACAGTCCGTTAAAAACATTCACAAGCGTGCGTCTGCCATATTTCAGCATCCTGCTGTTGAGTACCAGCAACGGAATTCTCGGGGCTGCCGGCTGACTTGGAATAGCTTTTCGCAGAAGCAGGAGCGATAACCGGCCAGATTTTCAACGTAACAGACATCATGAAGCAGAAGATTACAGAAGCAGGTTTCGTGAATGTCGTCGAACAAGTTTATAAAACACCACTGGGAGGTTGGCCAGCCGATGCAAAACTGCGAGAACTGGGTCAGTGGGCTCTGTTGGGGTTCGATACCGGGCTCGAGGGCTACGCACTAGCCACTTTGACCAGAGTTTTGGGCGTGAGTGACCCGGAGCCGCATACAGTTTTGAGATAATATACTGACGACAGCACAGTGGACACCGACTCAAGTTCACGTTTTCCTGTCAGTGTCAACATCGACGTTCCTGGCCCCCGCGAAAACATCACTAACTCTATTTTAGTGCACAATTACGAGTGGCTGCCCGAGACCGAAGAACGCATTCGTACCACGAGATAAAAGTTGTCTACGCTCAGAAACCGCTTCAATAGCATGAATGTAATGATTGAATGATTTGCATCTTTTCTTCCAATCTATTTCATGAATTCTTTGTCTCACTTCGAGTAATGGCAGATTGCATCGTATTTGTTCTTCCAAGAGATCTTTCATTATTGTTCTGCTTATCTTAAGTCATATGGGTGGTTTTTCGGAATCACATCCTCCAATTTTAGACCCAAAAGTTTCATCAGGCAATACTTGCCCTGCACCAGGACCGCAACAAATAGAGTAGCTCCAAGGTTGGTTTCAGAGCTGGACGTATGGGTCGAATGGGTCCCTTCGATGGTGGGTCCTCCTTACGCAAATTGCCATGTCCAACGGACCGCAGCGCAAGCCTGTTCACAACCCACTCTACAATTGCAATTCCGCCCCTTTCATTCGTCAGCCTCCAAATTGAAGCCTCATTTTGGAGCGAATTTCACTGTGGATCCAGTTGTCGCAGGATTGTTTGCCGGGTCAACCTTCCTAATCTCTTTCCTCGCTAAGTTATCGCAACCGTGCTCGCCCTGCCGTTTGATGTTGGCCGGCTTGCTGCTAACTATTTCCATACAATTTGCAGAGGCATTGACATATCAAACAGGCATGGCGTGGCTCAACGACGATAACCTTGTTTGCCAAGCTCAGTATATTTCTTCAGGCGACAGAGCCATTGGTGAAGCGCACAAGATTCGTCACCAGTTGCTGTTTACGCTGCGTCGAGGAGGACGAACCGCGTGGATCTACAATTTAGAAACCTGCGTTGTGTAATCGTCCTCGGATCGCAGACATCAGCCTTCAAACGCGAACCACTCGTGGCTCATCGAGAACTCACTGCTCGAGATCTGACGTTTCAATGTGCAGATTCTCATCCCAAGTCTGCAGAGGTCCAGCCACAGCAGCCTTGTCATGGCCCAGTACCGCTGCGCTAAAATTGGGCGGTACATGCTCCATTGCTGCTCCGTGCCTGATGCTCCGGTCTCCCCTAGATTGTGCATGCAAGAGCCTCAAAATATGTGGACTTCACTATCCAATGGTTGTCTCTACTCGGAGAACAGACCCATCTGATATCTCGATTCGGCCATCACAAGCATCCTTCCCTTGTTTGAATGCTGGAGATCCTCCTAGCCACTCCGGAGGTTAGAATGCGAAAACGGGTACAGAATCCACCATCGTCAATCTGCTGCGTACGCACATATCCCACGCCTTTTTCAGTGGAAGTACTGTATTTGCTGCGAAACTAACCCCCACAGCCGCCTCTACGATATTGGAACCCAGTGAGAATGCAGCGCGACTGGAGGGAAGCTCCACCAACCCGTCTGCTTTCCACTTTTATGACAGTTGGCAGCTGAGTTAAGTATCTGGGTGTTGGCCGTTCTTTGGGAATGCCCTCCTCACACTATTGTCTTTCAGTCATACCGTTCCCTTTCCTCTTCCTTTTCTTTTCCGTCTACTTTCTTCTCTTTTGCTTTCCCATCTCATCGCTGGCGAAATTTACTTTCTCGACAGCACCACCTTCACTTGATTTCTCTTCTCTCTAAACATTTCGATTCGAAAGGGGGATGAACTGGAGTTTCTACATCTATTCTCTACTGTTGCTTTGGAGATCGGTGTCGGAAGCTTGGAAGACGAGTTTTAGCGAGTCTGTATACAAGCAATCATGCCTTCGTGGGGTGTTTTACAAGATCCAAAGTACCCATATGTGTGTTTGCTGTCTCAACTTACCTTTCCGTGGCGATTCTAATTGTTGCGCAGGTGCCAGGAACAGTCAATCTCAATGAAGAAGTCAGCGCAGGTATGTAACCCAAAAAGGGATCTAGAATTATATGAGCTAATCATTATTATCACAGAGAAGCTTGAAGATTGGGAATATGAGGAGCCAAAGAAACGCGGAGACATTGTGCTCAACCCACAGCCAAGCGACTCACCGAATGACCCTCTCAACTGGTCTACCACAACGAAGATGGCAATCCTACTTATTCTCTCCTTTACAGCGGGTGTCACCGTATCGCTCGGTCCCATGATCACGACTGGTTTGGAGGACATTGCGAAGGAGTTCGGCGTCACGACCGATCAAGTATCTTTTAGCGTGGTCGGACTGTTACAACTTACAACCGGAGGCGGTACATTCTTCACAGCGGCAGCTGCAGCGGTATGGGGAAAGAGACCGGTGTTCATTGTATCAGCATTTGCACTGTTCGGCACATCAGCTTGGGGCTTCTTTGCTGGTAGCTTCTTGTCCTTGACAATGATGAGAGTCTTTCAAGGTTTTGCTGCAGCTCCTCTTGAGACGCTCGTCAGCGCTACTGTATCCGAGCTCTTCTTCGTCCATGAGAAGGGCAAGATGCTGAGTATTTGGAACTTGTTTGTTATGGGTGGTGTCAAGCTCGGGTAAGTAGCCCATCATTCTATCCCTCAATCCCATGCTAATGAGGACTAGTCAGTTGATTGCCGGCTTCATCATTCAGAAACTGGGCTTCAAGTTCACATTTGGTATCTGCGCACTCATCTACGCAGGTATCATCCCTTTGATGTACTTCTTCGTCTACGAAACAGTTTACTTCGCAAAAGATCCCGAAACCGAAATCATCTTCGACAAGTCCAGTCTTCGTGTATACGAGATCGTTCTTCCCGAACCAAAGAAATCCTACAGCGAAAGACTTCAGATTTTCCAAGGCCGAGTTTCTAAAGCTGGCTTCTGGCGCTTGTCCTTCAAGCCTCTCCCTCTCATCACCTTTCCCGCCGTCATCTATGCTTCTCTTACATATTCGGTCTACGCCGCTGGCTTAACTCTTATTGCCCTTCTCCAAGACACTATTTTCTCCGCCCCTCCCTACAACCTCAACGCCTCAGCTATCGGCCTCACCAACCTTCCTCTCTTCGGTATCGGTCTTGTCGGCACCCTCGTTTCTGGCTACTGCGCTGATGCCGTCGTGCAATTCATGACCAAACACAACAAAGGTGTCTACGAGCCAGAGTTCCGACTCGTGCTCATGATTGTCGCTGCCAGTCTCAGCACCGTCGCCTACGTTGGTTTCGGCTACAGCGTAGCTGCCGGTGCACCTATCTACATCCCTATCGCTTTCCTCGGTGTGCAAACGGCTGCCGTTCCATTCGCCACGAGCTCTATGTTCACCTATGTTATGGACTGCCATGCGACACACGCAGCGCAGGCCTTCGTGACGATGAACTTCATCAAAGCACTTTTATCTCTCGTCATGAGCAACTTCGTCAACGGGTGGTTCGAGCAAGTCGGACCCAAATCCGTCTTCACTGTGGTCGCAATTGCAAACCTCGCCGTTTCAGGCTTTTCACTCCCGATGTACATCTTCGGAAAACGTCTTCGAAGCAAGATTGCACGAAGTGCCTTCCATCAAAAATTCTAGATCGGTGTATTTATTCTTGTACAAAATATTGGCGATTTCGAAACCGGCGCAATCAGAATGGAATAGATGGGAGACTTCACGGCTTTACGACACTAGATGATCATTGGACATGATCTAGATGGACTTCGGGTACATATATTCTTGACTGAGTTTGATACTTGTATATATTATTCTTTCCTTTGTCTCCGTGGCTGGTAGCCCAAGTCGTCTCTGAGATTCACTTGGATCGCCACCAAACCTAGAAGTACACAAATAAAAATGTGGATACCAGATTTTCATAATTTTTATTGTCCACGTCTTTTGTTGTCGTTGCTCAAGTGGACGGCATTACACGTCTGTGGATGTATTTTCCTACCAAACCATGACCCTTACCCCTGAATGCTGTCCGTCCTATATTTAAGCGAGAGTGTGGATACAAACATTGGAGCCGGAGGTCGCGAGGACCCACTACTTCAATGCCAGACCTTGCATGTTTCAACTTCCAAGCCTTTTCCCATGCGAATACCTCAGCCTTATTCAAACTCTCTATTTTAAGCTCAGAGCGAGTATCTCGGGGTCAAAAACTCTATCTTTGTACTCACATCACTTCTCGCTCCTAACCACGACCGCAGAGACGGCTTCCTCATCATCAAACCCCTCAACATATTCCCGATTCGCAACTTCCTCAAACTTCATAGCACGTTCCTCCTCCACGAAGTCCCCCACAAAGCTGCAGAGGAAATACACAACACTGCTCACGACACAAGTCAAGATCCAGCCAATCTGGTAGATTTTTAGCCAAGCAGGTGACAAGTCATGTCCGAACAACGTGGCAAATCCGGGGATGGGCAAAACAACAGCCACAGTATACGCCACACACGCTCTCCAATTGACTCCGCAAGTGTACCAGTACCTGCCTCTCGGATTCGCAGAATAGAGTTCGCCAACCCAGATATTGCCTCTTCTTACTACCAGGTAGTCGGTCAAGAAGATGCCTACGAAGGGTCCAAGGAAGATGGAGTAGCCGCCGAGGAATCGGAGGAATGATGTTGCGGATGTTAGGATCTTCCAGGGACATATGACGAGTCCGAAGATGTAGCTGAGAAACATTCCGCGGCGAATGTTGAGGAAGCGGGGAAGGTAGGTTGAGATATCTGCACCCCATGGGATCACATTGACGCCTAGATTGGAGGCCATGATTGAGAATAGGAAGCCCATAGAGACGAATGCTATTCCTGCACGGGCACCTGGTCCCCAGTAGTGGGCTAGAATGGCATTTGATAGATCCCAGGGGTTCCAGATTGCTTTCTCGAGATCCCAAGCTTGTTTGATGGCTGAGGTGCCGAAGATGCCTAGAGTTGCGCATAGAGTGTTGCCGATTGGTAAAGCGAGAAGTTGTGACCACAGGGGGGCAGACCGAGTCCTGGCGTATCGAGCGAGATCTGGCTGGTTGACTATATTCGAGGCTGTCTTTCCCATCGTCGAGTTGATTCCTGAAAGCATCGCCCAGGCAAGTGCACTGCCGGTGAGACCCTTAGAACCAAAAGTGCCAGCCTCATGGCCCCGACCCTTCACCATGCAGAAAATGAAGAGGCCGATCACAACAGGTGGAAGCACCACTGACTTGATGGTGAAGATTATCTTGACTTTTGTAACGGGGATACTGAGTAGTGGCATAGATCCGAAGAAGAATATGAGCAGGCCGATGAGTTGCTGGATCGTGATATCCGAGCTCTCTGGAATGGGATCGTGCATGTTCATAAATGATTTGCCGATGATGCAGTTAAGTAGAACAGCAGTAAAATATCCACCCTGCATGAGTTGTATCCCAATCCATACCGTGCCAACCAAAGTTCGTACAAAGACCGGGAACATGCCACCGACCATACCCCACGGTACTCTCGACGCGACAGGAAATCCGAAGTGATAGACTGCTGCACTACGAGAATGCATAGCCATTCCAATGGCTCCAAGAAGATGAGAGATGAACACCACGATGATCGCTATCATCAAGTCAGTACTTTCCCCCCTGTAGACTCGAGCAGACCTCAGAATCAAGTCCCACTTACCCTGCCAGCTCTTCAACCCAACAGCAATCAACGAACTCCCCACTGTCCAAACACCAGTCGAGAAGCCATAACTCCACCAAAACGCTGCATAATTCCTCCACGTCCAGGTCCAATCTTCAGGAGGCGAGATATCAAGATCGGAATTAGTCCAAGGGTTTCGATGTTCGAGGTGTCCTAGACGAGATTCTTTGGTTTCGACGAAGGAGAGGAAAGCTCGTTTGCTGGTGAGCGCCTGTTTCGCGTCACTTAGTCTTGTAGACATTATGAAGTCAACTTAGCCCTCGATGAACTTCAATGCCAGAGAAACGACAGGAAGGATCTGGAGAGAGAAAGATATCAAACCTTCTTTGAGCAGAATTGCCAGAATTCCAGCTAAGCCTACGGCCCGCTTTCTTATCGACGTTGAGGATCTTTGAGATTAGTGGAATTCATTAGTGGGATATTGAAGCTCTAGACACCATGGTATCTGAGGCGCAATGCTGTATCTAGACGAGAATCCGAGTCAGATCCCCACATGGTCTTTGCGATCTCACCTGTCGAAGGTGGGATATATCTTGGAATTGCCTTCGATGCCTTGGCTGTGTTGTTTGTACAGTACTAGCGACAAATATTGGGCGTGCTGGGCACCTGCACAAATGTCTACCTCACCGTCAAGAGTGGGATTTGATCGGCACGCTGCGCCGAAGGCACAGTAACACCACCTGGTAATAACGTCCCCCGCATTTATTATCCTTGAGTCTCATCGAATCTCAAATTTTGTACTTTCAACCTGATTCAGGTCATCTTACAGTTTCCAAAGAGAGAAAGAAACCGAACTTGCAAGTCAGACAAACAAGCGAAGTCATCAAGACCTCTGATCCCAATCGCAATATGGCCCCATCCGCCAATCACCCCGAACCAGAACCAGAATACGTCGTAGTCTTCGCAGGAAAGGGCACTATCAAACGTGAAATCCTAACCGGGTCTCGAGCAAAACCAACATTCTCCACCATTCCACAAGTAGACTTCTCCAAAATCGACAGCCCATCACTTTCCGATCGACAAGCCATAGCCAAAGAAGTCGGAGCCGCATTTCGCGATTCCGGATTCTTATATGCTGCAAATCATGGGATATCACAAAGTTTACAGGATGGGCTGTATCGTGTGATCAAAGAATTCTTTGCTTTGCCGTTGGAGGAGAAGATGAAAGTGCATATCAACAAATCGGCGAGCATTAAAGGGTATGAAGCGCTGCTAGAGACGAAGTTGGATGCTACCACGCGTGGAGGTAAGTTTCACTGAGTTCTTCCCTTCATGTCTCATCTGGAGAAGACAATTACACGTACTAAAAAGAAATGTAGACCTCAAAGAAGCTTTCAACATCGGCGACGACCCTTACGACCCCGAGCAAAACGTCCCTTCCAACTTCGACATCTCCAGTTACCCCAAGAACGGTAATCAATGGCCTACCGCGCTCCCGGAATTCCGAACCCTCATGTATAAATACAACACCGCCGTCCTATCCTTCAGCAAGAAACTCATGCGTATCATTGCACTCGCGTTGGATCTACCAGAGACGTACTTTGACCACATGGCCGCCTTCCCCATGGCCGGTCTCCGAGCCCTACATTACCCCTCCCAAGAAATCGCCGACGACATCGGAATCGGTGCTCATGCCGACTATTCGTGGTTTACACTCGTGAATCAGCTATCTCCCACTCCAGCGCTCGAAGTGCTCAACCACAACGGACAGTGGATTTCAGCGCCTCCGATTCCAGGGACATTGGTGGTCAATGTGGGTGATTTCCTAGAGATGGCGACAAACAATGAGTTTGTGAGTACGGTGCATAGGGTGGTGAATAAGACGGGGGAGGAGAGATATAGTATTCCGTATTTCTTCAGTCCGAGTAAGGATGTCATGATTGAGACAGTGCCGACTTGTGCCAAGGAGGATGGGGTGAAGATGAAGCCGATTTTGGCGGGGGATTGGCAGCAGGAGAGGTTGTTGAGAGCTAGGTACAAGCATCCGAGTAGTATCGCGGCGAGGGCGAAGGGCGAGATCTGATGACATTTTGGTTGTTCAGCGTTCTATTGTTGTCTCGTAGGGACTGTTGGCTATCTAAATGGAACTACACTTGCACTGCTTACAGGTGTTTGGAGTATGCCAAACTAAAATCCTGTCATCATCATGCCCAGATGTAGACGCCGTTATGTACCAAACCTGATGTTTAGCAAGGCAGACTTGATCCCCTGTTTGGGTTTGGCGGTGACCATCTCAGTTTTGAGAGGAGTTATGATCTTTGAGATGAAGACTGTCAAATTGTTTGCGAATAGCATCCAGCAGAAGTACGTGGGATTATATGCAGTAGTGTATAGAGACCATGGTTTCCCGTACTGAACCCCACTGCCCGGGTTGTGAAAGGCAGCTGCCTATTCTCGGGTAGATCCATTTCAGGCAAGATACGGGCCCTCCTACGCAACTAGACGATCAGTGGCGCAGCAAAAGGGGCAACATCATTCATACAAAGCCCTCTCTGACCTCTTCCCTTTCGGCAATTCTCAACTTCTGCCTTCTCAAGGGCGCCCAGCCCAGCACCCAACACGCCGTCCCACCACCACACCAACAAGCGAAAACAAAACAAGCGAGCTTGCACAACAACTTCGCCTCGGCAACCAAAAACACCAAAAATCATCACCACACACCCAAAAACCAGAAAAGACCAAAAGAATAAAAGACAAAAAGAAAGGAGCCATATAACAAGCGTTTTTCAACCTCATAGTTCAAATTCATAACAGATGCCCACGACAAAGGGCGTCTTTCATCCGACTGTTACTTTTGCTTCCACGAACCAGATGCCTGCGACGAAGCGCATCTTTCATCCTACTGGCTGTACCTGTAAGAAACGAGAGGAGAGACGAAGCTGGTGCTCCATCACCGAAGTGTTGAAGGAAATTTGCTTATTTCGCTATATGTTGTGCGTTGCACTTTGCAGAATTTTGGTTGAGGCTGGTGATGGTGAGGGAATGGAGGCGAGCCGATATGGGAGAACGCGACGGTGACGTAGCGACGACTACACGCTCACCTTCGCTTTTTCGTGATGCGCACTGCGCGGCCACTGAGCATGCATTTACCATTGCTACTTTTCGTCAAAGGCAGAGAAGGTTCTCTCCTCGTTTGCAACAGAAATCCTTGACTTCGTCGTTTGTCTACTTTTCATCAGCGCCTTGATCACAAAACACCCACCACGCACCGCTGGCAACAGCTTCTCGCTCCGAACAAGCACCGAGAGGAGCTCTCTAGTCGATTCAATGCCAGGATGCAATCCATGGTTTGGTGCAATCATCACATTCGTGAGATCCCGAGCAACTTACGATTCCCCCCTGGAGCGTGGTTCGTCACCAAGTCAACAGCAACAACGACAACGCAAAATGACGCGAATTGGAATGACAAAGAACAATTGCATTTCTCGACAACTAAGCCGACGGACCCGAAGGCTTGGTTTGATCATATTCATTATGTCTTACAATTTGGGTATCTACTCTTATTCCCCAGGCATGTGTTCCTGATATCCTCTGCCTCCAACCATCTGAGTACCCCAGGCTTTTGAGCGGCTTGTGTCACCAGTATCCGCCTTCCGCCATCGCTCAACCTCCCAAGGGGGTAAACATCTCACTGTTGGATTTGTGCCCAGATAGCCCTTGGGCCATATTAGTTTCCCGATACTGCGCGGCCCTTTCATACAGCATCATCAACATTCTCCCTCGAGTTGAGCAACTCATATTGCTGCGTGTTCTTCTGCTGGCGACGGAGTGCGAAGATCCTCGACGATTGCTTTTTGAGCATCTCGCGGTACGTCCAGGCAAAGAAACCAACTACCAGGAAGAAACAAAGAGATACCAGAACCTGGAAGAGAGAGATCGGAATCTGGTCATGTGTTAGCTTTTCGCCCAGAGATTTGGTCGAAAGATATACTTACGTATTCCTCAAAGGTACTGTCGACCACGTCCGTATATCCCAACACCTCGCCGGCTCTGTCGAGAGCCGCAACTCGAACAAATCGGCGTTCCCAGCTATCACGCATGAAAACACCCTCAAACCCATCCTTCTTGATCTCCTCGACAACGGCAAAATCGTCATCAGTCGCCTTCAAAGATTTCGCGCTTTCAAGTCTCCATTTCGCAACCTCAGTTGCTCCATTCCAGCTCGCGAATATCTGGCCCGCGAAGATCTTGATCGCAGGTGGAGTTTTCGGCTTGCCGACCCACTGGCTCTTGAATACTCGGTATGATTTTACCCATCCGAAATCAAGGATCATGAAGAACAGCGATGCGCCGAAATGTGTGTTGCACAGAACTTCACCATCTGCAGTAAATTCTGTATATGCTGGTGTGTTTCCCCATCCAATCATTACGTTCCCAGTCTCTGGTATCACCTGCATGGATCCTTGCGAGATGGACAGAACGTTATCCGGGTGGTTGTATGTTTGAAGCAGTTTTACGGTCATGTTTTCGAAGTCGAATTGAACGAGCATGCCGCGACTGTGCTCCGCGAGAGGATGGAAGACGTTCTTTGCATGGTTGTCGTAGAAGGACATCGTGTTGTTTCCTCTCCATCTCGCATGGTGCTGCCATTTGAAGTTCGAAGCTTCCCCCTCAGACAGGTCCGTAAAGTCACTGTGTTTGCCCCCAAGACTCCACAGAATGTTTCCTTTTGGATCCAAATAGTATATGGCGCGCATGTGTCTTGACGATATGAGGTAGTTCCCCAAATCGTCCTTCTCCACGCTATTTAGATGGAAGAAATCCCACGCAGTCTTCTTCGTCAATCCATCTTTATGTCTGAGCTTATACGAATGGCTGAGGGGTACATGGTCGGAAGCGCGCCATTGGAATAGCAATTTCCCAGTGGCTATATCAACTTCTTGGAAAAGGCAGTCGTCGATCCAGCATAGACCGTCATGTCCAACGTCTGAGCAGTCCACCTCTTTGTCCTCGTATATTGTGAACAGCGCAGTTCCATTATCCGTTATTTCGAATTCGTGGAGATCGCCTCCCATGTCGATGTCGACCGAGTTCACGGTATGCGCGACTTCATACGAGGAATTGAGCTTCGGGAAATTAGTGCTGCACGTTTCCAGATTCTTTCAACAACTTACCATGTAGTAAGAGCCATTGGAATGTGGTCCCCCACTCGTTCCCGACCAGAAGGTCAAGAAATCTTCTCCCTTGTACCTTTGTACCTGCAGGTTCATTGCTTGCCCGAACTTTCCCTCAGACCACACCAAATTGCCCCTCGAGTCAAGAATTACCGGTCCTGGGTTGGGAACATTGACGCCTCGAGGGCTCATCAGAATGAGACCGCCATCTTTGTCGCATCGAGGATCCCATTGCGAAATCTGTGCCCAAGGCGTTGGCTGGCCAAGAGTTACAAAGTTCTGCGTCGGGTAAACCCCATAAAAGCCCAAATCGTACGCGTTCAGGGATAAAGCTCTAACTGCTGCCGGGAGAGCTGTGAGCAGGGCGAAGGAAGTCCTCATCGTCGGATTGAATCAACAAATGCTCGTCGCCGGCATCCGAGGAATGGAGAAGTAAGAGGAGAAGGAGAGGTTCCGAGGAGAGATAGCATTTTCATCTGATATCGCTACCCTGTTCTGTATCCCACTCGATCCTATCGCATCCATCCCATCTTTCGCAATGGGGCAGTGCAATATGCCAAGGACTGCGAGTCGGGTCCGTAACGCGCATTTCAGTTGGTTCGCTCCCGATGGCATATGCCATTCAGACGGCCGCGTGGGGACGGGGAGCGTCCTGGTTGCTGCATGGGGGAGGAATTGCGAGTTGCAGAACGCCAGCCGCGTCATGACAGCTGCTTGGCAGCCCACTTTCCTGATTCGCGTGTTATCTTGGAGATCTTGGAAGTCGGTAAAGAAAAGGGGCAACGCCGACGGGCCGTTGTCCGACATTTATTCTTCCCTTATCATCATCAGCATCTCCATGAACTCCTGAATTGTGTCTGTGGTTTGTATTTGTTGACTTTCGGCTGGGTCGATTACTCAAGTGAAGCGAGAGACCGGCCAGGGAGCTGCTTACGTGAAATGTGGAGGTTGTCACGTGTTAGTCACCTGCCTCGCCTTTGCAGTTTGATTCAGGTGGCTTGGGATCGTCTGCAGATTTGCGAGTATTTGGGGAAATATTACTTGAACCTATTGTTTTTCGACTATGGCTCCCGCATTTCGTACCTCGTCGGCGAAGGGCCAAAATAATGAAATTCGGCGTCGTCCGGTCAGCCAATGCCGACCCTTGTCCTTTCACAAAGCGCTTTCTTTGTCTGTTTACAAAATTTGGACAAGAAGTCTGACTATACATCATAATGAAGCCTGTCTTGCTCATGGTTCATGTGTCTCTCGTCCCTGGAAAATCACTAGGTTTCCTCTCTTGGCTTCAGATACGTGACCTTGAAAATTGGCAGTCAACAGCAAGAGAAGAATCGACAGTAGTCTGCTGTCCGAAAATGATAACTTTACGAGTAGAGAAGGAAGGCAAGTTCCAGGATTTAGCAAATCCCGTGGCCAAAGGTACTGCTCTAAGACTGATAGTCAATAAACGAACTTACGAGCAGGTAATACCCCCTCAACTTATCGCACAAAGACCAGACTGGCAACAAATGCGGATAGAATGCAATGGTTCCTTCTATTCGTGGCGAGCAGGTGTGGTAAAACCCCGCTTTATGTACCCGTGGAATTTGAACTTGGCCCTCAGATGCGGAAAGACTGCTTACAGTTGTGTCCAGGTAGAAGCCACGCCATTGGTTTCATATGAACCATGGAATGTCACCATTATCAATCTCCATATCAAAAGTTTAATTCATCCGAATAGTGGATTGTAAGTACTAATTCCTAACCCCAAAAGATGTATCACATCCACCATTACCTGTCATGTCCAGTTACCAGTGGCTGCCCTCCAGTTCTCATAAATTCCGAGCTAGTAAAAGCTACAGCGTCAAAACCACATCATACTGAGGCTTTGCACCGTACTGGTCCCAATCCATAATGTGGTGCTTTTCTTGGACTAGCAGTCATGGAGTTTCTTTTCTCATATTCAAGGAGTGTTATAACTTGTTGCTATACCGAATTATTCCATATTCAGAAGCCGCTTTCGCAAAGACGACGGCGAATGCAAATGGCAGCGACAAGACGTTGAAAAGCCTTCAGCCCCCTTCCATTTGATGCTACGTCCCGTCGATGGTCTCCGTGACAGACAGAGTCGAAGCTCTTGCTTGTGGCCGTCCACCATCCACTGTAGCAAACCCTCCTCGTGCGACAACCTGGAACAAGACCGTCGAGTAATCTCCTCTGGCGCTTCGGTCTACACATTAATCTATGGTATTCTCCAACATGAGAATTCGGTTGCTTTATGTACTGGTGCTCAGGAGACGAAGTTGCTCTGAGCTAGAGATAGCTCCTTTCCTTCATTCACTACCCATTTCCTCTTTTTGGCATGAGTCGACCTGACTTCCCTTCTTCAGCTGTTTGGAAAGTGTTTGGGAATAACCATTTTCCCTTGATATTTGGCGAGTGAATGGAGGGATGAAGAGATCCCATGGTTGCAGGTCTGCCGACCAACGGAACGACAGTCTCGCCTCTTGTCTTCCAAATTTCAGATTCCGTAAGATTGAAAAAATTCAAGCAGATGTCACCACTACGTGCAAGTCTGACAGAGACTGTGGTGAGGTTCCGAACAGTAGCTATCGAACGATGGCGCCGAAGCGGATGACAAGAACTCACACAGCCGAACACTTCGTTTCAAGGCCATCAACATTAACGGACGGGACATTCTTTTCATTCCTTGATCATCACAATAAAATCTAACGCTACTCTACATCGATTAGCAACATAACACATCAATCTTGGAAAGTGCCATCAATGGCTTTAGTGCGGTGCCCAGGCAGGGTATTTACTCCTCCATCTTGGCAAATCGAATTGCTTATATACAACTCGAACACTTCACTGATTTACCTTAAAAACGATGAAGAGTGATTCTCGAAACATATGGACTGACAAATTCTTCTCAAATACTGGATTAATGGTAATCAAGTACTTATACTCCGAGACCGAAGTTCTCAGCGACAGAACAATAGCATCGCAGCAACCATCGAAACGCCTATGCGCGTTCCCAGCGCTTACTATCTAGCAACAAAGCAGGATTCGAAAAGACAGTCTCCCCGCTTTGCTACATGATTATCGTGATGGATGCCTAGTGAAGAGTTTTCGTCACTCTGGGACGAAGAAAGCCTCCGCCGTTTTTTATCCCAATGTCCACCCCCATTCCATCTTTCATCCATGTGGACTTGCTCCTTCAACTGAAGCATGATGCCAATAACAATATCCACGGGTAGAAGAGCTGCAGGTCTCTCGAGATATCCCGGGTTTCAGGTCCAGGCCAGCTTGTATGTGATGAGGTTCTTCAACGACGAATCTCCTCTCATAACGGGTGAGCTCGGCGACCTCAACGATATGACTATCACTGGCGCCATCGATCGTCGAGTAAATCATCTGCATGGCGTCGTTTTGCAAGGCAGGAAGGAATCAGCATTCGTTGTCCTAGTTTCCACAACTTTATGAGAGGCATGAGACTGTGTGTTGAATCCTGGCTGTTGAAGTTCTCGTCAATATCAGGTTCCTCGTTCTTGAAGGTGAAACTTGTTTGTTCTTCGATCTTGTGGTTGTACATCCAGCTGACAAGCAGTCCAGAGGTCTCCGCCTCGACATCATCGAGTCTCATCATCTGTGTGTTTCCTTCTGCCATTTGAGACTCAGACGTAGCCTTGAAGAAAGCCGAATTGGCGTCAGCGACATCTTATGTACAACGAAGATTTGTTTGATGTCCTCGGCGTCGACGATGACAGTGACAGTGACCAGCCGCTGAGGCCGCTTCTACAACACGTCAGGATCAGCGCTGTATCTAGCTAGGATGATTCAATCACTATTTTCAGGTCATCGAACAGTGCACATGGCTACTCATGCACTCGCAATGTATAGTGAGTTGCGAGAGAATGCGCGGACTGCAAGGGCAGTGCAGCAGCGATTGTGTCCTCAATCTCCTGCAAATCTCCCTACAACTTTTGTGTACAACCTTCTGCTTGATATGACAACTTAGTTTCCAAGCTCAGTTTCAACAAGGAATTGACGGGGAAGAACCTACACGAATGAGGCTTTTTCATATCGAGGGACTGTACCAAGAGCCTGACTGGGTCCAAGGTGACGATCAACTTCTTCGAAGTATCCTTTGATTGCTTGAACTTCGGCTGGATCATTGATGAGAGACGCAAGTGCCTCAGATCTTAGGGCAGGGTCCCGAAAAATATCTGCTGTCCAAGTGTGTGAAAGCCACCATGGTTCAGCCACTGATGAGAAAGACATTTTGACCGTCTGGAGTCGTACTAGCCGTGATTCTTTAGTCCTGATGGTGATGCAAATGTTGACTTGAAAATAGGTTCGGAGCTTCGCGAGGTTGAGACCTTGAGTGCGAATAACAAATCGATAGCGCTAGCGTTCAAGAACTAGCACACTCCTGCCGATCATGAAGCCATTCACTTGTTAATTTGATTGAAGGTGAATAGCTGTTCAAATGCTTACCTCGCACGGTAAGTCTGTCTGGCTGATGCTTCCCTTCACCATTGCACACGACGAAAGAGTGCTCTCGCCCCGACTCAACTGATCACTTATCTCCCGGAGCCTTTGATCTCTCAACATTGTCGTACTAGGACTTCTATGACGGCACTCCGGGCTGCTTCATTCAAAGAAAGAAAAAGAAATCTCTACCCAGGCCGTGGCGCCTGTACCAGAACAGAACAAGATGCAGAGCATGTCAGCTTTAGGTGACCAGCGCAGCAGCAGCTTCGTACTTCTTATTGTTTGATGAAGCCAGCGCGAATCTCGGAAGAACCAGCGTCTACAACAAATTCTCTAACAGCAATTTCAGAAGTTGTGCTGGGGAATATCAGTAAGCTGCCCGGTGAATTCCACACGTAGCGGAACTTCATAGCTTCAATCTTATCGCGGACAATCGATTTCTGAGGTAAGATTAGTAATTGCAAGCAGCAAAGGAGATTTGTATGTACACGGAAATTGTTGACCGTGCGAAGTCAAATGCACAATCGACGTTGCGTAACCTACGAACGAGCCAAGCCTAGTGTGTAGTGTAGAGGATCTATTCTTGAGCCTCAGCATCACTTACGCTAGGGCGTGGCCAGATGAATTCCCAGCAGCACTACCACCCGGAGGTACGAATGCACCCTATCTCCTCCACTTTCTCTCCCTCCTTCAATATTACAGCCACCCTGTCCGATCTTCTGAGGTACTTGATGAGTCAAAATCAGAGAGCAGAACCTGCATCAGGCAGCTAAAGAACCTTTATGGTAAGTACACAAACAGCGCCTGCCTATCCTGTGATCTCCCTAATTGAGCTGCCCTGCCATATTGTATTGACAAGCTCTTCGACACCTTGAGCAGCATCTCCGGGGTCAGCGAATCAGCCATGTCAATAAATCTCTGGCCCGCATACTCCCAGGTGACCAGGTACGCTGCCAGTTGACCGAGTGGTGCATCTAGCTTGCCCGGATTCAGAAAATAGACAAAGTTCAGAACTCCCTCGTCGCTTGCATTGCGTCCGTTCCTAAGTATGACGTCCATCACCTTGTTTTGGAGACTAGGAATGAGGGCGCGCTCTGCTAGTTTCCAGAGTTTGGCATGGGCGATAAAGTCAAAATCTTTGACCTTGACGTGCCTGCTGTTGGTTGTGTAGCCAAAAACCTTCTTCGATCTCTTGGGTGTAAAGCCAGTGGACTAGTGCCCCGAAAGTGCTGACATCGAGGTCTTCGAGACGAATGGATTGGGTTGCACCCTCGACCATGGGACTTTCGAACGCTGCCTTGAAGAAGGTCGACTAAGCTGAGGGAAGGTGTTTGTGTACCAGGAAGGTCTTCTTCGTTGGTTCGGGGCCGACAACGAAGGTGATCATGGCTTGGGAGGGTTGCCTGTAATGGCTGTCAGTGCTCGAAATCATACTACGGCTTGAGAGGCTGGAAGCAAATTATAGACTTACGAGAAGGAGATCTTCACTTTCGGAGTCTCTGGCTCAGGATCCGCGGTTACGTGCGCTGTGGAGCTGTGTACAATAGGGGGCCAAGCCATTCCATCGCCCAAACCCATTCCGCCGAAATTTTCCGTCACTCATGCCGCCGTGCATCCCACCATATGGGAAAGTCATCGTGAGGAGAATCACTTTGAATGCTCAAAGTCTCCAATATATTGACCAAAGTACTCGATGTAACAAGGCGAGCTCGATATCGCGGAGAGGAGATCGTAGTGGTTTGTATTCTTGTCGAATTGTATCGAGAATTCACGATGAAATAATTCAACTGAGATGGAAGCTACTGACAAGGTTTAGCTTACTCATTACATCAAACTAGCAATAATCGAATAATCGAACAGAATAAAATGATCGGTCGATTTTAGCCACGGCACTAAGCGAAGTAAACAACGGCGCCAAAGTCATGTGACAACTTCACTTTCGAGATTAATTCTTGGTGTGACGTGAGCTAGAATCAATACCTCGATAAAAGTCGTCGACCCAAATCGGAATGTTCTGAAAAGCTGACTCTGCATTTGAGCACAATCTGAACTAGTCTCAACTTGACGCACGGAGTAAGCTTCTATTATTTTCACCTCCATACGGAAGGGTTTTAAATTTCAGGACAGAGTGGAGTGCGAACAGAGTCAAATACTGAAGCGAGTGCTGAGTAGCAAGTCAGACATGAACGTTCATTGCCATCTGGAGATCGTATCCCACTTCGTTCATTGACTTCACTATTGGGTATATCAACAAAACCCTCCCTTTGGAGGTGGAAGTAATAAGTCTTCCAAGTGGAAAGACCGCTAGTTAACATACCATCTGGTTCATACAGTGCCAATTCGGCAGATCTAATCTCGCTCAAAAAAGCTTATGCACTACAGGTTCTTTTCAAGACCTAAATCTTAAGCTATTAGTATTTTGGGGTTACTTGATGGTTTGGGTGAACAGATGGCCTGGTCGATTCATTATGCCTTGAGATCTCGGAGATGAAATTATACATCCCCTACAATCAACCAAAGTTACTGAATACATTCTAACGATACCAAACTCCGCATTCAAATATGTACAAAGTGATGGTTGATCGTTGCTACGTCATGTCTAAAGAAAGCTGCTGTAAATACCAATCATTCTTCCCGTGAAAGGCAGCAGCACTAGCTGTTGTAATCTACTCGTCCACCGTCAAAGTATGGCCTGGTACTCCCGTAATCTCGGTAGAAGAAGAGGTCTCTGTCCTCGATTCAGTATTCACAACAGTCGTTGATGAGAGCGCCGTCACAGCCGCTGCAGTCTTAATACATGCAGGTGGTGCATTGTGGTCAGACACGAACAAGCGCCAAGATAATGAAGCGATCGATCCCTGCCCACTTTGGGTATTTCGACAGAATGTTCAACTTAGAGGCATTTAGAGCTAGCCATTAAAGTGAAGCCTAAGATTGTGGTACTTGCTAAGTGAGAGGAAGTACAGAAGTCCTTTTTGGCCTCTGTTTTCTTTTAAGGCTGAAAGGTACCTGCTTGAGGATGTTCGAGCTGAATGCCAATTCCCTATGTATGTTGGCCGTGTTTGCTTACACTCGCTGCGCATTTCGAATGAGAAAGTTCTATGATTGATGTAAAAGCTAGCTCTAAAATCAGCAAGCAAATGGGTATAATGTACTCCCTCTCCACTAGCGATATATGCGCCACAACTTCTCTCTCCAAACAAAAGCAAGATCCACCACATATACCATATCAAGGCCAATTTATCCATGATCCATGACAAATCAAATCTCCTGCGCAACCAAGCAAGTTGACCTCGATCTGACAATCTTATCTCCTACCACAAGCTTAGAAAACACCTCCCTCGATCCCCGCCTTCTCCCAAATATCCTCTCTACTCATTCCATCCAACAACACTGCCTCCAGATTCTCAAAAGCCTTCTTTCGCGCCAAATTCTTCGCACCCCAATGTTTCAAGTCCTTTTCGACCTTCTCAACCTCCTCTCTTGTGACGGTCTTGATCGATCCCTCTTTGAAGCCGCGCAGCTTCTCGCTCTTGGCTTGATTTTCAAGGCGGATACGGTCAACAGTGGCAGCGATTTCAACGGTCGTGGGTGCTTTGTGAAGGGTACTGAGCTTGATGGTTTGAGCTTTGAGGGTCGACTTTAAAATGGGAAGTGTGTCGCGAAGCGTCGTGATGGCGTTGTCCATGGCGGCGAGCTCTTCGGGAGAAGCGGCATCTGCAGGATCCTGGGGTGGATTAGATCTACGATGCTGGAATTTAGGAATGAATGTACCTGAATAGCCCAGAAGACCCACTGACCACCTGTTCCGCTCTTGGACGCTTTGCCTTTGATTTGACCATTTTGCTCCATTTCCTTGAGGAGTTTGTCCGCTACCGTCTTGGTCACCTGGATGCGCTGTCAGTCCATACCTCTCGTTCAGACCCTGTTCGCACGACGCATCGCGTTGGGTCACACCTCCGCGCGGAAGGTAAAGAGGGATTGGGAAGATGTCATACCTTTCCATGCAGATTCAAGCTAACCTCTGTAGCACTATACGGCCTATTCTGCACCTTCAAATAGTTCCCAATGAGCTCCACAGCCTCTTCACCCGCAACAGGCTTGACCTTCTCCTTGCCATCCTTTCCATCTGACTTTGCATCTCCTTTCGTCTTTAACGCCTTGCCCTCACCAACAGCTTTTCCCTCACCATCCTCACCCTTCTCCTTCTCCTTCTTCACAGCCTTGCTCTTCTCTTTGGTAGCTCCAGCCCCACTCTCACTATCGACTTTTTCCTTCTTGAGAGCTCTTGGCTTCGTGACCTTTGGTTTCTCGACTTTGGCTTTCTCGGTCTTAGGTTTGAGGACGGAGGGGACGTCGGTTGAGGTGGTAGATGCGGCGTCGTCGTCGGCTTTGGGTTTGCGAGGTGCCATGTTGGAGGCTGGTGTTATAGGCGTGTGTGTTTCAGGCAGGTAGCAGGAAAGAGGTTTAGTTGGCGGGAGGCGTGGAGGATGAGGAAGACGCGTTGATGTTTGGATAGGTGTGTGCGTAGGTAGAGTCGCGTTCGGACAGGCGTATAGAGTAACAAGATTGCGGAGGTCTCTTGAAGCATGAGATGAAAGAGAGACGAAAAGAAAAGGGAATGGGAAACGAAGTGAAGCGTCAACGCGCATGGGAGTCGCTTCTGAATATCCTAGGGGAGGAACGGAAAAGTGGGACACTCACGTGTCAGACTAGGACTAAACCCTTCAAAGAAGGAAACCACGATGAACGAAGCCAGGAGCCAGGACACTAGAAGAGGAACACAATTTTGGGTATCATTGTACTCAGAAAGTGTATGTATAAGACTCTTCGTCCAAGTTCTCATCTCAAGAAAAAGAAAAGCAAATGCGTTTAGTTTTAAAGGGGACATTTACCCAACGCCAACAAATGCTCGCTGCATCAAGTCATCAATAGCATGCAATTCCCATCCAATCCAAATCGAGATTTCGACTTCATGCAGAGAAAAAGGCGCAGTAAATCCCCCGCTCTAATATCGAAATGTGAAGTTACATCATAATCTGGTTCGAATCAGCAAGGAGTTTAGGAGTACAGGAGTGGGATAACTTACACAATCGCCCTCGCTCTTTGCGGTCGGAATACCCATCTCCTCGAACGTGCTAGGTCCAGTCTTCTTTGGAGGTGCTTGAGATCCCTGCGAGGCAGCTGACGGTGCAACAGACGGAGCCGTAGATGGAGCAGCTGAGGGGGCGGCTGACGGAGGTCGAGAGTTGGCTTGTTGTGAGGACATAGTGTGTTGTGGAGGTCGCGCAGATTGACGACCAGCTTGAGAATCGGGTCTTTGTTGTTGCTGCGGGGTTTGAGATATTCTTCCATGAGGACTTGACATAGCTGGGCTCATGACAGGAGGGCTCATAACACCTCCAGACATGGTCGGTGCCCCAGATTGCATGGAGCTCAGGCGGGCGGGTCTGTCGTAGTGATTTGCAGCCGGATCTCGCCGCGGCGGCACACCTTGCTGTGGAGTTGGTCCTCCATAGGGTGGGTAGCCTGAACTGGTCTGTGGTTGAGCAGGCTGTGGCTTGTTCATATTTGGAGGAGGCTTTTGCAGCTTGCTTGGACCACCAGGACCCTGATCGAAGTTCATTGGACGTCCTACGTCCACTTGCGGAAGAGTCGGTGCTTGATTGCCATACCGGTTGGGGATCTGTGGCTCCCATCCACTTGATGCTACACGACCACCAACCGGACCACCTCTGCCTCCTTGTTGAGCTGGCAAAGGCATGTTGCCCATACTTGTAGCCGGTCTTGAAGGCTCGACTGGTCTAAGACTCCCTTGACCAAATTCTCCAGTATTCGCGTGAGCAACAGGTCGAATGCCAAATGCAGAAGATGGCCTATCTGCTTGAGGTCCTCCACTAGATGATGGTCGTAGTCCTTGATTTGGGACTTGACTGTATCGACTCATATGTGCCATATCATCCTCAGGGTATGGTGCTGCAGAAACCGGTCTGGGGGGTGGCACGTTACTCACGGGACGCAGAGGTGCCGAACCGTATGAGTTTCGTGGTTCGGGCATGTCTATACGCTCTTCGTGCATTGCCGGCATTGGAGCTGGCTTCTGCTTGAATCGATCTGGTCTAGCACCTCGTTGAGAACCGTACTGAGATTTGATTCTCGAAATCGCAACCTTCTCGTGATCCTTCTTCGTCAAAGCACCATTCTTCTTGATGCTGTCAATTCTTCCCAGAGCATCCATATTCCCATGTTCTGAAGCCTTGTTGTACCACATCTCTGACTCTCGTAGATCGACTGGCACATACATTCCGATTTCGTAGAAGTATCCCATAGCAAATTCTGCCGTTGGTAATTTGGCTTGAGCTGCCCGCTTGGCATATGTAAAAGCAAGCTCCTCATTCTTCTCGAAAATTCCTTCATAACCGCAAAGAAACCATTTACTGATCGACATCTCCGCCTCAGCTTCTCCTTGTCGAGCTGCAAGGGCATTGTAATGCAACGAAAGAGCCGGTTCGAATTCGCATCCTAGCTGGCAAAGCTCGTATGCCATAGCCATCTTCAGCTGGGCTTTTGCGAACCCTAGGTATGCTGCTTTTTCAACAAACATCTTAGCATCATTCAGATCGAATTCCAGATACCGGTCCGGGACAATGATGTTCGGCAACTCTCTTGCCATCAACATCCCATAGACGTAGGCGCCCTGAGGAGCATTCTCATCTGCAGTGTCCGCTGCAAACCGAATCAGATCCACCCCGCGTTGGAAGTCCTGCTTCATTCCATGTTGACCAAGCAAAGTCATCATTCCCAGCCTGTAGTTCGAAGCGGAATCCCTCATCGCCACACCCTTCTGATAATGTTCCACGGCCTTTACGGAGTTGTTCGAATTCTCGTACTGCATTCCTATCCGATATTCCGCTCTGGCATAACCCCTCGAAGCAGCTCTCTTGTATCCCAAGAACGCCTCTTTCTTGTCTATTCTGTGTCCAAATTTCCCAAATTCGAGCCACATACTCTTCATGAACTCGGCCTTTGGGTGGTGTTGTTCGGCCAGAAACTTGACAATATTCATCGCATCTTCCCGGAGCTGATGCTCAACTTTTGGGGTCAAGGATCTACTGGCCTGCCCCTCTGGTAGCTGTCGAAGCGCACTTGAGCAAGCGGCCTCGACCCAGGAAAGCGCATCTTGTGCCCAAGCCAGCTGCATTTCCGGATCCGTAGACTTCAAAACCAGCGGCCTCGCTCTCTCCAGTACTTCCTCCTTATCTTCATCTGAGAGTGGGACATTTTGCCCTGGGTTCCGCAATTTCGGGAAAGGGCTAAATTTGGGCGAGTCTTGCGAGGCGTACTGCTGGTAGTCTCTATTTATATTTTGGTATGCCGAAGCATTGGTATGTTCGTAGCTCGCAGTGAAACCGGGCCCTCCACCTGACGTATGCGATGTTCGATTCGAGTTCTGCATGTCGGGATATGAGGGGCTCTGCATGGAAGAGACGGTGGAGGATGCGCTCATCCGCTGGGGGTTTCGTGCTTCGAGTTCAAGATGCGCCAGTCCTTCTTGCATATTCGACGGCACCTCGGGCATAATTCTCGTGGGTGTAGGAGAGATCAATTCAGGCATGAAGAAATCGTCGTTCTGAGTTGGGTAGAAGGTCGCCTGCATGGGCTTTTGGAGGTAGCTATGATCCCCCATATTTGCGTATTGCGGGTGCTGGCCTTGAGCTTGTTGGTATTTGTACTCGTCGTACTGTGGTTGCTGCGCTGTTTTGCCAGTGTCAGAGACGTATTTCAGACAATTTGAAGCTGCCGCGATGCTGTATCCTTTGTGCGCATGGAGGAAGGTTGGCGGATGCAGTGGAGTTGGAAATCAACAACTCGCCGAAACTACTCGGACCGGGCTGAGAATGTCTGCAGGAAATTGAAACGCTTCATTCATAGATAGACTGCAGAATGCGAGTGCGAGAATGTGCTGTATGTAAGGAGGGGGCGTGGCGGTTCATACGTACAGTACCGCTGGTCTTGATGCTGGTCATAAGCATAACCCTGCTGCTGTTGTTGGTGGTATTGCCCCTGATTCCAATCATGGCCGGCCCGCGCATAATCGTTGCCGCCGCCATAAGAGTTTCGACCATGATCCGCGTAGCCGTACGACATCGTGCAGACAAACAGAACTTAATTCCTGAACCGGATGTTTACATTCGAATGAATTCAAAAAGATTGGAAAGCAAAACAAAAGTGAAGAAGGTCGAGCACAAATGTTTTTGATCGAAGTGGATTCCTGCAAACACAAGAAAGGGTCCAGTAGTTATGTCATGGATAATCCGTGCTTGCGCCAAAATGCTGTGCTGCCCTGCCATCCGATGCGATGCCATGCCAACTCACTCAACAAAGCCCAAGCGAGGCTGCGATCCAAGGCTTGAGCCTTATCCCAAGAGCCTAAACCTGTCGTACAGTCGTATTTGACTACCAGTTCAAGATGAGAACCGAATTAAAGATCCACATTTACACGCGTCTCCCCCTTTTCCTCTTCCAAGGTCAAGAGCATCAACAAAAGTCTAGCCCCTAAACGAAAGTTCCTACACAAATGACGATCGTGAGGGGCACCCAGGGGAAAGGGATGGGGTTCTTAAAATAAACCTCGCGGGAGCTATGGATACATGCCGTCGGATAGTTCGGACTGTCACAACTAAAGAGCATAAACAAAGTCGGCATCTCCTGTGAGAATCATGCTAAGCTTTTGACAGCTGCAGCATGTGTAAGTCTTGTCCGAAACGGCTTATCTCCAGTATGCTGGCAGTGCAACTTCAAGCCTCAAGGATGTCCAAGTTCAAGATCAAGTAGTTTCCATATGCAAGATATCGGATGAAAACATGTGAAATTCGGGAGGATTCAAAGTTCCATTCTTCTTCGTTAGATAAGTAGACTAGAAGCTGATGGCAGTTCAGCAGAATTCTTGCGTCAGACTATTCTCAGTCATACCATCCCTCTAGTCGAGGCTGACAATGTCACTCAGTGAGGCTGGACAAAAAGGCCGGCGCCAAGACTCTCGCCGATTTGTCTGCTCGTCCGTTTCAAGAGACGGGAGATGAGTAAAGCGCGTCTTAAACGCAGCACAGCCTTCTTGACGCGACTTTCGACCAACAACGGCGCTCTAAGAACTCAACTGTGGCGCTTGTGGGAGGTTGGATAGACGATTAGAACAGCTGAGGTGTCCTAAATTTAGATTCGCAAAGATGGCGCCCGAAGGAGAGGAGGATAGTGAAAAAGTGGTAGCTGCACGTGGTCGCTTTCACCACCCGTTCACGCCGTATGCAATTCAGGAGACGTTTATGGAGACGGTTTATCAGGTGCTGGAGGACGGGAAGGTTGGAATTCTGGAGAGCCCTAGTGAGATACTTGAATGGGGAACTTGAGCGCTGCTGACGGGACTTTAGCTGGAACAGTGAGTCACGTGTCTCATATGCACTCTTCAGCGGGCGATTTCGCTGGCACTTGCCGAATGCTATGATGCTAGATTAACAATAGATATTTTACTTATCATATCACACCAGGGCAAATCTCTGAGCTTGATATGTGGTGCTCTCACCTGGCTTCGAGATCACAAGGCGAAAACATTCGAAGAGGGACTCAACTGGGGCAACGGTGATCAGTCCATCCTTGCTGACACCAATACAAGTCTAACATCTGGACAGACTCAGATGAACCAGGATGGATCATCGAACAAGCCAAAGCACGAAGACGCCGAGAACTTCTCCGTAATCGAGAAGATATGGAAGCAAGACTAGCGAAGATTCGAGCAAAAGAGAGGGCACAACGAGACAAGTACCTGAAGGGGGACCAGAGCTTCAAAAGAAGGAAGGTCGAGACTGAAAATAATCACGATGACGAGGAGCAATTTGTCTTGGACGATTATGACAGTGATCGGGATCAAAATGGAACCTCAACAGGTGGACTTTCAGCTAAAACCTTGGAGCTGATGAGCAAGATCGGAATGGGTCCAGCAGCAACGACAGAAGAAGAAGATGAAGTCGAGGATGAGATTAAGGTCGGTATTACGAGATATTCAAAAGCGAGTCTAACATTCTTAGATCTTCTACTGTTCCCGAACACATTCCCAGCTCACACAATTCATCAATGAACTCCGACGAGTCCATTTCCCGCCGTCAGTACAGGATGAAAATACCAAAGCGACAGACATAGAAGATCTAAAGCATCTCACTCTTGGATCCCGCAAAAATCTGTGCATCAATCCAAAAGTCAACAAACTTTCTTCTCTGACAGCCATCAACGAGCGCTGTGCCGAGCTGCAACAGTCAAGCACACCAAAAGAACACAAATGCACATTTCTACCTAACCAGGAGAATGAAACTCTAGTTAACACTTTCAGAGATCATTCCTTAGCTACTATTCGGGATATCGAGGATATGGGTGAGCTAGGGAAGCAGATCGGTATTTGTCCTTATTATTCTTCGAGAGCGGCGATAAAACCAGCCGAGATTGTCACTTTACCTTATCCACTCCTTCTCCAGGAGAGTGCGAGGGATGCGTTGGGGATTAGCTTGAAAGGCCATGTGGTCATCATTGATGAAGCCCACAATTTGATGGATGCTATTTCGGGAATCCACGGCGTCGAAGTCAGCTTGAGACAATTGAAGAAAGCACGAGCCCAGCTTGGTGGGTATCTACAGAAGTTTCGGAACCGACTGAAAGGCAAGAATCGAGTGTATGTTGCGCAAGTTGTTAGAATCATTGACTCTCTTGCTGGATACCTGGAGAGCAGACTTGCACTCCCGGTAAGTTGAAGCAAATCCTGCTTCCAACATTGCTGACCTGCTGGCAGAAGCAAGACGGAACAGTCTCTGACAAAGACCTCCTTTCTGGGAAAGGCGTCGACCAAATCAACCTCTTCAAACTCATCAGATACCTCCAAGAGAGCAAGCTCGCCCGCAAAGTCGAATCATACGCTCTTCACGCGGAAACAAAAACAACCCAATCCAATGCCTTGTCCACCAAGCCGACCGAACAAAACATAGCAACATCCACCCCAGTCCTTCACCACATCTCTTCCCTCCTATCTGCTTTAACTCACCCTTCGAAAGAAGGCCGCCTCTTCTATGCTCTTTCGCCAACGCCTACCAGTCCCGACCTCATAATCCTCAAATTCCAACTCCTGGACCCCTCTACGCATTTTCAAACCCTCGTCTCCTCCGCTCGCGCTGTCATTCTCGCTGGCGGCACGATGTCCCCGATGAGCGACTACACCTCACACCTTTTCCCTTACCTGCCACCATCACGCATCACGACTCTCTCCTGCGGCCACGTCATTCCCAAGGAGAATCTCCTAGCTTGGAATGTAAGCAAAGGACCGACAGGTCAAACTTTCGATTTCACATTCAAGAACCGGACGAACTACGACATGATCGATGATCTCGGGAGGGCACTACTAAATATCTGCTCGGTAGTACCAGACGGCGTAGTCGTCTTCTTCCCAAGTTACACATCCCTAGCATCCATCATCTCACGCTGGGAAGTCATCCCCCCTTCCTCAAGTTCAACCACCTCCCACTCACCACCCACCCCACAACCGCAATCCCTTCTCCAACGCCTCGCCCTGAAAAAGTCCATCTTCAAAGAAAGTAAAGACGTCAGCGTCGACAACATCCTCGCATCCTACGCCGCATCCATCGAAGCCGGGAAAGGGGGGCTCTTATTCAGCGTCGTCGGCGGCAAAATGAGCGAAGGCATCAATTTCTCCGATCGGCTCGGTCGTTGCGTCGTGATTGTCGGATTGCCGTTCCCGAATATCAATTCTGCGGAATGGAAGGCAAAGATGGAGTATATTGAGACTTCGACTGTGGAGCGTCTGCAAGCTGAAACACAGTCACAAGCACAAGGACAAGCGCAAGCTGAAGCTGATGGTGATGGTAGAATTGCAGAGAAGTTGACGAAGGAGGAGATGGTGAGGAGAGGGAAGGAGGAAGCGCGCGAGTTTTATGAGAATGCTTGTATGCGTGCTGTTAACCAGAGTGTGGGTCGTGCTATTAGACATCAGGGGGATTATGCGGCTATTGTGATGGTTGATCGGAGGTTTGAGGGGGAGAGGGTTAGGGGGAAGTTGCCGGGGTGGATTAGGGAGGGGCTTGTGGAGGGGAGTGCTGGGAAGGGGTTTGGAGGGTTGATGGGTGGGTTGGGAGCGTTCTTTAGGGGAAAGAAGGGAATATGAGGGGCGATTACGGGAGGGTTGAAGGGTGGGGGAGGATGAAATGGAGGCAGGTAAGAGAAGCGAGGTTGTCGAGTATGGGTATGGTATTTTGGTATATTGAGGATGTTCTATTCTGCTGTATAGCATGTCTCAATCTCCATATGACCTGAGAGTCCTAGGCTACCCTCACTCAAATCTTCCACCCACGCCTCGCCTTCTCTCTCCCTCTCACCACAAGTCTTCCCTCCTCTGTGACCCAGATATGATGTACGAAATCATGGATAACAACATAGCGTTCGCCGTCGCCGGAGACATCCACAAGCACTTCCGCCGTTTCCTTGATCCTAGCAGGGGTGATGAAGTAGACCAGAAGTATAATGCGGCGAGGTATAAAAGTTTCAGGGAGATTGGGATGGTTGTGTGGTCGAGCTTTGCCTTTGGAAGAGGAAGGTGGCAAAGAGTATCGCGGCCTGGGAGGTTGGTGAAAAGTAATCTCCTGGGTTGAGGGCAGCACCTGGGCAAGAGTCCTCCATGATAACTAGTCAAGCTTTGTCGTCCGCGATACCTGAGTAGATAGAGAAGGGGCTGATTGTAAAAGAGCTTTAATTTTGGGTCTTGTGTGTTGTCACACGTTTAAACTTTGAAGCTTCGAGGGTCCAATAAAAATAGACTGGACTATGGGCGAGAGCTATGGGACTATAAAAATCTACCCAGTGACGCAATCATGTGAAGTTTGTGTGGTTATAGAAATGCCGGACCCATCAGACTAGTTTGAAGCCGAGTCCCAAGGGCGCCGACACGACACACGTGACCATGGTAGTTTGTTGACATTGACATTTAGCCCAATCTGGTTGACGTGGCGTTCCGGCAGGCTTTGTTATTTCAAGCACAAATTGCAGTCCGGCAGTGAATATGGTTGCATTGGCAGTCACGCTATCAATTCATTTCACCTTTCTCCAGGCTTGAGATACCAGAAGAACAACGACCATCGACATCGCATCAAGATCGAGGATCTAGGGGCTCAGCAGCGTCCAATACCGAAGAGCTCATCAAACATTCAAAAAGCATCCGAAATGGCTTCTACCCATGCCACAGACGATGGCGGACTTAAAGCCAATGCTTCCGATCAAGCCAGCACTCAGCCCGTCAATGTCGATTTCTCGCAGGTACAGCCCACCCGCTCTTCTTTAGTCGCCAGCTAACTATTCTCCAAGCCTACACTCACAGACCATGGTAACCTTCATCATCGGCGCCGAGTCTGTCAAGCAAAACTTCCTCGTCCACAAGCACCTAGCTTCTGCGCACTCGCCATTCTTCAAGGCTGCCTTCGAGAGTCCTATGGTGGAGGGTACGATGCAAACTATGCGACTAGAGGATTTTGAGGTCGAGACTTTCGGTGTCCTGGTTCATTGGATGTATACGGGCGAGTTCAAGGCTGGGTTGAGGGCTTTCACCAATGACAAGGACGATACAGACCACGATCTCACGGCAGTGGCGAAGGTCTGGAAACTGGCGCAGCGATTGCTCATGCCTCGGTTGCAAAATTCGGCGATGGAGGAGATTTTCAAGAACAGGAGGGTTTCAAGTGATGACAGTATCATCAAGCTTGCCAAATTCATCTTTCGGAGTCGAGAAACTGTGGATAAAAACCTCGCGCTGTTCATAACCTTATTCATTGCCTTGGAAATGGGGTTTACTAGGTATCAAAGACTAGCATACCGCCTGCCTCACATTCTAGTTGTGGATATCTCTGGGGCTCTTTGTCGACTCTACACCACATATCCCAGTAAACAAGTTGGTGATGTAAAGCTGAAACGTTTTCTTGAGTCTATTGATTCAACGAATGAGGTATGGTCGACTAGGAGAAGCAATCGCAGGAGCTAGACGGTGGACTTGCGGCGTATGGCTTTCGGCGGCTTGCTTGCCTTATGAGTCTGTAGGGCCGAAGATATATTGAAGCCTTTACCTCTAGATAGCTTTGCAAGCATTCGAGTCAGTCATTCTACATTTCGTACTCAGCAGGGACTCTCGGGAAGTATAAGCGTTGCATCGAAGAATGCTTGACCTTGATCCCAGGGAATCCTCATTCCCGCGTTTATTGTTTACCTTTCGCTTAAGTCGAAGCTAAGCCGGAGCAAGCCTCCGAAATATATTAACGTTAATATTCTGCCTCTATGATTGCACCTCTGTTGCCTGAAAGCCTCTAAAATCTCTTTTTCCTTCAAGGAAAGTCATCAGTCGGCTCCGTGACATTGGGCACGAGCGCGAAACTTGTCACATGACAGACAAGCGAATCGAGGTCACACATGGCTACCTGAGGTCACGCCAATAGGTGAGATCCTCCGACTTTGGCTACATTTTCGAGACTCTGCTCGAGACTGGTCTTTACAATATGCTCTATCATATCGATCAGGTTTTATTTTGGCCAAACCACGGCAAATTCCCCACCAGTTCGTTCAGAGCTTCTTTGACCCCCACACCAGCACCAAGCTAGCTGAGCATAAATCTCACAATGTTATATTCTGCTCGTCTACTGACACATCTAACTGCAGTAAAATAACACTGGCCATGGTCACTTTTATCGTCTGTACCGAGGACAAGAAGCAGACCTTCGTAGTCCACAGGAGTCTCGCCTGCGCTTCTCCCTCCTTCCTCGAAGCCGCTTTCGCAAACATAAGGTCGAAATACCGGTACACAACACCCTCTCGCAATATCCTGGTCAGATGACTCGTACTCCGACCTTTCCCCAGACTGGACCAACTGGATATCTTCGAAGATAATGCCAGGCTCGGCGATTGCGATGAACCACAACGACCCCTCCGAAAGCCATTGGATACGAAAACCCTCAGTCTGGCTTTTCGTAGGTATCTCTCAATGTCCACAAAAACTTTGAAGAAATGAGCTGAGATTATTTCATATGAGAAAACCCACAACGGAGATTGTCACTCCCATCATCGGGCTCCGGTCCTCCAAACAAAGCTTCGTCGTACACAAGCACGCAGCATGCGCCCATTCGCTCTTTTTCAAAGCCGCCTTCGAGAGCAAGATGCTCGAAGGCAACAATCAAGTTATGTGACTGGACGACATCGACTCGACGACGTCGACTTGCTAGTCCACTACCTCTACACCCACGAACTCGATAGCCCCCTCTACATAATCAGCAACCCTCCCGAGATCAGCGAAAAGAGCCAGTGAGCCAGTTTCGTTGATCCATGAGAACCCACACATCATCCGAGAAGTCTACAGAGGAAGATACATGCTTCCTCGTGGCAACTGCAGCGCCTCGAAACCCGCAGCCCTCCAGCCGCCGTTTCTACCTCCCAATCATAAGTCCACTTTTGCCTTTTCAATCGCAATCGTAGTAGTCGCTTCAACAACACCTCTCCATCCTCCCCCTCTGACAACCATACTCGTACTGATACTTGCAGGAAACTCAGTACTTGTCGCAGAGATCACCTGCCCGACGACGGAGCCCTCCGCCGGCGATGGAGAGACTGAGCGTGCAGTCGCGCTAACAAGCAGCGTCAACATCTCAGCTGGCAGGAGAGAGCTGATGATGTTCTCCAGTTCTGGATCCTCGAGCTGTCCAGCATGGATGTTGAGATTCAAATCTGGGAGTTTGATTGTCGTGGTGTAAGAGATGACTGGCAGGGTAGTTGGCGCCGTAGTCAGGGTTGTTGATGTCTGAGGCAAGAATCAGTATTTGGGTCTTACAAGCGAGAGGGTGGGGCGAAGATTGGGGGAGGGCTGGTACGTGTGTTTGGAAGCCAGGCAGAGAGGAGGAAGTTGTGCGGAGAGAAGGAAGGTGGAATTGTGTTCGCCTTACTTCAGAGGTTGGTTCGGGTGTGAGGGGAATTTGCCCTGTTGTTGCGACGGCCAGAGCCGCGAACAGGGAGACTGATGCTATGCATCTAACAGTAAAAGATGGAAGCATCGCTAACTAGAGCAAAGATATTCAGAGATCAGGACTGTGGGAGTAAGAATATTGTAATGGGGCTAGCAAGCTTTCAGGATATCCAGTAATAGCCAAGTCTTGGAATGGTTGAGGACGCGTAGACAGATCAATGCAAGGGGAAGTCTGGCATATAAAGTCGAGGCAAATTGGACAGATCCAACGGCATTGCAGACAGGACTTTTGAAAATTATGACAGATCTTGACGTTTTGCTCTCATTCAGGCTGATGAAGTCAATCGTGGATGTATCATTTGGCGTTTCGGAATTCTGTTGTGAACAGTGCGCACTGCTGTCACGAGAGCAGTTCTTCGATCGCTTCCCGTGTGCTCGGAGACAGTATATCTACGATGTGGAAATGAGAAGGAGGTCGTCGGTATTCTTGTTGTCGCGTGTGTCTAGTCAGATGAAGGTTGTGGAGAAAAGGGTGAAGTTGTCTGCTGCGGGGCAAGATTTGCCCCTGAGCTCGCTTGAGGAGCCAATTGTGCGACAAACCCCAAGTTTATGACTACACTGCAGTTCAGCATGTCCAACTTTCCATTGACGGAAGCATGCAAACCCGATAGTGTCTCCTGAGAATATGATCAATTTCGTATGAGACTCAGATGAAGCTGTCCATAACAAAACCCTTGACGAGGAAGCACCATCAGAAGCACCTCCCTTCCTTCGAACACGCTTCTCACAAACCTCCACCACTTTTATCAGCCTACACTCTCAAGTCCATCCCCACTCTCGCAGCTCTCACTCTACTACAAAGGGCATTGATCTTCATATACTTTTCAAGATTCTCAACCCCAATAACAAACGGATTTCGCCGCACCTTCCATTTCATGCATCAGCAAATCAGCATGAAACAGTGATTAATCAGCAATCTGATGATTCGAGATCAGCATATCAACACCCCTCGCCTTCAAAATATCCGCAAAGCGATCCTGCAACGTGTTTTTGTCTTCTCGTATAGCTTGGTCGGCTGGTGTTCCAGTTCCGCCAGACAGACCGGCCATGTGCGTTGCGTTCTTGTCGAAGACGGGGAAGATGAGGGAGAGGGTGCCGGGCGTGTGGCCGGTGGTTAGGACGATCTCGAATGTGATGTTACCGACTGTGAGGGTTTGGACGTCGAGGAGAGTCTGGTCTGGTGTTAGGACTGGTGGCTAGTAGTTTGTCCTATGGGGGCCATTCATTCCTATAATAGGACTGCGGCGTGGATCATGGACTCGAGTTGATTCCGTTGGTATTTGTAGGGATCTGGGTTTCTCCTTTGCTGGCTGGGATCTAGCAAGAGAGGAGTATGTAGCGATGGATGAGGAGAAGAGAAGAGAAGCGATAGTGAAGGGACCTTGAGAAGATTAGAGAGTGGACAAGGAAGTATCAGGTATAGGAATTCTCGCGAGTGGTGTGGAGGTCAGTAAAGTGAAGATAAAGCAATATAAAAGCGGGCAAAACTAGTGTATATTTCATATGATCTGTCTTTGGAGTAGGTGTTGTATCTTCCTGCCGACGAACAAGTTGAGTATGATGGCTTCTGAGGACGGAGAGGGTGGCGAAGAGGAGGGTGGAAAGCGAAGGACATAATTGGAGAGGCAGTATGCGAGAGACAATGGGGCAAATTGGACACCAATGAGTTAGTCTCGGGTGCATTTATGTAGAGTAATCCTAGCCTGAGCATGAACAAATGCCTGAAGGCATCTGGCTGAGATACCTTGACCTCTAGATATAGATGCCAACAGAAACTTCAGGCGTGACGAGCCCGGCGAAGTTCAAAATCCATTGGGTTTGTAACGCGGTACCAAATGCTTGAAAATACCATACAAACACTCGGTCAGCATCTAAAGATGATTCAAATTTTCTCGTCTTAGTCCAGCTATTACTTACCTCACTTTGTCTTTGCCATACCTTATCGACCGAGCCGATCCGAAGGCCAAGCTAAATACACCCTATTTTCAGTACTCGCAAGCCTTTTCGACCTGAAGGAAGGCGCTCAGATTCGCCACCAATACTTGATTACGAGGCGGCTGACGCATGTGATGCTCTTCTATACATAAATTACTTGAATCGTGATGCTGATAGGAATCGTGATGGCATGACAAGCGCAGGCGTTCGGGCTCGGTTAGCGAAAAGGGGGGCCGGCTGACCTCCCGCTGCCTGCCATCGGCAAGGGCCGAATGTCTTGGAGTGACATTGACTTTGAGTTCGTAAATGCGTGTATCCTTCGATGGATTACGAATGCAGAAAGAGGTGCATAGATTTGTTTGAAAGGAAGTCGAAATACGAGCTGAGAGGAAGTGTTTTGTCTTCCTGGGAATGTAAGTGCCGAAAGTGGTAGTGGTGATGCTGCAGCAGCGTGGGGTTAGCCCGGGTCTGGGTCTGAAGTACTTGTGATGAGGGGTTGATACGTAGAGGATGTACACAACCCAAACGAGCGAGTCAGGGGGCAGCTTTCACATGAAAGGCTAGGGTTGAAACCTCCATCATCTGACAGCCTTTGCGACATGGGAATCTTGATATTCTCAGACATGTCAACACCCAAACATCTAGATCTGGATCTGGCTTTTGGATGGTGAGGGGAAGGGTATGGAGGCGAAATCGGGGGGTTGCGGATTGGAGAATTTGAGATGACCCTTTGATCAGATGATTGGTTGATTGATTGATTAGTGAATTGTAATCACTGGCGCGGAAGGCGGATAAGTATATGTTCTTGAAACCTTTCTGGATCTAGTTGTGAAGTAGGTGTGTGAAGTCGTGATAGAGGCCACAGATGAGATCAGTGAAACAGAAAACAACTGGACTAGGAATGGGACATGGTATTCCCTGATTTGTGATGTTGGGAGTGAATAGATCGATAAGTTAATAATCGATTAAGCCTTCTGATGTGCATGATCGTGGTCGTGATCACGATGGATCAAGTCAAGTGCGATATGATCGAGATGTCATGCTGACTCGGTGGTATGGGGCTAGAAGATGGGGGTTGGAAGTATGTTATGGTGGTAGTGCTGAAAGTGGATGACCTGTCCTCTTGAACAAGATGCTGCAGTGAGATAGAAATAGCTTTGAGCCGCGAGATACTGTACATTGCTGAAGGACGACGTTACCTCAACCCCACGATACGGATCGAGGAGAGTGGTGCGATCGAGTCCACGAGTCACGATCTTACTCCCCCACGGAGGCAGGTCTCCTTTGGCGAACTCCTGTCGCGAGCTATCCCAGCCTATCACAACGCGCAACTCCCTTTGAATTGATGTTACACGCCAGAAGCGCAAGGCTTGGAGCAGAGATAGGACGAGAAGCCGCAAACTCCTTGATCCCCTCCTTTACAGACCTATTATGAACAAGGATCTCCATCTGTCTAGCCCATCGTAAACCGCTCCGTTCCGCTTTCTGATAGACCAGCCAGCCAGCCAAGCCTCTCACCGAAGAGCTCCCTTCTTCAAAGGTCCTCTTCCCGCAAATACATAACCAGCTCTAAATTTTTGTTTCCCAGCGAGTCAAAAATTAGAAGATCCCGACTATCTGGAGCGGACAGCTATCGAAGGTTAAATTCTATCGGGGCTATCAGTTTTGTGACGGCGCAGAAGTCGTCACTAGCGGCCGTCAAAAAAGGCAGGGAAGCGCACAGGCTTGAGGAGCACAAGGTAAAAAGACGGCAGGGCAGGGCAGGGACTCGAGGAACACCGGCGGTGAAATTTGTCCAAGCGTCAAAGAGACGAGCATTGACGGAGAGAATAGCTCGCCTTATTCTTCCTCAACTCTACTCCAATCCTTCACCTGCGATAGCCCGACCAGAGTGAAGTCTCCTCTACGACAGGGCGGTCAAGTCAGCCTCGTGCGCATTCACTTCGCTGGCCATTTTGCCTAAGAGTCATTATCTTCTGCACCGTCCAGACTCGATCTTCTTTCTTCATCACCAACCTCTCGCTCTTCCCACGCGACAGCAAATCCCCCACTTCGAGGCGGGGTCGCAAATCAGAATACTGCACGCCTCAACCTATTCATCCTCGCTGCATTACAGACTCGAAATACCTTCTCTCTCGGGCATTTCTATGCTAAGTCAGGGCACTCCCAAAATGACGACCGAGTACAGACACATGAGCTCTGGCTCTCTCAATATTCCTCCGCCAACTGCGCTTAATGGTGCAGGCGGTCCGCCACCCCCAGTTGGAGGCATGGGACGCTTCGAAGGCCCAAGAAGTCCTCCGAGCAGACAAAGTGAGTTGTTGAGGGGAGTTGCAGTGTACGGAATTGGGCATTAACAGCTTGCAGATACTTCCCATGTACCATGCAAGTTCTTCCGGCAGGGCGCATGTCAAGCTGGTTCGGCCTGCCCCTTCAGTCATGATCTAGCCAGCACAAACGATACCATCTGCAAGTACTTTGCAAAGGCAAGTCGAGCTTACAGATTCGAGAGGTATAAGCTAATCATCCAAGGGTAATTGCAAATTCGGTCCCAAGTGCGCAAACGTCCATGTCCTGCCTGATGGCCGCCGAGTAAACTACAAGCATGGAGGAGCAATGGGAGGCGGACACCTGAACATTGGAGGGCGATTGAACAACGATGGATATCACACTCGACCTACTACCTCGACCTTGACAAACTCTTTTATGGGTACCAATGGAGCTCCCCAACCATATGGCCAGCAATATCAAGGCTACCAGGATCACGATAATCCTTACCCTCCCATGGTCGGACGCCAGCAGAGCATTGATATCAATGTCCCAACGATCGATACGAGCTACGCGTCCCACAACGTCTCGAACTATGGTTCTCCACGAGATGAGGATCATAATAGATTTGGTCTTGGCCTGTCACCGGTTGCTATGAAGGGTCTGAGTGTTCTGGACGCCCAATTACCAGCCTCATTCGACAGCAATGGCATATCGATGATTGCAAGATATGGTCCAATCGCCTCTTCTGTCCCGGCGAAGTTCGGTCTTGACTCACCACCAAGTTCTCTCGGAGCTGCAAAGGATGGCAGAACTTCCGAAGCCCTGAAAAATTTACACAACTCGGCATTTGGTGACGATACAAGAGACCGGTTCAATGGCATGCCCTCTTCCCCCCCTGCATTCCCAGCTGAGGAGTATTTTGGAAAGAGAACCATGCATTCACAACGATATGCTAAGACAAAGGTTATGTCGTCTAGTCTGCCAAAGGCTGATCATGAGTGGGATCCGGCTTTTACATTCGAGGAGGATCTACTACCGGAGACTCTGAAAGATTTGATGACACCACAAGAAAAAGCTCGTCGAGGATCAAGAACTGCAGATGACGAAGGTAGACCAATCAACAGCGGTACCGGCACTCCGAATAATGATATGGGTATCAAATTCGGCTCTCCGTCAAATGCCAGTCCTTCTCGGTGGGGCAGTGTCTTTCAGCAGCGAAAGGATGAGGAAGACCGAGTACGCACTTCAGCATTTGGTCACGTTGGCTCGCCTCTTCGCAATTCGTCACTCCATCTAGGTGCCAGCCCTAGCTCCAGACCAATTGCCAGACCGAGTGTCTCAGGCGACTCTTCTCCATACTTAGCATCTCCACCCCGCCAAAGCTCCATCTCAATGATCTCCAGAGGTCTCCAACGCACCCATCTCGCAAGAGCTGAATCCAGCGGTAGCGATCTCCCCACCCGTGGTCCAAGCAATCCCATCAGTGGTGCACGAGCTGTGGCTGAGCGACAAGTCAGCTCGAGCAGTATGAGCAATGGTGGAAGCCACCGCTTCACGACTCCGATTGACGAGGAGCAAGGTGACTTCATGTTCAACTTAGAGGGTATGGAGGATTCGGATGAGAAGAAGGGCGAGAAGCGCAATAGTGGTGGTTGGAATTTTCCAGCTGGCTCCAGAGCTGGTCGCAATGGAGTCTCGGGTTCCACGAATGGGGGGGTCGAGGGTATGTTTGGAGCTCGATGAGACGATCACACTTCACGACTCAAACTTCCAAAGCCTCGAAAATTACGAAATCCAACCATGCATAACGACCGATAATAACGCCAAAAGTTCCGTCACGTTTCCGCTGTACATCATCACGAAAAACTTCCCTAGCAATACAGACAGCCGCATTCTGGAATGTCCTCATCATGGACAAACAGGTCACGAACGAACAAAAACCCAAAATCTTCACACCCTGGCGTTACAATTTTTCTGGTCTTTACATATGGAAATACAACGACACCCCTTTTGCAGGAAACATACATCTTTCCCGATCATTCCCCAACCCTAACCTTTGATTTTGCGTTCTGCATTTGCGTCATGCATACATCGCAACGAATTACATATTGCCTGGCTATCTTCGCTATGAATTATGCTGCCTGATGCTGCCTGAGAAGGAAAGTGGGTTGCATGGAATGGGCTGGATTTGCTTTGATTGGTTTGGTATGGTCTGGTTGGATTGGATTGTATTTGGGCGCTACTTGCATCTTTTCAGACCATCTCATGAGACCAGGAGCGGATACTAGCCAGGCAGGCATACGTCTACAAATCCTGCATATGCGCGCCAGTATGACATACATACGAATTGTACTATAGAACACTTCTTTCTACCATTTTCGCTATTGCTTTGATCCTTTTTCTTTGCTGCATTTCTGGGCTGGCGTACTGGATGGCTGGGTAGGGTCATTTGGCGTAATATTTTGAGTTCTTCTAGTTGCTCCTTGGCATCGTTGCTGCCATTCTCGCCGTAACGACTTGCACCCGCTCTGGCTCTGCTTTAAGGGGGAACTTGAGTGTTGATAGCAAGCACGGATTGGATCTTGTCTATGAAGCATATTTGCTCGCTTGGGTGGTTCTTGGTTGGGAGCGGTTGGTCATATAGAATCCGGATAGTCATTTACAGCCCTACAGACATACTTGTCAATCGAAACAGGCATACAGGGCAAGTCGTTCCATTTCAGCCTCGTGCAGGACAGCCTCATATCATACTAAACAGCTGCGTGTTGTGAAGTTGTGATGCCGTGTTATGCAAGGCAAAGAGCATGATATCATACACCTATGTCGCTTACCAAAGAGGAAGTCACATTATGACTCGTGAATAATGTCTGTTTTGAAAATGATCTATTCGCTCGTCAAAATCACGAGGAGGGTAAACAACCCTCCGACCTATCCGTCAAAAACTCCATCCAACCCTCTTCCGAAATGCCAATTGATCACTTATCAAAAGAGAAGAAGCGAGCTTTTACTTGCCTCAGATTCCGGTGATGCTGCTTACAGATGACTTTATAATTCGACAAGTTGCGGTGGGATCGAGATGACGGGGTGAAAGCGAAAGCGTAGCCATTTTTGGTAGCGTCGGGCTATGTTCGATGTCACAGTGCCAGTGGACAAAATAAATGCGATGTGCAACAAAACTTTGCAGAGTTTGATTGGTCATGTGATCTTTCCTAGCTGGCTAGCCTGAGGCATGAAAATAAAGTCTTGGCGAAATTGAGGTGCAAGATGAGGATGGGAAACATTTGCAGCGGCGTGAAAACCAGTGGAAAGACCTAATAAACTATCAGAGCAGAAATTGAATTTCAACTCATAGAACCGCCATCAGTTATCCCCCTCCCCTCTTCACCATTTCCCAGAAAGTCATCCTGCTGTCCCATCTTTGTTTCATCCACCTCAAATCAAATATTAGGGCTTCAGACCTACCAAGCCCCATCTCGCTTACCCACCTCCCCTGCCAACACACTATCATCCAACCAGGCTTAGCGCACCCGCAGCAGCCCAACTTCAATTTTGCTTTAGAACTTTTGTTGAAGAGATCACGACAACAACCGACAAACATCTCGACTACCACAACGTCAAGATGCCTACCCATTTGAGCAAGACCCGCAAGCAGTATGTATTTGTCTCTTTCTTTTCGGTGTGCAAAGCTGGGATGGAGGGGCGATGTGAAGGGGAGGAATGAGGACGAGGATGATGGGGACGAGGGAGGTTGATGCATTGTGCGATACAACCTGATACGACACGGGTTTTTGCAGAGGGGATTGAGAGGGCATTCGAGAGAAGGGACGATTGTCAGATTACGCTTCGCTCTGGCCGAGTGTGTGAGGGGAAATTGATCGCGCCTTCAATTCGATTGCGAATTCTCAACGCAGATTCGAAGTCAAAATCTCAGCTTTATCCTGGAACGCGCACCGCATACCCTCTCCCTTCAACAACCTCACGAAACGCCTCGTCCTCACGGTCTCCGCATCCACATTTCGGACTTTACATTTCATTTCGGGTTATGTTCTTGGGTAGAATACAAGCTAACATGTCTCTTCTCAAACAGCCGCGGACACGTCTCGGCCGGTCACGGTCGTGTAGGCAAGCACCGCAAGCATCCAGGTGGTCGCGGTCTCGCTGGTGGACAACATCACCACCGAACCAACATGGACAAGTACCATCCCGGTTACTTTGGAAAGGTCGGTATGCGATACTTCCACAAGCAGGGCAACCACTTCTGGAAGCCGGTTATCAACTTGGATAAGGTATGTTTGCTCAGATAGTGGATTTCTTTCTGTTTGGATGGGGTCGAGTTTCATTTTCGTCATTGGATGAGAGGGGTGATGGGTTGGTTATATGTGCTGTGAGATGTGTTGGTTGAAAGATATGGTGGTCTGGATGGCTTCTCTAGCTTATGCTTCTTGAACCACCACCACCACCACCACCATCCTCACTCCCCATCTTCCCAAGAAAACAAAAAACAGCGCCAAGTCAGCGCCTTAGATAAAAATCAGCAGGCAAGCGCAAGTACCGCTTCGCCCTAGCCAGATCGTCTACACGGAGCATTTGACAAGAAGATCCGCTAACAGTTCTCTAGCTCTGGTCTCTGATCCCCGCCGAGAAGCGTGACGAGTACCTCGTCTCCAAGAAGGGTGATACCATCCCCGTCCTCGACCTCCTCCCCCTCGGCTACAGCAAGGTTCTCGGCAAGGGCAGACTCCCAGAGGTTCCTCTCGTCGTTCGCGCTAGGTGGTTCTCCAAGGAGGCGGAGCGAAAGATCACTGAGGCTGGTGGTGTCGTTGAGTTGGTCGCATAGATAAGCATTGCATTGTTTTTGCCATGGTTAGGGAATTGAATGGCTGGCTGGCGTGCTTGGTTGGGATGAAGGGCCTTTGATGTGCTGATTGACTGGACTGGGCTGATTAAGATCGGTCGTCTTAGATGCATGTGGCAGGCATGAAAATCGGTGGCTTCTGTTATGGCTACAGGAGTTCCTACGAATCACAATGAAAAGCACAAACTTCAAACCAATACTACAGTCGTGTTCTAATAACCATTGGGATACTACATTTGGACTTTCGACTTGCTGGGTGGTATGCCCATTCCGTGCTCGCTGAGGACGAAAATCTTGGTCGTTAACTTGCTTGCTTGCTTGTTTCATGTGCGATATATTCCAAAGCTGCTGACATTAATTGCCCGTTGATTTCCTTGGCCTAAAGATGTGTTAATGTACCGGACATTAGTACAGGTACAATGACAGCAGTGCGCAAGTTCTGCGTTTGAGCGAAGCAGCTCCCTCGTGTCACTCAATTCGTCCATCGACCGTCCACTTTTCACAGAATGGGATACATACTGTTCACACACCTTTTCCGTTGTTTATACTATTCAGACAGGACAGAAATCATTCAGATTTGGTGTGCTTCCTTCTCGTTCATTTCTTGATTCTGCTTTGTATAGTATAGTACTCAAATGGTATCTCGACTGAAGTAAACAAGCCGGCAGGTAAATACAATGCGCTAGCCATGTATGTATATATGTACATGAAACGCCATCCGCCATGCTACAATCCTTTCACCGAACGCCAAAGCCAACCGACCACCCCCTCCGTCTCGCGATGATGTCGTACAGTACAACTCCTTCATCTCAAACCATATTAATCTCATCCTCATCATCCGTATACGCCTCCCCACTCTCCTCCTTCAAAAACGGATGTTCCAGCGCCTCCTCAGCACTAATCCGCTTATTCGGATCCAACTCAAAACATCTCTCCAAAAACCTCACAGCCAACATCTCCTCTTCAGTAAGCGGATTCTCACGCCCATTCTTCCCGCCATCATTCCGGCACGTTGACCATAAAATGATCTTCTCGAGCGTGAAGCCTAGATTGCCGATTGTGGGAATGTTACTCTCGAACGCGGTCCCGTGAAGGTAAGCGCATGATTTCATGCGTTTGATGCCGAAGATCGTGGCGATTTCAATCATGGCTTCGACGTCGTCGGCGGAGTTGAAGAAGGGGAAGCGGCGGGAGAGGATTGTGAGGAGGATTACGCCGGCGGACCAGATGTCGATCTTCGTACTTTGCTCGGTACATTTAAAGAGGACTTCTGGAGCGCGGAAACCACGAGTGCCCGCGCGATTTGCGCGTCTTGAGGGGCGAGAGTCGTTCTTGGGGTAGCCGTTAGAGGGGCCTTGAGTTGCGGTTACGGAGTTGGTTATGCGGCGGCGGCGGTCGAAGGCGGATTCCTGACACAGACAGGGCTTTGCGTCTGTACCTTCTCGTTCCGCCAAGCCAAAGTCGACGAGGACGCCGCGCTGCTTGTCGGGCTCGTAGAGGAAATTTGTGGGTTTGATGTCTCGGTGGATGATGCCTTTGGAGTGTACGGCTGCTAGGGAGCGGAATAGTGATCTGAAATATATCTGCATGTCGTGGACGGTCATCTTCCTGAAGTATTCGCGGAAATCGGTATGTCTGAAGTAGGGGAGAACTGCTGCGACTTGATCTGTAGATCGAAATGCTGTAATGAGAGGGCAGACCGAATCGAAACCGCGCAGGTCGTTGAGAAGTTCTAGTTCGTTGAGGATTCGAGATGGACTGCTGGTTACATAGATCTTCTTGATAGCAACGTATTTTGGCCGCCGTCTTTGCTGTGCATATTCGCTTCTCTCCGCTAACGAATCCATATCTCTGCGTGCCTTCTTCAGTGGTGGTGATGTCCATTGCGAATTCTCCTTCTCCTCAATATCCCACTCGTTCTGATAGTGCTCGTACATCAGATCCTCGGCTTTGTATACCGTAGAAAAGGTACCTATAACGCGTTAATATTTGTAGCGAGTATTTGTAGGAAGTATATTACCCTCTCCAATCCGGTTGATAAGTCGGAAGCGCTCTTGAAGACCTTTGAAAGTGTCCTGGAATTTGTCCATGTCTTCTTGTACCGTAGGGTCAACAACCCCGTCGCTTTCCTCGGAGGTTTCTGAGTACGCATCGTCTTGATCCTCGTGCTCCTCATCCATTTCCGCCCTCGAGTCTTCCATTCTATGGTCTTCCTCCATTGACTCGTCCACCATCTCGTCGTGGTGAATTTCGAAAGGTTTCACGCTTCTCGATCGGACCGTCGCCATCTTGCTACAATGCAGCTGATGATGCAGAGTACGCAAGAGCTGTGATCAAGCTTCCAATAACAGGAATTGAATATTCGGGAAGCCTGCAATTGGTTGTTTGTTTTCAGGTACAGCCGTTGCGGGCAGCGCAGGGTTCCTATCGATGGTGGTCGGTGGGGTTGGCAACAGCCAAACGCGCTTTTCCCGAAGGAGACGTGAAGAAAACAACGGAAACCGCGACTGTCAACAAACCCCCCAGTCAAGATCTTTGCGACAACCACAACAATTCGTCGATGTCCACACGGTTGCAGCAGAACACTGCGCATACATCGCCAACATGGAAGCAATAAACTTCGACATCAATGATGCTCTTAAACATTATATGAGCGATCCTGCGACCGTCGCAACCCCCGAAGCCGATTCGAATCTCGTTGACTGCGAGAACGACCCCGAAGCCCTCACCAACTCCTTGATCAACACAGTTCTTAATCCGATCGTGGACTCAGTCGCAGAAAATCCCGATGCGATTACCAGAAGCTCCTCTTTTGACTCCCTACAGTTTCTCTTAAAGTGCGCACCCATTTCTCTTCCCTCTTCCCAAAACTATATATCAGAACCCGATTCTGAACTTTTCAAACTCTCTAGATCCTCATCGGTTCTCCCTACACATGCGCTTTCGAAGATTCTCGATCTGATTGTCTCGGGCTTGTCAACCGAGGCCGACGTCATACACAATGATCTCGAGACCGACGAGCAGGAACTGATCTCCCACCATAAACAATTGCTGGAAGTTTTCGGCTTCTTGTTACAATGGACAATTGCAGCGGTCGAGACAAAAGCTGCGGAGAAATCTAGCTCGGCGCCAGCAGCTAGAGGGAGGGGAAAGGGTGCAAAGTCTAAGGCCGCTGCTGGAAAGGATAAGGATGGAAATTGGGACTCCAGTGCGCAGCTGCAAACTGCTCTGGATATCATGTGTAAGGTCCTGAAGTTGAAGCTCTCCAAGATCTTCTTGACGACTTCGGAACGGGATACCTTCATCGGTCTATTTACAAGGCCGGTATACATGGTTCTAGAGAGTGAACAGAGGGTCAAGAGTACCGCCATCCGGATGCACGCATTCAAGGTCCTTTGCATCGCAGTCAAGCACCACGGGCACGGTTATGGTAAGAAACCGCTTTCCAGCTTGTGGGATTCCAGCATTGACAGTTTCTAGCTGCCCAGATATCCATTGTCCAGAATCTGACTTACTTCGAGCATTTGGCAGAGCCTATGGCCGAGTTTCTTCATATTCTCTCGGAACAATACGACTACCCTCAACTGGCAGACGAGATTCTTCGCGAGCTGAGTAACAAGGAATTCAACAGCAATGATACGAAGGGCCCCAAGTCTGTTTCAACATTTATCGTCAAGCTTTCCGAGCTGGCTCCGAGACTGGTCATCAAGCAAATGACTATGTTAGCGAAACAGCTAGACAGCGAGTCTTATGCCCTTCGATGTGCTCTCATCGAAGTTTGTGGAAACTTGGTGGGCGACCTCAGCAAGCAAGAGGAGCGTGGTGACAATCATAAATCCCAGTTAAATGCTTTCTTCGATGTTTTGGAAGAGCGATTTCTTGACATCAACCCGTACTGTCGATGCCGAACCATCCAGGTATATATCAAGCTTTGCGACCTCGAGCAGAAATTTCCCAAAAGGAGACAAAAGGCCGCTGAACTGGCTGCAAGAAGTCTCGAAGACAAGAGCAGCAATGTCCGCCGGAATGCCATCAAGCTGCTCGGTACTCTGATTAAGACCCACCCCTTCAGCATCATGCACGGGTCACAACTCTCCCTTAAGGAATGGAATGCTCGTTTGGATGCTGTGGATGCCGAGCTGGACTCTCTGAAGCCACCAGCGGAGACTCCTGGGCTTGTTGACACCACAAAGGCCGATGTGACAGTTGATCAGGCACTCTTAGATGATGCTACTGTCATGCAGTCTGACTCGCCGCAGAAGCCCATGAGTGATGAGCAGAAAATTGCAGCTATGAAGAAAGCTCAGGAAGATGCTGCAACATCCGAAGCTATCAACAAGCTCACTCTAACGAGAAGATATTATGTCGAGGCTCTAAAATTCATCGAAGTCTTGCATGGAGCCACCACGACCATCTGCCAGCTCCTCGGATCCAAGAACAAGAGCGAAGTCATTGAAGCCATGGAGTATTTCGAGATCGGTGATGCATACAATATCGAGCAAAACAAGCTTGGTATTCGACGTATGTTGCGCCTGATCTGGACCAAGGGCAACAGCGATGAAGGAAAGGGGGTCCAAAACCACCTTATCGAATGCTACAAGCGGCTCTTCTTCGAAGCACCAGATTCCTATACCGCGAACGACGCTGCGAATTACATCGCCCGAAACATGATCAGTTTGACTTTTGGTGCAACTCCCGCTGAATTGACATCTTTGGAGCAGCTTCTCAGCACTATGATGAAAGCGAACCACATTTCGGAGCTTGTTGTTCAAAAGCTCTGGCAAGTTTATGGTGTGCAGAAGCGAGAAATCTCCAAGAGTCAGAGAAGAGGAGCTATCATCGTGCTTGGAATGCTAGCAACTGCGAAGCCCGAGATTGTTGTTGGAGAAATGGAAACCATGCTGAGAATAGGCCTGGGAGGTCTTGGCCGATCAGATCTACAATTGGCGAAGTACACCTGCATAGCTCTACGACGGATTAATCCAACAGGCCGGCAAGCTAAGGAGACTGCTGTGCAACCCTCAAAACTTCCCAACGGTCATGCTGTTCTCCTTAAGCTGAGTGCTATCGTCGAGATCGAATCTGACAACAAAGAGTGGTACGGCGTTGCTGAACAAGCCATCAATGCCATTTACACCCTGTCAAAGCATCCTGATACACTCTGTTCGGAGATCTTGAGGAGGAAAACGAAGTATGTATTTCAGAAGCGTACTGCGAAGACACCCGAGTCCGAGGAGCCAGCTGGCGAAGATACTCAAATGGTATCACCTCCACCTGAAGAGCCCGCTGAAACAGAGCCCAAGCTCAAGGGATCTGTCGCACTTTCACAACTTCTATTCATCGTTGGCCACGTTGCAATCAAGCAGATTGTCCATCTTGAGCTTTGCGAATTAGACTTCAAGCGGAGGAAAGCCGAAGCTGAGAAGAATAAGCCGACCTCTGAGGCGCCGGCGGACAAAGCTGCTAAGGAAGCTGCTGATGATCTCGATATGATTGGTGGTACTACGGAAGACGACTTCACTGAAGCCATGTCACATATCCGTGAGCGAGAGCTTCTTTACGGCGAGAACTCGCTTCTTGCTAACTTCGGCCCACTCGTGTCGGAGATCTGCTCGAATAACACCACCTACAAGGACCGCAATCTCCAAGCAGCCGCCACCCTGTGCTTGGCCAAGCTCATGTGTGTGAGCTCGGAGTACTGCGAAACCAATCTCCCACTTCTCATCACCATCCTTGAGCGTTCGAAGGATCCTATCACTCGATCCAATGTTGTCATTGCTCTTGGTGACATGGCGGTCTGCTTCAACCACCTCATCGACGAGAACACTGACTTCCTTTACCGTCGACTGAACGATAAGGATGCTAGTGTCAAGCGTACATGCTTGATGACACTCACTTTCCTGATCCTGGCAGGTCAGGTCAAGGTCAAGGGTCAACTAGGAGAGATGGCTAAATGCCTTGAGGACGATGACAAGAGAATCGCAGATCTCAGTCGTATGTTCTTCACCGAGTTGAGCACTAAGGACAATGCAGTGTACAACCACTTTGTCGACATGTTTAGCTTGTTGAGTGCTGAGAAGGATTTGGAAGAGGATGCTCTGAAGAGGATCATCAAGTTCCTTGCTGGATTCATTGAGAAGGTATGTCGTTTAACTCCCGCCTACGTTATATATTTTACTGACCTCGAAACAGGACAAGCACGCCAAGCAACTTGCAGACAAGCTTGCTGCTAGACTTGCGAGATGCGAGACGGAGAGACAGTGGAATGATGTTGCTTATGCTTTGAGTTTGCTCCAGCATAAGAATGAGGAGATCACGAAGTTGGTCACTGGTGGCTTCAGAGTTATTCAAGCTAGTGCTTGAGGATCTGGAACTTTTGGCGGGCTGTATGATGAATGATGTAATGAGCATATATGGTGGGAGGCTCGGCTGGGCTGCGTTTGATCGGGTGGTGTCGGGGCGTGTTGGCGTTCTAGTCCTTCGCATTCTCAAGTTGTTTGTTCTTTGATGCGAGCAGTGTATGGTCGTCGCGTAATGAATACCAAAGACTCTTCACAGAGAAACTCCTCAGGAAACCTGAAAATTGTCTACAGGTATTTTCAGTAATTTCAATGCGATCACACCACCTTACTCCGGACCGTGTGACAGAGGGGTAAAAGTGGGAAACTTCTTCAAGAGTACTAGGCCCAAGTGGCCCCTTCGCTAAAAAGATAACAAAATAGCAAAAAGTAAATAAGGATCAGTTCCATAGTGCGATAGTGTGATAGTGAGTATGAGGATCGAACTCATGATTTTCTCTGCTCTCCTACTCTACGTACCAAAGAGAAGTGTGAGAGAGACGCCTTACCACTAGGCCAACCCACTTGATTTGTCTGCTAGATGTTGTGATTTGTTTATTTGGGTAGATGGATGGGTTAGTAGTTTCGTGATGAAGGATGTTAGGACAAAGGATTTTGAGGGAAAGAATGAGATGGGTGAAAAGAGGTGGGTGGATAAACGAGGGAGAGGGGGCGAAATCAGTAAGTTACAGGAGCAAATTGCTAACTAAGGTCGTGTCTTTAAATTGAAGTCCTGGGATGAAATGTTGATTTCTGAATAAATTCTCTACGTTCCTTCATGCCCATGGCGTTGAGTAAATGGGGCTGAACTTCGCAGATCTGTTTATGCCCAACTTCAGGCTCGCTTAGCCCGTAGAGCTCTGAAGTACTACTATTCAACACCTGCCAACCTAAATTCAAATTCTTCCACGCAGTTATGGTTGTTCATTCTACTAACTGGCATCTTGTGATATTATTCAGAGGTTATGTGGGGGTTTCCGCTAAAGAGCAGTGCTGTGCCTCACTCAAGCAGCCAATTGAATCTATCGACCTTTGGGACCAACTAAATCCTCTTTGGCAGGTGCTTTGTAGACTTTAGTTTGGCGCGAGATAAGAGAATAGCATCAATGTTGGTTCCCTTCAAAGTAGTAGCATAAGAGGGGTAATTGCGGACACTAACAACTCTCAGACCAACTGAGCCGACTGGATTTCTCTTAACACCTCGTATGCGAGAGAGGGGTGCACAATCTTTTGACTGCCTTGTAATCCAGCCCGTAACCCAAACATCAGCTGGTTGGCCAAAATGGATACGACTAACGGCATTGTATCCCAAGGAAACTGCCATTGTGGTAGCTGCAGATTCGAGCTTCACTTGACGGAGCCGATTGAGGCAGTCAAGTGTGATTGTCTGCTCTGTAGAAAGCAGGGATAGGCAATTTATACTTCAGGCTTCCATCATCGTGAGCCGTGACGATGGGCACATGGTTCAATACAACTCAACGAGTCACAACACCAGGTCGGTCTTTCCCGGCTCAATCTTCTACGCCTTGCTCGATATGTGGCGGTAGTGTTCTTGGGGAACACCTACAGGGCCCCCTACAGGGACAGAAACTTGTCAATCTGAGGATGTTGAAGGGGGTCGATTTGTTCAAGATTGAGTGAGTGTTTTCATAGTTGCTTATCATATCTTCAATTGACGACTAGAAAGATCTAGGGCGAAAACTCATCATCTGTCGACCAGCTCTAGTCAATCAAGATCAACTGCTTGCGGCGCTTGTCATCGCGGCCAAGTGAAAGTGAAAATCTCGGCACCGTTGCTTGATTTGAAGCTCAAAGAAGACAATTGCAGTATTTGTACAAGAGTAAGTGGGAATGCTATCTTCCACAATTTTGGTAAGATATAAACAGATCGAACAACATCGCAGAATGCATGGGCAGGAGTTCATGCAAGTACTGCCCAGGTCAAGCTGGTTGGCACAGAGAACGTGACAGAATATCAGTTCGGACGCAAATTCATGGGTCATCCTTTCTGCACAACCTGTGGAGTGCATTTATAGATGAATGTGTACGGGCCGCCAAAATCTGTCGTTGATAGACTGCCAGAGGAGAGGAAAGAGATGATCAGGAAGAATTTGGACTTGAAGCCAGTCAATATTCGGGTCTTGGAGGGAGTGGAGTTGGAACATCTCAACATCGAGAGATCATATGAGGGGACAGATGGGTATGAGAGAGATATACTGGGGCTATCATAAGTTGATCCTCATATCAGTTTGCTCATGAGTGCTGTTGTAGCCCGAGATCGAAGCACCTCCTCAGCCCACTATGTCAATTTGCATCATGTGCATGCATCGACCGACATCAACACTTCACTAAAATCCAGCGCTTCTGAGTCACAAAATACTTAAATACTACACAAGAAGACGCATGATAACCAAAAGAATGTAGTGAGCAGTTTCGAAGGCAGGACAAGGGGAAAAGGAGTTCTGTCTCAGGCGTGACAAGACGTGCAAAATGAGTGAAAATCATGATAGTGACCACCAAACGAAAACAATACAAAGGAAAGAGGCAAGCAAATCAGCCGTAAGCTCGCTCCGGAAATTTCCAGACACTTTAAGCAGGCGGCAAAGCAGCAACACCAGGACTCCACTCAGCTCCGTCCCAGACCCACTCGCTAACAGCCGTAACATGTTCTCCCTTCTGGAAGTAGATTCGAATCTGGATCTCGCCACCATTCTGCCAGGAAATGGCCGAGATTTTGGAACCAGGAATAGTCGACTCTTCGAACCCGCCATCATACCAGCCATCGCCATCGTACCCCTTCTCCAAGATACTGTTTTGTGGAGAACAGTAATAGAGGCGAAGACTGATGCCAGATTTGGTATCGTTGAACTTGGTGCAAGCGAGAGAGGTGCGGGGTGTGGTTGAGGACTCTGGAATCGAGAGGGAGCCTGTGTACCACGTTGACTTGGCGTCGTGGCAGAGTTCGGTGATTGAGCGATCGGGCTTTTGGAAGTAAAGCCTGTAGAAGGTCAATGTACTTGTTCGGACATAAAATGCTGACGCTAATCTTACCTGATGCTCAGTCCCGAGGGTCCTCCGTAGGACGTGACTGCGATGCTGGTGCCAGGAAGTGCAGGTCCCAAATTGACAAATTTCTGCCAACCACTGCTAGACTCTATATATTCTGGTCAGCACCGCGCCTTATTTGACATTGGGGAATAGGAGATCGAGAAGTAAACGAGAAGGGGAGACTTACTATCCCATCCGAACTCTTGGATGGTGTTGTCAGCGATCTGTGCATAGATACGAATTGTAAGGTCTTTGTTGGCCAGCAAAGCAGTGGCAGCAATCTGAGAATATGGAGCAAGAGTGAAGTTGGCATTATTGAGAGCGCCGTCATACCATCCGACGTTGGAGTCGTAGGCAAATTCGCGAAGCTTGTTATCCGAAGAGAGGAAGTAAAGGCGGATCTGCACCAGTAAGAAGGAAGATCTGAGCTCCATACTAGGAGAGACGTACAAAATGGGAAGTCTCAATTGCGAAAAAAGGATAGACGTACATTTTCGAGCCCCTTGAATGCGGCTGCGATGGGAGAATTGCGCTTTCCCATGGAGAGGACAGTGACCCCTCCACTCCATCCAGCTTCAAAGCTGCTCTCACGGACACCACCTTGAACATCTATGACTTCAAGTCAGAAGCTTTTCAATTAAGGCAGCAACATTGTGCTCATTCTCCAACGATAAACCACTACGCAGAAGCCCAGTGAAAAAAAGAGAGAGGGCACTGACCTTGGGAGTAAACACGAAGATGGTCCGTTGAGTTCGCAGCAGCAATCGCTGTGCCTGATGAACATAGTAAGCATCTTTCAAAGTCAGCTTGAGGGAATTCATGGCGACTCACGGAATGCAATTCGTTCGACTGGCCTGGAAGTCATGACTACTGATTGTTGAAGAGATCAAGCTTCTTGATGATGGGAACAGTGTGTGGATCTGTCGAAATGTTTGAAGTGATATGAAGCTGATCTGAGCCGTGTTTGGATGATATTGATATGCTTTGAGGGGGCAGCCCCCCGACTTTATAGATGAAGCTCCTGCCTAGTTTTTACACCTTATACAGAAATGTCAACCAGCTGCCAGTAGATGGCAGCTAAAATTGGTAAATTCGGTGCAAATCACAGATGGGTCTTCATTAAGCCGGAAGGCGTCCTAGATGGAAGCTGGAAAAGAACAATTGATGCTTCATTGCTTTCTCGACCATGAGATTGGACCACGACACTTCGCAATGCTAGCTTACCCAGCTTCGATATGCATGACATTACTTTTTCCGTATTGAACGGAAAGGAATGAAGAAATCCACGGAAGCTGGATGGCCTTTGTTGTGCAGTCATGAAGCTACCACAGGCATGAATTCGTCTCATCGTGAGCTCCCCAAAACTGGCTGGGCAAGCCTCATTGATACCCCACCTAGAGCCTCAATGTCTTGTGCTACCTAAACTCGCACTCATGCTTACACAGAAGTCTTCAGTGGTGTCGATCACTCCTCGATATAGCCGTAATGTGTGTGCCCAGACCGTGTTATCAATGGGACAGTAAGCAAGCTCAGCTCTCACGAGATTTCTTCGGATTGGAAAGGCGGGGAAGTGGATGGACGTCTGACATGCAGCACACTATTGCGACGTTGTGAAATGTTACGGTAGCATCGAATGGGGAAGCAGTTTCATGAGTGTTGCTCAGCTCTTGAAGGGCGCCACTTTGTGTAACAACTGGAGAGGGACCGATCCACCAAGGCGTGTGCAGAGCATGACGTACAGCGCAAGATTGATATACGAGAGAAGAGGAACACAGTCTTGCCATGGCCATGGCGTTTTGATTTTCTGCTATTGATAGGTAAAGGAGTGTGATAAGAAATGGTGAAGCAAAGCATCAGCTCCCCACAGAACCCTCAAGCTGACCCTTCCCTCCTCTCATGTCGGACTGGCAAGTCAGATCCGCTCAAAGGACTTACTGATTCGCAGGTGGCAGAGCTGGCTGGTGTCCAATGTTCCACGCACCAAGCCCTCCTTGCCATTTCCACTCGGTGATTCCAGTCACCTGAACGCCAGCTTGGAAGTAGACGCGGATCTCAGGCGCCTTGGTGCTGCTGGCGTACCAGGATAGAGAGCCAACCTGGGAGCCTGGAATGGAGGCTTGCTTGAAAGCTCCATCATACCAAGACCCATCATTTGCTTTCTCGAGGATGGTATCATTCGGTCCAGTGTAATAGACACGGATGCCGGTTCCTGTGCTGCCGGGCACAGTCCAGACTGTTGCGGAGATGGCAGCACGGGGGCTGGCTGACTTGACGGAGAACTCGCCTTTCTGCCAAGTACTGCCGTCATCGTGGGCTTTCTCGATCAAGTCGAGATTCGGAGCCTGGTAGTAGAGACTTTGGCTTTAGTTAGCAACTGGACTTTCGACCGGATTGGAGGAAAGTACCGAGTGCTGGTTGCAAGTCCCTTGTAGGCAATGACTGAAATGCTGCTTCCTGGGATAGCGGTACCCAAGCTCTGATCCTTATACCATGAACCTTTGACTGATTAACGAAAATTTTGTGAGCTCCAGTGGATGTTCTTACCGTCATTGCTGTATTCTTGGACGGTGTTGTCAGGAGCCTGGACATACACTCTGCCCAACACAGATCAGCATATATTTCCCAAGATAGCCACGTCAACTGAAGGGAAGTCACATGGCCAAGATTTAAGACAGCATAACAACAGGACTTATCAACAAGGTCTAGAGGATCAAGCATACCGAATCTTGAGCTGGGATGTGGCCAGGTAAGTGGCAGCGATTTGAGAGTAAGGAGCGACCTGGTAGCCCTTGGTGCTGAGTTCTCCTGAAAACCACCCTTTGCTGCTCGAGTCTGCATCATAGCAGAGTTCAGAGAGCTTGAAGTCCGGGCTGATGTAGTAGAGTCGAATCTGAGATGCAAAATTAATGCCTTTTGCATATGCTGGCAGCTGCGGGGTACTCACGTTCTTTAGTCCTGGGGAAGAGGCCACGGCGATGGGTGATCCAATCTTTGCATTTGCAATAGGCTTGTCACCTCCCCACCAAGAACTTCCAGAGCCATTATATCCGGTTTCACGGATGCCGCCGTAGATGTCCTGTGTTTCATTAGAAATTGATATACTAGCTCGAAGCCGTACGTACCACGGAGTAAACCCTCAGGACACCGTTTCCGTCGCCAACAGAGGCGATTGCAGTGTCTTAGTAGTGAAGTTTAGCATTGCGTAATTCGATTCCTGAGCGAATGACTTACGATTGGCGATCACGGAAGCGTTTGCCATCTTGAAAGTGGTTCGAGGTTGAGTGAGGTTCTGGAAAGGTAGGAGTTAATTGAATAATTCCAATGTACTGCTGTGTAATGATGCTGATTGACTTGATGTTGTTCTTTTCTGCTTGCCAGATGGATCAAGGAGGGGCGTCTATATAGACCATGAGACAGGTCCTCAATCGTTCGACGTTCACGCATTCCACAACATGACGGATTCGCCATAGGCACAGCTCCCGAAAAGTAAAGAGGAGTTCTCGCCGCCTCCGCAGCCTGTCACTCATTTGTGCACGAAAAATACAAACAGGAGGTTCAACTGGACCCGAGCAACATGTTGTGCAATACCGGTGATGTAATTCCGTCTCTGGGCAGGGTTTGAGGGACGATTTCCGTGGGAGAAATGGAAGCCATAAAACACATAACTTGCAAATCGACCAGCTGACAACATTGCGTTGACTTCGTTCTTAGCAAAGTGTAACTCAAAGGAAAGTCGTGAAACGAGAAGTCACCATTGTTGTTTCGATGAGTCTCAGCACCTTTCCATGATCATCTCATCGCGAAGTTCTCTACAGCCTTCAACCTCGACGTGAGTCGCGCATTCGTGCTTTAGAGTGGCACGGTGGGAGATGGTCGAATGCCACCAGCCTGACGACAAATGTAACACATGTTGTTTAAGTCAAGGGTCAGCCAATGGCAGCTCCACGTTTCCCCTCATTGGAAGTCGATCGGACAATCCCACAACATGGCGGAAGCGACCATCGGATGTTGCCATGGCATGGCAGGAGCTGCAGAAAGCCCAGTACAACTTTGAGTCGCAAGTACGCTGCTGAAAGGCTGTGTAACTTTCCGGAGCGATCTCGTCATGTCCATAGATCTCGAATTACCCCGCACTGTGTACGTATGAACTTCACTGACAGCCAAAGCATAACTCGTCAACAATAAACATTGAGTTATAGAAAAACCAGATATTGTGGAAATGTAAATGCCAAATGAAGTCTCCAAAGAATTCGGAAAGATGTAAGTACGATCTATTTCGGTCGTTGCCTATCGAAGAGCGGCGGCTGACGAGCCCTCGGTTGTAATTGCAAAGAAAGCCGTGAAGCGTTCTGGCGTTCTTTGTACCAGCTGTGAGACTTACAGAGGGAAATTAGTGCATAGAGCAAGCAGTGACGGGATTGTTCTTGCTCGCCTGCAGGCAATGGTGCAGTTGGCCGATTGCAGGAAGGAGAGACTGCCAATCAAATCTGTGCTACCATGGCATAGAATGAAAAGACTTTGCAACGTGCATGTACACGGTGGAATAGGTAGACGCCCAGCACTCGATGACAGAGAAAGGAGTCCTCGGTCACCTTGAGGTGGTCCGCGTAAACTTCCACGCCGGATTTGTCCAAGACAATGTAGAGTTACAGATATCGGGAGGAAAAATCAGGCCATCAGTCACGCAATACTCGGTAGCTACGATGGGGAATCAAGAAGTATTCTTAGACTAGAAGGGACTTCAGGAGAAACAAAATTCTCACTGCCATGGATCAACAATGCAATTCATCAAAAAGAATCTGCCGCGCTGTACAACGCAACGCCAAACTCTTGACATGTGGTACAGAGCGGCACGAAGGAGAGGGGTTCGGATGCTGCCGAGGAGTCTGACAAGGAAAGGCATCAAGGTTGGAAATTCCAAAGGAGGTGATCGTACGAGCCTGCACCCCACGACATCTTTTTCGTTCAGGCAAGGAATAGCAGGGTGTTCAATCCCACCGTCGAGAAGGTCTGGTGGAATGCTATAACGACATCAAGCTCTATCTTGTATCATGGCTTAGCAAAGAATGATGTGGATATCCCATACATTGGTAGGTACTGGAAAGTTTGCAAGAAGACTCAAAGCTGACCGTGGTAGTCTAGATGTTGTTGGGAGGGGAAGAGTAGAAAGGAGGTTGTGAGTGGTTCCTGCTTAATAAGCGACGCCAAGCCCGACCAATTCGGCTCAAAGTCTCGGTTCTAGCCCGCCCCAAAAGTCTGCCAACAAACAACAACAACCACAAAATCTTCCTCCGATTATCACGCCTTATCTGTGACTTTACATCGCCAATTGAGAGCAAGACACCAAGTAAAGCTTTGCAAACCTTAATCTATCCAACGCCGTCGGCTCAACAGCCTCTCCGCAGACGGCTTTTGACGGGATGCGGGGAACGGTTGTGGGGTATGGGACAATCATTGGCCATTACGAGAAAAGATCCACGCCGTCACAACCCACCAAGAGGCTAAAACGTAAAACTTGTCCCAAAAGCTTACCCATAATGCTTCTAGCTTTTCTTACACCCCCATGATGTGCACCGCTGTTAGCCGGTTGCACTAAAGTATATAGTTCGATGTCATCTGTTGACGTTGAAGAATCTCTTCTTCATGAGCCTCATTCCTCATTTGAAGAGTATTCGAAGAAGACGCAAATATGGAGTACCCTGCGATGGACAAAGAGACCGAACCGAAGTTCGAAAATGGGTATAAGGCCGAGGAACAGGAGAACCCCGAGTACAACCTGGCAACAGGGCACAATCAACTCGAGCGGGGTTTGAAGAGTCGTCATATCCAATTTCTGGCTTTAGGTAAGTTGACTCTTCTCTCATCAGTATGTCTCGAGACTCACATTCGATAGGTGGTGCTATTGGTACTGGTCTCTTTGTTGGATCTGGCAGCATTTTGTCGGAGACTGGACCTGCTCCATTGTTCATGGGATACCTCTCCATGATTCTCGTGGTCTGGTGTGTGATGAATGTCCTCGCAGAGATGGTCACCTATCTTCCTATGAAAGGAATCTCAGTTCCCTATTTCGTCGAACGCTTTGTGGATCCTTCACTGGCATTCGCAGCTGGATGGAACTACTGGTACGCCTATGCCATGCTCGTCGCAGCTGAAGCTAGCGCTGCTTCGATCGTTCTGGATTACTGGAACGCTCCTGTCTCCGTTGCCGTATGGATCACCATGGTTCTGGTAATTATCCTGCTCCTGAACGTTATCGCCGTGTCGTTTTTTGGTGAGGCAGAATTTTGGTTCGCTAGCATTAAATTGATAACAATAATTGGTCTCATCATCCTAGGAGTCGTCCTATTCTTCGGGGGAGGACCCAATCATGATCGACTGGGCTTCAGATATTGGCAACAACCAGGGGCTTTCGTCCCATATATGGCACCAGGAAACACTGGAAAATTCCTTGCATATTGGCACGCTTTTGTCAAAGCCGGTTTCGCTTTCATTACCTCTCCTGAGCTGATTGCCATCGCCGCTGGAGAGACCGTTGATCCTCGTCGGAACATCCCCAAAGCTGCTCGTCGCTTCATCTGGCGATTGGCGATCTTCTATGGTTGTGCATCATTTATCATCGGTGTCATCGTTCCATCGGACGAAGACAGACTTCTTGGCGCTGGAAATGCCAGTGCGAGTCCTTGGGTCATCGGTATCCAGAGAGCTGGAATCGGAGGCTTGAACCATGCGATCAACGGGGCTATTTTGACGTCCGCTTGGTCGGCGGGCAATTCTTTCCTCTACTCCGGATCTCGAGTACTGTACTCCATGTCTCTTAACAAGCAAGCACCAAAGATCTTCAGCATCACCAACAAGTGGGGTGTCCCATATGTGGCCGTCCTGTTCACTTGGATGTTCTCTCTATTGGCTTATCTTAATGTATCGAATACTGGAGCCACAGTGTTCAACTGGTTCGTGAATATCTCGACAATTTCGGGATTCATCGCCTGGATCGTCGTAATGATTACCTACCTCCGATTCCGCAAAGCCTTCGAGTACAACAACATGCTCCACGTCCTGCCTTACAGGACCCCACTCCAGCCATACGCCACCTACGCAGTGCTGTTCGTCATCACGCTTCTAACACTCACCAACGGGTTCCAGGTGTTCTGGCCGAACAAGTTCAACGCTGCGGATTTCCTAGCTGCGTACATCACCTTGCCTATCTTCTTGGTTCTGTATTTTGGACACAAGATCTACTTCCGAACTCCATTTGCGAAAAAGATCGAGGATATTGATGTCATGACTGGGAAGAGAGAGATGGATGAGTTGGCGGAGATGGAAGTTATCCGTGTGCCGAAGAACTGGCTGCAGAGAGCGTGGTTCTGGCTTGCTTAGATTAGAGGTCACCGGTGTTTGGGATTATACATAAAAGGAAAAAGGATAGGTAGGTATAGACAAAATCATGATTTGGTTATGGTTATAAGCTGCTTGACTTTGTGGGGTGTCTGTATGTGTTGACTTGAAGGCTTCGGCACCTGGAACGCCATCGGCAGCTGGATCTCTGGAAGCCCTTGGATCTAAGTTGCCTATTATTCTACGGATAATCATTCAGGAAATCATGGTGAACTCAACATAGAACAGTGTTGAGATGTAGGTGTGGATGTCTGCTACTACTAGTTCATTTCTAGCCTAGCGTTGTTTGTTTTGGAGTTGTTGGTTCTACCACTTCATTTGGTAATACATCCAGGATGATCCAGATTCCAACCCTTATTAAACAGACTGGAATGTGGACAGATATGCAGGTCACAGCGTATCGCTTGCTCTTAGGGAAGTGCCAAGCTCGGAAAGGATCAAGGCGAGGTTCTTGACAAGTGAGATTTCATGACTGACCTTGAAGCTGAATCTTTACAGGACTTCACGATGGAATGGTGGACATCCAAACAGAAGGATTAAAAATCATCATTGCTGGATATAACGATGCTGTAATGGACGATGCTCTCGCCAATCCATATGGCCATAAAGCGATCCAAGTCAATGCACTGGACAAAAGCTCCTCCAAGCTCGATCGTGTCCAAGGCTTGCATGTATATGTCAGCACTTCAAACGTCCACTCAAATGTTGCACTCGAGCATCCTGCTGCAGTGATGGAGGGAACTCTCGATGGAAAGATGAGGACCAAGCCGATGTCGAAAGAAAAGGCATCGAAGCGAGAAGTAAGCTCAGAGATCGGACGACCTCATTGGTGATGAATAACTCCTTTTCCAGTGAGAATTGCTAATAGGAGTGTTGAAGCTAATACGGAGAGCAAAGACCATCCTGATGAAGAGTGCCCAGGCGATGATGACGATGATATCATAAGTTGTGACGATTGTGGTGGAGAAGTGAAAGGACGCTGCAAAGGAGTAAGCCGCTCGTTCGCACCTTTCCCTGTTATCGAGATTCCACGAATGCTGATATGTTCCTATGGACAGGACCCAGCAGATGACTTCCGCTACAAAGGCTGTGCTTGTTGGCCATCGACTTCGAACGAGCAGTCTTACGAGCATATCACATTCAAGAATCCCCAGAACCCACAACCTGAGATAGACGAGAATTTCGCTAAGTGGGCAGCTTTGCCAAGGAGGACGGATGAAAGTGCTTATGCAAAATATCCTAATGAGGGGTGTGGTCATGAAGAAGGGGATTCAAACAACGACGATCAAATAACGAGGACATGAGAGGATTTTGAGACTAGGCATGATGCTGGTGTGTTCGCCCTCAGGTCTACATTCGGCGTAGAATGAATTCAAACCCCAGATAATAAAACAAGGCATTTGCCGAATATATAGAACATCTGCCACCGGTCAACACTTGTTACTCCCAGTATGAGGATCTGAAATCCTACATACATCGAACAAATATGATAGTAAAGCTCAATCCCAACTAAGAGAGAGTAACAAAACCGCGGCCAGACACTTAGACCTGAGCCATCATCACGCCACATTGACTGCCTTCCCGCGCCCAACTCGGTTTCTATGCCAGTCGGCTAACAGGCTAGAGCAGAGAATATGTATATTTTCTGAGCTGAGACCTCCATGTTTTATAGCGCCATCCCAAACCATCTTTCCCAACACCATGTAATATGCCCAATCATGATATCTATACATCGTACAACATACACTGTACAAAAGCCAATCCCGGGTTCATCCTAATCACACCTCCCATCCTTCCACCCCGTCCTCCACCTCTCCTCCCACTTCGAGCAATCAAACTCCTTCTTTCCAAGCTTCTTATTAACATCATTATGCGCCTCGCACATCCACTGTCCAAACTCCTCTCTGCTCTCCGTCCTTACTTTATTCTTCGCCATCCAGTCCTGGAAATCCTCGGCGCAGACCCAACACGGATACAACTTTGAGAATAAGCCCATGAACTGGCTTACTTGGCTCTGTTCTGTGGGCGTGGGCTTGGTGGGGTAGGTGGCGGCGATGGAGTGGAGGAGTGTCCAGGAGGAACGGCCGAGTTCTTCGACGTCTGGAGGACACTCTGTTCGCGGGAGAGTGGGGGCTTTGGTGAGGTTCTTGGAGAGAGATGTCATGTCTCGGAGGGAGTTGCATGTTTTGCAGCTGTGGGAGGGTTAGCTAGTGTTATGTAGAATTGGGCATGGAAACGAAGCTCACGGTTTGCCATCTTTCCCGAGAATGATGTTCTTCGGGAATCTTTTGACTGGCGCTGGCGTGGTCCCTGTGGGACTAGAGCTTGTACCTGTTTCCCGGGTATCGTCTGCCATTGTTGTTTCGCGGAACAGCTGTAAATTGGTGTGGAATGTGGAAAAGAAGAAAGTCGAGATGTTGAAGCTCTCTGGATTTCTAATCGCAAACGCGGTCTACTCGGCCGCCTCGGCGGACGCGACCAGAGGTTTACATTGAATATTAACTTTCTCGTAAAGCCTGCTTCATCAGTACGTTCCGCAGACGTTCTTGATTGAGGGAAACATCGCAATGGTAGTGTGACGATAAAGAGGATATGCCAATCAGTTTCCTGAGGCCTGACATTGCGTTTATTGTGATATTCTTAGCTTTAAGCTCAATTATTTGTAGCTCACATCAGGTCTGCCCCGCCATCGCGATGTCATTCTTTGACGCGACGCTGGGCATCCAGCAACTTCACAATGCGACGACGATGACCGCCACCGACAATGAAGCTGGAAGCTCTATACCCATCCTATTGTTGAAGACGAAATCAACGCCCAATGATGGCTATGAAGAGCGTTTCTCTACAGCGAAAATTGGTTCCAACAAATTCGACCCCACATTCGTCCCAGTACTCGAGCACCAATTCCTCGACCAGGGACTCGATGTCGTCAAAGACTTACTGCGTAACAAGCAGATTGGCAAAGATGAGGGGAAGAAATATGGTGGCATGATATTCACATCCCAGCGTGCAGTAGAGGCATTTGCAAGGTTGGTCGAGGAAGGCAAAGGTGCGAATCTGGAAACAAACGAGTTATCCGAACAAACATCTCTGATTAATTGGGATAGGCGATGCGCAATGGCCTTATCTACAGGATGTTCCATTATACACCGTTGGACCTGCCACCTCCCGAGCCCTCCGAGCAATTCCACAGGATCCACCGCTCAATATATTCGGTGCTGACATGGGCAACGGGGAAGCTCTGGCACATTACATGCTCGATCATTATGGACAATGGTATCGAGACCGAAAGGTCAAGCCACCTCTTTTGTTCCTAGTGGGCGAGCAGAGACGAGACATTATACCAAAGACCTTGATGGACCCAGCATTGGCGGACGATCGTCGGATACAAGTCGACGAATTGGTAGTTTATGGAACAGGCGTCATGGAGTCTTTCGAGCAAGACTTCACAAGAATACTAGCAGAAACCGAGAAAAGTCCCATGAGGTGGGTCGTGGTATTCTCGCCCACAGGATGCGAAGCTATGCTTCGTGTACTTGGCCGTCTGGATTCAGAGACTGGCAAAGTAAACGCGGTCGAGCAGCCGGTATCGAGAAGTACATATGTTGCTACGATTGGGCCGACCACTAGAGACTTCTTGCGGAACTGCTTCGGCTATGAACCGGATGTTTGTGCTGAGAAGCCAAGCCCTGAAGGCGTGGAAATGGGCATTAGAGCATTTCTAAAAGACAAGTGTTGACATATTTCAAGAAGCGCGGAACCACTTTCCAGACCGATGTCTCGTGAAGTTCAGATCAGGTGAGCATCTCAGAAGCACGGGCGGTGCATATGCTGGCCTGGCCTCTTCTCCGGAAGACACCACCACGACAAGTACTTGACGTTCAAAGCTTTTTACATGATTCGTGGTGAAATTGGTACATTTATCCGGAGCCCAATTGAAGTCTACAGTTTGCCATGCCGCTTGTTTCGTTTATATTCTCCGTCACGCAGCCAAGTGGCGGCCAGCCGGGCCGGATGTTCTGACCTTCACGAAAACATAGATGTGTCTACATCTACAACTGAGCAGATGAGAAGAATGAATATCGAAGTATCGTTTTTTCATTGTTTTATTGACTCCATTCAAAATGACGCTCGTCAAAGCAGTAGAGAATAACTCATATGAGTTGTCGCCAGATCAACACAGACAAATCTACGAAGCGTCCTCATCTGGTCAGGGAGAGGCTGCAATACAGAAATACTCTAAAGAAGAATTGCTCGCCATGCACTATAAGAACATCGATCTATTGAAGAAGAATCAGCCAGTAATCCGAGAATTTGTCCTTCCGATTGCCTACGCACCCTCGACTATCTCCCTTGACGAACTCCAGAAGGTATGCAAATCCGTAAATAACTACCGAGCATATTGTGCTAAATACTCTACAGATCTCATTCAAAGACCTGAAGCTTGAAACGCATCACCGAGGTGGTTTCCTCACAGGCAGGACTATCGTCCCTCCTTATCACTGTTCTGAAGTGGTGACGATCATTGAAGGAGATGACGGAGATGCAGCCAAGCTCGTCTTGAGCTTTGAAGACAGCTTATATTCTGGCACTCCATATTCACTGCCTATCAATAGTACTGTTGCTATCAAAGAGCCGTACTGTCAGTACAATGGCGATGGGGATTTCGTGATTCGAATTGATCATCCCTCGGATATCGCCGTGTTGAGGGGAGATGATCCGACGGTGTCAATGATTATGCAATTCGCTTCGGGGAGTATAGAGATCACGCCTACTCAATGGAGGGACGCGGGAGATAAAGCGTATTTAGAGAAGAAATATTCTTCGGCTGTGGAATGGTAAGCATTAACTACCATATGTACCTTCATAACAAGCTAATGTTTACAGCTACACTCAAGCGATTGAGAACTCGCCTCTTAGTGACGACTCGTTCCTCAAAGACACCTACCGGAAACGTGCCTTTGCCAACTTGACCGCCAAATCGTTCACACCAGCAAAAGATGACGCTCTCTCCTCTCTTTCAGGAACTACCCTTGATGTACGAGCTCATCACTGCGCTGGACTAGCTGCCTACTCACTCGGCCTGTATTCTGAAAGCAAGGCTCATTTTGACTCAGCCCTCAAACTCAACCCCCAAGATCTTAAAACTCAAAGAGAGCTCATCCGAGCCACCACCCGGATTCATGAGCAAACCACCGGAGATTACGACTTCGCAAGCATGATTCAAGCAGTGAGATCTGGCACCATCCACCTCGATCACGCGAAGTACAGCGGTAGCATCGAGGTCCGCTCTGCAGGAACCCATGGCCGTGGTTTGTTTTCCACGGATTTCATCAAGAAAGGAAGTTTAATATTGTGTGAGAAGGCTTTTTGTTTGCCGGATCTGTACGGTGAGGATAAAGCCGAGGGTGTAGTGCTGTACAATTTCAACTCCAGTTCGAGGACGCAGAGGATGGCGCAAGCAGGGTTGTTTTTGAGATTGAGGGAGAGGCTTTTCGGTGGACCTAGAACAGGTCAGGAAGAGCAGTTCTGGGATCTGGATGCTGGTGGGTATGTGAGATCTGGGATGGAGGGGAAGATTGTTGATGGAGTGCCGGTTGTGGATTCGTACGTCTCTCTCATATTTATCTACTCTCCTGTTGATGACTTGACAAGTCTCTGAGTTACTTACTAACTTCCCCCCTCTAGCTTCCTAACCGAAGCCATCCGCCTCAAAAACTGCTTCTCCTGCCCCCGACTCTCCCTCTCCCTCTTGCGAACCCACCTCTCCCCTCAACCTCAACCTCAAGCACCACAGCCCCAGCCCTTCCAACCAACTCACCTCTCCACAGGCCTCTGGATCCTAGCCTCCTCCATCAACCACTCCTGCCTACCAAACCTGACACGCTCCTTCATCGGCGATATGATGCTCATCCGCGCCAACAGCGACATCCCTCCCAACACGGAACTAACACAGCAGTACCTCGCGCCCGAAGCGCATTTCCTCACTCGACGCAAAGATTTCCCGCTACATTGGGATTTCGAATGTGATTGTGTGCTCTGCACTACCGAGGCGAAATCTCCAGATGAGAAACATTTACAACGGAGAGAACTTGTTGAGAAGATCAAGACTTTGGCGCTGAAAAGCCGGGATAGGGATAGGAATGGTGATGCTAGAGGCGGAGGTGGTGCTGGAGGTGGAGGTGGCAATGGTAAGAGTGTGGGGGTGGGAGTGACGAATAGCACTATCAAAGCCATTGAGCGCTTGACGCGCAAATTGGAAGAATTACATGAGATTGAAGTGTATGGCGAGATTCCGAGGTTGTTGCTTGTGCACCCTACGATTTGGCTTACAGAGGCGCATAAAGAGAAGGGGAATCATGCGAAGGTTGTGAGGTGGGCGGGGGAGATTTTGAGGAATTTTGGGTTTGTGGGGGGCTTGAAGGGGATTGGTGGTGCTGGGGGAGGTGAGAGTCTGGGGGAGGGAGATAGGGGTGAAGCGATAGAGCTAGGAAGGGGGATTGTGAATGTTGAGAGTTTCGCAGCGCTGAAGGCTGCTGGGGAGGCGTATAAAGCGCTTGGGGAGGAGGGGATGGGGGAGAGGTGTGAGGTGGAGGCGAAAGGTATGTGGGAGGTTATTACGGGATGTGGGGTCGGTGTTCAGGAGGTGTTCAAGGGATCTCGTTGAGAGAAGGAGTATAAGGATGCTATATCGTGCTTGTACATAGAGAATTTCATTTAATTCGGAATTATACACATTATCGGAGACGATCATGTAGCTTCTTTCTTTTCGAGGTGTTTTGCTGGCCAACTCGCTTAGCCTGAGAGTCCAGCCAACACGTTTGACGAGACGAGCAAAGAAAGGATATCTAGGCCCCGGCTCAAGATATGGGAGCAAAAAGAAGAAAAAAAGAAAAAGAAGGAATAAGATTGACCCTACCGGACAGGTCGATGTAGCTAAAGAGATACAACGACTTGCCCGGCTCGGGTCGCTGGGCTTCATCAGGACTTGAACCTGAATCTCATGGCGTGTTCTTCTTACCCATGCGTGCTACCAATTACACCATGAAACCGATATATGTTTGTGAGTTAGATGTTGAGAATTGATTATTTGATTCTGTATCATAGATAGAACTTTGCACAGAAGCGAATTTGAGGCGGTCGTGGTCTTGGGGAATAGAATAGGTAATGCTTGGAGTGCAAGCGAAGGCTTTGGCCCCCTCCTTAAGAGAGGCAAAAAGTATCAGGAAGAAAGCCAGCTCATGAGTTCCTTGGAAAGGGGAGACATCTATTCAGAAGCTTCCCGAGCATTTCCTGTTTCTGATCTTTAATTTCCAAGCCTTGCTCATGATGCCTTGCTTTGGGACGGAGACGGATGGTATCTCGCGAACAAACAGCAAAAGTGTGAACACGCCAACCGGGCCCGAACGAGGATCGAACTCGTATCTCACAGCGGTTAAAACTTAAAGCTGTGCGCAATACCGTTATACCATCAAGCCTTCCATCTAATTATTGGCAAGATCTACTTATCCACGTACGAATATAAAATCTCAGACGTAGGGAGTGCTGTAGGCGGCAGTCCTCCTTGGCAAGAGGCACAGAGGAGGAGTCTTGGCAGGTGCCTACCCAGCTGAAAGAAGCAGCGAGAGGAATGGAATCTTCAGAGAAGGCCGAGTGATCATAATTAGTAAACCTGGATTGAAGAAAGGGGATAGTACGTGGGAGCGTTACGTATCGTCAGTTTGCTTCTTCGTAGCTGGCTGTAGTTGAGCAAGAGTTGGTGGAATGGATCGGGTAGCGAAGAGACCACGAGATTCGAGCATCTGTAACCACGGTCAAGTTCGAGGGTCGAAATGCGACATGCAACAAAACTTCGCTTAACAAAAAATTCAACTCTGATTGGCCTGCTACCTGCAAGCTGAGCTCCCTCGGATCCAGAACTAAACATAGGCTGTGGTTTAGGCGTTTGCAATCGCGATTAGGTAACATAGCAAGAGCAAGAGGAGCGTATGACATGAATAACAAAAGAGGGTTTCATGCCAGATCCTGCAATTCGGCACATAGTTTTGTAAAACAAAAAAATTATGTTTGTGAGAGATTTGCTGACCTCCCATTGGCTCTGATCTATTCTGAGTTGTCGCCTCGGCCCGCCCCAACGCACAGGTACACAAATGTTATCGTAGCTTTAGGGATTCGAACACAAAGTCCATACCTGAATCTCAGCATCTCAAGAGGAGTGTCAATCCCGCCGATGTTAGAAGCCTGAGAGCAAGCGATACAGCCTGAAGCTCAATCTTTTTGGCACTGACACTTCCAGAACTGCGGTATTTTGGCAATCGGGGTGCCTGGATTTCACCCCGCACTTGGGGTTCCTTGCCGAATTCCACCTGGTACTTTTGCTTCCAGTGACACCAGAAAATACTACTACAGTAACTAGGCAGGTTCCTTCATGTATGGGTAGTATTGAGTGCATTTCATGACGTGTTACAATCCGAAACGTGTGCTCGTATTCAAGCCTCCAACTAAATTCTAGAAGGAAGGTGTCGTTTCTCGGATAAGCTCATCGCTCCTATCTCACCCTCTGCCTATCAAAACAATTCAAGCCACTTCCCCGCCTTAAAATAAACAAGCTTCCACACTTTCCCTTGGAGCTCATGATAAGCTCCGCAAGCTTTCGCCCAGGGATGCGCCAAGGGTGGGTGAAGGAAGGCCCTCCTTCCTGTTGTAGTTAGAAAGACGTCCAATTCAATCTCGCTAGAGGCTGCACCCGGCCAGGATTCGCGATGCAGCTGCCCATTTGATCCTACGCTGAATGTTCCTGTACCTGACTTCTTGCCAAGAGGGGCAGGTACAACGCAACAAGCCAAATCCTATGCAGGAAGCTTGATAGCCGAAAGATCATCGGACGAAATGTGACATGGGAGTAAAGTAATGATGGATTGGGATAAATGGGAGCTGTTCCTTCTCTTTCCCCTCCTTCCTCCCCCACCTCCATCCTTCATTTCCTTGCTCTCGAGACAACTTCAGTTCCTCAATTGAATTGCAGACTTCGTTTCAAGATGTTCGTCAAGCTGTCGGCTGTTTTGAGCATTGCTGCTCTCTGCAGTGCTGCCCCTTCTCCAGTCAAGCATGTTCTTCATGAGGAGAGAGCTGTTGAGAGTAGAGATTGGATCAAGGGCTCCCGCCTTGAGAAGAGTGCCATTATTCCAATGAAGATTGGTCTTACTCAGACCAACTTGGATTTGGGCTATGACTACCTCATGGACGTGTAAGTAGCTACAAACCTCCACTCAGCATTTTCCTGGCTTCAATTAGAACCGCACGCTGACACCAAACAGCTCCAGCTCCGACTCCGAGAACTACGGCAAGCATTGGACACCAGCACAGGTTCACGATGCTTTCGCGCCCAAGGAGGAGACAGTCACGAGTATCACTCAATGGCTTACTGACTCTGGTATCGACAGTTCCCGAATCATGTTCTACGAGAACAAGGGTTGGATTTCAGTCGACGTGACTGTTGAGGAGATCGAGGCACTGCTGCTTGCCGAGTTCCACGAGCACGAGCACAGCCAGACCTCGAAAATTCGAGTAGGCACAGACAAGTATGTACTTCTCCCTGGTTTTTGAAATTCTGTTGACAGATTCTAGGTACTATGTCCCAGAACATCTAGTCTCTCACATTGACTACATCACACCCGGAATCAAGCTCTCGCCCGTCACCAAGCGAACTGTGGACAGAAAGACCAAGCGAGTCAGCCACTCGATCCATGCCCCAGCTCATGTGAGCATTCCAGGAAACGAGGGAAGCGTGGGAATCTCTGCTGCAGCTGCTGCTCTTCCACCTGCTTTGCAGAACTGCAGCACGAACATGACACCAGACTGCATCAGAGCTCTCTACAGCATCCCAGCCAATCCTGCCAAGGTCGACGACAACTCTCTCGGTCTTTACCAACAAGGAAGTTACTTCGCCGAGTCGGACGTCAACCTCTTCTATGCGAAGTTTGCGACATACGTTCCACAGAATACTTTCCCAATCAATGCCACCATTGATGGAGCGTCATATTCAGTTCCTGCTGCCAGTAAGCTGAATAGCGGAGAAGCCAACATCGATATTGAGATGGCGTAAGTGTCCCCAGACTCATCTGACATTGCCAGATATCGATACTAATTGCTTTTAGAACTTCCTTGATTTACCCTCAAACTGTCACTCTATACCAGACCGACGACGATATCTACGAGCCACAAGAAGTCGCAACCACCAACCTATTCAATACATTCTTGGATGCTTTGGATGGATCATACTGCAGCTACACTTCCGATGGCCTGACAGGCGATGATCCAACTATCGATCCCGTCTATCCACACAATGTTCCAGGCGGCTACAAGGGCCAGAGACAGTGCGGTGTTTACAAGCCGGTAAGTGATGCAACATTGTACGACTGTTCACATGGCTAATGAAAACCCAGGCCAAGGTCATATCTGCATCTTACGGTCAAGCCGAAGCCGATCTCCCGGCGCCTTATGTTCGCCGCCAATGCAACGAGTTCATGAAGCTCGGTCTCCAGGGTGTCTCTGTTCTCTTTGCATCTGGAGATTATGGTGTCGCTTCTTTCCCAGGAGATGGATCTGCTTCAGGATGTCTCGGACCCAAGCAAGAGATCTTCAACCCACAATACCCATCAGGATGTCCTTACGTCACCTCTGTCGGAGGCAGTCAACTTGCACCAAACGGTACTGTTTATGATCCAGAAGTCGTTATGAGCGATGATCTAGGTGGAAGTGCTGTCAACTTCTCCTCATCTGGAGGCTTCTCCAACTACTTCCCTCGTCCAACATATCAAGATGGACACGTCCAGACATACTTCCACCGCGCTCACCTTACCTACCCCTACTACTCTGAGCTGAACGTCAACGTCAACACCACCACTGGAAGATACAACCGAGTCGGCCGAGCTTACCCCGATGTGTCTGCCAACGGAGCACACTTCCCATCCTACCTCAACGGCGTACTTTACCATTTCTACGGTGCATCGCTATCTTCCCCTCTGTTTGCCGCCGTCTTGACTCTCCTGAACCAAGAACGTGCTGCTGTTGGAAAGGGGTCTATCGGTTTCATCAACCCGGTTCTGTACCGCCATGACGATGTTATGAATGATGTGATTGAAGGGACTAACCTGGGATGCGGTACACAAGGCTTTCACGCTGTCAAGGGATGGGATCCAGCAACGGGTCTTGGTACGCCAAATTATCCTAAGATGAAGGCGCTGTTCTTGTCTTTGCCATAGGAGGACATTTAGTTGCTAGTTGAAGGAGATGAAAAACACCTAGCTGTAACTCGGAAGAATAAATGAAATAATTACAGTTTCACATGCTTTGATGATTAGGTGTCTGAAACGTGATGGTTAAACTTTGTGGTTGCGTACATATTTTTTAGCATTGAAATTTTCTGGACTTAGTTTGACTAATTCGTGCTTTCTGACCCCAAACCTCTAATTTTGTTGTCGGTAGGTCTGCTTAATATCATTCACAAGCATCGTCCAATATAGTCATGACGATCTACTAATTTACATCCATGCTACACAATCCAGACTGTTGTAAAACAGAATAATCACCCTGACTAGATGAGCTGCATGTTTGCGTAGTCACAGACTCTCAAGTCTCAGCAAAAGGGGAGCTTGTGAACTGTAGACATTCACAGAAGTAGCGTTAGGCAAAGTATAAATAGTTGATCCTCTCCTAGAGTCTTCTCTTTCTATTTACACTTCAAGATATCCAAATATCCTTACGCTGGACAGATACGGGAAGGTTTTGACTTGCAGTACAAGCCAAGAATAGCATCCTATTGAAGATAACCGAACTCAAGGTGCCAGAATCTACGGCTTGCAATAGGCAGGCGCATCATTCACTCACGACATCTACCCAACTGCTATCCTCAAGAAGCCGCCAGCCAGACGCGTAGGAATCAAGTACGTGCGGCTACGCCATCCCCTACTGCTCGAGATGTCCCAAACCGCTAGCGCAGACGACAGAACGTACAGATATTTGCAAATATGCCCAAGATGGGAAGGGGAATTGTAAAAAGATGTGGAGGTTTGATCTTCCCGAGTATTGCAGGCCGAGGATGTGTAAGGGCTGTAAGGATGGGGTGAAGGCTGTGAAAAGGGATCTCAGGAATAGGAGTCGGCGTTGAGCACGCGGAAGGAGTATGAGAGGGTAGTGGGAGTGTGGAGGAGCGCGAAAATGGGGGTGTGAGTAGAGAGGCGTACTGTGCGGGTTCCTACGAAGCGATGTTTTGTTGATTTGCTTAGCGAGGATTTTGAGGGTTTAACGCATGTTCTGTTTTGACTATCTTCGAAACCAGTATGTTCTATTTTTGTGAAGCATCGACATTCAGAGAACGAGGAGTACCCTATTCTTATGCTCCGGATATCGTTCTTCTCTGATGTGCTATTCTGGGATTCTTAGAAAGGCTCACAACTTTCACCCCTCCTCGCCCTCCTCACTCTCCCCCATTCTTTTCAAAGTATAAAAACACCTTCCTCCTCTCCAAAATCCCTCGTCTCATCAAACGAACAAGCACCTCAGCATCTTGATCCTCGGGAACCCATAATCACTACTCACGAAACATCTAAACTCCAAAACAAAGACCAAAACAAAAACTCAAGCAAGAAAATGTGCGACTTCGCTCTCATCCGCTGCCGCAAATGCGGCGTTCAGCTCTCACAAACACCAGAGTGTGTCAAGAGATGTGAAGGTTATCCTAGGAACTGCCAGGGGAGTTACCGTGCGCCGGATAAGTTTCCTACTTGGTGTGCTAGTTGTATTAAGAAGGCGCCGCCTACGAGATAAAGTGGTATGAGATATGAAGGATTATAAGGGATGAGAAGATGTAGATCGAGGGAAAGTAGCGAGGGATAGAGCTGTAGGAATCTGAGAGAGGTTGAGATAGGGGTGAAGATTGGTCTGAGGAATGCGTGCGGGCGAGTTTTTCTCTGGCTGAGAAGGTGGCAGATAGGGATATAGATGGAGACATATATCATGGGTTTCGAAAATTACGTGCTGTTTTGGTGAAAGTGATGGGGTGCTTGTGAAATACTTCAGGTAAAGTATCTTGTATAGCTTCAGGCTTTGCCAAGACATCCACAATTCTGCTTCCATACTACCCGAAGACATTTAGAATATTGCTCGAACGCTTCTTCGCAAGAAAACTCTGAACACCGTTGTTTTGTTCACTATCGGTCACGTAATATTGAACTGTAATTTTGTGGACTGTGAATCAAGCTTGAAAATGGCAAAACTTCATCTTCTAGGCAACCATCGATGCAGGGAGACGCGGCGTCCACGCAGCTAGAGATCCAATGAATCGCAGATTCGCAATCCCATTCACAACTACCTGATCTAGTACAGGCACTGCGAGTCTTTACTTCCTCTTTATAACTTATTTAAAATAAAAAAACCTCATCTCATTCAAGCAACGCTTTTACCGATCTTCTCCAGCACAGTTCTCGATTTAGAAGTTTGGAAAGATACCCAACGTAATCAAAATCTCTCTAAACATACCATACAACTACATACAAAACACCCACCAGTCTACGTACAAGAAAGACCTCCACACCCTCCTCTAAGTTCATATCGACCGCCGAAATGAGCGCCACGCAAACCATCCTCTGCCGCAACCGCACCTGCAACATCATCATCGGCAGCCGCCCCGCTCGGAACTCACCAGGCGTCGAAGCATTCGAGAACATCATCAAGGATATTCGTGGTATGGAGTTATGCTCTGGTTGTAAGAAGAAGGAGGATGAGGATAAGGCTAGGAAGGCTAGGGAGCAAGCGAGTAAGAGAGGTAGTGGTGCCGGTGAAAAAAGGGAGAGGTGCGAGGGATGTGCCTAGTGATAGGGTCTTGCCGCGGTTTAGATGATCAGGTGTACAACTTCTGTTTATGTGTGGCGATAGTTATCGGATATTAAGTCTTTGGTGATGAGTGACTGAGGTAGTACATCGCATGGTTTTTCTTCTTGAGGGGTTTACTAGGTTGGAACTCAAAACGCGGAAAGAAGAAATACTGAACTAGCCTACCTCTTGCTGGATACAGGAACTAAGTGCTTATTGAAAGTCATGAAAAGTGTCTTCACAGATCTAGCCTCTATGCTTTCACAATTTTTTGCCTTTGTTGACTTTTGGATGCAAGCTCGCTTATTTTTAGCCAAGAACCAGCCCTTATCATCGTCCCCAAAAGACCATCTGTATTAAAGTTGCGCAGGACCAACTATATTTTGATACGTTAAAATTGAAATCTGAGGTCCTTGTAGGTACGATAGTCTTCGCACGATCAAATGAATCTTTGACAACAACATTCGGACATTCCTGGCCCCATTCACAAACTGATGCCTAGAAGGTGTAGCTCATGCCGCTTAGAAAATGAGTTTGACTCGATCCAGACTGAGTTTCTCGAAAGTAGTCATTCACAATCATTGATCTAAGGTGGAGGACTATCAAAGGATTCGTCCAATCCGGTGCCACCTAGATATTACAACCACACTACCAAAGCCACTTGCCTTGAATATCTAGTTTCTGTTTGAAATCACAATACATATGCACTGACTTACCAACGTTTACCCGCTACCGCGAACTCAGGCCTAGAAATCGAGCAGTCTACTGTCTACTGCAAATCCCAGTCCCCCTTCTCCCTCATAGTCTTGTACCACTCCTGTACATACGGCAATGCAACGTGCGGCCCATACGGATCCTTTTCCCATTGCGGCCTAGGTGGCGGTAATCCCGTCTCCTCTAAACAAGTCGCCGACAGCTCCGCCAATGTACCACCCCTATCATACACACTCTCCGCGTAATTCTTCCCTCTCTTCCCAACAATCGCCGCTCTCCTCACTTTCGTAGCCTCCTCGTCAACTTCAAAAGTGCTGCCGTCGACCACAACACCATAATTCTCCCTGGCACCTTTCACAGTGACGAGTTTGCGGGCGACTTCCATGGCAACGATGTGCGGTGGTCGAGTGGTTGGATCACCTAGACCTCCACCACCCCAGGTGACCCACTCGAGGAGATCATTGGGCTGTACGCGGATATGGTCGCATTTACTAGGGAGGACTTCGACTGTGGGGTTCGAGGGGTCTTTCGAGGAGTAGCGGTAGATCTTTTTGAATGAGCGGGCGCCAGGACTGCCGCCGTTGATGCCCCATGGTTTGGTGAACCATCGGTCGTCGTGGATGCTGAACTCACCGGTCGAGAGGAAGCGATAAAGAGTGCCTGTTGATGAGTATGAGTGGTCAGTGAACCAATACGAGAAGATGATGTCCTTTTGGGAGACGACTTACGCTGAGCATTGCCACCGCGATAGAAACCAGCACCGCCGGTATCGGCAAGTGATTCGTTAGCTTCGATTCTTAGGGGAAAGTTGAGCTCGATGAACTCGGTCGGTACTGATTTGATGGCAGGGAATAGACAATGGCAATCGGGCTAGGTTTAATATTAGAGTCGAAAACAACAGATCTGTTGATGGGAATATCAATAGAGGAAGGGACTTACACCATCTCCAATGGGTCGAGCCGGCACACCGCCAAATCCAATCTGATACAGTTGATACCACTCTCCATTCGGCTTGAAGCCCGAGTAGAAAAAATGTGGCGAATCGGAAAAGCCGGCAGCAGCTCTGTATTCTGGACTTCGCTGTCCCATTAAAGCCTGGATGATATCCATCGTCCTCCCCAAGAAATGGGTTCGACAGCTTAGAGCAGCGGGTCGAACAGGTCGTAGAAGCGATCCTTCAGGTGTGATGATATCGAGCAGATCATGAAAGCCGTCATTTACCACGCAGAAAGGATCGAAAACAGCGAGGAGATAGTAGCCAACGAACATCTTGAACATTGTCGTCGACAGGTAGAAGTTAATTGATGTTTCGCTCTGAGGACTGGTTCCCGAGAAGTCGAAGACTAGCTTGTCATCTTTCTTCTGCATTGTACAAGTGATTGCGTACGGACCGACACCTTGGCCGTCGTCGTCTACGAAATCCGTAAAAGTGGAGGGCTCGGTACCGATTTGAGTGTCGATCAGTTTCTGAATACCGGATCGATTTCTGGCGAGAAGTTCGTTGCAAGATGCGGTGTACACACTGTGGAGAATTAGTGAGATCCGGGAGGATAAGGGTGAGAATAAAATTAGGGTGGAAGAGACAGTTGCGATCAACTCACTTGGGACCGAATCTCTCATTTAGCTCACAGACTCTCGTAGCAGCAGTGCGACAAGCAGCTACCAAAGCAGTTAAATCACTTCGGAACCAATCTGGCTGACGAGAGTTTCGGCAGAAAACATCTACCATCGCAGAATTGAAAGTGCCCTTAGAGTAGAGTTTGACTGTCGGAATCTGCAATCCATCCTCGAAAATGGATGTGGCGTTGATGGACATGCTTCCCGGTACTTTCCCACCGACATCCCTATTCGTTATTAGCTGAGACGCCCTGATAAGTTATCTGTAGCTTTCTCACGTCATATGCCCAAAATTGGCAGCCCAGCCTACTATATCGCCCTTATAGTGTATGGGAAGTAGGACAATCACATCGTTGAGATGAGTGACCGCACCACTGATTTCATACACGTCGTTGGTGACAAAGACGTCGCCCTCCTCAATTGTTCCTTTCCATGAGTCTAGGAATTGCCCGATGAAACTGCCAAACTGGCCAACCAACATCTTGCCTTCTTTGTTCGTGATGACGTTGAACTCATCCTGCTGGTCTCGGATAGCTGGTGACATGCTGCACCTTAGCATAAGGGTATCCATTTCATTTCTGATCGATTGTAGAGATGAGGAGATGAGTGTTGGGATAAGTGGCGAGTCATCAACCAATTTCTGAGCAGTGTTCCAGTCGAGGTCAGCAATATCGCTAGTCAGATTGGTGCTCTCCAGAGGGTGGATGAGGATGTTGCCATATGAATCGATTTCACCATAAAATCCAGGGAGGATAAGTGTGTTCGAGTCCATCTCGGAAATTACACAAGGTCCCCTAACCTTATAGCCACACTTGGTAATCTTTGCTCTGTCCCAGAATATAGCTTCGACACGTTCGCCTTCCGTGCTTATCGTCTTGCGACTGACAATAGCACTGTCTGGAGGTGTTTCGCCTGCATTGCCGGATGTCTCGATAGAAGTGATCTCCATGTCCGCAGAACCGTCTGTTACGATCGCGCCGAGCCGCATGATTTCAAGCGCGAATGAGGGAAGGCTGAAGCTGAATTGTTGCTCATGTGCTGCGTCGAATCGCTTCTTGACTGCTTCGACGAATGCCGCCGGCTCGAGCTTCAATTCTTCTTCCAAGAATGGAATGCTCAGAGTAAGTGCCTGTCCTTTGTAACGGAGATCCGCTTCGAATGTTGTCGTGAGTATTGTAGATGAACCAGTCCCTAAGGCCTTGTACATGACTTCGTTGCAACCTTCCTTCAACTTCTGGAGTGACTCCCAGAGCTCAGTAGGATTTGCGTCAGTGAGAAGTTTAATGTACGAAGCAGACTGTTCGTGGCTCAATTTCGTCGTTGCATCTCCTTGAGCACATAGAACACCAGGTGCTGGCGGGATGATTACTGGCCAAGCTCCAAGCAACTTACCAACAGCATTAGCATGAAGAGGTCCAGCTCCTCCAAAAGCTACGAGCGAGAAGTCCTCGGGATTGTATCCTTGCTCTACGGACACGTTCCGAAGAGCATTATACATTCGCTCGTTGACTAGGTTGTATATTCCCTGAGCTGTTTGATCGGTGCTGAGTCCCATTTGACCTGCAACGTTCTCAACTGCCGTGGTCGCCGCTGTAATATCAAGAGGAAAAGCTCCTCCTAAAAGCTTATCGGGCAGGTAGCCGAGCACAACATTCGCGTCCGTGACGGTAGCATTCGTCCCCCCTTTGCCATAGCATGCTGGTCCAGGATTGGCTCCCGAGGATTCTGGCCCCACACGTAGAGTTGAAGTGAGCTCGACGTATTGTGCGATCGATCCACCGCCAGCTCCGACTGTTCTGGCATATTATCAGTGTTCAGAGTTGGGTACACTCGGGTGCAAGAAGGCTTACTGGACATCCACAGACGGTGCTCGAACGGTCAGAGAATCTACTGCTGTCTCGCGCCGCAGGGCTGGACTTCCGTCAGAGATAAGGGCACAGTCTGTAGAAGTGCCGCCCATATCCAAAGTGATCAGATTGCGGTACTTGGTCTTCTTGGCAACCACGTCTGCTACCCCTCGAACTCCACCAGCTGGACCTGACCTGATACCTTTCAGCGTACTGGATTTGACAGGCCATTGGGGATACTTACATCAAGATGTTCACCGGCAGTTCTCCAGCGAGATCCAATGTCGTCAATCCACCATCACTTTTCAGGATCCTGATCGTCTCACTATCTTCCTTCAAAAGCATTGACAGATTTGCCAGATACTTCTTCACAACTGGCTTGACAATCGCATTTGCACTCGCCGTAACCGTCCTCTCATATTCTCCCACCTCAGGCAATACATCAGCCGAACAAACGATTTCCACCTCACTTCCCAACTCCTCTCTGAGAATTTTCGCCACGGTCTTCTCATGAGCCGCATTCTGATAAGAATTGAGAAGACTGATCGTCACGGCTTCAGGTTTCTGTTTCTTGAGATGCACGAGATCTTCGCGGAGTTGCGCCTCGTTGACCGGTGTGACGATTTCGCCGGTGGAAGACATCATTCCGTGACACTGTACGGTGCTTTCGAGAGGGACGATGGGTGCTGGCGGGATAAAATTGATCCATGCGCCCAGTCCGCCCGGAATCTGGGAGCGTCGAACGGAGAGGACATCTTTGTGGCCTGCTGTGACGATGAGGGCTGTTCGGGCGCCTTTGCCTTCGAGGACTGCATTGGTACCTGTGATGGGTGTAAGTAGAGCCATTCGAGCATCTCGACATCCATGCAATCGTGAGCAAACACACCCCACCACCCGGGCATAGGGAGAGAGAAATGTATGGCTCACCAACGGTCGTCCCATGATGTATACTCTCGAACTGCCCCTCCCATCCATACAAGCTCTTCAGCTCCCCTCTTGCTTTCAAGATCCCATTCTTAACACCGATACTTTGGTCATGACTCGTCGATGGAACTTTTGTTCGGACGGTTTTTCCTTCTGGCGTGAAGACACAGACATCTGTAAATGTTCCCTGCGTGACGATGTGAGTAACATACTCTTTTTCTAACATCAAGAGAAGTGAAGAGGATCGAGAGTCGGTCGTGACATACCCCCACATCCACACCAAGCCGATATCCAGTCCCTTTCGTCGGTCCCGCGTCTCCCATTCTGAAAGTCCTTCGTAATCGTAGGCAATCCTCTGACACAAAATAAAAAGTTCAATATTTAGATCAAAGTCAGGATAGACGACGAAACCTAAATATATACTCATCCACTCTCGACGCTCAATGGCGTCAGCAACTGCCAGGTAGCCCCAAGCATCTCACGTACCTACACTTATCGCGGTATCTGCACAATACCCCTCCATCGATAAAGAGGCAGCAGATCCATACCGGTAGCTGGGTATCTCGGACTTCCGATGATACACAGCTCTTATCTTGAGGTGCGTTGTGCATCTCACGGCGTTTCATTGGATGGAGCGGGAGTACAAGAGTGGAGGTGAGCGAGGTGAGGTACCTTACCGTGTCAATGACTAAGCGACATTGTGACTTCAAGTAGAGTGTCTTGAAGCAGCAGCACTTTCATATCTCAAAGAGTGGTATCAAGAAAAGAAAAAAAATACACGACACCATACTCTGCCAGGGTAATAGTTCCAGTTATGCCTGTTGACTCTGGATACTGATGAGTCACGTGACGGCTACTTCGGAACATACCTACCTAGGTATCTATCGGTGGCCGGGAATACAAATTCTGTGGTGTGAAAGACCGTCCAAGATTGAGCGAATTCATGTCGTTGACACCATGGTGAAGCAACTTTTCTGAAGTAAGGAGGAAATTTCCGTGTGAACCTGTCACGACAAGTGGCGCCCGCTTCTTCGCTCGCGTCCAAGAGCATTGCTACCAAAACAAACAAATTATAAAACAGCAATGTAGCTTACCTCGCCCAAATTTCGACCAGCTAGATCAGCTGTAATACTTTTGCTTTTGAAGCGAGTAACATCAGACCATGATCCTTCATGAATCGTACATTGTAATGTGCTGCACATGCCAGAAATCTGCCTACTCCGGTTTCGTCCCAAAGACAACAATACTACAAACTCAAATTAGCATTAACGTTCTGTACCCCCTCAAAATTTGCCAACCAACAGAAGGGGAGGCTCACATATCCCAATAAGTATGGAACTTCGTATCCCTCATTTCCTTCCTCACACCCACAAGAAACGCATCCAGCTCCTCTTTCTCCCAGCCCAGAACTCTCGTGAACAGCGCCGTCGAGAGAGCTTCCAGTCCATTTTCTAGATTCTCAAGCGTCCACATCCCTATATCCTTCATTTTCTTATCTTTCGGCCAGCGATTCGTGGGCCAGATGAGTGTTTTCTCTACGACATTAGTGAAGCCTGCTGTCTCCATTTGGGTCTTGTACAGTCGTGCGCAGTTGGCGTTGCGGCCGGCTTTGGCGCAGGCTTCGGTGAAGAAGATTGACCTGGAAGAAGGACTGTTAGTGTTTCGTGCCTCTGGTGATGCGATCGGAAACAATTCAAGGGAGTGAAGAGGAGAGGGACGGAAAAGGATTGGCACCATTTATACAACTGCGAATCCTCCGGAATGTCACCACCGTTCAATTTCGCGGGGTACGCAATATCCGCCATCTCTAATACACCACCCGGCGCTAGGTTCTCAAAGCTTTGTTCAAAGAATCGCGGTACGTTGGCGAGAGATCCAACCATCATTCGGCTGTAGATGAAATCGAACTTTTGGCCGTATGTCCATGGTTCTTCGATGTCGTCGATCTGGAATGAGAGGTTTTGGGGAACGAAACCTGGTTGGACGGGGCTGAGGTCGACGCCGAGAACTTGGGATTGTGGATACATGTCTGCGAAGTCGATGGCCTAGATGGGGGGATGTTAGGGGTTGGAAACGAAGCAAAGAGGAGGAAAGGGGCCAAAGGAAACTCACCCATATTCCTGTCCCAGTCCCGACGTCTACTACACGGTGCAAGATCTTCTCTGCTGGAATGGAAGCGAGGAACAGCTTTCCGTCGAACGTTACTGAGAATTGATGGTGTTGGAGGTCTAGTCGATCAAGCTCTGTGTCGTCGTTGGGAAATGCATATGCGCCATCCTAAATAATTATTAGCTTCGAGTCTTCTTCATTGTTTATATCTGGTTCTCTAGATGACCTTGTACGCATGATACGTCCTCCCATGCTCAGACCTATATTTGAAGATCGTCGACGCAATACTCGTCGTCGAGCTTGCTAGACTCGCACTCTCGAGTCCGGAATCATAATCATCAGCTTCAGCCTCTATAAGCGGTGCTTGAGTATCCGTCATATCCAGAAATGTATTGTAAGCAAGACCAGATGGTCCAAGTGAACATGAGACCCAAGGCCAAGACCAAATCAAAACTCAAAGAGAGGATAGTCCGTGGTTTCTAAGAATACCAAGCTTGCATCGAGACCTAGGAAGATGAAAAAGTAGATCTGACCCAAGGAGGGGTTACCTTCTTTCATACATTACCTTTCCAACATCGCCTCATACCCCATGCCCCTACAGAATCCCATCTCAATCGAGCAAACATCCGTTCCAACAGCTCCAAGATTGCATACCAACATTTCGCAAAACGCACCTATCAAGCATACTGCATCTACTTCACAGTGCCCATACCCATCCCCTGCACACAAACATCATTCCCAGAACAATACGGAGGTATACATCCTCACTTGTAAGCCACCAGTGCGGCCGCTCAAACGCCATGAGGCTGCACGAGGTGCATGCCCCTCACAGCTCCACTGCAACGCCACAGACATACATGACAGGGCTTCGCGGAGGAGAAAACGTGCTTCCGAACATTCTTATGTCGGACCGTCTTGCTCTTGCATGATTGTAGAGCTGACACTTGGTGACTATTGGAGGGACAAAGCGAATAGTTGGTGCCTGGATGCGGGTGCGGCTTGGGTGCGGCATGGGGGTGGGTTTCTCATGTTGAGAAATCTCACTTCTGTAGAAGAAGAAAAGTTTGCTGGTATTGTGTTTGGGAGGGAGGATTGCTTTGTGGCTTGTGGATAGGTGTGATTCGATAACCTTTTCGCATATGGGAGTAAATTGTCCTTATGGACGGAAAGGAATCATGAGTAGGTCGGGAATCTAGAGGTGGAGGTGCCGGGTGGTCGGGTGGTGGGCGAAGTTTAGCGGCGGGAGGGACCTTCTTTGAGAAGCACATCCCGCTGACGATCAGCTCCCCCCTGGCGGTGGATGTGGGAGGGCTGTCCTTGAAATGAAGCGAACAAATGTCAGCGAGGGTTTACACTAGACCTGCATCGAATAGAAACATGGCGTTAAGTAGGTCTAGCTCTACGGACTCCCAAATACCATTCCTCTTCGCTCACTTTTCCAGGGTATAAATCTAACAATTCAATCCATCCATCAAACATTAGAAGGCACTCCATCCAGTCGGCTAGCCAGCCGAATAACCCCCACCCAGCCTCCGAGCCGAACACCTTCAAATGCATGGTTCCCTCGCTCTTCAATCATCATCCTCTCTCGCGGTCGTGTACGTGGAGATAAAGGCATTTAAGCTCGTCACAAGTACTCCTCCTCCTCATAAACCTTAACATTGTCCGCATACTCCCTGATCTTACTAACCACATATTCCCCAATCTCCTCCCCTTTTCCCGCAGCTACCCTCAGAATGAGATCATTGAGACTCTGTCTCCCCAGAATATCGACATGATCTCCAGTGTTCGGACCACCACGCGGACTGAAACGGTCGGGCTCGTGAGGCATCTCGTAGACTTTGACTTGCACGCCGGCAGGGTTGTATCGATGGATGTTCCAGCCTTTGTTGCACATGTAGCCTGTAGACAGGAGACCGACGGTGCCGTCGCCTTCGCCGAGGATGACGCCGTGGTCGATATTGGAGGCGGGTTGGATGAGTGTTGTGTCGATTGTGATGTTGAGGGAGGAGAGGGGGTTCTTGTCGGTGCGGTAGAAGTAGGAGCGTTCGGTTGGTTTGCCGATCCCTGGTTTAATCAGTACTTGAGCATGATTTGAAGAATGGTTAACATACCGTAGAAGCAGTATATCTTCAAGTTTGGAGCAAGTGGAAGTCTTGTCTCCAGAGGATTGATCCACTTCTTCTGATCCTTTTCGTTCGCTTCCACTTCCGCGGTGGTGTGCGCAACGCCATGTGAATAGCTTCCTCGAACAGAATCCTGATACCATTGCTCTGTAGTATTCATCAAATAAGCCATACTGTCCTCCACGGTCAAATTTCGATATTCCGAGGTTCCATTGTAATGCTTGAAATTCAAGAATGTCCCATAGCTTATATTCTGGCCAGGAGCATCATCTGGAGCCCAAGTCATGTTGCCCCAAACAGCGTTTCCACCAATTGGCAACATGGAGCTGATACCTGGCATGGCTCTGAAGATCTCCGCTCGTTCTTCCCGGCTCAAGAATTTCTCGAGCCCGTAGACAGCAAAGGCGTTGAGTTGAGCAGTATCCTTCATCTCGCCTGAGAGTACTGCAGGGAGTCCCTTTAGAGCTCCGAGCATGCAGCCACTGATATTGATCCAGGAACCAACGTATTTGTCGACCCAATCATCTCCGCCGTTACCTCCATCTTCGGCCGCGACCCAGTGGAAGAAGTAAAAGAGCACTTGGCTTCCCATAGAATGCGAGACCAGCACAGCCTTCTGGCCAGTAGTTTTGTACGCCATCTCGCAGTACGTCTTCAGCCTAGTAAAATACGAGTCCCTAACCTCCAGGTTCTTATATGATAGCCTCCAGTCATACGCCGCCGTGTACGAATTATCAGGATCATACCCAATGGTCGCCAGATTCTCGAGAATCTTATTCCAAATCCAGTACCCCGTTATGAAGAAGTCCGCAGCATCGAATCCTTGCGCTGCTCGTAACTTGATACCACCTGCCGGGTCGAGTCCGGTAAACTTGTCCAGCATTATATGTTTTTTCCAGCCCTCCTTATCCAGCACCAAAGCCCGCATCATGCTCCAACTCCCCCACAGCCGTTTCCTAAAGTACTGCCTCGAGCTGTTCGTTGTTCCCCATGATTCGAGACCCGTGGAAATCACACCAGGAACCATAATAACAGGGTGTTTAGCACGCACTCCTTGCGAAACGAGCTTCAGTCCGACGGAGAACGAATCGTAGTTGACTGCCTCTCTTTCCCCTTTCTGCAAACTTATTAGCCCATCCCTCTGTTTTCCAAAAGTCGCAAAGATGCGAGTATACATACCGCCAGATCCCTCGCATCGCTCACAAACCCCGCAGGCAGCACATCCATCAAACTATCCATGCTTAAATCCCCAAACTCCGGGAAATCGATCAGGTCACTCCTCCCCGCAAAGAAGCCCGCAACGAGGATCCCAAACAGCCCACCCAGCACGAAAATGAGGCCATTCCTGCGCTTGGTTTTCGTCTTCTGCTGCTTGTGTTTGTGCGGGTGCTCGCTGTCGTCGTGGATGATTTTCGAGATGGGCGCGAGTCGTACTTCTTCGGCTTTGGCGGGAGAGTCGTCGCGCGGGGGAGGAGGGTCTTTTTTGCCGCGTTTGCGGAGGTAGGAGGACATGGTGATGCAGGGGATGTATACAGATTGGGAGCACAAAAGAGAAGAGGGAGAGGGAGAGCGAAGAGAGAAGTGGTATTAAGAGTTAGTCGGCATCGTTGGTATGTAAGGTCTCGGTGTCAAAAGGAAGTTGCGCGTGCCATGCCAGCCCATCGCAACTTTTGGAACTACGTAACTTGCAGGTGGAGAGATGGGTTTAGACCGTCGGGACTTTGGCACTGCAACAGCTGCCGGAGTCTTTCCGGGCCGCCCCCTGACATTAGCGTTCCACAGCATGTGAAAGTCGTCAATTCATGTGAGAAAATAGAAGTATTGTTGCGAAGTGTATTTCTAGTCTTGACTTGATGTAAGTAATTATCATCTCAGGACACCGGACTGAATTGCGCAAGTCATCAAGTCTCTTCATTGCTCGTCTGCTGGCAATATCTGAAGGATCTGAGCAGTTGGTACTGAACTGAAGCTAAGGGTATCTAGAAGCAAAAATTACTCCATATAAACACGACGTCAATCACCATTTTCATCTTTCTTCTTCGGATAGAAGTAGCTTTCCACCCTGCCATCCTTCGCCTCAAGCAAATCCTTCGAACTATACATGGACGCCTTGATGTTGTACTCGTTGGTAGATGTGATATTTAGGTAAGTCCAGGCATCTGCACTATGTTTAGTATCCGGCATGCATTGTATCCTTCTCCATGTGCTGTAAATGTTTGAGTACTTACCACACTTGTAGAAAATTGCTTTGCTCTTCAAGACCAGGCCAAGATCTTTCAGCTTGAGAAGAACTCGGCGAACATCATCCATGTCTCTAAAGTCTTCCGTATAAATGCAAACAAGACGACCTTTCCTATCATCTCCACTATCTGGTGCAACCTTCGAGGAAATTCCTAGCTGGTTGTTTGCAGTAGCTTTTGCGACAACATGCCACACTTCATTAACCTCTTCGGGCCCCGGGAAGATCATCCACTATTTGTATCAGCTAGTTTCCATGTCCTGAGATTTCCCCGAGACATGTAATCTTACCTTGCCAGTAGTGACATGCAGCTCCACAGCCGTCGCCAGTAGCTCCTTTACTATTTCGTCTCTGTGAGCATTGAGAGCTTTGGTGATTGTCCCCTTGGCTTTTCCGGGGTTCTTCCTCTCCATATCATGTCGCAAGTCCGTTAGCTGACATAGAATCTGATTACCACGAACAACAAACTCGGCCAGGTTGGCGCAATCGTTTGGTGGCGCCTCATCCGCAAGCTTCGCTTCGCTGTACTTGTTCTTCGAGACCTTGCGATAAGGATTGGCGAGGAAGATCCAGGGGTGCGCCTCAGTAGCAGGAGTTGTTGCTGGTGGAAGCCGCTGGACAAACTCATCGACACTCTCGCCTAATTGTTTCGCGTACAAGTCACCTTCATATGGGTTATAAAGCGTGACGGTAGTCTCTTCCGGTTTCTGAGCTGCCATGTTTTTACGAGCAAGCTCTATGAGGGAGGGCGATCTGTCTTGGTGCCATGCTTCGGCATCGAACGAATTCGCTCTTTCCTCGAGCTCGTGCTTGGTAGCTTCGTCACCTGAGTCTGTCAGCATTGCCATTTCGGTTTGGACTTGGATAAGAGGTACCATAGAAATCCGAATCATCAGATAAGCATCCTGTATCTTTTGCGGTATTTACCTTTCCTCCGCATCCGATCGCCATGTTGTATTTAGTTGTATGTATACCGTGGACAGAACCCCCTAATGGTCCTGGTGGTCCAGCGTTTAAGACGTGAATCCGCGATCAAAGGGCCAGGGATTGAGACACGATTTCAGGCACCCAAACATGCGCTGAGCTCCAACAAAGACCCGGGTCATATCTCGCTACCAATACTGGATAGTTCACGCCCGCTTTCGAAAATTAATATCAGACAATTGGTGATGAGGAAGGAGAGTTTGGGAAGAAAGAAGTTGGTTTGTTGATGAGGAAATCACGCTAAGCGCTCGGGCCTTCTCGATTCGGCTAATCCACTTCAAGAACTTTCAACCTTCAACTTTCTTTCCTTCCTGTCCATTGCTTTTGCTCGGATGCATCGCGAGTTAAATAAAGGCTACAGGTTATCACAGCTAATTGTTTGTTCGTTCGAGAATACTCTGTATTGGTCCCCAACGTTCGAGATGGCCTCTGGCGAAGACGGGTCTGCTGCTGCAACACAAAAGACATCCAGCAGACAGTTATCGGAATTCATCCTCGAAAGGCCGCCGAGCTGCATTGAGTTCATACCAAAGTCCGGACCCAGGTGTGGTAACCTTCTTGTTGTAGGGACATATGAATTACGAAATGATGAATTTGGTGACCACCAGGCCGATGAGGGCTCTGCGGCGGATCCCACGACACCTGGAGGTGATGACCCAAAGGCACAGAAGCGGAAAGGATCTTTGAGTCTTCTTAAAATCTCACCTGTCAACAACAAGTTGTAAGTGCATTCCCATTCCCGGCTGGCCATCTCAGTTCCTCGGTCGATCACTGTCGTCCTGCCGTTTTCTAACTGAACATGTAGAGAAGTGCTTCATACCATCGATTGCGACTCTGGCATTTATGATATACACTTCCTTGGGGGTGAAGAAAATGATTATTTTGCGGCGGTCTCAAGTACTGGAGTTGTCTCCTTTTACTACGTTAACGAAAAGGTGTTTGCCAGTCATCCATACGCAAAGGAAGACGATGTCCACGAAATCAAGATTCACCCTCTCTTCAAAGCCCAGGTCTTCTCACAGACTACAATCATTACATTTTTCCAATTCATTCCCGCGCAAGCACCACACCTTGGGTCACTCATCTCAGCCACAACTGACGATGGAGGAATATATCTCATGAAGTACTGCCTCAACAACTTCACTGTCGATCTACTCAATAACGGCGAACCGATCAATAAGCACCAGCTCAGATACGCGAACACGCCAGACAATGCGTGGTGCTGCGCTGTGAGTGCTAGTGATCCGTTAACCATCTATTCTGGAGGCGATGGAGGCTATCTCATCCAAGATATCGTATCTTTTGGACACAGTAAACCATATTCGTACAGCATGGAGAAGAAGCGATCACACACTCACATGTTCCATGATGCTGGAGTCACCGCAATCCTTCCCTTGACTCCCAGTTCGCTTACTGATGAAGAGCTCCTGCTAACCGGAAGTTACGATGAACATGTTCGGCTTTACTCAACAAAGGACAAGAAAGTTCTGGCTGACTTGAGCTTGGACGGCGGAGTCTATCGTCTGAAAAGCCTGGGCCAGGTCAATTGGTTTAGGCCTCAATCTACTACCTATGCAATTCTGGCCTGTTGTATGCATGCTGGTACGAAGATTATTCACGTCAAAGGATCGAAAATAGGCCGCTGGTCAATTGAGGTTGTTGGCAGTCTCAACGTACCTGGCAATGATCCTAACAATTATTGCTACGCAGCGGCCGCCCGACTCTCGGGTCCCCTGGGAATCACTACCAAATACGAGGAGAAAAGACTTTGTGTCAGTGGGACTTGGATCGACAAGAAGCTCGTCGTATGGGAATTTAAACATGAGTTCAAGAGGCCGGAGGATCAGGTCATAGAAGGAAGTCACTCGACCGGTATCCATGTGACACCTCAAGAAGTTTCTACTGGTCTCCAGGTTCCTATGGGAAGTGGTAAGCCTGTATCGAATTAGTCATCAGGGGTTGGGTTTAGCGCGGTGAGGCGGGATAGAAGGTACGGTTACATTCACCGGAGTTTGAGATTAGGTGCATCGAAGTGAGCAGCTTTATACCCTGTGTCAGATACCTTCGTCTTCATGATTAATCATCATTCATGGCAAGAGGCTTCAGAAATCTTCTTTTACATCTGACTTCTCCTTCACCGAGATCCGGCGCTATTTCTCGACCACAGACTCAGCAATTTCCACATATCGAAATCCAACACATCAAATTCAAAATACACTATCTTCCACTCTTAGATCAGCTCGATCGATCGAATTGGAGACTTCCATGCAAGCTAAAAGCGAGCGATTCAGCCCCTCTCTTTCCGGCACCCTTTTGCGCTTGCTCTTTCTCCGTGCCCGGAAGGCTGTAAAGTAGCCCAAAGACGCGAATCGTGCCAGTACTAGTCACTTATGCTCAAGACCAACTTGACCAAGGTTCGACATATACTGCGAAAGCTATACCAGTGACGCACTAAGTTTGGGAGGACTTCACTGCATGAACAAGTTCCAGTTTGTGAAGAAATGTAAGGTGTTATGTATGAGAAGATAATGTATGTACAAAAGACCAAAAGTGCGCTGCTTCAAGCTACTTGGAGAAGAAAATCGAAGGGTGGCGGAGAAATTTGTATGGAGAAAGAATTTCAGCGCGATGTCCCAACCAAAGGCAGGGTCTGTGGCAAGGAGGCTTTCCCTCAAAGGATAGCCATGATAGCGTTGTAAGCTGCCTTCTTGTTGAAGTTGGAGTCGAAAAGCACGGGAGTGCTGCTCGCGCGCCACGAGTCCTGCAGGAAAACGTGGTCAGAAAAATACTTGTAGGAGACTTAATCGGGAACACTTACAGAGTCTCGGACACCCCAGACGGTGATACCAACACACTTTGCCTGATTAAGGCAGGCTTTGACAACCTATGCCACCAAGTCAGCAAGAGTCAAGACGTCGATTACTTCAAAGCTGGAATCACAGTTGTAGAACTTACATTGACATAATCAGTGCTCCCAGCACCCGCGATATCGAGTTCAGTAATAGCAAGCTCGCTAACACCCGACCCAGCAAGCGTGCTCAACGCACCAGCAACAGCCGCTCCACCACCAGCTCCCAAGTGAGTCTGCGATCCAATACCATCAATCGGCACACCAGCCGCAAGCCAAGCCTTGACCTTGTTCGCCATCCCAGTGGTCTTCCCGTACGTAGCCGTATCAAGGTTGTAATCATTGATATACAGCTTCGCCTTTGGATCAGCAGCTCTAGCCGCTGCGAAAGCAATGTTGACAAAATTGGCACCGATGACGTTATAGAAGACAGAAGAGCGGTAACTCCCATCCTCGTTGAGGATCTCGTTGACGACGTCCCAAGCATAGATCTTGCCTGCATAGCGACCCATCTCAGTCTTGATGTGGTTCTGCAGGACGCTCGTCAAAGTGGCTTTATCCGTGATGGCGGAAACCCATGATGGGAGCTGGCTGTGCCAGACGAGAGTGTGGCCTCGAACGAGCTTGCCATTTGACGTGGCGAAGTTGACGAGTGTGTCGAGACCGGAGAATGTGAAGCTGTTCCTGGATTTCTCGACGGCGTCCCATTTGCCGCTGTTCTCTGGGGTCAACTGACCGAACTCAGATTTGAGGATAGCAGCGTTTTGGGCATTGCTGAGTGTTCCGGAATCGCCGATGTTGCCGAAGTATTTCTTGCCTTTGGCTTTGAACGCGGCGTCGAGACCGGAGGCGGCTGCTTTTGTCACGACAGTGGCTAGGGTGGCTGCAGATGTCTTGAGGGTCGTTGCTGGTAAGACGGCTTTGGAAGTTGTTGCTACGCTGTTTCCGCTACCTGCGAGACATTGGGAGTAGTAATCGTTGATTTTAGTACATGTCGATCCCGAGACACAGCTTGTTGCGCCACTGAATCCAATACCGCCGCCTGTTTGCTGGTCAGCATTCTGGGTTTGGGTATCTCGGTCGAGAGAGATAACTCACATTGGCCATAAAGAGCAGCCTGGGCAGTGACTCCTGAGCCAAATGCGGCTACCAGGAGGGCAGCCTGCGCAATGTTCAACATGTTGAGTTTGGAAGTTGAGAAGAGTAAAGAATGGAGATGAATGTAAACAAGACGAAGCGAAAGATGGTCTGGCCTGAGTCCTCAGATGTTCTCCAAAGCGCGGATTACTGAACAGCTTTATAGGAACGACATTGTAAATAGCTACCCCTTCCTCAGAAGCACTCGTTCTCTCATAATGATGTACAGGGTATACTGGACATTCTTTGTGGAGAAAAATAATGCTCCAATTGCATACTAACCGCAAGAGCTAAGCTTCGTCTGATGGGAATTGCAATTAGCCGATAGACAACTGTTCGGCAAGCTACTCCTTGCGCTCCAATGATGACGAGGAGCAGCACATATATTGTCAGAATTGAGAAAAAAGAGAACATAGAAGAGGAGAAGAGTTAAGCGATGTAACCCAAACAGGGTTGACTTAATATACTCGGAGCGCAGAAACATCCACAACATTCACCTTTCCATCTCAACCTTAAATCTTCCATCAATGGCTAACAGGGCTGTTCCATGCGTGCACATGAACCATCGTGCTTTCTAATACTCAGTCATGGTGCTTGATGTGCAAGCACTGGCCACAAGATGTCTGATGTGTTAAAGTGGTCGGCGAGCATCGGCTAGCAGATGCAGAAGTGACGGGCCGCCACTGTTTCAAGGACAGCCACCGATCTTGACGGCAACTTAATTTATCGAGAACAAGCTTATGTTTCCTTTCCCTCGGTAAGACATCCCATTGGACTCGAGTACGACGTTTCTTTACCTTCTTTGCGAAGATGCTCTCAACTTGTCAAGTTGGAGCTGCCGGAAGTTCAGAAGTCTGGAGTAGTTGAACCAGGTCGCGTCTAATTTGTTGTGGAGTTAAAAGCGAATTAGATTGACAGGTAATGAAGCAGGTGACGAAGCTTCCATCTTCTAGATCGACTAGTTAAATGCTTGACTACCCACAGTCCACCTTAATCCTCCAAAGAAGCAACTCTTGACGAGCGTAAGAAGCCAGAGATAAAGTTGGGCTGGGAGCTTGATTCGCTGTACCTGGCTGATGCATGACCTTGCAACGACAACAACTTGCACTGCAATTTCCAAACTCCGCCACTTCGCCACGCTCATAATATCATAGGAGAAAGTTTGAGTGGAAAATGTAAGGTCTGGATTCTCGAAACAGCCCCCTGGTTGCCCACAAAATCGCTTCCGGACTCATAGCAAGTCCGGGGCGAAGTTGTGTGGGGGAGGAAGGCTGACGCTAGTGTTGCATGTCAAACAGACTTGCTGGGTTGTTCGGTAGATGAACCCGGGACTAGCGGGCCAGTGCTGACTTCTAGGGTCATAGAGTCATAGGAAATAGGGGCGACGGGGTTCAATTGCTTTGTATTTGGACCGAAACGTTTGGGGTTTGTACTCTGATTTGAGGTTGAGACTGAAGTATCGGGTGCCTTCCTTCACTTGAAGGATATTTCAGGTTTGAATGTGAAGAGAGATGATGTGAAGATAAAGATATAGGGAGGCCATAGATGTACATTAGTTATAATCAAAAACGAGAAAGCAATGATGTAGGAGCATCAGGAGGGAATTTGAAGACGAGTCAAGATATCTTGTACTTACCCCTCAAATCCCAAATGTGTCCACGTACTCGTCATCGCCTCCTCAGTCTCTCGTCAAAATCGCATCCAGGCTCCTCTTCCCCAACGCATCGCCATTGCGCAGCCTCTACGGCGACACCACATCAAATAACGCGTCGATTAAGATGTAAGACTCCAGGCATCACTGATGGTGACAAGGACCGAAGAATCGCGTCCTGTAAAAACCCGGATCTACTCAAATGACTTGTCTATTTTCATGACTTCTAGACCAACCAACTTCTATCCGCATAACGAGACATAAGAGTCATAATTCATAGCACTCGTTACCCTCTCCAAGCTACAGCTTCCCCCAAAGCATCCCAACCATACCCAGTCCACGGCGAGATCATAACCGCCTGCTGGGCCCCAGCAATCTTACCCGTACCCGCAAATGATTTCGCCAGATCCTCTGCATTGAGTTCGCCTCGAGGAGGAATAGCTTTCAAGGCAGTCTTGACAGCCATCTCCGCCGTGTATTCGTCCCCTTCGAGCTCCGCCAGTCGGTTCCAACCATGCGGTTGATTCGGGTGAAGGAATACATCGGTTTGAATCTCGGTCAAGACCTGTTTGTCCGGGTCCTCGCCTGACAATGCGGCGATGGCGCGGAGGACTTCGCTGACTCGTGCTTGTTCGAGGTCGCTGATGGTGTGAGTGGTGCGGAGGTCTTGAAGGGTGGAGGTGACCGCTTCGAGACTGTCATCATCGTTGTCGAGGAGGGCAATTATACCTAGCAAGAGGACGGATTGAACGTGCTCGGGGTTCTTCTCGACGCAACCGAAGAGATGGTCGCGGGCTTTTTCTCGGGACTCTTCGTCACCTTTGGCCCAGAGGACTTGTGCAAGGAGGCAGACGGCATCGGGATTCCCGCTTGACTCTTCGAGGGCGGGAATGAAATACTGCAAAGCAGCTTCGTGGTCTTGCGAATAATATTGTGCAAGACCGACGGTGAGATGCGCGGATAATCTACATCTCTGGCGTGACTCAGCTGTTAGTTCGTTGCCCGCGTCCTCTGCACTGAGTTGTAAAGCGGTCTCGCCGTTCTCGATGGCTTCTTCGTATGAACCTGCCGATAGTTGAGATCGCGCCAAGTCTGCCTTCGCCAGTGCGAATCGAGAAAGAGATGCAGGAGATTCAGTGACTTCGTAGTCTGCTTCGACGGTAGTACATATCTTGGACAAAGTTTCTAGCGCTGCAGGAACGTCCTCGATTCGCTCCAAGAACAGACTTGAAAGGTGCTGGTACATGATGTCACTAGGATTCATCGACTGAAGTTGCTGGAGGGCGAACAAGGGTTGGACGAGATCAGTGATACTTGTGGCTGACTTCGATGCTAGTAATTGATCGAATGTAGACTGCGAGTATTGTTTCTTGGTAATAAGTGAGGATGATTCGGAAATTTCCATGGCGTGGGTGAAAAGAAGATTTGCCTCCTTGGTGTCGCCTGTCATCAACAAAGCCAAAAGACCCTGTCCGATCCAAGCATGTGCGAAATCGGGATCGCTCGATTGAGCACGAGTAAAGGTCTCATTGGCGAGTATATAGTCGTTCTGCAGCAGGTACAGAGTACCCAAATTCGTCCATGCTTGAGAGCTTCTCTCGTTGAGGAACAAACTCCGGACAATTGAGTGCTGGGCAACCCGAGGATTCAGCTCGCTGGTCACGACACCGAGGGCGTTCCAAAATTCTGCATTGCCTGCCTCAAGCTCGATAGCTCTCTTGAAGCACCTGACAGCTGCTTTCAAATATCTTGTGCTTCGCTTCTTCAAGCCTGCACACAAACAGACGTGAGCTCGGTGTTCTGCCCAGCCCAGATTGTAGTATGCGACGGCTTGAGCGTGAATATCGTGGGCAGATGCATGGATAGCCCTTTTCTGAGCAAGAACAGAAGCATGTAAGCACCGCGTCAAATTCAGCCCATCAGCTTCATCAGCAGAATAGAGACCATTAGCAAAGACAACATCGACTCCGACTCCATCTATGTCTGCAAAAAGTGCATATGCATCCTTCTCATCGCCTATTTGTAGGAGTTCCTTTATTTTGGCATGTGGGAAGTCCGAAATGCGGCTTTGGATCCATGAAAATACCGAGCAAGCATCCCCAACAGCACGCCAAAGATTGAAAGCGTCAGGTCTGCTGGGGGCTAATGCAAGAGCTGTATCTATAGTTTGAGCAGCTCGCTCCGCAGCATATCCGAACAGCCCTTTGTCAATACCATCCCAAGAACTCTCTACTAGCGCTTGAATCAGGGCGATAGAAACTCCAAATTCAGATGGCCTATCTTGGAGGACCAACTTGTACCCTTCAATGGCATCATCGTAATCACCCAATTCCCGCTTAACATTCGCGAGCATATGTTTGGCGAACCAAGTCTCTCCAGATTTCTGTTGCTCGACCTCTTGCTCGAATTGTTCGGCATGCTGGAAGGCTTTCGTAGCAGCAATGTATCTGCCAGAATTGTGGTAGCTCTCACCAAGACCAACCCAAGAGTGGTAATCATTTGGCGAAATTCTGAGAGCGGACTGAAATGAGACAATACTCTTTGCGTAGTCTTGTTTATTCAGCTCTGCAACTCCTAGTGCCGCAAATGGCCAACTAATACCCTTCCGCTTCGAGCCAGGTGACGGTCGTACTTTCCCAGAATCTACTACGCGCTGTGCTACGACTTCAACGAGTTCCCATTCTCCTTGTTCTGCGAAGATCTTGGCGAGTCGCTCAGCAGCCTCCACTTCTGACGGTGAGAGTTCAAATGCTTTCTGGAAACACTTTCGTGCTCTCTTGTTGTCTCTGAGGTAATCCGCATATAATATACCAAGACTGGTGTACGCTGGCGCGAAGTTCAAGTTACTCTTCAGAGCAGACAGGAAATATGAATATGCACCGTTCCGATCTTTCCGCGCTGCTTTTGTGGTGTCGGTGTTCCAGATGCACATGCCAATCCGGTATTGTGTTTGAGCAAGCAAATCCCGATTGCGAGGGTCTTTTCCATTTATCTGGGCAAGACAGGCCTCCAAATCATCTCGTCCTCTCTTATAGTCACCATTGAGAGCTTGGACCCAGGCAGCTTCGGTTTTGACACGGACATTGTTCGGATCTCGTTTTAGTGCTCTTACGAGAAAGTCGATAGCTGCGGGGAAATCTTCTTCTTCCTCATAGATCAGACCTACACCAATCAAAGCCGGAGTTGACGTAGGATTTCGCTTGAGAAGTCCATCGAACAAAGTCTTTGCTTCGGGGTGATTCTTGGGAGATTGATAGAAGACCAAAGCCGTGCCAAGAAGAGCTGTAATTGCATTTGACGAGTGGTCAAATTTTAGTCCAGTTCTGTTAGACTCTTCAACAATCAATCGACGACCGTTTCGCATGAGCTCAACGACACTTTCATATTCTTCCAGAAATTGATAGTACTCTCCCATGAGCCGATGGGCGAGAATCGATTTTCCGGAATCTGAAATGCCATCGGTCATCAAGAGTAGACGATCCTCGCCAGTCAGGAATCCGTCCAAGGCAACTCCTCCGCCATCATCATCGTCGTCCTCGCTCTCATCAGACTCAGTAGTTTCCATCTTCTGGACTGGCGGAGGTGGTGGTGCAAACGGTGAGATCTCACTACTCATGAATCCTCGCAAGACTTGTCCGAGCCCTGCAGTTGGGAAGAAGGTGTAGTATTCGCGCAAGACGTTGACGTCTAAGTCTCGAATATTCTCTGCGTCTTGCCACTCAATCGCGATATCCCAAGCCATCTTGAACGGGTGCTTAATGATGACCATATCATTCGCAAGCTTCAGAGCCTTCTTCCGTTTCTCAGTCTTCTCTGGACCGGAAGGGAGAACGCTCAATGCCTCGACGCATCGCTGAACCAGCTTTTCTTCGTACTGCCGCCGTATCTCATCATCATTACTCCAGTCGATGATCTGGGTGTACAATTCCTCCAAATCGCTGTCTCTGAGAACTTCCCGCTTGACTTCGGACGTGACCTGTCCAATCTTTGCTCCAAGTCTGGTTCTTCGCTCGCCGATTTCCTTATTGATACGTTCCTTTTCCTCAAACTCGGTTATCGTTGCCATGAGCTGATAAGTATGGGCGGGGTGAGGAACTCTGCCCTCGAGGTAGTCATAAATTGGACTCGTTGGTAGGACTACTTCTTGAGCTTTCTTTTGCTGCAGCCGCGTGCCTTGACTTTTTGCAAAGGCAAGAAATTTGTCCACCACATCTTGACATTTGTACTTATCATCGGCGTCCCTGTATATTTCCGCCAGTCGCAATGCTGCTGTCTGGTATGCAGATATTTTCTCTCCACCACCCTTCTCGTATAGCTGTATAAGGCCCTGCCAGGCTTGTGGTTCTGAGTCTTTGATCTTTGAAGCCGCATCGTAAGCTTTCTCGGCGTCTGCAGGTTTGTTTAGTTTGCCGGAGGCAAATCCTAGGAAAATGGACCTGTGAGCTGGTTAGCAAAGCTATCCAATGAATCCGTTGATCCCAGGGCAGGTCAGTATATTTTGGCAGTACAATACAATATACTTACGCTTGGTAGTTCCTCGGGTCAGATGCCAGCAGCTTCTGAGCTTCTTGCACAGCATCATCATATTTTTGAGCCTTTACCGCTGCAGCAATAGCCTTCAACGCTGCTTTTGGTCCTGACATGTTCAAGAGGCTGTCTCTAAGACTAGCATACTTGATTTTCGCAGTCAAATATGTCAAGAAGTTCTGGAGCTCTCCGCGTCGTGATTGTGGTTGCAGAGTGTTGACATGGAGTCCACATGTAAAGTAGGTATCCTGCTAGTCGCGCCGTCATGTTGCTCTGCCCGCCCATGCCACTTCCACAGCCTTGTCTGATCCTTGCAGTGGGTGAACGAGGAGGGGCTCGGAACAACAATATTCCCACCACCCTGTCTGCCCGTCCATCTCCTGAATAAGGATGCTGCCGGCGGAACTTCGGCTCGCATGGCATCCGAGCCGACGGGACCTTTCCGAGAGCGACGAGACGGGATGCAATCATCATCCAAGGACCAAGCAGTCACCAGTAAAGTACATAGCAGCACACGACGAGTGCCGCCACTCCGCGTTATTCAGCACATCACAGTTGCTACTCGCTGGCTGCATTTACCGCATCTTCCCCTCTCTTCCTTTCTTCGCAGTCCTCTGTTTACTTTACAGATCTTTCTCATGCTTTCGCAATAGTCGGTGGCGTAATTCCCACAGCCTTGGAAGCTCCGTGGTGTTGCAACGCTATTGAGTCCAAGGAAGACGAAAACAAGTGGACCTGGCAGGACGTCTCGCATTCCAAAAATCTTGCTCTGCACTGTATGCGACAAGCAGAACATTTTGAAATCGCAAACTAGAACTCCGTCAATTCTTCAATATGCCGCTGAGACTCACCATCGAGGACGGCCACTTCCGCGATGACCATGGCAGACAAGTTACCCTTCGGGGTATCAATATGGCGGGAGACGCCAAGTACCCCAGCAATCCGGATCAGCCCTCTCATATCCCTATGGACTTTTTCGATGGAGATACAGTTAACTTCCACTCCCGACCCTTCCCAGTCGAGGACGCGCACCTTCACTTCTCCCGACTGAAGCGCTGGGGCTACAATACCATAAGATATGTCTTCACGTGGGAAGCGATTGAGGCGGCAGGACCTGGGATATATGATGAAGAGTGGATTCAGCATACCATTGAGATTTTGCGATTGGGAAGGAACTATGGCTTCTACATATTTATGGATCCGCATCAGGATGTCGTATGTTGATCTCGTGGCTGGATTGCGGAAATTTGCTAATGACTACAGTGGTCGAGATTCTCAGGCGGATCTGGAGCTCCCATGTGGACGTTATACGCGTGTGGATTGAATCCCCAAAGCTTTGCCGCGACAGAAGCTGCACTTGTACACAATACCTATCCGGAACCTGAGAACTTCCCCAAAATGATATGGTCAACGAATTACACTCGAATGGTTTGCCAGGTCGTGTTCACACTTTTCTTCGGAGGCAGAGACTTTGCGCCAAAGTGCATCATCGATGGGAAGAATATCCAAGACTACTTGCAGGATCACTTTATCGGTGCTCTCGCACACCTAGCTAAGCGGATACACGAAGCGGGCGACTTGGAGAATGAGGTTGTCATCGGATGGGAGAGCATGAATGAGCCAAATCGCGGATTGATAGGCTGGCAAGATATCACGGTGATACCTAGCGAACAAAAGCTGCAAAAGGGTACATCACCAACTGCCTGGCAGGCTATGTTGACTGGATCTGGAAGGGCTTGCGAAATAGACACCTGGGATTTTGGAGGCATGGGACCTTACAAGTCTGGAAGAGTTCTCGTCGATCCGCAAGGAGAAAGTGCATGGCTTCCAGCGAATTATGATGAGTCAAGGTATTCGTACAAACGAGACCCCGGATGGAAATTGGGAGAGTGTATATGGGCCCAGCATGGGGTCTGGGATCCAAGCACTGACACCCTACTGAAGAAAGACTACTTCAAGAAGAACTCGAAAGGAGAAGTTCTCGATTATGAAATGTTCACCAACACATATTGGATGGACTACTACCGGAAGCATCGGGATGCCATTCGAAGTTACCATAAAGACAGCATATTATTCTGTCAGCCTCCGACATTGGAGATCCCTCCCAGCATCAAGGGTACTCCAGACGATGACCCGAAAATGGTCTATGCGCCCCATTATTACGATGGTCTGACCTTGATGACCAAGAAGTGGAATCGTTACTGGAATGTCGATGTTCTTGGTGTCTTGCGAGGAAGATATATGAGCCCGGCATTCGCAGTGAAGATCGGGGAGACCGCAATTCGGAATTGTTTCAAAGACCAATTGTCCGCCATCAGACAGGAAGGATTAGACTACATGGGCAACCACCCATGTGTCTTGACAGAATTCGGTATCCCTTACGATATGGACGACAAATACGCTTACAAGACTGGAGATTATTCTAGTCAGTCTGGTGCTATGGATGCCAATCATTTTGCCGTCGAGAACAGCTCAATGGCCGGCTATACTTTGTGGTTGTACATGTGTGAGGTATGTTGTTTTCCATACTTAAGTAAGTGGTATCTAACGAGAAAAGAACAAACATCATTTGGGCGATCAATGGAACGGAGAAGATTTGTCTATCTTTTCGTTAGATGATCAACCACTCCCATTGTCACCAATTCCTCCTACGCCGTCAAATGGGTCATCGACCAGTCTGGTCCACAAGGCTGGTCCCATGTCAAAGAAGGCTTTCTCAGACGAGTCGGCCGTCAATCCCGGCAATCTGAAAGACAAATTGAAAACCCCTTCAATTTCTTCGGAAGCCAAAGCGTCGGATTCGCCACCCGAGCTCACCAGTGCACCTGGCTACAGAGCTGCAGAGGCATATGTACGACCCTCTCCGATATCGACAGTCGGAAAGATCCTGAAATCTGGATTTGACTTGCGAAATTGTATCTTCACGTTCACACTTCATGCCCATAAGCCTAGTACGGAGGAAAAGCCAACCGAAATTTTCTTGCCGGAGTTCCACTTTCCCAAGGACAAATGCGAGATTATAGTTTCGGCTGGAAAATGGACCATTACCACGGATGACGAAGACGGCGGAATGATTCAGAAGCTGAGATGGTGGCACGTGGAGGGTGAACACAGTATCAAGGTCACTGGTGTTCAAAGAAGGCAAAACATGGCCCTGGGTAGAGAGGAGGAAGAGGGCTATTTGGATCAGTGCCAGCAGAGCAAATGCTCTGTGATGTAAATTATGAGGTTATGACGGTGCATTAGCATTTGCACTTCCCAGATGAGCGCATATTTTTATTCACACAGGTCGGAGTGTTTGCAAGGAGTTTGGGTAACCAGGACTGAGCTATTGTGCGGCTACATTGAATACTTGGTTTAATTGTACTTTTACATTCTTGATCCCGCAGCCTTTTTGAAGACATTTAACATCAATGGTGCAGATTGATGATCAGTATCGCAATATCTATTGTAGTACATCTGGGGACTTCATGAGAAAATCTTAGTTCTATGTCTCGAACATGAAGTTGAAACATCAAACTAGAGAGAGCTACAAGACTAAGCAAGCATAAATGTGTGGATAGCCTGACACCTTGAAAAGGATCCTTGAACCAATGTAAACACAGCCCTCAGTTGATTGGCTGCTTCTCAGACATAGGCAGCCTTGCCCCATCGGAGAATTAGCGGGCGGCCGACTTCCATGGTTCAGCCTCCTCAAGGTTGAAAGAAGGCCGAGATAGACTTTGCCATCTTCTGCTCACAGCTTTTCCACTTGCAGTCTCATTCTTTGTGATTCTCGACCCAAAGCTGTATCACATCTCAAGCTACCCTACTCTAGCGAAACTTCAGCCTTCGTATGGTCTTCTTTATCAATCTTCTCCTTGGTGTGCGCCGCCGAGCTCTTTATCACCATTCAAAATACACGCGCAGACTTGCCATCAGCTCACGACCTAGATGCCCATCTGTCACTGCAAGATATTTGACCCATAAGAGCTCTATCGAATACATATACCATCCTTGCAATACCCAGAGAAAATAGATTCGCAATGAACGGCTCCTCAAACGGCCACAGTACCAGCGGCGTGCACAGCACGAGCGAGGGTGCCAACCAGATGAACGGAGGTAGCACAACTTTGCTTCCCCAAATCCAAGAAGCCCTGCACATCGTTCACGGTCCATACTCCTCGAATGACTCCCGCAGAGAAGCTTCGATCTTCCTAGACAACATTAAGAGCAACGCCGAGGCACCGTACCATGGCTTCACACTGGCCTCCGACAAGAGCCAGCAGCCTGTGGTCCGCCACTACGCCCTCTCCCTCCTCGAGCACGCAATAAGACATAAATGGGCAGAATACTCGGAGGCACAGGGCACGACGTTGCGGGAATGGATATTGCAGCTCTCGCAGAATGTTTCGAGCGAGGACCCATTATACTTACGGAACAAAACTGCACAATTATGGGTGGAGATTGCAAAGAGAAGCTGGGCTGCGGAATGGCTGGATATGGATCAGCTACTGGTGCAGCTGTGGGAGGTTCCTGGATCAGTGGTACACAAGGAATTCGTGCTGTTCGTTTTGGAGACTCTTTCCGACGAGGTCTTCAATGGAGAAGATACAATTGCGGTTCTGCGAGAAGGCGCTCTTAGCAAGGCATGTGTGGAGATCTTCACACCAGCAATTGTGCTCGCGGAAGCTTTCCCAAACAGACAAATTGGCACAACAGTCAGATATGGCGAGGAGGGCTGGTTGGTGAGAATGGGGGACCTGCTGAACCAATGTCTAGACAATGACCTGGCGGGCAATGCGCAGTACCAGAGTTGTGCTGTCAAGACTCTGGCTGTTTATAAATCGGTTATGCCATGGGCAATCCCAAAAGCAATTTCTAGCGCATCTTGCGTCCAGCATATGTGCAAGAGTCTTGCAACTCCAAGTGTTGTGGTGCAATTGGTAAGCCACTTCATCAGCAGGGTTTTGCCAGACTTGCTAACAGAACCAGGCTTCTGTTGAAGCTCTCCATGCTTTATACAGCAGATTACATTTCTCAGATGAAGAATTCCTGTCGCTAGTTTGCCCTATGTACACCAGCCAAATGGTTGACCTCCTCCGCAAACTTTTCGAGTACTCAGTAGTTGATCCTCGGGACATTGACGATGAGAAGTATTTATTTGCCAAAAAATTCTCAGAGGTATGCTAGTCCTACCAAACATCACTTTTGCTCTCACTAACTCAATTCCAGATGATCTCCAATCTCGGCAGCTTCATAGAGCAAAAGATCTCAGCCATACCTGAAGACTGCGATCTTCCCAACCTTTTGAATCTTTTTCTTGCTATTGCTCAAAGTCAAAGCTTTGTTATTTCGATACCCCTTCTCGTTACCTGGACCCGACTTTTCCGCTCAGATACCATTGGCAGTTCTCCTACCATCACCCCTCTAATTGCACCTCTTCTCGAGTTATGCAGCTCGAGATTAATACGCTACGAGAATCTCCCTGAAGATTCGGACGACCCCTCTTTAATTTTCTTGCTTGAGGATATCGACACGATCCCTGAGCGGCACGCCTTTCTTGGTAACTATCGGCGGTACAGTGTGCAGATCATTGAGTGCATTGTTCGTCAGAAGCGGACAGAAGCTATCTATCATATTTTGAGCCAGGTCGATAACTCCATGCGGCACCTATATGACGGCCAGCCTCCGTTTTCTAGTAGGTTATGCAAGGGCCCGCTCTATTCCATTGCTAATGCCAAACAGTCGAATCTTACTCCAAGTCCTCAATTCCTGTCCTTCGCACAGATGCACACTTCACAGTGGTGGAAGCTGCGTTGAAAGGATACATGAAATGGAGATCATCTTCTGGATCGAAACCTCAAGAAGATGTAAGTTTGATCATCTCCACAAGAATCTAACGGATGCTGACGGAAAGTCAGGAGCAGGAACGTACTGCTATGGAGGGCAATATTGAGGCTTGGTGCGATGGTCTAATGGAAATCACGTTCGAGGTACGACGTCTTTCACTCAGCCAGCGTACTTTACTCATATGATTTAGGATCCCATGATCCGGAAGCGTATACTCCAGCTTGCAGTTGCATTCTCAACAACGGCTCTTGACAAGAAGGAGTCTTTCATGTTGAAGGTTTTAGAGCAGCTTCTGACGAGTAGACATGTTGAGCGACTAGGGTATTCTGCATATAGCGATGCAGTGAAAGAATTGCAGGCCGACAGTGTTTACGAGCTACAGAGACTGGCTAGCAAAATGCCTGATCAGCTTTTGGTAAGAAACTTACGCTCCCCGAGAAAGCAAGTACTGACGTATATAGGATGTCTACGAGCAGCTTGAAGCGAAAGTAAACGAGATCATCTCATCAGGAGCATTAGACACAAAGAGACAGACCTCCTACAATACATTCCTCTTCACAATAATGTAAGCAACCATTTGCCCCTGATACGCCGCTTCTGGGTATTGATAGTCATAGTCTGAAAGCCTCCAAGATCGAATCAAACGTTCGATTAGAAAAGCTACTTGGTTTCGTCAATCCCGTCAAGCAATTGTGGCAGAATCCAGAAATGGACCAAGCTCTTGCCTCATTTGGTGGATTCTCAGACTTGCTTGGCTTGAGCAAGGTTCGAGACTATCTGGTCAGCCGAAGAGTCCATGAGATTGAGGAATGGGGACTCTATCAACTTGATGAAGAAGGCCAGTCACTTCAAAAGGAGCTGGATGAGCGACTAAAGGTAAGGGGAAGGATTATTCCTGGCCAGTATCGTGCTTACCTGTTGCCAGGCTCTTCCATTGCGAACGACCAAATCATTCCTGAGCTGCTCAACAGAAAAGGTAGAAAAAGACACACCAACATACAAGGTCTCGCTTCTTCTATGGCGCGAGGCTTTGCCAGTCATCCTTCCAAGCTTGCTTAAATTCCTGAGGTATATTCTCTCAATCGCCAAAAAAACATGCAGAACTAACATCATAGTCACGCTCACTCCTTCCACAATCCGGCAAACTGGGCTGGGCTTCCTGAAGACATGCGACCTTTGGTCAGCAGGATCTTGACAGACCGGTTCTGGCAGGCTGGTATTTCAACTGGCAGTAAGGATGACTTTTACGCTCGAGTTACTGGAACAAGAAGCACAATGGAGGGATTTGCTTCCTCTATCCGCGGCAGTATCCGTACCATCAGAGAAGCTTGCTACTCTATCCTTTGGTGCATGAGCAAGCTTGATGTCGATTTCTATGGTTTCAATGAACTGCCTGGACCATTAGCGCATGCGCTCTTCGCAGACGCAGATTGCTTGTCAACACACCAACTCATAGCTCTGCTCAACGTTGTTCGTTTGCTGGTTGATGACTGTCCTGTCGAGCTACGCGGTCATTTCGTGCCTCCGATATTGGCAACGTGTTTTGCACAGATAGATGCCAAGTGCAGTTCGGAGTGGGAGAAACTTGCTCATAAGCAAGTTGCGGCAGCCGACGGAGACAATTTGACTGATGAGATGAAAGCAGAAAGTATCTTGCGCCAATTGACTCATGCGGCGGTCATGATAGCTGCTGGTGTCCTGGATCCTGCGCGTCAGAGTGAGAAGCTCCATGCTCACCCAAGAGCTCTGCTAACGGTTTCTAGATGTCGCAGCAAGCACTACAACGGCCAAAGATGCTTCAACATACAAAGCGGAGGATGCAGCATCGTCATATCCATCTATGAGAACATTCTGTCTCACCTCCTCCACCATTATCGAACCTCTCCTGATGTTCATGACCCATGCAATCCGCATGCGTGATGGCCGATGTTGCGGAGTCGTCCTGCGCATTTTCCGTTCTCTCATCCCGGATTTTGCAACTCAAGACACACCCCTCGCCCCATCTATTCGAGAGTTCATCAGCACCGACGTCCTCAAAGCCTGTATCTCCTCACTCAACGAGCCGTACTTCGTCGATCTACAGAAAGACCTCGCACAACTCATTGCCTCAATCCTCATCTACTACTCCAACTTGACGCCCACCCCTCGCCAAATCCTTGTTAGTATCCCAGGTGTCGAAGAGCGCTCAGTCGATAAATGCATCGACTATGTCGCGCGTCAAGGTATGCAGCAACGTCAGCAGCGGGCTTTAGTCCTCGATCTCCTCCGTGATATCAAGGGCGTTAGCATAAGTGAACAAGGCCGCATCACGAAGTCTGTTTCGGCGGTCCGGAAAGATCGCAGTAAGATGCAGCAGGAATTCATGAAAGAGCCGCCGCCGTCCACCGAGCCGAGGCAATCGAGTCCTAATTTGGTGGGAGTCGCTGGCATGTTTGAGGAGCTATGAGACTGATGATGGGTCAAGTCCTGTAAAGCGATGCCATGCCATGCCAGCTCATGCAAATTCTTGCGAAGTGGCGATTATGTCGTCTTTGCTTGGGATGGCATGGGCTGATCTGACCCGATGACTCGGATTGTTCATTGTTTGGACTGTGCTCGACTGCACGCATGGCATGGCATGTTTACAAACAAACATGGTCATGGTTTGTACATCAACATGCAGAGCAAGCGAATGGGACGAATTGGACCGGAAACGAAAAGAAAATTGAAGAACCGAGGCTGTTTCCTCTCTTCCCTCGATCTCTTGGCCACTCTGCTCTGCTCCGATCCGATCTTCTTTTCTTTTTCGTCTGCTCGTGAGCAAGGAAACAGACCACCGGACTTGAACATGAGTTGAGTATGAATATGAAGAATGGGGTGGTGGCCTGGGGGAGCATTGCTTTTGTACGATTGATGAGCATTTGACAGAGAGTGGGGCTGCTCAATGGGCTGGATCTGCGATGGGCGCAGAAGGAAACTGTGGAACTAAAAATGGCGGACTGGAATTTCTTCAAGATGGATTGGGGGACTTGTGGCTATTAGAAAGGGTATAATCTCACGACTTGCAAAATTGTGGAGAGAATGGACGCGGAAATAAAAGAAAATAATGGGAGGGCTGAGTTGATGATCGGAGGGAGGCAGGGATATGTGTATAGCAGATAGCTACGCTGGAGAGTGCGACAGAATTGAGCATTGATAACATGATAACCAGAGACCTTAGTTGCATTTGCGACTCGTCGGTTCTACAATCAACACTTGTTAATTCTCGCCATAAACTTCTCCAAGATCACTGGACAGCCACGATTCTGCCTTTTATGTTCGCTTGATTTCTGCACGTCGTATTTAATTATATTCTACCCTAGAATCATCACTTCGAGTTCAGAATACGAGATCCAACAGTACAGGTTCTCTCACACCTAGATCAAGTTCGACAGGCTGAGACCTGCACACTATTTGAAACGGGCGCCAGCGTTGCCGAGCAAGCCGAGTCAGACAGCCAGACTTACTCCTGCATGCAAGTGGAGTGCGTCAGGACCAGGAAGTGCGATTTAAAGTGCTGGCTGCACGCTGTACCTCCGTACAGTGGTTTTCCGCTTTGACCCCTCCCTTGGCTTTTTCTGTACGGAGGGGAGGGGCATGCAGTGTTTGTGCACTTTTATGTTTTTCTGCTTTTGAGCTTGTATGATTCCATTTCATGAGTGAGCAAGCAGCTCGGTTTGGACACCGATGGTTTGATTTACCGTGATTTACGTATAGGAGATTGAGATACAACAAGAGACAGTCTGAAGCACGAGTCGATCAAACATAGATAGGTCGACACCGGAAAGAATTAACGGGGATGAGACGAGGAGCGGTACGGTACGCTGCGGTACGTATGATCGAGGAAAGTGGAGGGAGAACAGCGGATATCCACATACCGGGTCCGAGCAAAAACTCAGCACTTGCACTGAGGATGGGTGAGTGCTGAGATCAGTGAGATGGCGACGTCCCCTGTCCGGTATATCAGATCGTAGTTTCTCCCCTGTCCATGTCAAACTTCTCGGAAACGGTACCGAGATATCATAAAGGAACATGCCGCCGTGTGAGTGAAGATCATCATCTCTCCTCCATGAATTTACATTGAGATTTGGTGGAAATATCACGATACTTTGATACTTGATGCAGATATGGTTCATGAGAGATGTGAGAAAGTTTAGTAGCTTTAGTACTAATCGTATGGTGTCCTGGATGGAGCGACGGAAGTGTGTTTTGCAGCACTAGTTCCCGTTGATGTTTCGAGGATTTAGACCTCGTCTCCTAGCTTAGGTAACGTACTTTCCAATCAATTGTTCTAGGGTGCGTGCTAGGTTTCTGGTTGTTCTGACGGCGCCGGTGTGGCAGATGTCAGGAAGCCCGGCTGGTCTGTTGTCTCCTAACTGAGGATAGTTAGTGCTGTGTCTTAGATTCTGGTGGCTCTTGCTAGTTGATCGAGAACTACCTCCGTAGAAATCCGGGGTCTTGAGGATGGTGTCCCGTGCTGATTAGTTCCCTTCATTTCTCCTTGACTCTCAACAGCAACTCATCACTCGATACTTCAACAAAAGACAATCGTATGCTGTCAATCGTCAAGTAAGTAATTGATTGGAGGACTTATTCTCATAGCTTTATTTGCTTCTTTGAAGACTTCGGTGGCACGATAGGCTTCACTGCAGCTGTGCAGTGCAAGGGCCAAACGCTGTAGGAGCGAATCAGACACTCGTACATAGACCTTACGGGGAATCCTCAATATCGGCATCTGCAATTGCTGCCCCGGAGGTGGTGCTCAGGACCACAATGCACTGCTTCTGAACAAGCTTACATCTGTCACGGCTCGTTTTCTTCTTCTTGTCGTCAAGAAGAGCCCGGCTGTCAAACTGACTGACACGTATAGTTGGTGCACAGTCTCCAACCCGTCAGCAGCTCCTCTTTCATCCGGATCTTTTTGATATGGAGGAGAAGAGGACCCTTGATCATCCAGATATCGGTCGTGCTTCAGAAAAGTCCCGAACAGCGCCCCATGGTTGTTCCAGGGCTCCCATGCAAACCGAACTGACACACCCTTGAATCTCCATCGATCGAGGATCCCAGATCCCTGGGCGAAGCGTCGCACACGGCACAGCAACAGCAAGCAGGGCAGCTTCCCCCATATTAGTAACTCCCAGGTACTTCCCAAGGCTGAGAAAGCGACTCCATTTCTCCTGTTCTTCATCCCAAGATATCAATTTTCTACCGGTTCAACATTGACGCTGTTCGAGTGCCCCCCTCTGGTACGCTTGATGTTTCTCCAGCACAACCGAACCAAGCATATCACAGTCCAGACATCATAGACTTCGGCATTCATTTGGATCTTCCGATCGTTTCCTCGCATCCAGTCGATCATCAGAGAAGGAGTTGAGAGCCGCATCCACCTCCACAGCTATCACGCCTGTGGTCATTTCCTCTCTCGACAAGAGTACCTTCACCTGCCACGGTTTCAAGTTGTTGCACTGCCATCTGACAATAATTGCCCCCCGCCGCAACTTGGAAAGGAGACGTCAGCAACGTCCAATATATTCCGCAACTTATCAGTTTAGACAAAAAGCGAAAAAGTCACTTCTGGAGAATCTGGATTGAGTGACGAACGGCTCGGAAGATTCTCATTCGAACGGCTGATCTACCACTTCTTGTCGATCTCTAGCACAGCCCTTGTACCTGTGGCGGAGTGAGGATATACCGATAGCAAGATGGTCTATTGTGGCAAGCCCTCGAGGGGCTGTCAGATGTGCAGGACAAGAAGAATTAAAGTACGAAATCTTCATTTTCCATCAATTTGGATGTTGGAGTAAGCTCTTGCTAACTACCCCGCAGTGTGATGAGACAAAACCAACGTGCAACCAGTGCGCCAAATCAAGGCGAGTATGTCCTGGATACAAAGACGACTTCGACTTGGTCTTCAGAAATGAGACGCAAGCTACTGAGAGGAGGGCTCGGAGAGCAGTGAACAGCAAGAGGGCGGGATCTCAGATTTCACTGGCAACGCAACAATCATCTTTCTCAGCCACATCCACAGACGAGACGAGCCCCGAAAGATCGCCAACACTGATCGCGCCGAATCCAGACCAGGATATGTCGAAGGCGATATCACCACTAGGTGCATTATCAATTCCATTAGAACAACAAGCACCCTGTTTCTTCGTCTCCAATTTCGTTATTGCGCCTCGTCTGGAGACGAGAGGATATTTTGACTTTCTGCTCCCGATGCTTAAAAGCGAGTCGGCGAACTCGCACCTGTCGCTTGCATTCTCGGCTGTGGCGATGGCTTCTCTGGCGAATCGACCAAATACTAGAGGTCAGCGAATGTTGTTCAGTCAGGCAATTGGACAGTATACAAAAGCGTTGAAAGCCACGAATTTGGCCCTTCAAACGCCGGCTCATCAGAAGACGGATGCGACGTTGGCGGCTATTTTGATGTTGGGGTTCTTCGAGGTATGAGATCCCGCTTTTAGTGCTGGATGATGAGTAAACTGACTTCGTTAAGACGGTGGCTTCGGAAAAGACCAATGCTATGGCGTGGTACTCACATGTAGACGGTGCAGTACAACTTGTGAAGATGAGAGGTAGGAAGCAACTGCGAACGAAAGCAGGCTATTCGCTATTCATAGCCGTTAGACAACAGATGGTAAGGAGTATTTCAAGTCACACCACTTCCGAGTACTAACACAACGAAGCTCGTATCCGTATTATCAGGCTCCAAGCCCTTGACTATGGGCGCAGAATGGTGGATTGCCGACATCGAGAAAGACAAAACCGGCATCTTCGTCACCTACCTCTCCTGCCGCATCGCCGAGCTCCGCGTAGAGCTCAACAACGCACTCTCCACCTTTCCTCGCACCCCCGAATACTTCCAAGAAGTAACAAACATCATGCGGCGCGGACAAGCCCTTGAACACGAATGTGCAGAATGGGAAGCCATGCTCCCAGACGAGTGGCGACCTCGTACTGTCTCCTGGGTGGACCAAGTTCCCGGAGGCGATATCACGAAGGCGGAGGTTTTCCCAGGGAAGGTAGATATGTATAGCGATATCAGTATCGCGAATCTCTGGAACCAGATGCGAGTCGCTAGGCTGTTCATCTCTGGCGCAATAGTTCGCTGTGCGGCGTGGATCTGTTCGCCTGTTGACTACCGCACGACACCGGAGTACGCGCAGGCTGTACGATTATGTGTCGATCTTGTTACAGACGTCATTGCTGCGACACCGTACCATCTCGGCTGGCGTGTCAGTCAAGGCGGGATTCTGAAGTCGGGAGATTTCTCGAGTCCCTTGTCGGGAGAGGGGATGGGCGTCACAAGCGCGAAGGCTATCGGAGGGGTCTTTATGATGTGGCCGCTGTTCAGCATTTCGAATACGGATTATATATCTGATTCTCAGCGGGTATGGGCGAAGGGACGACTCATGTATATAAGTGAGTCGTTGGGACTGAATCATGCGAAGGTGTTGAGTAACGTAAGCGCGTCCTCTTCTTTGCCCTCCCCCTTTGTTATCACCGCTCTATCACCCGAGTACTGGCGAGGTGTTAAGCGAGGGAAATTCCGTGCTGACATTGGATAAACAAAACAGTTCCACCTTCGCCTCCCATCTATGATCATCCGTCGAGACAACATGATGCACATGGCACAGTCGCTCTCACCATCCGCTGTCTCAGCTTCAACACGCGGCTTCTCGCCTCCTATCGCGGCAAACACATCACAACATATAACAACTAGCACGATCACCAACCTCGCGGCCTCGAACGGCTTCACAAATCCTACTAGCTTTATCTCCAGTCCGAACCTCCATCAAAACCAGACCCAAAACCAGAATCAAAATCCAACCCCTTACGCGAATTCAAGTCCGTCCAACAGTAGCAGCGCTAATGCATACACCACCCAAGCCCAACCAGGAACTTCAAATATGGGAGCTGGACAAGGCCAAGGAGCAGGAGCTCCAAATGTCATGACAACTGGTCTACCGATATATACGCTCAATCCACTACAGCAGCGTGAAGCAATGCTAAAGGAGAACTGGGAGAATGAAAGGAAGAATCTCTTGAAGAAAGCAAGTAATTCGCAGGGAGATTCGGTGGAGAGGTTATTGGCGAATTATTTCGTTGTTTGAGGGACCAGCGTCATACGAGTCTCGGGGTAGAAAGGAAAAGCGTCGAGTGGGACAGGCGTTCTTGGAGTATTTTGTAATCTGTGGTTGGACTCAAATGGACTTGGGATTGGGATTGCGATCGGAATTCTGGGGGGATGATCAAATTGTATGGCATAAGATCAGGGAGTCATGTGTCTATAGATCCAGCTCAAGGGCAAGGAAAGTATGGTCAGGGAATCGTTGCACGGTTTGGCGGGAGGTACTCATAGTCTGCATTTCATATATCGGTGGATATGGAAGCATATCAGGTGTTTTATACTCAAAATGCCACGAAATTACGTGATTGTCCTGAAGCTTTCTACTGCTTCATTGTAAGCCTCTCTATCATAATTTCATAATCTATGTGCCTGGTGTACTTGATAGCCATTCCGGTAGTCCCAATATCGTACTTATCGTCACGATATTTCATGGTCGTCCATTATTGTTGTAACGACTAGGAAAGTCTCATAGCCGACCACCATACTCTGTACATGCAAACAGGGGATCATCAAGAGCTTTGCCTTCACGGCATCTCATCAAGGATCTGATTTATCTCTACCAACAGCGCTCTCCTCACCTCTCAAAGCCCTATCTCCATCTTCTATACACTCCCCAACATCCGTTCCACCCACACCTCTTTCCCTCCACCGTTCAAGTAGCCTCTTTTCTTTCTCCCATAGTATCCTCGCCTCCTCAGTCTTGCCCTCTTTTACAAGCCCTTTGACCTTGTCGGGCGTGCCTAACACCCTCTCAGCAACAGCACTAGCTCTCCTCCTCTGTTCCGCTTTCTCTATTTCTTCTTTACTCAGTCCATTGCTCTCAGCGTCCTTTCTTAATACTTCAACACCCCGTCTAACACGCTCAACCAGCTCCTCCACACCCTCCACACCTTCGCCCTTTGCCCCTCCAATCCCCCCTTTCCCTCTCGTACTGGAACCCACGCTCCCAATCCCACCAACTTTTACTCCCAGCCCAACAGCCCCGGCACCTCCAGAGCCTCCAGAACCCCCATCACCGACCCTCACCCCTTCCCTCATTCTCCCTATCATTTCCGTCGCCACAATCAACTTACTGTAATTATCATAAACCAGCGCCTTCCTCTCCGCATCCAGAGCTCTCACATCCGCCAACACACCCCTATAAATCCCCAACACCTCGCCGAGACTCTTCTCCTCCAGCACCTTCTTCACGTATTCTTCTGCATTGAAACCCTCTTTATCCATCTCGCTTGCCTCGCCGTCTTCTCCTCCGTAGCCATAGCCATTGTCTTCGGGGAACGAATGGATAGAGGAGCTTGCGGGGGAAGAGGGCGCTTGCGATGTTGTTGATAAAGAGGAGGGTGCGGTGGGGTTCGACTTTTGGAGGTTGTAGTATTCGCGGAGGGCGGCGCGGTTCCGTTTTGGTTGGGCGGTTGGGCCGGTTGTGGATGATGCAGTGTTTGAGGGGTTTGAGGAGATGGGAGGACGAGAGGGCGAGGAGTCTGATCGGGGAGTGTCGAGACTGGGGCGCGAGGAGGAGGTGGGTGTTGAGATGAGGGGGATTCGGCGGCCCGAGAGGGAGGGTTCGCGGGGGCTGGCTATGGTTGACATTGTTGTGGTTTACTCAATGATTCGAGGCATTTAACGGAGGTTTATCGGTGTGGTTGTAGCATAGGCATTAAGCCTTAAGATTTGGTTGTGTTGGCTAAATCAAGCTTGAAAGGAAGTGGTTACAAAAGAAGATGAAGTGAGGTTGACCAGCTCCCATGCAAACAAGGCTGAAGCGAGGCTACGACTTTAGCATCTCGATTTCACCACCACGACACCACACCACACAACATCACACCAGTCCGCGATCAGAATGGCTCAGCGATCACCCTCTCTCAACGACCTAATCAACTCCCTAACATCCCTCTCCCTACCCACGCCCACAACCGCCTTCCTCCAACCAATCCTCACACCCCCCTCCTCAACCAACACCTTCCGCCAACCACCCCCTCTCGCAGCCCTAACAGCAACAGCCAAGCACCGACTCCTCTCCGCCTCAATCGTCCCCTCCCCAACCACCCCCTCAATCCTCATCCCCTCGACCCCCTCCCTCCCACTAACCATATCCGACGTCCGCGTCCAAGCATGCGTCTTCCCACACGATGTCTTCCTCCAAGTCATCGACATACTAGACCTAGGAAGAAGCAAATGGGAACAGATCGAGAGCCTAGAAGCAGAGCGGAAAGGCGAGACTACAAAAGGTCGAGAAGTAATCCGCGTTGTTCCAGCTGGTGAAGGAGAAAACGAACCAAGCACTGCATCGACACAATTCCCTACTCAGAATCCACCCCAGCAACATCATCAAAGCGGCGACAAATCCTCGCGCGGTCCATTCAAGCTCTTACTTTCTGATTTTAAAGGTTCGCGGATTTGGGGACTTGAGCTTAGGAAGGTGGAGAAGATTGGACTGCCGCCGGGGATGGGGATTGGGTGTAAGGTGTTGGTGAGGAGGGGGGCGAGGGTTGCGAGGGGGTGCGTGTTGCTTGAGCCAGGGGTAGTGGTTGTGTTTGGGGGGAAGGCGGATGCTGAGGATAAGGCTTGGAGGGCTGGGAGGGAGGAGAGGTTGAGGAGGGAGGTTAAGGAGGAGGCTGAGGGGGTGAGGGAGTCGGAAGGGGAGAAGTGATGGTTTGGGGTGCGTTTATAGGACATTGGCATGGGCATGGGAGTGGGAAGGTAAAGGAATTTGTTATGGTTGGTGTTTGGGAGGGGTTTGGGAGCTGCTTTTATGATACCCATTTGGAGCGAGTTGCTTGAGGTCAAGCAACCATCTATATTGCCGAGCTATCTCTGGCACATGGCAGGTCACTCGAGACATGTATCCATATTGACACGAGTGAAGACAATGACTTCGGATCAAGGGCCACGGACATAGCAGAGTGAAAGTTATATAGCCATCCGCAAGATCAGGGTCGTGGAAACTTCAATTGTACCCTGGAAAAAGGGAGAACCTCCTCATTATACTCAACCACGTAGAGCTCCTGACATCTCAAGATACGAAGATAAGTCCCATGCGACAACTTCGGGTAGAACACAAATGACGAGATTAAAAACAATATGAATAAGCGAAAGGAAGAGCTTATAAGACACAAGACAAGCTCAAGTAATAGTGGAATAGCATCTAGTCAGAGCCGTAAATGTATGTATCTTTCTTTTTCATGCCTTCATAATATCGAACTTTCAATCCTAGAGGATCGATCTTACTTTGCGTACGTGAGTGAGCCGAGAGCGCCAAGTCAAAGAAAAAGAGAGCCAACTAGCAGATACCTATTCCTCAACTCACATCATCTCATCTCATCTTTCCCTGCAACCGATTCTTATCGCGTCGTCCCATCGATTTGACAGTCCATCCGAACCATTGATTCAAGCCATTTTCATAATTTCGCTAATCCATCGATCCATCTTCCAATGCATTCATCCAGTCGGTCATATTGTTTCAACACAAAGTAACGAGTCCGGTCCCAATTTCCTGTACTCTAGCTTGCTTGCATTTCCGTCCTATCGGTCGATCCATACCTATGCAATTGCGAAAGAAAACGACGAAGAAGAAAATATGAGCACGAAAGTTCCACGCCGTCCTCTAGAACACAGTAGAAACAGAAGTCAGCAACGCTGATACACAGAGATGTTCATATTGAAAAGTCTGCAATGCCAGTAACCTGCGTGCAGTTCCATCATTCAAGTGCCCGTGGTATCCGATCTTAGAAAAATTCGACAGAAAGACAATAGTGGTAGAGAGGAGCGCATGGCGATGTCATATGATGATACCATAGTTCGATCAGCCCAAGGCGAGCAGAGCAATGAATTTCGCATTTCGAGATCGAGTTGAGCATATGCCGGTGGGTTTCCAATGCGAGTATCTGTGCGAAATAGCGAGAACAAGCAGGTGGGCAAGCAGGCAAGTATGTTTTATGACAGGGTGAGCTAGTCGGAAACGGGGAAACGGAAACACGCAAGGGATGCGGCTGAAGAGCCTATCGCATGATCTCGTTGTAGATCAGCTCCTTCAACTGCTCCTTGCTCAGGTTATCCTTGTTTTTATCGAAGTCGAAGAATTCCTCTGGGATCGGGCTGGCTGTTGGTTCATCCTCTGGGTCGTGGTATGGCTCGAGGTATGGGTGTTGAAGAGCCTCGTCGACTGTGATACGCTTGACTGGATTGAATGCCAGAAGCTTCTCTAAGAGGTCGAGGGCCAGGTCTGAAGTCTTTGGGAACATCTGCTTGAACGGGACCTTCTTCTTGAAAGGGAGAGAGCGGATGTACTCGCGCGCACGACGGGACTTGATGCCATAGTAGTCCTCCATGGTTGGTGTACCAAGAACATCGAGAATGAGGGTGAGTTGGTGATGGTCTAGGCAAGGTTAGCACACATACAACTTTTAAAGCAAGAAGACCACATACAATCCTTTCCAGGGAACAGAGGCTTGCCGCTCAACATCTCAGCCAATATACATCCAACGGACCACACATCAATAGCTTTGGTATACTCCTTGAACGTCAACATAATTTCTGGCGCACGGTACCAACGAGTAGCCACATATTCGGTCATGAAACCAGAGTTGTCTTCTTGGGAAGCAGCAGAACGAGCCAGACCAAAATCGCAGACCTTCAGATCGCAATTGGCGTTCAGCAATAAGTTGGAGGGCTTCAGATCTCTGTGTAGAACATTGGCGGAGTGCATGGCCTTGAGTGCTCGCAGGGTTTGGTAGATGAAGTATTGGCAGTGGTCATCGGAGAGGTCTTGTGTACGAATAACGCGGTGCATGTCAGTCTCCATCAGCTCCTGCAGAACTTGTCAGAAAAGTTCCAATAAATTGCTTCCCACAAGCTTGAAATGCAACCTACCTGGATAAGATAGACTTCGGTGAATGTCTCATAGCTCCGGGGCTTCTGGATATCGAGTATTGAGATGATATTTTCATGGTTGAAGTACCTCAACAGCTTCATCTCACGGAGTGTTCGCAGACAGAACATAGAGTGGTCGAATGGCGTAATCTTTTTGATCGCAACCTTCTGCCCTGAAGGCTTGTGGAGTGCCGAGCTAGGAAAGACCCTGTCAGCATAGTCCAAAAATATCCCGCAGCACGGAATTGCAGAGATACAACGTAGCAATCCGTCTTCACCAACGGGCAGTGAACTTTCAACCGCGTGGTAATCGCGACCGCGCCTCGTTCTGGTCGAGGGCAAAGGTGAAAGGACAGCAATAGCGGGGTAATTCAACATACCAAACAACACCATAAGCACCCTCACCGACTACATCTTGAATATCATATTGCTCAGAAACATTGAAGCTGATCTTGCGCGATCCCGTCGAGGGATTTGGCGCACGGGATGTCATCTTGTTGGCGGAAAGCTATTCGAGCAAGCAATGTTGGTCTTGACTGCGACCCGTTTGCACGATTGCAGACGAAGGGAATGTGATTTTTGGGAACGGTTGGGCGCTGGAAGCGTTGTATTTACTCGCAGAAGCTGAGAAGAGATTGAGAGGCTCCTTTGTTGGTCGTCGGTGGGCGGCCTTGTGTTGGTCAAAGGAGACTGATAGATGGGAGACTCGGCGTGTTGACTTTTGAATCAATACCTGAGATATATCCGCTTAATTTGTGCCTGACCAGCTCTTCACTTTTCCTTTAGATCTGCTGATTCACTGACTCAATCAGCACGATAATTTTAATTATCTCCTGATTTTTGTCTGGACTTGCAAGTGCCTGACAAATGTAATTTCTTTGGGGTATGATCGTGCTTGCCGTTCGGGTACGTACAGTACTTTACTACTTCAACTTTCGGCTGCTCTGGCTGATGATAATCGGATCTGCGCTCGGCCCTGCCAGGAAGTATGCAAATGTCGCAGCTTTTCCAAATCAGCTCTGGGTGTTCGAGAGGTGTTTTCGAGTTCGCCAAGGTTTCTTTGAGGCACTTCTAGAACGTCAATGGAAATCAGCAAGTGTTCCTCTCTTTGTTGCGTCGCCTGCGAACTCCAGTCGCTTTGTCCCGTTCTTTCTGACACCAACAACAGGCTGGTCTTCCAGAAGGTCTCGGTATAATCGCCTCTGCAGACTCTATGTACAGCAGATCTCGGAATAGTTCGCTCCTGCTACGTTCGAAGGGTGGCATTCGTACCTGTAATCTCCAACTCTGTGCTGTTCCAGCCTGACGTTGAGCTGGTGCCCCGCTACAAGGGTTGCCCAAAAGCTGTTCGTTGCGGTGTGAGAGGGCGAGAATTGAATCAATGCCGACTGCAAGTCGAACACAAGTGGCAGATGGGTATCAGGAAATGATAGATGGTCAGATACCAACGGGGAGGCAAGTCGTCGGATGGGAGGTTGTGGTTGAAGGTGGGCAGGTTTGGGAAGGTTGGAGATGAGGTTGCAGGAACAGCTCTGCGCACAGAGGTCGGAGGTCACGATGTTGCGTTACTCTGAACGGTCTCGTCTGTCTGGCTGACTGGTCGGCTCCTTCTGCTGGTCCAGTCTGCTGCTTTGCTTTGCGGTGGAAAGTGGATGGAGGAGGTCTTGGTCGGACTGTAACTCTGAGTCGCTGGTTGGGGTCTAGTCAGCGTCGTGGGTGGGCATAGACATTGACATGGTTATGGACATGGACATGGACAAGGGGCGGGGCATGGACTTCGAGGGGACTGAGGGACTCGCTGAGGTGCTTCTGGTGGAGGGTGGAGGGGTCGTTGCGGGCCTGCCCTTCCTTCCCTTTCCCTTTGGTGTGCTTTGCTCGTCTCTGCTGTGCTCTTCTCCTCCAGTCCCCTGCCCTCTCCTTCACTCCCTGCTCCTCGTCTCGTCCTTTTGCTCTGCTCGAGGGTAGGCAACGCACTCTCACTGGCTGGACATCTGCTTGGGGGCTGAATGGCTTGACAACGGTGCCGAATCAGCGTATCATGGCGCGGAAAGAGACAGGAGGGGCGAGCACCGTTAGCGAGAGGGGTCCCGCTGGCCAGTTTGTTTGGTGTTCTCTAAGCGCCGGCTGCTCAATCACACCAGTCCAGAACCAACCTCTAACCCACCACCAGGCCTTCCGGAATAGCCTTTGCCACCCAAGGCGCCTGTTTCACGGGTGCAGCCATCGACAGCGTCGTTTCATGACTGGACGCTGTGATTGTGATGGCGATGGCGACGGCAGTGATGTGACCGGACTGGACGGTTCTGTAGTTGGGAAACTCCATCACTTTAAGAGACTAACCAATTAGTATTGAGTACCTGAGTACATGTGCCTATCAAAATTTTGAATGAAATGTATTTTTGTATTATCTACTATCCAGATCATGCAGACTATCTTTGTTACATTCCTGACAACTATCGAACTAACCACTTACAACCAGCCATCCTTAGAAAACACCACGAAGCCAGGCCAGGCTATTCAAACCATCCAAAGGAAGAACAAGCTCAAGCTCAGATCAACTTGATCACCATCCCAAATGAAAGATCTTCATCCCGTCCCTCCCAACCCTTCCCATTGTCTTTGCTCCGAGAAATCCGCACCCTCTCTCACGAGCTATATAACAACCTTATATACCCCCCCCTCCCCCTGCCAGCATATCCACAGTGCCTTCTCACCCCGTCACCCTCTCTCAACCACTCAACCCCTGTCCCACCAAATCCTACCAGGATCCTCCTTCGGATGAAATACCATCGTCAAACACCTCCCAAACGATGGCTTCAGTTCAGGGACCAAAACTCTAGATTCTGGACCGGCCCAGGCCCGTTGATCAGAGTGATGTGATTGATGTGATATGATGCCTGTGATGTGATCGAGAGCTTAGAGTACACTGCAAAAAAGTACGCCGTTCGAATCCGAATCCGATCGAGTTCCCTGTGGTTCGCTACTTTTTCGTCTGATCACATACATATGAGCACATACATACCTTGCATGACTCCGGATGCTGGTCTCTGATCGATCCGTTCCGGTTCTTAGGATTCCGACGTCGGGACTTGGACGAGACTCGAGATTCGAGGACTCAATTATCTGAGTCGTTAGCTTTTTATGGCTTATGGGAATGTTCTCATTCATCTCTAAGGCGCTTTCTGCTGACCAATGTTCCACTGCCGTCAATCGCGGGGTCAAGTAAAATAATCGATCGCTCGATGAACGAAAGTAAGGTTGAGGCGTTGTTGGTGCCGGAAGTCAAAATTGATTGAATTTTCGATAAGCGATAGACTGAGACGGCCATGCAATTCTGGAGAATTTTGCTTATGGGGAAACATGCATCCATGAATCGCTTCACTAAGTAAGATGTTTTTTGCTTTCTTTCTATAGTGCTACAATAACTTCCCCATCTTTCATCGTCAACCACCTGACCAAGTCCGCTTCGCCTCGCCTCGCCTCGCTTCACTGGACAAATAATCATTGAACGACCTGTCAATCAATCGCGTCAGCTTAAGGCCATGACTCCAACAATCGAATTTTCAGCCGCGTAAGGGATCAGGTGATCTAGCCTACCTTCTCTCTCAAGGTCCCCATCCATTGCTGGAAGCTCATTCCCTGGTCCGCCCGATCTTCCACCAACAACGTCTGTGCCCATAACTTCAAGCTTGGGTCGCCATCCTCGCGGATAACGTAGAGATGCGGCACAACGATGCTGCCAACACCTCGAGATCTATAGTCCCGGCTCTTCATGATGACGGCCCGGACACGTTCGTTGAAGTCATTGTCGAGTTCCGGAAGAGTGCTCTTCCCGACCTTCAGTTTCGTCCGGTCACCAACGTCGAAAACATCGGCCAGGAGTTGCGGTACTGCGTCCCGACCCACCCAGAGGAATTGGGTTTGCCCATCGTCGATCAGGTAAAGGCCATAAGGCGCCAAGCGTTCCGAGGAAAGGTTAAGAGGTGGGGGGAGAACGATCTGCGAAGTTTCGGGATCCGGAACTCCAGCGTTGTCAGGCATATCGTGTAATGAGTAAAGTCGAGGATAGATGTACTGCATGAGCAGAGGGAGGGGCAAAGTCGATAATTGGCACAAAGCCGCGGATCGAAGATCAGATGGTATTTGAGCAGATTTCCGCAGACCAACATTCTTGATAAGACCAAGGAACAGGACGGGTAACCCGCGAAGATTGGCAGGGAATTGGAGTCCGCCGCCGCCAGAGTTGCCTCCTGCGAGCTCTTTCTTGAATGTCTGCAGAAGCTCCACAAGCTTGGATTGAAGCGCTTCACGTGCTGGTTCAAGACCGCTGCTCAATGCTCGCTCAACAGCCTTGTGGCTGAAGAATGTGGTGATGGCACACTGATCAGCTGACGCATATACATCCGCAAGGTTGGTGGTTGTAGGTAAAGAGAGGGTCATGACTCTGATTCGCCGTTCTCCATTGCTTGTGGTATGAAGCACAGCTGTTTGCATGCAAACAAAGTTCTTCGTCAAGCTCTCGTCGATAGCAACCTCAACGACATAGCTCTGGTCGCGGGGGAAGGCAGGGAAGGCACAGAGATCCGAACTGCGGTTGAAAAAGTTGCCATAGAAGGTGCTCATACGAAGGCCAGTCGTAGCACGGACACGTAGCACAGCTTCAAGTCCGATTTCTGCTGACAAGTAGTCGCTGAATTCCGTAGCGAATTTGATAGCATCCTCACTTCTTCCGGCGTTCCACCCAGGGTAGAAATATGTCTGGCCACCGGTGTACCTTGGAAGGTTGCTCAGAGACGCTACGTCTTGGTATTGAGATGAGAAGAGGAACATATCGATCGAGACCTGGTTCTTCGAGCACTCAACAGCAAAACTCTTGTAGAAGCTGTTACCAGTTTGTAGCAGAGCGCTTTCCTTTGAAGTCCCAAGCAGTTTCTTGTCTTCACGCATCTCGAGCTTGCCGTATCCAACATTGGGGAGAGACGCTGTGATAACAACAATCTTACCACCAAGCGGCGAAATGAGCTTGTGGCCGGCTCTCAAAGCAGATCCCATACAAGATCCGCTGTTCTGATTGGATTGGAACATCGCCGGGAGAGTGGTGAGGAACTTCTCGACGCTCAGTCGACTCTCTGAAAGAGGAACCAGTAATTCTTGAGGAATTGGCAGGAAAGGCTCGTCAAGATCGCTGACAACAAGCATTTGAGTCTCTCCATTCTCGTCTGAATCCTTCGGAACGGCGAAGTAGTGGAGGCTGGAATCGACAGCCATGAACCCGACCCGAGTCCGCCTATCGGCATTTGGTAGTCTGTTAAGGGAATCCAGGATTGTTCTTGCGCTGGTAGCTAAGAGTCCACAAGAAACCGAAGCATAGCTGACGTCGAACAAGAAGAGGTAAACAAGTGGTTGTGGGGGTCGAACCATGTATTCTTGTGGTGCAACAAACTCCACCACAGCATGGTTCAACTCCGGTCTTTGCCATCGGTCAACACTCTTTTGCGCCGCAGCATCCCAATCAAATGCCTGAGGAACATCGTTTGTAAGGTTGCACATGTTACATCTCCATCTGTGTCCGTGGTCGAGGAATGTGACGTATGGATTTATGTATGATCGACATCTTCGGCAACGAGAGATTACTTGGTCTTGGACAATGGGCACAGGATCATCGACATCGTGGAGAGAGGTATATGGCTGGATAACCAGAGCGAATGGAAGTTTCGATTTCTTGAGGAGTGAGTGTGTTGTGGGGACCGCATTAAGTGTTGATCGGACGTATTTAGGAGGACAGTTTGCATCTGGTGAAGGGGTGACACTCGACTACATCATATTAGCACAACACTTGATAAGATCCTGAGCAACGCACATTGGGAGGCAATATTATCGGTGGAGGCGGCAGATCCAATTCTGCGACATTGAAAGGTTGGTTGAGCAGGTCCGTAGGATACAATTGGTTCAAGACTGCTGGTCGGGCAGCTCCTGCTGGTGGTTGAGGCTGTCCTGGCTGAGCTCCTGGGAGAGGTGGTTGTCCACCCATTCCCATCTGTCCCATACCCTGAGTGATTCCAGCTATTCCTGGAGCTTGAGGTGCGCCAGGTCCTGGATATCCAGCGGCAGGGTTCTGATATCCTACACCGCCGCCATATGGTGCGGGGGAAGCATAACCAGGACCAGCTGCCGCGGGATCAGGTCCTCCAACTGGAGCTCCATACTGTTGGGCACCATATGGTGCAACCTCTGGCTGAGCTTGATATCCACCATATGCTGGCCCTGGGGGTGGTTGAAAAGCAGGTCCGCCGCCCTGAGTCTGACCTCCTAATGCCGAGTTCGCTCCAGCGCCAAAATCATATGCTTGCGCCGCATATCCTCTCTTTTTCTTCTTGCCTCCATCATGCTCAACGTGTCCGGCAGGCGGAGGAGGGGATGTAGCTGGCGCACCGAAGCCAGGTTGAGATGGGCTTTGTTCGGCGTATGGATCTTGAGGAGGATAGCCCTGAGGGTACCCGTCTTGCGCCATGCTTGCTTAAAGCTGGACTCGAGGCGGATGTTTGGTCTTTAGCTGCAGTGGTGTGATGCGCACAATGCTGCCTAGTATTTGCTGTCCAAAATTGATAATGGGCTGAGAAGAAGAAAGGTCGGGTTGTATATCGTGTCGTATCACTCCGCCTCGCCCAAGCTTAAATAAACGGTGTCTTAATGTCTAGTCCAAGGAACACGTTGCGGGATCTCCAGGCAGACAATTGCTTGAGTGACAGCCTTAGCTATCTCTTGGAATTTCCAGAGTTTCGAGCTGTAGGTTCATGACACGAAGAGCGGCCAGGTGTGGACGTATGTGGGTGGTGAGCAGTGAAGGTGGTGGAGGGAAGTTGATCCTGGTCTTGTCTGCCCTCCGTTTCCAAGATCCCCACGTTGGCTGGCTGGAAATCTGGCTGCTGCGACTCGCTTCAGTCACGTGGTCCGGGTAATGGCCGGCCCGTGGCTGAACATGTTCAGCCGCAGTGGCTCCGCCCGCATTCACATGGGATGACTGAGAGTGAAGGGACGTCTCGAAATCTTTGTGAAACTCAACCTCCACATTTACGAGATCCACTCCAAAATCAACCGCCTGTCTTTTCAGTGAAAGGTATATCATCAATAGACATATTACAACCTCAGCTCTTTTCGCACATTCGCTATCGCAAACATGGCTTGGGGACGCTCTTCAGTTCCAAAACCCCCTCCCCCTCCAAAGTCAGCTTTGAGGTATACTTCCTGCCTTTTGCCAAGCTCAGTATACATTGCTGATATACTCCACAGCAAACTTCTCCCTCTGTTAATTCTACTCATCGTCCTCGGCGGCTTTGCTTTCGTCGGATACCATGTCTACCTTATAGTCTGCAACGTGCAGAAGACCACAAACGAGAAGATGGAGAAGAAGAACGTAGTTTTCACCAAAGACGGCATGAAGGTCGGAGTGAAGGAGCTTCGCAATGAGAACTACGTGGATAAAACACAAAGCTTCATGGTGAAGGCGTGGAATTTGAGCACATGGCCCGAGTACAAGAGCAAGTTATGGAATAAGGATGCGCAAATCAATCAGGTCGAATCGAGGAAGCCGTAAGTTATTGCCAGTCAATATGGGCCCCTAAATCATATATATCGCCAAAGTCTACAAATTTTCTGCATGATCTAACCAACATTCTGGTTGATAGATTTTCTCGTCACTCCTCAGCCACATCAACAAAATAACTACTCTAGCTCGCCATAGCTTTACCTGTCCATCACAACCGGCCGCTCCATATCTTCCATACACCCGGCGCATCTCTGTTTGAGTCCATTTGTTATGTGATCGGCGCATCAATCGGTTGTCAGTGTCTTTTATACATCTGGGCTTGGGTTGGGCAGGTCTTTTCTGGTTTTACGGCTCAGGGACTCTTCGGCAGATATCTACTGCTTTATGATTGCGGTTATGGACAAAGGGGTAATCATGGATTTCCTCGTGGTATAAAGGTGCACAGAAGGGCGTGGGTGATTACTGGTTGCTCAGCCGGTAAGATTTCCGGCGTGGAAATCATATTGTTCCTCGGCGGGAACAAATGAGTGAAGAGTCTTCAATCACTCCACCATAGCCTGGCCCTTTCGTTGAGATAATGTTTTGGGAGGGTACTCATAGGACTAGCTACGTATGCAGTGATGTTCTCGGCTTCTGTATCTCAAATTCTCTTGCCGCGGATCACCCAAACTCAATCTTGCCATCCACTTAATGACAAAACTCCCCGAGGCTTTAGATCCCATGAATAAACTTAACAGAAGCACTGGCTAGCTTCCTTTCTTCCCTTTCGTCTGTGACAGGATCTGGCCCAGTACTTACGCAACCATTCCACAGGCCTGGAATCACCCCTAAAGACCTTGAAGACCTGATCGAGGTAATGTATTAAATGCCGTTACTACATCTTCTCTCGGCTATCCATACACTCAGCACGGACGTTCTGACGCAAAAAGTCAACAATCATCTTCTCATGTTCTTCCGAGCTCGGCACATCATGACCACCATCATGTCTCAAGACCGTAGGATTTCTACAGATCTCCAATAGTGTCTGGCTTCGCTCAGGTGTAACAGCAGTATCTCTTTCCCCAATTATATGCAGTGTTGCGACATCAATCCCGAATGCATATGCGCTGTCATACTGCGGAAATCTCGCTTTAAAGCCAGAGATGAAAATACCCGCACTCGGCACACCCTGGTTGGTAGGGAGGCGATTCCGTAGAGAATTGTCCTTCTGTGAAAGCAAAGCCATCAACATTCCCGCAAAACATGCTCCTTGGCTGAATCCCCAAATCGCGTGTACAGGACCTGTCTTCTGAAGGAGGTCTCCGAGGTAGTCGAGGCTCTGCTCAACGCCTTTGAAGCGACCGGGCTTGTTCTTTGCAGGGTTGGGATCTTTGGCAAACCACCAGGCTCGGTGTCCTGATGTTGAGTTTTGTGCGACGTACTCGCTCCATGATCTCATCGTGGGGCTTTCAAGCTTCATCTTGTCCGTGATCTCGACTTCATGTGGGCCATCTGGGAAGAGAAACTCGAAGTCGGCTGATAACGTCTTTGTGATGCCCCGTATCTGGTGGGCATGAACACTGCCATTGGATGTGAAGCCATGCAAGCAGAGGATGCGTAATTTGCTCATGGCTTCCCAGAAACTTTTGCACCTTGTGCCGCAGCCAGGAGATGTTTGACACCAATTGTTGAAGTTCACCGTTTACCTAAACTTTTCGTTAAGCGGGTGTTGATTATCAATTAGACGCAGCAAATAGAACGACTCAAGATCCGACGACGATGTCGCATGCGATGTCATTGAGCTCGGCCGCTTCAGTTGGATGCGTCAGCATGCTAGTTTGTTAGAAAGCTTGGCACTATCCGACTGCTAGATGCTTATGTAACTCGGTGAAGCGTTCCAATAATCAGAAAACCTTCTTCAATGTTGAATCCCCTTGTATATTAGTTAAGTATACGCTCAAAGTTTAGTCCTTTCAGTTCTAGTGTACTCGCCTGTTTCAACTCAATTTGGAAGACCGCCCTAGTTACGAGACTCAGCTGCAACTTTTCCGACCACCCCGTCCTCGCTAAGTGATCACAACAAAACAGCCATGTCGCTTCCAATTCACTTCCCACTCAAAATGGCAGACGGAAAGTCGATCAAATTTCCATCCGGTGGACTTAGTACTTTTGGTGCTTCTATTGCAGGTATGCATAATCTTGCTTTTATCTTAATGTCAAATCTCACAGCATTCAGACGGCATAGGATGGTGCAAAGAAGCAACACTTGCAGCTCTCAAAGCAGGCTATCGTCATCTCGACTGCTTTTGGGCATGCGACGTCGATTTGGACATCGACAAGCTATCCGAGAATCCGGAATCCCACGCTCCGAAATTTTCATAACCACGAAATTCTGCCTGATCATATGTTAGGATACAAAGAAATTACTAGGTATGTTGCAGCAGGTATACTTACAGCGAGTACAGCTCAGAAGACCTTCCCATAATTGTAGTATGTAGTATATGCGTTCAAGCTCTCTCTCAGCTTTCTCATGTCATCTCACCCCGACGTTTCCCAATGGCGCCTCCTACCTAACCTCCCAGCTCCGAACCTCTCCACTACGGCCGTCATTTCCCCTACAATTCTCTTGCAATGCCCGAGGACTTCGACAAAGCTTTGGCGCAGCGCAAGTGGGTAATCGAACGTAGGATCATTGCTTTCGTCATTCAAAATCTCTATCAGCATTGATGGTGACGAGAGTTCCTGGTCTAGAGATCCCATCTTCCCCCTAGCCTCGCGTACCCCAACTGCGAAAGTCCTGATCTTCAAAACCAAGGGTCCTATGGTGCCTAGAATTCCTACACAGGCGGCGGTAATAGAAAGAGGTTCCATGCTGTAGGAAATGCTGGACCTGAGTAACAGAACTGTTCAAGAGATGGTCCGTGGTGGATGGATCGTGGGGTATTGTAAAAACGGCAGGCTGAGAAGTGCGCTTACGCGCCCATTACAAGCCACAGCACCTAATTCTGCCTTGACTAACGATTGGCCTGTCAATAATTTTCATGCATGACGTCCAAGCCAGTGTGACCAAATCCAGCAAGCCAGAAAATGAAAATGGCCTCGCTGACCTAGAGAGCCTAGGTGAGCTTCAGAACCAACCGCATGACCAGTTGCTAGATCTCCAAGCGAATCTCAATATCTGCAGCAGAAGTGGGTTGGAAGGAACGCATGACTGGGTAGATCTATTTCCATCCATTTGTATATATAAGCAAAGCGAAGCCTCATCTCCTAACTCCAAGTATCGAACGGGTATCGTACAAAAAGAAAACAATATTCGCCTAACTCCACCATCCACCAGCAGGACCAGAGCTACAGTACGCCCTGGGTTCTTCAAAGAAATTTGCCTTGCCTGACTGAATCCAAGCATTCCCGAACCCACCCAAAATTGAACTATACTCCATCAAACGATATCCTCTTGAGGTTCCAGATGTGACGTGAGCTCGCAGGTCTCGCTGCAGCCGTAACCATCGGTCTTGGGCAAATCCATTACTCAGCGATCACGAAATCTTACAGATACCTTTTCCTGCTCGTATGCATCAAGCTTCCCAGCATAGAGATTCTGCATGTCTATGAAGCGATTATCAAACAATTCGCGATCGGCAACAGTGCTGAATGTCAACTTCACCCAACTGAGTTTCTGTTCAACCTGTGGCCCAGCTGGTCCGGCTTGATCATGGTATGCTCCTAGAAGGGCGAGATTTACTCTCTCGGAGTCTGCATAGTTTTGCACTGTCAAAGGTTTGCATCCAAACAGTCTGTTTACCCCGCATATGACAGAGTGCTTGCATGTTGTGTCCTTGTCTCTGCTTCGGCAACCACAATTCGCCGTTTGTAGTGTCGCTGATCTTCTTCCAACTATTGTTATGAGGTTAGCTTTGTGGAAAAGAAAAGAAGAAGAAGAAGAGAAGACCGAGAGGCGGATAACCATACTGGGGATGCGAATCAAGGACATGTGCTGCTGCGAATTAGGCTGCCTTGGTAAATTCTGCGCAGCCGGGCGCAGAAACAACACCATAACCGGCTCCTTTGGCGGTTCAAACACTTTAGCATCCAATGCTGTCGAACCGCCATTCTCTCCTCTTGTGAGTGAAGTTATTGTCGCGGGCTTAGTCATTGACGACTGAAAGCTAGATGTTGAAGGGGCTGAGGAGTACAGGCTACTTTGGGCGGCTGCAAGCGACGAATACGACGTGGGATCAGATGCTGTCGAGCCTCTCTTCTCGCTGCTCAGTGGGCTTCTCGGTGGACTACCCGGGGTTACGGGAGTGGATTCTGTCTGGACTTTGTAGTAGAACCAGAATTGAACCCTTGCAATCCAATGTGTCGGATCGTCCGCTCTAATTGTCGTACGAATGTCAAGTCTGGATGGCTCAGCATTTACGTGAGATGTAATTAGCAGAGTACTCACAGATCTTGGACTGGCCGATACCCAGTGAGAGCCTCTTGGAACTGGTATAAATCTAGTACAGAGCATCCATCAGAAATTCGATTTTGGTATTGAAGCTTCCCAAAGAAGTCCCTAATACATAAAAAACTGGAGAGCAACATACCGCGTGAAGATCTAAAGCTAATATGGTCACCGGGCCCGTGGTGGCCAAACGTGTACACGCCCACGTCGAGGGATGGAATTCCAGGACTCTGGTCAGAATATGGATCTGCGTATATTGGATTAAGACTGACGTCTCTCAGATTTATGTTTTTCCTGTCGATTATCAGTATACCTGAGCTCAAGGTGGCAAGGCTACCTCACGAGTGTGAATCGGTAGATTGATCCCTGCCGGATGTCTCTTTTGTCACCATCTCAAGTATAGAGCTTCCATGTCGCAGTAGAAGGAGTTCTTTGTTGTGTGATAAAGTCTGGTGATGTAATGGGGCGCGCAGAATGATCTTGAGAGAGTCCACTGATGCTTGGTCGAAGCGGTCTGGCGGCCGAACCACTTTCGGCCATATCAAGAAGGCGTCATCCCCTAGTGGCCTCAGAGCCTCTTCATCTGGTTCATCACGTATCTTACGTGGATTTCCAGGTGCGGATTCGGCAAAAATGCTGAAAATATCTAGGCATTTGTCTGCAAGCCCCTCCACAAAGCATCTGAGGAGCCGATTTCCCGATCCACAAGCAGCAAGGTATTCGGGGGATGATTGAACACACTGAATGATCCATATTGTTTTCATTAGCTGTAAGTACTGCTCTGGGGACTGGCTTGGAGGTAATAGCAAGAATCCCGAGTAGTTTGACGCGATAGAGTCATTTTCATGATGAGTAAGAAAAGCGTCAATGCCATCTGACATTGGAAAATCATCACCCGACATTAGGTTGGGTCTGGCAAGTCGAGAAGCTTCTTCGAACCTGCGCCGCAAGAAATATGGAATGTCAATATCCTCACACCGCACTTTCTCATTGGGTGCAGGGCGGTTCGTCTCTCCGAAAACGCGGGCTTCGAATTCATTGATCCTTGATATTATTCGATACTCCGAGTCCTGTATCTGGTCCCGGATGTCCACAAGCAGCTTTCTGAATCATTCGTCAGAACATGTTAAGTTTCTTGTTTTATCAACTTACAGCTCCAGAGGTTTTAGAAGCGCGAGGATTTTGATGTTGTGAAATTTGATTCTTTCATGCAACTGGGTCACATCTGCCTCAATGGCAACATTCCAATATATGTTGGAAATCCTCCCACGATCCTCTGCAAAAGCACTGCGTCTGTTCAATAAGCGCTGACACTGACCTATCGTCCGAAATGGCTCGTCAAGGATTGAATTCAAGGACGAGGTGTCGCGAAACGGTGAACTATCTGGAATCGACCCTGGTCGAGCTCTTTGCTCCACTCGTTGGAAAATTCCTTCCAACTGTAGCAGATTCTGATGCAAAAGATACACGTCCTGGCCAAATTCGTTGTATTGAGCAGCTAGCAATTACTTTTAGCCAGATCGGATACCTAGATAAAGTCATCTGGAGGAGACCTACAAGCGTTCCTAGCATCGCTCCAGCCATAATGCCATAATTGTAAGGCAAGCCTTGCGCACACGGCGATATCACCAAGACCCGTAAAACTCATCATTCACATTTGGCTGTGGTTGCTCAATAGAGGAACGATGATGAGGAGGATCAGTAGCAGGAAAGTTATCAAACAAGCTATTCTGGCTTTTGATCTTCAGGCAGCAAGAGCTGTTGGCTTGTAAGATGGAAATTTAGAAAGTTGTCGCTGATCTTGTATGGGCTCGCTACAAGACTTTGATTCACATACCCAACAAGCTCCATATGAGCAGTATCAGGACTCAGGAGTCGGACCAGGCTGAGAGGCTTCGTAACTTCGTCCAAATCTAGTCATCGATTGGTGTGGGTGTGGAATTTGGTACCAGCTTTGCGATGATGATAAGCCACCGCCACCAAGCCTTCATGCAGCCTCGCTGTGACAATCACGTTCAGAGCGAAGTGATTATGAGACAGCCTCATCAGTCACTTGAGCGATTTTACTGTGCGTCAGCCACCTAATATAACAACTGTCTTGTGTACCAGCTTGTGAACACTGAACAGACGATACCACAGAGGGCAATTTGCGCCTCATGCGGGGTTGTCGAATCAGAATCGAAGCAGCCCGTTTGCGGTGGGGGCGGAGTTCTCTTGGAAATTATGAGATGATTGAATCAATCACAACCGTACAGGACAAGAACACAAGATAAGGGTATGCAGGGCGGAGGAGGAATGCCTGTAGTGTTCCGGGCGCGATATGCTGACCAAGTTAAGTGTGGAGGGTGCGGCAAGACATTCTGGTTCAGCTGCCGAGAGCTCTCTCGCTCGGGTTGAACCTCCCAATATTGTAGGACACGCAGGTATGTTGTTCATTCCTCAAAAATTCTGATCATATAGAAACTTCCAAGACATTTTAGTATAAATCCTCTTCTGTCCGTATCCGCACTACCCGATTCGATCTCAACAGTTGTGAGCATGCTGCGTAGGGGCTAGATTTACATCAAATTATTGATCAGGCTGTGATAAGAAGGCCATCGCATATAGCCAAGAACAATTGCAAGCGCCAATTATTGGCATCTGTGGTAACGAGTAAAAGTTATGTGACTGTTCGTACCTAGTCAAACATCCTTCGCAAGTCTGCCTTGCAAGCTGCCTTCGCCGAAGAGCTATTGGGCGAATTTGTCTCGGTACCAGCCTCGTCAACTTTACAGACTCTGAGATATTCCAAGACTTACAAGCATCAAATGGCTCCTGCTGTCTCAAAGCGTGAGATGGTGCTACCAAGATTGCACAGCCTGACAATGGGTCCAATAGGTGGTCTGGTCTCCATGAAGCCACCACTTTCTATCTTGCCATCTGGTCTCCATTTAACTTTACCTTTTGCTCTGTCCGCAAAGATCTCCAAAGCTTGGATCTTAACGTCAGTTCATTTCATGCCTGAATTCTGATACTGCATCACTGTTTCGTATCCTGCGCACAATGGCAACATATCGTGAGGCCAGATTCCAGAGCACTTCCACAATGGAAATGAGCCCTACCCCAAATTTCGACCAGCCTGGTGGGCTACCACTCGAAGAAGAAGATGAGCAGTTCCTGCGAGCAGATATACAATGGAAGGGTATTGCAAAGCCAATGAGGCTTCGTCAAGTGACTGTAATGTGCCTCATTTTCAACCGGATGATTGGTAAGTTCTGCTTTCTAGTAATGAGTCTCCGCGTCCTAACTTGATCAGGCACGGGTATTTTTCGAACTCCAGCCATCGTATACAACTATACAGAAAGTGTTGGAATCAGCATGCTTTGGTGGTCGTTGGGGCTTGTCGTCGCCATGTGTGGTATTCGTGAGTAATTAACATTGACATCTTACATGTCAAGCCACGCGTTTCTAAAGTTGTCGAAAGTTTGAAATGCTTCAAATGCTAACGAATACTCTTCATTTCCCAGTGGTATACATGGAATTAGGTCTTACACTGCCTCTGTACCGATTCGATGGCAAGACAGTGTCTGTTCCGAGAAGCGGAGGTGAACTCAACTATGTTCGTATATCTCTTAATTTGCTGGACCAACTCTTTGCTGACGTTAACGCATCCAAAAGCTCAAATATATGTATCAAAGACCATTATACTTTGCTATATGTATCTTTGGAATCTCGTTCATCCTCCTAGGCAATGTGGCCACGAATTCGATGGCTTTTGGCATGAGTGTCCTCGACGCAGCTGGCAAGTCCGAGTCCGATTTCGAAAATTATGACGAAGTCGTCCGCGGCATTGCAATTGCCTGCATAGCATTTTCCTGCCTCATACACGGAGTATGGCGACAAGGTGGCTTGTACCTTAATAATCTGCTTGCGTTTATCAAGATCGCTATCCTGGTCTTGATATTCATAATCGGCCTCCTCGCTTATGGCGGGGTTTTCGGGAAAGTCGAAGGTGCTCTCTCAACAAAGGGTGCCTTCAACAAGGATCGTCGAGCTGGGGATGCCTATGGTTATGCGGAAGCCTTTCTTTCGGTGATATACGCCTTTTCAGGGTTCAATCAAGCCAACTACGTCATTGGCGAAGTCGATGATCCACGACGACGCTATAAATGGCCAGCATTCTCCGCAGTGGCGATCGTTTCAGTCCTCTATATCTTGGTCAACCTTGCATACTTCATCGTTGTGCCTACGATTAAGTTCGATGAAGCACTTACGAGAAATGTCGCTCATGAGTTTTTCGACCTCACTTTGGGATCCCTCTCGTCCTCCTGGGCACCAAACGCACCTCGCTTACTGTCAGCGTTCATGGCCATTGCAAGTCTCGGGAACATTCTAGTTTTCACATATACTGCCGCTAGAGTGAAGCAAGAGATAGCGAAAGAAGGTATCATTCCCTTCCGACGCTTTTTCGCATCCAGCATCAAATCGGCACGGATCCCAATACGAAAGCTCTGGGGATCCAAGCTTGAAACCTTGCCTGAAGATATACCTTTTGGTGCTCTAATATTGCATTTCTCCATGTCGGTATTGCTTGTTCTCGGTACCTGGCAACTGACGGCTTTCGCCACTTATTCTTTGCTCGTGGACCTCTATAGCTACACAATTGAAGCTACATTCAGCACAATTATTGGTTTTGGTCTCGTTTACCAACGTCTGTTCTCGAGTCGTGATTGGAATGAACACTCACGAAATTCTGGCTTTAAGGTCAACACCTTTATCAGTTGCACCACTGGGTTGATCTTTGGACTCGCGAACCTGTATCCAGTTGTCACGAAATGGGTACCTCCTCAACTCGAAACAGCTCAAGATTATCCATGGTACACCACTGGAGTCGTTGGCTGGTCAATTTTGGCCTTTGGGGCCATTTGGTGGGCTTTCTTTAGATTCGTCGTTCCTCACATCGGCCATGATCACAAGGGCCGATACTTGCTGGTCACAAGAAAGCTCTGGTTCCACACAGAGAACGAGTACAAGGTTTTGGAGTATGAAGACATTGATTTCAACTGGGTTCCTAACGACGACGAAGAAGACGGACTTGGCCGAGGTGATGGGCACCACGCCAGGTTGAAAATCAGGGAGCGAAGCGTCTTTGCAACTGGTTCAGAACTTGCAAAAAGGCGGAGAGAAGATGGAATTTTTGGGGAGTAAAAGCTTGATCCGGGGTCTTTTGGATTGATATTGTCCGGAAGTAGGACTTCGATGAATTGCACATTAAAAGTAATTGTCTTCGCGAATCTTGGGTTTTATGGAGCGGTTGGGGTGACAGTAGTCAAAGTGACGCCAACGCAATTAGTCCCGGCCGGATCGACTGTCAGCTGAGCCTGAAAAGGTAATCAGTCGAGTGGACATATTGTGTAAGAGTCTAGAAGTCTCACCTTGTCGTCGTGTCCACTCTGGCAAGCGCCACTTGTGGCTGTCAACTGTCCACCCACGAGGCTGACCATCTCATCACTTCCAGCGCAATCAACCGCTTTCATGGCCGTTCCATTGAAACCAATACATGCTTGAACTCCAACTAGATCAGGTCTGAATCCCGCATCGAAACCTCTCTGTACGAGGAGAACGTCTACACCGGCTGCGTTGGTGGAAGGAGTTACTTGACGATCTGCTGCAGTGTTGGCACAAGCTGCATCGACTATCTCCCCTTGAAGTCGACATATCAGCATGTAGATGTAAATTTTGGGAAAGCGGTCGTACCGTTATTTCTAAATGTAAGGCATTCATTGCCTGGGATTCCTCCAACTTCTTTCATAACAATGGTGTCAGCACCACGTGTGACATCTCCTCCTGTCGCCGTTGGTACTGTGTTGCCAGATCCCGTTGCAGAGTTGCCGTTAGTGGCACCAGCCCCGGCAGTAACTCCCGCACCACCGGCTGCTGCTGCTGCCGCCGCCGCCGCAGCTTTGGCTTTCGCCCGGTCGCCTCGTGCGGGTGATGCCGCGACGAAAGCTGTTAGTGAAAATACGAGAATGGTAGCGAAGTTCTTCATGATCGCGAATATACAAGTGGCTAGATAGAAAAGCAATTAAGAAGCGAAAGTATTTTATGAAAAGAACGTGGTTGAATAGAGCTTAGGAAGAGACCAGTCTGCTTCAAGAGATGGGTTCAGAAGAGAGGGAATCTCTAAACTGGTGAGGTAGCATATCGGGAGGTCGGTCATGTTTATGTATGAAAGACCTGCCATCTCATCTGCGACCACCCGAGCTTGGTCTCAATGACACGAACACGGCTCAACCTTCTTCACAAATCCTTGGTATGCCTCGTCTCGGTCTTGCCACGAGATTTTCGGGGTTCAACATGCCGCCCGTTTCTCTTGGCAGTAGAATCAGCTCCATTACATTGTCCACGATCAGAAACGAACCAATGATGAAGACAGATTAGCTGATCTCCCGACAGATCCTTCAATTCTGTTACCAACTTTCCAAACGGGCGCCCGGTAAACTCAGAAAAAAGATGACACGAAGGCGGGGTGAATAAGCGAAAAACGACCCACTCCCCCTGAATTTGGATGATGAGGCGTCGCAGATCCTCCAAACCAAACATCGCTTGGAAAGTCGTCCTTGCGTCGGTATTCGCGATTACATATCAATACGATACCTATTCATTCAATGACGATTTTGATCGGAAAGCTGTTTGGTTCTGTTATGAAACAGACTAATCGACGTCAAGCTACAGTCACCTTTTCATTTTCGCAGCTCGCTTAGTACCCCTAGCGTTGTTGACATCAAGCAGATATATATTACTCCGATCATTGAGCACCAAGGGACATGGGATAATAAGGATAATTGATGAATAAGAGAAATTGGTGATAGTCCAAATAACCATGTTCTGTCGTTTTCTTGTGGGCTTGACTTCGCTAATCTTTTGTTTTTTAAGACTTTGTCTTATGATTTGGGGTTCCCCTTTTGCTTTGACAGTCATCACCAAGTGAAATATCTGCCATTGCAATTCATTTCGAATAATCGAGGTTGTAAGACCTAGAGAAAGTGATGCACAAAACTTGGTCGGAAGTCATCACGCGAAACACGAAAAGACGGCAGTGAATGAACGATATATACGATAGGACTTTCGCTGCTCTCGATCACTGTCATCGATAATTTACAGCAGTAAATTGCCGTTGCAAGGTCACACCAAATGTCATACACTCACGCTATGGTGCTACAGGCAAAGGGGATTTTAAAAATGAAGAGTCGGAAAAGAGGCGAAGTATGGGAGAGGGGAATCCAATCAAAGTGATCGATACTCAGGTTCAATTTTCAATTAGTGTAGGCGCACCATACTGAAAACACAGCGATATGCACTCATGACTCGACTTGCAGAGAAAGCCAATGCTAAATGTATGAGTTCAGCCCGGGGTATGCATCTCACCACGAGGTCCAGGGCGACTGTGAAGCTAGCATTACTGGCAGTGACGGCCCTGGCAGGCAGCCAACTCGAATGGGGATGCTCATCCGTTGGTCAGCTATGAGAGGTGAGATACATACATGGCAAAAGTCTGGTACTCCTGCGCATTTCAATGGAGCTTAGGTCCGCCTGGGAGAAAAACATGATGTTAATCACAAATAAGTCTCGGACAAGCCAGGTGTCTGAAATTGGCTACCGTGGATCTAACATTGACGTGACTTTGTAGCTCATTTTTAAGCATTTATTAATATTACTTGTCAAGTTGTTACCTGTCGAGCTCGACCTGATGTAATGCAAAATTCTTGATTAAAATTCAATTGCTTTCGTAAAATGATGTATGAACCTAAGTTGCAAGGTGTGTTTAAACGTTGAGGTAGCCAGTGGTCGGAACATCTGGAGGATTACATAAGGTCATTTTCACCACCAACTGAGCTTCTTTCGGTATTATTAGCATGACGAGGGTGCCAAAATTTCTCTCATTCGCGAGCTCCTTTTCGATCATGCGCGAGAACGTTCGTTTAACAGGGGATAGAATACGGTCGGATTAAGCTTACTTCTGGTGAGGACTCCGACGCTATCTGCTAGCGCCTAGCTCCCCTTGTGGAACTTCTGGACCACAACTATTTGACGAGGATCAAGCATCTGCGACTCAAGCAAGGTAGGATATCTCGCATACAATTGGTCATATCGTTAGCTTGAATTTGAAGATCAATGTAGGTGTCCATAGGCTAGAGGACCCTGTAGTACTAGTCCAGTCGATGCCTGTAGAAAACATAGAGCTTTCTGTCCGGGCCAGTCTACAACGCACGTGTCCCATTATCCTTGTAACACTAGGAAACATTGAATCTATAATTTCAAAGATACTTCACGATTTTCACGTCAAAAGGTACCTAGCCAGGCGCGATGGTAATCTCTTCAGTGAGCCTATTACAGGGAAGTTGCCGGTTCTCTAGAGCAATCTGGTAGTGGATGAGCCCTTTGTTGATTACGGGGAGTGGTCGAGTGTCGGAATCGTGAAAGCAATTTTCACCGCCTCTTTGCAATTCCTCCCGCAATGTGAATCGCGAGACTTAGTCAGCAAATGCAATATGATGCTGTTCCTCCTGTTCACGGCTGTTTCTGTGGCGTTGCGGGAATCTTGTGCGGACCGAGCCGATCAACACGCGTTAATTACACCTCGCTGATAGGTATATGTTCAGAAATCGGGCCTGTACATTGGACTCTTTGCCAAGATGGCGTTTACGGAGGAATACCCTAAGGAAGTTACGGAGGTGACAATAGTTGAAGCATCCCATGCTAAGGCTGTAAAAGTCTTGGCTACTCCTTTGCCGGACGAACGAAGTGACATCGAGCATTTGGAAGGCACATCGTCTACAAGGTCTGGACACGAAAACCCTTGCTATCCTATTTCAAGAAGAAACTTCGCCGCAGACTTGCCTGTATTGAAATGAGCGAAATCTAGCACGACGATCAGGGTATGAATTCTTTCGACAATGAAGGCTAGTGCACAAGTCTGCTCCTTATAAAGTGAACAGTAATATCCTAAATCTTTCTACTTTGCTAGGTGCAGCTGAACGTCGAGTACAATGTTCACCACCACTATATTTCTCACACTTCTTGTGTCATCTGTTGCACACTGCTCTGCTCTTCCGAAAACCTTTCTCAATGCAAGTCCGAGTGTTCAGGCTGATTATAGTCTTATTGAGCGCACAGTTTTCAATAGCCAAGGTCATCATTATCTTGTAGGCCGAGAGCTGGATGAAAATGGAGCACTTATCTGCGGCGACAATTTGGTGTGTGCAGATGGAAGGTAAGCCCGACACGTTCGTTGTTTAACTTGACTTATCTAATATCTATCTACCCAGTTGCTGTGGCGCAAACAGTCGATGTGGATATGGCCCGGACATCTGTGGAACTGGTTGCAAGAATGGATGCGATGCCACTGCAATGTGCGGGAAGTATAGCGCCGACGGAAAAACAAAATGTGGAATGAATCTATGCTGTGGTAAGTTATCTAGGGTTCTATTCTGAAGGCTTAACCAAATGAGCCTTCTGTCATTGTGACTCCATCTTGGGATATCCAGAAAGTAAGGCGCTAATTCCTTTGTAGGAGGTGCTGGGTGGTGCGGGGTTAGTCCCATTCTGGTTTCCTGCTACTGGTATACGAGTACCATTACTGATTCTTACGTCTTACCACAGACTGCAGATGCTCACTGCAAAGGCGAAGTCGGAAACGAATGCCAAGTCGGCTTTGGTTCGTGCACTCAAGTGCCACCTCCTTCTTGTGGTAAAGGATCTGGTACATCGAGAGGCCGCACCATTGGTTACTACCAGAGCTGGAACGTTCGTGATCGAGCCTGCATGAAGATTGCCCCCAAAGACTTGAAGACGGAAGCTTATACGCATCTGTATTTCTCATTTGCAAGCATAGATCCCAATAGCTTCAAGATAACGCCAGCCAATCCGGCGGATGTCGACATGTTCACTGAATTCACAGCTTTGAAAAGTTCCAAGTTGCAGACGTGGATCGCGATTGGAGGCTATGACTTCTCTGATCCTGGTCCGACGCATACCACATGGTACCGCACCCATCTATTTGTCATCGCGGACGCACAGAGTAATTGACATTGTATTAGGAGCGACGTATGTTCCTCAGCTGCTAATCGCGCTGCTTTCATCTCTTCCTTGATTCCATTCATGGACCAATACGGATTTCAAGGGGTGGATCTTGATTGGTGAGTCTGCATTTCAATGCCTCATGTTTGAATTTGGCTTTTGGCCCGAGGCATCAAGAATTACAAATTTTCAAGGTGCAAGTTCCTCGGTCATTTTCTCCGCTGATAGTTGAAAAAGGGAATATCCGGGAGATCCTAAGCGTGGCGGTAAAAAAGAAGATACCGCGAACTTTGTGCTCCTATTGCAGGAGATGCGAGCGGCTTTCGGGACCAAGTACGGTATAACGATGGCCATCGCTCCAGATTATTGGTATTTGAGGTAAGCCAATCCTCATGGAATTAGCAGGCCAGTTTACTGACACTCTATAATCAGATGGTTCGATGCCAAGGCGATGGTAAGTCAGACACAGATGCTCTCTTCAGCAGTGGTCACACTTAGCCTCGCTATTGACAGACTTCAAACTGACATTGCGAATAGGAACCCTATGTATGTTTGGCTCGCAGAGCTGGCCCAACTGCAATCTGAGTCCCCACTAATCTTTGTTGTGTACAGGTGGATTGGTTCGGCTTCATGGCTTACGACTTGCACGGTCCATGGGACTCCGATGTCATGACACTTGGATCAATTGTTCGAGGTCAAGCAGACATTCGAGAGATTTACAATAACACGATGCCACTGGTAAGTAATAGCAGTTTCAATATCTTCTCATAAAAGTGTCCCATTGCTGACTCTCCATCCTTTTAGTGGTTCGCCGGTCTCAATCCTCAGAAACTTAATTTTGGACTAGCAGTAGGTTCTCAAGCTTTGTTTTTGCGTGTCCTCTCACATGTCTTGTTGTCATGAACGATTTTCCTGGCCGTTCCGATTGAGCCTTTGCTGATTTACACCACCTAGAACTATGGTCGAGGATACACTCTCGCTGACCCCACTTGCAACACCGTGGGATGCAAATTCATCGGAGGAAGCAAGAAATCCCGCTGCACTGGCTCTGATGGGGTTATGTCTTTGACCGAGATCAACCAATTCCTCGTGAAAGAGCAAGGCATTACACCAAGATTGAATCCCGATTCGATGATGATGGAGATAACTTGGGATGATCAATGGATCGGCTATGATGACGAAGAGTCTTTCGAATTGAAACGGCAGTTCGCCGATTCTTTGTGCTTCGGAGGTACTATGTATTGGAGCATCGACTTCAATTCCGGTGCCGGAGAAGGTGGCCTGGAGCCAGAAGTCACGACAGATGGTACATGCGGCCCGCAGAATGGCCAAAAGGTGTGCGGAAATGGCTTTGGAGATTGTTGCTCTTCGGTCAGTACCAGTCGTTTATGCACTCGCTCGAAGTCTTTGCTGCGATTCTGCTATTAACGAACAAACTTGCTAATTTCTACAAGGGTGGTTGGTGCGGTTCCACCGATGCGCATTGTGGCAGTGGATGTCAATCCGGTAAATGTCTAGTGAGTCTTGAACCCTTTCATACCTTGATATAGCACTGACCATGATCTTAGACGGACTTCGAAACATCCGATGGTACTTGTGGGGCATTGCAAGGGGACTCTTACTGTGGTAATTGGACTCAAGGCCCTTGCTGTTCATCGTCAGGGTTCTGTGGAAGTAGCACGGCTCACTGCACTATATTGACTGGTGACGATGGTACTATCAAAGGTGGCTGCCAGTCTGGCTGCGATGGTAATGGGTTTCCAATCAAGCAGCCAGTTAACCCCAATCCTGGGAAGTGGGAAACCGTACAGTAAGTTGAGCAATCACCAATCTCAACTTCTGACTGCACGAAAATGTTCCGAGGCGATGTCCGGAATTACATTTGAGGGCTTGTTTGCTGACCTTACAACGCTTTTAGGTGCACTGAGAAAGTCATAACCGACGCCGCGATATGGCCGAAAGACAGATGGGATGGAGTAGACACTAGCACAGCTTTGACGTATGATCCTTACCCCAATATTGCGTATCGTCATTGAAGAGAAACTAAGAACATGCCAGTGCTGCGTTCAGCTACTGGGACAGCAGGAAGGGTGGAAAATTGACCTTTGCGAAAGAAATAAGCAACTACTTCAATGTATATATATCTCAATGTGTACGACAACTCAACAGATTGCTAACACCCGCCAGGGCCCGGAAGGCATGCAATGCGAGAGCAGTACGTTACCTCACTTTCACTTGTCTCCCTACCCATTGCCCTTTCAGGCCGTGTTCCCCCCATCTTGTCATTATGTTTCTACGTAACTTTATTCCATCTTCCGTGACTCAAGATTGGTCTCAACCTTGCTGGACCTCAGTTCCACAATGAGGGTACAATGAGGGTCCATCTTGGCTCGTTGAACTATTTTCTTAAGTCTCTGTTCGCTTAGACATGATGCTGACCATTTTCCAAAGTCAACACCGCTAACGGCTGCAACTCTTTCCTTGAGTGCGATGACACCAGTCACCCCGCAGGATACTTGATTCTCAATGCTTTCGTATCAATCAGTAACGTGGGTCGCTTTCGCTTATCTCCTGACTGATCGTGCCAGCAGACTAGAGCAGTGGCTGATCTGTATCTAGTACTACAACAACTTTTACTTCGCCATCGACCAAGCCCACGCTTTAGTGGACAGCACTATCAGCTCAGTTCAAGGCACTGTAAGTGTATTGACAGCCTGTCACTAGCAGTTTCGGCAGTGCCCACACTATCCAGATAACTCTGCAGGACCGACCCTCCCAAGAAATGCGAAGAAACAATTACTGACTCGATCCTTACCTAGTTTGCCAATGTCAAAAACTCTGAAAAAGCGCTACAGATAATGCTGGATGTTATTGGACTCGGATTTGGGGTATTTGCAGCGTCTGGGTGGGCTCGATGCAAGTCATTATTTTTCGTTCACTGTCTACGTCAAGCTGTGGTTCTACCATTAGCTAACACTTCCCAACACAGTGAAGCCAGCTCCATATTTTCAGCAACCAGGAAGAGGAATCGACTTCGACACTTATAAGGACACACTTAACACCTTGGTCTCTAATGGTATTACGATTATTAAAGACACTCAAGTCAAGTCAGTACCGAACCCAAGGACATGGCTTTGCTTTTAGAATTCGACGCTAATCTAAACAGAGACAAAACACTGAGTGTTCAAAATGCACTTGGGACCAATGTCGCACTCATGGCTTCGGGCTGGTATAAGGCCTCCGAAACAATTCTCAAGTCGTTATTTGATGGCTCAGAAGACTCCATGAAGACACTGACGTCGATGATCGACGGTGGAAAGCTACAAGACTTCACTCCACCTACCTCCGTCGAAATCAAGGACACAGTGATCAAGTCAATGTACTCCTTCCTCATTCCAATGGCATGGAGTGCCGGCGGAGATGGTCACGCACCGTTTATTCTCGACGCTGGTAGGTTCTTCCGCATTTTATATCGGAAAGTATCCTGACCTGTCCTCTAGACACCGATTGCGATACTGCTGCTAAATGGGATGACGTTGATCACGAAGAAATCCTGCGAATGAAAAGAGAAACTGCAGCCAAATCCGGAATTTGTCTCAACAACAGAGTCTAGTAAGTTCTTTACGCTTCAGTTCTCCTTCAATCTCAGATCCAAGGGGAGACCCATACGGCCATTTGATGAGTACATTTTTGCTAAACTCTCGAACTCAGCTATCTCGTCAGTGCTCAAGGCAAAAGGAACTGTCTCGAAACGCATCAAGGTACCATATGCAACGGATTCGACGTCTTCTCTATGCTTCCAGGAATTACTACCTTAGACGGCACAAAATGGGCTGGTATCAACAGAGGCCATATAATTGAGGGGTAAGCAGACAATTCACATTCTGGATACAGTTTCTTGGCACTAATATCTTCTCATCCAACAGAAGCATGAACTCATGGACATTCAATGGCAAGAAGAACGGACTGAAGCAGAACGATGAAAAGCTTGTGTCTCGTGACAATCTCAACAGCATGGTTGATCTGAATATCATTGCGCCAGGGGTCTTTGTCATACCAGTCTGCAGCGCTTCTGAGGCATATTACAATTGGGCCGCCCAGTCTCTTGGGAAGGCAAACTACCCGTGCGATTAGTCAATTTTGATCTCTCACCTGTGGTGTATAGCACATGGTAGGGGATTGTAGGAGGAATCAGATCTGTAATAAGAGGAGTTGCTAAGCGAGCTCTAGATTGTTGATCTTGGTCACCATGAGAATACAGCAATCAGAGTCATGCGATATGTCAAAATGCTAAAGAAATACTTATTAACTTAACTCTTTGGGGTAACTTCCTTTGTATTGCTAAGAGACTGCAAACGATGAAGTGTGGTATTAATTGGATCAGCCGTAGGATCGGAACGTGGAGTCGCGCTGTCCCAGTACCACCACTCGTAGTTTGCTGCACTGGCACGAATTGTTGAGAGCCCCTCAACACATGCAGGGATGTAGCTGGAGGCATATATCGCAAGAAAATTGTTATTGACTTCACCAATAATTGAAAGGGTCGTACACAATGGTGGTGGTGGTGGTGACCGGGTGGTTCGTCTACCGAATGCCCGAAATATGCCACAACTGTTGATATTTACTTCAGCAAGTTCCAAGGCCCGTAATTCCGGACTGTGTGTAAGAGCAATGTATCCAAAAGAAGTTTGTAACATACGTATATGTAAAACAAACATTTGCTGACATTAAAAAAGGTAGCATTGTCGCGATGAACGAAGGGGATCCGAGCAGCCACTAAAGCCCTTCATGTGCCTCGACGGAAACGATACCATGCAATGAGCCATCAACAATGATTCTCATTCTCGCGAGATGGATGCGGGATCAAAGGGGTAAATTGCCACGTCAAAAGAGCCTGTCAAGGCTGCAGCGGTAACGCAGGAGCATTCCAGGGGTTTTTCGCTGCAGGCCAGAACAAGCAGGCTTGCATCAACAACAATCCTGGTGTCGGCGGTCACCTTATCCTAGCTGTCAAGAACCTAAACCAGAATGCTGGGTTCGATCTCGATGATGCGGATTGCTTCAAGGAACTGGGTGTTTTGATTACGATGTAATAGGGGAGGAACGGGAACTGTTGCTGGGTGAGCGTTCAGGTGAGTCGATTTAGGGATTTGGGCTGAGAATCTGTAATGTAGATTTACTGACGAGAGTTGACGACTTTAGTGTCGATCCTCAAGCGGGCGCATATCCCTAGACTTTGGGTGGTCATTGTCTGTTCGTGAAAATTCGAGTGGAGAAAATTACGACCGAGAGAGGGGAACGATGATAGCATTGTCAAACATGGCTACCGGAGGACAGATACGAGATGCAACGAACGCAGCGGCCGAGATGTTTGAGAATAGCCGAGTCATAAATAGTGCAATTGTTTATCTGTACATCCGTTCCCTCTCGCCATCAAAAACGTTCGTTGCAAGGTGGCATTTCTATCAGCTATTCCCAATTTTCCACCTAGTATTTCCCACCAGCAGTGAAAGGTTGCTTTCTCTCTCAACTCTGATCCATCTCGACGACCGCAATAGGCGAAGACGGCACACCAAAGCGCTGACGAGCCTTCAAGGTCGCAGCATAATTTGCGAGCCTGTCTGCCTCCGTGTTAAGCTCCCTCGGTATCTGCCAGAACGAAACCTTTGCACAATGTTTTGACAGAAGGACCCTGACTCTCGAAAACAGCTCCTCCCAAAGATCTCGATTCTTCACGGCTTCCCCAGTGCTCGACTTCCATCCATTCGTCTCCCACCTCTTACCCCATCTCGTAGCGCCTTTTGTCACATAGGTTGAATCTGTGGCAATGACCAGTTTAGATTGATTCTTTGGTGCAGAAAATTTGTTCTGGGTTTTTCCGGTACCAATACATCGGAGTGCGGCAACAACGGCACGAAGTTCGGCTCGGTTGCTGGTTGGCTGTTCAGGTAGACCTTTTGGACCGACGTCTTCAAGACGGAAGAACACAGCACCATGCATAATGTATGCACCCGATGGGATTGTCCAAGGCCACGTGATGTTGCTGCTACAACGGAAGACGTACGCACATCCTCCTCGGGCCCCAAGCTGGCCATTGTTGAGACAAGATCCATCTGTGTAAACAAGCATCTCACCCTTGTCGCGTAGCGCTGTGAAGGGCTCTCCGGGCTTGTGTTTGAAAAGGCCTTTGGGAGTTGGGTTGACTGAGTTGCCCGTGTCGAAAATATCAGCATATAGACGTGGAGGAGGCTGTGGAATGTGCTGTGGCAGTTCCAGTGTTTCCCAGCATGCTTTCACTGTTGGATTGCACAGGATCAGTTCTTGCAGCGCCTTGATGATATCTGGTGCGCTCCATTCCCGCGCGCCATTGTCTCGATGCAGTGCAGCTCTTACATAGGCAGTCAGTGCTGCTGTCCATTCATCTTGGTACTGTGGTTCCTTAGCCCAGCAGTAGTTATCGCGATGAAACGCAAGGTCTCGCATCGAATGAAACTGGTCTTTACATTCAAGACAAATGGCCTGGCTATTGTTGTCGTCCTGCCACTCCAGCTGCTCCCAGATAGAATTTCGCGCTTCGAAGCTGTCCCACCCCTCATCGAAGTACTTACGGCGACTTCGTGCCGCAGCTTTGCGTAATCCGGGATGGAACTCGTTGAATGTCTGTCGAGAGGCCCGAGAAGTCATGGTTGCGATCTTCTCTGGGTGTTGACGTCTATCGAGCTAGTTTCGAGTTGTGTCCGTTTGCTCACCAGGTAGAGAAGTACTTGTAGCCACGACGACTTTGCGCTATTTCAGAGAGGACTTCACTTTTCAATGTTCGATAGCTCCAATTACAAAATCGGTCCCAGTGGAGGAAATTCGAAATCTATGTCGAAGTTCGAAGATGTTGCTCGCGAAAGGAGGGAGCGATTTGGGCAATCGCACTTGTCCACTTAGGCGAGGCAGTGTATCAAAGTTTGCCTTCCTTCACTTCCGGCAGTAGAGACAACTACGGCTATCTGGGGGCAACAAGACGTGTCTGCGGGATGAAGTTGGTGTCACTTCTTTAAGTTCACTGAAGTCCGACTGAGGTCCCGATGCGTCGCGTATCTCAAACTTTAGCGCTTAGACCCGCGTCCAGAAGCTGGGAAGACCCGGTTATAAGTAATTCCCCTGGCAAATCCGAGCCTTGGAAGTTATGCGCAATCCGAGCAGGCAGACAGGTCAGCTGCATCACAATGAAGATGTGGACCACTTGGTAAAGGTTTGCTGAACAATCGAGTTCGGAAACAGGAAACGTGCCTGAAGTGGAGGGATTCTGTAGCTGTTCATGTTGGATTTCATAACAAATGCATTCCATTAACGCCTAGAGTCTTGTATGCAGAGCTCACTTTGGTATCGTAACATCTCATCTCGTCCATCCATTCATCCATGCCGACCATCAAATCATCACGCCACCCGTTTCCCCACACTTCCTTCTCTCCTCCTCAATCACTCAAATCATCCTTCCCCAAAACCATCTCCCTAACGTTATCCGCCAGCTCCTGCACCTTGCCAGTAGCACCACTAATCCTCTTCTGCTTCTTCTCCGCATGCTCACTAATCCGAACCAACTCACTCACAAACGACTCTCCCCACCAAGCACTCGTGTACTTGAAGACATATCTCTCCAACTTCTTGAAGTTAATCTCGCGCTGCTCGGGGGACATCGTGACTGCATCGTGGATAGCACCTGCAAGTTCTTCCGTGTTCCAGGGGTTGACGATCAAGGCTCCGTTGAGGGATTGCGCTGCACCTGTGAACTCGGACAGGATCATCACTCCATGACGCTTTCTTTGAGTTGCGATATATTCGTAGGAAACTAAATTCATGCCATCGCGAGTAGAAGAGACCAGGCAAGCATCAGAAACGGCGTACAGAGCTGTCAGCTCATCGAAATTGACAGACTGGTGGAGGAAATGGATAGGCATAAACTCGATGGTACCGAAACGACCATTGATTCGTCCGACGAGCTCATTGACCACAGCGCGAAGATTCTGGTATTCTTCGACATCTTGACGACTGGGTACTGCTACTTGCACGAGGACAACTTTTCCGATCCATTCTGGATGTTCCGTCAGGAATACTTCGAGTGCATGGAGCTTTTGCGGAACTCCTTTGATGTAATCCAATCGGTCAACTCCGACAATCAGCTTGACACCTTCGAATTTGCGCTCCAAGACGGCGATGCGGTCCTGTACCGATGGTTTCTGTAGACCTTCGATGAACTTCTCGGGATCGATTCCAATAGGAAATGCCGCGACTGTAACATATTTTCCGCGGAATTCGACGCCGTTGGGAGTAGTCTGTGTTTCCCTGTAAAGAATTAGACCAGATTTTTAGTAGCCCATAAACTCAAACTTACAGGATTCGAGAGCAACTGCTTAGGAAATGTCGAGCATAATCATATGTGTGGAAACCGATCAAATCGCAGTGGAGGACTCCAAGAAGCAACTGTTCTCTGACTGGCAGAATTCTGTAGATTTCACTACTGGGGAATGGCGTGTGCAAGAAGAAGCCAATCTTGACGTTCTTCTTCGTCGATCCAATCTCCTCTCGTAGCATCTCCGGCAGAAGCATCAAATGGTAGTCGTGAACCCAGATCAAATCTCCATCTTGTACATCCTTTGCCATTGTCTTTGCGAAAAGTCGGTTGACTTCCTTGTATGCCTCCCATGCTGACTCGTCAAACGTAATCTCTCCAGGATGGTAATGGAACAGAGGCCAAAGGATAGAGTCTGCGAGTACTGTTAGTATATGTGACATACCATTGTACAGGCCTACCTACTAGAGAAGCCGTTGTAATGTCTGTCTGCCAAGTCATCGTCAATGAAGACTGGCACTGCGCCGTGTTCGTCCTTGAGTCTCTTCACCATAGGTCCAGCTTCCGCCTCTGGTACTTCCAGGCCAGGCCAGCCATACCACTGGAATGTAGTTGTTTTTGACAGGCCACTCAGACCTGTAACCAAACCACCGGATGACATGGAAAAGCTGTAGGAGCCATCGTCGGAGCGTTTGATGGTGATGGGAAGTCTGTTCGAGACAAGCAGAAGTCTACCCTGCACGGCAGGCTCTTGTACGACTGAGGGCATCGTGAGGGTCTTTGAAGTGGACAGCTGTTCGAGGATTTGTAGTATTGAAGGAGGGTCGAAAGTGGCTTCAAGCAATATAGAAGGGTCGGCTTGGAGGGGTCGTTAACGTGGTGTGAGGTATTGAAGAAGTCCGGATGATCTCGACGGGTATTCGCGGTGGTGGTACGAGGAAATTATTGCAGTTTCGAAGAATGTTCGAGGAAATCGTAGAGTTTATTGTGCAAGCTGTAGAGCTTTACTAGCAATCACATCGACTTTTGGGGTCGTTGAGAATGGTGTCGCAACTGGCCAGAAGCGTAGTCGAATCTTCTGGAGGTGGAGAGGGGCGGGGTGAGGAGGGGAGTATTTGTTGATTATTGACTTGGTCAAGATGATTGCAATATTCGTTCCTGTTTATCCCGCTTCCGATGGGAACACAAAGAAGAAGATAGGTCGGTCAGATATATTTTGTTTCGTGGTTGCCAGGTTCCTTGATTCGTCGCGAGCGGGCACAGAATACAGGGCAGGGCAGGGCAGGGCAGTCGCAGATGGAATTTCCAGCGACGTAATTGTTCCAGAGCTGCAGCTGCAAATTTCTGCAGGGGTCGAGAGGATCTGCGACCAGCAAGCGCGGCCCACCTGTTAGCTTGCACGTCGAATCAGAACTTCATGTGAGGGACAAACAATATCTTTTGATAATGAAAGATCCAAGGCTTCAGTAAAAGCTTTCGAATGTTGTTCGGAGCAAAACCTCCACCCTTCCGTTCTTTGCAATATGGCCGAACACCTCCCGCAAGAATGCCCAATGCTGCCCAATATCAAAATCCCTCACGGTCAAAAATGACAACTTCAGCTATTACAATTATACAGCAGCTGTGCTAGGAGTTTGACCGGCTAAGAAGCTTCTGCAGCATGCAAAGAATGGCAGAATGGGCCCGAATGTCCGAATGGGCAGGGATGGGAACATGGCAAACTGTGAGAATGCACAACTACTCAGGAACCAATGATCTGACCACGTCGGCAAGCCCATCGCGGGTTCGCCCGTGATACAGGATATAAGGTATGTGTGGATGAGCTGAGGATCATATCATTTGCGTTCAGAGCTCCGAGATGAATCTTCTGCAACGTATCTCGGTGGTGTGTAAGGTCGAAGCATGGCATCAAACGATACTTGGATTTGTCTTGTCACGTGATATCGTAGCACCTCGTAACCAGGTAGGTATGTTCTCCTCTGGTTTGTTTCTCGACTCAGTTTCAAGAGTTTCAAGAGTCTCTTCTAATTTATCGCGACTACTTTCAACTTTCTTGAGGATTTGAAAATGGCTAGTCGAGCATCGGTGATCAATGAATCATTCATGGCCTCCGAAAAACGTCATCACCGAAACAAAACACGATGGGAAACGGGACAATGAACAGGACTTAGTTTTCATCAACCATTGCAAAAAGGTATAATTTCAGTGCACACGTAATATTCGGAACTAATATTATAATAAATCGAATCTCATACGTGCTATTGCTCTGCTGATCGACTGCATATCCAGCCAAATATACAAACACTTTTCTCGCTTAGCGAGCGGCTCCGTGACTTCACCTCATCTCTTTCAGCCACCCCCTTTATTCCTTCCATGTCACGTCACGACACTGCCTACGGAGGCCGAATATAAAATAACAAAAAAACCCTCTTCAGAGAGTGCACAGAAAAAAAGGCCAAAAAAATTGGTAGCTTCTCTTTGATTGAGCGTGTCCTAGAATATGGTCAGCACGATGTTTCTGGGAAGATGTATGTGAGGATAAACTCACATCCTTAGTGCAGGGCTGGAAAGAATTAGTTGTTGAACGCTTGAGCTGCTGCGCTGGAGACTTACGCCATGCTAATCTTCTCTGTATCGTTTCAACTGAGATGTGTTAGTGACTTTACAAATCGTGTGGAAGATCGTAGCTTACATTGACCAAATGCCTTGCGGCGAGGGAGAAATTGCTTGTTCCGATAGATATTGCGGTGTGTGAGCTGGGTGAATTCACCTCAGGCAACTACCAGTTATGCATGCATGGTCAAAATTCTGTCTCATATGTTGGAGTCAAACTCGGAATTATGAATGATCGGGGGCTTCTTCGACTTGATTGCTTCAAGAGACTTCGCCAGGGCCAATGATCGAGACATTCCCGTTGCTAGTATGTGACATGTACTTTCGACTAAAAGTGAGTTCCAAATCTGCACAATCGAAATCAATTATCTCTCGCCCAATGATGCTTTCACCCTTCGACTGTCCTGTCTTCGTTGATCGGTGTCGCGAACTTGTGCGTTGCACTTCGATTTCTATCCGATGAATCCCGCGGTACGTACTCGTGTCACAATTTGCGAAGCTCCCAAAGAACATTCACGAAGAAGTCTCCGGGCGATACAAAGTCCGGCAGAATTTGACATTGAATCGCTGCATACCAGTCATTGTTCGTGACTCCATCAAGTCCAAGCTATGAAAGACCTAAGCTGTGTTCTCTTACCCTCCATTGCTCTACTCCCACAGACCCTACATATTTATCCTCAATCCAGTATTTTCACTTAATTGGCAGTTCAGCCATGTAAGCGTGTTTCCGTTTCAAAGAGGACTTCACCACATATATTTCGGTCCTCAGAATGTGTTACTTCAAACTCTTCTGATGCGACACCTGCAAACATCAATGATGTGGCCCCGAGACAGCCCTGATGATAGATATGCCAGCTGTCTCCGTGATAATGTGATTTAAGTCGGTACCCAAGAATTAAATCGATACCAACGGATTATTGGAGGAGATGAGAGGCAAATGTCCCACTTATTTTGTGCGGGGTGTGTCCTCCCCTCGATTTCTTGACACTTCCCAAAGCCAAGCGACTCAACCTGATCTCTGATGATAGATGATGAGGTCGAGTGGAACATCATAGGCGCGATTGAATCTGCAAGTTGTGGAATGACTTGAGTACGGAGGGCTCATGAGCCACCTTTGACTTTATTTTCAGGTGCTCTGAACGGGTGATTGTAGGTTAGGTGAGATGCACATTCAGCGATGAATTTTCTGGCCTAACTTTTGGTGCCGTGAATTCGGTTGCCCTTTTTGACTCTTGACTTCTTTGGTATTACTTTTGGGCCTTGTGAGCCATAGAACTATCTTATAGTAGTTCATAGACATGGCTCCTCGGAAAGTCGAGGTCACGGGAGTTTGCTTGCCCCCGCAGTGCCCCGTGTCGAAGCTTCTCTTGAAAGGTTCACATTCGTGCTTGGCTCCAACTCGAGAGACTTTTAAGATATTAGAACAATGCATCGTAAATTTCTTCATAGTCTATATCTAGCAGCCCAAATCTGGGTTTACTAGGTGAGAGGCCGTCTTTGTTTGTTTTGTTGGGATTAAAATAAGCGAATTCATACCCCTCTCCCTCCTTGGTATGAGAAGCTGATGATCGCATGACACATGTCGACACAAGAGTGCTACCGTAATAACTATGTTTGACACATTAGTCTGCTAAATATTATGACTTTTTGGTTGGAATGACCGATGGCTTTGTATTAGATAAAGAAAGTGACCGAGTCAAGTCTGAACATGAAGGTCAACCCAAGTTATGCTTTGATTCAGATTGGGCACCGGAAGGAAGCCAGAAGAATCGCCAGTTCAAAATCATGTCTATTTAAGCCCTTGAACGAACTTCTCTACATAGCTCATTTCAGACTCTAGAGTCTCCAAGAATACAGCACACCATACCACCAACACTCATCGTCGAACCTCAAATATCTCCACAACTAACACAAACGAGCATATTACAATGTGCCGAGTCAAGAAACTATTTTACACCAGATGCAACCACTACAGCGGCGTCATGCCAGCCTACGAAGACGAGTGGTGCCAATACAAACAAGCCTATCCAGCAACATCTTTTGAAGACTGTCCAAACTCCAATAAGGGAAACGATGTCCAAGCATACCCCGCGTATGACTATTGTCCTGACTGCAAATATCGCGGCGTTCATCGTAATGAGATCGAGGCCAGAGCCCAAGCAGTACAAGCAACAATACAAACGCAAGGAGTCCAAGCTATCCTCCCACCAGCCCCAGTCTATCAGCCACTTCAACCAAACCCGCATCAAGCCCAGGGCTACGAGCAAGCTCCTTCCCAACAACAACAAGTTCAATACGCCCCAGACCCCAACCAACAAGCCCAATACGCGCCAGATCCATACCAACAACACCCAGAATACCAAGCAGCTCCAGAATACTACGGAAGTGCGCCAGGCTCTCCAGTCCAAGCAGGCTCCCCTTATGCTCCTGGCTCTCCAGTCGATCAAGGATACCATCAGAATCCAAGATATCCAGTTGATCCTAATGCTGCAGCTGGCCAGCAGCAAGGATATACGAGAGATGCTGAAGGTTCCGGTTCTTCTGAATCGGTAGGCCAGGTATTTGATTCTGTCTTCACACCTCCTGCGAATCCTTATAATCCGAACTATCCTGGAAATCACCCTCGGTAAGCTGGGTTGATATGATTATTGAGGGGTAACTGAAATAGTGGAAACTATGGTGGCTATGGCCACTGAGAGTCACGAAGTTTTGTCGAATCTGGATGCGAGATTTACTTTTCTGAGTCACGGTTACGTAGAAGATAGTTATTAGACAGCAAGGCTTAGTGTTTTCCATCTTCATATGAAAAGTGGCCCACTTCTATGAAAAATCAAAAGCGTACTTGCCAAATTCCTCGTGAGGCAGCTTCTCCTATCCTTCATTTTTAGTAGGTTCGGCATAAATACCAAAGCCAAAAAATGTCGGATCGATGAACATGCGGGAGTAATTCTATCAAATGTGTGAGCGAGTCCCAGATTCTACCACTCGGAATTTTTCCCTGTCGCTAAACAACCTCAGTTCCTAAGGTATCTCCATCTCCATCAACAGCACCTGGTCATCATGGCCATCAGCCCCAGCAAGTTTCTATCCTCCTTCAGTACTTTATTGTGGACCGTCAGCTCCTTCCAGCCCACGTCACGGCGACCGGGATCGCGAAGGAGACGGATCTATTTACCTTATCTCGTGAGCTCGCTGCCTGAGCAAATGTTTACAAGACCAGGACAGGAAAGCAAGAAACATAAAGCAAAAGGTTAGGCTGGCTGAGGAGAGCGATACGTCGTTTGAGATAGTGGAGAATCGAAATCGTTTAGGTGTGCATCTTGACGTGGAAAGAGGCGAAAACAGCGATTCGGCGACACGATTGTATTACAGCCCCCGTGTATGAATCGAATGACAAAGATTGAGGTTGCCATTGAGTATAAGCTAGCAAAGGCCTCATCAAATGGACCATTGATTGGAGCTGCTTAAGTTTGGCTGATGGAAACCAACAGAACGGTTTGATACTTAGCAAGTTTCACGCATTTTAGGAAATTATAATTGCCGTTGATGAACACCCCATCGGATGACTGATGGCGAAGAGCGATACACTTCGTAGGAGACATCCATTGCTCGAGTGAGGAAGGAGCTGAACCTTACGGAGACGCTTCACAATCAGCCAAAATCCTTGATCGGCGAGTTTGAGATGAAGTATATCGAGGTTTGATGAGTGACGCTGAACTTTGCCAGAGTGATGCTTGCCCAGCTGGGTTCGCATAATTTGCTCAACCTTTGAGTTCAAGCTGAACCAGCAATGCTTGATGGTGTAGGACGGGAAATTCCCACGACACATCTTCATTGCTTGCTTGTTGAATACCTGCCTCTTTTCAATTTCTCGACGCTTCACAACATCGACTTCTGATAGGTTCTGCTTCTCCAAGCCAACGTATAGCCGTTGGGCAATCCTGGGGGTTTCTCCCGAGGGAAGAAGCCTGACTCTAGGCCTTTGGCACTACCGACTTCTGTGGTAGTGTATGTCAGTAAGACCTTCATCTGCAATCCTGTCGGTAGATCATGAGCTAGAAGCATGCACAGACTGCTTCGTGAGCCCAATGCTGGTAATTCGCAGATGGTCTGGCCATTCTGTGGACGATGTGCAGAGCGTTCTCGGACGAGGATGCCCGGCTCGGTACAGAGTGCGGGGCCGAGGGATTAGTGAGAGGGTCTGTTGTTTCTCTTTCGTTTGGCGCTGGAATTAGGGTGATTTTAGCATAGCCAAGATACTCTGGCGTAGAGACGCACTGACATGGTTTGTGAAGGCGACCCAATCCCTGGAGCTGTTTAAAGACTGATGATGCCTAGCCAAGTACATGGAGTTACAAAGCCCGAAGTTCGAAAGAATAAGCTACAGTAGTGTGGTCAATTCTGCGAACCTTAATCCTTAGTAGCTACTTATACCTGTTTCTCTAGAAGTGCCCCTCAGTGATATGCAGTATAAGGTTACGCCGACATGATCACAGATTTTTGTGCGTCGGATCTGATGAGTGATCAGAAGAGAAATCTCGTTCCATCTCCCTAGGTCCTGTATTGCGATGAACGCTGTCGAGAAGAAGGGGCCAGAATTGCAAAGCTTGGCTCTGGCCCTTATCTCTTTGGCATGGCTTGGTGTTGCCCTGCGGGCATACACCAGATTCTACATCGTGAAGAAGATCACCTGGGACGATAGATTCGTTGCTGCAAGCTTGTACGTCTGCGTTTCTCCGCCAGAGTTTGGTGTGCGGCCATACGATACGAATATTGACCCATTGTACTAGAGTCTTCTACAGCATTTATTGCTCTTTCGTCCTCGTCGGTGTCCAGTATGGCACCGGACGGCTTGATGCGGACCTCGATGTTGAAGACCTGTTGACGGCACATCGAGTAGGTTGGCCTTGGCACCATAAATGTATCATTCGTGGCTGACATTCGTCTTAGTATTGGTATTATTGTGAGTGGGCATATGTGATCACCATGTGCTTGATCAAAGTCGCCATCACAAGTAGGTAGTTTGATAGTCCCTCGCTCCATTGCCTAAATTCCAAATGCACGCTCACAGCCTCCAGTTCTCTACCTTCGGCTATTTATTGAGAAATGGCAACGTCGAGTTATCTGGATAACACTGATAACGGTCATCCTCACTGGAGTTGCCTACCTCCTCGCCGTCGTGCTACAATGTGTGCCTGTTCCCTACATTTGGCACCGATACAACCCGAACACAACACATAAGGGCGTATGTCTGCCACGAGGGATCGTTCTCGGCGGTACATACATACACTCCGCCGTGAGCGCAGTCTCAGACTTCACACTTGCAGGTCTTCCAATAGTCCTTCTGTGGAACGTTCGGTTCGCTTTCTGGAAGAAATTCTGGATTGGAGTCATGATGGGACTAGGTGCGATCGCAGTCGTTGCCACGTTGATTCGTCTTCGCTTCATCGAGAGTCTTGTAATCAAGAAAGACTTTCTCTGTACGTATGGTCCTCATAAAGCTTGGGCTGAGCTAACTCAATTCAGATCACACATTCGGAGTAGCTATCTGGTCTACTGTTGAGCCAGGAATCGCTTTGTTCGCTGTCTGCCTGTCCGTACTTCGTCCCCTCGCTGCGAGATTTTGGGATATTCGCCTCGTCAGAACCATCGTTACGCTGCGGGTCGAGCCTGTACCAGCTCAGGAAGAAGCTTACGGGACGTTACAAAGCGAGTCTACACATCTAGAGACGGATCTAGCTATACAAAGTAGACTGAGGGACGGTGACATCGAGGCAGCCATGATTGAGGTAGTGCCTAGCGAGCCCATGCGTCCATCTCATACGTCAGAGCGAAGGCAGGAGCCACAGATGCAACAACTGGAAAGCTCTTCTGAATTATCCAAAGCAACGGTCAGCGGTGACGAGGGCGTGGTGACACTGGAGTTGGATCGTGAAATGACGAATCCTACCATGCTTCCTCTAAGGGTCACGTTCGCTGGTCTCGATGTGCCAGAGTTATCTCTGAATCGTTGGTCACAACAGTCATGGGGATTCTCAAAAAACAAAAATTCCAAAATGAAATCGACACAAAGCTGAGAGCTGCACATAGAATTATAGCATTAGAGCGTAGTGTTTAAGCACTTCGTCTCCAACAGTTGAATAGCTCCTTGACTCGTGAACTGAAAGAGATCACTCATGAACTTTGCTTTCAATCACGCTTTCAAACTTAGGGTAACGATATAGGAGCAGCCTCTTCTGACTTAATCTGCCAATAAGATATTGATCTGACATAAGGACAATCCAGGAAAAATAAACACAAGGATTCCATAACGACTGCAGTGATAAGCGAGATAAAGAAAATCGAGTCAATAAAGCCATGACGCTTTCGGTATGTCGAGTCGCTCTACCAATTGAAGGCGGAACACCAACTGAGCAAAATCCAAGTTAGAAAAAGCCCGAAGTCACAGATTTGTAATTTCCATTTACGAAGTGCATGCCACCTCGCCCCATTAACCCCACCTAGCCTACCCTTGACTGTACCAGCAATACTCCCCTCCTTTCATATCTAGACAGAGTCAACGAAAGCACTTACCATCATCCAGGTCCGGAGAAAGTATAAACTTACCACGATCCGGTGTCTCGCCTTCGATATGCCCGTATGCAGAATCAATTGCATACCACTTGTCCCAGCCCCAGTTCGCAATACCCCACCAACCTCGATGGCCATTCAATCTGCATAAAATTTTCAGTGTGTTGAACCCCAAATATTATAAGCTTCATCAAATTGGCATGTGAGTTTCGCTCACTGATAGTAGTCCCAGCTACCTGGATTCATATCGAATACAGCAAAGCCACGCCCAGAGTCTTTGTTGTCCAAGATCCTGAACTCGGTAGTCTCAGTGAAGCAGTCCTCACAGTGTTGGCCTCCGCAGCATTGTGCAATGTTGTAATGGTGCATGAAAACCATGCGACACTCCGCTCCATTATATGGGTTGAAGTCGTTGCGTTTAGACAGTGGATCCTGGTTGGCGGGATTCAAGATCGTTTTGTTGGTGTCTGGATCGAGGATATAGTAACACTCCATACGAGCTTGTTGCTCATCGAGGAGAGCTTGAGTGGGGACTCATTTGGTTCGAAAAATTCCGTCTTGATTGGTGGTGTTTTGAAGCTCGAACCTGAACCCTTCTCCTTCTGCGATGTTTGGTGCGGACAAGACCGCGGTTGAGAGAAGTGTGGCTGCTGCCAGACGAAACAACAGGTCAACCATTTTGAAATATTTAGAAGTTTTGAGAATGTGTGGATGTGAAGATAGTGCGGCGTTGTCTGATTATGGATGCTATCTGCTTAATAGCGCAAACATGGGTTTTATATTGGAGACATAATCTCAACATCATCAAAACTAGGCATCGGTTAGCCATACCACACTACCAATGGACTGCTTCCAAAGAGCAGTGAGGTAAGCCTTCAAAGATTTAAGTCTAGGAAACTGTACTGAATGGAGAGCGTTTACCATTGTGGCATTCTGATGAGACTTCAAGTATTTTATTTTCCAATGACATTAGGGCGCAAGAACTCGGCATTAAATGTCGTGTTGCAGTGACTTCACATATATCTCCTAGCAAAACGTAGCCAGTCAGCCCCTCAGCCGCTGCGCATAAGCAGTCGCCACACTAGTCATTCTTGGAGGCGCGCAGCCGTAATCCGGTTCATGCTCTTCAAGCATCTTCTAATTGAATGTAAGCTGTTCGCCTCCAGTAATACTGGAGGTATTTTGTGTCTGCTACACATGTAAAATCAGTATGGGTGAATTGTCGATCCGTCACATTTTGCCAAGCCTGTGTCTGATTACTTCCTTGAATATATCATGTCTGACGTTGAAGCTATTTTATGAGTTCCAGCACAGTGACAAATCCCGCTTAGAATTCTGTTTTCGGAGAGAATTCACATAGCAAAACAGCTGTCGACAGTTCGTATCGAGACCACTTCGCCTCGACCAGAAGATACATATCGTACATTTGCCACATATTGCTCGGACCTATCACCTCCAGTGGACTCAATAGGATGATCTAGCCATTTTGCGTGCATTATATCTGGCAAATTTGGCCCTGAAAGGAATTTGAGCTCTTCACCAGCGGCGAACTGCCGAGTTTTTGAGTGCAGTTGAAGGTCCAAAACTATGTACAAAGCTAAGTAGTGATTTCCTTGGCCACCAAGAATCCACAGGAAACCTATCATCTCAACGTAATCTCAGCGTAGTAGCATGGTATGCCACCCCGAATCGGATTGATGTGATTTCGGGAAAGTTGTTTTGATTCCTTGGAAAGTCTCGGCTAATCCGACACCCCTGCAAAAACCTTCGGCCGTCAGCCCAACTCCGCGTTCAAGTCGCGTGAACGCGCCTTCTTCAGCCTCGTCTCCACCCAAGTTCAACAACAAGATTTCGACCTGCATCATATCTATCTCTCGTAAAACTCTACCCGCAATGGCTCCCTCCGAGAAAGCAATTGTCGACGGCATATACGCCGCAATCAAAGCAATTCACTCTGCAGATCCAGAAACCCTCACTGTTCGCAATGTTCGCAACAAAGCCGAAGCGGACTTGGGGCTCGAGGCAGGGCTTCTCTCCAATGAATCTTGGAAGGACAAGTCCAAGAAGATAATCAAAGACTATGCGGTATGTTCTCAATTGCGCTCAGAGGGATTCTAGAGCTGATCTGATGCTTCTCTAGAGCGAATTGGCCGATGCGACAGAAGCAGCACCAGAACCTCCCGCGCCCACGACCAAAATCGCGAAGAAAGCTGCGCCCGCACCAAAGAAAGCTGCAGCCCCAGCCAAGAAACCCACAAAGAGAGCAGCTCCGGAACCCAGGGCGCGCGCTCCAAAGCGACAGAAGAAGGAAGACACGCCGAGCGAGGATGAGACCTCCGAGCTTACTGAAGTTACACCAACCGAGGGAAGTGAGGCGGAGTCTGAGTTTGGCGACTCGGAAGATAGTGACGCGCCAAAGAAGAAGAAGGGTTCTAAAGCGAAGGGGAAGGGGAAAGTTGCAGCTCCAGCTAGGAGGCAATCGAAGAGCAAAGCGAAAGCCTCTTCGGAGAGCGAAGATATCTCGGATGAAGAATCGGAGGCAGAACTCAGCATTGAGGAATCGGACGACAGTGAGGCGCCTAAGAAGAAGAGCAAGGCGAAATTCAAGACCAGAACACCAGTCAAGCGCCAATCAAAAAGCAAGGCAATGGTAGTGGAAAGTGATGAGTCTGAGGAGGAGTTAGACAGTGATGCCTCTGCGCCGAAGAAGACCACACCGAAGAAAGCCACACCTAAACAGTCCTCAAAAGCCGTCGTAGACTCAGATGCCGGGTCTGAGGATGAAGACAAGCCTGACCCCAAGTCCATCTCAACATCCGAGAAAGACATTGCCAACGCTGCAGGCTCAGACGCAGAAGATGGGGAGAAGACACCGTCTAAGCCAGACGCAGGTTCAGACTCAGAAATGTCAATCGTCCTCGACCCAACTCCAAAGCCCAAACGGCAACGCGCCCACAAAGGCGAAAAGAAAGCTAAAGAGCCCAAAGCACCCAAAGCAAAAGCCGCACCCAAAGCCAAATCCACCGCAGATCTCTCTCCAGACGAGGTACAGATCAAGACACTTCAATCTCAACTCGTCAAGTGCGGTATGAAGAAGATCTGGCAGTTCGAACTCAAGCAGTACGGCGACGACAATAAAGCTAAGATCAGGCATCTGCAGAATGTGCTGAAGGACATCGGGATGGTGGGGCGATACAGCGATGCAAGAGCGCGAGAGATCAAGGAGATGAGGGAGTTGCAGGCGGATTTGGAGGCTGTGAAAGAGGGAGAGAAGGCGTGGGGATTGGACAGTGGCAGGAGGAGTCGAAGTGCGGCTATGAAGAAGAGTTTGAAGGAGCCTAGTGATGATGACGAGGAGGAGAGTGGTGAGGAAGGCGCCCCGAGAAAGAGGAAATCAAGGAGTGGGAGCAAGGAAAGTGGGAGTGATGGTGAGGACCAGCCTCCTGCCAGGAAACGCAGAGTAAACCCGGAATTGGCATTCTTGGGGAGCGAGTCGGATAGTGATGAGTGACGAAGGACATCGAAAGGGAAATGGAGACATCAGGCATCAGATTTGGATTCTCTGCATAATATACATGTACACTTAGTTAGGTGGATTTTGCATCACGAAACCAAAAGTCACAATGAAGATCATGAAAGTCCTCGAGAATCAAGATTTCATTTGCTCCCTATTCGCCGGTCTTCAATGCATCCATTGATTGTTCAAGCCAAGCCCAAAGTTCTTTTGCTTTCCCTCGCTACAGAAAACTAACACTACCAACTCATTCACTGTCTAAAACATGCCCAGCAGATCCTCATTTGTCTTCGACGAATCGCCTTGCAATTGTGTTTGTGGAGGAGGAGGTTGAGACCCACCCAGATCTAATCCTGCAAACCCATTCATCATATCGTTTTGACCTGATGCTGGGGCGGCAGAACTGCTTCCGTTCATATCGAAGAGACCCATCATGTCATCCATACTGCTCGCACCATGCGGCGGTCCAGCTGCTGGACTGGCCACTCTTTGAGGCGTGCCAGCCAATCCTTCCAATCCGGATGCTCCGCCACTAGGAGGCAAGTCAGCTGATGCTGGAGCCGCTCCGTCGAAGTCGATATCGAGCAGGTTCTCGGCGTTATTCTGAGTACCATTCTGGGCGGCAATGGCTGCAGCTGCGATAGGGTTGTCGGCAGCGTCTTGGCGTTGTTCTTGAATAGCAGCATGCTGGATGGCGTCTGCTCCATAGCGCCCGTGACCGACGAAAGTCTCGGGTGGCTTGTGATAGACTGACGCGAGGGTAGATAGCTCAGTGAGGAGTTGTTCTAGAAGCGCAGGAGGGAGAGATGACATGGTTGTAGTGATAGGAGGTTTGTCGGAAAGGATAATGTTCTATTTGATCAGCATTGTCTGAAAAGCTAGGTGGTGTTTCACATACCTTTGCAACTTGAAGGTCGCCTGATAGTAGACGCCAGTAGACATACGCTCTGTCTCTGATATCTGGGTTATCGTTCTCGGCTGTGGCCGCTTGGAGAACTTTCTGGACCAGGCTTTGGTTGTTATCAGGCTTCTTCAAGAACAGCTTGACAACCGCAGTCAATATTTGTAACTGCGTCTGCGTGAACTCTTCCATGAAACCTTCAACGAAGCCAGCCAAAATGTCATCGGCATTGCTAATCTTCTCGGCATACTCTCCCACAATCCAGATAAGAGCACCCCGTGCATTTGGCTCATCGAGTTCGTCGATGTACTTGCAAAGCGTGGGAATGATGCCTTCATAGCCAGGATATTTCCGGAAGATGTCCTTGATGACCACGATAGCCTCTTGAACAACATAGTTGACCTTGGTAGCAATGAGGTCCAGAAGCGTGTTGACACATTTCTCACTGGCGCTCTCGATTTTGATGGCTACCTGACCAATAGCCTTGACCGCCCTTCGGACAAAATCCATGTCGACTTCCAAAGCATACTCCTTCAGTTCTGCCAAGAGCTGATCGACGTTCTTGTCATTAGCTATTCGTACCATGATCTCCAGCTTCTGAAGCTTGACATATGGCGGATCGTTATATTTGCAAAAGAAAACTCGCAGCTCTTTGCTGAGAATATCTGGCTTGGCCTGGAGGAGCAAGTCGATATTCCTCAAAGCAACATACTGAACTTCTGGAGCTGACGCCACAAGGGTAACTACAGGACATTAGTTGCAAATCCTGTGATACCAACTGCTCATCATACCTAGCGGAGGGGCCATTTTCTTCAAGTATTGCTTGTTCAACTCCTGGCTGACATTTCGCATATGCAAAAACACCACCTTCACAGCTGCCAACACAACACTGGGGTTCACGTGCTGGAATTGCGGCGAAACCCTCTCGCAAATATGCTCTGACTCCTTCACATCCTGGGCCTTGTAGTCGGCCAAAGTTGTGAGAATCGTAACCCTTCCCCATTCCGTACACTCGTTGAGAGCCATCAGCATCTTCTTAAGTGTGGCAGGAGTTATCCGTAATGCTTTCGTCTCTGGCGCTGCCTCATTGATCTCCACCAGTGCCGTGACCGAATTAGCTACTACCATAGGATTTGGATCTCCAATCATTTCTTGCAACGTCTCCAAGAAACCATTCTCCAGACACATCGTGGGGTTCAAGTCGAAGAGCTTCGCAACGCAAATGGCGGCAGTTTTCCGTACATAGGGAGATTCGTCTCGTAACGTTTTCCGTAAAGGTTCCTCCATGTAATCCACCATCTTGTCCACCCTGATACAACCCATCGTCCGGATCGCCAGCGCTCGTACAAGAGGATTTGGATCTTCGGAATCTTGGACGAATGTGTTGACCGCCAGAATACATAGATCTGGATGCGATTTGGCATAATTCCTGACAGACGTATCAGCACCTTAGATCTCCGCGGCAGCAACACACCCAGCAGAAGACTTACATCAGGTATAGATACACAAGCTTCTTCTGGTCCAGATCCGCTGTTGCGATGTTCTTCAACACATCTGGAAATAGCGCAGATACATCCTTGCCCAAGGTCATGGACATGATCGTCTTCTGAATAGCCTCCTTGCGCTCGTAGGCATATTGTGACACCAAACCAGCTCTCAACTCGAATGTTTCGCCTTTCTTGGGTACCGCGAAGGCCCCTTTGATCCTGTTTACCGCCATCGCTCACACAGATGGCGATTTGAGGTGCCCCTCATACGCCCCCGGCTCTCCTGATTGTGCGGTAAGGCGGCAGCTTTGTGCAAATCGCCTGGGTCGCTTTCGTTATGCTTAAAATCGAGGACGTATATGCGGTTCGAATGTATGCGTTTGAGGTGCTTAGGAAGATCGTGGTTGTGGAAAGTGGAGGTTGATGGTCTCCCGAATGTTGACAGCTTCAGCCTTCTGTGGTTCAGGTCTTTGGCGCTAGTGTCATCGAGAACAAGGGGGGCAACCGCAGACCTCACTTGCAGGTCCCTGCCAAACACACGGGACTTGAAACAACGGGTCTCTCAACTGTCGTGAAATAAAATGGTAAGGAGATGTTCATTACCCCTTTTCACAAGAGTCTCTATCATCATGAGTCTAATCGCATCTTCAAAGGCCAATCTTCCAAACCTCCGCCGGCTTTTCGTCGAAGCTCGAACAGACGCCGAGGAGAGTGCTTATTCGAGAAACGCAGTAAGCAATAATTTCTGATGTTTTTGAAACGATGCTTATTAGTTAGTTCTACAATATCGTACTATTCATGTCTTCAGTCGCTGTCTTCAGTCTCGTTGCTCAGCGAATGAGTAAAACAACTTGATTTAAGCTTGGTCAAAAGGAAACCCTCCGTACCGGGACCATAGCAGAGATCACCGCACTGGTGTAGCTAGAGTCGACTCAGAGTGGGTGACTTGAAGATGTGGGAAGAGTCTCTGAATGAAGCATGGGAAGATGCTTTGCTGGCCGATGTCAAGGCCGCAAGTCACGACTATATGTACAGCAAAGAAGACCCGGATCTCTGGTCACTAATGACATGCATGAGCTGGTATATCTTGGCCGACAAACATCCACAGCCTTGCCAAGCTTAGAGGAATACACGCATCCGGATGTCAACCTCTAGACGTTGAAATGAACTCCTTCACAAGCTGGGCTTCCCTTCCTGCATCAAATGTCCGTCCAGTGAACGTTTTCAAATGAGCATAATCCTGACCACAATTCCATGTTCAAGTCTGCGCTCAATCCCACTGGTCTCTCGTGCTATGCATGACTCTCATGTGGAGTGGATATATTTCCATGATTTCCCATGCCTTTCTCGTCCTGGCCGAAACCTCTTCGTCTGGAGAGCCCCTTCAACTTCAATCAACCAGATGTAATACCGGCCCATGACTCCCCCATGTAATCAAGCCTTACCACCCATCGCCTTCCAATACCGGTATATCAATACAGTCGGATCCGTCGCTCTAGAATGCCGTAGCATCATCCATATAGTCTTCGTCTTTGTTCAAGCAGTTGTCCCATTAACAACCTCCCCATTCGTCTCCTTCCCTGGCGCAGCTTCAGCGTTTCCATCCGCCTTCATCTTCTCCCACTGTTCGGGCGTATAACACTTTGGAGTCCAAGCATGAATGGCAGCAACCTCTGCCTTCAAAGCCGTGTTCACGAGTCGGTGTCTAGCGAGAGTCGTCTTCTTTTCGAATTGCGGCGATACGATAATGGCTGAGTAGGCTTGTCCGCAACCGCCTGGTGGCAAGATTTAGCTCTGTTGAAGCGGACTGTTGAAGTCATGAATCGAAGGAAATAATTGGACAGGTAGACGGAGAAGACCGCGAAATTGGAAGTCGCAAAGAGCTGGAAACGTGGATGGAGGGGCATTTGGCGGGGTCTTCACTCACCAGACATGTCTTCGATCTCGACATGAACAGCTGCCAGACTCTGTGTAATCTTCTCCTTCAGCACCGATGCTGTGACCCCTGATGTCTCTGCCATGGTTCTTTGCCGAGATCTTGTTGGCACCGTGTGAGTTGAGTTGTGGCAGCGCCTCGGAAAAGCACTTTGAAATCAATATCCGAAGTCGCAACTTTTTAGGATGGGTGCGGCCGCTCGCTTGGCATTCATTACCCCTTGAGGTCGTCGTTTACAGTATTCGAATATCAAGTCACTGAATGCGAGAGGCGATCATCCGAACTTTGATCTCATCTTAGAGTAGTCCAATTGTGTTTTTCTGTTTTCTTAATATCTTTCAAAAGCTGTCCGGTGCAGAAAACCATCAACGCCAAATCCATGCATACATTTCCTCCGCCTGAACTCCTAAACACCAATCAAAGTGACATATTTAAAAACTTCTCAAGTACCAGAGTTGCCTGAAATGATCGAGTCACGTAATATCCTGAAGTTCAACTCCGCAGCTAAGATGCGATGTGCTCCAATTTTCGGATGAAAGACAGAATTCTGCTGCAAAACATCGGTGATATCGACCTCCAAGCCAGGTGTCTGCTTCGCTGCCTCCGCAACACCAGGGAACGGCAAGACTGTCTTGAGATCGTTGAAAAACACATTTGGATTATTGGCTCCGATAGGATCATCAGCATTCTTCGCCTCACAAAACCTTCGGCCTTCATATAAGTTGTCGAAATCAATAAACTGGACGTTCGACCCAGCTTTTGAGACGGACTTCTGGATACCATGATTGACTGCGTCGGTAATAGCGTTGGCGCGACGGCGGTTGGCGGCTGTCATGTTGAGAGCTGCAAGTTGAGGGATGGGGAAGAATGAGATGGAGTCGCAAGCATCGCCATCAATAGGAGTAGCAAAGAACTTGGCGTAGCCTGTGACGAAGATTCGACCTCCTTTGTTGAGCGCCGAGGATTTGATGAGGGATAGTTTCTGATCGAATTTCTTCCAGATTGCTTTGTCCTTTACCTGTGCTTCGCCAATGGAGAAAGCTGCATCGCAGACCTTTTGCGGATTTGTGATGTTGGGTGAGAGCGTTTGATAGACACATGCTTCCTAAAGGCTTCGAGTTAGCTTTAAATGTGGTGTTGTGGCACTTGTGCAACATACTGCAATATCACCAAACCCAAAGTCGTTTCCACTGATCGTCAAGGTGATGAGGTCAAATTTCTTTTGAGCAAGCTTTGCAACTTGAGCATCGATGTCGTCAAGTTCATCGCCAGAACAAGCCTGAAATTCAAAACTCGAAGGATTGCCATCGAATGGACTCAGTTCAAATAGTTGAGATGGGTAGGAGCCATTTTGGCGTTGGCATTGAACTTAAGTAACTTAGCATCACTCGCACCAGAGACATTATCGACATGGCGTACCGTCATTATCAACAGGGAAGCCGGATCCAAGTCCAGCAGCGAAGCTGTCTCCAAGCGCGGCGTACGATGATGGGAGATTAAAGGTGCATGCTTCTATTTTGTTCTCGGCAGGAACTGGAGTTGCAGCAGCAAAGTTCAAAAGAGCAAGGAATGCAGATATCTGAAGTAGGAATGTCATGGTAATGGAAATCGGCAGCAAAATTCAGAAATGACAAATGGAAGCCAGGAAAATGATGATGCTGAAAGTTAATGGCAAGGAAACTCGCTATAAGCAAATGAGATGATGGGCACTGCAATCATACGGCACAAGAGCAGGCTCACCACGTACTATATACCTGATTATACTCTCCAGCCACTTGGTGTAAGATGCGATCTTCAGAGAAAGATCCGCCTCTCGCAGCTTGGCAGTGGCAGATGCTTATGTCTTGTAAGGGCTGAGCCTACGCAAAAGCTCCCAGAATATCATCATCGCGGCCGTCACGGCTCACAGTCTCTGATTCGCCAATCTCAGTTTGACATAATCAGATCTTACTGATCTGCCAGGACGTAGCGTATAGGATCGTAACTTGTCCTTCGGATTTAGCTCCGCCGGAGATGTCTGTAAGATCTGACCCAATAAATGGAAGCTGCGCCGGAATGGTGGAGCTGACGGACGGAAGCCATGATAGAATATTTTGATGTCACAGCTGGTTATATCTGAGTCTTCGCCACAAGCAGCTGTATGCTGTCGGAATCTATGTCGCAACCCAACAACAGGATGTCCGAGCGGTCCCAAAGTTGAGCTTTACGACCAAGCAAATGCAGGGCATTGGAGTAGTCATCAAGCGCTAATTCGAAAGCGGGGTGGTAGGCGAGACCTTGGCAGAATGGAGAGATCGAGCAAGGAGCTAGATTATCCAAATAGAGCTGGAACAGCTTCGAACAACCCAATATCTCCGAAGCTCAACTTCGGACTGTGATGAACGCGCGAAGACTTTTCCGCAGATCCCTCACTACAATTTCTGCCATGTCTACGTCAGCCGCGACGTCCTCGCCATTCTCTAATGCCGTAGTAGGAGCGATGAGAAAGCTGTAAGTTCTATACCACGTGAGCTTGCACATTGAAACTTGGCACTAGCTGACTTTATCGCAGTTACCCGGAGGCTTTAGCAGATAAATCCTTTGATAATACAGGCCGTATGTATTCAAACTGTCTATGTCGTGTTCCCATGATCTGACAGCAGGCTAGTCTTGCTTGAAGCGCCTGAAAGGTCAAACGCCAGGCTCGCGAGAAGCGCGCTACTTACAATTGACCTCACCCAAGCAGTAGCAGAAGAAGCTATCAAGGGACAGCATTCAATTGTTATCAGCTATCGTAAGAATCTAGCCATTTCGCCTCCAATCGAGTCAAAACCATGTCATTGACCACCAGCACCAGATCCCATTATCTTCCGCGCCCTAAAGTCACTCACGCTCGCCAATACTCAGCAAAACTCCCTTCTCCGTCTCGCATCAGAAGGAATCAGCGTCTACAGCCCTCATACAGCTGTCGATGCAGCGCCAGGAGGTCTCAATGACTGGCTAGCCGATATTATTACGATGACCAGCGAACATACGAGGTAATCAAACCCCCCTTTTTCAATCGAATCATGCCAACAATTGACAAGCGAGCATACCCGCAAGATCATCAACACAGTCCCCAATCTCGCAAATCTTCCGGATCAATTCTCGTCCGCAGGTTACGGTCGGATTGTAACTCTCTCCGAACCTCAAACTCTCGGAACTCTCGTCAAACGCATCACGGAAGGCCTCGCAACCTCCTCCAATACCAAGGTCCAAGCCGGCGTATCTGTCGCCGTCCCTCAGGAATACTTGCCCGGACAGAGGTCTGATATTCCCATCAAAACCATTGGGATATGTGCTGGATCAGGCGGTTCGATGCTCAACGGGCTAGATGTCGATCTCCTATTCACAGGTGAATTGAGCCATCATGAAGCATTGGCTGCTGTTGAGGCCGGAAGATGTGTTGTTACGGCTTTTCACAGTAATTCCGAGAGGGCATTCTTGGAGCAGAGAATGGTGCCGGCGCTGAGGAAGACGGTTGTGGAAGAATTAGGTGGGGATGAGGATTTCAGCATTGATGTTAGCCAGGTTGATCGGGATCCGTACCAAATAGTTACGGCTGGGCAAGAGAAATGGTAAAGGATGACTTGAGCATGTCACGTTTAGTGAGCTAATTGGAGAAGGCAACGGGTCAAATGTGGGGCCGGCTCCTCAAAGGCATTAAGAAGGGTCATCATACAGAGCTCTGAATTGAGCACGAGTGAGGCTAACTACTCTTTTATGTTGTTCCAAACGAACAGGTATTGTTGACTTGTAAAAAGGTTCTGTCCCCTCTTGCATTTAGTACGTAAATCTCCATACCTACCTCAGTACTCTCCTTCAGTCCATCTTACACCCAGCCCCGAGCTTCGATCTCAAAATTTTGTGACCGTAAGAGCCTCAACATGTCTACCTTCCCCAGGCCCTTAGCTCATACCGCTGCAGAACAGGGCTGGAGAGATATTGAGTTGGGAGACATACAAGCTACCTACAAAGAAGTCCCGCCCAACAAAAACAGGCGCGGCGACAATCACAATACTTACACGCCTGCTACTTCTGTCACCAAGCAGGCTAGGAGAAAGAGAAGTTGTGTAAGACGCGTTGCATGTTTCGTAGCTTGGTTTGTATTAGTCCTAGCATTGGGCGTGACTGTTTTTATGATAAGCTATTACTTATTAAGACAGACGGCAGAATTATCCCAGGGAGATTATGCAAGTAACGAAGAAGAGAATGCTAAATCTTAGGCAAGGCTTCAACGTTGTCGATAGACAGGTCTCGGTCTCTCATGGACCTTGCCTGGAATGAAACTGTATCGGAATAGAAAGGATTTACTGCAACGAGTTTGGCTCTGAGGTTATGATAAGTGAAACGATGAAATTTCGAAAGAAAGGAGTCCTGTGTGCTTAAGTGACGGCGTCTAAGAATAGGGGAGATCTCGACCACGGTTAGGTTCGGAAAAGGCACAACGTCCTAAAGACGTCGCCACTCTCTCAGAACTCGGCCTGTTTCTCAATCTGGCCCCGAACTTTTGGATTGAAAGGATATGCTAATTTCGGCAAGATCGTGAATCCTGAGAGACAATTTGAGGATGAAAGGAATGAGTGTAAATAAAGGTATGTGTCAAGCCACATTTGCCACTCGAGGGACTCGTGATCAACACAGCCACAGTGGCTGCCGTACTAGTCCAGAAAGGCTCTAGACAATGACGGCAACCCCCCCTCTACACCGGAAGATTTCTAGACTATCCAGGCCTGAAGCCTGATGCGAGCAAACATCCTCTTAAAACTACAAATATTTCAAGACTCGGTGAAATCTCGAGGTACCTCTAGGTGCCTGCAAATCTCATACCTTCCTTATCGCAACCGCGGATCTATTGAGCCATGTTTGTCCTTAGAAATGGTAAGTTGCTCGCTCCTTTGTTTACCCCTCCAGCGCGCTTTTGAAAGGGCAACGACGACTGAATTTGCCCCCTCCCGCCATGAGTACTAACTTCGTGTGCAGTGGGGAAGCTGATATTTGGCGATACATCGAAAGAATCACTCGTCGAATTACCCCAAGGACAACTCTATCTTGTCCGCCCACTTTCTCCCAAGGGTTACTCGGAGCTCATCTTCAAGGACGCGGCGGCGAGAATTCGACGAACGAACCAAGACTTCCAATACCAGCTCGTCATACAGCGCGCATACGAAGAGGGTGAAGAGGAGCTATTGGACGACGAGGACGGTGAAGACGCCGAGATTGCTGCTTTGGGCGCCGAACGGGACGAGAAGACATTCTTACTCGACGAAGGGCTACATTTCAGATCAGAGATTCGAGAGGGCGGAGAGAAAGTCTTGGCTTGGAGAGACTTGAGTGGTGACGTCGGCGACCTTTACGAATTCGTCTGCGACAACTCGATCGGAAGCGCGGAAGTTGAAGCTTTCGAGTTAATCGCTGTTCAGTGCCAATACGAGCGAAAGCATAGGAAGGGCCACCAAACCGCGACAGTCGAGGATCTTGCAAAGTTCACCTTCGACAGCGAGCAACCAATACCTAGCGCGAGTCCGACGCATAGTCCCGAGACATTGTCGCCTATTAACCCAATGCCGCCACCATCAAGAAACACGGCCAACTCGGCCTTGAAAAGAGAAAGCACACCAACGAAGTCTCGCAACGCGCCTGTCAAAGATGAGGCTCCTACAGCAGCTCCACCTGTTCTTACACATCCAGAAGCTCACTCCATCCTAGCCAATGAACTGGCAGAACTTCATTTGTTCGACTTCCAGTCCGGAGCTTTCATCCTTCAAGACCCCAATGTCAGCGCTGTTGTGTCCGAAGTAGGCAAGTGGAAGTACTGGTTGCAAATTTCGAGCGATGACAGAGACTGGCTTGGGCAAGAAGTAATTGCCGATATCAACCCAGTATTCAATTTCGAATACTTGTCCTTCATCTTCAATGCATATACACCAAACGGAGATGCATATTCATGGCTTCTTCGATTCAAGGACCAGGAGACTGAGACGAGATTCCAGGAAGGTCTGATGCAAGCACTGTGGGAGCAGCTGAACGAGATTAAATGGAATAAGAGTAAGGAAGATGAGCGCGACTATGTTCTCGAGGCATTCCAAGATCTTGCAATGGAGGATGCGCCAGAGGAGGAAGAAGAGGAAGAGGTCGAGGAGGAAGTAGTCGAAGATGACGGACAAAAGAGCGAACACTACGACAGCGATGAAGACGAAGATGACGTGGTCACCAGAGACGACGATGGAAATGTCAACTCGCAATTAGCAGTGGGCTACAAGCACGATCGGTCATTCGTCGTTCGAGGATCCAAGATTGGCGTGTTCAAACACACTCCAAACAACAATCTTGAATTTTCAACGAACATTTCGAAGGTTGAGACGCCGAATGGGAAGTTGTTCAGTCCCAAGAAGGTCATGCTTCACGCTGAAGATACCAACATGATCCTTCAGAACGAGGCGGATCCTAATTCGCTGTATCGAATGGATTTGGAGTATGGCAAGATTGTCGATGAATGGAAGGTTCATGACGACATCCCTGTCAACACTTTTGCTCCAGAGAGCAAATTCGCACAGATGTCTGGCGAACAAACATTCCTTGGTTTATCGCGAAATGCGCTCTATCGGATTGATCCTCGTCTTGCGGGCAACAAGCTCGTTGATTCGGAGCTCAAGCAGTACGTCTCCAAGAATGACTTCTCAGCTGCAGCAACAACCGAGAAGGGTTACATCGCAGTGGCGAGCAACAAGGGTGATATCCGAATGTTCGACCGACTTGGCATCAACGCGAAGACACACATTCCCGCACTTGGTGAACCGATCATCGGTCTTGATGTTAGTGCTGATGGTCGTTGGGTTCTGGCTACTTGCCGCACATATCTGCTCCTCATCGACGCACTGCAAAAGGACGGCAAGAATGAAGGAAAGCTTGGTTTCGAGAAGTCCTTTGGCAAGGACTCGAAGCCACAGCCTCGTCGTCTTGGCCTCACTCCATCTCACGTCGCGCAATTCCAGCACGAGACTGGAGCAGCCTTGTCCTTCACACCCGCGCGCTTCAATACTGGAGAAGGTCTGAACGAGACATCAATCATCACAGCTACTGGTCCATTCATCGTCACGTGGAATATGAAGAAGGTTCTCCGTGGTAGCAAAGATCCATACAGTATTAAGCGATATGCAGAAGAAGTCAAGGCAGACAACTTCAAGTATGGAAGCGACAAGAACGTCATTGTTGCTCTGCCAAATGAGGTAAACATGGTCGCCAAACAATCTTTCAAGAAGCCCACCCGGGAAAGTATCGCTACACCAGTGCGCATCGGCGGCGGAAGCTTCGGTGGCAGAAGAAGTGATGCCGGTCGTGTTGGGACAAGAGAAAGCGGCAGATATAAGCTTGGCAAGGAGGACGTTGTCAATTCTCCTTATTGATTCCAGCAGTCTTTTCTATAACGACTTTATGATCGTGGATAGGTGGCGGGGGCGTTTTGGCTTTGTTACTTCCTGGTGGAAGGTGGTTGGAGGCAGACAGGGGATTTTGCTTACTGGTCCCAAGGCCCTAAGTCGAGGAAGAGAATCCACAGTGCAGCTGGACTTGTCAGCTTTTGAGTGCACTTTCATGTATCTAGCAGAAATACCAATACCCATACTTTTTTCTTCACGAAGCATCTTTACTTCCAAGCTATTCTCCAACCCCGCAATTTCGTACAGCAGGCAAGGTATTAGTTGGGGTAACAAATGTTCCCCTCGATACCTTCTCGTGATGCCATGACCAAATTCGTGTACTCATAAGGTCAGGATAGAATCAGGATATCAAAGGATAGTAGTTACATTACTTATTTGACATTATTTATCCCTGGTGAGATAGCTTCTCAGTAGAAAGTCACTTTTCTGTCTCTCTGGTAAATGCGATTACCTCGCCTTCCCCGCTCCAAACCCCCCCCCTTCTCGATCAGCACTCCAGGTGAATGCACGTATTTGTGATTTACTAGTCTACTCTATACCTATGAATCTTTCTCGCGGTTATTTTCTGAGGACTGTATACTTAACAAGAGTGCTTACTAATACGAAAGACCATTTTCAAAGATGCTATCCCGTAGAGTGACTCTAACCAGATTGTATTATACTTAACAGATCTAATGTCTCATTCTTCAAATCTGCGACTTGCTCGGCTTTATATAGAGTCGCAAAATCACAGTTCCCTGGCTTGAATGTCCTTTTTTAGGTAGACGACATTTTGAAATGCTGTATTCGCCTTTTACATATCCTTAACGAGGGTGTCTCGCATCATGTACTTCAGTCACAGTGAAGAGTGTGAAGACGATTCGGTTAAATCCTTTTTTTTTTTGGCGTTTAATTGATCCAAAACAGTGTATGAATGATAATCCGCTCGGCCAATGGAGAGAGAAAAGAAAGTAACGGATGTAACAAGCAAAGCAGTTATAAAGGATGTGAAACTCGGTGCTCGTTTCGTCTGCTATGTGAAAACAAGTGATTCTCAAATTCATTATATCGATAAAACACTGGGTTGTGATAACTGCAAGATAAAATAAAATGAAGTTTAAATAATTATAAGAGATAAATGTTAATCTAATAGTATCTGTACAAAACTGGACCACCTTTTTAGACTTGAGTATATCTACTTATCTCTAGAAATAGACTTATTTGAAGGATTTGAAACAAAAGCCATCCAAGTAGACTACGCTATTACAAGCAAAAGCTGGCCTACAAAAAGTATTTGCCATATATGATTCACGCCTTCTACTCACTGTTGTGTGAGTACACAGAATAGCTAGCTGCCCACCTTGCCACTCAAGCAAAAATTGACCAGAGCTCTTGAAAACCCCTGCTGGGTCTAGATTGTCTGCCGCAGGGGCACCAAAACAAGGTCTCGCAAATTGAACCCCTCGAAGCCTGACTCTCCAGTGGCCAAACCAAATTAAGTAATTTCGATTGTTTTGACCTCTCCCAGTTCAACATAGGGACTTTGGAGACGACTGTAGGAACTCATTCACGCCAGTGCAAGTGCTCAAGCGCAAAATCGTGATGCCCAGCATTTTCCAAGAACACCAAGACCACCAAGCCACGCCATCAAGAGCTTGAATCAGCCCTTCCCGCTCATCATCCAAAAACACCATTTCATGAAACAGTCAATCAAGCCTCGACGTATCAAATGATCGCATCTCAACGAATCGCGGATTCGATTTTGAATGACAGACGTAACGGTTTCATGATATTCCCCGCATAGCTTGTTTGTCCTTGGCCAACTTCTTGATTTCCTTGGTTTTTAACCCCTGCGCTCAAGCCACTCGCTCGCTCGCTTGCTGTGACGTAGCGCGTTCATGGTGATCAACAAATGGATAAGTACATGGGAATCTGCTGTCGCATAATGCTGAAAACCATATACTTTAATTGAGATTCACATTGCCATTCACCGTGCAGCAGCGTGATCTCGTCATAGTTATTACTAGGCGAGAAAAGTTCTTCGACACAAGTACTTCACGGTCCCAGTCCCCTGTTCTGTGTCCTTCCACGGCAGACTCTGAATACAACACAACAACATCGAAAAGATGAATTTCTTCAAGCGCAGACAACGCGATCCTGCCGTTGCAGAGACGAGCACTACCCACCACCGCGAGAAGAGAGCCCCTGTCGCGGCCACGAACATGAATAGACGTCCTACATTTGGTCAGTGGTTGAAGGTCACTTGGCTTGACTTGTTCACCATGGCTGCCATGGGGATGATTGGCCTTGGAGTATGTCTATCCTAGTCTACACCTAAGTCCTCAAGTTTCAAAAGGAATTAAGAAAAGAGAACCAACACTAACACAGATATGAACAGATCTACACCGCACACCCCGCCCCCTCAAGATCCTTCCCCGTCTACTTCCAAGACGGCGAAATCGTCTACCCTCAATTCGCCTACCCGATGCGCAACGAGATCGTTCCCATCTGGGCCGCCGCACTCCTCGCCTCTCTCGTCCCCATCGCCATCTTCCTGATCATGCAGATCCGGATCCGCTCCTTCTGGGACGTCAATAATGCTACCATCGGGCTCCTCTACTCCCTCATCACTGCTGCCGTCTTCCAAGTCTTTCTCAAATGGCTGATTGGTGGTCTGCGTCCACATTTCCTCACAGTCTGCAAACCGAATATCCCTGCTATCACGACACAGGAGACGGGGAATGGATTGCGACAGATTATGTATGACCGGACGATTTGCACGGGTGATGAGAGTGAGATTGATGATTCGCTGGAGAGCTTCCCGAGTGGACATTCGACGGCTGCGTTCGCGGGTTTCGTGTTCTTGAGTATCTACTTGAATGCTAAGTTGAAGGTCTGGTCGAATTATCAGTATGTCTTCTCCCTCTTTCCTATCATTGCCCATCTCTTCCCATGGATGATCATGCTGACCTTTGTCTCCTCTCCTAGCCCAGCAATGTGGAAACTCATCGCAACGTACGCTCCTATCCTCGGCGCAACCCTCATTGCAGGCGCTCTCACTATCGACGAATTCCACAACTGGTATGACTGTCTCGCCGGCGCCATCATCGGTACAATCATGGCTTTCTCCTCCTACCGCATGGTCTACGCTTCGATTTGGGACTGGCGCACTAACCATATCCCATTGAACCGCGCTACTGCGTTCCCTGGTACTGGTGTTGGTGGAGAGGTGGATTTGGAACATGCTGTCTTCACGAGGAAGGTTGGATGGGGTGGACAGGGTGTTGGTATGGGTGAAGGACATGTTGGCGGACACCATGGTAATGGCGTTGGGCATCATAGCAACGGGGTTGGCAATGGAAGTAGCTATAATTCTCGCAAACCCGTTGCTGCGAATGGTCACCACCACGGTTCGGAGACTATGGTCTAGAATTACTCGCATCAACCGTCGTCTTCCAGATCTGCCGATTGAACGGCTTCTGTCCAGCTGTACTTGTATGAAGAGAGACTGAGGCGTTGAGATCTGCCAAGGGATTTTTCCTACCTTCGCATGGTGTTAGGAAGCAATGGCATGCGTAAGCAACGAAGCATGGCGTACTGGAGTTCTGGTACATACCCAGATTGTAATTTTGGGCTATTAATACGATTCTTTGAGCCTCTCAAATGCTGCCGGCTCTTATCAAGTATGGTTGTGACAATGCTTTATATGTGAGAGTCATTGACAAGTCTCTGATAACCTGAGACTAGGGAGCCATGTTCGAAAGGATTCCCGAGGGCGAGTTCCACATCTACCTAAAATCTAAACATCAAATTCTTCCTAATCACATGCTCAAAGCTCCATCTGATATTGTATATGCGCGCCCAGCTCCAATGCTCCAAACGCCTACAAAAATGCCTTATCGGTTTCCACAAATTCAAATAACGCCCGGCCGTCCATCATTCTGCGCCTTCTGAAATTGGTATAAGAGTCCTAGTACACCGCCGCCTCCAGGCGGCTCGACTTCCTCCTCCACGGCATCATTAGCTGCCGCCCTCGTAGGTGAAGTCTCCCATCTTGATTCATCAAGGCCACCGCCACTATCATATGCATTACCCGGAGTGCGATTTCCCCAGGTATTAGCTCCTTCATCCTCGTCTTCCATGGGTTCTTCGATGATGTTCTGGCGTGCTTGGTACCTAGATCGAGAATTGCCGCGTCGGACGGCGCTGCGGCCGCCAAAGCCGGAACTGGAGGGTTGGTGATGCGGGTCGAGGAGAATGGATTGCATTGGCGAGCCGTGAGCTGCGGATGGTGCGAAGCGTGGGGTGCGTGCGGTTGACGGCATGTTGACTGCTCGGCTGCCAGGTCGTCGCTCGCTGCGTCCCATGCGTGAGGTTTGCATTTCTGCGGCGAGAGTGGGTGACATGAGCCCTGGGAAGGAGGGTGGTGGGTGATGATGGCGTTGGCCGGGAGGCACATGGCCTTGAACGGCGGTCTTTGGGTTGAGAAGATAATTGTCTAGGAATCCGTAGTATGAAGCAGCCATCTTGCCGTGTTTGGTGGAGTAGTATTCGTCTCTGATGTCTGCATTCCCACCTCCATGCAGGGGCTTTCGTCCATCGCCTTTCTTGAAGTCAAAAACAGCAAATGAGCAAACGTATCCAACACCATCAACATGGATAGTGAACTCTCTGAAGAAGTCGATAATCTGATCGCTGCATTTCGGCAAGCTGAACCAGAGAATGAATGGCGTGACAATGATGCTGAGCACTTCTTCTAGGAAGATTACAATCTTCAGCTGGTAGAGTGTGGCGAATTCTCTTTTCACTTCGTCGCTATGAAGGCGACCCTGCCACTGTGTTGGCATGTAGTGAGTGTACTCAATAACTTGCCGTAATGCGTATTCTGGTTCGAACACCAGGTTTTCCTCTGGTATCATTCCATTCATAGCGGCCCAGATACCACCGAAGACGGTCAAGTAGAAAAGCACTGTCCTATCGGAAGTAATGTCGAAGCTAAGGAATGACTCGGGATCCCACAAGGTAGCAACAGCAAGTACGGATACTATTGCACCAGCAATGAACGACATGAACCTTGCAAGCTGGACACTTTTGACCTTCGGAAATTGGTCCAAGTAGCGAGAAGCGAACGGATATGACATGTTGACCCGCTTGTGGAACAGGTGGTGCAGCTCGTTGAACTCCCTAAATTTCCACTCGGCTAGTGGTGTATATTGACGAGAGCCAATCGCTGACGGATCTTTCTTGTATTCCTAGGACTGTCAACACTGTATCGCTGAGCATATCAAATAGAGACTTACATTGAAGTATCTCAAGAAATAAACAATCATGAGATAAATGACAATGACTGGGGCGAAAATGACGTTCATGAACCCAGCGAACAGGAAACGACCGCGTAGGGCCTCGCTTAGTTGCCTTCTGTGTGAGTCCTTCAGTATGAGCTGTCTGACTTGTCCAGAGTCGTTGAAGATCAGCCCCATAATACACCAATCAAGATTCCACAACAGTGTCCGGGAGAAGAGTTGTCGATCTTGCAAGAAAGGAAATGGCAAGGTCAAATCGAGAATATCCTTGTTGAACATTGCGATCAAATAATTCTCCTTTCTCATCAATCGATTTGCGATGTCGTGTGCATCTAGTCTCTGCTTTGACTGGCTTCCCAAGTACTTTCGAGCTTGGGGCGATATCTTCTCAGCTGTTACAGGATTTGCATCTCGCAGTGCCATGATCCTGGCTACAACATCTTGCCATGAAATCGTCTGCATATCTCCATCGGGCACTTCGAGAAGATGAACGAAAAAGTCTCGTACTCGCATCAAGCGAGGAATATCGATCAAAAGTTGATATACCCTCCAGAAAATATGCAGTGTGAAAAGCCAAATTGCTACATTTGGCATTCCTGATATCTTTTTGGTGCACTGAGGAACCAACACCTGTGATAATTTCTTGCTTTGCGGAATTGCGGAGTAATCGACACATTGCGTGAGGAATGTCGTAAATACAGCAACGAAGATGATTTGCCTAACCTAACATTAGCTTCTTCCCACCAACACCAGACAGGAGGTGACCTACAGGAGGTTCAAAGCTTTGTCCAAAACTATACACCATATCCCAGCACCAATGTAGTACTCGTAGACTTCTTCTATGAAACCATCAAGGTTTACAACATTGATCCACCTCCACATTGCCTTTTCTCGCGCACTTCCAGACAGTGGTCCAAAATTATGCCGTGCTGGCTGTGGTAAGCCAGGAGATATATCTTCCTCGTTATGTAGCCGCTGCTGCGCTTGAGCAGCTTCCCAGTGAGCTCGAGTCTCTCTATTGGAAGGTCCAGGGATGGCAGTATGCCTCTTCGGAGCCTTTCCTTGCCTTGGTCGAGGTTTTGTAGGGGTGCTTGGAGCTGGGGGTTCGTTGCCTTCGATCAGCAAAGAAGCTGGCACATCGTCATCTCCATCTTCCTCCAACAGCCTGGGTGACTGTGCCATCCATCGACTACGTGACTTGGCTCTCGGGACATTCGCCGTCCCAGCTTGTGTATTATGTTGGTTAGGAGGCAGGAATGCCGTAGACTCAGTTGTTATTCGGCTGTCTTCTCCGAAGGCATCCGCAGCTCCCAACTCATCATCTCTGAATCTTAAATTCTCCTCATCAAGTGCTAGCCCCGCCTGTTCTTCCAAGTCCGACTCCTCGTCATGGGCCCGCAGATCATCGTAGATGGATCGTCCTTGAGGATTCGTGGGAAGGAGCCGTGAGAGTAGGTTTGAGGTCATCATATTTCTAAGAGATGGGAGGAGCAGAGACTTTTGTCAGCCTCATAGAATTCGCAGATGTTGAGAGAGAAGGCAGAGGACGGATGAGCCTAGGCTGCGATAAGTGTGTAGAGTCATGGGTCGCCACACTGGTACAAAGCAAGGAAATGAGCATTTGACTGAAAATGTTATGGGTTTTGGCTGTATTTGTCTCGTCTTATGACTTTGGAAGCGAGGCAAGTTATGCCATGTTGTTGTGATCTCGAGAGTCACCTGGATGCATCCTCGAGGGAATAATGGGGCATGAGCAAGTGATGTTGCCTTGCTCTCGGCGCGTTTAGCGCGACATCCATGCCGGTTGACTTTCAGCCTCGCCGTAGAGCATATCAGGAATAGTCTCGGATAACCATTAAACAGACAGTCGACGAGACCTCAGTTCAGTAGAACATCAACACACCGGGATGGAGCAATTTGAAGTATGACGACTGATTACTTCTTGACTCGAAAAGCTTCAGGTTTGACTGATGGCTTCGATTCGCCAACGTCTCCTACGGGAACACAGCCTCGAAGCAATCCACTTGCATCAAAAGTCACTTCTGTCCTTTCCGCATCTTACACAGACTCGGATATAAGAGATGCTCTCACCCTGTTAGACAAGCGCAATATTCAAAATAATGCAGAAACTCGGCGACAGTTGAGACTCGATGTTCAAAAAGAGGTTCTTGAGAGTAATGGAGACATTGTTCGAGAATTTGGTCAGGTTGCTGAGGTAGAACTTATCCAAAAATTACTTCTAATGACACATATTGACACAATCTATAGCAACTCAAGCGGATCGGTCTTACGATTGCTAGTCTCAACCAGGGTTGTGAAGAAATGAAGCGTCACATCTCAGCAGCTCACCTAGAGACTGCCCCAGTCCTCGAAGAGGCTTCTGAGCTCATGAAGCAGAAGGAGCAGGTCGAAAGCAAGCAGCAATTGTTGAAAGCTTTCAACGCGCATTTCATCATGTCAGATGATGATATCGCAACCCTCACATCCACTGCCGAGCCTGTCAATGACAAGTTCTTCTCGATCCTAGCAAGAGCCAAGAAGATCCAGAGTGACTGCGAAATTCTTCTTGGGACAGAGAATCAACGTCTAGGACTCGAGATCATGGAGCAGGTATCGAAGAACCTTAACGGAGCTTTTCAAAAGCTCTACAGATGGATTCAACGAGAGTTCAAATCTCTCAACTTGGAGAATCCACAGATTAGTTCATCTATAAGAAGAGCCTTGAGGGTACTGGCTGAGCGGCCATCCTTGTTCCAGAACTGTCTCGATTTCTTTGCTGAAGCTCGAGAACACATTCTCTCAGACTCGTTCTATACGGCATTGACAGGATCGACTGTAAATGGTGAGGAGGATGCATCAACAAAGCCAATCGAGTTAGCAGCCCACGATCCGCTCCGCTACGTAGGTGATATGTTGGCATGGACGCATTCCGCAACCGTCAGTGAGCGAGAAGCCCTAGAAGTGCTCTTCATTTCGGACGGTGACGAAATCGCCAAAGGCATTCAGGCGGGGAGAGACAGTGAACCATGGAACCGCATGGCTGCTGACGAAGATGATGAAAGCAGCTCATTCGACGGACTGAAAGCACTAGATGAACTGGTCGATCGAGATGTCACAGGTGTAGCGCGAGTTCTCCGCCAACGAATTGGACAAGTGATTCAGAGCCATGAAGAAACTATCACAGCCTACAAAATAGCCAATCTGCTCAATTTTTACCGCGTCACATTTTCCAAGCTACTCGGAGACGAATCTATTCTCCTCGAATCACTCTCTACCCTCGAAGAGTCTGCGCTCCGCCAATTCCGCATTCTGATGAGAGACCACGTCGCCAGTCTACAGAGCGAGACACGGCCTCCACCATCGAATTTACAACCACCAGAATTCCTACATGAAGGATTGAAGCAATTGACTGCTATCATGAAAACTTACGAGACGTCATTCACGTCTCCTGATAGCCGAGAAGTAGACTTCCGTCCTATCTTGACTGAAGCCTTCGATCCTTTCATGACGGGAGCGCAGAATCTCACTAAGAACCTCACAGCTCCTTCCGACGCCATATTCTCCATCAATTGTCTGCTCTCTGCTCGCAATACCCTCGCGCCATTCGATTTCACCACGTCTCGAATCGAAGAAATTGACGAAAGCATAGAAGAATACAGTACTGCATTGACCGACTCGCAGTATACCTTCTTCCGCACTTCCTCTGCACTGCAACCTTTACTCCAAGCTCTGGCCCCGCTTGACTCCTCAAAAGAAGACCTGAGATCTATCCGCACCTTGGAAGCCTTCCAGCCCGCTGCCTTATCGCAAGCGAGTCAGATTCTAGACGACTTCTTGCCCTCGGCACTCATGGATGCGACAGAGAACTTGAAGCAGTTACAGAGCTCGAAACTGGTAGCGGAGATTACTGAAAAGGCTGCTGAGAAGTTCTGTGATGATTTCGAGGAGGTGGAAGAAAAGCTCACCGCAGCGGATGAGATCTGGGAAGAGGAGGGAGAGGAAGGAGAGGAGCCTCTGAGAGCTCTGTTCCCGAGGACGAGTGGAGAAATCAGAGTCTTGCTTTCTTGAAGTTAGGATCATCTACTGAATTCGATGTTTGATGCGAAATATGGCAAAGCCAAGCGCACTCTCTGCCCAAATGCCGACCTTTCCAAGTCCTCAAGAACGCTTCAAAGATAAGCATCGTGAATTACGTATAATTGATTTCTAGCATTAAAAAAAGCCACATCAGAATTTGAATCACTAAATGTCAACTTACGTAAATACACAAGAATCGAAAATGGTTGATGACTATCAGTGCCAAGCTGCCATATGATCACTTTTTCAGCATCCAGAATTCTTGGTTTCTACTCTTCGCTTTGGACATGATCCCGCTGAGCCTGGGCGCAATACTTGCCCTTTCGAGTGATGATGAAGTTGCAACGCAATCGCAGCAAGTCGCAGTCATCACAGCCCCCTTTGGTCGGCAACTCGCCCACTAGCAAATTCCACATCCCACTGTGGACTTCCAGAATTGCCTCCCTCGTATCACTCCCCCAACACACACGTAGAGCCCCAATCAATTCTTCAAATCACATAGCACTAAATTTGTGAATAGCTTCAATTTCTTGACAGAAGATCTGCTCTTGAGGTGGAATTTAGATTATTGGCGGGGCTGGTTTGACTCAAAACAGCCTGGCTCGAGGGGCCGCTACGTCACTGAGAGCCTTGTCAACACCACCTGCACACCTGCACACCTGCACACCTCCATCCAAGAAGGGTCCTCCCAGCACACTATCACACGCGCACGATTCAGGAAACACCAAACAGTCATCTCAGATTCCCATCTTGTCGCACACGAGAATTGCATCCGGCGCACACTCATTCATGATCCGACGAAGGGAAAGCCCTCAACGGTGCGGCCATGATGCGAAACAAGACCTCCTCGTCGCTGCAGAAGACGTACGATGAATGCTATCTGATCTGCTCCACAGCCGTGTATTTCGAGGGCCAGGTGAGCCATCCTTAGAGCGTGCGACTGAGTTGAAGCTTGTTCTTCGCTGGAAGGATATGCGAATCAAAACAAATGCTGACGGCGGGGTATTACAGGGCAACGAAACCGAAGCTTTACGATCATGGCGTTCGGCGCTGGACCAAATATACTATCACAATGCCTACCGAGTACCTGCAGGCTATATTCCAAGGTCGGAGACCGAGAAGGCGCTAAAGGACAGTTTGCGAGATATGGAGATGCAGTGCAAGGAGCGCGTGGATCTTTTGGAAGCACTGAAGCAGTCACGCCAGGAAGAGGCTGCAGGTGAGGCTGGGACCGAGGGATCAAATGGAAAGATTCACAAGACCCCATCAAGGACACCGAGACACAGTTCTGAGACAGAACCTGGTGAGAAGGGATACATTGGGAATGGAACAATTCCAGCTGTGAATTATCCAGAATTGTCACGCCCAGGACCACCACTACCACAACGGCCTGCTATGATCACGAAGAACAGCTCAGAACGTGCTGTTGTAGGAAGCCGGCCTTCATTTGCGGGATCATCCTCGAATCTTGCCTCGTCCTCCTCGTCGAGGACCATCACTCCGTCCTCTTCAGCCTCCCTAGTTCCACCAATGAAGAAGTCCTCGAGAAGCCCAAGTCCTGACAAGGGCAGGACTATGCTTCATACTCTACGGTCAGGGGATAGAAATGGACGTAAGCCGAGCCCTCGTGCTCCAAGAACGTCATCCTCTAGAAAAGATGTTGTTACCAACCAAGCTGCGTCACTGGCATGGCAATCTCTGGGAAAGGGAAGCAAGGAGAGACTCGGGCGAAGTTTGGACTCTGAGGCCGATAGGAGCTCGACCGCTCTGCCAGAGTCTGGCCGCAAGGATAGTTCTAGTGAGCCAATGCCGGGAAGGTCAAGCTCCTCACAGAATGTTCGATACGATAGTAGAACTCGTACGTTGGTCCCAGATTCACACTCCCACCCACGCGGGCCGAGCCCTCCAGATTTATTGTCTGGCAAGGCCGACTTGTATAGCTCTTCTGGTCGATCAAGTAATTATCCTTTCCCGCCTACGGATCCGGGCCAACCAGGTGCTGTTGCTGGCTCAATGCTTACTCCATCAGCATTACAAGACTTAATAGATCTCGGTCCTCCTTCACCACCTATCGGTGAACCTAGCTCTCCAAGAACCAAGAGGACTCCACCTCCTCCGCCGCCTCATTCTAGAAGTGCAGCGAAGCTTGAACCTGTGTCATACCCGACATATCTCAAGGAATACCCCGAAACTAGCGCTAGGAAGAGTAAGGCTGAAACAGAATTGCCATTAAGACGAAAGCCAGCAGTTAGAGACTCAGGCGATTCCGAAGGATCCAAAATCAAGTTGTCAAGAAAGCCAGTTGCCGCAAATATATCTTCGCCTCGACATAGAGATCGATTTCAGGAGAAGGACGCCGCAAGAAAGGCACAAAGGGTCAAGAACCCTAAGGACGATGACACATCGTCGCAAAGTGTTGATGAAGATACTGGGAGCAGCGGTCCAATAGCAAAGCCGAAACGGAAGCAGAAACAGAAGCAAAAAGAGACCGAGATACTAGCGGACCCAACGACGCCAACTTCGGATGATTCAGAGGCTCAGGCTGACTTGGTGAAGAGCGCATGGGAGACTAAGGTTCAGCAGCTCATGAAAAATCTACCAAAAGGTGTGGACGAGGGAGCTGCGAAACAGATTTTTAATGAGATTGTGGTGCAGGGTGACGAGGTTCACTGGGATGATGTTGCAGGTCTCGACATAGCCAAGAAGGCTTTGAAAGAGGCGGTTGTGTATCCATTTNTCCGTCCAGATCTATTCATGGGACTTCGCGAACCAGCGCGAGGTATGCTTCTTTTCGGCCCTCCCGGAACTGGTAAGACGATGTTGGCGAGAGCTGTCGCAACAGAGTCGAGATCTACATTCTTTTCTATTTCGGCGAGTAGTTTGACAAGCAAGTACCTTGGAGAGTCTGAGAAGCTGGTGCGAGCCCTGTTCTCGCTTGCCAAAGCTTTGGCACCCAGCATCATCTTCGTGGACGAAATCGATTCCCTACTCTCATCACGGTCTGGATCAGGAGAGCACGAAGCCACCAGACGAATCAAAACAGAATTCTTGATACAATGGAGCGATCTTCAGCGCGCGGCAGCCGGGCGAGAGCAAAGCGAGAAGGAGAAGGAGCGAGGAGATGCTAGCCGAGTTCTTGTGCTCGCTGCGACCAATCTACCATGGGCGATTGACGAAGCTGCTAGACGGAGATTCGTCAGACGACAGTATATTCCCTTGCCAGAGGATGAGACCAGGGCAACACAATTGAGGACTTTGTTAGGACATCAGAAACACAGCTTGGAGGAGGAGGATATCCAGAGACTGGTTGAGCTGACTGATGGTACGTTATGCTTACTAAAAGTGCACCGGTGGTTTACTGACTGCTCCAGGTTTCTCTGGTTCCGATATCACAGCGCTTGCTAAAGATGCTGCCATGGGTCCATTACGTTCTCTTGGTGAAGCTTTACTTCACATGTCTATGGACCAGATCAGGCCGATACAGTTCGTAGACTTTGAGGCAAGTCTCGTCAATATCCGACCTAGTGTCAGCAAACAGGGCTTGAAAGAATTCGAGGATTGGGCTAAGGAGTTCGGTGAGCGGGGCGGATAGACATATTGTTTCATGGTATTGCTCTTATTTATCCTTGCGTGGACTGGGAGTGGGTCATGGCTTGGTTGGATAGGCGAGTTTGGGTCTGGGAGGAATTCGATGGTTTCGAGGGAATGGAAAGGTGCATGGGCAGGACAGATAGTCTGTTGTATGAACAGTGATACCGTTCAATTGAAGAGAAATAGTGTCTATGATACACTTCTTCTACCATAACCCTTTCGCATCTTATACATTTGGACGCCGAGCAATGCAAAGTTCTCATCCCTCTCTTGCAATGTACAATATTTTACAATCCATCAAATGGGACCCTGAACGCCTGGCCATATCGACCACTTCTCCTCGGGATAGTTCCTGGCTCGTGAGTTTCTCTTCCTGGTCTCTCGACAACCTTCATCCCCTGACATGTAAGATCTTGCGTCCACTCAATCAAGCAAGTATCTTCTCTCCTTCCGCCTGCATCTCCTCCACTCTCCCCTCGTCCCTCTGTCCCTCGGAATCCCAAGGCGACCCCTCCTTCCCACTCCTCGCCCACCTTCTCTCCTCCTTCGCCCTCCTCTTCGCCTCTCTACTCTCCAACCTCTCCTCCAGCGTCGGCACCGCCGGTCTCTCCTCGATCGGCTTCCCGAACGGCGCAACAATGCTGTTCACTACGTGATGTACGTGTTTGCTATATCGCCAGCCGGGGGATATGGAGATGATGTCGCCGATGCGGAGGGAGGAGTTGGGGTCGTGGACGAGGACGTTGGTGCTGCGGTTGAAATGCTGGAGGGGGAGGGGATGTTAGCTTTGCTTATGGGGATTTTGTCAAAGTTTAGAAGAAGAAGAATGGTGGGAGATCTGACTTGGGTATTGAAGTGGTAGAGAAAGGTAGGTGGAAGAAATATTTACCTTCTTAATGTGCCCATTCCATTTCTGTACGCCAACTCGTGCTTTTACTGTCTTCTGCATAAGACCTGCGGATACCACGACGGCATTTATCTGCCGCGTGGCAGATGCCACGACTTTAGGTGTCGACATGTTGTTCTGAGTTCAAAGGGGTCAGGTCGACTGGTTGCGCTGTACTGCTGGGGAGAGCTTCGGATTTGAGCATGGTGTTGATGATTTCGAGAGCATCGGTCAGTCTGGTTTTTCCGCTCCGTGACAAGGGGGGCGGAACTCGACTTGGACCTCGCTTCCAATCAACACTCCTCTTTACTTTTTGTGTTGTTTGTTTTTTGTTATCTGCGCAACATGTTGGTTCCTCTTGGGGAATTTGATACTGATGATGATTCTGGAGCTGCTTCTCTCCAATTCGGTCCCGGTGCGGCTGCAGACCGTCCTTTCCAAGTGGGAAGACAGAACTCAGGAGATACCTCACCAGACTCCAGCATCATCTCACTCGGGAAGAGAGCAAGGACTCCCGAATAATTCATTATGGTCTCCCTTATATCCATGTACTGCTATAGAGAGCCCACTTCTTGATCGTGAGATCATGCTTGTTCCATTTCCGATTAATTATGGATGATTTCTGGATGTCAGAAGGGGGCCCCCATGGCTGTCCTAGTCCCAGGAAGAACCTCAAAGCAACCTATTCAAGTTGAGACATTGTCGTCAATTGGGTCCTTGACCTTCCAAGTCACTGATATGTAGCCATCCCTACTGCAATCCACAAAAGTGAAGAAAAAGTTACAGGAAGTTCCGAGGCCAGTAGCCCAACTGGACAGGGACCAACTTTACTTGGTCAGAATCGGACCTGACTTGTCAGATTTTCTGCTCTGCTGTCTCGAGCAACATTTCCGCCTCCTCGTTCGCGAAGCAGTCTGGGATCTGTGGATCGATGCGCTATGTATCGATCAGAGCAATGCCGAGTAGGCACTTGTTCAGATAGTGTTGATGGTGGAGATCTATGCCTCTGCAGAGACGCCTTCATATGGCTTGGCAAGGAAAGTAAAGACTTGGATATGTTCCTCTGGTTGAACGCCGTTGTGTTCTCTGCAATGAAATTCATGTCGTATTATTTTCTCACTCGGCAGGAATTTGTCGAGTAGCCATGCAAATGTTGTAGAGAGCGATTGTCAATAGAAGAGAGGCAATTCAAGCAATGCTGGACGAGCACAATTTCTTCAAGGATCCATCGATCAAAAAGAATTTTTCACATGGTCTTTAATGCCAAAATATGCTTGCCACTTATTCTTTTGATGCGTCCTTCTCTGCATCTTCCCTCTTGACTGGTGGATTACCAGCTCTGGCAGTTTCTGCATCGCTCACTTCTAGGTTCCTTTTCGAGCCCTTCTTCGCATTAACCTTCCGCCATCCCACGAAGCAACCTGCAATCAGAGCGCTGCAAGCTGCAGCCAGCTGCACATACTGTATCACATACATTAGTATAACCTCCTTTTAACACATGTTTCAGCTTACAAAGACATGATTGATGGACTGATTGTAAGCTAAGATAGCCCCCTCAAGATATTCTGTAGGGACTTTCTGACGTAGCTCGGTGACGCCAGAATTTATAAGAAGAGTTGAGTTGAGGCCTGGCGCATATTTCGAAACGGCTGACGGGATCGATGATGTGAAGACCGTCTTCGACACAGCCGCGAAGATTGCGCCTCCGAAATATTGAGCAAACAGCACGTAAGCGGACCCAAGAGAGGCATCTTCCGCTGGAAGATTCGTTTGGATTGCTGTCACCAACTTCGATATGTCAGCGCTCCCGTCACACACTCGAGATGGAATGTATCGAGATAAAGAAAATACTCACCAGCTGCATTACGAATCCTCTTCCAGTTCCGAGCAGGATTTGATAGCCTATCCACTGGCCCATCGATGTGTCTGGTCGCATCGTGGACATCAGAGCTGCTCCTGCAACAACTAAGCAGTTTCCCCCAATGACCTCTGGGAGATAATATCCTGTTTTCTGTACAACACTCCCGCAAACAACTCCCGCTATGAGCTGCGAAATGACTGAGGGCAGTATCATAGTCCCGCTTGATATGGGAGATGCACCTTTGACGCCTTGGAACCAAATTGGCAGCCAGTAAGCTGCAGTGAACACGCCGCCAGACTGTACGAATGCAGTGATTCCAATTGCTACGTTAATCCTGTCTTTTGATAGACGCGGCGGAATCAGAGCGGTATCTCCTTGGTAGACGAACCAGCCTACGAGACAAGCGAACATTGCACCGCCGCCACAGAGAAGTCCAATCACTGTTGCTGAGTTCCAAGCGTATTTGTCGCCTCCCCATTCGAGTCCGAGGAGCAACATGATGCAGCCAGACGCAAAACCAAAGAATCCAGCAACGTCGATGGTCATGATTCTCTGGAATACAGTGAGCTCGGTTGTCGTTAATCTGCTCACTGGTAATTTCATGAAGAAACCAAGTACGATGGCAACGAGACCACCCAGAGGTAGATTTCTGGAAGCAGTCAGCGATAAGCAGGCGAAAAGTCATCTTCTCCCAGCAAACTCACATGTAAAAACACCACCTCCAAGAAACGCTAGTCAGTACACCACCTAGTACAGGACCAACAGCTTGGCCGGAAGCAAGACACGCCATACCAATTCCCATCACAAAAGCCCGCCTACTTAGAGGTACGGTTGCCGCAATGATTGTTGTCGTTCCTGTGATCAAACCGCCACTGCCAATACCAGAGATGGCTCTCCCCACGATGATGGCGCTCGATGATTGCGCAGTTCCAGCTACCAGACAGCCAAGTTCGAACATGCCAATGGATCCCAGATACATGATCTTGAGGTTGAATATTCGATACAGAACGCCAGTTAGAGGAGTCATCGCGCAGCTTGATAAGACGTCAATTACGCATGGATCGGTCTGGAAGGGATATTTTGTTACCTTGAGATGAAATATGCTGCTGAATACCACCCCACGTCTTGCACTGTGTTGAATTCCGAAGTAATGGAAGGTATGGCCTGGCATCTGTCAGCATTGGCCGAAGAGTCTGATAGAAGGCAACGCGGACCGTTCCTAAGATCGTTGCGTTCGATGCCACTAATGATACTGCCATTATAAGACACATCATCATGAATATGTGGGCAATACCACGCGAGCGCGCCTCGTCGGGCACATCTGTCGGACCCTGGACAACAGCGACGGCGACGGAGTCATCATCGGCTACAGCACCTGCGCTGATATTTTCCCTTACAGAGGCAGACGTGTCTGTAATAGTGTTTGAAGCTTCGACATCCTGGTTCAAAGCATCGACGACAGCTTTCGAGCCCGGCATATTGGAATCTCAAGCGAGAAAGTAAACACTTCACGTAAGCCTGTGGACCAATGATTCGAACGACGCTGAACTTCTGATCTCGCCGAGTTGCCAAGGGAATGGCGCGTCGAATCTTCTTATACGTGATCAGCGTGGAGTTTCCCACCTCCAAATGTCCGTACATGGCGTTGTAGTAGATGCCCAACTTTGTGAAGTTGGTCAAGACGGAGAGTCGGCAATAGTCCGCGTGGCACCTGAATTTGACCGCTTCCAATCCATTGGTCGCTATCCCGGGCACCCACTCTCGCTTGGAGATGCGGAGTTTTCTATAAAGTCCGATGGCCTCGTCGCGGTTGTGATGACTTCGGCAGGTAACTTGGAGATTTCTCTACTTTCCACTTTCCAGGATCTTACCTTGAGCAGTGAAGATGAGTGTTGCGATACGTAGTGCGGCGAAATGGGGTACGGCTTGTTCTGCTTGTGCATCTGCAAAATCTAGGTGCATTCGATCCACTGATTTGGCCGGGAAATGTGAGAGGTGAGTCTTGTCTGGATTTCTGTTGTTCAGGGAAGAGGTCGGAGATTTTAAAAAAGTCAGTCAGGCGCTCTACTACTGTGTGTTTCTGCCTCAAAAACACATCAGTGATGCCCTTTTCCAATGACCGATGACCATGTCGTGAAACAGCAACAGAACATATAGGACATCAACAAGTACTAATCAAGTCCCTGCTGACGCGCATCTCAAATTCAAGATGCCGAACCTTGCGGAAAGATTGCACATCTCAAGTGCACAAAACCAGGAAGAAGCGGCAATCAAAACCATCGTAAGTCTTTCCCAGCATCACCATCACCAGAGATCCTCCTTCTCAGCTTTCTGCAAAATAACCAGAAATGCCGGTCTGATCAAATGAACGTGTCAAAACAGTCGAACAGCGTTACTGGAAGAAAAGCTCGACAGCCTTGTCGACTTACTGAAAGCCACACCAGAAGGCACTTCTGCGGCCCAGTCCATTCTAGCCAGCCGATCTACAACAAGCACGAGCAAGGAAACAGAAGAATCCAAAAAGGAACACGAACGAGAGAATCGCTCATCCGACACACCGCAGAACGGAGACAGCGAGCTTATCCATGACGACTTTCCGTCCAAATTCACCTCCGTAGCACCTCCAACATGTATTTGTCGAGCACCAGTCCGCAAAGAAGATTCCCATCCAGTCGACACTGACGAGGTTTTACTGTCAATATACATGAACCAGCTTTGCTCATGGTTCCCGTTCGTCATCATTCCACCTGGTACAACAGCTATACAACTCCAGACCTGTCGGCCTTTCCTTCTGAAAGCCATTAGGCTGGTATCCTCGCTTCGAAACATCCACTCGATGTGGGGTCAGCGTAGAGCTATCATGCAATACCTCTCCGAGGCTGTGTTTGTACGCTCTGAGCGCTCGTTGGACCTCTTGCAAGGGATACTTGTACTCTTGGGGTTCTACCACTATCACTGTTTGGTGCATATTCAGTTTAATAATTTGATGCAGTTGGCGATTAGTATTGTGGGGGATATGGATCTGAATCGGGATCCTGGGAGGATCATCAAACAGCAAGTCCTTGCAATCGATCACGATCCGCCAAAAACGAGGACTAATGATGAGAGGAGAGCAGTTGCTGGGGTGTGGTATATGAGCTCCAAGTAAGTACGCCATTGTCTTCGTAACATCTGAGCTAAATTTCGGCAGTGTTGCATTGACTTTCAACAAAGGCCAGTCGGAGAAATATACAAAATATCATGATCAATGTCTCGAAGAACTGGAAAGTGCAGCAGAATACGAATTTGACTTATTGCTTGTGCATCTGGTTCGGATTCAGCATCTTACTCAGAGGATCGTGGACTTCAATAAGCGAGATCAAATACCGGATGAGCTGCCAGGTATCATACAGACATCCGCATCAATTTATCATGCAGCATTTCAGACAGAACTCGAAAGACTTGAATCGATGCTCCACCCAAGCTTGAGTGCAAATTGTAAGTACAAAAGTCAAGCACCAGATGGGAATTTCAACTTACACGAAATCCAGATCTCATTACCACCCACTTCAACACCGCCCAACTCCGACTCTACGAGCCCCTCCTTTACGACACTACTCTCCTCGACGGCACATCCAGATCATATACAACACGCTCCCTCTCAGACCCCACAACTTTCAAGCGGTTCAACGCCTGCCATCGCGCCCTTAAGAAATGGTTCGACCACTGGCTCATCATCCCCGTATGCTCCTACTTCTACATGTCCGAGCCGGTGCCCGCACAATTGCGATACAGCATGGTGATGCTCTCGCAATGGGCTTTGCTCTTCTCTCGGCCTCGTCAAACGTCCTCGGGTACTTCGCTTCGAGGTCAGAGTGTCAAGCGTTCTGAGACTAGTCAGGCTTACAGTTGTGTGATTGGCGAGGAGGAAGATGATATTGATATTTTGAGCATTCTCGATGTCATAGCGACGCGCTTTGAAGCTGCTAAAGTAGAGATGAGCGCTGCGCAGGGTGGGGTTTGGAAGAATGGGATTTGGGATTTGGCGGCGAGGAAGATTAGGATGAAGAGGGGGAGGATTGAGAAGTGGTGGCTAAGTGTGGAGAGCGAGGGCGGAGATGGAGAGTATAGGACTGGGAATGAGGTTGGTGGGGATGTGGGTGTTGGAATTGGAGCTGAACTGGGTGTATTGGATGGTAATGATGGTACGGTGTGGTTTGATGTGCCGTTTGGAGGGGGACTGCAGGATGACTGGTTGTGGGCGACGGATTTGTTTGGTGGGATGGATGAGGTTGTTGGGAGTGCCTTTGACTTTCCCTCCTGTGACCACATAGGCTCAGAATTAACGGGAGGAGTAAGTGAGTAAGCACCCTTGTAATTTGGGTGCAGCTGCTCTATTCATTTGGTAGCTTGTTGCCGCATTAGAAGGCTCGCTTATTCTATGCCGTCTTCATGAGATGCCAATACTACCTCTGAAGATTGTATTCAGCTCCTTGCGATCAACCTATGAGCAACATAAAAGTTCGGAACTTTGGGAAAGGCTTGTCGTTGTATGTAGAAAGCACAAATTGAGGCTTCCGGTGCTCACTCGCAAGCTGTGACCAGCCTCAAGTCCAGGTAATGCAGAACACTTTAAGCACCAAAACATGTTCAGAGCATCGTCAGGACTTCATCAACGGCGTCAAGATGCTCTTTCAAGCATATCATACGAATGAAAAAAAAATCAATTTTCGAGACTCAGCTGAAGAGACTGCATTTTACATGTCTCGTGGGACTTGGACGGGCGCTCGCTTAGCCGAAAATGCCAATTGAGTCTTTCCTTTCATTGAAGCATAGCAAACTTTGTGGCAGGCGTCGCCACTTCGAACGGACTGACATGGCAGATAAAAATGTCCAAGTGTATTGTCAATACTCTCTCCCCATATGGCAAAGGAAGGCATGGGACTGTCGGTGCACATGTTGCTTTCAGTGACTTGCAGCCTGCTGTAGCTTTCTAGTAAGCAGGTCTCTAGAAAGGACGAAAAGCGATGAAAATGAAGGAAATTGAAAGCAGTAAGAGTGTATGTAGAATAATCAACAAACAGTCAAGCGTTCAGACAGCCCGCAGCAAATGTCCTGAATGGCCACCTATCTTGATGACAGGCTGTCCGGCGGTCTACTCTTTAGAGCGATGTCGGACCGTGGGTTTTCCACGGAGCTCTTGATAGCACCTGTAGGCAATTGCCCGGTCCCTTTTATCCAAAGTCCACTCCGAAGATCCGGTATGCCAAAGGTGCAGGAGGCATGTGTTCGGAGTAATCTTACTGGCTATCCCTTGGCTATCTTAGCTCAGCAAAAATTCTTTATCAGATCCTTTTGAAGGCATTGTAGAATGCCCTGTTCCCTGGTCCCCAGTCTTATCAGATCAAATTTGCTTTGCTCTACTTTGCTTCGCGCGCTTACAGCCGCGAGGGCCACTCCGAGACCTTTGACTGACCAGCGCACCGGCTTATGCGGCTTTGGGCATCTCCTGATAGCAAACATGAGAAGGTTTCTTTCACAGCAGTCGTGAAGCAGTTTTTCTAGACGTAATAACCCCACAAAGAGGCTGACTCTTTCCCCAGAGATTGATTTCCCCTTCCATGACTATGGGATTCCAGATATGCGGTGTTGAACGGAGAATCGCATGTTGAAAGAGCAGGTGTCGTACGAGAATTCATGCCATTATGACGCAGAATCCAGCGGCTTATTGTTTCCCCAGGTCTCTTGTGTCCATTCGTGGCTGGAGGGATCTGACAGATCTGGCAAATAGATTGCCCCTGCAAGGTTAAATATCTTTATCGTCTGCATTGCCCTGCTGCATAGCTCCGAGGAGACCTTGCATTGCCTGAAATGCCACAGCAAAGGAGAGAGAGGTTGCGAGACCGCAACTCCGCATCTCCATCAAAGAGGCAGGCTGTAATGGATTTCTTGTTGATATTCAATGTTGATGGAAGGACTTTGTTAGCGATGGTAGTACTAATTGGTGTGGTCTCGCCCTCGTCCGATGTGTAATTTGAAATACATGAATGGTACTTGTGGTAGGGTACGGCTCTTGATCGGACCAGCGCAAGGCCTAAGAGAGTCCGGTGTTGATCAACGTCGTGAATCTTGGTGATCTAAAATTTCTGGTGTTGTTTTTGCCTCGGCGAAGTCTGCTCTCCTCTCCTCTCGTCGCCCTCGCCTCTCTTCTCCGGGCACTGCACTTCGCTTCTCCACCGCCCACGCCTATGCCCATGCCCAGCCAGCCATTCGAGGCTACGCACCCCTGTCACCTCGAGTTGATTTTCTACAGTCCAAAAGACCAAAGCATCATCGACAAACATCGACGCCCTCTCTGCTTCCTCTCACCATTACCAGCACCACCCACCTCAAAACACCTTTCCCCTTACCTTAGTTTCATTACGACCGTCTAAACAAGACGTCTACCTTGAGGACTTCCCACTGCACCCGGTGTAATCGACATCCTGGCTCTGCAATCGACGGCGTACGGAGGAGGATCTGTGGTTGTGGCCGCCCCAATGGCCCAACCAGATGCAGAGCCAGTAGATGAGTATGAGTACGTGCAACCGCAAGACTCGCACTATGTCTTTTCTCCCCCGAATGTACAGATCGCTAACACTGTATCTGTAGCTATGAGGGCCTGCCACCCAACTTCTCGCTGCTCCAGAACATGGCTGCGGGCGCTTTTGCTGGCATAGCTGTGAGCCGCTCCGATATCTGCCCCAGGGGCCGTAGAGAGTTCGCGGACTGACATTAGCGTAGGAACACACGGTTATGTACCCGATTGATGCTATCAAGGTGCGCAATATTTTCTGGGTGGTTTGATGACGTCCAGATATTAACTGACAGCTGCGCAGACCCGAATGCAGATCCTCAACCCAACACCGTCCGCAGTCTACAATGGAATGATCCAAGGAGGTTACCGAATAGCTACGGGCGAGGGATTCCTCAGTTTATGGAGAGGAATGTCCAGTGTGGTGGTCGGAGCTGGTATGTACATTTGCGTGGCTAGGAGGCGATAATCACTAATATCCGGATAGGTCCTGCCCATGCGGTCTATTTCGCTACCTACGAAGCAGTGAAGCATGTTATGGGGGGCAATCAAGCAGGCGTTCATCATCCTCTTGCAGCAGGTATGTTTGCTTTTGTTTCCTAACTTGCTTTGGCACCTGCTAATTCTATCTAGCTACAAGCGGAGCTTGCGCAACCATTGCCAGTGATGCTCTGATGAATCCTTTTGATGGTATGGATAATTCTGTCTCTCGATACATCGTGTACTGATCCCCTGCAGTCATCAAGCAGCGCATGCAAATCCACAACTCGAGCAAAATGTACAAATCGATGTTCGATTGCGCCAGATATGTCTACCGAAGCGAAGGTGTCTCGGCATTCTATGTGTCGTACCCCACCACCCTCTCGATGACCGTCCCCTTTACCGCATTACAATTTCTTGCGTACGAGTCGATTTCGACTGCGATGAATCCTTCGAAGACCTACGACCCATTGACACATTGTTCTGCAGGTGCTGTGGCTGGTGGATTTGCGGCTGCGCTGACAACCCCAATGGATGTGGTCAAGACAATGTTGCAGACGAGAGGAACCGCCAACGATCCGGAGTTAAGAAATGTCAATGGGTTTATGGAAGGTGTCCGGTTGCTGAACCGGAGAGAGGGCTTCAGAGGATTCTTCAAGGGTGTCAAGCCGCGCGTTGTGACTACGATGCCCAGTACGGCCATTTGTTGGTCGGCTTATGAGGCCTGCAAGTGAGTTTACCGATATCTCCGCTAGACGGATAAAATACTAACAGGTACAGGGCATACTTCATCAAGCAGAACGATGTAGTCGTCTAATCGACCAAGCAATAACGACGAAACGTGGTGCGCGATCGCCATCTCACCTCAGCGTACGCCAAAAATTTCCCCACATAATACATACCTTATGGATTGCAAGCCCGCCTTGCGCTCCTTGTGCTCTTGTCGACAATTCCAAGCCCGTTTTTCCAGGATAGAATGGCATCGCTTGCATACCCGATCTCGATCAGCCCAAACCCCATCGATCCACCTCTCACGATTGAAAGAAGGCATCTTGCGAAAGAACGACTCCCCAAAAGCATGCACTACGACCTACCTGTACATATTTTTCTCCATCTACTAGATCCCGTTCTCTGTCCGCCGAGTCCTGGCAGGGAGCTTTGTTTTTAATCATTTCTCTTATTGCGCTTTTCCACTGGTTCACGAACGATGCACTGCACTGTTTGCGCGGTGCCAGGGTTCAATGGCGTTGTCTGTTTTTCCTGTGCTTGCGAGCTAGCATTTGGGGGGTTTGGCGTGGGCTGTGAAGCGAAGTGCAGTGGTTAGACGAAAATGCGATGCTGGGATTGGTATGGAAGGAGGGAGAGACGGGGGCTCGATGATGGATGGATGGATGAAGAGATTTGTACTTATATGATGAGGTGGCAGTGAGGATCATAGTTCTCATACTATGGTTTCTGCTGACCTTGAATGAAAAGATCCGAAATCTACTTGCGGAACTATATCTGCATATTCTGAAGTGACAGTGGCATCGCGGCGACAGCCGCTCAAGTGAGCATGGCAATACCTAGGTGCTGGTCGGGAGAATAGATGAGGAACAGTAACCAGGTGGCTAGTCTTGGCAGAGACTCATCGCTTCCTTGCACGATCCAGACTCGTTAATATCGAATTGCCAAGTTCCCCTTCTTTCTAACAGCAGTGATGACTTTCATCCAAAGTCCAGACTATATTCCTTATCCCAACTCTGCACCACACCACTCCACCCCATCCGTAATCTAGCATTTACAAAAACAACATCTCAAAAGACCGCTCCCCAGAAATCTGCCCTGAAAACTCTAGACTCCAGAATCCAGATCCCAGGTCCCAGGTCCTCGACCACATCCAGTTGCAACGTAAGTCTGGAACTCATCACACCTATATATATGAGGTTTCTTAAGACTTGGAAAAGAAAAAGGTCTTTGCCATGACTTTCATTCGAGAATACAGCCCGTGCCTCATCTCACCTCGATTTGTTCAGCTCAGCACGACATCGGAACGGGAACTGGCACTTCATCATCATCGATACCAACCTCCTTGATAGCCCAGCATAACGCCTTTCTCCATTTCCTAGCATCGCCCTGCTCATCGAGGTGAGCAAGTACAGCGCGGAGACGTTGAGCGCGGTTGGTGAAATACCATCTGTGAGGGGTAAATACGTTAGCACATAAACATTGCATAGTTCTTGAGAGGAGCATTGGAGGGCTAAAATGCGAAGAGGCTCAAACGGAAAAGTGACCACCCACCGACTCTCAACCATCTTTAACAACACACAATAAAACCCCAACAGCACAAGCGCACCCTCGTGTTTCCTCGCAAGCATATCCAGATACGCCTCCGAGATAGCCATCGGCCACACACGCAACGCATCCCATGTCGAGAACGCCTTACCCAGGATATCGCGGTACCGGAAAGCGAGATCGAGTTCACGGGCGGAAGAGATGTAAGTGGTGATTTCGTGCTCCGTCCACGTTCTCGTACGTTTATCCACAAAATCATCTGAGACCGAGTTTGAACTACAGCCACCATCCGAATATTTCGATCCGCTGGGAATAAGCGAGAGTAGGTGCGCGAGCAGAGGAGGCGGTGTCCCATCCGGCACTTGGATTGGAATCTCCCATTGCTCGGCGAGCGCTGAGACGGGTCCTAGTTCGAGGTAATCCCAGATGTCGCAGAGGATGGAGCAGCCGGAGCGGATGAGGTAGAGCCAGGGTGGGAGGACGCTGTCGCCTTCTTGGGAGTTGGAGGAGCCGTTGATGGTGTGGATTGGTATGGGTGGTGCGGAGGGAGATACGATCAATAGTTGGTCGGTTTTGTTGTTATTGTCGTTGGAGGTTTGGGTGGATGTTGCGAAGGAGATTATGATGAGGAGGTGGGCGAAGGCGAGGACGGCGTCGCAGTTTTGGGGTGTGACGTTGAGCATGGTTTGTCGGAAGAGGGGCATGGCCGTGTCTTGGTGTTGGGAGGAGAGGAGGTTGAGGTGGGTGGTTAGGGGGAAGTTGGGATTCAAGTGGGCGAGATGAAGGGCGGAGCAGGAGAGAATGCCATCTGTCGATGGACAAAGACGTACATCAGTATCTGATTGTGGGTATGCTATCCGAGAGGAAGGGCTTTAAGTGAAGGGGATAACTGGAAGGGAGAGAGACAACTAAAGTTTGGAAATGATCCCACTGAAGACTTACGATAGAGGAAGGAGTGGGACTTGGCGAGGTACGGGACATGATTCTCCCACAGAGACTTCGTTGCCGGATTTGTCGAGAGGGTGGATGCTGTGCTTATTATGAAGTGATCAAGGAGTGCTGCATCCGATGTATCGATTGTTGATGAAGGTGTCGGAGATGGAATAGAACTTTCGGGGGTAATCATGCCAGACTATAAGTAGCGTAAACAATTGAGCACATGTAGGTAAGTCACGTCGATCATGCAGTGTTGACAGTGGGCTTGCTTGGGCTGCAGCATATTCCGGGATCAGGGATGAGCATACCTCAAAATTCATGGCATCAGCCATATCGGAATTTATAGCTGCATTCGCTCCACCATCACTCATTCCCTCATTCGTGAAGTACCTCAAAAGGTTCCCTCTGAAGAAGGTCTGGAGCTTGACAGCCTTCCAATCCAGCCCAACCCTTGCGGCAACACCATGAACCGCCAACCAATGACTCTTCATTCTCTTCCCACTAGCACAGAGATGCCCACATTCATCATACGTACACATCAGACCCCCGATTACAGGTAATTCAGGTACAGGAAATACCTTAAGTTTGACCTGCGTCTGTATCACCTGCTCAGGCGTAGCGAGATCAAGGGGCGATACATAGCTCATGAAGGGACGGCGGCGGGCTCGGTGGATCAGATGTATGTCTTTGAGATGCCTGGCAACGGCTGTCGGTTGGATAGCGTATTGACATGTGGTACAAACCAGGGCTTTGTGGTCCGGTAGGTATTGAAGGAGTTGTGATGGAAGAGGGTCTGGTGGTGGTGAGCTGGTGCTGGAGGATGGCATGTTTGTTGATGAAATGGTCGGCTAGGAGGAACAGCACCGTCGATTTCAGGTGTTCATTAACAGAGCGGCGAAGGTGCCCGATGAGACATTTGTTAATGGTTGCGGCGTTCTAGGCTGTACGTTGACGTCCTCGAGGACGCTGGACTCGAAGCGAGGGTATGAACGGGAATATCGGGGATAAACCAACGGTCCTACTACCAAGATACGTGTGTACTGTTCATTGCAATACCGAATCGTCCCGAGACCATGGAAAGGCATGCCGTATAATCATGAGTATTCTGACTTCATTGCCTGGCTGGGGTGATTTTCGGGTTGGGTAGGAAAGAGTGAGAAGGGAATCGACGGTGCCGTTCCGTCCAAGCTCTCGCTTGTGCCAACAGGCCGCCGCTGATGCTGGGCGCCCCCTACCAGCAATCCCTTCCATTCCCCCAACGAAACCAGCTGGATCGTAACATATCGCGCCAACCAAAAGCCCTTGTGTGTATGCGCCACTACCACAGGCGACAGGGTGATGGAACAGCACGTCGATTTGCCCTATCGTTATTCGTCAGCATCTAATCTACTGCCTTGAACCAGGGGCAATCTGGGGCAGAACGACGGGTGCCGTTCCAGTGGCAGATCTGAGATCTGGGATTAGTCACTACTGAAAACAACAACATCGACATCAGGGTGCGTATTGAATACGCTGATGGAAGTCCCATCCCGTGAAGAGCTACGCAATCTCCTGCAGCAAGGTGAGGAGGTTGGCTTCTGATTGGCTCTTTCGGGATTTCTGTCATGGGTGTTGCATCGTTCCTATGTTCTTGGCGTCTTCGACGACTTATCTCCAATTCCAAAGTCCGCTTGGTTCGATCTCTTGTCCATTCCATTAAGTTCTTATCTACAGTGCTTCAATTTGGTTCAGATTGTTTTGCTTAAGTATGCGAGCGTCTCCCGCACTTCTCCTCTTCATTCCTCTTCAAGTCTCGCATTCAACAGTTCAAACACCAGACAATCCAACAAATCAATCATCATGTCCTACACATCCACCATCATAGTTACAGGCGGTACATCCGGTCTAGGATATAATGCTTCACTTATCCTCGCTCAACAGAACCCCGACTCGCTCATCATTGTTTCCTCTCGCAAAGACTCTCCTACATCCGCTTCCTCCATCAATAAAACCCTCAACCAGAAAAACGCCGTCTTTGTTCCTCTCGACCTCGCAAACCTCTCAAACGTTAGAGCATTTGCTTCAACATTCTCCCAAAACAAGTACCCTCCAATCAAAGCCCTACTCTTGAACGCCGCTTTGCAATTCCCGGAGGGACTACACTTTACCGACGACGGGATCGAGAAGACCTTCGGCATTACGCATGTCGGCCACGCACTTCTCTACCATCTCCTCACGCCACACTTCGCAGACAACGCACGCGTCGTCATTACCGCCAGTGGAACTCACGACCCAGCGCAGAAAACAGGTCTGCCCGACGCAGTCTACATCTCTGCAGAAATGCTCGCCCATCCCACCGGCGAATGGGCAACCATGAAAAACGGGCTCCAGCGATACGCAACGAGTAAACTGACCAACATCCTGTGGACGTATGCTCTCCATCGTCACCTCGAGAACTCGAACTCAGCTTCAAACTCGGCTCAGAGCCCGAGCAAGAAGATCACCATCAACGCTATGGATCCCGGTCTCATGCCTGGCACATCTCTAGCAAGAGATTGGAAGATCTACAATTACATCCCGAGCTTCGTCTGGTTCAAAATCATTCCTTTGCTGATTCCGTTGGCGAGGAAATTGGTCAATCCTAACATCCATTCGCCGAAGGAGTCGGGTGCTGCGCTGGCGAAGCTGGCGACGGGTAGCGAGTTTGAGGGCGTGTCAGGGAAGTATTTTGAGGGGAACAGGGAGATTCAGAGTAGTGTTGATAGTTACAAGGTTGAGTTTCAGGAGGATCTGTGGAGGTGGACGTTGGAGAATGTTTCGAATGGAGAGGAGGAGAGGGCGAAGTTTGATGTTGGGAGATGAACGGGGATAAGATGGAGTCTCCGAGTGTAAAGTAGAGCTTCGTATGTAACATTATTGACATTGCTTTCATTGACAAACTAGCTTTCTTTTATCGTAAATAAGCCATGGAAATAATAAGTGACGTTCCGCGACACCTGACTGCCCAATTCCTCGTGGCATACTAGCAAGCTATCTGACTTCCTCCTTGTTGTAATAAATAAGCGAAATCCTATCACAAATCCAGTAGAAGTGTAGCTTAGAGTTCCGAATCACCTTGGCTGGTAATGGCATAGAACTTTTGAACAATCATTAAATTGCTGTGCTGATTAAACCTCTGGTAGGCAATAGTAATTGTAGAAGCTCAGATTGGTCAGTAACATGCGGTTCGATCTCAGTCCAAATGTGCGGGGGACTTGCACCCAAGATCATCTAACTTTAGCTCACGCCTCTACGGATCGTTTCTGCTCACCCCTCTGCTCTGTTCGTCGCTTCTGCTCCCCTTCTCGCTCATCTCTCTGTCCACCTTTATAGCTCTCGTTCTTCAAGAAGTCAGAAAGTCGTATTTGAAAGTAGACATTGATTGTTCGTGCGTCGAGGAAACTTCGCAATACGATCCCACGTTCTTTGTGCTTGTAGACTCTATCTCTAATATATTGACTCCCAAACTACCCTTCAACTCTCGATTCGGCTCATCTGTTTCTATCGCTCCTCATCGTGATCTCGACGTCAAAGTTTTTCCCATTCCATGTCGTTCAGACCTCGAATCTTTCTTCTGAAAGCCTGACTCTCGATAACAAACCTGTCTGTAATCTATCCCTTGTTAGATGTCGTTCTGATTTCGATAGCATTATTCACTTTCCAGTGGCGCCAACCCGACTGGCGAGTTCCCGTGAATCAGTCGACCAGCAGAAATCTTGTGTCGTATTCGAAACTTTGGTAGTGATCACTCAATCATCACAATCACCCCACCAAGCTTTCAAATCCTCCCTCCTCCAACTCGTTACCCAGCCCGTCTCACGCTCGATTCTTTCCAATATATTCAGGATGGCTTTGTGTTCGCTAGGGTGGCTCATGACTTTTCCAGCTATCCATATTGGCTGGATGGAATTTGTCCATGCGCCGCTGGATTTGTTAGTGCTGTGTTGGAGGCTGGGGAGAGCTGACTTACTGGTGCGTGTTGGATTCGGAGATGGCGCAGATTTGTCGGGCGTGCCAGAATGTTGATTTCTAGAAGATGGGGTTGTTAGCGGAGTGCGTAATTGGCACTGAGGAGCCCGCTTTGTGAAGTAACAATGTGAGGTTTTGATGAATTGACATGGTCAAATTAAGTAAATGGGGCAGTAGATCATTTATAAATGTGAACAAGATAATAGTCTGAGATAGATGTCAAATTGAACCAGATTATTATCTGAACCAAATAAGCGAGATGGTGAAGTAGATATGAAAGCGAATAAGATGATAGTCTAAGGTAAATCGAATCAAATCAGATTATTAACTGAACCAAATAAGGAAGGTAGTAAATAAATCATAAAATCGAACAAGGTGATAGTCTAAGTTAGATATCAAAATGAACCAGATCATTATCTGGAACAAATGAGAAAGTAAGAGAAAGCTGGCTCACTAGTTTTCGTGGAAGCTGAATATTGGCTGGTCTTTCTTGCAGCATCAACAACATTGCCGTGTGGTACAGCTGATTACCAGACACTAAGGTTGTCAGTCCAGTCCACAACCCAAAAAGCAATTTAACATCAGTCTCACCTGCAGGTCCATTTCCATATAACACAGTTGGAAAAGGGCGATATGCCTCGCTTTCTTGAAGTGAGATAGTCAAAATTGGTTTCATCTCTTCTGGTCGTTCCGTGTGCCAGTCTTCGAGGAGGTTCACAAGCTCAATCCATCGGCTCTTGCGGCTATCTATCGCCCAAACTTCGCAGTCTTTCAGATATGCGACGCAATTGGCGCACAGGAAGACTGCATAATTGGCGTATGTATCGAATCCATTGGCAGGATTTCTGAAGAGCTTGATATCTGTTGAAAAGTCCACATTTGATGCCCATCGAGCTACGGGAATCAGTGTGATATCCTGCGATATCAAAGCGCCGCAAAGATCTAAAACTGTCAGACAACTTCTGAGAATGAAGGATAGAGTGCATTACCCATGCGAGCAAAACACCAGAAAAGGGCTTCTTCGACTCCGCCAACGAATCCATTAATCCCAACAGCTTCTAGTAGATTTGCACATCCTTCCAAATGCCTCCTCCACTCCTTGGGAGAACCTGGTGACCGTCAGAACAGGCATCTCTTGGCATATCACGACTCACAGCTCATCATTTCCAGAACGCATAATATCACACATGATGCTATCACAGCAGTGCCTTTACTCTGCAGCTCAGGAAGCAGAAGATGAATTGCTTCTTGATACAAGGCCAAGCTCTCCGACGAAGATTTGGAATTTTCTTTCATTTCGATCTGCCGAGCCGATAAAGCCAATATCGAGTTACGAAGATGGGCCGTTTTCCTCGCCATCATAGGTATTTTGTGCTCAAAGTGCCGGTTGTTGTCAAATTTGTCGAGCTGGGCTTTAGTCAGTATGGTGCGGGGCTACTGTATGGCGGGGTGAAACTTACCCAGGGTGCGAGCTCGTTGATCCAAGCTTTCCATAACACATATTCTCGCTGTGGTGTGATTTCAAGAGATCTGGAGCTTCCATTTGATTCGGGGTCGACTTCTGTCCCTTCGCCTCTTGATACCAATCTCTTCGGGAAAGTTTGATCTGGTACTTGGAATTCTGGAGTACCTGCACGGGTTGGGCAGTTTGATTGAGCTGTGAAGATCAAATGGTCTCTCAAAGTCGAATGAAATTCTTGAAATACCGATCCCGGTAAGAAGATCCCGTCTTGCTGGTCATCAAAGATCTCATGGTCGACCATCTCTGCTTGACCGACATTCGTGAGAATGGTTCGGTCGCTAGGAGGGCCCATTAGCACTTGAGACATAGTGTTTGGGGGTTTCGACTGCTGTAAGTACCGAAGAGCCAACAGATCAGCAGCTGCATCTTCTGGTCGATTTCGACTGTTTGGTGATGCATGATTGGGAGTCAGCCCATCTGTTGACGTATGATACTGGCTCGTTCCGGGATAGATCTGACTGTCAGAGCTTCGATGGGAGTATATCTGAGATGCACTCCTTGGACTTGGATGTGCATAGCGCCCATTTTCCGCTCCCAATGAATTGTCGTCTGGAAACGAGACAGTCACAGAATCGGGAGTATTGAACGGTGGAGATTCCGACTGCCATTGAGAGTAGTGAAGATGGCTCTCTTCTCTCGATGGCGCTGGAGAGCCACCCCCTCCTTGATATGTGGTACTGTGAGGGCTGTCGAGATTGGCAAGCGCCTCTGACTCTCTGCGATCTTGGGTCAAGGAGGCTTCTGTCGGGTTGCCTTGCTCGAACTTCGATGTCACATCTACTATCTACATATCAATTAGTCAGATCGCCTGCTACTTGGCCTCGGAATCACCTTGAAATGTCGAGCTCTTTTCCTTGATCCTTCACGCATCGAAGGATGCTCCGAACCAATCTGCGTTGCATTGTCCGTTCGAAACTGTATCTTCATTCCCCATTCACATTTCTCTCCTCTCTCGTGACAATTCGCGCATTCTGGCCGAAGCTCATCGCCTATAATCTAGGCATTAGCCCAGCCTGGCAGTCTAGCGGCGTAGGGTGGAGGCTTCTACATTTTCTTCGTCGACGACGGCACACGAGGCAACCCGATCTCGTCCGCGTCTTCTTGGTCGATGAAGCTACGACAGATCCTCTTGGAGTTGAAGATGAGAGCTCATCGCTGCCATTCATAGTATAGATAGAATCGGATTTGGGGAAGAGATGAATTATTCATTGGCAATTTTGGTCGAGGGTGGAGACCAGGGCGTGGTCGAAGGTCCTGCGTCCACCAGTTCAAGCAATTGAACCTTACATAAGCTCTGTATTTCCTGAATTGGAGATTAGAAGCGCAGTTAGTGCAAAACTTAGTGCTGGATCTTGGTAAGAGTGGGCTGTGGGGACCGGGGTTCTTTTGAGAAGAGGGTGGCGGGGAAAGGTGCTCAGCTAAGAACGCCAACGTCCTCGGCTACTAAAAGCCCGACTAAGGACAATTTCATACATGCTCAAGTTGATTCGATCTACGCTCTCAAGGACGAAGACTCTGCTCTTCTCAAAGGGAGGAATACGAATCCCGAGGCTTGAACACAACAGTAATGTGATCAGTGTTCGCCGCACAATCAGATCACGATCGTGCGGGAGTTACTGTAATACAAGTGCATTTCATTTTCCAGCATATCTTCCCAGGCATCTCGATCAACCTTATGCTACAGCAAGAGCCTTTCAATGTTGCCTGTCCTCGGTGCGACATGACTCTCCTGGAGGCCCAGCAATCGGCCTATCATACTACTTGCAATTACAAAGAGTCCTTGGAAACATCCTTGCCGTCCACATGTTGAACATCCGTCTTCTCACTAAAATTTTCTCGAAGATCATCTTTTGGCAATTCAGAGGCGTTCATGGATCCTTTCCAATGCAACAAGACTTTCTCGCCAGTGAAGAGCTCATCTATCTGCTCCAGAGACAAGTTCTTGGTCTCAGGATAGAAGAAGTATATGAGTGGAAGGAAGCAAGCATTGAAAACTGTGTGTTCTGTTAGTGGTAACACCAGAAACCTCCGGACATGTGGTAACCTACTTGCAAAGTATATGTAGGTCTTCCACTTTATGCTGTTGATACTCACAGGTGTGATCTCAACGACTAGGAAAGTGAAGATCCAGTTGGATGCACTCGCGAGAGATGCCGCAGGAGTTCGGATTGCGAGAGGTGCGTACTCGGCGGGCACTGAAATAGTCAGAATCGTCAGAAGAATTTGCACTGGCGAACTTACGAAGCCAAGGAATAGCCAGCAAGCCAACTGCGAAGAAGAAGTTGAAGAGGAAGAGCATGACGGTTGCGACGTATCCGGCGCTCGTCGATCCATTGGAGACTGTACCAGCCAGAATCGCCATGCATGCTGCCTGTCCTGCTGCGGCGAACAGCATGAGCTTTCTTCGGCCAAGACTAGAGACGTCAGCAATTGAGTATTTCCTTGAGCCTAGGTTGATTTACCGGTCAATCAACCAAATTGGTATCAGAGACGACAGGAAATAGGCGACTCCGTTGAAACCAGATATCAGCAAAGACAGACTGTGCGATAATCCGACCGATGTTTCGAAGATAACGGGAGCATACTAGATGTTGTCAGTCAAAGATAGCACTTTGAAATTGGGGCTTCGGGGGGTTTACATAAGTTATCAGGTTGATACCACTGAGTTGTTGCATAAACTGGCTGCCAATACCGAGCAGAGTTCTGTGCAGGAATCGTTGGGGACCATTCTTCATGATTGCTCTCTTGCCACCAGCGCCCTCTGCAGCAGCTCGCTCTTCATAAATTGCGTGCTGAATCTCTACCATTTGCTTCTGTACCTTAGGGTCTATAGCTTCGATGGATTTGGCGTCAAGTTCGAGAGCCCAGAGGATGTGTCTCGCTTCCTCGTGTTTGTCGTGTGCAAGAAGCCATCGAGGACTTTCTGGGAGGACAATAATACCCGCGAATGTGATGACAGCGAATACAATTTGCAGAGCAAGTGGTACTCGGAATTGCGCAGCACTATTGACAAAACTGAAGCCGTAGTCAACCCAGTATGCCATCATGACACCACTTGAAGAGGTCAGTAAAATACCCAATGACTTTGCAAGACTTGGATATCCACTCACAAGATATTGATTGCGAGCTCCACAGCCAATCCTTTCCCTCTCTTGTGTGCCTTCATCATCTCGGCGTGCCAGACTGGAATTGTGCTCGTGTTCATTCCATTCCCAAGCCCAGCCACAATTCGGCCAACAATCATTTGAGGGATGGTATTGGCAGAAGCCTGGAGGGCGGCACCGATCGAGAGGACAATACAGCCAAGCATTATACACTTTCGTCGACCCAGTTTTTCACCAAAGAGGAAGCAGAATATGGAACCGAAGAAGCAGCCCTACAGCGATTAATGTCAAGAAGTAGAATTGGTGTCCGGGCATCTTACAATTTCGTAGATGGCAACCCTAACAGCGTTAGCACAATGTCTGCAAATAAATTGAGGACTTGACTTACACGGTTCCCTGAAGTGACGAGCTACCAGTACCCGTGGACGTGGTGTCGATTTCTGGGAATTGACGGGTGAAAGCAGCTCCTGTGAGGAGTCCACTCATCACACCTTGATCATATCCAAATCTTAAAAGGTGGTCAGCATTCGGTACTCTGAACAATGGAATCTAGTATCACTAACAGGAGGAAACCACTTCCAGCAGTAGCCGTGATAGCCCAATTGAGGGGAGCACCAGTGAGAATCGTCATCTTCGCGAAATATCTGTCGTAGGACGTGTACTTCAAAACCACAGGAGAATATGCATTCAGAATCAATCTGCAAGTATGAATACAAACTCAAACTCGTGGCAATACGAAGATCTTATACATTTCTCCATCCTCGATGACTCGGTATCATTTCAGCTCCCAATTCCAACTTTTGCGGAGTCCCATCTGGGGCCCCCATGCCTTCATCGCAAGCGAGCCCGCAAACTTGCAACATGTTTGTGGAGAAAAGTTTTGTTCCTTGTCTTGCGAGTCATGGAGATGATGCAAGATGCCCAGAGAGGAATATTTAGGCACCTACGCGAGCAGAAATATCCTCCCGCATCCCACTTTTGAGCAATCTGAAGACCCGCCATGAGCCGATGTTCTGTTCCGGAAAACCCCCCAGCCGTGTCGCGAATCCTGCCGAGAGAGCAACCTCATCAACTATTTTGTCCCTATATAGCAATCAAAAAACTTACGGAAACTCGATAGATGCTTTGATGTATTCTGACTTATTCTTTGTATTATGACGCAGTATAGAAGATGCGGAAAGGGCGCTGAAAGATGGGAGGTGCCGATGTGCTTATTATCTCGATTATTTGCCAGGTCCAGGTTTGTTAATCTGCTATATATACACTTTGTTCTTATTCTATACCAAGACAAGACTTGTTTAAATCAAAAGCCATCTAAATTTCATCTAGTTTCTATCAAATTCTCATGTTGACAAACATCAAATGCTCTTTGAATGCTCTCTAAATTATGTCAAATCCTAATGTTGACAAACACGAATTATGCCGATGCACAATGTCCCCCATCTACCCTGAGGTCAGCGCCAGTCATCCACGAGCTGCCATCAGCGAGTAAGAAAACAGCAGGAGCCTTGAAATCTTCAGGTACACCAAGCCTGCCAAGTAAAGCACCTGCCATCCATGTCTTCTCGACTTCTGGTTCTGCAAGTAGAAGCGCATCTGTCATCGCTGTCCGTATGTACTGCAAATTGTCAGTGACATGTGAGTGCGACATGTTGGACGAGAAAGCATACCCCTGGAGACAATGTGTTCACTCTGATGCCATGAGCCCCCCATTCCTGAGCAACCGACCTGCACATCTGTTGTACAGCTGCCTTGGAAGTATTGTAAGCCGTACACGTCAAGCCCTGCAGCTTTCTGTCAGAACGTTCTGATGTTGTCCAATTTACCCAAACTTACCCTATTGGCGACTTGACCTGACATCGAAGCTATCATCACCACACTTCCTTTTGTCCCCTCCTTCATAAATACCCTTGCTGAATGCTTGATTGTCAAAAATGTCCCCGTCACATTGACATCCATCATTCGTCTGAAGCCATCGACAGGATACTCGACGGCTGGTATTTTCTGTTGGATGCCAGCACAGGCGATGGTACCCATCAGCGGCGCACCAATTTTGGAACCAGTATCAGCGATCAGGTCCAAGGTCGCGGCAACTTCGTCTTCGAGAATGATATCACATCGGTGGTATGTTACGGTGAGGTTCGAGGACTTTGCGATCGCTTGTAGAGATGCCCATTCAAGCTCGGAGGGCGCGGACAGGATATCGATACATGCTACATGGCCTCCAGCCTCGAGAACTGCCGCTGCGAGAGTTATTCCAAGGCCTCTTCCTGCTCCCGTTATTGCTATCGTGCGACCTGCGAGAGAAAACAGAGGATTCGTGGGGTACGGAACATGGGAGGCTATAGCGATTGGCTCTGCTATGCTACCCATCTTGGAGTTGTGAGAAGGGAGTCGAAGATCTGAAGACTTGAAGGTAGAATGAGTGATGTTTGGATATTTGAGAACAAATCGTCAAGGGAGGAAGGAAAGCACGACGGGAGTCGAGCTTAACCGACGAGAAATACTACAAGGAGCGACTGAGAAAACGAGAAACCACATTTCGGGAAAAATACTGGGGCAAATCTATCACGATTCAAGTAGCTGTATGTCCCGTACTCAATGGGATCACAAAGTGTCAAGGATTCCTCGGAGGAGGAGCCTATGACTTCCTGTTAATTCAACCTGTGAATTCCAGATTCTGGAGCTTGTTTTGAAAACGACAGGGGCTCGCTTAGATGGAGAAAATAGAGGGGTTGGATGCGGGGTTACTAAAAGAAGAAGTCGCAACCGCCTTGATAGCGTCGCATCTGCACGAATCATGCAAGGGCATCATCAACTTGTCGTCTCGGCCCAAAACTAAATAAATCCCGGGCATCACCTACGAAGTGCTAGCTGCAAGTGCTCGCCCTTTGAGGAAATCTCAAGCGCGAGATGAAGTAATTCGGGAATAATGTTGATGGCACGTACAGTGGCCAAAATATATCTTATCTACCTCGATCGTTCCAGCAATCCATCTTTCAGAGCTTCCTCACAGTTTTGTATCAATTCACTTACTTCTCTCATCATGGCTCCCTCCGCAAACGAAGTCTCGTCGTCTCTGCCTCCGAAATCGAAGAAGCAGCTATCTTCCAACAATGGCATTTCTGACCAGCTTGTCCATGTCGATTTCGAGGATGCAAAGATTCATGATCGCGTCCTGAAGACTTTCAGATGCTTGATTGCAGATCTCTGCGAGCAATTCAAGGGCGGTCACCCTGGAAGTGCTATGGGTATGGCCGCAATTGGTGTCGCTCTGTGGAAATATGTCATGGAGTACACACCGGAGAATCCACATTACTTCAATCGGGATAGATTTGTTCTTTCCAATGGTAGGAATCAGTTTTCCACCCATCCATGATTGATATCTCATTGCTAACTCTAGAAGGTCACACATGTCTTTTTCAGTACACGTTTTTACATCTTGTCGGGTACAAGAATATGACTTTCGAACAACTCAAATCCTACCACTCTGCGAGAACGGACTCCATCTGCCCTGGACATCCCGAGATTGAGCACGAAGGAATCGAGGTTACGACAGGACCTTTGGGTCAAGGGATCGCAAATGCAGTGGGATTGGCGATGGCTACGAAGCATCTTGCAGCTACATACAACAGACCGAACTATCCAGTCGTGGACAACATGACATGGTGCATGATTGGAGATGCGTGCTTGCAGGAGGGAGTTGCGCTGGAAGCAATTTCTTTGGCAGGCCACTGGAAGCTCAACAACTTGGTGGTCATCTACGACAACAATCAGATCACCTGCGATGGATCTGTAGATCTCTGCAATAACGAAGATGTCAACGTCAAGATGGTCGCTTCTGGATGGAGTGTCATTGATGTTGAAGACGGCAATTGGGATATTGAAGGGATTGTTCGAGCACTCATCGCTGCAAGGAGTAGCAAGGATAAACCCACATTTATCAATATTCGGACCGTGATTGGCATCGGGAGCAAAGCGGCTGGTAATGCGACGACGCATGGAGCAGCTCTTGGAGCAGAAGACGTGGCCAATATCAAGCGAAGTTTTGGCATGGACGAGTCCAAGCATTTTCAAGTGTCTGATGAGGTCTATGAGTTCTTCCGTGACTCAAAGACCAGGGGGAGAAAGGTTGAGTCAGACTGGAATTATTTGCTAAACTCATATGCAAAAGCCCACCCTGAGCTATACGAGGAATTCGCACTTCGAATGGCCGGAAAGTTGACAGATGACTGGACAAAGTTCGTTCCTGCAAAGGGAGACCTGCCTACAAGCCCGACTCCCTCGAGGAAGTCATCTGGGCTGGTTTGCAACCCCCTCGCGCAGAACATCAAGAACTTCATGGTTGGAACGGCTGATCTATCACCATCTGTGAACATGATCTGGAAAGGAAAGGTCGATTTCCAGCATCCGGATCTGAAAACTTCCTGTGGCATCAATGGAGATTACTCTGGGAGGTACATCCACTGGGGCATCCGTGAGCATGCAATGGCTTCGATATCCAACGGCCTGGCAGCCTTCAACAAAGGAACGATCATTCCTGTCACCTCGTCTTTTTTCATGTTCTATATTTACGCTGCTCCCGGAATCAGAATGGGTGCTCTTCAGCAATTGCAGCAAATTCATATCGCGACGCACGACTCCATCGGCACGGGAGAAGATGGACCGACCCATCAACCCATTGCGTTGGCGAATTTCTACCGTGCCATGCCAAATATATTGTACATTCGGCCTGCTGATAGTGAGGAGACTGCCGGTGCATATATTGCTGCACTGAACGCCGCCAACACGCCCAGCATCATTTCTCTCTCGCGGCAGGCTCTCGAACAATACCCTCAACATTCATCACGGGAAGGCGTTCAGAAAGGAGCCTACGTCTTTATCGAACGAGAGTATGCGGACGTGACTCTCATCGGTATCGGTGCCGAGATGGTGTTTGCGGTCAAGACCGCAAAGCTTCTCGAGGAGAAGTCCGGCCTGAAAGTCCGTGTCGTCAGCTTTCCATGCCAAAGGCTCTTTGACAAACAGCCGTTGGAATATAAACGCCAAGTATTACAGTATAGGAGCAAGGCACCACGAGTTGTGATCGAAGCTTACGCTGTTAATGGATGGGAGAGATATGCTGATGCGGGGTACTCGATGTCTACATTTGGTCACTCGCTGCCTGGAGCAGATGCGTACAAGTATTTTGGATTTGATGAACATGCGATAGCGCCCAAGGTATTGGAGCTGGTTGAAGATGTGAGGAAGCATGGTATCGAGATTTTGCACGGGGAGTTCCGAGACCTGAATGTGAGGACTCATTGAGTTCCATGAGTTTAGCTTTGATTTATTCTGCATTTACTGTAGTAATATGATGATTTGCCGCATACTTGCCTCTGGCGAATAGCGCACATAAAAAGTCTTTTCTTTATTAACTACTTGTGGATTCGCTATTCTTTCAGAAGTCGAAAGGAGGAGAGCAAAAGACCCGCCCAGCCAGAGGCAGAGACTCGCTTACAGTTTGTTTACTTATGCTCACAACTTGTTTCTGCCATAATCTACCCGCAAAGCATTTGAGTGTAAGGTCAAATACGAATATTGTCTTAATCTTAAAGATGACGGTTTTCATACTATCGTGCAGTGCATTAGCGGATTCATTGAAGCAGCAAATTCTGTGTCACGAGATGACGTTGCACGTGACTAAATCAAGCTTTCGGCCCCTGCGCCACCAGAATTATCTCCGTACCTTCCTCATTTCATCTAGCCTCATCGCGTCTTCCAGGTCCATGACGGAGCTGTAGATGACCCGAAGATATTTAAACCATCATCGAACATCTGTATTTACATTGTATCCTATCTCCCCAAGATAGCATTCATTATTGTGCTCATAAACTTCTAACCCCACTATTGGGACCGCAAAACCTTAGTGCTCACTCGAACGACAATGTTGCGTTCCGCCTTAGTGCTCCTGCTGAGCAACTCACATCTCATCTCAGGATCTTCACTCCCCAATAATCAAGCAATCCTTGGTTCCTCACCAGCTGCACCTGAAAACGCCAATGCACATACCCCACACGTAGTCGACCCAGCCGTCCTCTCCGCGCTCTCCACCCACTCCGACCCTGTCGCCGCCCTTCTCTCCCTTCAGCCAGAACTCTCATCTGATCTCTCTCAACCAAGACTCCTACATGTCTCTGGTGAGAAGAAGCCGGAATGGATGACTGAAGGAGATAAATTGCGGTTGAGGAGGAAGGGGAGGAAGTTCGTGGATATTACGGAGCATGAGGAGTTTTATGCTAATCAGGTTGATGCGGAGTCGGGGAAAGCTAGTAAGTGACCTTTGATATTTGATAATTGATAACATGATGGGGTTTCGAGTATAGTGTTGATGTCTTGAAACATAGATCTTCCAGACTTAGTCCATCAGCGCCTCGTCAAGCCTCTCTTCCCTCGTGTCTCCACGGGGAGAATGCATGATGTTCTCAAGCACATGACCAGTTACTACAATCGTTACTATGGAGGCACGACTGGAGCTTTGAGCGCCGAATGGCTGCACGATCATATTGCTCAGGTAAAGAACCACTACTTTCCTGCGACATATACGTGTATTGACATCCTCCTAGATCATCGCGTCCGCTCCATTCGGAACACACATTTCACTCGAGTACTTTACACACTCTTTCCCGCAATCCTCAATCATCGCACGATTTGAGCCAAAGATCCGGAATTTCTCGCATCCATTGACTATCCTCGGCGCGCATCAAGACTCAGCAAACTACCTATTCCCTCTTCTCCCTGCGCCAGGCGCAGATGATGACTGCTCGGGCACAGTCAGTATTCTAGAAGCATTCCGGATCCTAGCCCAGAGCGGCTATGTCCCGAAAAACGGACCAGTAGAATTCCACTGGTATGCAGCTGAAGAAGGCGGATTATTAGGCAGTCAGGCGATTGCGAGGTATAAGAAAGAGTCGGGCGCGACTATCGGGGCAATGATGGAATTTGTGAGTTGTTCCAATCATCTTTGATCTTGCAATGCGAACAGATGTCTAATGAGTAATACAGGACATGACAGCGTTCATCGCCCGCAACGCCACCGAATCAATCGGGTTCATCTCAACATCCGCAGATGAAGCACTTACCAAATGGCTTCTGAAGCTCGCTAAGGAATATATATCGATCCCTGCTGGTATCTACGAACTCTTCCCGTAAGCCTCTCTTCCCTCCGCCACTTCCCGACCCTCTTTCCTTCCTTCCTCAAGACCTCATGTCACACCATGATTTACTGACATTCACGACCCTCAGTGGCGCTGGCTCTGACTACATGTCATACACTCAACTCAAATACCCCGCTGGTTTCGCATCCGAAGGCAACCCACTGTCCGGCGACGGCTTCCCTGGAGAATATGATCCATATGTACATGGCGTTAACGACACCATGGATGTCGATGACAAGACTGGATATTTCTCACTTGATGTAAGTCTTGCCCTCGTAGCATCTCCTCGCTCTCGTTGCAAGCTATCTCCCGTTTCCTCTTTCTACACTTCCGTTGGAAGGGGCGTTGTGCCCAGGACATACTTTTCTGTCTGGGTCATTAGATGATGGGATGATTGCTAACCGTATTTGCGATGCATAGCATATGGCGCGCTTCACCGAGCTAGCACTTGCCTTTACCGTCGAGCAGAGCGGATGGGACAATTCGTGGCGATAGACAGAAAGATCGTGGAGAGGTTTTGCGCAGCGGTGTGTGCCCCTATAGTGACACAATGTATGAGCAGGATAATAGATGTGTGACTTTGAGGTACAGAAATCCTAAAAATATGTACACAGAGAAGGTGGAATGTTGTATAATCTATGTCAGTGTTTGTAAGACTTGCTTGAATCATTCTCCTGTAAAGACTAAAGGGGATCTTTGTGTGAGAATATAGCTCGCGCAGCTTAGTCCGATTCCAACATGTCAACAGACAAGAACTTACTTTCAATACTTACTCATCGAGCAACTTCACAGGTCACGAACTAGAAAAGCTTTGAGGCTCCACACTGGATAATCAAACAATTAAAATATCGAATATGTAATTCGTGCTTTCATTCGATCGTTCATCACTCAAATCAGAACCAGACAATTAGCCTTCCTACTACTTACTGCCTGCTTGCTTCACCTGGCCTCGCCTGCAAAGCACAATAATATAGCGTGCACCTCCAGCCAGCCATCATATAATAAAACACAGTAGTAACCCGAACCAGCCAAAGTCCGCCGGATATCATCGGTAGGTAAACAAAACAAAGCCAAAGCCAAAGCTCAACTAAACTCCTCCGGGGTCAGTCCCAGTCCCAAATCAAAGTCATATCGTCCCATCCAGTCCGCCCGATCCGTCCATCCGCCACCCATCCTACACAAGCCTTCACTCCTTGCGTCCGTCGTCAAATTAACACCTTTGCTTAACCCTATACCTAACAATCGTACACCACCCAGCTGAAGAAAAGAACCTCGTCGTAACGATTGAGTGAAAACCCAGAGCGCTGGTCTACCACCCCTTCTTTCTTGCGAATCGCTTGTTGAGAAGAGCCAAGACTTTCGGCACGTTGAATTGGACGTATTCGAGATCGAGATCCTCTTGGTTGTCCTTCTGCATTTCCAATAGATCATCAAGCTTGAGATCAAGCTCTAGAAGTCCACGATTGCGGCCTGTTGGCTGTTAGCTTATTTCTCGCAGACATTCTGAGTTGTCAAGGGAACATACCTTTGTAGTGTAATGAGATGACAAAAGTCCCTGGCAAAGGACTCGTGAAATTGAAGTAAATGTTAGCTCTCCGATTGTCCGGCACGTTGCTCTTCTGAATGACTCCCTCCTTCTCCAGTGCTTGGTGGGTGAACTTGTATGGACCGAGCACTTGATGTTTTTGTTGTTTCCTCCTCGTGCCTTCACTTTGACTTCGGACGTTGTGAAGATAACTCTTGTAGGTCTCGAGTTGACCGACAAGATAGGTGTTGTGATCACGGATGGTCTTGAAAACCTCTTCGAGCTTCTGCGTCTCCACAACCACACCATCCTTGAGCGAGCCAAGATGCTGAAGCTCCTGCTCAACCTCGTCACGGAGAAGACTGAACTGATCGGACTTGTCAATCACTTGCAACTCCTGCAATTGACTGAGAAGTTCCATCGCACGAATACCCTTGCGTACCATAACTGCATCGTTCCTGGACGTAGCTGCGGCATCTGCAACTCTTTCGAGGCGAAGTGGTCTCCGTGCAACCGCGCTGTTGGTTGGTATTGAACGCATGATCTGGACAAAAGTGGACTTGGCCTCCATGAAGTACACTTCTTCCTGAGTAATGTCAAGTGCAGCTGTGAGGTCATCAATTGCGGTTTCCCACTTGCTGAAGAGTGGCAAGTTGATGGCTCTGTTCTCTTTCCGTGGCAATTGTGCGGGCGCTTGTCCGAGATCGTTCAAAATGACGGCCAAATGAGAGTTCTCATCCTTGTTCAACTCGGCGCTGTGCTTCTCCAACAGGGCGTGAGTAGCATAGACTTCGTTCAGGGTGATAGAAAGCTCCAAATCCTTCTTTGATAGCGCAACATAGTTGTCCATTTCCAGACTCTCGTAGAAGTCCTGTACCTCGCAAAGATCAAGCATGAACTTATTCACACGTTCCTTGTTCTGTTGAATGAATGGCTGGAGCTTGGCCATGTAAGGCTCTTTTGCATAGGAAGGCTTGTTGGCAAGATTCTGGAGCATCTTGGCAATCAAAGTCAGTGTCCGTCTTGGCTTCTCTGCTGGAGTGCCGTCGATGAGCATGTAGGATTTGGGTGTGACGATCGCTGGGTTGATGAAGCGGAGGAAGAAGAATCCACCGATTAAGGTGCAAATGACCTGATCATTGGCATCCGGGTACTTTCGCTTTGTCAGACTCCGAATCTGCTTGCAGATCCATCTGATTCCATATGGGGTTTCTTCTAGTCCATCGATGATCGTCGTAAGGAAGCCGTTCGCAATTTCCATCAGCATAGTCAATCTCGGCTCGATGATCGCCTGAACTTGTGAATTCTCAGCCGCTTGCTCGGCGGTCACTCCTCTCGGTAGGGATGCTGGTAAGCTACCAGTGTCTTCCTCAATCTGCTCGATCATTCGCTCATAAACCTTTAGTGGGTTGATCTCGAGGTCCAGGTCCTTTAATTCGATAAGCCCGTTGATTCGATCAGCCAACACTGTCTTGAGGTAACTCTGTCCAGGCCCACGTCGAGTATATGTGGTCATCATTCGCGAAACAGGGGTATTTGCTCGCAAGAGGGAGGAGTATTCTGGGGTATTGTCGAATTGATAGGTCAACACAGACTATATCTATTAGCGAAAGAAAGGTAGGTAGCATGGAATTTATATACCTGGAACATAGTCAACAAAAGATGCTCTTCACGACTCTCGTATTGATTCCCATAAATGGTGAACATGACGGTCTGTAAGAGTGAATCGATCTCGGCCATTGTGACCAGACGGCAGAGATGTGCAATATGTCGAGGCTCAGACTGTAACAGGAAAAGCAAATTTCCATATTTTTGTGTCTTCTCGTCATTTGGGAAGAAACCTTCTTGTAGATCAGAAGCATCTTCAAGATGGCTCGCGACCTCATTTTGCTGCGCACTGTCAGCCTAGAGTACCCACGTTGGTTGAGCCGCATCCCCTTACCTCTTCCAAAGCCATGCGATTTTGAATCAAGAGGGCAATTCTTGAATCCAGATATCTGACATCCTTCTCTAACACGAAGTTCTTCTTTGATTGGGACGAGATCTTCGATTTGAGGTCGCGGAGGATCTTCTGGGCTGGACAAATAATTAGCACATGAACATCCCACTTCCCGCCGCAATTGTTGCCTACCTTTAGCCAAGTCATCTTCGATTTCTAAGTCTTTCTCATTCGCAGACATCGACATATACAGTGTGGTCATGGAGTACCGTTTTGACTGTCGGACGGACCGACCTCCGTCGTGTGAAGACATCGTGTTCTGGCGTGATACTGGTTGGAAGGAAGAAGAGGAGGCTGTTGACGCCCGCGAAGGGGTCTGAAGCATGACGCTCATTATTGCACTCGCCGAGTGCGAATTTTGTTGAGTTATGCAATTGTTCTCAGGATTTAGGGTGTTCGGTCGTCCAGGTCAAGTTTCGCAGATGCTCGAAGTGTTTGTCTCGCCCAAGAAGAACAAAGAACGAGGAATGTAGTCAACGGCAGTCGGGAGCGCTAGTCAAGTTGAAATTACGGTAATTGGGAGGCTCGAGAATAATTCGAAAGCTTCGACGGACGCAAAAGACGGCAGAGGGGTATTATCGTGCGGTGGTGATATCAGAGTGGGGATGCGATGCTTTTGAGGGAGGAAGACGGCTTGCGTCTTGACTTCGACCAGCGATTTGGATTGGGTGGATTACGAACACAGAATAAGTGATTGCTTCTTCAAATCGAGTTTCGGGACAGGCAGTGGAGGTCTTTTGTGGCGTTGAGGGTCGTTCAAAGGCTGGCGCGATCGTCGCAAAGAGGCCCTAATGTGAATGTTTCTGGTCGGAGAATGATCCAGATTGCGGCGTCTGGCATGAGCTGCAATCAATCGGCGATGATCCAGCGACCCGAGGTAGGAAAAGGAACGACGAGCTGTGCGGGCGGGCGCAACACAAGGGCTGGGTGGGTGGTGATAGTGGTGTCGAGAGAATGGAGGAACGAAGAGTTAAAGAAGAGTGGGTGAGTTGAGGCAGCACCAAGGGAGCTTCGGCTCTTGATTAGGTTGGTTGGCAGTTGGCTGGTTGGGTATGGGTTGGGTTGGGGGTCGGGGGTGACAAAGTTGGCCCTGGGTCTTGGTACAAGCTGGGCTTGGGGCGGGCTTTAGTGATTTGATTATTATTTGACTGTACTGACTGGCCTCTTCTAGAAGAGGATTAAAGGAGGGGATGTGAGCGGATGACAAGCAGGACACGGGAAGAAGAGAGACGGAGGAGAGCAGAGGAGAGAGAGGAGAGGAGAGGAGAGGAGAGGAGAAGAAAGTGATGCAGGGCAGACAGGGCCAGTCTGCCATTCTTGAGCGAAGTGGCTTGGCAGGAGGGGACGTGCTTGCCGAAGACACCACCAAGACACCCAACTTCAAGACCACCAGGCCCCATTTCGAAACATGAAGTGTGCTGGTCAGGGCAGGGCAGGGCAGGGCAGGGCAGGGCAGGGCAGGGCAGGGCAGGGCAGGGCAGGGCAGGCAGGCAGGGTCAACAGGGGCACAGAGTGTGGAGGGGCTTGCTTGCAGATTGGCTGCCGCAGTCAACACTAACCACTTGTTGCCCTGCTACTTATCGGGATTCAAGGGTCGAAGCTGATGGTTGTGGTGGTGGTTGTGTGGTGGTTGTCAGCACCGGATGATTCATTCTCAGGGGATGGGATGTTCTGTTCATGTTTCTATTCTGATACTCTGATACTACCGTGATTGTGGCGATCGAGGGCCTTCATGTCAATTTTGTTTCCACATGCATTTCTCAGTGGAGCAGAATGTCTGCCTTGCCCCTATTCCATTTCCTATCAACACATCTTACATTTATATCTCTTGCCACACAGCAATCTACTGATCGATTAGACGCACTCCATCCTGCAAATTGATAACAGTCTTTGAAAGTCCCACTGCATTAGGGTGAAGTACTGCCGAGCTTATATTTCCTCGTCTTGTATTACTCGAAAGGGCATCAAGCCAACGCAAGGTATGTACCCGCTACTCCGCATCCGTGCTACCTCACGTCCAATTCATCTAATCGATATGACGATGACCTCAAAAAGCTGTAGATTCGACACGAACCACTTACGCACGGCCCTATCCTGTGCACGTGGAGGAAACAGACTCCTCAGTTTCTTGTCTCCGCCATCACGCATCCAGACGGCGCAGTCCACTGAATCCCAGCACTTCATGGCAGGCAAGCCAAAGGAAAGAAACTCTGAGCGAATAAGATCCAGGTAGGACAAGCCAGAGCTTCTGCTAAAGGAAGAAATCTTTTTCGATATCGTCGGCTTCAGCCTTCGTCCGGCCCATCGGTTCCCTAATGCAATTTTTTTCTTTTTCCACTTATCGTTCGTTATCGAAGAAAGACCCATCCAAACGCCTGATAAATCGGATTTAAAGAAATGTCTCCATACTCGAATCCGCTTTGCGAGCTTGTACCTGAACCAAAGCTGATGGGTGCCACGCCGGCTCGAAATATCAAGGAAACCTCCACAACGGCGACTCCGCCAGGCGGTAGAACGGCACTATCAAGATCTAACCCCTCCTCCAAAAGCCTTCAACCATGGTTTGTCCTCCCACCACCATCCTCATTCGGTAAAGTCGAGTCTCTAAGTCCGCAACCTGCCGTCAAGCGAAGCGGTACCCGAAAGCCGTTGGTTGTTCCTGAAAGCAAAAACTCCATGCCGACGGTGCCTGTACCTGGTTTGTTTGTACTTGCGTGGGTTTGAACCTGGCTGTACCTGGAATGTCGAGTATTGCCGTAATACCGTACCTGAAAAAGGAGAGTCATCCGACCCATCCCCTCCCGAAGCAGACACCACAACTTGGCCTCGGCCGGCGAACTCTCCGAAAAGAAACTTCAACACTTGATGTCTCAGCGCCACACAGCGACTAAAACCATGTGGGAGATCGCATTCAGAACATCACTCCGTCCCATCTCCACGATGCTCGATAGGCCATGGATGCAAACGAACGAACCGGCAACGGTTGAGGAATGCATGGGGGTCAGGAATGCAAGGGGTGGAGAATCGAACAAGGGACACAGAGCAGTTTACTTTGCTTTAGCGCCTTGGGGAAGATCTACTTTTCGCTTAGCTTATCCGGCGGTGGCCTCAGCTCAGCGCAGCAGGGGTTCAGAAGGGGAGGGAAGCGATTTGGTGGGAAAGGGGCTGCACTTGGCTCAGAAAGTTGAAGACAATCTTGAAAGCGAGCAATGCGACAATGACAATGACAACATGTCATCGAACGCACGGAACAATCCATAATTTCCACAGAGCCGCGTTGTCACCGTACGCACGGTCGGCGAAGCTCAAACGTCAAATCTCTGTGTTGATCAGCTGCACATCTAGTCAAAAGGATGACGATAAACTTCGAAGACAAGATTACAAGCGCAATCAAACAACGGTAGCAGCAGTCCAAGCAGCGTATATGCCAGAAACTCTACGGAGCATCACTCGACCCCCCACTCGCTCGAGTCCTCGTCTCGTACAGTATCTGCCGTGCTGCAAATCTGTAACTCGCAAAGGTTGCAGGTGAACTACATTATCTCTAAGTAAACAACCCAGCACCAACATAGTACTAGGTATCTTCATTCAGCCTGAAAATCAGCGAGTCAGAGCCCTCCTGTTCCTGCATACAACCGACCCGTTGTACATACATGAATCTGAATCAGAACCCCCATCCTGTATCTGCACCTGTACACACAGTCGTTTTCTATCCTCCCTTACATCCTGCAAAGCACAGCAGGAGGCAAGGCAAGGCAAGGCAAGACGGGAGCGGGAACACCAGAGCCTACGACATCCCCAAGCTCACCTCGCCCACTAACAAACAATAGAGCAAAAGCCCGGAAACCAAAATCTGCAGTAGCAGGTGCAGGTGACACTCGTAAGTTAAGAAGACCAGGATCACAGTCGCGAACTCCCGCTCTCACAAACTAACTTTTAACCAACTCTCATATTCGATTACAGCTGCAGTCTAATACCGTAACCACAACGCCTCTTTCCTGCAGTAGTCAATTATTAGTTCGCCTCCTTATCGCATTCCTTGAATTCTTCTTCAGAATAGCGTGGACTCAATATGCGAGATAGCCGCGCGATAAATACTTGAATCGAATTCGAAATTAAGGTACAGTGCTTAGCCTGCTTCACTTTTTCATCTCCAAGCCGCACCCAAGACTCCAAGGATGCGACGCCGATGTGGGGATGGCGATAGCACGGCCTCTTCTCATCACTCTAGCGAAGAGAAGCGCTGTTCTGTTTATGGGCCTTGCGAGGGAGGACCTTCATCCCCTTCCCTGTACTATCAAAGATCAAGTGATGATCTTCGACGTGTTTGGGAATTGTGCTTGACACCCCATTATGAAAGGAGAGACTGACGACGTGAAGTGCTTTGCCTAAAAACATACTCTCAGAATAAGCCCAAAGATATCATCACTTGAGAGATGGCTAGATAATCGTCCTGAGATGAAATTCTCGTGCTGACGACATCGATACGGTACGACAATGGCACCCTTCATCCCTTCATTCATCCATCCATCATCCATCATCCATTCCGACCTCCTCCTCCCACGCCCCTGTCTATCTTCGGAGAAAACCCTCCTCGCCCTCCATTCCCTTCACCGTATCAAGATCATCCTCACCTCTCTCCCTTATCTCCTCAACCAAGAAACCTCAGTATCAAAAACACGAGTCGCATCCAACAAACTCCTCCCTCAAGGAAGGAGATAACGACTCCGACTACCCACGTCATCCAAATCCACACAACCTCATGCCCAACTCCCCTCATCATAAAAGCCCACAATAGAAGATCGGCAGTCAAACGTCCCTCCCGTCTCCTGCCATGCCATGCCATCCAAGCCCAAGAACGCCAGCCTGCCAGCCTGCTAGTACAAAAGAGAAAAAGTCCGGGGGCGGCTGAGAGCGGAGCGGGCTGGCTTTGCCGTGCTTACTGGGATGTTGATGTTCTGAGTAGGGATTGTGGAGGAGAAAAGTCCTCCCGGATCGGCAGCATTCCGAGACGTGATTGACAGGAGATCTTTTTTGCTTGGGTGGCGACCAGAGTTCGTATTGATGGTCCGGAGGTGCATTGAGCCGACTGGTGAGTTACGACCGATGGGAGAGATGGTCCTTTGTTCATTCCATTTTGTTTCTTTTTGTTCGGTTGTGTGTTAATGTTTATGTAGGGAGAGAAAGGGGTTAGTTCACCAATGAGGTAGTTTTAGTGGCTGCAGTTTTATTTACTTTTCACCAGGCGAATTACTTGAATCTACAATACTTTATTTACTCAGTCCAATTTCTCATGTAGATACCGTTGAGGCTACCTGTTTGCTTGTTAACATCTTAATTTCAACATTTAGTTCTAATTTAGTTGTCCTTGCCATCTCGCTTACATGAAATTTAAGGCGACTGCAGCGCTGCTTCTCTTGACGGCATTCCGGCGTTCAGCGACAATAAGTGAGCCACTTTCACTGCTTGAGGTTCGCGAGTATGCGCTTTAACCATAAGATCAGACAGTTTGAGGCATTGTAACGTGTTCGATACTCTCCTGTGCGCGTCTCTCGGCAATCTAGACCCTGGCCCAGTCTGACTGGGAGAACCTCTTATGAAGAACACTTCATAGAGCTAGGCGTCGGGGCCGGGAACTTCATCCATTTGAGTATATAAATACCGAGCATCGGCTTCAGATAGGTTAAGATAGCTGTCAAGAGGTTGGTTCTTCGCTACCTGAGATGAATGATGACTGGAGATGGAGGCGGCAGCGCTTCCACACATGTTCACTGCTCTCTGTTCAGAGACTCCTCTCCTCCTGCAGCAGACATGATTACTGAGGCTTACACATCGAACGACTCTACTTTTTGCCTGGAGTTATGTATGTACGATGACGACTCGATGCCGCCAACCAGACCAGCAACACCTTACCTGCAAGTTCGCTAAAAAGCCAGGGCATCCCCCACTTTTGAAGCGAAGCCAAGAAGTTGCAAAATACAACTATCCTGTTTCCTTCCTTCCCGGCTTTCTTTCCCTCACCACCTCAGTCCCCTGACAACCATTTCCAGATCGACAACTCAAACATCAATCAGAAAAGCTGCAATCATTTCCAAACAAGCAAACTTGAAACAAAAATGTCTTCCCAATCACCACCACATCCCATAATACCCGCTTTCCGCGCCTCTTCCCGCCTCCTCGTCCGCGAATTAGGTTTCATGTCCAGCTCCCTAGCCGGTACCTCATATTCAATCAGCGCCGTACACGCCATCGTCGAGATAGGACTCCACGAACAAAGAGCAAAACAATCCCAAGATCAAACCACTACCTCCACAGATCTCGGATCCAAGAGCAAAAGCACCAGCGCAGGCATCACAGCCGCGACGCTCTGCACCGAGCTCAATCTCGAGAAGAGCAGCGTGAGTCGCTTGTTGAAAAAATTGGTTGAGGCTGGGGAGGTGAGTGAGGGGTATGGTGATGATGCGAGGGAGAAGGTGTTGAGGTTGACGGAGAAGGGGAGGGAGACTTTGAAGGGTATTGATGTACGGCTTTCTTTTTGAATTCCTTTTCTTCCGTTAACTTTAGAAATCGAGGTGCTAATTTGAACTTGTCCCGCAGGCTTTTGGAGAATCCCAGATTTTGGCTGCGTTTGCGCAATTGCCAGTGACTGCTACACCTGACGATAGTAAGTTCACCCGTATGTCATTTTCATCTAATGTCGTTGTACTTGTGTCTTGACATATTCATGTTCTCTTTCTGTTCTTTTCGTTTCACCGTGCAATATTTCGTTCTTTGCATCAAGCATATCAATATAAGCAATATCAACTCACCAACCTTCACAGTACTCAAAGGCATCAGTGCATATGCCAATGCCCTCCGCTCCAACAGACTTGGAACAGCACCGACAATCAATACACAAAATTCCAACGCAGGCGCTCTCCTAAATCCATCCCCAACCCCAACAATCACAATCCACACCGGCTACGCTCCCAGCCTCCTAGCACGCTGCCTAACCATGCACATGGACACTTATACACGCTACGGCTTCGGCCTCGACTTCGAAACCATGCTCTCAACCGGCTTCGGCGAACTCCTCACCCGGCTCGACCCTCTCACCACAGAAGCCTTCTACGCCTTCTCTTCACCCCAAGGCCAAATAATCGGCACAGTCTTCATGGACGGCATCGACCTCACCCTCCCCTCCACCCACTCCACCAAAGGCCACGAGTACCTATCCTCCGTAAACAGATACCCAGCCAAAAAAGTGCACCTCCGGGGCTTCATTGTCGACGAAGGAGCTCGTGGTGGTGGAGTTGGTAAGAAGCTATTGGATGCAGCGGTGAGTTGGGCGGATGAGAGGGGATTTGAGGAGACGCATTTGTGGACTTTTGAGGGGTTGATGGCCGCGAGAAAGTTGTATGAGGGGATGGGGTTTGGGTTGAGGGATGAGGAGAGGAGGGTTATGTGGGAGGGGAGGGAGTTGCTTGTGCAGCATTTTGTGAGGGGGAGGGGTGATCTTGGTGGTCTTGGTGGTGGTGCTGCTCAAGGTGGGGTAGTGGACTGAGAGTGGGTGATGTTGGATGGAGTGACAGGGCTTGAGCTGGGTGGTATTTTTATAGACGTCAAGGTCGGAGATCGAAGGGATATTTGGATAGGTTTCGTAAGCGTACTAAGACACCAGAAGATCATGCAATCTCGACAACTTTCACATTCTTATTCAAGTGTGTCAGGTGCTACGCGAATTGCCTCTCTCGCTTCGGCCCCGCTCTCAGCCCCTGAGGTTTTTCTGTCTCCGGCATACGACTGCCTGTCCCATCTTTTCAAACATATCATTAAGCAATCACCCTGCCGATATACTTCTGAATCTCATCGGAATGTTGGGTTCGAGTTGACGCATCGTCTCGCAAGGTCGCCACCGTCCTTCATCTCGCTTCTTTCGATGATTCTTAAGCCCACATGGTGTTGAACTTCATATCAAGGCCCATCAAGTAAGTTCAAACTCCCTCTCCTCAAACACTCCCACCCCCTCCCCATCCATAAAACCATTGACATAAGCCTGACACATGACCTTGAACTTGTCAGGCTCACTAGGATCAGGCCTCAACACAGCTATCTCCGAACACCCATAGAAAGCAGCTATCGTGTCGCCCTCTTGACAAAATGGATAGCATAGCCCAAATACTGGTCCAGCCGGAATTTTCTCGTCTGTGGCGCTAGCTGAGAGACGCGCGAGTCGAAGGGAGAATATAGCTGCATATGGAGCCATGTTGAGGACTTTGCTGGCTATGTCGTCGTCGAAAGGGTTTCCATGCGAGATGGCCTTCGTGCATAAATCCGTGAAGGTCTGTTCGTCGAGTGTTTCGCTGTAGTGTATGTTCTTATTCGGAATTAGCGTCGAGTAGAGGGCTTTGAAGCGTTGGAGTTGTGCTTGGGACAATGCGTCTGCTGGTGCTGTGGTATCGTGTGCGTTATCTGCAGTAGCAGTGAAAGATGCTAGATCTCGAACTTGGTCACTTTTGCTGGGGCTGGAGTTGGAGTTGCTGATGGTGTGGATTTTGTTGATTGTGCCGAGGAGTAGGCCGTGGCATCTAAGGATGTTGTCGTGTGTGGATCCCGATATGCGAGGCATTTTGGACCCCGTTGGTTTCCATGAATGGTCGACGATGAGGGCTAAGGGTACATCGTTCAGACATCGCACTAAATTAGAAGTTAATCGGGAATTGTCTTGAACCTTAACAATGAAGTTCGTCCCGTTCAAGTGTATGCAATATCGAAGGGATCGGGAAACTTACAATCAGGCACCCAGGATGGTAACAAAGATTGTGCATGTTGACTTTCAGAACATTGGCAAGAATATCTACTTGGATTGAATACTAGCCTTGGATCCTGTTCATGCAATATAATATTTCTGATTGCATCAAAGTAGACCGTATCGGCATCCAGCGTATAATCAACACGAATTCCCTCAGCGGATTTGCCGCTTAGACCAAGCAGCCCATAGATTTTGTCTCGTGGATCACTGCATTTATGTTTCCTGAATATGGTCAACACTTCTGACAAGTTCGGGCTGCTAAAGGTGGAATGTCGTGATTGGAGTGTATGACAGATTGGTGTCTCTCTGTCAATAGTCGTCCAGTCGCTGCTCTTGATATCTGCTTGAGATCGAAGCAACTCGCGAGTCACCCAAGTTAATTGAGTAGCACTGATGACATACAAGCCGACGTGAACAGCACACTGTTGTCCTAGGAGGTACTCTTGTACGATCCACAAGCGGTCCCAGTACGGTCGCTTGTTTATCAAAGGCAAAGGTTTCCAACTGGCTTGCAAGTCATCATCGAGGAGCATTTTGCGCACTTCGATCTTTGCATCGTCAGAATTCCCAAACTTTTCATAGAAGCCTCGTATCATATCGATGAAAGGTCCAGTATCTGGAATGTCGAGGCCCGTCCATGAGTGAACAGCTTGGCTTCCTCGGTAGATGGCACCCATCATTTGGACCTGTTGGTTTCGTTCTAATACATCCAGTTGATTTATACATAAAGCATCTATCCCTATAAGATCTCAATTTCAGTATGGTTCAACGAAAATCTGAGATCGGATTTTTGGCCGGGGTTTCGGAACGTCTAAGAAGAGGCTCACACTCAACACTTACAAAGCGGAGTCTCATAAGTGAAGTGCCATTGATTCTGACTATCCAAACTCTCCCCAAACTCTCCCACATCCGCATCCGGATGATTCTTGAACCAATTCGCGCCTCTCCTCAGATGCCACAGTGCAACCCACAAGTTCGGCGTGACCTCGACCGCCTGACCATCTAGGAAGATGAATCCCGAAATCAAGACCTTCCTCTTCTTCTTCAGATCATCTGGATCCTCAAAACTTTGGCCGAGACTCTCGTCATCCCACGTATAGCTCAGCGCATGATACGTGGGCTTGTCGTCTAGCGAGACATGGCTTAGGACGCAGCTAATAGGGTCGGGGCCTAGAAGGAGAGAGCCTGGCTGTTCGGGTAGGATGTGGAGGAGCCGAATTTCACGTTTAGGGGGTGAGAGAGGGTGGTAGATGTCTATTTTCGCAAGTTGCGTTTTGGACTTCTGGGAGGAGACCGAGGAAGCTTTGCTGGGTGTTGGAACGGAGCGGCTGGGTGAGACACGACGCCCGAATCGTAGCTTGCGTAGCCGAGAGCTGATGTTTGAGTCGGTCATGACTGTTGATGATGAGCTCAGTGTTGGAGTGAGACTTGGACTTTGAAGTGAGGATTGAGAAGAGGGGCAAGGAGGGGAGGTTGGCGTGCTGCATACCCTGGTCATGTTGCGACACGTGATGATCTTGTGTGACCTTCTATTGGACAACATCAATGGCTTTGGTTGGCTGAGGGTGGAACGATATAGTTTGATAGGTAATAGCAGAACGCCCATTTTCTGGGCGAGCAGAAGTGCGGAATATTTGATCGAGCGACTTGGATAGTAATATTTGACTTCCTCTAGAAGTCGGCTAATCATGTTGCAGAGGAAGCCGTCAGCAATACCTCAAGCGGGCAATTCTGTCTAAATTGTTGTTAGAGCTAGAGACTATTCAGCTATCACATGGTTTACAACCTTGACTCCCTTAGTAGTTCAGTGGTGAGCAAGTGAGAGAAAGGGACTCTCCTTCTTTTCCTCTTAGGCTTCCTCGTCATATTCTCCCTCGTCTTGAACCTGTTCCTGTTCTTGCTCATCTTCCTCGTAAAATTAGCTATGCATGTCTTCTCCCATAATCATTTCCCTGATGTTCCTCCTAGCACTCCAGACAATATTCTCTGTAGCGCCAACTTCTCTGAGCTCTCCCTTCTGACCACCACCGACCAGCTGGATATCCGAATCACCATTGACGTACCCTTTGGCCTTGTGATGCATGAAAACCGGTGGTGTAATGCTATAGCATCGCATTCCTAACCTCTCTTTCTCCCTTCCCCATCTGCAAAGGCCTGCTAACGCATTGTCGAAGGGGCCCACCAAATGATCAACACTTAGATCAAATAACACCTTTCTCGCTCCTTCAAGGCTCAGCGCGTAAGCGAATGTGCAGATAGGCCCTCCTGTGACGTGTACCCAGCGAATATGCGGATTTTACGTGAAATTTTGAAACCCGCGTACGTATGGAGGAGGTGGAACTGTTGGGTCTCCGTGGATAATGAACTTCGTCGCAAGGGAGATGTACTCGGGCGAATCCGGCGCTTTGGAAGCGTTTTCCTCCAGCTGTTCTGGGAAGACCTCGCCGCAGTTTCCAAGCCAGATCAGGTCCCAGTCATCACCATAAGGAGAGTTCGAGGGGTTTGTGGAACCCTGCAGAGTCCTAGTCCCGTGTGCAACAAGCTGTAGTTGTGATTTCAAGCGCACATCCCAATCCATGTCATCCTCCAAAATTAATGCTGTGGAGATGCCTTGCTCGACGATGCTGCGAGCCTTTCAGCAGGGTGAGATAGATTCACCGAGTACACTCACGTTCTGACCGTGTTCATGTGTCCCCGCCAGGATCCCAGATTGTTTTCCCACAGCTTCACACGATCAACGCCAAATGGGAGCGCTTTATCCACCACGCTCTCTCCGCGAACATCTTCGATCCAGTCAACCTTGAAACCGGTCAGACTGCTGATGAGTGCAAGCCCATCTCTCTTGTCACTGCGCTCCGACAGGCCTACACCAAAGACCTTCTCGAATCCCAGTGTTCCGTTGTTGACCGGGTCAATGTCTGAATTAGAAGTCGTAGACGTGATCTTGGTGTACGAGCTGATGATCTGAGACGGGTAGTCTCGTAAGGACCGCGGCTTGGAAGAACAGATAATGAATAAGATGAAGAAACTGGCGATGATGCCAATAGTGGTTGGAAAGGTGCGCGGCTGAAGCATTGTGCTTAGATTGGCGATCAAGTGATGTCAGATTCAGAGGACAGAGAGGGGGACTGGACTCGTGATGTGATGTTGTCAGACATTGAACGTTCATTTCAGGAGCTTGGTTCAGGGAGAAGGAAGACTTGATGCCAAACAGTTGAAAGGTCAACGGCAATTCCACTAGCGTGGCTGCCCTTTCTGTCTCGCTTTGGGGTCGCGGATTCGGTTTGCTTGCAACGAACATGACGAAAATTACAAAATGACGAACTGGATGAAGATATCGAGTTGTATTCTGAAAACTCGATGCTTCCATGCTGAACACTGAATCGGCCATTTGGTCTCACCAGTGCCTGCTATGCTATGCTCGCTATGCCGAAATGCAATAAAAACAATGGTATCGCTTGTGACCCTTCAACGCCATATAGACCCATGCTATAGCTCACCAAGGTTGATGCCGAAGATATGCGCCCACCTGAGTCCTGCCAATCGCTATGCATACCAATACATGAGATCAGTCCTGCCCAACCAATAATAACGCCATAGATCATTGCCACTGTGAGCCGGGAGCATGTTCTGCTCTATTGACCCAAACTTGTTGAGTACGTGTACTTCTGAGTATAAACGGCAAACATGTCCTCCGCAAAGTCGTCCAGGTTGATAAGTTTGAAGTTGGATGCCCATCTTGTCAAAAATTCCTTCCGTCGATATTCATGGCTCAATCCTTGCGACCAAGCGACAACCTCCACTTTCCAACCCTTCCTCAAAGCTCGCTCCACATTCGTCAAGAACCCGCCTGAATATTCTGCTTCGGCAGCATCACCACTAGCAAGAACAATAGTAGAAGGACTCTCGGTGTCTACCAAACTTTCCAGGATCTTCATTTGCAGAATTTCGTCCACAGCTTGTTCTTGCATAGCTAGTCGGATTGATGCTGATTCAGATGCACTTGAATACCCAGAGGTAACATAGCCGGAGCCGGTTCCGTGCTTCTTCTTCCTCGGAGTGAGTTGCTGAGGTTTGGAAACCCGTTCCAGAATATTCATCTCGTAATTGCATTTTTCAGCGTCGTCGATGTGAATAGGCTTTTTGAATTGTTGGTTGTAGAGACTGCTGATGGTCGAGCCAACAACCACCCGCCTAGCTACCTTTCGGCCTCTTTCGAGTATGACAGCCAGGGAGTTGAATGCGAAGGGCGGTTGCTTTATGCGCGCCGCTAATGGAATATTCCGGTTGAATTTTAGCCTGTTAAAGAAGCCAATTATGATATTCGACAAGTCGACAAAAACATGAATGCCGTTAGGATCAGTGGTACCCAAATGAGACAGTGCTCTGGTAATCTTGTTCTCGTGCGAGAATTGCTCAGCAAGCTTCTTGATGAGTCTAGTCTTCTGCTCTTTTGCTGTAAGCGTCAAAATTGGCTGAACAATCGATGGATCGAGATATATTTTGGGTATCGGGGGTGGAATGGGGCCAAAGACTCTAACGGATGCTGGAACTAGAGTTGGCCTGCCAGGCGAGGCAAGGATTGAGCGTTTCACGGTAGAGTGCTTCGATGGACTGAATTCAGGGCCTGCTTCGTCATCCTCGGTATCCGACTCTTGGTCGCTGGTATCGGAGTTAACCAAGATAAAGGGAGAACCAAGTGCAGTATCGGTTTCGTCCGTCGTAGCGTTGATATACGATCGTGCCTCTTTCGGGGCAAACGTTGCGGGGACCCGGTCATGCCAACGAACTCCTTTCACTTTGACATCAATTCCCGCCACGTCTTGAGGTCCATCTTCATCAAGTCCTGAGGTGGGGGGCGTGGATTGATGGGAGGAATGGGACGTTGACGATGAGGAAGAGCCAGTGGAAAGTCTGCGAACTTCAGGTGGTGGTAAACCAACTGGCTTTCCACAGAATTGGAACAGGCGATCTAAATCTCCTAGATTCCTCGGAACGTTGGATTTTGGATTGTAGAGAGACGGATCGGGAACGTCGAGAGGCGGGGTGGCGATTGATGATTCTGAGCAGCAACCAAAAGCACGATTGAACCTTCGAGCCAGGCGGAAGTTCCACAACCCGTCATCTTGACTATCTGAGTCCGAGTCCATGCTATGATATTGAATCAGAATTCGATCGAGGGGTATAAGGAGCTTGGAGGAATAGAAGTTCGATGCTACGCAAGGAGGGGAAGGTTAGCTACGCTGGTCTCCGTCGTTGCATAGTGGGTGAAGAAAGTGACATACGATGTGGTGGTAGCGATCTGCCGTGAATAAATGATTGCTGTGTTCATGTTTGGTTTAGATCGCAAGCTGTAGATGTTGTAGAAGGTAATAGTTGGTTTATTGTTTTGGTTAGAGTCAGATCTCGAATAATGACGAAGACGAGTCCCTGGGGGGGCGGCCGCGAGGCTAGTCTAGCCCGATCTGGGACTAGCAGAAGCTGGAGAGTCATCACTTGGCTTTATTCGCTCCTCCACCTTCATCTCATCGACTTGCTTGATCCATCACTAGCTCAAGATATGCCTGAGGGCCTTGAAGAACAATTCGGCGTTATGCAAATGTTCATTCATAGTTATGATTGAGGCGATCGAAACCCAAGCTGATAGCCATCTTCCAAGCGGATCACTGGCTACGGTATTTGAATCAGCCCTCAATCAATACCTCAGAGAAGCCAAAATTGGCGCTGGAAGATACCAATCATTTGAGAGATCCTATTGAACGAAAACAATCTTTAGTCCTTTTTAGCAAGGACACATGCTCAAATGGCTCGTTCTGAGGCTTTCGCAATCAACCTAAATGTCAGTGGCGGATCGTCATTTTAGAACAATTTGAGTTGATTTCAAACTTCTCCCTCCATGTAAGGACAGGGCACACCTGTCCTGGATTTTGTACTCTGATTTTTACCAAAGCGTCACATTTTCCCAACTAAAGCATGTCTTCCTAGAACTCCCACAGTACTCAGAAATGTGAATTCCTTGATCCTCTTTGTCGGCATCCCGCTCATCCATGGTGGCAGCCGATACTTCCTTGGAAGAGCGCATGGATCAACCTGTTGATGGATCCATCAAGCCTGTTGAAATCACCGAGCAGGAAAGAAGAGCCGTGAGAGAAAATGATCATCATGGGACCAGGAGCTCGCTGTACACGCACACGCATTTTCTGTAGAAAGAACTTCCTTTGCTGACTGTGTTACAGAGGAGGAAAGATCAGTAATGCGCTTGACTTTCCTGGTCTCAACACAACATCCCCGCCAGCTGAGACTCGAAAGAGACTGTAGGCTAAGAGCGTGGGCGTAGGGATCTTTGCGATTGCCCAACTTGGGTTTTCTGATCAAACGAGCTTACTGTATCTTCAAAGGGATCTTTACTTTGCAGTCTTCGAACAAGTGAACTTGGAGGGAAACCTCTTGTTGTGTGAACAATGCCATTCTGAGTCAGGAATGCGAGTGTTCTGATCCTAAGCAGAATTTTCTTTGTTGCCATGATGCGACTCTTCCATATGCGGCAACCAAGTCCTGCAAAAGTGGCAACAGACTTTGGCATGTAGGATCAACTTCAACTATCATTTCCTTGTTCCTAGACCCCATTCTTAACTTCGAAGTATACAGCGTACCGGCATTATGACTGCCTTGGGAGCTGCATCTGCGAGATCTTCTCTAGCGATCATGCCAGATAAACACATGGCTCGAATTCTAGGACGTCTCAGCGGCTTCTGAACGGCAGCCAGCTCCATCTCCGAATTCAACCCAGAGCTTGTGAATAGATTAGCATGCCGCGCTAGCAACACTAGGTATTTATTTTGATGGAGTGGAAAGGCCGAAAGTCCATCGCTAAGATGTAGCAGTTCACAATTACGACGGCATGGAGCTCGCAAATAGCGTCAGGAGATTGGAATATTGCGATTTCCGAGACCCTCCCCAGTATTCTGACGATATTGGAAGTCGCAACGCAACCTTGGACAAGCGTATTATTCGTCCATACGTCCATCCTCAGAGCTCAGTTTCTCGCTCGACACAGGCTCCACTCAGGTCTCTGGAAGATGTTTCGCTAGAGGCACTTCACCATGGCGAATCAACGCTTCTCTCAAATGCTTCCGGATCGGAATACTGTAGTGATATGCAGTCGGGACGGAGACATGCAACACAGGCGAGTCATGACTCACGAACACTGTCTACGAGCAACGCTCACAACACGAGTGATCTATCTGAGCTCTCTGATACTTTCTTCGGGTTGTCAGAAGGTGAAAAAGGCGAGACTATGCCCAGGGTTTCAGGTGCCAGCGAAGAAGAGCCCATTCCATGCCATAGACAAAAAGTAAACGTTGAGCAGCCTCCAGATTCTCCTACACTTCAACCTCGACAGTTGCAAGCGATCAAGCCGATCTCTAAACAGAACAATTTCTTTTCTCCAATACCGGTATCCACGGAGGCAACTGCCGTTGAACAGCTGTCGCACAATCATACTCTCGCACATACAGACAGGCAAAGCTGCGAGGTTTCATCCCGTCTTTCGCCCAATTGCGATGGCTTCATCGAGCTTGAGCTTTCCGAATTTTCGATATATCTTCCCGATAACAAGTTTCAGCCATTTTCAATGAGAGGGCTGCAGCACTTGGGAACAAGGTTCAATAATATCGGATTGTTGTTTGATGGGATACTGAGCCTGGGTACAACAACCCACTACGTTCAAGACGTACCATTCAAAGTACGATCTATTGGAAATTATGGAGAGGACCTCCACGTCGTTGGACACCACATCTGGATTCAGTCCGAAATGAATGCCGAGACCAACATATTTTATCGACTGGGAAAACCATCGCCCGAATATGCGCGATTTCACGATGAGTTCATCTGGCTAGCAGACTTCGCTAAGCATTTCGTCGACTATCTCCAGGCTTCTGATCGCCCCATCTCACTGCACAGGTTCAGGAGGAATTTTAATGAATGGCTGGTTGAAACGCATTCAATATCATCGGAGTTCCAGAAATGGTACAAGAGGTACAACAAAGAAGACTTCAGGTCTGCAGTTTCTGTCAATATCGCCTTTCTGTTCACAGAGAGTATGGGAGTCAATCCGGATCTTAAATCACACCCTGTATGGAGCGAGGTCATGTTACAAGACAGTGTTTTCAAACAAGAGATCAAAGAACAGGAAACCATCGTCACCGAATATGTCTACGAGTGCTTTAAAGACATCCGATTTGTTCATCACTTGAAAGTGATCCCTTCGACATCATTTTCATCGGCCCGAAAACCTTCGATTACGACAGCGGCTGAATCTACCCAGCACAATTTGGACGAGGTGATCATACATAGCCCGTCTGTCGCACCGTCGATTGTCAGAAACCAGTCTGTCAGCCTCTCCGCGGTTCGGCCGACCATGGATCAAGACATTAAGATTGGCGACGTGCTTTCCGTCACCAAAGATGGCACTCAATCCCTACGGAAAGATGAGACCAGCAGATGGAAAGTGGCAGATGACTGCTGGTATGTATATGTACAAAAAATCTATCCACTGAGAGACGGCAAATCAACGTATGACGTAATCTGGCTTTACAGACCTTCTGATACCTCGTGCGCGAAGATGAAATATCCATACCCTAAGGAGCTATTCATGTCCGACAACTGCACGTGTTTGAGAAATAGGATCGCAGCAGATGAAATATTGGGGATCGTGCCTGTGCAATGGTATGGGCAGCCGTCGGAAGCAGACCAAGGTTACTTCATCCGCCAAACGTATCTTCAAAATGACAGATTTGTTACGCTTGACGAGCAGCACAAAATATGTGAGCACCTTCGCGGACAGCCAAACACATCTCTCAGCAAGCTCGAACCCGTGTATCCCGTTGGAAGTACAATTTTAGTTCCAGCACCCTACAAGTCCAAACACGGATTGGAGCCGTTTGAGATTGACAGTTACGTAGCTGAGGGCGTGAAGCAAATTACTGTTCTCAGACGTTTGTTAAGGAGACAAGAGTTCGACAAAAGTGGCGAGAAGAACGAGCTTATCTACACAGACGAGTTTGAGAAAGTGCCAACACACAAAATACAGAGGACATGCCTCGTCCGATTCTATAAGGAGTCCGATGTTAGCAACCAGACAATACCGGTACCATACAACAGAAAGGGAAATGGAATTGCCTTCTACATCACTACTCGCTTGGTTGAGAAGAATGGCAAGAAGATACTGAAGCCGATAGGAGCCACCATCCCCAAATCATTGATACAAGGCTTTGATCCCCTAGATCCGCCAGCTCGAAACGTGCTCAATGGATTGGATCTTTTCTGCGGGGGTGGCAACTTCGGGCGGGGTCTTGAAGAGGGCGGAGCTGTACGCAATCGCTGGGCGGTGGACATCGACAAGAATGCGATCCATACATACAATGCCAATCTGGACGAGTCCGACCCCACGAAGTTATTCTTTGGATCTGTGAATGACATACTTGCCCAAGCGATGAGAGGCAATCCCAAAAACTCTGATCTCATACCTCTTCCAGGCGAAGTCGATTTTATCTCAGCAGGCAGTCCATGTCAAGGTTTCAGTAGTCTCAACAACGAACCGAACAATGAGAAGGGCTTAAGGAACCAGTCTTTGATTGCCTCTGTAGCTGCGTATGTTGACTTCTATCGTCCTAAATACGGTATCCTGGAAAACGTTCTTAGCATAGCTAAGAAAGGACGTGGCCGTGACGAAGATGTCATGTCCCAGTTGATATGTGCCATCGTGGGAATGGGTTACCAGGTGCAACTCAGCGTTCTTGATGCATGGAGCTTCGGCAGTCCTCAATCTCGTGGTCGACTGTTTGAGACCTTTGCAGCACCAGGTCTCAAGCCAATGGAACATCCAGAGTTATCGCATTCACATCCTCCCAACGCCTTGTCTCGTGGTCTTGGCAAGCTTGCGAACGGCCAGGCGTTCGGTGTGAGGAGGAGTGGACCGACCCCTTTCGAATGGGTGACTCTGGAAGAGAGCATGTCAGATCTTCCTGCTCTAAGAGATGGCGCTACGTATCAATGTATTCCGTTTCCAGGCCATGTTATGGTTGGAACTCTGACCGAGCAGTTGAGAAGGCGAATTGAGTCTATTCCAACCCATCCTCGAGGAATGAACTTTTATAAAGCTTGGAATGAAGGCAGAGGTCCGATGACTCCCAAGGAGCTGGATCAGTTTCCTCCATTTCACAAGAAGGATGGAACGATGCGAGGTAAGTTTTCGGCCTGCCCCAGAGCCCCGGTCATGCTGTATGAGCTCTGAAAGGTATCTGTAGTAGGAACTGACTATTCACGCTTCTTAGCTATGTATAAGCCCCAATCACGAGCATATACCCGAGTCGACCCGAAAGGTATATTTCCATGCATAACCGTCGCTGTGAGCCCTGGAGACATCGTCATGGGTTACGGTATCCATTGGGACGAGCAGCGAATGTTTACCGCCATGGAAGGCAGCCGAATTCAAAATGTACCCGAGCACGAGGTCTTTCTGGGAACTCCGAGTGAAGTCTGGAAGATTCTGGGAAATAGCGTCAATCGAAATGTCTCTCTAGCATTGGGTTTGTCGCTTCGGGATGCATGGCTCGAACGATCCTGCGATTTATCGACCGCCTGTCCTTTCTGAAGCTGCTTTACTAGGACTCAGCAGGATTAGGGGCATCAGACTACCAAATAAGCCTCCAATGGCCACTAAAACAAAAAAAATCCGCAGGTCGACAGGCCATGGCGTGCGTGCGAACAATATTCTACCGTCTCTACCTCAGAGTGTGAATCCCTCAGACGATGAGAGTGGTCTCACAGAATGGACATGCAACTTCATGATGCCTCTTGATCTTACGCCATCCGGAGACCCCGAGCCAGCTCTGAAGCTTGTCACAAATGTTGCGACGGCTTCAAGCAGTGTCAGGCGAACCAAAGAATCACTAAAGCGTCCTCACAAAGCACTTCAAGAGACAATTAGCATATCGATTGATAGAAGGAAGGAATCACCGCGAGCGTCATCCACATCACCTGCCTGTCGAGATACTCATATTGATGGTGATAGGTCGTCTCGTGAAGTACACGAAAAGAGTGCTTCAAGACGTTCGGCGGCGTTAAGTAAGTTGCAGCAAGTCGCAAGAGAAAGCTTAAGGCAGATCGATCATAGACTCGCTCCCAGCCAAGGAAGCAATGAGAATGCAGACAGTGACTTGGAGGTAATATCTGCTTCCTTGGTAACAAGAGCTCAATCTCGCGATTCGCACGAGCCAAGGAGACACCGAAGGAAGCTACTTTCTAGACCAAGACGCAAGCAGCCTCCAATTTTTATAAACCTCCTGTCCGCCGACGACAATGGAGATGTCGTTCTTCCAACTCAGCGTCAGAGTCAGACTCCGCGTGATATAAAGCAGCAGCAGCAGCGGAACGAGTCGTATTCGAAAGCGATTCCACCTCATCAGTTGGATTTTCCCCTCGCAGATCGTGTCCAAGGCAGCAGAACTCAACGTCACCGCTTACCCAATACCAGACCTATCCTCATACATGAAAGGCCATATTGCAGTAAAACGAAACCTGCACAGCGCTCAGTGATTGAGCCGAGGTACGACAGCCACCTAATCACTCTGAACCATATGTCTGGCCCACTTCCCCCAGCCGTAAGCTCCCCATCTCTCTCAAATGAGCCAGCCGCGGATGCATCAAATGATGAGCTACACCACCAAGACCTCCGAAATGACATCGTGCGACGGGAAAGAGTGGGCACGCCATTGGAGTCAAGAGAAGCTCCAACTAGCGACATGGAGACAAGAGCGATAGGAGTAGGCAGTGCTATTTCGCCGCCAAAGTATGTACCTGTCGATAACGGTGGCTTCATGGCGTACTTTCAGACTAGTCGGTACATGGGTCAGAACAGTCGGAGTGGTAATAGGAGAGTGAGATAGCTAGTCAATAATGGTCATGATAGCAAGACATTGGAATGGTAATAGTGATCTGCGATGTTTCTTGTACAGATGGATAAGATGGGTATTCCTCGATATGGTACCGGATCGTAACAGACACACGTCAACTTCTCCGGCAAGCACTACGAGCACTTCGTAAAGGCTCAAGGAGTAGATTATTGCCCCGGAGAAGCGTGATCTTGGAATGAATGCTGCAGGGCACATTGGTGACCTGAGAAGACTAGTTGTGGATATGCCACCAAAGACTTTTGAAGACCTTGACCATGGACTGTACACAGCCGAAGATTGAGGTAAAAAAAAACCTATTAGCCAGGGATTACACAGCCAGAGATTACCATTTATAACAGAGTGCACTTCGATCGCCCAAACTCGTTTCATGCTTATCTCTTCGCAGCACGGAATGGGTAGAACGTTGAGCCAGGTAGCTGTTAGCTGTCGATGTCCGAGACTCGAGCTCGCTTCGATTCCGGTGCTTGACCTTGGATCGCATTTCGGAGAGGTGCAGGCGAGACTCAATTGTGCGATACGTGCGGCCGTTATGGTGACATGTGGTTGCCTAGCTGTTGTGTGCCGAGATAGGCAAGGGCTTGTGCTCGTGTTTGTGTGGTGAGAAAGACGTCAAATCAGTCATGGTAGATGTGAGGAGGCTTACGGGCATGAGGTCTTGATGAAAGTATATTGAGAACTCTGTAACGAGATTTGAGACAGCCTGAAGCAACGATGCGATGCGTTGCAGTGAAGACTGTTATTTCGGGACGTGTACTTCCTGAAGAATCGTTTTCCGTGCCATGAAGTCGGACTCTTGGTGTATTTCACCTGGAATGAGGCGGGGTGCACGTTGTTCCTGGGCATGCGATCGAGGAGGCTGACAAGTGGGAGCGAGCATGCCTGGCAGTTTCTGAGATAAAACAAGAACGTCTGTCATCAGTAGTTTGTGATTAAAATGACGAAGGACTTTTCGTTCTCGCAATTTCCGCTACGAGCCCGTGTTGAGAGTCCAAAGCCGAGACAGCAATGATTTAGTTGAGTTTGGAAATGCAAAGTTGACAACAGCATCGTCAGACTTACTGATCTTACAGGTCGAAGCCTTACCTGGCTACTACTAAACTTCTTGCCTTCTTGTCTGCGACAGACAGTCTGCCTGCCTGCAGCTCAATTTGACGATTCTCCCCAACCAAGTCAAAGGCAGACACCGCCATCGAATCTCAAAGTCAAGTCGAGAGTATTGACAGATCAGAAGCGGGAACTTGCAGCTGAGACATGAGCTCTGCAGCCGTTAAAAGCTGTCGCGTCCCGAGATAAGCGATTTGTTTGTGTTTCGGTGCGAGGCTGTCGAGGCTACAACGAACAAGTGAAAATATGAAGCTCTATGTCCCTCTCCATTTTCAGGACTTGAATGCTAGAGTGGAAGTTTAATATTCTAAGGTTCACGGGATCAAGAATCGTCAGCAGGTTTTCGCATCGGACACAGAGGCTTGTGGATCTAAGGGTGAATTCCACTGGCGGAGAGATACGAGCCTGAACTTTCGGACGGGGAGAGCTGCAGGTGACAGTGACAGCCGTCAAAGTAGTGACGTGATACTGGCGCCGAGGAAGCCGAGACATCCCTGCCAATTGCCGTGGCTTTCTCATCTCGAGGAGGCTTTTGCTTGATACTTCATATCATTGGACAGAAGCTACGGCGAGCTTGCTCAAAGTATGATGAGAAGCCTGGCCTCCAGGAAATTCGTGTTTGCGGCAACTGCTTCTTCCCGTCGGAAAGCAGATGTGCCGTGACCGATCATTGGGTCTTTCTCCGCCCAAAATTTGTTGGAGAAGACTGAAACCGAAGCTGCTGTTTTCTTAATTTCTTCTCCTCTGATCAGCAAGATAGAAGTGTCGAAAATGAGAATTGAAGAAGCAAATTGCTGACGCCTGGTGACGTGCCATAGGCAGAAAAGGGTAAGACAGACGAATCAGAAAAGCCTTGAGATAGGTGAGGTTATACTTAACCCCGCTCCTTCTGGTATTCAGCTTATCATGAACCCTGTCTCAACTCACGCGCTCCAGCGATCTGCATGCTAATGTAGCTGCCGCCCCCCACAAAGCTTGTATCTCCTCCAATCTTGGCAGGGGTCGTCGTTAATCCACTACCTGGACACTCGCACATCCCCCGCGAGTAATCCTGCACGTTTGAAGCCACTGATAAGCCCAGGTCGAGGCATTGGACCCGCTGGTTTGCAAGGTTTGACAAACTTGGACGTTTGTGCGGCGCGATCGGCAACACAGAGCGGGACGAGGGGTCACGAGTGACTTTGCGTGCCCGGCATGGAGATCAGGTCAGGACGACGAATCGCGTCGTGTAAGGTTATCTGGGCTCGACTTAAGAGGGAGAGGTTTCGCCCTGGGGATGTGCGAGATGGGGCGATATATCTGCGCCAAGACGTATCTTTATTCCCTCTACTGTTCTGAGTTCTCGAATCGTGGATCGTAGCCCTATCTCCCCCCACATCTTGACTGCCGGCTTGCGTCTGCGAGGATTCGCCGCTTATAGCTCTCCGTCACCATGATCGCCCTGTCTTTGACTATATCTATAAGCAGAGGCTCGGACCATGCATCTGCTGCGCCAAGTCTGAACTATCAAGCAAGTGTTTACAGCTCGCACTCACACTCACATTCTCAACCTCCTGCGTGCGGATACAAATTCAGTCGGGACAACAGCCTTGAACAACTCGTGCTGAAACAGAGGCCACAGCTTGAAAGCCAACGACTACAGAGAGCCAGGACTTTGAGGGCAAAAATCAAAATGGCGAGCAATGAGACTGGTGCTATGAATATTGAGAGGAAGAAGAGCTTTGGCATTGGTGGTGCAGGAAACATTCGTGAGTCAATCTTCGTTGGGACATTTCTTCCTTCTCGGTACTGATAGTGGATGATAGGGAGACCTTCCGATGTCATCTATCCACCTCGAGTCAATACAGATGGGACGAGACGGTCGAGTGTCTGGTCGACTATGTCCGTGTCAGTGTCTCCAGGAACGAGTCCTGATGGTAGACGCTCGTCAATATGGGGTCTTTTCAGAAGAAACAGCGTGCATGTTGAGGATGGCATTTCAGAACGGAACGACACTGACAAGGTCGAATTCAAAGAGGTCAATATGGGAGGGAGGAACTAAAGATTAGCCGAGTCGATAGTATTTGTTCTGCGATAATCTGTAGTGCGGAGTTGCTGGATTGAAGATCCCAGGTCGGAAGGAGGCGTGTTTCTGGGACGTTACCACAAGCTATGTGCGATTTCTGATATGGTACAAAAGCGGATATGTTACAAAGTGTGCTTCCTAGCGACCCAGATCAAATTGAAAATGATCTCTAGCTTTGTCCTCTCTCTCCATGATGGCTTTGACGATCTTTTCTCTCCAAACTCTGAAACCATTTGGTGCAAACTCGGGCATTGCCCACAAGGCTTTCATTGTATTGCCCTTCTCGCCTCTATGAATGCTAAGCTGGAATTTGGCAGTGTTTCGTACAATTGCTAGGGTATCCTCGTCGAAATCCAGGGCAGCGCGTTCCATTTCATTTAACAGATCCAGCATTCCGCGGAAGTCATCGTATCGGTATCGATAAATGTTGAGAAGCTCATTATAGAGCGGAGTGGTCCCTCCCAAGATCTGTGAGATGTATCCCAAGGACTTGATTCTTGGGAGTATCGAAAGGGCAAGTGGAGATGGTTTCGCGAAAGAACGATCAAGGAGGCGAAGGCCAAGCAAGAGGAACGATGGGTAAAGAGGGCCGTAGAGCGCTAGAGGAGACACTCCGTCGACAGCAGGCTCGCTACTTGTGACTTCTGATTGCTCTTGTGGCTCGATCTCTGTCACATTTTCTGGTTTAGGAGAATTCTTCGCCTTCTTCGAACCCTTCTTTTTCTTGCTCTTTGGCGGAATTTGTGCATCTGTATCCTTTGGAGAGCCATCGTCCAGCCCCAATTTCGAGATCAGGGAAAATACTTCCTTCTCCATAATTTCCATTAGCTCGAAATCAGTAGTAGCGGCGTTCATGAGACCCTCTACACGTTTTCGCTCTGGTTCCCTCAAAGCCTCGAGTGCTTCCGTGTCCAACACGGCATTTCGATTGGATTGGATCTGCTCCACATCTGATTCGTCCTCTATGTATCCCATAGCTTTTGCTGCAGCTGCACGAAGGGCAGGTGGGTATTTTTCGAGCGCTGTTTCCATCTCCCGTCGGCTCTGTGGATTTCTCTGCATCGCAGAAGTGAGGATGTTGCCAAGATTTTTTTTAGCTTTTCCAATATCTGTTGGCACACATTCCATTCCGAACGGGTCATCTTCTAACGTTTCGGAAGCAGAAGTAGAACCTAAGCTCGCTCCTGAACGGTTCGACCTCTTGAAAATGTCAGAGAAGATCTTTTGGAATGCCGATCTTTCCTGGTCCGTAATCGTCGAGTCGCGGGCTCCGTGCTTCCTTGTCAAATCTTGAATCTCTTCTGGCTGCATTCCAGCTGAGAATGGATCTTGGATTTTGACATCTTCATCCAATTCCGACATTTCGTCGAACCCCAAGCCATCTTCCAACCTGAAGTCATTGGACTCCGAATTCAAGAACTTCTTGTTATTATCGAACCCTGACTTTTCCAGATATGTGTTGTGCGACTGTCCAGGCTTGAATGACCAGCTGGAGGGAAACGGCTCAGCATCCGACTCGTTCGAAAAGCGTGCGGTTGGTTCTGAGGAATTATGCGGACTTGCTGAGCCTGCCTCATCTGCATTTCTGGGCTTGTATGTCCAGCTCCTAGCCGGGGGAGGCTCCGCTCCTGACATGTTCGACGTTCGCTTGATTGTAAATCTTGGGGGAGATGTCGGGGCGTTGTTGCGAAAATCGCTGTAGTGCCTCCGCAGCAAAGCATTATAGCCTTTATTTGCCGTATTCCCACCGGTCAGACCCCAGGCAGACAATGTCCTCGTGTGGTAGAGGAATGGCATAGACGTTGACATGGTGGAGAGAACACTAGGGCCAGCTTCTGCAGCAGCTCTTGGACCGAGCATGGCTTCTGGAAATAGGATGAAGTGCTACTGCAACATTGGTACGGAGTTCGGGTGCGCGAAGTTCTTTGATGATTGGAGAAATTGCGGTGCTGGCTGTAAAAGTCCTGGTGTTGATCTGGACGATAATGAACCTTCGAGCTTGGGCAACAAAATAATGGCAGGGATAATTCAGCTAAACCGTTGCCGGCATAATTTAGTCGCGTGCCTTCGCGTTCCAACAACGCGCGCGCGCCCTTTCGTGTAGATTGAAATGACCTCAACAATATTCCAGCTGACCAGCTTCCACTTCAACAAGGACACGATATCGGCTCAAAATCTTTCAGAAATCAACATGGCTCCAGTCAAGAAAGAAAAAGAAGAAATGAGCGCTTTCGAGCGGAGTCGGCTGGCGAATATTGCGACAAATCAAGCAATTGTCAAGGACCTCTCCTCAGCAGCAGCGAAGATTGCGCCAAAACCCGTGGGCAGACCCAAGACACCAGCTTCGCGAAAGAAAGCAGCACCTGTTAAGAGAGAAGAGCCGCGACCTACGCGGACAAGTTCCCGACTTGCTGGCATTGAGGCAGATAGCGAGACCCAGAAACGAAAAGCGGAGGTCGAATATGAATTCGCGGTGGAGCAGGCAAAGGCCAAGAAGCTGAGAGTTTCTGGAGATCTTAACTTCAGTGATATTGTCGTTGATGGGAAGAAGTGGAACAAAGATGATGGTTTCTTGTCGGGTATCATGAGGGGAGCACAGCCAAATGTCAGGACATTTACCGAGGACGATGTAAAGGAGACCACGGACGAAGGATTGAAGGCATTAAGGGAGAAAATGAGCGGGCTAGAAATATACGATGGTTATGAGCCTAATCGTAAGCTACTTCCATTTCAGACCCAACGGTGTGATACTAATTCTCCTAGAAATCAAAATCACTCCTGAGCGTGTCTATTCGCTTGGATTTCATCCTTCACAGGACAAACCCCTCATTTTCGCTGGAGATAAAATGGGCAACATGGGTATCTTTGATGCCTCTCAGACCGGAGCAGATGTCAAGGCCGAAGAAGATGATGATGAAGAGGCTGATGTTCCAGAGCCCGCGATTACTGCCCTGAAAATACATTCCAGGACAATTACCTCTTTTGTCTTCCCGGCTGATGGCAGTCACCTATTTTCTGCTTCATACGATTCGTCCATTCGAAAATTTGATCTTCAAAAAGGAGTGGCAGTCGAGGTCTTTGCTCCTGCATCACTGAACGAAGACTTACCGATCTCCTGCATATCCATACCCTCTTCCGATCAGAACCTTCTTTACTTTTCAACACTGGAAGGCTCTTTTGGCAGGTACGATGTGCGGACGAAGCCTGCGGATGCAGAGATATGGCAACTCACAGACAAGAAAATCGGTGGTTTTGCGAATCACCCACTGCATCCTCACTTGATTGCAACGGCGTCCTTAGATCGCATGCTGAAAGTCTGGGATCTGCGGAGCATCAAAGGAAAAGGAGACTCCCGGGTTCCCGCTCTTATGGGTGAGCACACATCTAGGCTTTCAGTATCTCACGCTTCATGGTCTGCTGGAGGTCATATCGCAACAAGTTCATACGATGATACCATCAAAATCCATTCTTTCCCTACTGCAGGTACCTTCAAACCCGGCCAAGATCTTGACGATGATGCCATGAAGCCTACTGCGATTATCAAGCACAACAATCAAACTGGCCGTTGGGTCACTATCCTGAAACCGCAATGGCAAGAGAGACCGGAAGATGGGATTCAAAAATTCGCTATCGGCAATATGAATCGTTTCGTTGATGTTTATAGCTCCGATGGTGAGCAATTGGCGCAGTTGAGCGGAGAGGGAATTACAGCTGTTCCGGCAGTTGCGCATTTTCATCCGACAAAAGATTGGGTTGCAGGCGGAACAGCCAGCGGAAAGCTTTGTCTCTGGATGTGAATAACCATGTTGTGGTCGGAATTGTATAGCGTATTATCTGGATAGGCATGGGCTTGGTTGGGAGCGCTGACGGGAAGGGGAACACGGCGTCCCCGGAATTTGTTTGAAATCGGCTATTGGCTGGTGAAAGTGTTAACATTGCATCTGATTATTCCACTTCAACTCGGTGTCCAGGTTCGTTTGGTCCTGTTGGCAATGCATCCCAGTGCAGTCGGCTCTGACATTGTACGAAAGTCCAGGTTCATGAACCACTGGTTCGAAAACGCTCCTTGCCCTTTGGATGTCTTGCTATCTTGAGTCAGAAGGGAGCCTATGAGACGGATGACTATCCCTTATTGAGTCAACTTAGCAGCAAATATGCCTACTCTGACAGGCTGACAGCTGCATGCGCCTAGAGTAGAACTTGCGGAAACCGGAGGGTCCAAACCTTAAGGACGACTAGGTTGTTTACTACTAAACCTCCATCCGTCCTGGATTAATGTACTATTCGCTACCCAAATCCCCAGGCTCTGCTCGAATCGTGCATGTATGTTATTTTGGCTTTGAGCTAGTCCCGAACTCAACGTCCTCATTGTGCAATGTGACTGACTCTCCCAACATTGGCTGTACTCCACTACCAACAGACTGCTACCGACCTCACCCTCTGATCAGTCCATATCGTGACCACCTCATCCTACCTCACATCACCTCAGTGTTGTTCCATGCCAAAAATACCGGCATGTGATTGTGATTCTTCGGCTGCAAGTACCGCTTTAGCTCATCCTCCCAATACTGGGGGCTTATCGATAACGACTCCAGTCTACGCCTCGCGCCAAGGCTATCCTTTAGGTAGGGAACCTTGCTGACCCTTTACTTCCTGCAACTCCCAACGAGGTTGACCGTTGTTACCTTGGGCCCCGATATTCAAGATGGCGCCGCCGGAGGAGGATTTAAAGAAGCGCGTGGCGCGTAAGTTGACGAAGAAGAGGAAAGAGGGACGTCAGGTCACAATGGAGATCCCAGAGCGCTTTCGAGACGGCGACGACGCGGACGAGGACTGCACTGCTCTCCATGGCCGGAACGCATACATGAACCAGTCGGTATTTGGCATGATAGCAGCAGCTGGATCCCAGGTCGACTTCAATGCTAGGTTCGATGGCCCATCAAGCGACGAGGAGGATGACGGGGAGCCGCCAGCTTCACTTACTACCGAGTTGAAGGTCGACAAGACGCGGAAGGGAAAGCTACCTGCCAAACCGGAGAAGAATCACAGACGAAAGTTCTCTGAAAGTAAGCTTCTGCGGTCTCTGTCGGGTATGGGAAGGTCGAAATCAAAGCTATCTCCAAGCGGCTCCAAATCTCCTTCACCAAGTCCGTCCTCCGAAGCGGTTACGGCAGACGCTCCAGTTGCTCGCACACCCTCCAGAGATGCTCCGGTGATGAGTAGGATGCTGGAAGCTAAGGCAGAGCTATCTCTACGGCCGAGCTTCGACTTACCACGACCCAGACATACAAGGGAAGGGGCTATAGCAGAGGAGCAAACCTCGAGCAGTTTGGCTAAGCAGCTTATGGACATATTTGAGTTCGAGACCGCGGAGGATGTAATAGAAGGTATGCCACCCTTGGTTCCACTCGGGACAATTCATAAATATGCTGGCGACGGCAACGGAATTTCTGGAGGCTTTCCCAGGGACTTTCTATAGTGCAAAAGCTAACTGTTGTAGAATATCCTTGCTGGTTACTAAAGAGCGTCTTACTTCAAGGGTACATGTATATAACGACAAAGCACATATGCTTCTATGCTTATTTGCCCAAGAAATCTGTAAGTCCTATTCTCAAGCTACAAGCTGGTCGTAGCTAACGCTGTCTAGAATGAAGTCGTGAAGTCCGGATATCTCTCAAAGTCTGGCCGACGAAATCCGAAATATAATCGATACTGGTTCCGACTGAAAGACGACGTCCTCTCATACTATTCGGACCCCTCAGACTTGTACTTCCCTAGCGGGAATATTGACCTACGGTATGGCATATCTGCGAACGTGGCAGAGAAGGAGAAGGGAAAGGATGCTACACACTTCATTGTTGTAACACACCAGAGGAAGTACAACTTCAAGGCCGATAGTGCACCGAGTGCCAAAGAATGGGTCAAATCGCTACAGAAGATCATTTTCCGTTCTCACAACGAGGGAGACAGCGTCAAGATTTCACTACCAATCGAGAATATTATTGATATCGAGGACAGTCAGATCATTGACTTTGCGGACACCTGCAAGATTCGAGTTATCGACAATGATGAGACTTATGCCATCGACGAGGTCAGTTTATTTGCTCTTTATGTCGACCACATTTCTGACCTTCTTGTAGTACTTCTTCTCTTTCTTCAGCTTCGGCAAGGAGGCGCTAAATGTACTCCGAATCCTGGTCGAGGATACTACTGCACAGCAAGTTCCTGAGGAGGTCTTACTTTCGCCTCCTCATCTTGATGGCAATCAGAGTCCTAGTTCACGAAGCATAGGCCCCTCGAAGCGAAATTCCTCTCAGACACCCAGAGATAGGCGTCCGAACCCACAGCCGCCTCCACCGATCAGAACTACCACACCACTTTTGGAGCACAGTGTCAAGGCCACACTGTCACCGATAGGTGCTGCTGTAAGCCCTCGGGCTAGCACCGAGCTCAGCCGTGCAAGTTCTGATGCGTACCGAAGGAGCATGGACCTCAAGAATTTTGGAAGGCGGAGTGTAGACCTCAATCGCTTAACTATGGATGGTGCGCCTGGACGTCGAAGTGTGAGCGCCAGTAGGCGAAGTCTGAGTAGGCATCGTCTTCCAGAGAGAAGGGCTTCTGAAAAGCATGGCTCTTCGGATTCATTCGTCCACTCATTAGAGGAACCTGGATCGTCTGGCGCACTTCCCTCGGCAAGTGATGATACACAGGCTTCGGCTAGTCAAATATTAAGAGGTTCTGATGTTTTTCTGTCGCCGACCATTCAGCGCTCTGCCTCAGCTTCTCGGCGACGAGATCCTGACTCCCAGAACGATGATTCCCGATCCGACTCACCACCAGGTGTCACAACAAATACCAGAACCATGAGACCGCCGCCACGTCATACTGCCACATCCGGTTCGGTCGGAGAATCAAACACGAGCCAGATTGAACCATCTGCATCCGCCCCAACGTTACAAAGCCTCGTGAAAGCAGGTGCATATCCGTTACAACGCGCTGCTGGTTTTGCAGGGTATCTCAACCGGCATTCAAAGCGTATGAGCACTTTGCTGGCAACTGAATCAATGGGCTACGTCGAGAAAGTATCAGGAATGTGGAAGGGTGGCAAGAAGCATTATGATGAACCCCAGGGACTAGCTCCAGACGACGAGATGTACGACGATGATGAAGATCAGACAGCTGCTTATGGAGACCGCTTTCGAGAACATTTCGCACTTCCCGCATCGGAAAAGCTACAAGCCTCGTACTTTGGCTTTCTCCATCGAGTATTACCTTTGTACGGTAAAATCTATATCAGTGATAGATCATTCTGCTTCCGCAGTCTGCTACCCGGCACACGCACCAAGCTTATCTTACCGCTGAAAGATATCGAGAATGTCGACAAGGAGAAAGGATTCCGTTTTGGTTACTCTGGACTGGTTGTGGTTATCAGAGGGCACGAGGAGCTCTTCTTTGAATTTCCCCAGGCTGAGCTGCGAGATGATTGTGCAGTCACGCTACTCCAGAACCTGGAAACTATGAGGTATCTCAAGGAATCAGGGCTTTTGAGCGCGGAAGAGAAAGAAAGTGCTCAAAACGCTAGTGACGAGCACAGATCTCTCCAACAGGCCCGAATGGATGGCTATGCTGAACACGAAATCAAGATGCCAAAGTCAGCTGAGGAAGCTAAAATTGATGGCCCACCTATATTGTTCGATGATCCGCGAGCTTCGATTCTCAACTTCAAGCCGACCGAGTCGCTTCGGGTTACTTGCTTGACGATCGGTTCGCGTGGCGATGTCCAGCCATACATCGCCTTGTGCAAGGGTCTAATGGCAGAAGGACACCGAACGAGAATTGCGACCCATCGAGAATTCCAGGCCTGGATTGAGAGCCACGGGATAGAATTCCGCCCTGTGGAAGGAGACCCTGCTGAGCTGATGCGAATTTGTGTCGAGAATGGCATGTTCACCTATTCCTTCTTGAAGGAAGCCTCGACAAAGTTTCGGGGGTGGATTGATGAGTTGCTTTCATCAGGTTGGACAGCTTGTCAGGATTCAGATCTTCTGATTGAGAGTCCCAGTGCCATGGGCGGCATCCACATCGCTGAAGCACTCGGCATTCCATATTTCCGAGCTTTCTCTATGCCATGGACGAGAACTCGCGCATATCCTCATGCATTTGCAGTTCCAGATCACAAGATGGGTGGAGCATACAATTACATTACATACGTCATGTTCGACAACGTGTTCTGGAAAGCAATATCTTCTCAAGTCAACCGCTGGAGGCGAAAAGAGCTGGGTCTGCAAGCCACAAGTCTTGAGAGAATGCAACCAAACAAGGTGCCGTTCTTGTACAACTTCAGTCCATCTGTAGTTGTGCCGCCTTTGGACTACAGTGATTGGATCCGTGTGACTGGATACTGGTTCCTCGACGAGGGTGGAAGTGATTGGACACCACCGAAGGAACTGACTGACTTCATCAAAAAGGCCAAAGATGACGGCAAAAAGATAGTCTACGTTGGCTTTGGGTCAATCGTTGTCCAGGATTCAGCAGCTATGACAGATACGATTGTTCAATCAGTTCTCAAAGCCGATGTTAGATGCATCCTGTCCAAGGGTTGGTCAGACCGACTTGACAGAAAAGATGCCGCAATTGTCGAAGAGCCATTGCCTGCGGAGATCCTCTTAATCAAGTCCGCTCCTCACGATTGGCTCTTCAAACAAATTGACGCAGCTGCCCATCACGGTGGATCCGGTACAACAGGGGCCAGTCTTAGAGCCGGCATTCCAACGATCATCAAGCCTTTTTTCGGAGACCAATACTTCTTCGGCTCTCGTGTACAGGATCTAGGCGTCGGTATATGTTTGAAGAAGCTCAACGTGAGCTCCTTCTCCCGGGCCATGTGGGAAGCATGCAACAGCCAGAGAATGATCGTCAAAGCCAGGGTCCTGGGCGAGACCATCAGACAGGTAATTTCTAATCCATATATCCACAAACAGAAGAAAGCTAACAGCCCAGCAGGAAAATGGCGTCGACACTGCCATCCAATCCATCTACCGCGATCTGGAATACGCTAAATCCCTGATCAAGCGCAGAGATGGCAAGCCTACGGACGACGTGACAGAAGATCCAGAGGAGAGCTGGACATTTATTGGTGATGAGAACGACCCTGTTCTCGTAAAGCGTATTCACGATTGGGATGCTTTGGCTCAGAGCGGCATTCTGGCGCAGAATGCTGGGGGCCAGGCATCTGAGAGCTCCGATGGGAAGGCGTTCGGAGGAAGCGAGAGTTTTGCTAAGGATATGGCTGCATGATGAGATGAGACGACATGAAACTATTGCACTTGTGTTTACCGTTTAGAGAGCGTTGGCTTGGGATTGGTGGGATTGATTGGGTATGGTAATGGCATAGCACGAGATTATGGGATTTATTTTTCTTCTTCTTCCTTCTTTATCGTTCGTCGCTTACTTCGTAATTTTCGTTGTTGGTACTGCGTGGGGTTTAGGAGTGGGCATGTTTTCGTTGGGCGAAATATTCCACTTCCTCTTTATTAGTTCCTCGATTTTCCTTCTTGTGATTAGTTCGTTGCGGATCATGCCATTGGTCAGTATTGGGCAGATGGGCTTGGCCGTTCGGGAACTTGAGAGACGCATGGTCTGGGTCTGGTACGATATGATATACTAGCGGGTGTTGTGATCATGATGGATAATTTGTATTGTGAAGAGAAGAGCAGAAGGGCACACGAGCATGATGAAGATCTTGAGGTCTTCTTGTAATGAGTTGTCTAGCATTGAGAGGAGAGTATAGGGTGGGAAGGAAAGGAGAAAGTTGTAGATTTCATGCATGTGTGAGTTATAGATGAATATACCATTATCACTTGTCTTGAACTTTGCGGTGGTACACTGAAACCGCCTTATTTTGTGGTAATAGTGGCATGTCAAGTGAGTTGTACATGTTCTGCTTTGTATTCAATACTTTGTGCTGATCCCCAAACAACATGTGTAGACCCCTGGCTCGCTGCTAGTCTTTCTCTCCAAATGTTTCCCAGAATAGTAACGCAATTTACAGAAAATGAAATTCCATTGTATGCATTTGCAGAAGGGGTATCATGGAAGCAGACAAAGAACGCCGAAGAACTCCCAAACATGTATGTAACGAATCTTGATGATCGACATTCTGAGGTTGAAAGTCGCAGATCGTTTCAAGAACATTGGCGTCTCTACTCCTCTTCGCTCTCCTCACTTTCATCCGCAACTGCTGGGGCAGAAGCGGGAGGTGGTGCTGGACCTGTGTCGGCTTCTCCCTCTCCTTCTTCTGCTGATCTATCTTCCTCTGGCATGTCATCTCCCACCACCTCATCTGCCTCGTTTGAAATCTCCATGGTATCAGCAGCCGATGTGATCAGGAAATTTTCATCCTCGCTACTGAAGCAGCAGATCTTCTCTCCCTTGAAGATCTCGAGCAAATCCAGCTCACCGCACTCGGCGTCCTCCACTGTATTACCGCTGTGCGGTCTCAATGCGGTGATCTCCTTGCGAATCTTGTGAAACTCGTTACCACACATAGCGACGGCGATGAACGACGCGCATTGCTTCAGATGCTCCTGACCGTCATGAGTGTTGGGAAAGAGGATGAAAATGGCGGACTGATCAGCCAACATTGCGGTGTACTCCCAATCGTTGCTTATGTTTTGCTGAATCAGAAAGGCATGTTCCATGACATCTTGGCGAAGGAAGCTCTTAGCGGTACGTTCGTGGAGTACAAGTTGCAAAAATTTGGCGTCATGCTGGAGGAGTTTTGCCAACAATGGTCCGGCTTCGATTAGACATGGATGCAGAGTGTCGTCAGAGCTCGATTCCTCGACGAATCGTATCTTACATGGAGGTCTTGTCTCGTCGAGTTCGCTGACAGAGAAAGATCGAGCCCGCTTCTTGGAGGGGGTCGTCGTGTTCTGAGCCATGTTAGCACTGAATGGAGGCATTGCTGTTGATTCTGTGGCTGAAACTTACCTCTTCCTCTTCGTAGTCCTCGTCATCCTCTTCGTACTCTCCAACTTCATCCTCGGAAAGCTCCTCGTCGGTAGCATAATCGCCATCCGCTGTTGTTTCGGAGCCCTTCTCTGCAGCAGCTGCACCAACGTCCTCTGCGGTTACATATGACTTCCGCTCAAGACCATCATCCTTCTCCTCTGAGACTTCGCTATATTCATCCGCAATAGTTTCCTCCTTATCCGTCTCATTCTCACAGCCTAGAGCATCTAGACTGCTCTCTGGCGTCTCGATTGGTTCTTCGGTCTCAGGTTCGGAGCCCTCGAAGAGGTCGTTGACGTTGGCTGAGTCTGACTCTGTACTAAATCTTAATCCGCAAAGTTTTATCAGCTAACGTATTCAAGATCGGAAAGCTTCCCTTACTCGTTGTCATGTTTTGCGACCTGGTATGTCTGTTCTGTTCTTCTTGGACCTTTGTGGCGTTCTCTCTCAACAGTCTCTCTTCAATCACAGAGAACTGGTTGACCTTAGCCTCGAGTGATGTCTCACTTGCCGTCTGTGCTTTACTGAACTCTTCGACCTTCTTCTGATTGTACTGGATGGCAGACTTCAACTCGACTTCGGTCCAATGTTGATGAACCTTTCTATTCTCCTTGATCAACGCTACGCGGAGACTGCCATCTGGGTCATTCTTCGCGTTGTACTCATATCTCTTCGTATCATAATGATGAACTTGCTATTTGATGTTATGACGTGCTAGATACTCGACCAGCTTGTGCTTAAGGGTGCCGGGCGGTGGCTTCCAGCCTGCTACGCCGCACAGGTGAGAAAGAGCGTGGTTGTTCTTCTCATCGTATGGTTCAAGGGGAACGCGTGCCATTGTGCTGCGGTTTGATGTTGATGAGTACGTTGATATCGAGAGTCTTGACGTGGTTGTTTTGCGAAAACAGAAGAAGATCTGGCAAGGGAAAAAGATTTGTGCAAGATGAGGACGCGAAAGTTGCGACGTCGCGAGCAATTGGGCTATCTACGCTAGTCCCAAATCGCGGAGGGAAAGTGAATTTCAAGATTGGAACAATGAATGATTTCTATTGTCGGGTATCTGTAAACGACAATGGGCCTTGGTCAAAAGCTAGATTGCTATACATGACATCGTCATGGCCGTTGTTGACATTCGCTTAATTCGCGCCCCGCCTGCTCAACCCATGTAGTCAACGAAGTACACGTGCGCCAGAACACTGTTCATGACATGCTTATGTACAAATGAGCAGAATCACTAACATGTCACCGCTCCACAGATTGGCAAGTTTCAATCCTCCCCTACTTCTGCCCCCCTAGACAACTCAATCCTAGCTAATAAATTTTCGCACGCCCCTCGCACGTTGGCCATGTGTGTTGCAATGCGTTTCCAATATTTCATTGTAGCACCCAGAAAGCCGCACCCATGAGGTTACAGCGGCAAGGCCCTAGTCATGAACCAAGTATCGCAGGAGATCACTAAGTTACGGACGTCTATTGCATGGTGTCCTCTGCTTGGATTGCATCTGCATCCCAAGGGACGCATGTTTGTTATTAACGATACATTCGGTTGGCTAGGTTTCCCCTCAAAAGGTGTCCACGCCTAGGTGAGGGTAGGGGAGGGCGCAAGAGACCCAAAGCCTTTCTGTTTGACTTCCTCCCCCGAGTTGGGATGAGAGAAAGGCTAATTCTTTTTTTTCTTTGCCTTTTTTTTACTTCGGAGTAGGTCTTTCCCCAGATGGACTTCGCTTAATTGCCGACTCGCTTATTCAAGTCGCCAGGTAGATACATCGAGATAAGCAAAAATTAAGCACTGCCATGCTCTTTTCCAAGCGATTAAGCAAGGCCAAATTGTAAAATCAACAACCCCGACCGGTACAAATGGTACGTGATCTGCCCACCCCATTCATCTTGGACTCCTGCTAACTCTTACATACGCACCATCCGTAAACCCGACCTGCAAAATTATCATTGCAATCCGTCTACTTGCTAGGGCGTCGGTCTGTTGATCACGCTTCCGCAAAAATCCAGTCATGTAACCGGGGGGCGGGGCAACCCTAAGGGACGGACGTCTATTATGTGTTGACCCCCTCCTCGGATTGCGTGTGTATTCGCAGGGACGGACGTCTATGACAACACACACGGTTGGCTGGGCTCCTTGGTGGACCTCCATCCACGGTGTGGCTAGGGAAGTGGAGCCAAGGACCCAATAAATCTTCTATCTAACTTCCACACCAGCCTCTCGGGGTGAATGGTATTTCTTTTTTTCTTTTTTTCTTTCCCTTTTTGCCCTCTGCGCTGGTCTCTCGAGAAACATGTCCAGGATGCTCATGGCATCTCTGCTCGCAGTATTCAAGACTCGGGCTCGTCTTGCTTGCGTCAACGAACAAAATATGAATGTACTGCTGTTTCATACAACCAAGATATATGAAGGCGACAATAGCCTCACGAATCCTGTGAGAACCCAATACCTCGATCAGAATTTAACTTTTGATTCAGCCTGGCGAGATTTAGAGAAGCATTTGAGACATTGGAGGGTGCTTGATTCATATTTATCTGGCGCCTACAGGCCACTCTAATTCAGTCATTCCATTGAAGCGACCACGATCCTCCGTCTTCCAGGAGTAATGGACCTCCCTCGGCCCACGATAATGCGTTACCTTCACCTTGTAAAAAATAAGCGCTTCTCCAAAACCCCACACCAACCAACTATCATGACCAGCAACAACCAAACCCAGACTGTCAATCGTACGACCCAACGACGTTGCTTCAGTGCCGATGTATTATGCACGGGAAATCTTCTTCCTCGAGAGCGCTCAGAGTCCCTCCAGTCGTCAGGATAAGTATGGGTCGCACCTCATCTTCAACGGACGGATGCCCATTGCTGGTGCTAGACAATTTGTGCTTGGCTGGAATTCCCAGATAATCATGAGGTGGCAGGCTCGAGTGATGCGACATCCAAGCACCTGTCCCATGTACTCGTGGACGTGCTTCTGGGCTCTGGGGAAGCTATTTCTGGAGCGAAGGAGAAGTGTTGATCTCTTCACATTTTGTGGTCGCCTTTCAGCGTCGTGTTTTGGCGAAGATGGATTTCTCGCTTAATTTTCTCGATAAAAACATGGGTTTGATACTTCATTGAACCACCCAGCGTGGCTTCAAGGCTTGTGAAAAATATCCAAAAAAGACTTCCTTGGAATTGAAGGGCAAGGAAGGAGCTGTTTGGTGGGCTGGTTTTGTGGAGATTCTGTTTTGTCTCCACCCCTTTTGCACCCGCAAGTCCTTGAAGCACTGTCCAAGATCACTTCACCCTAAAGCATGTTTCTTATGGCATGGTGCCCTGTTTCCAGTCATCCAAGGTCTTGTGCCAAGCATCAAGGAGGTAGGAGGTCATAACAATAAGGTGTTAAGAAGTGCCAGCCCAATCTCAGATTTGGATCACCAGTGCAAGCCTTCACTCATTTGTTCCTGCTCATAGGCGTGGAAGGTTCCAGAGATCTCTTGATGCTCAAGAACAATTGCTCTCTTCTATTGGAGAATACATAAAATCCTAAAATTAGAGCTCATAGGGCTGTGGTTCCTTCCACTCTGTTCTTTGAGCCATTCTGTTCACTGAGGACGTTTGCTTTAGTGCCTCGGGGAAGGAGATTGCCGGCAGAGACAGTATCAGAGGATGACGAGAAAGATGGTCACGGTAAGCATTGATTCTGAGATGGGACTTCGTGCGAGTAGAAGATGTAAGTTCTGTATTGGAAGGAGACGCATTTGTGGTCTACTAGCTGCTTTCTTAGCTGTGTCCCCGGTGCCAAGGCGGGAACAACGGTTCCTGGCTACGCTTTCTCCTTTGTAAATGTTGCGGGCGTGGTATGAATTGTCAAAGAATGATTTGTCCCTAAGCAAAAGTCCTAACATAATGGAGACATACGGTACAGTATTATTCAGGGAGTGTCGTGCTTGGTCCCGGGATTTGGTAGATGTTCTGCTGGATCCTGACCCGCTTCAGCCTAAAAGGGCTTCCCTTGCAGATATCGAGCATACCTTGCATCCCTAATGAGTTGTAAAACAACCTCAAAATTCCAGCATTATCTAGCTTAGAATCTGGATACCGAGCATAAACAGTTCAATGCCAAAGGCGCAGATATATATTCTGGCTGCGAGCATCCCATGCATTATTGGCAAGGCTGAAGACTGACCAGAAATGGTACGAAACGTGACCCTGTGCATTCCACCATCAGCCAATCATCATGCTAAGGATCCCTGCAAGCATGCGGGCAACTCTCCAATCAGCAGGTAGATCGACACAACTCCACTTTCCATGCTCTACGGGGTTAAAAGGCTCTGGATTCCCCAGCGAAAGACACAGACACGGCCAGAGCAGCCTGCCACACACCGACCAACCTGACCCAAGCTACCCACCACCGTACCGTACCGTACCATCCCCAAGCGGACGCGAATTCCCAAAAAGTCCAGATCAAGCTGCGAACGTCACCTCACATCGCATCATAATACAACACAACACCTGCACAATAGCACGATCTGCAATCAATCAATCAATTCTCCGATTCACTTTACCGAATCTGCACTGCACTTTGTCTGCCTGATCTGGCAGAGTCACCCTTCCTGTCGCAACCAGCCTATCACGCCGTTTACTCCACCGCGAACCGAACTTATTAGTATTGCAGCTCCAGAGTCAATACCGCGTCAACCCCAACAACCAAACTCCGTGTACTTTGCTTTCACCAACCAGCAACTGCAACAACGTCTGAGGGCACTAGAAGAAGAGAATTGGGGGAGATAGAAAAGGTGATTACTTGGGTGTTGGGATTGGAAGGAGCTTTGGCGCAGATGCACCGGTTATTACACTACGTTCTGGCTGAACCCCACGCGACATCTATGAGAGCTTCTCCAAAGCTCAAGTCGAGATCGTAGGTCTTCCGACAGCTTGTAGATGCCGTATCGTATGTGCGTGGAGCTTGCGCAAGCTTCTGGGAGCTATTTCGAGCCTGCTCGTTTGATTGCTCGCCCCTCTGTCCTCGATCTCGAGTTCAGTTTGCGCGCTCGCCCTTCCATGCCCTGTCTCTCTTCTCTTCACATCGATCTTTCACTAACTTGATTCTGCAACAGATCGAGAAAGGCGAGAACCGCATGATCACAAGAACTGCGATACCCTGAAGGAGGAAAAGAAGATGACCAAGCTACTCAGTTTAGGGGCGAAGCTGAAGTACCCCGTTACAATCATCAAGGTGCTCAAGAAGCCTGGCGACAGTATCAAGAAGCTCGACCCGATTCTGCAATACAAATGGAACTGGACCTTGATGGTGGGCGATCCCAGTGATCCAAAGGGACAATGGCCGGAGGAACAGGTCGCCATCGCCGATTGGGAGAGTCCTGTCGAAGGCACTTTGAAGTCGTGGAAGGTTAAGGATGGTCAGGTCATCCACAAGAATATGGATTTCGTCGAGGTCGAGGAGACGTGTCCGCATTCCATCCAATACAAGGGAATGTGTGGCCTCTGCGGCAAGGATATGACCGAGATCAATTGGACCAGCGCCACGGACGACACGGAGCGAGCTAAGATCAACATGATTCATGACCAGACCTCATTGAAGGTTAGCCAAGATGAGGCATCAAAGGCTGAGAGCGAGTTGCAGAAGAGACTACTGGCTCACAAGAAGCTGTCCCTGGTGGTAGATCTGGACCAAACTATCATTCACGCCTGTATCGAGCCTACAGTTGGAGAGTGGCAGAGGGATAAGTCATCACCCAACTACGAAGCAGTCAAGGATGTCAGGTCATTCCAGTTGAACGATGATGGGCCTCGAGGTCTAGCTTCCGGCTGCTGGTACTATATCAAGATGCGTCCCGGACTAAAGGAATTCTTGGCCAAGATCTCAGAGTTGTACGAGTTGCATGTATACACCATGGGTACTCGAGCATACGCCGTCAACATCGCTAAGATCGTCGACCCAGACAAGAAGCTATTTGGAGACCGCATTATCAGCAGAGACGAGAATGGCAATGTTACAGCAAAGAGTCTTGCGCGGCTCTTTCCTGTGGATACCAAGATGGTCGTCATTATAGATGATCGCGCAGATGTATGGCCAAATAATCGACCAAATCTTATCAAGGTCGTTCCATACGACTTCTTTCTCGGCATTGGCGACATCAATTCGAGCTTCTTGCCNAAAAGAGAANAATTACCGCCGATGCAGCCGCCACCTCTCAAGAAGAAGTCATCCAAGTCGGAACTGAAGGATGCCCAAACAAGTGAAAACGCCGAAGCTTCTGATGAGAAGAAACCAGAGTCCGACGAAGTCAAGCCTGTTGAGGCGGCAAAGCCGGAAGCAGCCAAGCCTGACGACGGATCAAAAATCAGTGCTCTGGAAGAATTAGTCCGGATGGGTAGTGGTGATGACCAAGCACTGCGACTTGAGCAAGCTGCAGAGCAAGAGAAGTTCTTGGAAAAGCAATTGACAGATCGACCATTGTTACACATGCAAGAGAAGCTCGACAAGGAGGACAACGCAGCACCTGTTGACGAAGCAGCCAACGGCGGTACGGCTCAAGAACCTCAACACAGACACAACTTATTAGTCGATAACGATGTGGAGCTCAAATACCTGGAGCAACATCTCACTCAACTACACAAAGCATTTTACGATGAATACGAGGGTCGCGTCATCAATGCTTCTGGAGGTAGAGTTGCACAACTGAAGCCAGGACTCAACAGAAAGATGCCCCTCAATGGCGCCGACCGTAAGGTAGTGCCCGATATTGGAGAAGTTATGCCACGATTGAAGTACGTCTTTCCGAAAGTTTCCCCTCGACTCTCTTTACTTACACCAATTAGGTCTAAGACATTAGCGGGGTGTACAATTGTGATGTCCGGGCTCGTCCCACTGCAGGCAGATATAATGAGGTATTTAGAATCTGATATATCAAAATTTGAACATGATGAAGACATGTGGACTTTACACGATCAGGCGGACAGAAGCTTACACATCGATTGTAGGACTGAAATTGGACTCCAAGCTGCCAGCTTTGGTGCGGACATCCAATCAAAGTATGTATCTCTCATATCGCCAGAGATCTATTTGCTAATATCTTGCAGGGTCAATAGAAAGGTCACGCATCTGGTAGCTTCGACAAGCAGAACCCGCACTCACAAGGTCCGACAAGCTGCCAAATACCCAAATATCAAGATCGTCAATCAACAATGGTTGTTGAACTCTATGAGCAAGTGGCAGAAGGAGGACGAGACACCATATCTTGTATGTACAAAGCAAGAAAGCATGACGTAGATGCTAACATCCACCAGGTCACAATCCATGAAGCCGATCGAGTGCGAGATGATGGATTCAACTCGGATGCGCCATCATCGATAGGTGATTCCGAAGAGAGCTCTGAAGATTCTGCGAGTGAGGATGAAGATCGCGAGAGTGTGCCTGCTAGCAGCCAGGACGAGACGGCCGATGACGACGAGGGGGTGATGCCAGATGAGATACAAGAAGGCACATCACCTATCGACAATCTTAAGGGCTTCGACTGGGGAGGGGTTGACGATGAACTTGACGAGTTCATGGCTTCCGATTCGGAAGCCAATGAGTCTGGTAATGAGAGCGATGTCAGCAGACAAAGTACGTCGAGCCAACAGAGCAAGGCCGGTAGAGGACGTAAGAGAAATCATGATACGGTTACTGAGGATGAAGAGAGTGATGAGGAGAGCACTCTGGCGAAGAAGCAACGCATTGCGAAGACGAGAACGACGGGTCTGAATGCCGTGAAGACCCCGAACAACACAAGCGCATTATCGCAAGACATCACCAACCTTCCTACCCCCGGTGAAGAAGAAGACGCCAGCGATGACGGCTTCGGAGATGATCTGGAAGCTGATCTTGAGGCGGCATTCGCGAGCGAGGAGCTGGAGGCTCAAGGTGCTGACGGGTCTACCTGATCTACACAGAAAGAAGTGGTCTGAGGTCGCATTCTTGTTCATTTTTATACGAACACATTTCTTTGCAGCGAAGAGACGAGACGAGGGAAGAAGGGCGACAAAAAGAGACGACGATCTTTGCATATCCCATTTCTAGACGGGCTAGATTGGGCCTGGTGTTCCGGTTGAATATTTGGCTGAACTCGCTTTCCTGCCGATTATGGAAGGAGTTGCATATGGGCGTATCTTTTTCTGCTTCCTTCTTCATAGTAGCGAGGTAGTGACATCGGTTTGGGATGGTTTGGATGGATTGGGAAGGGTATGGACTGAGGATTTATTGGTCGGAGCATAGCAAAGGCGTTTGTTCAGGTTATCTTTGTATGCTTCTTCTTGATTGTAGCGAGGAAGACATTTCAGCAGACAAACTTACGGCAAAATGCTGCTCTCAATGAAAAATCCTTCTTCGTGCTTTTAACTTCTGCACCGTTCAACCCCCTTCTTCTTCCACGCATACTAATCCGTGAGCTCAATGTAACAAAATGTAAAACAAAAATTCCTTTGCAATCTCATAGGTTCAATGTCCATCGATTTTGGGGCACCTGGGTGATTTGTTCCCCTCTCCTCCCATTGGTTCCTCAAATGGTCTCACCGCCCGGCAGAAACTCGGCACTCACCGGAATGAGCTTAGCGCGACTTCAAGCTCGCCATTGAACGACGACCATCAGTTAAGCTACAAGACTGGGTTGACGATTGCGATTGCGATTGAGACAGCACCAGCACACCTACGAACATATACGCATACTCACCATGCCTCAAGATCTGCCGCCTACGGGGGGCTATGAGCCCGTTCAGTATAAGGTACGTGGAGGTTTCCTTTTGCTTCGGATTTGGGGAGGGGAGGAAGGGGAGGAAGGGCAGCTGGAGGGAGCAGGAGGAAAGGATGGGATGGGTTGAGAAGAGGATGAAGTGTGAGGAGGAGGGAGGAGGAGGGAGAGGACATTGAGGAATGAAGCTGGATCAATCGAAGAGGAGCCAGAAGCCAGACCCAAACCAGAGGCATAGCAACACGCAGCAGACCAGCTACACGACGAGGCACAACACCACACCGGACAGATTAGGACTGGACACGAATTGAGGGAATAGATTGCATGCTAACATATCGTTCAACCAACAGCGAAACCTGCCCGCGCGAGGATTCCGCCCATCAGTCATGCTCGTCGCTATGGCTGGCGTGATGACATTCGGCTTCTACAAGGTCGGGAAGGGAATTAGAGAGCAGAAGTACGTCTATCACACCTTTGGCACATATCTTGCCACTCCTCGTCACAATATCATACCAGTATCCCGAATTTGTCTGCGTCGTGCTCAAGCATAAACCCGTAAGGGGACAGTTGGGGCAGAGTAGAGGAGGGAAGCCGAGAGAATGGGGAGATTCTGGTCTGATTGGGATTGCGATGCTGATTGTTTTGGTCTACAGTGAGCTCGCACGCGAAAAGATGTGGTCGAGAATCCACCTCATTCCTCTCCTGACGGCGGAAGAAGACCGTGATTTGGTGAGGAGGCATTATGCGGATCAGGCGAGGGAGAAGGCGTTGTTGGGGAGCCAGACGAGTCCGTATAACTCGGATAGGTATGTCTTCTTCTCATTGGTTCCTGAAGGGGAATTGAGATCTGGGTTGGTTGATTGGCGGAGGTGGGGGTGGAGGTGGAGTTGGAACACGACGGGACAAGATGAAAGCGTGGAAGAGCAGTGGCTGATATTTTGCGTGTTCTATAGATTCGTGAGACCGACATTCGCTGTTACGCCAAGTGAGAGATCGAAGTAAAGCTGAGTGGGGTTCTGGGAGGAAGTTTGAGATTGGAATTGAGAGCTGGGTGGAGGTGATATCTGATCTTCGCGAAAGAGGGGTGCATGGAATGGGAGGAGGGGCGTTGTACATATTGTATGAAGCAAGAAGTCAGCAAAAGAATTGAGAGAACACTACACTACAAAATATGTGTTCAACAAACACTCATGCTGAAACCCATTGCCCTCCAAAATGGCCATGCTTCTGGTCATAGGAGGCTAACTGGTAAACAAACACAGATACATAAACGAATACAGCCACACCATCTTACCCCACTATTTGATCACTACTTACCTCTTCCTTACTGATCTATCCAAACCCTCAAACAACCCTTCCAACTCCTCAACACCAACCCTCACACCAGCCTTCACCAACTCTACAATCCTCTCATTAGTCGAACACTCTACTCCCGCCTCCTTGGCCCTCCTCACAAAATACCCATTGATATACTCTATCTCCGTCTCCCTCCCACCCTGAACATCCTGCAACATACTACTCGTATTCGCCGCCGTTTTCTGCGCCACAGTTCTGACCAGACCCTCCAATCTGTCAGGCGCAAATCTCTCCTCTGTACTCATCTCATGACCTTCTGTGGAGTCCGAGTACGAGGATTGGAGTTCAGGCAATGAGATCAAGATCCGGCTACACTCCTCCACAAGTAGACGCGTGATCCTGACTACGGGGGCGTGGTGAAGGATTTCTCCATTCTTGATACCCAGGATGGCGGTCAAGGGGTTGAGAATCGCATTTATAGTCAACTTTTCGAGTTGAAGATTTCTGAGTGTGGGGGCTGAGACGGATGTGCAGGACAAGATGGGTGCGGATGTTAGGGCGTTGAGGAGGGGGTGAGTTTGATCTTGGGCTTTCGTTCCTTCATTGGAGTTGGAAGTGGAAGAGGACTGAGCATCTACAGGTCCGACTTTCACGTCCGCTAATCCAGCATGAACGGACTTGAATGGTCCTGTTGAATAAACGCCATGAGATGTGATGGCTGCTAGATATCGGGGTCGAGTGGAGGGGTTGGAGAATAAGGCGGTGGTCACTTCATCGATTGTTCCGAGGCCGTTTTGGGCGAAGAGGAGAGTGGATGTTTGGGTAAGGCGGGGGAGGAGCGGTATTAGGGCCGAGAGGGTGTGTTGGGCTTTGGTTGTTATGAGGAGGTTTTGGATGGGTTCTGATTTGGGGATAGAGGTTGAGGGGGAAGATGGATTGGGATTTATGACTTCTACTGTGTAATTTGAGGATGTCGAGGTGCTGGTGAGGTCTTTGGACGTTATTTGTATTTGGCAGCCGGCGGCTTCCCAGCCTTCTAATAGGCTCTAAATGGGGGACGTTAGTTGAATAAGTGACCGATGGGTCATGAGTTCAGAAACCCTGGAGCTTTTCGAGAATACGTACGGGCCGATGGAATAGGAGCGTTATCGACGGTGGGTGGGGAGACGTAGCGAGAGCGTGGGCGAAGAGACGACCTAAGTTACCCAGGCCGAGGACTGAATCACAGTCAGTATTATGCTACGAAGGATGATTCAAGAGTATCAAATTCAGTTCGGGGCATAGTATCGGGGAGGAGCGATGAGTTGCTCAGTGAAGTGCCATACTTACTATGGATCCTTGGTGTGGGGGCCATTGTGGGGGATTTCAGTTCTTTGGGTAAACAATATTTAGCGAGAATCCGGGGAAGAACGAGCCATTGGGTGCCATTCAATGTTTGGAGGTGCTCAAGTCAGGCCTATTATTGAAGGGGAAGCGAGGTTGTGGAGTTGAAACTACACCCTACACCTTAGCTTTGCAACTCATTCTGAGTCTCCTTATGTAATGATGAACCCGAATTTTCGAACATGTTGAAGTTTTCTTCTTTTCGATTCTAATGATCAATCAATTCCATCCTACAAAGTTTCGTTTCGCCTATATTCACATCTCGAAATTCAACTCCGAAATTCTGCATTTGAACGCCGAGGCACGTGTCTACCAAGCTCTTATCAGATTTAACCTCATCTGCCCCTGCAATCGCCTCACCCACCTTCCCAAACAATGCAAGCCTCATTGTGGGCTGACAATTGCAGCCAACCCAACGTCCTTCTCTCCCTCCACGTCCGTGGTGATTCGTAGTTCGATAGTGGGGTTGAGATATCCTGGCCAATTCTCCGTGGTGTTATCGTTGTTGCCTACCTAGGGTACGCCGCATTTCAGACAGCCTACGTAGTTCCCAATCAATCGTCAATTCCTCCGTGCTTACTACTCCACCTGTCTATCTTTTTCTCACGAGTGTAAGTTGCTTGTTCTGTCTGCTGCTACCTCAAACATCGTGGATTCCTCAAGGCATCTACTTTTGTACTGCTTTGTACTATTGCCAAACCCCTAATCGCCAAGGCAGCAGCATAGATGTCGCACCCGTCCGATAATCTGTACTCCGCAAACGATGAGGAGGACGACAACCAATTTGACCGACAGTCGTTCAGTGACGAATTGAGTCCTAGCGATGGATACTTCAGAGGAGGAAGCGGGATGCCGCCCAATACAATGGTTGCGGATCCATCACTCGATAGGAAAGAAAGGGTCGAGGACAAGACGTTGATACCCACCCCGAACGTACAACAACGCGCAGGACAAAGTTCGAGGACGTCAATGCATCCTTTACTATCACGATCACCCCCTTCACAGAGCTACGCGTCCCAGCCAGCTAGCTCACAGTCTCCTCCTACTCCGACCTCATATACTCCCGTCTCACCTGTCTCACCTCGGCGAAACGAAGAAATGTTCTCAGAGAACAGTGCTTTACTGAACGGTCCTCCTCCTGCGTATACTCCCAGTCCAGTGTCCCATACCACAACCAGTGAACCAGCCGAGAGATCATACAGTACATTCCCAGAGCATCGTTTGGAATCTGGCATTCCACCTGCCCGCGAGCCGGAAAGCATGGGAGCGCCTGCATATGAGCCGACGGAAAATACACCACTGGCATCTATAAAGAAATTGACACCTACAAAGAAGCGTTGGCTCAAACATATGGGAATTGCGGTTCTTGTTCTAGTTATTTTCACTATGTTTACCACAGCTACCTTCCGCCACGATAAAGAGGTAGGTTCACTTCCCATCTATAGCGGCATTCAATCCAGTGCTAATGACAATCATAGGCCGACAAACTACCACCACCAGATAATGGAGGTAGCCAACCTGATAAGGGACAGCCTGGCCATGACGACTCCGGAGACGATAGGCCCATCGATTCATCTACTCCATACTGCGCTGCAGCCAGACACAAGGAGGATGTTGTAACGTACGAATTCCCCGTCGGATCAGATCTCACAGTGCTACAAACTACTCATGAATCTGGTGGCGGGTTATCCCAGAAATATGTGAGCACTGTCGGTGAAATCCGACTACGTCGACTACCAAAAGATTCGAAGCATGGAAACCGTGCTTATTTCACAGTTGACGTTCAAGTCAGTGATGAAAGTCTGCATGTCGAGAAGACATGGGACGAGGATTTGCGAATTCTTAAAATCATCACGCCAAGGGCAGCACCCCTCAGCTCTGGAGGGACCCATTGTGTCTCACTCGAAATCACAGCGTGGATTCCTGAAGATGCTCAATTCAGTAATCTTCTGATTGAGGCAATCTCACTTACTTTGAGGGTTCTTGACGACGTCAAAGTTAGCGTCAGTGGCCGTTCGAAGTTTACAACAATCTCTGGCGGCGTCAGATTTCCCGTAATCAATTCAACAGAGACCGACGTTCAAGCAGACGTTCCGAGTTGGCGATCCTCGGATGGATTTCCATTCTCTTCACGCAAAGTATTCGTCGAAACAATGTCTGGCAGCATCAAAGGCAACTATCCTCTGATGGATGTTCTAAGCTTGTCTTCGCAATCAGGGACCATACATGTTGACGTCTTTCCACAGCCAGTTCTCCCTTCAGCACCAGCCCCAGCTGATCTAGAAGTCGGGTCATCATCTGGCACCATCCACGTCAATTGCCCTGTTGGCGGGATGTACACTCCTCCGCCACGAAACTACATCACTACAGTTCACTCCACTTCATCAACTATCAGCGGCTCCTACTATCTGGGCTCCGCCAATACTTTCAAGACTACATCAGGCACAATTAGTATCACCGGCCTCCCAGTCCTCCGTGGTGGCGACTCGCCCACAGCTCCCAACAACAGTTTTGAGACACACACCATTAGTGGAACCACTACCGTCAATGTCCTCGATCCGATATTCATCTCCCTTCTCTCGAACTCCTTGGAAAGTCAAAAGCCTGTCGGGGATGACGAGCCTTACCTGGTCATCCCGCCTGGCAACATAGCAACTCAAGCACTCTTCGAAGTCGATCCCCGAGCTACAGCTGAGACCACCAAATTGCACACTTTATCTTCTATACATTCCTCCAATTCTGCTTCCATCAATGTGAGGTATCCTAGTGCATGGGAAGGGACCGTACACGGAAAGTGTGTCTCGGGCAATATCGTGGCGAAAGGCGATGGCGTCAGGGTCATAAATTCGAGGAACGGCCCAGGATACAGCGAGCTGAAAGCCAGGAAAGGCGATCTGGAGAAGGGGCAGGGCTCGATCGTGGAGATGAAGGGGATCTCGGGAAGTCTGACTTTTCTGGTGGGGAGTGAAAGGAGGTGATGTTCGGGACATGATTTGAGCGATGTGGATGCGCACATTTGACGGATGGTATGAATGAGCATGGGAATATACGACTATGTCGAGGCGTCTCGGGATATATAACTGGACCGGCAATCGGTTGGTGGTGTTCTGGTGTTATTTGAGCGATTTGGTTAGATAAATCGCCATTGACTGTCTTTACGATTAGCCAGGACTAGTCTTAATACATTGAACATTCGTGTTGAAAGAATAAACATGACATGGCATCATCAAACAGAGCGATTCTACAGTTGGTACAGTAGTAGCACACGAGATCCTTGTCCATAGGCCCTCAAGCCGGCGGCTTCGGGAGCCTCATGAGTAGAGAATCCACAATCGTGATAAGCTTCAAATCGATTTCTGGTCTCCAATGGCCATGAGGAGCTGATACTGACAGAATGGCCCTTGTTTCAGATCGAAGCAAGGTATCACAAGCGGACAGTCTTATCTGAAGCCGAATGACACGCAGGCCAATCGATCGACGTCGCCGTTACAGCCATTTGCAGATAGGCGAATATGGACCGTAACCGAGAACCCAAGCAATCAACTCCAGCCCTTAGCGATCCCGCCTCCTCACAGGAGGGGCTCACAAACACTTCAATACACGAGCTCTCCACTTCAACCGACCTCACAAAACCATCGGAAAATTCCAAGAAGACAGCAAAAATGACATCTCCATTCAAAGGACCAGCTTCAAGTATCAATAAGCCCGATGTCCCGCCATGGATTCCTCCGCAGGAAACAAAGATGGATCTCGATTGGGCAGACCTGAGGACTATCGAGTTATCTCTTCTCGACTCTGGTGATCCAGCTATCGTTGCTGAGCTTGTGGCTACGACGAAAGCTGCTATCAAACAAGATGGGTTTCTCTTTTTGACGAATTATGGTGTTTCGCTTGAGCAGGTCAGATCTTACCTATTGCCCGAGACGCGGAGAATTACTTTCTTGTGGCGCGATGCTGACAGCTTCGATAGCTTCATCGGCAATTTTCACTTGCTCAGTACCTGCATGTGAATATTTCTCAGGAAGATAAAGAGCGCTTGTTGTGGGATCCGTCAACTGGTGTTTTTGCGGGGTTTAAGCCGAGGTTTGGGTGGAAGGTAAGATATCAAATCCTTCCTGTAGATGATTTGGAACGCTGATTGCGATTTGTAGCGCGAGAAGGGAAAGTATGATGGGATTGAGCAGTTTAACTTCTATTCGCCGGAATTCGAAGATCTCAATCGTGTTCCGGGGTGTATTCTTCCGTTTATGGATGAGATTATCGCGTTTTGTGATGTGAGTGTATATGACTATGGAGGAAAGAGAGATCAAGCTAACGACCATTAGTATCTTGTCAATTCCGTGAACAGGCGACTGTTGAAACTGCTGTCGATGGTTCTTGAGCTGCCTGATGATTATTTGTGGGGTGAGTAGCAACTGCTCAGAGCTGATTGATAGACAATAAGAATGGCTAACGAAAGTATCTAGATACGGTGCAGTCTCATGATGGATTGGTAGGTGATGGTTATTTCAGGCATGCACTTTTCTATCCTCTGGATGACGACAGTAGAGTCTCGAGGAAAGGGGTGAGGATGTACGGGTAAGTGGACAATTCATCCTCACGCTGAATGGTGGAAATTTACAAAAGCTTCATAGACATACAGACTACGGAACAACAACCTTCCTATTCTCTGTGCCTGTCACCGCACTTCAGATCTGGAAAGATGACAAGTGGAGATACGTGAAGTATAACCCCGGGGCATTAGTCGTGAATTTAGGGGAGACACTTGAAGGTTCGTTCCTCCGGGTGACACACGGGTCTATTTGCAACTACTGACGAGATTTGCTCGCAGTCATATCTGGTGGGCATTTCAAAGCAACCTTGCACAAGGTTGCCGACCCTCCTGAAGATCAACGACATGAGCAGCGTCTGTCGCTGGTGCTCTTCAATGGTTCGAAGGGCGATATGCGTTTGAAGCCTGTGACTGGTAAGCACACTCTCGATGTCCGACTTACGACAGACTGACTCGTGGCGAATGGTAGAATCACCTTTGATCCAACGCGAGGGGTTCGTACTCAAGCAAGGGATATTCATGCAATTCAAGAATCTCATGGATTCTGGTCGTCCGGTGGGATTCCTACATCAGTGTAGCTGTTATTGGCGCTGACAAGGTTTCAGGTCCCGACGAACAAAGAATGGCGAGAAGCTCGTGAGTATTTCATCTCGGCAAAGTCGCTCAAGCTGACCTGGCAGAAATCAAAACTCGTCTGCAAATCGCGCCAGAAGAACGACTCGAAGGCGTCAAGGAAGTCAATGGCACAAAATACGGACAGGATGTAATTCTCGGCGTTCCTGTCATGTTGCCAGTCTAACACTTATATCCACTCTCACCACAAGCGAGACCTGAACTCAACAGGACCCCTTTTTTTAGCCGAGCCCCAGATCCACCCTCAAGATCTCTTGAAATAATTATTCAAAGTATTCTTCTGCTTCTCCTCCCCCTTCTTCTTCGGTGACTCCCCATCCACCTTATCCGGTTTCTCACCAACCTTCATCAAAAGACACAACTCCTCAAACTCAGCCGTGGGGATGATACCTCCCGAAGCCTCCTTGTGACCCCTCGCGAAACTCTCACCCATCCGCTGTATCAAGTCGCCTGTATCGAGATTCGCTACTGCTTTTAGGGACTCGATGATGTTGATTGGAGGGTCCCGATCCCGCGCACAGCGGGCGATACGGCAGGAAAAGTTCACTTTGCCTGGCAGGTAGCCGTAGTTGGCTACCATGATGATTTCGAGGGCTTTGGATTTTAGTGTTCCTGCCTGAATGCTCGTCAGATGTTATTCATGGAGATGAGACAGGTACTCACCCATCGCGTAGCAATCACAGGGTGTACTTGCGCCTGGCTATTAATCTTCAGCACGGCTATCTTTCCATCTTTGGTGAATTTTGGTGGCGTATGTGTTTGTTTTTCGACTTCGATGTTGATCTCATCGCGTGCTTGCATTAGACGCCGGTTATTCAGTATCTCCTTGGGATCTTTGGCCTGGAGAAGTGCATTCCATGCGGTGATCACATCATAGGTGCCAGTGCGTCGAGCTATACCATGTCAACCCTTGCATAAAAGCTTGTACTAGGTGAAGACTCACGAGCATTGAGGTATGAAACGCAATCATTGAGAACCTTCTTGGTGTACTTCTTGAATGTTTCTGTCATATCTGGGAACGGTGGTAGCCATTTCAGGGTGTTACCAAGATCTCCATGCGTGCCAATTGCGCAGAGGTATCCACACTCTGGAGCGATGTCTGGATGAAGCTCTTTACATATCTCATAGATGAGGAGAGCTGAGGTAGCGACTGGCGGACAGTGACATGCTGATACAACCTAAATTTCGTCGTTAAGCGAGCACAAGCAGCTTTCACCTATCGATTTACTTACTTCTGCACCTTCGGGGAAGTCATCGCTTAGATGGTGATCAATAACAATTGATTTGGTGTCTGCGTCGTCGACCACTGGAGGAGCTCCTCTGCTTCCCTGGTCGAGCACAATGATGAAATCTGCTTCTTTCTCTGACATTGCTTTTCGTTCAAGAGCTTCATGGATATTCGATCCTTTCTGAACGAGGTGAACGTCAAGCAGCTTTGGGTCCTTGACCGTGCGAGCAAATATCAGCTGATGGTTTCCCCGATGATGAATTTCGAAATAGCCCAAAAAGCCGTGTAAATTGAGAAGGTTGAGACATTGTACGGGCATCCATATGAGCTGCCCGAATTCCATAACATGTGAGAAAAGATTCATGAGCTGAACTTACAAGACCTAACTTCACCAGAGTTCTGTGAACAATAACGCCCGAACTTAAACCATCTGCATCTTTATCCGGGACTATGAGAGTTTTCTTCTGAGCCGCGACACTGTCATCTCGGACATTAGCTAGATGCTCTAGCCGAACAACCCTTCTTTTTGTTCGAATACCAACCATTTCAGCAGGAATTCTCGTGCAGCTATCATCTGAGATTCTGGAGCTGGCCATATCTCGACCCCTTCTGAATCTTGACGTGTGGGAGTACTGCAGTAGTCTGCAAGCTTGGCCACTTTTCTCAGAGGTTCTGGCGATAGGCCGGCTTTGCGCTTCATTGTTTGGGCTTGATTGCTGAATTGTTTGACGAGTAATGATGGATATATTTTTGGGAGTGTAAACAATGAGACTCGGGAGGCTGGGCGTATCATCTAAAGGATGGCGGACGAAATTATATAAGTTTGTTAATGTAGAATGACTTTGTTTGGTTTCAGGGGAGTAGCTGGTGGTAGTTCATGACGTAAGCGAAGGGATGCCGCTCAACAGCAATTAGTTGATCCGATCGACTTGTCGGAAAGATACATTTCGCGAATCTTGAATGTTTCAAGAGTATACAAAGCCTCATGTCTTGTGGATTCGAGTTTCTGTATCAGAAGAATTAATTTCCCAACTGGATTGCGTGAGAATGAGCTTCAAGGTCACGTTTCTGCACAACTCCAAGTATGCCATGCTGCAATCTGCAATGGGAATGGCTGGGGGAGGCGTCGGTGCCAAAAGGATCACGCAGGCGATTCATTTCAAAGGATAATAAGCATCAGGGCTACCTGACGGGATACTAGTTCTGCTGATTTACCTGACCAGGATCACCCAGTGGTCAGACATGTCCCACATCGAGATGGCCAAGTCCAACTTTGTCCTCGTCTTTGACGACATCTCCATCATCGGCTAAGAGTGTTACAATTAACGAGCCTCGATACAGTACACGAGATGAAAGATTCGCCGAGTGAGCAGCGCTCCCCAGATGAGAGTCCCAGTCAAGGTATTGCTCAGAATGTAGACGAGGCACAGACAATCGCACAGCAAGCCGAGACAGCGATCGAGGCTAGCGAAGATGGAGAGACTGACGATGGGTATGAGATTGACAGCGCCCGTGCAGCATCGACGTCGCTATCTTCAAGCGTGAGAGACTATGCTTAGGAAACGGGAGGAGTTGTCATAAGTTTTGGGAGGGATAATATCAGTTCTCGAATGATGAACCAGAGCAAGCTCGCGAAGATATGAAGCATGCGATAGTGGTTAATCTTTGTGTTGGAAATTTGCACTATGTGCCTCATAATGATCCTCAAGGAACTCTCAATCTTGGAGCTGGACTGGAATATGGACGATTGATAGTGAGTCAAATTCCTCCAACTAGTTTCAAGTCAAATCCGAGCCTCTCGAAAACGATTAAAGTTGAAGATGAATATCCCAGTGCAACAGTCCTCGGAATTGATCTGAATTGATCTGCACCCCGTACAGCCTGTAGGAGAACTATTCTTGGGAGAGCATGGGAGAGCAACCGTCGTCGATGTATGTTCATGTCTCGTTGATAAATGCGTGGTCTGGCATTGAACAGCTCGGTGGCTGCCAAGGACATGTGTCTGTAGCCATGGTGGAGAAGTTTCCATCTCTCAAATCCGTGGGCTAAGAACTACCAATTTTGCGCCCTCCACATATGATTGGCAGATTGGTAATTCCAGAGCAGGCAATGGCATCTCGAGTCGAATCGACTACTCACAACTTCTTTACCCCTCCGCCTGTCTCTGCTGACGTGGATCTGCCACAACTGGTCGGACGCGTACGCTATCAAAATCTTTCAATTCTCGTCCCTATACTGAAACCTGGGGAGAGAGTGTTGCTTAATGAGGGTGTCCTACCAGAGCCGGGGAGCGTTGGAGGAATAGAAGAGAGGAATATCAGGTATGTTGACCCATTCATTCGATGCCGTGTATGTGGCTGAGACTGGCAGAACCATGGATTTAATGCAATTCGTGACTTTCGATGGGCGCGAAAGAGAAATGGCGCACTGGGATTCACTCTTTGAGAGGATGGATGAGGCTTTCGAATCTGTGAAGGCGTTGAAGCCTGAAAAGACCCATAGGTGGCTAATTGAAGCTGTGTAGGCATCTTGAAGCCTTTTCAAAGAAGTAAAAATGATACATCTCATCACCAGACAGTCATTCCAACAAATCAGGTCTTTATTGCGGCTCTGTCATCGCGTTCTATCCAAAGTGCGGCCTGGCTTCGCGTCGTTTCGTTTCCAGGCCCCACTAAAACGCCAACTTCGCATACAAAATTCTACCAGCTTTATCTAACCAAATAGCACTTTTTGACATTCAAGCAAGAGCAGATCCCACGATTAGTGAAAGCGGGTTTCATCAGTCTCCTCTACTCCTCCATAGTTCAGATTGGGCAAGGCTACCCGTTTCTTCCAACGCGGGGTTCATGAGTACCCCCCATCAGAGTTCGGCGAAGAGTTTATATCGAAGACTTAACAAGGTTTTTTTTGTCTCTTATCATTTTGATTCTTTCAATGATCGATTTTCTCGCGCTCTCTTCCAGGTTTTGCTCTTTCTGCGTATTTTTCTTTTGTTTTGCGTTCTGGAGAGAGAAGTCAACAAAATGGACCCACCTCTAAGCGAAGGTTGTTTCTTTGTTGTCGCGTCTCTCACTTGTCATTTTCTCTATATATTCTATCACGACCTTGAAAACTACGTGTCACGCGTTGGGGGGAAAAGACTTGTTCATATAGTATTAAAATACATATTAATTGACCGATCAAAGAATCGCTGCCCCCAGATTGCCAGCGTTCGGGCAATGTGGGAGGTTAAGCTTCAAAATGTGAGACGAAGGCCCAACATATATTACAGTCCCTGGACCTCTTCAAGGAGAGACCACTTACCGTCTGGTTGTAGGCCAACCGCCTCTCATCAGTGCCTCTGTAGAGGCGGAGGCTTTAATCCAATGGGACTGAGTACTTACCCATTGATCATCCATGTCCTCGATAGGCTCGCCGGTCATTTCGTGGAACAGCTCGCGCCAGTTCATATCTTTTCGGGGAATGTATGAACTCCACTTGTTAAATTTCCAATCGGATGCTGATGCGTGGGCCTTGCTCCACCAGTAGATTACAGCATATTTACCTTCATAGCTGTCTTTGCGTGCCGCTGGCGCCATGGCCTGAGGGGCAGCTTCTGGTGTAGGGATCGGGGCAGTTGGGATTGTGGCAACTGGGACTGGGACGTTGTCGAACAGGCCCTTCGGGATGAAAAGGTCGCCATCAAATCGATGGTGATTCTTCTCATCGTACCATCCTGGATCGATGAATGGGGGGCCTTGGCTCCAGCCCTTGCTGTCTCGTAGTGCGATGTATGCTGGGTCGTTGCTCCAAGCCATTTCAGTCTGCTGAGCTGAGTAAGGTCCCGGTGGGTATCGATACTGATTTCCTGTGTCCGGATTGGGATTTCCGGGTGTGTAGTCCGGAGCAATACGATTCGGCAAGCGTCGATCCCGACCATGCAAGGAACGGAAAGGAGTATCGGCATTCACGCCCTGAGCCGACATGAGCGAGTACGTAAGTCTACCTGCGGGATTGGATGCAGAGGTAGAGTTGAGCTGTCCTGCCATTCTTCGTACGTTCTGAAGTCTGCTCCCGAGAGTGGAGGATGATGTATGGCCAATCTGTCCAGCCAGCATCTGTGGGCACTGAATTCCACTTATGGTGGTGAATGCATTGGAAGCACCCATCGGTTCAGCCATCATTCGGGGATACTGAAGCTCAGTCGCAGGACTGACTGGTGAGCCATGCGCAGTGTGCTCGGCCAGCATTTGTGAATACGGAAGTCTGTAAGGATTCAACGACTGGACAAGACCAAGCTGCGGAGCCGGCATTTGTGAGTACGGATTTTCAAATGAGGCCGTTCTACCATGTTGGCTCTGCATTGCAGAGTTCTTGGCAAGCTGGCCTTGACGCTCAAGCTCATCCTTCCGTAACATCTCTTGACGCACCTTTTCAGCATCGATTCTGCGAGCTTTCTCGAACTCGTGACGAAGAGCTGCGTCTTTCTCGGACTCACGTTGAAGTCTGTATTCATCGTTTAGCTTTGTCATGATGCTTTCTTGTACGGTTTTGCTTCGTGGGTGATGAGCTCGATTGAGTTATCGAAGAATTGGAAAGAATTGAGCAAGGGATTGAGCAAGGGATTGAGCAAGGGATTGAGCAATGGATTGAGATAGAAGAATTTATACACATTTGGACTAGATCCATTTCCCAAAGAAACAATCTCTTGTGGCCGAACAAAAGAAAGGTGGCCTTGTCCACGTACTTCGGGACGGTCACCTTGAGATGTGGTGTGTTCTTTGTGAACGTAACAATCTCCTTGTTCATGTTTCGTCTCATATTCTTACCAGAACAAAGCCCATTGTTTTGGGACGTAGAGGTCTAGATTAGTCACAAGGTCTGGTCGTATGCATCTTATGTACGCACTTTGCGCCTGGGAGACAATTAAGAGTCTTGTGGGCGGTACAGCGGTCTTTGAGACGGCGACTGGGAAGGCCCTTCCGGGAAATCTCTGAAATCATTCATTTGGTGCGATCAAGATTCCTACCACCACAATAAGTGTTTCGAAAGTCGCACAGGTCCTCATGAAATTCCTCAGGAGTGTCGTGAAGTCGGGAGGAAGGAATAGTGTACTAGTCGGGACTTTAACACCCCTGTTCTCTGCCTTTGTACGGTTTCTTATCAATATTCACCTCGGCAGAATGCAATTCATAAAAGCTTCTTAGTCTGTTCAGCATGATAACAATTGAAGTTGATGGTCAATAGCATCACATGCAGTTCAAACCTCAATACACCAAAGTCCAAATCTCCGATTGCGGATGAACCATTTGCTCACATAACCGACCTGCAGTTCCAGACTGCTGGGCAGCAGAGTTTGGTATCGCCAAGCCGAAAGGTTATTATCAATTTTTTCAAAGTTTCTTGAGCTCCAACGGATCCGGTTACCCCATACGTTAACGCCCCCACTAGGACAAGCCCACAAGTCGCGCGGCGAATCATCTGATTAGATGAAAACTCTGATCTGATAAGATTGCAGCGATCATCTCACGGGGTGTCCGACCATCGCCCAGTCACATCGCTCCTTGTCAGCCAAAAATCCTTCACTCGCTCCACATTTCATTCCCAAGAGCTGGGATGGAGCAGCCACCAAGTCATGGAAATCGACCGGGATTCGGACTGCTTGGGTTTGCGTGGGAGTCGATCCCGGCCCGATTCAACCACATGGTATAAAGCAACGACGTCCCCCCGCGTGAAGATAATATGAATCTATCTCTCTTATCGACCTTCAATAATTCCACTCGTCATCCGTGTGGCAGCTGAAGCGAGACGCAGCTAGGCTTGGCTAGGAACAGTAGCAATCATGAACCTCAACCCAGATACGACCAGGGAGGGAAGTCACGAAGAGAAGAATGATTCCGGCATCAAATATCCTCAGACAATCGAAACCAATCCCGATCGCCAGATTATAGGTGCAAAGTCGCCTGGTGTAGCTCGTATCGAAGCCGTAGCGAGTCAGCTCACACTTGCTGACCGCATTTTCCTCTTTTTCGGCGTTTTTCTCATTGCCTACGCATACGGACTTGACGGAACAGTTCGGTACACTTACCAAGCGACCGCAACGAACAGCTATGCTCTTCACTCGCTTCTCTCCACCATCAATGTTCTCCGAAGTGTCATCGCTGCTGCGGCTCAGCCAACAGCTGCCAAAGTCGCTGATGTCTTCGGCCGTCTCGAACTTGTCGCATTGTCCGTCTTCTTCTACACGCTCGGCACGATCGTAGAGACTTGTGCAGAGGGAGTGAAGACTTTCTGCGCTGGTGCAGTCCTCTACCAAGTCGGATATACTTGCGTCATCCTACTTGTTGAAGTCATCATCGCAGATATTACCTCCATGCGAAGCCGTGTTTTCTTCTCGTATATCCCGGCAACACCATTTATTATCAACACCTGGGTTTCTGGCGACATCACTCAAGCCGTTTTGGGAGCTACTTCCTGGAGATGGGGAATTGGAATGTGGTGCATCATTTACCCGGTTTGTGCTCTTCCTTTGATGATAGCACTGTTCATTGCTGGACGTCGGGCTCGAAGAAATGGTGTTCTAGACACCTACAAGTCTCCATTCCAGATGCTAGGTCCTAAAGGTCTCGCGATAGAATTGTTCTGGCAACTCGATGTCATCGGAATTATTCTCTTGATTGCAGTCTTTGCACTCATCCTTGTGCCTCTCACTCTGGCCGGTGGATCCACTGCAGTTGGAGCCGTTGCATCCAAATGGCATCAAGCACATATCCTCGCTCCCTTAATCATCGGCATTCTCTGCATTCCAGCATTTATCTTCTGGGAGTTGAGAGCCAAGCATCCTTTGCTTCCTTTCCACCTCCTGAAGGATCGTGCTGTCTGGGCTGCCCTCGGAATAGCGATGTTCCTCAACTTTGCGTGGTATCTCCAGGGTGACTTCCTGTACACTGTCTTGATCGTGGCTTTTGACTTCAGCATCAAGGCAGCTACCAGAGTTTCTTCACTTTACAGCTTCTGCTCAGTCATCACCGGTGTCCTGATTTCGCTCGTCATCTTCAAGGTCAGACGCCTCAAATACTTCATCTTGGCCGGAACGATGCTCTTCCTGGTTGCGTTTGGCCTTCTTATCCACTACAGAGGTGGTCACGACAACGCCGCTCAATCCGGTGTTATCGGCGCCCAAGTTCTCTTGGGTATCGCAGGAGGTCTTTTCCCATACCCAGCACAAGCTTCCATCCAAGCCGCAACAAAGCACGAACATGTTGCCGTCATCACCGGTATCTACCTCGCAAGTTACAACGTTGGCTCCGCACTCGGCAACTGCGTCTCGGGCGCCATCTGGACGCAGACCCTCTACTCGCAGCTCCAAAACCGACTGGCTTTCACCGGAAACGAGACTTTGGCCGCTAGCTTCTACGGAAGTCCGTTCTTGCTTGTTGCTGAATATCCTGTTGGAACGGACGAGAGGGCTGCGGTTATCGATAGTTATCAGCATGTGCAGAGACTGTTGACAATCACGGGTATCTGCCTTTGCGTACCGTTGATTGTGTTCGCATTCTGCTTGAGAAATCCGAAGTTGAGTACCGAGCAGAGCCAGCCAGAGGCGGAGGAGGGTCATGTTATCCGCTAAGTGAAGGCGGCAAAGTGGGAGGGTCTTACCAGGGATTGATTGCAGGCCTGTTTAATATCCTATAATGACTGTTAGGTCCTATTCCATATTCTCTAATTCGATCTAGTTCACATTCAACGAAGAAATTTGCCAAAAGAGTTGCAATTGACCTCCATTCCCAGTCCAAATCTCCTGTGTCGATCTCATCACCTCGGGGTACAGCGAGTCGTCTCCCTTTGCCGCCTTTCATGTGACTTCGAAGGCAGCCTCTCGAGCCGACCTGTTTCCGTTGACACTTTGAGGATGGAGTGCAGCCCAAGTCTGTAGTAATGAGACGAGCAGACAGGCCAGTGCCAGAATGACGCTCGTTGTGCCGAAGATGACTGCGAACCAGAATGTGTAGAATCCTGGCTTGTGTTAAGCACTGACGATGATCTGTGGGAATCACGAAGCAGGGTATTGTTACTTACCCATAGAGTTCCGGTCGTCTTTGAGAAGTCCATGAAGACCTGGCGGCTTCACGGAATCCATACTATTCAGCTGTTTAATAAAACATGAGAAGGCTGGTCGGTTTGTTTACTTACTAGTCTCGTAATGTCCGAAGCCTGTCTCCATAAACTCGAAACCTACTATAGTCTAAGTATGAAATCTCGCTGCGGTTGAACCTCAAGTGAAATCCCGTCCCTCCAACACCATTCGGCGGATACATCGTGAGGTAGCCTCCTATTGATGGTGGATCACCCTGCGGCAGCCGATCGTGCATCAACGTGACACTCCTTCTTGGGCTGGCTAGCATGTCTCTATGCAGAGGATAGAGCCAGTACGGGGCTTGAATTGACGCATATGCTTCTTTAGCCGCAGCTTTTTGGGATTTGGTGCTGTAGCCAAATATGATGTCCATGGTTTCACTAAGCTCCATTTCTAGGAAATAGTCAAAATTGCTGTTGACACTGAAGACTTTATCAACATGCTGCCATGCTTGCTTGCATCGAATTCCTACCTGGAAAGATAATATTCGTGAGCCGGTATGAACCAATATATATTCGGCCGTGCGCCAATGGGGTAGGTCTCCAAGTGAAGGTGATCCGTCGGATCCGTAGTCCAGGACACCCGAATTCGGCCAATTCTAACAATCTGCAGAGTCTTAAATCGTCGGTTCTGAACTTTTCGGTCTTTTTCCTAACAGCCATCTGCTTCTTAGTGAGGAGTCCGAAGTATTTTACTTTTCGTTTCTCATTTTGTACGTTGTTGAAACTCATGGCCATATAGCTGTCTCTCACTGCAACCTATTCTGCGGCTGTCGCCTGAACGGTCTTGCTTTTGCCTTTAATCTTTTCCAATGTGGTCAATGCATTGTAAAAATGCCCCGTGAGTGATACGCTGTCCAAAGCCAGGATGACCAGAGACAGATCGTCGGTATCTGGTCGAAATAGCACATAAAAGGATCGAGAAGCAGCCTTTTTTCAAAACAACGACGAAGCAATGTATCGATGGTTTCGTTGTGTTGAATGATTTTGATTGCTTCGATGGCTACTCTGGTCAGAATGATATGGAGATCTGACTGACCCTTGGAGAAGCACTCCTGATCCTTGAGGCTCTGGACACTCCACTCGACCATTCTGCCGATCTGGCAGACAATCGAGAACAGGGTACCATGATCGAACGGATCCAAAGTGCTACCATCCGGACAGTCAGGTCTCCATGTTGGGAGAGGCCAGTGATTACTGCGAGCCCAGCCTCGTGTCCCACGTATAGTAACAGCAAGTTCTTTTGCCAAGGAGTGTCGTAACTCACCGCTGTCACTGTCACAAGTCCATACATGCCTCCACACGTCAGGAATTGTTCGAATTCGGGACTTAGATCAAGTTAGCTGACACCAGACGGGGAACTGAGATCAGTCATCCACTCCTTCTCACTAGCCAATTCTACACGATCAAGTCGTCGGAAGAAGTCTTGCTGGTGATAAAAGTCATGACAAGCCAAAATGTCTTCTTTTGGCAACCAAATGTTCTCGCATCCACTTAGAAGCCCACTTAGAAGCGATAATTGTAAATAGAGGGAATGTGAGGGAAACCTTGAATACTTCTGGCGATTTCCACATGCACTTACTTCTAGAAATATTCCTTCTTTTCCTGATCTTCTTGCTTGATCTTCGCATGTGTCTTCGTCGGTTTGAAAGGCCAGAAATCACCATCCAGCTGCACCAGTTTCTCCACCGGTGGCTTTCACAACTCCTGCCGCGTCACTTGTGTCTATGGCGGCGAACATACTACGGAACCTGTCTCCTCTTGAGCGAGGGCTTGCTTCAACGTCTAGCTCGCTTGTTCTCTGACTACATCTCAACTTTCTCGAATATCGCTTCTAGCAGGCCGCCCATCATCCCATCATCCCTTCAAGCTTCTCCTTGGCTATTTGGGTGAAAACCTCTATGAATCTCTCATCTGTTTCTGGAGATGTCGCCTTGTCAACTGGAAACTCTTTGGTATTCCCACTCTCACCCTCGCTACCAAGGCTCTGCCCGTCGATTATGGATAGAAGAGCCTCGTTCTTCCTTGTCTCTGCCGGCGTCCAAGTCCGGAACAGATTGCTCAGGGTCTTCGACTATATTTGCATCGACCGAAGAGCTCTTCTCGGACAGACTTGCCAACTCGATATCTGCCTCGTCGTTGGTAGGATTCATCCTCGTATCGAGATTGTAATGAGATTTAGATCGATATCCAAAGAATGCCTTGGGAGAAAGTAACCTTGGAGGAGCAAAGATAGGAGCTTTAGCTTGACGAGATACTTCCGAATTCCCGGAATGATCGGTCAGCTCAGAAGAAGCAAGAACTCGCTCCTTCTTGAAGCATACATTATCATCGAGTACCACAGCGTTACACGACATCCGAAGCAAACATAGCCGCTAAACTCCTGACTAGTCCTCGCTCAAGGGGGTAGAAACCCCCAGAGAAAAAAGCAAATCCACTGAGCCTCACCCTCGAGTACCACATCGTCACACGGCATCCGAAGCAAACATCACATCAACCAGCCCCTGAATCCTTCTTGCTTAACGCTCGTGAGTATCCAGTGATTTGACGCTCAGGACGCTCCTTGCTTCCTGCAGACTCCCGAACGTGTGAGAGAAGAACCAATATTTCTTCTTGGTCTGCATCAAGCTGAAAATCTGTCGATGCTTGTGGTTCAAGGAAACTCATCTACATGTTTTAAAGGTCTCGAAGGTTGAACATGCATTTTTGTGCTCTCTCGAAGGACGCCTTATGCGGCATACCCGCCACATGGAGCAAAGCAATGATTGGACAATGGATAGTCAACAGAACTCACGAATGGTACAATCGATTGATTGTTTGCTCTAAGAACAACTTCAGTAATCTCACAAAATGCCTACCGCCGCGTCCCCACCCAGGCTCTCCATCCCTGGCACCTCCGCATTCTGCAGCAGCGCCAAAACCTCCTCATCAAACCCCCAATCCCCACTCCACTCACTCATCACCGCCCCCTCCTTAAAATGCGTCGCCAAATGCTCCGTCCTCGCCTCCCAACTCACCATCCCCTCCCCACAAAACCCACACCGACTCCTCAGCTCCCCCCACTCCACCTTCCACATCTCATAGACCGCCGGCAGCGGCTGCGAACACCTATGAAACTTTACGAGATGCTGTCGTAGATGGTCTTTCCGTCTGAATGCTCGTTCTGAGGCGGGACGCTCGGAACACGAGTTGTGCTCGTGGCTGTTGAGGTGCTCTTGTGTGGGGTTTTGTAGGCCGCAGAAGAGGCATTGCGTGCCGTTGAGGAGGGTGGTGAGTGTGCCGGAGCTGGAGCAGCAGATCCAGTGTTCGAGGGGAAGGTGGATGGATTTTTCGTGGCGTTGCCAGTCGTGCCGCTTTTTGAATGAATCTGAGCAGAATGTACAGTGGAAGTGGGCTGTGAATGTGTTAGTGGTTTTGTCTGAGTGTTCTCGTTTTTGGCGGCGGCGACGTTTGGGGCGGGTGAAGGATTGTCGTGAGGCGAAGGAGCTGTGGCTCCAGCCGGAATTGGAGGAGGATGTTGAGAGGTCGGAGCGGTTGGTGTCGATGCTCGAGACGGAGACGTTGTCGAAGGATGAGTGTCTGGTGAGTGTTACTTTGCCGCCGTGTTGGCCGTAGGTGCCTGATGCGGCGGCAAGTGCCCTGGCTACAGCTGAAGGGTCGACAGCATCATCTTCGGGAGGCGAGTTCTGCCATCGAGAGATTGGACTTAGATCTCCAGCTCCTGGCGAAGATGGTTTGTGCTTTGAACCTCGTCCTCGTCCTGGAATAGGTATTCCTTGGATATGTCTCTGTCTTCTCCTTGCATTGGCAAACCAATTCGAAATTTGCATCAAAGTGAGACCAGTGGCAGCTCTCAACTCCAACTTTTCCTCCTCTGTTGGGTAAGGTGCGTGTCGATGATCAGATAGCCATGCCTTGAGAACTCGGATATCTTGCTTCGAGATCGCTCTTTTTCCTTTGGTCGGAGAAACGACTGATGATTCTTCTGGCATTGAGGATGCCTCGGGCAGTGTGTTTGGAGCCGAGAAATCTGCTTCATCTCCCCAATCCACAAACTGAAGCCCATCTTCAAATTCCTCGTTCACACCATGCAAGTGACCCATAATAGGTTGATTGTTCTCAAACTCCGACGGCTTCCTCTTCTCCCCGATCGCCAGACTACATTCTCTGAACAACGCAACACAGCTAGAACATGCAGCCACCGGGTTTGGGTTCGAGAACGTCGTCCGAATAATGAGACATTCTAAGCGATGGTACCGACAGTACGAACATGGCTCATTTGGCCTATAAGCACCGTTGACCCAGCGCAGGAAATCCTGTTCATTCGGAACAACTTTCTCGACGTTCGTGGGCCAGTCACGCAATAAATCGTTCTCGGCTATATAAGACACATCGTTGTGCCCATCATCTGTAGCAAGGGGTAGCGAGAAATCCGCATTGGCAGAGAAATCCAGCCCATCCAGTGAATTCCAATTCTCAAGAGGTTGAATATCCAGTGATGGATCCCACAATGGCAAATCCTGATCATCGAAGCCAAAGCCAGGAAGTTGTAGCTGGCTGAAATCGAGATCTAGATGTTGCTGGTGCGATGCAGTCCCGGCGGTCTGGGCATCAAAACGAGTCTGATCAGCACGGCCCTCTTTGAAATTCGAGAAAGCACGGATATATGGGTACACGATGGGCGCTGTGTCTTACCCCGTCCATGTTTGAGCCTTGACTCCTGATTCTAGCTTGATGGTCCTTATGCGAGCACTGCTTTGGGTTGGTAATTGGATGCTGTTATATGGTGTTTTAGGAGGGCGCGGGAGGCGAAGGCCCTGAGGTGATCTGGAAATTCTTGTCACGGGAAGGCGTAGCGAAATCGGAGTCGCTTACAGCGTCGGAGTGCTGAGACTTAGGCTCGTGATAGGGGGAGAGTTTAGCGAGTACCGAAGTATGCCCTCTGTCCTCTTCAGCAACACTCCAGATTTCGATAATGGTCTTGTAATGTATTAATTCGCTGCACCTTCATTGGAAGATGACATGCTCTTGTGTTACAACCTCGAGGCACTTGGATCACCTCAGTACCGGCCTTTGACAAGTTATTAGGGTTCGGTAATCCGGTACGACATTCCGATATCTAGTGAACAATTCACAACATCAATTTGTATGCTTAACACAAGCCATTCTTTGGAACTATATCCCCACCCAAGTTCTCAGAAATATCTTCTCTCACAGATTCACATCATAATGCCATTCTAAATCCTCAACCCTCACATCCTAGCCAAGCCTTGGCCATCAGAACCGATGATCGAGAACAAAGAGCTTGGGACAGCACAATGGAATAGGCCTTCCACGCCCTATCAGCTATTCACAACAATTTGACGACCATTGAAAGAGGAACCTTAGATAAACATGGTATGGAGAAATGGGAGTAAGGCATTAGCCGCATGTATTATGTCAAGTAAAGGAAAAGGTTGAAAGCGAAGTCTGCTGACTCTCCGAGCCTAGAAAATGCGTCGTCAGGGCTTTAATCATGTGCATACAAGACCCCAACGACAGGCTGGGCGTGCTTGTTGAGCTGAAGCACGAGGAGAATGTTGGAAAACATAGATATTGCTACTATGAGCCGAATCTCACTGCAAAATATCGTACATAGCCATGAACTTACCGACATACTGATACACCTCTCTCTCCTCCTCAGTAGAGTCCATGTTGCCAATATCCTACTCCTCAACAACATCACCCCTCTTCTTCATCTCATCAACCAAGAACCGCCATTCTCCCTCACTCACCTTACTGACACTCATCCTCGTCAACTTCAACATCTGCATATTTTCCAGCGGGTGTCCCTTCTCAGCCTGCCACTCCTTCAACTCCTTGAGCGTGACTGGCGCGTTGAGCTTTTGTTTGAATGTCACGTGGACTACTGACCACTTTGGGTCGGAGGGCTTCGATGATGGGTCGTAGTAGGGTGCTGACGGATCATGGGCAGTCACTGTGGGTGTGTAAGTTGAGTTGGACCTTTTTTCCGTGGTGAAGGATGAACCGGGGGTTTGGTGAAAGAGAGAGATAACTTTTACTGACAGTCAGGTGTATGTTCTTGCACGATCTCCATTGTACCGACTATGGCGGGCACTTTGCAGCTTGAGTGGTAGAAGAACGCGAGATCTCCCTTTTTCATTGCGCGAAGGTTGTTTCGTGCTGGTCATGTTAGCACGGGTTCAGTATGCCTCTGTACTGTGAGAATGAAGTACCTGCAAAATTCCGGATGCCTGTACCGCGTGTTAGTGCTGAACATATAGCATATGAGGAGAAGAGACTCACCATCCCATGGCTCTGGCTCAGTCTTGGCAGCTAGATCATCGATTGAAAATTTGATGTCTTTGCCTTTCTCGATTCTGGACTCCGGTTCTGCCTTGAGAAGCCAGTATTGCCGACCGGTTGGACCATCTACTTCGGCAGCTTTGGCTTTCGCTGTAGAAGCAGTGGTAGACTTGGACTTTTTAACTGGCTTTATGGGTTTCTGTAGTGTACGTTAGAGCTATTGGAAAAGAGATGAGAGAAAAGAATGTTGAATGTAGAAAAGTGATACACGTGATTGGCTGGTTGACAACTGGGCACTCGATTTGAGACGCGAAGCAAGCATAGAGTACAAAGATTCGGAACAACCTACTGAGTCTGGCTCCTGTTCGTCCTTGAAATTTACTACTGGCTCGTCCTCTTCCGGTGCCTTTAATCCCTTCTTCGACGCCTTCTTGGCTTTCTTGGCTAGGACTTTCGCTGATGGCTCCGGTGCAGCATCATCAGGCTTGGTCGAGATTCGACGACTCGACCTTCGAGGTTCTTCCGTTTCGCCCACATCCTTTGCCTTTCTTTTGGGCATATCGTCGAACTTTAGCCTAATACCGGGACTCGCAATTGATACCTGAACGCGTAAATTATTCGTGGATGTGTGTCACCTCCTTTTCCGATGTACTCAAGTAGCGTATCTCCAGATGTCACAAGTTCCCGACAGGTGTTGGAAGCTATCCCCACGTGACTGTCGCTAATATGCTTGGCTCCCGAAGCAGCTCGGGATGGGAGGCAATCTTTAGGAGTTGCTTTTCCTCCAACTTCAAGGACGGTCCCGATTTCCTGCACCACATCCTTTGCAGTCCGCATTTGACCTAAAATCCAAATCCAGCCCAATACGGCCGTCTGCTTTTATCCAGCAGCGCATCCTTTTCTGGTCATATCCGTGCTAATCCATGCAGCGTGGGCTTGTGATGCGCGGCAACGGATTGGACGCTGTCTCATGCAGGGAAGCTGGCATGCGTCGACTATCATCCTTGCTCATAAGAAGAAGAAAAGGTCAAGAAAGAGAACGCCTCCCGTCCATAACCAAGGCTCCATTGCTCATTCATCGAATTCTGTCCATTCAAGTTTACGGATTGCTGGTGTGGGAGATAAAGAGTCTCCACTACTGGCTGTTAAATTGACCCAAACCTAACAGTTGACATCTTCGGAAGCCGGGTCCAAGGAAGGAAGCACTACTTTACCGCCGATAGCCTTATTTGTGAGCGGTCTCAGATGATATTTCGGTGTGTAGCCGGTGGCACAAGCTTGAGAGGGCAGAAGGCGGGCAGCGAAGAACGATTTGAATGTCTACTTAATATTTTGGAGATTTGCATCAGGGAATAAAGGTTGGACGTAGTCGCAGGTGAACCGTGAGAATACTAAGTGGTGTTTGGGGTGAGGTCAAACGAACGAGCCGGGATAGCCCCCAGAATGCCGGTCCTCGATTATTTGCCCCTCTATCTCCATCTCACCCGAGAGAACAGCTCCCCGTAGATCAGATCAGAACAAACCTAACCCAATATCTGCGGGGACAATGGCGGTGGGAAAAGAAAAGGGATCATGCTACGAAGGACGCCGGTCTGTAACAAGATCACATTGGTCTGTGTGAAGTGTAACAGGACCAAAGAGCACGAATCTTTGGATTGGATTCGGATGGGCCAGAGGAGATAGGTCCAGTCCCAACAGGTAAGATCCAGCGTGGAGTGTTTTATGACGCCAAACCATGCAGAAGCTTATCCGTGCCTGCCCTGGTCAGGCTGGTCTGCTCTTCTTTCTTCATTCCTTGCCTGCCTACGTGCTGGTTGTCACGACCTGTGGAGTGTGAGGTGTGCTTAAAAAAGACTGGCCCTGTCGTCCTCTTCTGACGACTATTACTATTGATCGCTCGGCATTTCTACATAAAGACCCTCCATCCCCTCGCCGCCCGCCGGCCCTCTCATTCCTCCTCCTCCACTCCCATTATTCCGTCTTGTCCTTCCTTGTCGTTTTCTGTACTGAATGCTGTCGATTGACGTTCCCGTTCATGACTGGAATTCAATGGTCAGCCAACTGTCATGCCGCTGTAGCAGCCGAGAGTTGGAGCCTTTCAAACGACGAATAAAGGACGGCATGGAAGCTTCGATCACCGCCAACACGCCTGATCTGGCATTCCTGAAGCCCATGATTCTTCTCCCAGATCATCACGACTTCCTGGAATTATTCTACGACCATGTTCTTGATGTGTCACACATCTCTGGATTTTCGACCTTCACAGCCGGCTCGAGCACTATTCAGACCGGCTTAAAGCAGCCTGCAGCTTCACCACAGGGAGAAACGGAACCAAGGATTGCAGTCGAATGGCGACAATTATTGCTATACATTACTGACCATGTCTTCGGGGCAAATTAACAGACAGATTCACGGGACAGAAATGAGACGATATTCGCGATACACGGTTCACAGGCCAGCAGAGCTTCTCGGGCTTCAATTTGCAACTGCAAATGGTTTGGTTTGGTGGCTGGGACGAGATGATCTGCCTTCAAGCCCGGCGGCGGGCGTTGATTCGATCGCTTGCCTAGCCAACTCCCTCAGGTTAGGTTTTTCACACAGCAGCGCAAGCTTGCACCGTGGCAGAAGCAGAAACTCCCCTCCCCCCAATTAACGATAACGCACTCTGGACGCCTACGCCGACCTCCCTGCTCCTCACCTCCCTTTGCACTTCATGTGCCTATTCGCCTCCCTGCTGGGCCCAGAGAACGTCTAATTCTTCGGCCTAGTCATCGGTCTGCGCCTAAAGGTAGCCTTCAACCATCCTTATTTCATCCCTTCACCGCACCGCGCCGCGCTGCCAACTCACTCAGGAGAGGAGAGTCCCGTTTCCCGGACTAATCGACCGACAACCTTACAGGCGTAGCTTCGATCAGAACCAGCCAAAGCAGATCAGATCAGAGCAGACAGATCTTGTCACTCCTTTGATCGACTTCTGGGTAGGTTCGTTGCTTATCCTTCCTTGCGCACCAGCACCAGCCCAAGCCCGCCGCATGACTTCAGTGTCACCGCGTTGCGTTTGAGGGGAAAAGACACTCCACCAGCCGGCTTTCCAGGCCTGCCCCATCCACAACACTCGGCACCACTCCGCCAGTCGTAACCAGCGAGCGAGCTGGATCCAGATCCAATCTCGAGGCTCATGTTCCAGGCCCGAGCTGCTACTTATCATCATTACTAGGTATGTTGTCCCGGGTGTCCTCCCTCTCCCTCTCAGTGCTGCTGCCTCTTCGGATATACGGTCGGCAACTTGCCACCTTACCGGCGACGACTGGTCACACCACCCACACGTGACTCCAATCAACAGTTCAACACCGTTGCGCAATCCATCAATTCGAACGCGCAGATCAAATGACACACACGGCACACCAACAAGCACAAGCTGACGATGTGTTTTCCATAGCGATCTCACCGTAATTTGCGACATCTCGTCGGTAAAAATAGAACCTAGTCCGCCCTAGCACCAATTGCCCGCCCCGATTTGGCTTCGCGTGGTTTGACTTACGGCGAGCAGAGAACCCTCTGAGCATACATCAACAGCCAGGCGCGATATTAACTTAGGTAAGACCTCCATTCCATCCCAACCCTCCTCTGTTGCGCGTATCTCGATGTCTCGTGATGGCGTAGATACTTACGCGCCTGCTGCTCATTGTCGTTGATGCTGCGGATGCTGAGGCATTGGTGTCATCCATTGCCTTGCATCCCCATCGCGACTTCCATCGCGTGAACCTCGATTCGCGCTTGGTCATCTCCATTTGACCTTCGCGGCCATCTATGGAGGCCCAGTTCCAATTCAGTGTCGCTGACTTTCGCCTGCAGATGGGCTGCCTCACTATCTCACAGAAATGAGCTCCTGGATGAACGACGCTGCCGTCCAAAACCATAATGGCGCCGGCTTCAACCTCGATCCCAACCCCAACGGAGCCATGCTCGACAATTCGACCTTCATGAATAACCCTCCCTCCTTCGATCCTTCCCAGTTTCAGAATCAGCAGCTGCAACAGAGGATGCAGAACGGCAGCGCGATGCGCAATGGCTCCCCTGCCTTCAACAATCCCGTATATCAGACCAACCCTGTGGTACCTGCGAAGAGACCACGACCAAGGGAAGACAGCTTGGGAACGTCGCCGCGTCAAGCACCTGGTATGCTGCCAAACTCGCGATCACAAACACCCCAACAAGCTCCATATCCCGGGTTCCCTCAGAACGGCACTCCACAACATGCGCCTCAGCAACCTCCATATGCACATCTGCAGAATGGTTCAGCAAATGCCAGTCCATCTCCAATAATGGCAAACCAGCTACGTCCTGGTGGCGTCCCGCAACGAGTCTCTACTGCTTCTCCACATCCCTTCTCCCCAGCGGCGCAACAATTTCCTCAAGCATCGCCATCACAGTCAGATCAAGGAGGTCGGACTGAGACACCTCAGCCGGGCAATCCTTATGCCCAAAACCATGGCTTTGCTCAGGGTTTTGCTCAGAACTTCACGCCTCCACCTCAACGGACGTCGGCGCCCCCTCCAAGTGGCATGACAACACCTCAAATGCAGCAACCTCAAATGCAGCAACCACATATGCAGCAGCCTCAGATGTATCAGCAAGGGCAACAACCACCGCAACCCGGACAACAACGACCTCAGAATGCTTTGGAGCAACAGAAGATGATGTACCAGCAGATGCAATTACAACAGCAGATCCAGCAGAGAAATATGATGGCGGCGCGTCAAGGAAACATTCCACCTGGCGCCAACCCCATGGCTAAGGGGCCCATGCAGGTTCCTAATGGCCAGTTCGCTGGCATGCGTCCTCAACAACCTCCAAATCCTTCTCGAAGCGGTCCCAACCCCGAGAGCTTTATGAAGAGTCTGGTTGCCTTTATGCAGCAGAAGAATCTCCCACTGGATATGAACCCGATCGTGGGTGACCGTCAAGTATCACTGCTGACATTGTATATGGCTGTCATAAAGTTTGGTGGATACAAGAAGGTGACACAGCAGAACGGCTGGAGTCAAGTTGCCCAAGCATTGCAGTTTCATCCATTGCAAAACCAAGCAGCGCCTCAGCAATTGAAGAGCCACTATGAACGGAACTTGTTGCTATTCGAAGAGGCATGGCAGCTCAATCAACAACGCCAAAGGGCCGCTATGATGCAACAAAATCCGAATATGGCTGGAGGGCCCCAGATGTCTCCAACGAAACCAATGAACCCTCAGGCTATGCAGCAATCACAAAGCTTTCTTCAGCAACAGCAGCTCATGGGCCAACAGCACCACATTCAACAGCAACACCCTCATACAACTCCCGTCAAGCAAATTGCTCCAATACATCATGCCCAACAAGCATCGGTAAATGGCTTCTCGACTCCACAAGCTCCAGGACCACATCCAATGGCTGTGGCGCAGCAAAGCCATTCAAGAAACAGCCTCTCCAGAAGTGTTGATGCAACGCCGACGCAGAATGGACCTGCGTTCACCATGCCATCCCCCATATCTGCAACTAAGCTTGGAACCCTGGCATCGCCACAGCTTGTCAGTGCAACCGATCAGGCTGCGAGTAAACCACACGATCTACCTGAAACGTTACAGCCAAAGGTACGGGTGCTAGACAACTGGGGTGGATATGAATTGGAGTCGCTAGAGAAGTGTGGAAAGAAGATCTTGACCTACCGACCTGACATGCCTCCCGTGGGAGACATGGGAATGATTGACATTCATGCTTTGACCATGAGTCTGCAATCCGGGATCAATGCTGAAGTACGGATGGCTCTGGATACTCTGGCCATGTTAACGCTATCGTCGGTGCGACTAGACGTGCGCCAATGCGAGGATCTTGTGGAGACGATAGTTGACTGCGCCGAAGTTCAAGTCGAACTGCTTGCAGAAAATGCAGCAGAGGTCTCGGACGTGATGCTCATTAGCTCATATGAGGACGTGGCTCGTGGCTGTCGGTCCGACAACCAGGGGCTTCGAGATATCCCACTCTTTGGCTCTCCTGAGTATGAGCTGGACAGGGCTGTTGAGAGACTGTTGTGCCTGACAACCATCCTCCGAAACCTTTCGTTCGAGGAACACAACCATGCTCTTCTGGCCGATGAACTCGTCATCAAGTTCTTGTGTGTTGTCATTCGATACCTCGGCACTCGAAACATGCTATTGCGAACGAACCAGAACACCTTGGACTTCATGAAGGATGTGATCACGTTCTTGTCGAATTTGGCTCAGTCGATTGAATTACCTGGACGGGAGCAAGCGTTGTGCATGATTCACTTCTTGCTTGCCTTTGCACCTTGCCCTCCGCCAAATTCGATGAATTCTGATACAGTCTCGTTTTCTTCGTATGACCCCGCAGTTCATATGTACCTTCCTTGCGCCGTGGATACCCTCGCCAAGCTTTTAGCCAGAGATGAGCCCAATCGGACACATTACAAGACGATCTTCGCTTCAGACGTCGCGTCTTTCCCACCATTTGATCTTCTCACCCGAACGTTTGGTCTTGCCATCTCGACGATACCGGACGAAAAGCCCGATTCTAAACGAGGCGGCTTGCTTGCAGTGGTAGAAGCAAGGAAACCTTCTTTGATGCAAGGCATGCTTGCTGCTGAGATTCTGTCTAACTTGGCACCTGGATATGAAACGGGCGTCGCAAGATCCTGGCTGACATCGGATGATGGGTTTGCCCACAAGCTCTGTCGTCTGATAATGCTATTATGTCTTGAGGCAACACCTCATCCTCAGCATCAACGAGCACCAGCGTTCCCTAAAGGAGTCGACGATGAAGCGTTGCTTCATGTTACCATGGGTGGTATTGCAGTCCTCCGCCGATTGGCAGAAAAGTCCAAAGACCCGGAAGACTTGATTTCCTCTATACCTCTCCACGGCCTGCCATCGAAGGACAGCTTACTAGGAGCACTCCGGATTGTGCAACCTCGACTTCAAGGAGTTCTGAAACAATTGTGTGCATACGCGGGACTAGGCACGTGAAGAAGAGCCTGAGAAAGCAAAATATGTTTCCATTATTACCACCTCACTTTGTACCACATCCCATAGACGCATCAAATGACCTGTTAGCAGCGTGTGGAGTCGGTCGGTCGGCGTTTAACTTACATGATGGATGTGAACGAATTGCCTTTTGTTTACCAGCATGGCTTGGCTTTATTGGCTAACGAAATTACTACTTTTCCTTGAATTTTTTGGATTTTTATATTCTGTCTCAAGTGTGTCTTGCTCTCTCGGTTGTTACTGTAAAGAAGTTGTATTGGCATGGACGCTGATCGAGGGAAGGGATGGTGAGGGAGTTGGGACTGAAGGAAAATGTGTATCGGAAGGATAGGATGTTCAGGATGGGAAGGGGAGTAGGAAAGAGACCGTGGTGTACATATAGCCTTTTTTGTCAACTGAGAGAGATGGACGAGCGGACAGACAGACAATGCAATCAATGAATTGCCAGGACCTAATTTGCTCGCAAAATTTTCGGCTTGAGATTGAGATTCAGACTCGTACAATGTTGATATTTCTTTCTATGATACAGTTCATACATCCATCCCTCTCACTGATATTGTTTCTATGCTTCCCGCGTACACTTCGTGTTGTGCTGCTTCAAACAGCACCTCTTCTAAAGAAATGCCAGAAGGCAAACATGAGAAAATGCCTACCACTACTGTATATACACTTTAAGACCTTTGCTTCCCTCTCCTGCCAATGATAATCATCCATTTCGTATTTCCCCCTAGCCCTCTCACGGCCGCCGTTCCTATTGTTGGAGATCCTTGAAGAATTGCTCGATTTGAGGCTTCATGTGTCCCTATTGATCCAAAGAATTAGCCTCCATTCAATCCACTCCATCTGAGTCCCTAATGACTTCTTCAAGACCAAAGACCCAACTAGACCCTCCCAGCACAAGTGCAAAACCTCACAACCACCAAACCTAATCCCAATATCCATTCCCTCCTATCCTCTACTACCCTTTCCCACCACCACTCCAGAAACGGAAACAAAAGAAAATCATAACGTACCTTCACAATAACCTGCCTCGCCAACTGATTAACCGTCACATCCCCCTCCTTAACCCCCAACGCAGCCTGCAGGTCGCTCTTCAGCAGGTTCACATCGCCTTCTATCTTGCGCACGCGCGTGAGCTTCTTGTTGCCGCCGCGCTTCCAGAGGAGGTAGATGGGGAGTTTGTTGCTGGGTGTGCGGATTAGGCGGTAGGGTTTGAGGGGTGGAGATGATGTGGTTGTTGCTGTTGTTGGTGGTGGTGTGGAGAGAGGTGTGGAAGAAGAGGGAGAGGGGGAGGAAGATGTGGTGATTGATGCTTTTCGGATGGTTGTCGTTTGCGAAAGGAGAGGCCGGCTGAGATTCAGGTATTTGTGGACTGTTGAGGGTCGTGGGAGGGACATTGGGCGGAGGAAGGGAAGGGGGAGTGTTGATGCCATTGTGGAGGTGAGGAGTCGTGGGATTGACGGAGCCTTGTGGACTGGCAACTTGTTCATTGACACCTGCAGCTTAGAAAGTTGAGCTTGAGGTTGTCGCGAATCTCGAATCGAAAGCCGCGCTAGGGTGAACTAGCGAAGTTGAAGTTGGCAGGGGGTGAACAAACAGCATCAGAATGAAGTGTTAGTTTTCAGTGGAGGATAGAGGAGTAATAATTTGATAAGCACGGTATCCTAAGTACAAGGGAATAATTGTATATCAATACAGATTATGCAACGTTTGGTCACGATAAACTGAGCGGCGTCTTCTGCGCGAGTTCCCCCAAGAATACAATACACGGCTTCCAAGATCAATACTACGTCCTAAAGAATCACTAGCATGTAGTATTGAGAGTTTTCTTGGGTATTCAAAGATCTTACTGTTTTCTAATCTCCTCGAAGTGTGAAATGATCTTTTCAGTTTGGCTTGACATAGGTACCTCTTCTCATACTAGACCTAGGATGTATCAAAATAAATCACTTTCGAGGATTTGTCCTACGGAGACATTTCTTTTTCGAATGCTCTCTTCAACAACTACTATTTGAACACTCATTAGTGCAGACTGATTGTATTGTTGCTTCCTGAGCCTCTTGAACCCCGCGAGGCAGACTAGGCCGAAAACGTCGCTAGTGTATATAACATTTTGGCGCGCCCACAAACATATTCATGACTGAACCCCACCACGACGACGACTTCTTCTCGACTCCAAACCAGTCGCAATCATGGCAGAGAACGCGCCCACCAGGACTCCTGAGGAGATCGCCAAGGAGTACGATCTGCTGCCAAAACTCGTCACCCATCTCGACCGACACTTGATTTTTCCCCTGTTGCAATTTCTCGAAGGTCAGGATGAGGAGGAGCCTAGCGAGGATGTCACCAGGACGAAATATGAGTTGCTGAAGAAGACGAACATGACAGACTATGTCGCGTCGTTGTACTGCGAGCTGGAGGGTCTGGAGGATGCCCCGGCTGAATTTGCGACCAAGAGACAGGAGGTTCTGGATCGGTTGGACAAATACTCGGAGGAGAGCGAGAAGATCACAGATCTTCTGAGCAGAGAGGACGTTGTCACTGGACTGAGAAGTGACAAGGTTGCTAACTTGGAGTTCTTGAAGAAGGATCACGATGTATGTGGGATACGCCAAGAATTAGAGACTATTTACTTACGATAATCAGGTTACCCTCGACATGATCAATGTTTTGTACGACTTTGGAAACTTCCAATACAGCTGCGGAAACTACCAAGCAGCTGCCGAACTCCTCTACCAATTCCGAATTCTCTCCACCGATAATGACAAGGTTGCCGCCGCTACATGGGGAAAGCTCGCGTCTGAGATTCTTACCACAAACTGGGAGGTTGCTATGGAGGAGGTGCAGAAGGTCAAGGAATCAATCGATACCAAGCTCTTCAGCAACCCACTCGCACAACTCACCCACCGAACATGGCTCATTCACTGGGCTCTTTTCCCTTTCTTCAACTACGAGGCTGGCCGTGACACCATTTGCGAACTCTTCTTCTCCGCACCATTCATAAACACCATTCAAACCGCCTGCCCTTGGATCCTCAGATACCTCACAGCAGCCGTCATTACCAACCGAAACCGCACAAGAAACACCGGACAATACCAGAAGCAGCTCAAGGACATCATCCGTATTGTCAAGCAAGAGAACTACGAGTACCAGGACCCCGTTACCGACTTCATCAAGGCCCTTTACATCGATTTCGATTTCGAAGAAGCCCAAAAGAAGCTCTCCGAAGCCGAGGAGGTGCTCCGTTCCGACTTCTTCCTTGTTTCTGCCGCAGATAGCTTTGTCGAGGCCGCCAGACATCTGATCTCCGAGAGCTACTGCAAGATCCACCAGAGAATCGACATCAAGGATTTGAGCGCGAGATTGGGCTTGAACCAGGATGAGGGCGAGAAGTGGATTGTCAATTTGATCAGAGATACCAGAGTCGATGCTAAGATCGACTACAAGGAGGGCACAGTCGTTATGAACCACCCACCTAGCAGCGTATATCAACAAGTCATCGAGCGGACGAAGGGCGGATTCTTCAGAACACAGGTTCTGAGTGCTGCGGTTGCGAAGTGAGGTCTCCTACAAGTCTCAACGCCGATTTGATGCATGAGGAAGGGGATTGCGAATGTTGGGGATGCAGGATGAAGGAATGAAAGAGAGAAAGGACTGGTTGTCAGGTCTCACTCTGCATGGCTGGCGTTCTTGGGCTGGGATCTTCTTTGCGGGGATTGAGAGAACGAGAGACGCGAAAAAGAAGTGGCTGCCGTGTTTTAGATGGCGGTCCTATATGTATGTTTTCGAGCGTGGTGGTAGAAGTTGCATACTTGCGTACGCCGTGGATAGAGCGGAATGAAATGCATGCACAATTTCAAGCAATTATGTGTCTCTTGTCGAATAGTGACCGACATTACGTTTCCTCCTGGACGATTCTGCTCCAAATTTCATGCAATGTGAACACGGGAGTGACAAATCTGCTTCGCTTTGCTCTTTGTTATGTTGTGCGCAGCACTGCTAGTCTATGGCGAGAGCGAGTGCTCTGTTCTATCGTCCGCATGTCCCTTCACTTCAAGTCTTCACTATGTCTGTACCAAAACAAATCACTCTCTTCACTCGCTTATGCCTATCGGTGAACAAACATCACAGCTAGCCTATCACACTACAACTTCCTGGTCACATCGCAAGATGATGTGCGTCCAAAGCAGTATACATTTATGATCACCCTGCCATGCATAAGAAAGAGTTTCAAAGTTAGCTTATTTTTGCGATGATGGTTCTTGATATTTGGCTCCACATCTCTTCATCAACAAAGGGCGATAAGGGACTGCTCTGCCGTCCGCCCTACCCGAAGAGCCTTGAACTCGACAATTAATTCTCCAATGCATTTCTTACGAAGGTACAACAAGCTCTTGGCGAGCCTGTGTATGCGTCATGCAAAGGATTGTTTACTAACATTCGCTATCCTGGAGTAGTTTGAAAATTGTCATCGTTCTTCCTACATAGAGTCGAAATAATCGCGAAACGCGATTCATAGCAATATTGCTCATTGTGAGCATAGAGCCGTGCAAGTTGGGTGGATGAGATCGAACATTGCCATTAAGCTCAAAATAGTCTCTCCAAGACAGACAGCCTGCCCAACATCTCTCCCGCCACCTCTTCTTGCTTCCATTTCATTTCCCACTGGTTCTCTAGCGGGCAGCTCAGAAACACTTTGCACCTCCCCTTCTCCTTCCAGCTCGTATGTAAGCTTCACTACGCTATCGGCATGTAGCTGCGCCTTTTCTGGCTGGTGCAAGACTGTCCGTTGCTGATGCTGTAACTTCCGCTTCCTCATCCAAAACCATACACCGGCGACCAATATGAAGAGTAGTATCGGGCCCGCTACTGCTCCTGCTATCCATGCCTTGCTTGAGGCTTCTGGTGCGGACTTTTCTTTGGGAGTAGACGTTTGCGTTGCGCCTGGGAAAGTAAGTGAGATGTACTTTTGCTAGATTAAGGATCGCTGATAGTACCAGTGAAAGTAGAGAATGTTGTTGGTATCACAGTGACCACGAAAGTTGCTGTTGCGGTCAGCAGGCCAAAGGACGAGGCTGCTGAGGCTATACTTGCCACATACGCGAGTAAAGTGACCGGGGACGAGAATATTGCCACCTCTGTGGCATTAGGGCCGGTGCATGTTGCGTTTGTACCGCCCGTCGAGCAGAAATCGATGGTTTGGGCGAATTGAAGTTCGACATAACATCAGTGCTTGTCTTGTTATTGTTTCCATCGGCGTCAACGCATGCTGAACAGGCTTCATAGGATTCAAAAAATTTAGAGCCTGGCTCGCAAAGCTCGGGGCTCAATCCGTAACTTTCAGCTACCAGATACGCGTTGTCTGAACGGGAAATGCAGTCAGTGGGTGTTTTGGAGGTTTAAAAGTGTCCCAAGGCCCACTGCACGTTGCGTAACAGACTGCCGGAACAATTGTCTCGTCTCTGAGTCGTAATGCCCGCTTCTAAAAAGCAAGGATACGCATCTTTGGCTGGATACTCCTTTGTCGTCGGGGTTTGTAGCAGACCAGCAGGCCATCCAGTCGCGGGGAGCAGGCTCCTGATCAAATACAAGTTGTCCAGCCTGGTGCACCACTGTACGGTCCAAAATCGCCAGAGGATTGCAAAAGTCGTGTCTCAGCGAATTGCATTAAACGATATTGGATGACCAGCCGAATTCGGCCTCTCAGCCCGTTGAGGCTGAAATGTGCTCCAGTAAGAAGTACCTTGAGCATTGAAGGTGTGGTAGATTCTGCATACCAAGAAACGGAAGGATGTTGAGACCAAAGAACTCAAGAGTCGTGCCGGGATTGCAGCTGTATACAACAGATACAGAGTACAACATTGTTTAAATTTCACCCTCCTTCCGCCTGAAAAGAGGAGCTTCTGCAGATTTTGCCTCTCCTGAGCCGCCTTGGTTGTTGATTTGAAGAAAAAAAGAGAAGGAAGTGTCTATACCACAACCTACCACAGCAAATCCAGGCTTCACCATTTTTTTTTTTTTTTCGTTTATAGTGTTGTCTTGGTAGATATTCGGTGAGGCCACCTACGCACATCTGTGTTCAGATGCTTGACGTGACTCAGGAGCTTTTAGCATATGCTTCTAAACCACGGTAACACTCGCAGCCACCCGGAGATCGAGTTCAGAAATGCTGACAGCCAACGCAAGATTTGCTCAACCATCGCTTGAGGCTCTATCGCAGCTGTAAAGTGGGTACATTGCTGACAACCATGATGAATGATCATTGCATCAAGCGACGTGAAACATAACAGCTGAATAGCCCGTATCTTCACCTCAGATATAGCGACAGGATAGCACCAGCATATCTTCTCTCCCGCGAGTCGATTGAGACTCTTGGGAGCCTCTCTTGTTGAAATCTCATAACGATTGCAAGGGCTTTTCGTATTCTTCCAAGCATATGTAGACACGAAGTCAAGCAAAATGATGGAGTCGCAGGGCCAGGTAAGCAGACAAAATCAAACAGCTCGCACGACGTGAGGTTTGTAGCAAGGCATCGCATCACAGTTGTGAAAAGAAGTAAATCTACAGCATGTTCCAGAGATCTTGGATATTCGGACCAAAGTCTCAGCAGTGCTAGTACAGAGAAAGCTGACATGAAGGGTTGACTTGGCGCAAAAAGCGTGACGATGACTCTGTTGTCAGGAGGATAGCAGATTTAGCACGATGACAACACCAGAGCCCCCCCTGCTATCTGGCAGTCTGGGAAATAAAAGCGCATCTACCATGCCAAAAAAGCATTTACGGAAACCGCACGAAAACAAGGTAATTCGCTGTTGTCATGGAGATCTCAGCAGTAACCGAACGCGCCACATTCAAGAGACCTCGGAAGCAGAGGAGAAAGATCGCAATACAGCAACGATTAAATTATCAGCTCATTGCGCATGGCAATGTAATCATAGTCAATGGGATATTCTCCCACTTGCATCGCGAAATACCCAAGGGTCCAGATGACGAAAAGCCTTGAATGTCAAACAATTAAGGTTGAAGCGAACCCGCTCTAATACAAGGGTGGCTACCACTAGCGCCCGCCTACGCCACCGTGTTGCCGGGCCAGGAACAGCGCGAAAGAAAACAGATGGCGAGCCGAGAAGCTCCAGATGAAGCGCAAAATCGAAGGGGTTGGTGAACAACGTAACTCATTCCCAACCACCCGCAATTCATCCTCCACCCGCATACCACTACCTACTCCCAACTAGCTGAAGGCCAAAACCCTTTTGTGAAGAAACCAATTCTGCTACGCATCCTCTACCTCTTCCTCCCTTATACTGCTCTGCTTTGTTGACATAGATTCTAACCATCGTTGCTCCCGACGAAAGAAGCAGTGCGTACACCTACCACTTCCGCATACATTCATCTACAATTTCTCCGACCTGAATCAAGATCTACATTCCTCGATAGCGATATCCGTCGAACATTCCTCAAATCCAAACCTCAAACCCGCAAACAATCTTCAGCGTTGCTGAGCATTCCTCAGCTGCGACTCCTACGTCGCCCCGAAGCAGGGAGGACGGGAGTGGCAGATTCCAGAATAAGACGAGACAAGGAGTAGGAGAAAGACACGATGGCACAAAGGTTTCAAGTTGGGTGGATGAGTATGTCTCCGAAGAATGCTGCAAGGCATCTCTCATTCCACGACAACTAGCTAACTTTCGATAGGGCTGATACCTTTCCTCGGATACCACCATGTGCTCATGATACTGATTGCAATTGCCATCATATTACTATGTAAGTTTCTTCATCTCCATAAGGTCATTACAGGACCAAGCTAATACATTCCAGCACTGTTATTAGCAGGGTGTTCATCGTCATCGCCTCTCATACCCGACATTTTCCTCATTTCACTCTACTACGAAGACTACGCGCCTAAGCCATCAACCGCACAAGTCGACTTCAACGTACACAACGCTATCGCAGTAGTAGCCGGAGATGCCGTATTAGCAGCCCGAGTCGGATACTTCGGTATCTGCATCAACCCGGATGGAGGGTCATGGCTCTGCAGTAACAATGCTACCGCGCTCGCAGACCAGATATCTCTGACGCAAGATCCCTTGAATCTGATTTGGCTCGCGAGTCAGTTCAAGGATATGATCGTATTCCCATACCTGATGTACGTATTCTCATCACTTCTCTATTCAGACCTTGAGACTGACATACCACAGTATCATCGCCATCATCTTCGCATTCATCTGCCTTCTTCTCCTCGCTACTTTCCCAGGCTGGCACGAAGAAGAAGACCGAGACGGCAGCGAACGCGAAGTGAAACCCTTCCCCTCCCGCCCCGTCTCTCAAATCGCCCTCGCTATAATCTTCATCGCCTCGATATTCGTGCTCGTTTCCGTCCTATGGCAACACACCGCGTCCGTAGCAGCGTCAATCATAGCGCAGGACTTCGGCAACGGGAGCGTCAAGAGCGGCGTCGGAACTACGGCCATGGTGCTCGGATGGTTTGGCTTTGCGCTGCTTATCATCGTTACGATAGGCTTGCTGGTCATGATTCTGAGTATTCGCGTGCTGAGTGAGGCGTTTAGCTGATCGAGTTCCTGTTATTGATCCCTGGAGCCGAGTCGAGATGAGCGGAGTTCTGCTGTAGTACGAGCATTTGATGATACCTTTCAGCGAGCATGATGATTTGGATGGAAAACACACCATACATACATACCTTTCCTCCTCGAAAAGGAGGTGGTTGGCATTATTTGGGATTCTTTTCATCAATTTGAACAAAAGTACAATTGGGGTGGAAAGACATCGACATAGGATTGGTGCTACCTTCGATTTGTGTATAAATGGACAGACAGAAAGATCGCGCACGCATTTGGGACGGAGTTGACCAGACATGGACGAATGGTTTTTGTTATCTTTTTTTTTATTGGGCATGAATTTTCTGAATGAGTGGGTTGGATGATGAGCATGGATGGGATAGATGAATGGGATGTTAATTACGAAACCTTGTGGTCGAAGAGGGAGGCAATCGACCTGTATGTATGGGCTCATGACGGACGGCAAGGGGAGGGAATATGGGTGCAAGAATGAAAAATATGAGCATCATCCAGGAAAATCCCAATCAAACATTCAAAACAATAAGGACAACCGCTTGTGGTTTTTCATTCATTCTTAACCGTGAATTATTCAGCCGTGACTCTCATAAACCGTAGACTTCATACAGCCAATTCTAGCTCGGCTATCCAGCTCCAGCACCCAAGACGCCCTCATCCAAACAGCACTTATTTCTGTCCATTCCCTTCCCTTCTCTTAATGCTCTACTTCTTCCTCCTAAACCGACTATTATGCGCCGGTCCCCCCTTAGCTCCCGAATTCCTCAACTTCAATCTCTTGAAGTTCTGATGCGCCATAGAATTAACCTTCCTCGCCACTTTCCGGATCTTCCCATCCTTCGTCACGCCCTTCCGCTTCTTACTCTGATCCGGTCTTCTATACCTCGTTCCGCCCTCCGAAGCCGTATACTCACTCTGAGAATCCGAGTCGAAATTTCGGGCGGTTTCTTCAAATGCGTCTTGAGCAAGACCGGTTTCTGCTTCGTCGTCTAAATCTAGATCGCCTTCAATTTGCGTTTCTGGAACAATGTCACCGGGTCCGGCGAGCTCGTCGTCACTATCTTCTTCGGCTGGCGTCCTAGATGGTTGTGAGGGTTTGGATCGTGTAGGTTTCATTTTGACACGGCGGGTTGTTCGTTTTTGCCCTTTCTTCTTGTATACTTTCAATGGTTGACCATCGCGGCCGAGTTCTGGGGTTTCGGTTTCGCTGTCAAATTGTGCTTCGTCGTCGAAGGCGCCCACGAGGTTCATTTGGCTGTCTGCTACTAGGATGTTATCTTTCGTGGCGATCGGTATGGGCTTTGCTTTGGATTCGGATTTTGATGATGGACCTGGCTTTGGTTTGGGCAAGACGGTGCTGTTGCCTTCCATCTCCATTTCCATCTCTCGGAGAGCGTCGAGGTCGTCGTCTGCGGCTTCGTCCTCCATCTTACGAAGCCCCGCGAGCATACTACTCAATCCTCTAACTAAAGGTTTCCTCGGTACTCTAACCATTTGAGGGGACAGTTCTGGGCCTTCTTCGTTGACTGCCGGTAGTTGAATCCTCTGACTATCTCTCCTCAGAAATGATGGTGTGCTGAAACGAAGTTTCGACACTGAGGATGGCGTGCCTGCTTGTCCGAGATGACGATTCTTGGCCGGTGTAGCAAAGGCGTCCAACAGTCGCTTCCCAGACCCAGGTGTCTTGCTGCCCTTAAGTGCAACTTCCGTCCCTGCTTTTCGAGGAGTAGCATGTATAGCTTTCGCATCATTGACCTGAGCATTCCTCCTTGACGGTGTAGCGGCTGTAACATCCTCCGGAAGCAAATCGAACAGACCCAATACCATGCCATCTTTCTGCGGTGTCGGTCCGAGTGCTTTCTTCGAAGGTGTAAAGAGGTTCCGAATTACTGACGGGGAATCATATGGGTCGACCTGCCATGGTTGTAATATGCCTTTCGAGGGTGTCCTTGAGATCTGCTGCCGTTTCGAGACTTCGTGAGCAGCAGGCTCTTCATATTTTCGCTTTTTAGGGGTTTGGCGCGGTGCTGCTGGTGGGGGTAATGGTATCTTGCCAGAGAGAATGTCTCGGATCTTGTTGTATTCTTTGTATTTTGCAGCTGTGGCACATGATTAGAAAATGTTAGATCTCGGTAGTAAGGGGACATACCGATCTCGACATTCTTCTTAATGTCTTCTCGAGAAGCTTTCTTGCCATCATTCGCAGCAGAAAATGCCTTCTCCCAGATCTTCAATTCTCCTCGCAGAGCATTGGACGTTTCCGTCAATCCTGCTCTTTTGGAGTCCTCCATTTCTGGTGTTGACGCTCCAAGAGCCAGTGTATGTTGTACCGTCAAAGACTTCGTAACAATCGCATCTAGTCTGCGGTAGATGATTGAAAGGATCACTGGGCTTGGTCTATTGCTTCGTGACGTCCGCTGATCGCAATTGTGTCTCTCAAGTAGAATTCTGAGGTCATAAGAAACGACGATCCGATCTCACAAATACCACGCGAACTTGCAGCACGGATACGTCAAAAGTCGCGTCCCGTCGCGTCAAATCCACTTATCGTGATGCTAGCCTGGTCTTATCGGCTCGGCTAGCTCCCGCCACTCAAAAACATCATCATGCCGCCCCGCCTCATCAGCCTCGTCCTCCTCGCTCCATCAACACCACTTACCCATACACTCCAACAAACTTCCCATGGACCAAGAAGATGTCAACCTTGACATCGACACTCGGTCTCAAATCCTGCAGACAACCCTAGCAGAGATCTCTGCAGCACATCAAGACATACCTCTTGTCGGCGATACCAACATCAAAATCGACTCGGAAGAAGCCTGCTGTGTGATTTGCCTCGAGCGAGTATCCGAACAAGCCGTCGCGCAACCATGTCAACACGCCTCATTTGACTTCCTCTGTCTAATAAGTTGGCTACAAGATCAATCGTCATGTCCGCTTTGCAAAGCAGATGTCTCAACTGTACGATACGATTTCAGCGACTCAAAAACATTCAAGGTTTTTAAGGTCACTTCGACTGGGAAAGCGCCACCTGCGACTTCAACTGGGACTGAAAATACCACCGGCAGCGCGAGTTTCGACGCGAGTTATAATGCCTCAGCGAGAGCCCGTTTCGATCACAGAGGACGAAGACTCTACAGGGAAAGAAGAGAATATAATTCTGTCCCAACGCAAACACCGGACGAAGCCCTCCTCCGCCGTAGACACATCTACTCTTCCCAGCTCTTCTCCCTCCACGTAGGCACCAACCGGCTCTCCCGCTTCCGCGATCTCACACCCTCCCTCTTCACATCCGACACCGAACTGCTGTCCCGAGCACGGAAATGGATCAGGCGAGAATTGCGCGTGTTTACGTTTCTGAACCCAGATGCTACTTCCTCCTCAGCTGCCTCAAATTCTTCGAATAGCACGACTGGAACTGGCATTGGGAGGAGTAACGACCGCCGCGCGAACAACGCAGAGTTCCTCCTCGAATACATCGTCGCTATCCTCAAAACAGTCGATATACAAGGGAGTGGTGGACAAGCAGAGGACATGCTGAGTGAGTTTTTGGGGAGGGCGAATACGAGGTTGTTTCTGCATGAGTTGAGGGCTTGGTTGAGGAGTCCGTATACAGAATTGGCCGATTGGGATAGGCATGTGCAGTATGCTGAGACTGGGGGTGAGGGTGGCGGGAGGAAGGTTGACGATGGTGAGAGGGTAAGGGAAAGGGAGAGAGTTAGTGAAAGGTCAGGTGGAGGGACGAGGAGGGGGAGAGGAGAGCATAGAGGGCCCGAGAGGGGGGGGAGAGGGAATGGAACTGGAACTGGAACTGGTTCGGGGAGGGAGAGGGAGAGGAAAAGATTCGTGCCGTATTGGAGGAGGGAGGCGAGGGCTGATGGTTGAGAGCATCTGAAATCTTTTCACGAAGATACCCAGATATAAACTACTCTGCAGCATCCGAGGCAGAAGCCCTGCATGACCTCCTAGCGCCTCCTCTATTGCTGGCTAGAAGTAGGACCTGCGATGCGAGAGCTTTGAGCCAGCATCGTCTGTCTACTGATCTTCCAGCGAGAAGTCGGGACACAGCCAAAGACAGGACATACGTATACTGTCGGTCCATCTGTGACCAGCTTTCTGGGGCAGATGAATCACTTCAGAGACAGAAGTTGCCCGTTGAAGCCTCCGCAGAAGAGGAAGAAAGTACATTGAAACAACAGAATCAATGAAAAAGTCCCTAGTTCCATATGCATGGCTTTCTTTCACCTCAGTACCATATATAAAATATTGCGTTTCCTTGGGAATGTCGAAGACAAGAAGGAGAGGGGGGGGGGAGGGGGGGGGGATGAGCAACTTGTTCGCCGATCTGAAGACCCCCAGAGATGGCAGAATGTATGATTAGTAGCAAGTCACAACCGAGCAAACTCAATCAACAAAGTGAAACGAAACGAAACGACAAAGACAAGAGCTGGCTTTGAATGGTCGTTCATTATATCAGATCTATACTACTTCAACACACGATCCTCGACAGGTAGATATGATACCCATTTCTCTTGATCCCAGAATCTGTATCCAACAGAAGCGAGACAAGTAAGAGTACCAGTACACGAAAACCCCATCCATCCTAGCCAGAGCAGAAAGGATGATGATTCCATTTCAGTATCGGCCGTCGACAGAGATTCCAAAGATCATTTTCGGATATAAAGGAGGTTGATTTAGTGACGAGAGCGAAGATGGTGGCAATGCTCCAACCATCATTCGAGAGAGGGAGGGGTGGGTGGAGGCTGAAAATTCGAGGGAAGAAAGCGAACAAAATTTTGACGATAGGGACAGGAATTTGGTGTGACAAAACGTGTTTGTATGAACGTTTGTTTGTGCGTTGCTGTAATCGTGTATTTCGATCGGATGCCGAGAACAAAAGACGAAATCGAAAAAACGGAAACCCTTGAGGAAGGGATATAGGACATATTCCTCGTTCTACGCCACACCTATAGACAAAAAACACCAGCGGCCTGTACATAGTGGCGAAGCAAAGCCGAAATCAGACCAGAGGTCCCGGGAGACCAGAAACCGTATAACGCCGTTGTGACAGAGGGGATGCTAAAAGACATAGGAACTCGTTGTCGTCACATTGTGCTTAAGCGTTGGTAACCTGAAAAGGCGTTAGTTGATTGAAACATGGTTCCTGATGGCTGGTCGTCATACCTTGAGGATTCTTCTGGAGTAATCTTGGTTGTCCGCAATGCTACCGTCACTCATTCTTCGTTGAGCCATAACAGCTGGGTCAAGGCGCATATCGTTGAATGAGGAAGCACCTCCACTGCTGGTTGGTGGTTTACCACCGGAGATGAAGCTGCTCACAGCAGCATTTCTCTTGTACTCATCCTCAATGGCCTTTCTCTTGCGGTTGCGCATCAAGATGAAGGCACCTCCAGCAATAGCCGCAATGGCAACAACACCGACAACGACGCCTGCAGCGATGCCAGCCTTGCTTGGTCCACTACTTTCGGAGGATGCCGCAGTAGATGTTGCAGCGGAGCTAGTGGCTTCACTCCCAGCTGTGACGACGACAGTTTGTCCTCCAACGGTCACAACAGATGGCTTTCCCGTCGAGGTTGCTGATGCAGTCGAAGATTTAACCGTGTCTGAGGCGGCTGCGGGTGCGTTCTCGACCTCGGCCGCGATTCCGGTCACATAGACACTCCAATATCCTTTAGATCCACCTATTTACATATTAGCACGTACTGATTAGTTCCGATGCTGTTTACTTACAGCTTTCGGAGCCGAATCCTGGACAGTTGATATTGCATTTGCTATCGTTGACTTTGGTCGACGATGGGGGAAGGACATCACCACAGTAGCAAAGATTCCTGTCCGTCATGGCGAATGTGGCCGAATTTATAGCATAGCACTGATCTCCGCATGAACCCCTCGAGTTGTACTCCTGTGTAGAATTGAGTGTCATGCCTGTGGATGACGAGAAGCAGCCTTGGGCTGTCCGCTCCAGAGCCATGACATTTGTAGCGGCGAACAGGGCCGTGACGGCAGCGACAGAGAAGAAAGACTTCATTTTGAGATGTAGGATGGCCGTGGCCCGGTGGTTGGATATAATGTCACTCGTATGTCGAAAGTCCTGTTTCGACTCGATTGTTTTCGTCGGAAGACCCGGGAGGAACGCGATGTGGTGGTGGTCTCTCTTGCAGGTCGTACCACGCACAACGTTCACTTTGTTTCCTTTCGAATCGACTGAGGTATCGAGGGACGAGAGGGATGGATGGGATGAGGATGATTAATCGACGATGATGAGGTTGATCGGATGGATCGACTGTCTTGTTTGTTTCGAAGAGGGGACTCGCTGCGTTTCTTGAAACGATATCCCTGACTTGGTGGACGTGTTGACCTGTGTGTCTCCTTTCTTCAACGGAACGCGAATCGGAATGCAAGGCAGTGCGATGTAAATAGGAAAGGCCGTAACGAGTGTGCCTTTGATAGAAGTGAAGCTTTACTGGAAGAGAGTGGGAGACATCGAATACGATGAAGTTGATGGATGACAAAGACCGTGGGTGGAACGATGGACGAGTGAGTGAAGGGTGGTGGAGGTGAGGTGGTCGTGAGGTGAGGAGAGGAGCAGAGGCAGAGGCAGGAGACTGAAGAGGGACCTGGCGTGGAAGGAAGGCGCTGTCTGTCTCTGACTTTGCAGGAGGGAAAGAGCGAGGGCCGTCCGGCCACAGGATTCGTTCGCTGTGGATTCGGGTGGAGACAAGGAGATTGCGATGAGAAGAATCAAAACCGCTAGTGTCAGGAACAGCTCGATGATTGGTTTTCTTGGCCCACTTGGCAGCATGGCAGGGCTTGGGGATTGACAGGGGCAGCGCAGGGGTATTTTGGACTAAATCAGCCAGAACTCGCGGCAAAATACCCAACGATTTGAAGACCAACACAGGCCGAGCATCTGTCTGCCTGTCGTCTGAACATTTTGACGCCCAACACCCCATTGGCGCGATCTTCTGTTGGTTCCAACGATCTCATATGACACCTAGGTATTGTATTTGTACAAGTAGAAACACTCAAAGTGCCGTATGCTTGTGAATAGACAAACATGTTTATACTTGCATACTTCACTCCGGCACAATTTTGTTCTTCTCAACATAGCCATAGCCATAGCCATAGCCATCACCACACCCTCAAGTACACCCGCCCGCCCATCCACTCTTACCGGCTGACGCGGACCAATTGAGATGATCCCAAGTACCGCTGTCACCTATCTTCGATGACCGTCCAGAAGCAAAATTCAGTCCAGTCCAGTCAACTCCACAAGCCTCCATCCCGCAGACTACGCCTTTTCCAGCCATCTTGGGGCAGGCAACTGAGGCAAGTCCAGGAATACCAAGTCAAAGTCAGGGCATGCACCCTCCCAGTTACCCGTTCGCGCCAGCACAACGAGGATCACGAATCTTGCAACACTGGGTCGAGCATGGTCCTTCGCTCAGATCATTGGTCAAACGTACCACACCTCACCAAAACTCCAAGATCTCCAAGTTCCGGAATTATTGAAGTCAAAATGAGGGTCAAGGTCTGCGGAGAATTTGCCTGGATGTGTTGAGTTGTGACTTTCCAGGAATGCGAGAAGGGTGAAGGCGAGGGTGAAGGGATGGTTGGTTGCGAGAATGAAGGAGACAAGTTGCTGCACCTCGTTCGTACTCATGACTGCACATGTTTCCGCAATACGAGCCATCTCACCACTCTAACAACAATTCTGTCCCGCCCAAGTCAGCACCCTTCTTGTCACCAGCGCACCAAAATTACATCCCTATCAAGCCTTGGGTGGTGACGACGACTAGATAAACCCGATATCCATTCCATCCGAGCCTCCCTTCGCCAAATCAATGATCACCACCAGCCTCATGCTCAAGACCAGCCCATGATCCATCTGTACCGCCATCTAATGCCCTAGCATACCCGACCCTAACCTCCTCTATGATACCCAGGCGCAACCCCTCCAGCATTACAAACGACATCATTCGGGTGCATCGGTGCATCGCATGGCTTCTTGTCGTCTCATATTTGCAGCACCAGCACAGCCTCGTACGCAATTTCACAAGCGAGAATTCATTCCAACTCAACTCGCCTCGCTTCGCTTGTCCCACCTCCTTTATTTCTTCGGGACTTTCCTGGATACGAACGGAACGGAACCCTTCTTTTATCTTTTTTTTCTATTTTTACCTGCTTTCATGGTGACATGGTCCCACGACTCCACGATGAGAGTGGATTATTGAATTCGCAGCCCAGCCCGCCTGCAGCAAGCAAAGAAAGAAAGTGCAAGTGCAAGTGTGAACCTGCTTCTCCATACGGAAAGTTCGAGATTTAGAATTCTGTCGTGCATATAAAAGTGGGATCTCTGCAGCATTTCATCATTTATCATGAGTCTGTGCTGCTTTTGTTTTGCTTGTCTTCGGTCACTTTTCTACTAACAGCCTGCTTTTCCCCTGGTGTCCCCTTTTACCTTGCGTCTATTTTTATTCTAGTTCTCGTCTCCATCCCAACTCATCTCTTTACAGCTTTTCTTTTTCCATCTCCCTTCTCTCACATCCGATCCTCCAACCCTTCATCACCTCCAAAACCTCAGCCATAAACTCGGCATAGTCCAGGCTGTTTCAGATGGCGGATCTGCCATACCAGATGACTTCATTGAAACAAAATAGCCAAGAAACTATAAACGAATGCCTTTCGGGCTTCAGCTGAGCTCGAAGCCTACCTACCTTACCTGGGAGCTCTCTCCGAGCCAGTGTCCGTTTGCAGCAAGAGGGGTTTGGGGTTACCAACCTGCCGGTGAGAGCGAGATCTCATGATTGCTTTTGCTACAGATCAACACTGCCACTGCAGCTGCGGCTGTGGCTATGACTTGCACAGCACAGCACAGCAGTCTGTATGATCAAGCGGTGTACTGTGATGTGAAGTTTTGCCTATGGTTCACCGTTGTTTCGATGTTGTCAGTTCTTGTCTATCGTGTTGATCTTGACGCAGCTAGGATGGGCTGAACGAGGCTGAGATGTTACAGTACTGTGTACAATGCAGGGGAAAGGGGTACGTGGAGAGGTCGGACTTGTACCTCGACGAGTGCTTGTGCCTGGTGAGGATATCCTCGATGAGAGGCTCAAGATGTCGCTGAAAAACAATCCAATCCTTGTCCTCTCCACTGTTCGGTCAAGTGACCTCATATTGTGCTATATTGAGTTCACTTTATACTGATATCATTAGCACTAACAAAATCCATCTCTCCTCAAGAGCATCAATCGATAAGCATCACCACTATCACCATCAGGTCTTCATCTGGTACATACTCCCTCCTTCCAACAGACACCTGTCGATGCGAATCTCTTGATCTCAACACCCTACTCACTCACTGGTCCAAGTCCAGCGACAGCAGCCTAACAGCGAGCAATCTATGCCAATCGAGTCAATTTCATGCAGCCCAGCATCATTCCTAGCAACCATCAACGCAATACCCATCATCTTTAAACCAACTATCCCCTATCTCTCCGCCCTGGAGTCACTCAACACCCAACGAGCAAGCAGCACAACAACGCACCCGATCAGAACTTCTTCTCAGCCATCCATCCATCCCCTCTTTTTCCATCTTTCCGGCTCCACTCCACACTCCAGAATCTCAACCATAACAATCCGATCGCCAACTGATCCACCCGTCCAAGCTACAGAACGAACGAACGAAACTGAAAGACATCCATTCTACAGAGCCAGATCCCTTCCTTCCTCCTTCCATCTCTCCCTCCCTCCCTCCCTCCCTCCCTCCATCCCTCCCTCCCTCCCTCCATCCATCCATCCATCCATCCATCCATCCATCCATTCACGCATTACAAGCAAACAGTCAATGAAAGACTCCTCCACATCATCATCTACAATTGGACCAACCCTCGACATCTTACAATTCATTTGGGTGAACAATCACCCCTCGGATGTCTCTTTCTGCCTATCTGCCACTGGATCTAATACCTACAGTCTACTATATCAGGCACTTAACGTTTAGCTGTCCCTACTTTCGCGAAAAGTGTTAAAATAACATTCATCCGCGTGATGAGGATCCAAGATGCAATGACTTAATGGAGGTCTCGGGATTCTATCAAAGATGTGATGGTGATGGTTGGTCGTAGTCTGCTATCTGGTCCTTCCGAAGGTCACCGATGCTCACAAAGGAGGTATGTTGCTCAGAAAATAGTGCATGACCTGAATGGATGGTATTACATAGTCCTCTATTCTTCTACCCGAACCCAGATCGCGAGCTGGGTCTAATTCATAAATAAGGTACACTAGTCCCCCTCTGATCTCTCGACCTGGCTCATGTACCGCCATACCTACCTTCCATCCCACTCTATCACACTTCTCCCATTCGCCTTCCTCATCCACACCATCCAAGATATTGCAGAGCATGTCCTTATGTTACTCTGCACACCGTGCTTTCCTTTTGCACTGTCTTACACTGTCTTTCACTGTCTTGCATGATCTCGCGTACTTACCCGGAAAAAATCAACCCAGACGCCAAAAGCTGCCAAATAGCAGCTGACTCCTTCACGCCATTGAAATGTGCATTCATTATGCTTTGTCGCTTCTGGAGTCTACCACTGACTCACTCACTCGCTCGCTCGCTCAAAAAGGTAACCGGAAGAAGAAAGACGAAGGAGATGTCCCAATGAACCACGTCGAGGGCCGGAGAATAGAAGTACATATAAAGCATGTATGTCGAAAGAGAATAGGTCCAGTGTTGACGAGAAAGTCGGTGTGATACATGAGCGGGCTGCTTCCTCGACGGGCAGAGCGTTTGCGAGCAAGAGCTATCATAGTCTGAAGAGGATATCTCAAGGCCACATGCACTCATACATGAACATCCAATCACCATACCAGCTCTCGAATCGCCCAACAAGCGTACTGAATGCATCGCCAGGGCTGATCCACTTCCGGGAGAAAATTCCATCCGTCATTAAGTGTCGCTTAATCGCGATGTTCATAGCAAAACTCGAGAACGAGCAGCCGGTGAACTGTGTGCTCTTCGACAGAACTAGGAAATCGACGAGAGCTTGTTGATCCCAGCTAAGGTCTGTAAGTTGCTTGAGCTTCTCGCCTTTCAGGAGATCGACTTTGGATGTAACGTTCAATCCGACGTTCTTCATTGCAATCTCACCGAAACGGTGACCTTCTGTAGCGTTTCCGGAAGCGATATAGGCGTGCTTGAGCTTGTGGGTTTCTGCTTGCTTCATGTAGCCTTCACTCTGAGTCTTGAAGTTAGGCCAAAATCCTAAAGCGTCACTCTCGGTTCGCAAGTGGACACCTAAGTATTTCGGTGGTGCCTTTGTGATATCTGCTTCCTCTCCTGCAAATTTCGCCATCTCCATGATTGTGTGTGCTGCCAGCTCCTGGACATCCTTTCGTATCCTTAGCAAGTCTCCAAATGTAGCTGCGAACTCTGGGCCATCACGCATGATTGGCCATTCGAAAAATGTTGCCCATTTGAATCGAAGGGTCAGGGGTCGCTCGACGGAGGGTTGGTTCTCGAACTTGACGGCCCATGCGTCGAATTTGGTACGGAATTGATCCAGATGTCTGTTCACACCGCGACCATCACATCCGTCCAAATCAACGTTGAGGTCCTTGGGGTAGAACTCCTTGGCCTCCTTCTTCTTATCAGCATGTGGGAAGTGATCCGTGTCATTGTAAATCTTCATCTGCGGACAGAACTCGGCCATCGAATCCGTGAAATGCTTCTCGTCGAAGAAATATCCGAAGGGCTGGAAACCCGTCGTGAAAATATTGGCTAGGTTCTCCTCTGATCGTCGCTGAATTCTGGGCATGATAATGCCCGAAGCTCCAGCTTCAATGCCATATCGTATGCATGTGAGGATAAAGTTTCGGATGTTGCCTATTCCTCCAGAATTGTTGTCGCAGACGAAGACCAGCCCCGGCTGCCATTTCGTCTCGTTGCAAGCCCGCGCAAGTGGCCAACCGATATATGGGCCGTTGAAGTCATAGTCAGCCAGACTGAGCTTCCGCGGTGCAGTCGGTGGGACCTTGTCCAACGCCATCACCTCCTGCAGAGGCGCAGGAGGAGTATATGAGTATGTAGGCTCGGCAACTGCTGGTTCTGATGCCAGAGAGGGCTTCGGGGGTATGGCGCCATTCGGTGGAGGAGCAGGTTTCTGTCCCAACGCTGCTTCACTCCCTGGCGGTGGAGGAGGTCGAATGAACTCCGTGAAAGACGAATCGAAGAAGAAATGGTTGACGAGGACGACATTGACCACCAGTGCCGCCAGCACAACATATCTGTATTTCCACCATTTTATGCGCAGGACTCCGTTGATCATTTCGGATGCAGGTTTCTGGACCATCGTTGCCAGTGAACAGCGCAAGGAGAAAGAGAACAGTCCTGGACCTTTGAACGACCCAGCGGTCGAGAATTGATGGATGTATCAGATATATTAAGGCCTCGTCGCAACAAAAGGAATGTCGGTGGTCGACAAGAAGTGATAGAGGTGCATTCCAACACCCCAAGAAATATTTGGTGAATGAGGCTTTAGGATGATCGCTGAGCGGCGCAGGTTCCAGCCGCGAGAAGACTGGTCTCTCGAGGGTCTTGGCTAGTGGCCAGCTAAGACCAAGCGAGGAAGGTGTAGTAGGGATAAAAGGATATGGTAAATAGGGGTAAAAGCTACAAATAAGATAGCAATTCGTTTGTCTCCTTCAGAATTGAGAATCTTCTGTCTTTATATCTATATCCCACGAATCATCTTGTGCTGATCTAAGATATCGCCCACAGCTACGATCTTAATGTCCTATAGTGGGGTCCGCCACCAGGGGCTTGCTGGCAATCAGAGTTTCAGGCCCACTAAGAAGGCTGGCGAACATCAGCCGAACTTTAAAAGGGGTTCGCAGGTAGCCTCGTGTATCGCGTCAACAATAAACGAATACGCATAATTGCGCATCGCTGCATGATGGTTGTGTTCTCGTCTGATGCCGATTCCTGAAATGGTGGGGCACCCGCCCTGTATCGTTCTCCCGGAGTCAATTACCTGCAGTTGAGATCGAGATTAAGAAATCATGAAAGTGCAACGANAAGACTCGGCCTGAGTAGAGGCAGGTATCATATTCTTGTTGAGATTAACTTGTGGCGCTGAGCATGCTTCATTTCATCAGACTCCCTTGCATCTTCTCTGCATTGAGCTACTCGTACTCAAGACAGAAGCTGCAGATATGTTTAAGACATATCTGCTATCAGATTCAAAACATGACCACTCGCTTATCTCCAAAGACACCGGAAGGAAGCTCCTTGAGGGCCTAAAAACTTGTGGACTTTTCCCGCCCAGAAGATACTCCAATGATACACAAGCTTCACAATCCATTTCCCAGCACTAACTCCAGACTCCATACGAACCATGTTCTCCAATGAAATACCATTCACGCATACCTCCACCCTCCAACAGACCTCACTTCAATCCAAAGGCTTGCTTATGGGCCTTCGCCACCCTCCTCCCCCTCTCAACAAGCGAAAGAATCGACATAATCGCCAGAACCTCAAACTCCTCCCCTAACCCCACCGTGCTATCACCTCTCAAAAACCTAAACATACCCAGCACCCTACTCGGATTACTGGCTCTAGAAGACTGTCCCAACCCAGCGTAAACAGCAATGACATCTCCCGTACTGACTCGGATTAGCTTCAAACCTCCGCTATCTCTATCCATGGTTCTGACGAATGGGCCAGAAGTATGTCGCCATTCGAAGCGCTCGCGGACATTGTTCCATGGGAGGGTGTGACAGAATTCGTACTTCTCGGCACTGAAGATACCGCCTGTGGGAGCGAGCTGTTCGAATTTGAACTTGGGACGAAGACGCTGCTTTTCTTGGGGTGGAGGTGAGCGTGGGAATGAGAAGTTGATCGTTGAGAAGTTTGCACTTGCGGACCGGGGTGGTGTGGGACAGAGTGTGATGTCTGTCATCTGAGTGACGGAGTGGAATTTGGCGAAGGAGATTACTGTTGAGGTTTTGGACGGGCCAGAATGGAGAAGGAGATCTGGTCTGGCGGTGCTGATCTGGGAGGAGGGATCTTTCTGTACGGTGATGTAGAATAGGTGTGGGGGTGCTGGGAGAGGTTTGAGATCATTTGGTGATGGAGCTGGCGAGGAGGGACTTAGGAGGATGTCACCTCGAGAGCGAAAGAATGTGACGTCTCTCGGGAATCGAGGATAGTTCATGTAAGTTGGTGACCGCAGCGGATAGCGGACGAACTCATAAGCAGACTCTTGCTCACCAGATGAGTACGTAGGTGAAGTTCCAGGGCTACTTCGATATCCACGTTCCTCGACCGGCTGGTCGAAGCCCAAGACGTCCATCCACTTGCTCCTCGAGTTGGTGGACCGATGCATCGAATCGACTCAGGTATACTGTTTTGGTGATTATCAGCTAAGAAACCAGATCTTGTCAGTCCTTTATACCGTGATCGAAACGATGTTCCGAAAAGGCTGATGATAAGTTATATAGCTTGCCAAAGTTTAAATATACCCCAGCTTGGCGTGTGATGACAAGCAGGCTAAATGCAATGCTTGCATTTGCTGCTCGGACTGAAACGTATAGGCTGCACACCCGTATTGACGGCTGCTAATATCATTGGCTATGATGCAAACTTGCGACATGGAACATGTTTTTCTTGAGGATGTCCAGTGGATGACAAAGCGGTAGGGTAGGACGAAGGTGTTGAGGAGATCCGCACATGGTTTCTCGATAGGCGTGGCAGGTACTGCATGGAGTGTTGTACAGGTCCGCATTGACATATTGTTGAGCATATTGAAGTAAGTTCTTCCCTTGAAACTCGAGAACATGTTTGATGAAATGCAGGGAACGAGGAGATTATGTCCCGGAAGCTTTCCATAGTTCAGAGCAGTCGATGGCATTTGCAACGAGAGTAGGAGAGTAATTTCTTCTTCCTCTGTGAAGTCAATTTAGAGTTCGCACACCTACCGGAAAAGCTTGGTGCACATTCTGATGGTGCACCTGTTCATGTGCTCTTCAGCATCCAATCGATCTTCAGCGTGGTGTCTCCCCATGATAGAAACAAGAGGTCCGAGCCATCTGTGAAAGACACTCCGCCCCTACATAGAGATGCATGGCAAGCTCTTCGGGCCTGTGAAGTGACGGACGGTTCTGTCTTCTTTCGAGCTTTGACCTTCAAGCCTGCCCCCATGGTTCTTGAAGTGCTTCCCCGGATTTGCAAAGTTGGTTTGCGGGGCTTTTGCAAGGGGTTGATGACTTGTATTGAGCGACTGATACATGCTTCACTTTTGAGCACTGAGCTGTCCAGTGCTGCATATGTCAGCTGGAAAGGAATACAGATTTAATGAGATGGAGAGATTCTCTAGCATGACACCCACACTTACTGAATATGAATGATTAGAACATCCAGTCAATTATCATTGAATGGTCAACAACATCGACACCCCGACATACTTGATAAGACTTCAATATATGTCGCAACACTTTGTCAAGGCCTAGGTGTCATTGTCTCGGAAGCATTCATGTTGACCTAATCCTCAGCCGGACGTGGTACTCTGCATTGTCGACCATGTCGACTCTGGATAGGAAAGACCACAATGCCTCCAACAGCTACTACATAGGCTGCATCCGTGAATCCCTTGCCTTCATCTCCAGTGGCGAAAGAGCGCCAAAGACCGATTGCCAGCCTGTCACCAGCAACGGTAGCCCACATCAGGTAAATGACGGAACAAGTCAAACATTTCTGACGCAAGCTTAGGGCTCCATTACCTTCTGAATCCAGGAATTCGAAGGTTGTCGTTGGGATTAACTCCACAGGTCTAGTCATGGTGATTTGCTGCACACGGTGCTGATGACTCCGACGATCTTAAAGCTCCTGCTCATTTACGCCTTGAAATTGGACGCCAGAGCTCGTTGCCTGTCTTCTTGTGTCAATTAGATCGCGCTGCTGCTTTATAGATTTGATCGCTGATTCGATTTGCGGCATAGAATCCTCCCAAAAGGTATAGAATAAGTGACGCCAATGCTATCGCCGGAAACCCATCCATGTGATCCGAGGGAACTTCAGAATTCCTTGAAGGACGCACACATAGGCCATGTACGGCGTCCCGTCATTGAAAATATCAGAGATTCTCGAGTATTTCCCTGTCTTTTTAAGAAAGGTGCCAGAGCCTGGGTTCACTGAAGCCGCAAGTCGCTGTCAATCTATTGGAGGGCTGCCCAGACATCTTGCAACCTAGTCGATTCGATCCGCATCGCGTCCCCTGCAGAGACGGACTCTCCGAATTCCTTCAGGGAGCTCTGAATAATTGCCTGAGCTGTCGCCATGAGTAGATAAACTTGAGTCAATGAAGGTAGTGAAATACATGGCATCCATGGATAGAAGTCGTTGCGATGATGTATGCGCTGATGAGGCTGTGCAAGACGCCACATGGCGTTGAACAAGGCTCACCTTATGCGGCTTCGGAAATATCCATTTGCTGATGCTCCAAAATCTGTTGAAGATAGAGATACCTCGTCCAAGCCGGTGAACTTGAAATGCAGTCTATTGCCACGACGATGTAAAGGACGATTCCTTGAAAGAAAGTGGATTGGTCCGAAAGCTCATTCGTTTCAGTGATTCCAGAATGGGTACATTCTAGAGATCATGCATCAGGCCCAGAGTGCTGGGTGCAAGTCTCTTTATTACCATTAATTGAGCTGTAAGTGCTGCGCTAGCAGTACTCCAATCTTCAGTGAAATCTTGGAAGACAGACTCGGGAAGTACCCACACCATCTCCATGACTTCGTGAAAGGTGCATGAAGAGACCTCGAGGGCAGAACGAAAAGATAATATAATTCATGGCAAATCTCGCTGTTTAATTATAGAATTTTCAACGGGACCAAAAAAAACCATCAGTCACTGGTGGATCAAGTCCGTACCGGTACATCAGGGCCTCTACCAAGGTACTTTTCTGAAGCCCTGGACTTCGGAACCCTTCTGGATTGAATGAATCCTTCTTCTCCATCGTGCCTCCTTCAATGAAGCAAGGCTCGCTTGAGGCTTCTTTGGGAAAGAGCACATGCCAATTGATCACGTATTGGCCTGGGCCTTCACTCATGCATTAGATCAAAGGGCTTGAGCCTATGTTGATTACCAATCAATGAGATGAGAGGGTCAGTGACATCGGCATAGAGAGGTAAATTCCCATAATCAAGGGTCAGAAACCGGATGGTAGACTGTCTTGAACTTTTTTCGTCTATCAGGCTCGCTCGACAACTCGTCCGAAGATTTCTAACCCTTCACATTCATTAAGGACTTGACTGTATCCACAACACAATCCTCAAGACTCCTAAATTCGATTCCGAGAATCTGTCTGGCTGGAGAGTTGTCAATCACGAAGTTCTGCGAGTTTCGCGAGACTTCAATCTGATCTGGGAACTGGTCACCCAGCTGAGGGAAGCGATCTTTGATGATTGCAGCCATTTCTCCATTGCTGTACGGCCCTGCTGCAGTGAGGAAGCGTTTTCCAGCAGCTTCTGAAGCCTCTATTGCACGAACGTGAGCAAGCGCCACATCTCGCACATCAACCCACTGAAATGCATTTGGTGGAATGCCCGACTTCATCTTGCCCTGTATCATGTCTCTGAACACGGCATTAGAGGTATTGACATTGTCAAGCGAGTCCAGACGATATGTCGCAGGTCCAAAAATCATGACAGGATTGATCGTCGTGAGGGTGAAGTTTGGGTTCTCACTCTTGAGAAAATCCCACGCAGCTTTCTCTGCAAATTTCTTGCTTCCAATATACGCCATCTGGCCATCAGAAAGAGCTTGCTCAATTGTGATAGGGTTCCAATTGTCGGATGTGTACACCTTTATGGCTTCTTGGAAGTTGAGCACAGCGGCAAACGAGGAAGTGATGACAACTCGCTTGACCGAAGGAGCATATGCTTTGACGGCACGAAGTATTTCTGTCGTTCCTTGTCTGGCAGGGTCGATCATATCTCTCTTCAAATCTATTGCGTTGTAGTGGAAAGGGCTGGCAGTATGGACAACAGCCTCGAACGGAGGATCCGACTTTACGGCCTCATCGAAGGCTCCTGAAGCCGTCATATCTCTGACAATACAGTAGAATAGTCTTTTGGAGCAGTCAGGATAGCCTTTGAGGCATTCCGTTCCTTTTGTATCGCTCCGTACAGTTGTCACAACAGTATGCCTAATCTTCCATTAGCATTGACCGTCACTCTCTCGAGCGTACCAACCCATGCTTGAGGAGACTGTCAAGACAGTGTTTTCCCAGGAAGCCACTTCCACCAGTGAGGAGAACCTTCATGTTTCCGGTGTCTTGCGATAAAACCTGAACCGAGTGTAGAGTCGATGATGTCGACTGAATTTTTGATATTTAGATGAGAGAAGAATCGATATCTCATTTATAAATGTACATCTTACATATTTAAGTTACTTGAGACATGTAGTTAAGCCTATGGAATGCTTCCCTTGCACATAGAGCCGTCACAGGGGTGGTATGGGGCCCGTGTAAACAAGACCTGCTGCTTGGCTCAACGCCAGTGTCTAGGTCATTTCTAAAGGCCGATGCCGAAAACTTTAAGGTAGTCTTCAAACTCTAATATGCTACTTCTTGACTAATGTCTGAAGGCCTGGGGGACTTTTAGAAAATATACACTAAGCCACACTAGGCTAGCGTTCCGGACGCCTCCTCTTGAGAAGGCACCGTCTCGAAACGGCCTGTTCCAACGTTTTTATGGCTCCAAACTATCCTAGAAGCTTATTATCAAGCACTGATGGATTGACTGTTGTCAGGCTACCAACAAGATTGGACGACATGTACATTAGCGACTGACTCTGTGTCCGAACCGGACGGAGCACAAGTCCTCTTGAAGCACGACGAAAGCTGACCCTCGAGGATGCTGACTCGTTGCAAGCACCCAATTTCTTGACTTGGATAATCCTATTTCTCGTATTTTTCGGTGGAATAGAGCTGAGACACAGAGGACGGGTCCGATGGGGAAGGTGCTGAAGTGAAAGCTTAGATCTTACTTCTACTTGGCAGCTAATTGGAAATCAGGTATATTTCAGCTCAATCTACATGCATACACTCAGAATCACCTGACAGAGAGGGAGGGATGAAGTGGTATTCCGAACATTATCCGAGTCCTAGAATAACATTTGACTGCTGCCAGAGAAGACTCCGGTACAAAATGCCACAAGAATCATTCTGTTTAACCTCTAGTATAATATTCAGGCTTGGATAGACTTCAAGAGTGCTTCTCCAACACCGTATGCGCTTGCTGGATTCTGTCCTGTTATCAACTTGCCATCACGATCCACCACTACGTGCTTTGCCCAGTTCTCCTCCCTCAGATATCCTCCCCCACTGGCCTTGTTCAGTTCCGTCTCAAGCAAGAACGGCATCTCAGCAGTACCACCAACAGCATCTTCCTCGCTGTTTGAAAAGCCGGTCACTTTGGCACCAGAAAGGAACGGCGTGCCATCAGGCAGCTTGACAAAAGCAAGTGCTGCAGGACCATGACAAACGGCAGCGACAATCCTGCCTGCTGCGTGGAATTCGTTGATAATTTGGTGAGAGATGGGATCCGTGGCCAGATCGAACATGGCTGTTTATCATTAGTCGGATATTTCGAGGGGAGGTAGGAGTGACGTACGGCCCTGTCCACCGACATAGAAGAGAGCAGCGAATTNCTCAGCCCTGCCAACGAACTTCTCTAGCTTCTCGGTCTCCTCGTAGAGAGATCTTTGGTTGGCGAGGAAATCAACACTGACTTTGTCATTTTTGAATTCTGCTTGCGACTTGGGATCTTGCGGCGCAATACCACCTTTTGGCGAAGCAACGGTGATATTGGTATGCGGAGCTAGGACGTGATACGGGTGTGCAAACTCGGGCTACAGTTGAGTCATTCAGTCAGATGTGGCTCGATGATCTCTTATGTTACAACATAGGCTTACCAGATACCAGCCAGTAGGCTTACCAGTCGGGTACTTGTCCACTGATGTCAGAACAACGAGTATTTTGGGGGCCATCTTGAAAGGAAGATAGATAAAGATGGAAGTTCTTTAAGAAAGGTAACTTAATAAGTGGTGAGAAAAGTTTCTGTGCTTAGATGAGCCGTTGACCATACACGTACTTAAGCTTCGGTGTCGTCTATTAAAAACCCTTGGCATCCCTAAATTCGGAGAATGGAATGCAATGTTCGTCTAGCCACTGTATATTATCAAGCATAGGGGATAACATTAGAGTTTGAAGTACAATGTCACGAGAAGGCCTGTCAAGTCCGATTTTAAAGACCGATATATCCACAAGCCCGGCGATAAAGCATATCAGTATGTGAAAGCCAAACTCTAATAGCCTTTTGGAGCCACTATGGTACGACTAATTGTCTTCTGTTGCAAGTCTGGCCGATTAGGTCCACTTTGGAGTGCCAAGTTGGTGAGGGGTTGGAAGTTTCAGCCAAAACCAGTTGAAGACCTGCTCTCGTGCAGTAGATACGAAATGCTGCAATATTCTGACTCGGCATCAGCCCTTGTTCGACCTACGAACCTTGTCAGACCAGACCTAATAATTACACAACCTCGTCTGCACCTCATACCAAGCTGAAAACGACCACCTCAAAAGTCATTCCAAACAACAACCTTACCACAGACACAACAATATGGCTGTCAAATACACGGTTCGTAAGGCCCAAGCCATACACTCTGAGTTGCTATTACTCATTGGCATGCGCTTCTGCCACAAGGCATTCTGATTCTTGCTAAGTAATGATCACAGATTCTGTTCAAACAAGGAGCAGTCTTTGACACGGACTACTACGTCAAAGTTCTCATGCCTTTGATAGCCAAATCATTCCCCTCGACGCTGTTGTCATGGGAAGTCAACACGTTACCCTCCGACGCGCCATTCTGTATTCAGGCGCAAGTTGAATGGACTACCGAGGAGGCATTCGCTTCACTTCCCACTTCCGAGGCTGGCCAGAAGATTTTCGCGGATGTTCCGAACTTCAGCACAGAAGCGCCAATCTTCATGAAGTTGCAAGCTGTCGCTGGTAGTGCTTGAACTGAAATTGAGCAGGAACGTGTGCTTGGAGGTAAATTTATCTCTCGCTTTGTTTAAGATGGCCGTCTGCATGCATGTATCTTCTGACGACTTTCTGACGAACTCTACAGCTCCTGTCAAGTCATTGCGATCATTCTGGGTTGATGGAGGGTTTAAATTCTATTCTCGGCAAGCGTAGAAAATTGTACAGTGGAACATTTTCTCGGACTGTAGCTGCAGCTCAGGCTCGCATAAGAATTCAATTTGATTGATCACTCGCTCCACATAACCACAGCCCGGCTAGATCTGGCATAGAAACCCACTGATCAAGCGGCCAAAGCATAACACCCAACCATGGAATAGATCTGCCAATAGTCCACTTCGGGCGTGAACCTGAGAATGTTGGCAACATCCTTTGCAATTTTCATTCTTCCAGCTTCAGCCATATGATTCATGATGTGCATAGCCCACTCCCGCAGAGCGTGACTTGACGATAGCTGTCCAGCTATGTAAAGCGGTGGAATGAGGGTATAGCATTGCAGTGTCTGCAAGGACGAGAATCGCGCCTCGTTACCCTGTCGGTCTTCCGACAATATGAAGGGGGTGACTGCCGCACATATTTGTTCTGACAGCACTTTGATTGCTTCGGTAGCATCATTTCTTGGTATGGACAGCTCTGGTGGGCAATGCTTCTGGATAATGCTATTTAGCATCAAGCGTACTGTACGAAATGCGTTTCGGACTTGCGTCACAAAATGGTCCCGGTAGATATCGTAAGTGCTGCCGAAAAGTAGCGGGTGTGCCGACATAGACACACTCCGGGGGGCCCAAAAGGTCGATAAAGTCGTCTCCAAACTCTCAAGCTGGGCATCCAGTTCCTTGGCCCTTCCAGCAATTTCTACGGAGCTAGAATTTGGAAAACTGGCATTATCAGCTTGGAGGTTGACTACATCAACCACGATCGCAGTGAAGTCCCATTTGATATCTCCAACACAAGAAGACAAATCTTTTCGCAGTGAGATTAGGGCATCCGGGATCCGTAGCCTGGCTGCTCCACAACTAATCGCCAAAGTCATCGCGAGACGAGTGGCCAGACGACGACCAGTCTGGGTGGCAATGAATCTGTCTCCGCAACTCTTGATCAAAGAGATTGCGCCCACAACATGGCTCATCCATGCTACTGAGCTCACTGGATCTTTGTTGACTAGTTTCTCGTAGAGGTCAAGCAATAGAACCGATTGTAAGGTCTCGTCGGTTGCAGAAACTTCGTGAACGCGTAGTGCTTGGCCGAGCTTTTGAAGAGCAGTCACATACTTTTCCTTTGCTAGCTGTCTTAAAAGTGGAGCATTAGTCCGGAAAGACATGAATGCTACACTGACTGCATCAACGCTTGCAGCTAGATGACCTGTTGCAGGTGCTTGCTCCAAGAGAGGAGCTAGGACATCACAGCTCCGCGAAAATCCAAATACGTAATCATTGAAGAAGACCCCTCGAGCACGAACGTTCCAGCTCAGCTGCAGCGTTTGGGGCGAGGAAGATGACAGCCCGGCCCGCCGTGCTAATGCCTTCTGCTTCGTCTGCATGGTCTCATCGCGCACAATCAGCTCGTCTGGGTTGCGGTATCCATGGCATAGAAGCTTTGCTCTCTTACACTGACCGCATCCGCTACGGTGTAGGTCGCACTGCATCAGAAATCAGTATTGCCGAGTATTAGGCTGAGATCTAACCTACGCGAAGTTTTCTCTTCCTGCATGGAAGGCAGTCGCTCGACGGCTTTCCCAGAAATACCATAGTTTACCGAGACAGCGGAATGGCAGGACTAGCCCACTTTGAGAGTACGTCACTCTTCTGAGACGACAGGTGGGTGATTTTTGGAAAGAAGAGGAAATGACCAGGAGTTAGACGACTTTCAATGCATACCCGCTTGCTCGCTGTTCGACTGGTGTCGTGGTACGCTGCGTTGTGAGTGGACATTCAGGTCCCACATCTCAACGCCCTCATCTGTACAGCTGTGGGTTATTTCTGTCGCGATCGATCGTGGGAGACAAGAGTGAGAATGGTGTCGAAGAATCTAATGTGTTGAAGCTAGGGATGCCCGGATGGTTTCCTCGCTTGGCGACACAAACCCTCTCAACAATGCTCCACGAGGTCTAGTCCCAAAGGAGAAGGTGTTCCGGTGACGTCAACTCCTCGCCTTTCCCTGCCAGCTCGCTTAGCCCATCAGCCGAAGTAAATAAAGTTGCGGGAGCAGGAGCCTACCCTAGTAAGTGAGAGACTTTGGTATCCGAAGTAATTCCAACAGTCACCATCAAAAATATCGGCAACTATGTCAAGTTGAACTCAAACAAATTGCTTTTGTTCTGGTTATCCCCGAAACGCCGACAGATGGTGTATGGTGTCCGATGACTAAAATACACAATAGATTCAAATACATGTTGCAAGTCAGTTGCTGGCCGCCATGATCACCTCCGACAATTTGACGGTCCACAATTGACGCATGCCGAGGACGACAAGCGTATCACCAGCCAGGGCAAATTGCACAATGGCCAGATTAACTGGATCTGGCGTGAAGAATTGGGCATTAAAGACTCCGAGAAGCTTTCCCTCGTGGTTACGGACCACAACACCTTCGCCCTCACCAGTCCAGACGCGGCCTTTGTCATCAATACGTACACCGTCTGGAGCTTGCATGCGGGCCACGCTGAAAAGGCGGCGGTTGACCGGTAGCATGTCGGCGTCAAGGTCGTATTTATAGACGCCAGGAATGCCAACCTGGGCTGGAAGACCCCAGACTGGAACATGGGGAGCACCTCCGAAATCAGTGATGTAGATGGATTTCTGGTCCACAGATGGGCGAACACCGTTTGCAACAGGAAAATCTGTTCGACTAATGACAGGTACGAGAACCTTGGAAACTGGGTCAAATCTCCAAAGACCTTGAGCAAGACCGTCAGTCACCGTGCCAACAGTTGAAGGCAGCACAGTGATGAACATAAAAGATTGATTGGTCTGTGGCTGCGTGACCCAAGCGACATCATCGATGGCATCAAATTTTAGGCCCATGTAGGAATTCAGAATAGTTTTGGCCTCGCCAGTAGCAGGATCAACGGAATAAACACCACCACTTATGTTCCGATTATCGTCGCGCAGGGAAGTCAAGTAGACGAGTCCTTGGTGATAACATCCGCCGTTAGGGTTCTCAAGCGGGATGGATGTCGTCAAATTACGAGTGGTACCCGTGGTTAGATCCAGAATCTCGACATGAGTTGGCCCATCATTGATCCAAGTGGTGTACCAAACTTCATCGCGCTCTTTGAGCCAGACACCGGCTTCGCCAGCAAAATTCGTGGTTCGTTCCTCAATCAAACTGGCAGATGGATTCGAGCCGAGTAGTGCCAGGAATTCCGCATCATATGAGACGAAAGGTACAGACTTGGCAGACCGAAGGAGAGCGTTGACATTTCCATCTGTTGTAACTGTGCTATTGATGAAGCTGAAAGTTGGATTACTCTCAAACGGCGCGGGGATCAAGTAGGTGTACTCGATAGGAATAGAGAGGACGGTGTTGGTGCTGTTCTGCGCTGCGGAGGACAGGGTAAAAACTGTCGCAAAGACGAATCCAATTAAGACAGCTCGAAGGGGCGACATGTCAGGAACAAGAGGGGCTCAAGATTGTCCAAGCGAAGACTGATTACACGAAAGAATGTGCAGGTGTTCAGAGACAGAGAATAGGAATGGTAACGCCGCTACTTATGAAAATCACGTCCTTCCCATGATGTCCTAGAAAGTTTAAACAGAGGACTTTTAGGCTTGGTCGGACTTAAGCAAAATGTAACTTCGGCTTCAAAGGATACCTCCGGCCCCCATCTAAATGAGTCGGTGGACGAAGAATTTTTTTTAATTGACATATGCTCGCGTACCTGTGGCCGCCATGTTGTGCGTGTCTATTAGAATCAAAGCCAACGTCGGAGTGAGCCTGTAAGATGGTAATCCTAGCACCAAGTACCAGAGCTTGCAGCCTGACTCGCGAAATGCCGGATACCCAAAATGCAATGATCGATTTCTGTGCTTTTGTGTTGAGGTTAAAGGCTAGTCTTGGCAAATGTAGTGGTCTCGTTTAGAAGAACGCTACAGTACTGTAGGCTTCTTGGTGGACCTTCACGTTAACAGCGCAGCATAAGCAAGGTGCATATCGCGAGCCCGCCAGCAGCCCGTGGATTGTATGCCCCCGAATAAAAGCCACAGCAGCCACCTACCATCATTCAAACCTGGTTCTGATCCTCTGACACTGGGATTTGTCCCGTCTTTTCTGTTCACACTCCAGACTCCGCGTGCTTGGCAGCAAAAATGTCCACACAACCCTTCCCCGAATTTCAACCGCAAAGGCCGCCGCCATCTGGAAGCTACGATCATGTTGAAGGTGTTTTGCTCTCCATATTTCTATATAAAGACAGTAATAAACCTGATATTGTAGGAGAGTACATAAAAACATCAGCTTCAACAGGCTATTGAAGTGTGACTGAGAAGCTCTTTCTATCCTATGGAAATCATGCGAGGCTGACGTTTTTCCAGGTCAACTCTGAACGACTCGAGGTAGCGTCGGCTCCATTCCACTTACAGCTAGGTACTATATGTCATGTTCCCCATCTTTGACAGGACGTTGGGACTGGGGCGCTTTATTCTTTGGGGACCCCACCGGAGACTCCGTACAGTACTCGGGAACTAGCCGAGGAGCTATAAAGCACGAGGACTGCGGTACAGGTAATCCATCCACAAAGAGTCTTGCTGTTCGGGCCTTCTGACTGTCGTAGCTCCCATGACCCTGCTTGTTGAAGTTTTCAGTCTCTAAATGGCGATTAGGATATCATAACTCCCACTATTGAGGTTGAGAGTGGCGTTGTTTAGCTCCCGGCCAAGTAAACAACTCCAGGAATACGCCCAGAGAACCCCGCTCTGGGGCACTGGATGCTGTCACAATCGTCATTGTCGACCAGAGTTTTTCAACAGAGTCGGTCCGACTTAAGAAAGAATATGCAGAGATGTGAAGAACTCCTTCAGTCGGGCTAATACGTTGAGGCTTCGCCCATTGAGCGAGAAAAGTACAAAGGCAAGGAATCGCCGTCTACTCTGCTGTACTCATCACATCCCTCGACAATAGTCAAAGAACCTCAATATGGTATCATTTATGACACGGCTGGTGACAGCCTCATGTTTCTCTTTGGGATTCTTCTCCGGCGTAGTTCACGGACAGAACATCACCAATGACACATACTTCTATGGGCAGTCGGAATCGGTCTTACCCTCACGTGAGTTTATTTACCAATGAACTTTAGCACATTTCAATAGTTAATGTTCATTAGCTCAGATGCCGGGCAGCCTGTCATGGCAAACAGCTCACGCAAAAGCCGTAGCCCTCGTCTCTCAGATGACACTTGCCGAGAGAGCCAACATCACTGTAGGCTACCCTCCAACCACAGGTTGTTCAGGTGTCACTGGTACTGTTCCACGTTTGGGTTGGCAAGGTCTCTGTCTAGCAGATGCTGGTCAGGGACTCAGAGCCGCCGACTTCGTCAATGCCTACCCTGCAGGAAATAGTGTGGGATCAAGCTGGAATAAAGCCCTGACACTTCAGCGTGCCACCCACATGGCAGCTGAGTTCAAGAGAAAGGGAGTTCATGTTTTGCTCGGCCCCATGATTGGGCCCTTGGGAAGGGTTGCTCTCGGTGGCCGAAACTGGGAAGGGTTCAGTAATGACCGTAAGTTGCACCTCTTGGCATAGATGGGGACCGAAACTGATTCAAGTGCAGCATATCTGGCGGGAAGCCTCGTGCACGACACCATCAAAGGGATTCAAAACGCGGGTGTCATTGCTTCTGTGAAACACTTCATAGGCAACGAACAAGAGGTCAATCGCAATCCGATCCGATCAGCGGCTTCAGGAGGAATTGGTGGTGCAACTGGACTCGGGTCCGCCGTTCCAGGAAATTTTTCCCAGACGATTGAGTCTCTCTCAACGAACATTGATGACAAGACCATGCACGAGATGTATTTATGGCCATTCGCCGATGCCATCCATGCAGGCTCTGCTTCAGTCATGTGTTCCTACCAGCGAATCAACAATAGCTATGGCTGTCACAATCAGAAGGCCCAAAACGGTCTATTAAAGACCGAACTTGGCTTCGAAGGTTTCGTAGTTTCCGATTGGGGCGCTCAGCGTATGTATCTCGGAATCGAAACTTGACCCATACTGATGCTTGTAGATGCCGGTGTTGCTTCTGCGGAAGGAGGATTGGACTTGGTCATGCCCACTGGCAGTGTCTTTTGGGGTGTTGGCGGCAACAACTTGACCACATTTGTCCAGAATGGCAGTCTTCCAGAAGCTCGTCTGACAGATAGTACGTCTTAGAGCTCGACCCCCACCTTCAGGAGCCTGGATGACTAACAAAAGCTTTCCAGTGGCAACCAGAATCGTCGCAGCTTGGTATCAACTTGGTCAAGATGTAAGTTTCCACATTTGTGATAAAAGAGCATGTCGCTGACAATGATTAAAGAAGGACTTTCCTCCCGTTGGCTTGCCTCTCCAATACAATGTATCCCACAAGGCAGTCAATGCCCGTGATCCTGCTTCAAAGCCTATCCTCCTCCAAGGAGCAATGGAAGGCCACGTTCTTGTTAAGAATATCAATAAGACACTTCCTTTCAATAAGCCCAAGCTCCTGTCTCTCTTTGGGTACGATGCAGTAGCGCCCCGTCGCGCCAATATCGTAGATCCCAACGGCAACTACCAATTTGGTTTCTTGCTGAACAGCGAATTCTTCTGGAGAGACGCTTTCAGATATCCGTTTAGAAATCCTGGCCAGATCGGCCCCAATGGCACTTTGATCGTCGGTGGGGGTAGTGGTGGAACCGCTCCTGCCTACATCTCATCTCCATATGATGCTCTTCAAGAGCGAGCATACCAAGATGGTTTCCAGTTGTTCTGGGATTTCCACTCAACCGCGCCGATGGTTGATCAATCAAGCGATGCCTGCTTAGTCTTCATCAACGCTTTTGCCACCGAGGGAGTGGATAGATTGGGACTTCATGGTATGCAACCATGAATCGGTCCTGTTGCAAGGAAAAGTGCTAATTGTCATCTCAAACAGACGATTATTCCGATGACATTGTTCACAATGTCGCCTCAGCATGCTCTAATACCATAGTCGTTATCCACAACGCTGGTATTCGCCTCATCGACACATGGATTGATCATCCCAACATCACGGCCGTCATGTTCGCCCATCTGCCTGGACAGGATGCAGGTCGAGCAGTTGTTTCACTCCTTTTTGGTGATGAATCGCCGTCCGGCAAGATGACCTACACAGTCGCCAGAAACGAATCGGACTATAATGTACCAGTCGCTCGCCCATCAGATGAGTTCTTCTACTTCCCACAGGATAACTTCACAGAAGGCGTATACATTGACTATCGCGACTTTGACCGACGAAACATCACTCCCAGGTACGAATTCGGTTTCGGCCTCACCTACACTACATTCGAGTACTCCGATCTCAGCGTATCTCTTGTACAAAATGCCAGCACATCCTACAACGCTCCCGAATCTCCTGTAATCGAAGGTGGTGTGGAGAGTCTCTGGGACGTTATTGCAACAGCTAGCGCTGTGATAACCAATACAGGCGACGTTACAGCGAAGGAGGTTGCCCAGCTGTACGTTCACATTCCAGGCGGACCTGTGAGACAGCTTCGAGGCTTCGAGAAGGTCGAGATTGCGCCTGGTGAGAGCGAGACCGTCAGATTTACTCTTTTGAGAAGAGATATGTCGGAGTGGGATGTTACTGAGCAGGCTTGGGTTTTGCAGCAGGGGACGTATCCAGTCTGGGTTGGGGCCAGTAGCAGAAATCTTCCTTTGAGCGGGGAATTGATCGTTGGCTAAGAGGAAGCAAAATCCGAAAAGTGCTTGTCTTTCGAAACGTAAAGGTATCTGCGATGAACCACAGCCGCAGGGTTTTACCCACTGAAGCTGCAGCTAAGCCTCGTTTAGCGAGGACCCCATTCTTCATCTCCACGTTAGGCTTTTCAACGTCCCAAAACCTTATCAGTAAATCATCAATGTTTTCCAGTGTCATCATCTCTTCACCATTCAATACGAGGGTCGCTGGGCGATCTTCTCTTTAATTTCCCCCTTCTGTTCACCGTGAGCGCACGATCTTCGGGGATTTTACATTCGCAGGATTCTGGTCTGATCTTTCAAGGCTGAATAATGCTTGTTTTGATTTGCCGTGCTTGTATTCTTTTGGAGCGCTTGAAAAGCCTCGCGAGACGCCACCATCACAAATCATTGGTAGTTGGGGTCACGCATGCAGCTCGTACCGTGTTCTGACAGCGAAATTCGCGGTGACCCAGACCGAGTTGGTTTGAGACAAGAGTGCACTGCTGTCTGTACGAAAATCGCGAGATCGATAGATGCGAAACTTCAATTTCCCTTCTCGTGAGGAATTTGTAGCATGTTTCAAGGATACATATGGAAAGTTCTTCAGGTTGAGCGAGTCTTTTCTCATCTGTCAAAGTCGTATTATGCGCGCAGCTTGGTCCCAATACTTCAGCTGCAGGCAATATGTGAACACTTTTTCAGCCCCGAAACTCCACATCCTATAAATGGCCCAGGTGTCAAATATGGGCTAACAAAGTTAAGCCCCTGGGACCACAAACGCCCATCTAGGCTCGCAAGGCTAATTCTTGATTCGAAGTCCCGCCCACTTCATTGTACTTTTGCGGCGCTCCTTTAAAGATGGTTTACCTTCCCCTTCGCTATGCTTCCCCACTGTTGGACACTCACATCAAGCATTTCGTATGTTTTCGAGGCCTTAGCTGGCTTCCCTTGCTCTCAAAATGCCTTTCGATTTCGACACGTACCAATCGAAGTGCGAAAATCTTACTCCGGAACAGCTTCATCGAGAATGGGAGAACTACACCCGTCAAATTTCTGGTGGGGCAACCTCGACCGCTACGGCTGTATTATTTTCTCCCTTGACTGCTGGAATTTCTCTCGTTGGGCTTGGACTGTCGGCGCCTCGAATACACAATGCTCGAAAGAAGCGAGCTATTATTGAGGCAAAATTGCAGGCCCACGGACAAACCCATAACACGAGAAAGCGAGATGTGATTGCTCCTATGGCCATTTCCGGGACGATCGGAGGGTTGACATTAGGCCTGGCTGGTCCAGGAGCCGATTTGATCGCGGGTGAAGCAGTCGGGAAAGGAGCTGAATATGCAGCTGCACAGTGAGTACCTTCCCATTTCTCTTGTCCCATTACAGTCTATCTGGAAATCTTGATTCGATAATAGAATCTATGGACCAATACTGAAACGCTTTCTTAGTGTTGCGTTGGATGCTACGGGTGCAGTCATTGAACACACGCATGACGAACACTCCAAGCATAAGGCAGACCAAAGAATGAATGTGCAATACCAAAACTTTCAGAAGCAATTCATTCAGGAGCAAGCAGCTCAAGGTATATTTCTACAACCACAGCCTCCTGGATATCAGCCGGGACAACAAAGTCCCCCGGGCCAACCGTTTCAACAGCCACAGCCAGGAAACCAAGCATATCAACCCTTACCACCATCGCAAGACCAAAAATATGAATATGTGCCAATACCAGCTCTTCAAAATGGGGCAATTTCATATCAACCTGCATCTCATCAGCAGACGTTTGTCCCCCAAGGAGGCCAACCCCAGCAGAATATGTACCAGCAACTACCTCCATATTCTCCCATTCAGAACTCGGGTCCGCTTGGAACGGCCCTAGATCCTGCTAATAAGGTTCCATTGGTACAGCGAAGACAGTCTCTCCACCAGCCTAGCGCCAATCAATCATATCCATCGCCTTGTCCAACCCTTTTGCCAGTATATTCCCAGACAGCCGACCCTTGGCTTCAACATCCCGTCTCACCGGTCATGGAGCGCAGGCCAGCCACATTGCAGTCTTCAATCTCATCCGCGAACTTAGACTGCAAATCATCGATAACTGATTTCCCAATGTGAGCAAGCCAGATATGCCCACCTGTCATTACACTGAACGCTGACAAATCGTTAGGGATGTGTTTGAACTTCCTGCTGAATTGGTAAATGCGGCTGTACCAGATGATGACGCTGTGCCTGCTACACCAAGTATGGAGGATGAGATACTAATTCTCAAAGCACGAATACTACAAATGGAAATCGAGAAGCGTGGAGGAGTGATAGATATAGCTCCCGCTCACAAAAGTCAGCCAGAGGATCAAGTGGAGTCACAGAGCTTTCTACAAGACACTAGATCTTCACGATCTGCTTCGGTTGCTCTCGAGGGGTCAGCAGAGCATAAAGTGGCAAGAGATGACACCGACGCGGTCATTGACTCGTCGAATTTTCAAGAGCAGAACTCGCGTTTCTCACCAGTTGCTTCAATTGTTGTGGAAGAGCCCACGGAATACCAGACTGCCCAAATCGAGATCGAAGTTGCTACTGAGACAGTTTACGATTTTGAACCTCTGTCATTCTATCCTCCGCCTCCTGCTTCGCCAGCACCACCTCCTAGTTCTCTTCCTCAGGTACCACCACTACAAACAACAGTCCAAGAGATCACAACTCTTTCAGCTCAGTTGTCACTCGAAACTACTCCAACTTCGCAAGGTCGGAACACGATGCCATCAAATGTCACGATTTCGGCTCCTTCGACCAACCACAACGATTCAAATCCGGCCCCTGTGAATGTCATGCCTATCCGGCAACAAAGTACTCCATTGCCCTCCCAAGCTGAGCCGCAACAGTCAGCCCCTCGACATGCCTCACTCACTCCAAATTACCAGAGTCAATATTCGACACCAGAACAGCATCAGCCTCCACTACCATCTCGGCCACAATCTCAGATCTTCCAGAATACTCCAGGCACACAGCAAGGGTATCCGGCCCCACCCCCAAGCCATGTTCAAGAGCATCCCCCTCAACCACTTGAATCGTGCCAAACTCAATATACTCCGCAAGGGCACGGCGCCTCCACAAGCTATAATCCGCAAACCTATGCCCTTCCATCTTCTTCCCTTCCTGAGCAGCAGACACAAGTACCTCAGTCACGACCACAGAGCGTCTATCAGCCTCTATCTTTCCAATCATCTCACAACACCGCTCCATTCCAGCAACAGCAACAGCAACAGCAACAGCAACAGCAACAGCAACAGCAACAGCAACAGAACTATCCACCTCCACCTCCACCGCCCTCGCCTAATCCCCAAACACAACGACCAGCACCTCCACCAAGACCCAAAAGCGTATATCAACCTCAATACGCGCCGCATTCCCAGAATACCGCTGCAATCTCCTATCCACAGGAGCCTGCTCCTCCTCGACCACAGAGTGTATATCAGCCACAATACGCTCCACCAGCCCAAAGCGCAGCTCCTCCAATGCAGCAACAGCAACAAGCTCCTTCACTACGCCCACAGAGCGTCTACCAACCGTTACAATTCACACCGGCACAAGCCCCGCAAGCACAACCACAACAGAATTATCAGAATTACGCGCAACCCCAACCCACCAAACCCACTTCCTCCATCCAACGCCAAGACAGTGGTTACTACTCCATACCACCCTCTCGACACTCCTCCTCTTTCTCCACAACCTCCTTCACACCCTCCAACTACGCCAGCAGTCCTCAAATACTCTCGCCCCAACCAGCGGGAATGCTATCGCCTCAAGTAACAGGCAGTGTATACCACGGACGCAGCGCATCAGTCAGCACGATGGGCTCGCCGATGACACCGCAGTCAATCCAGCAACAGCAGCCGTATTTCCCTCCGCCCCCTGGTACGCCGGCGCCGCCTATGCAAAACGATTATTTCGGGTCGAAAGTTGCGGGTTATAATCCTGCCGCGAATCAGCAGCAGCAGCAAAATTATCAGCAGAGTCAGAATACGACTCAACACCAAGGTCAAGGTTATGGAACTCAAGGACCACGTCAAGGCTGGCAGTGGGGAATGCCTCCTCCACAGCCGAATTATGGCGCTCCGCCGCCCATTCCTCAGCCTTGGAAATAGAACAGGGAGTTTAAGTCTATAGCTTGAACATTATGAGAGTGGGATGATACCCTTCGATGTATGGAATGCCTAGATATGACGTACCGCAACAGAATAGCTTGATTGAACTCTATATAAACCAAGTAAAATACCAAATATCTAAATCTATATTTAGTCTAGTGCGATTATTGCTACCGTCTTGACATTCCTGTCGTGTTTGCAATCTTGCAAGTTTGTTGTTGTAAATGACACAAATTAAGCGAGATTTTATCTCTGTCCTCGAAAAGATGGCTTACTATCCTCGAATCGAAGCTCAAGGAAGCACGCCTGGAATGCTGACACTCAGTCAGCCAATAAAAACGTTGCATGATTTGGATTGCATATGCAGTCAAAGTCTTTACACTTTGTCGCAGTCTTACAGCATGGTAATGTGTATTCTCCATTTCGCACTTAAGAGTGACACACTGGTCTAGACCTTCGCATGTAACAAACAACCACGGAGTTGACTTCGGTTTCTCATTTAATGACATCTGTTGTCTTACTGGTTTGCTTTGCTTTAGAAGTCACCGGGCGACCGTTGAGTAAGTTACTGAGTGATGCTTTGAAAACGGTGGGATGCTTTCAACCTGCTCCAATTCGGCGTAGTAGTGGAAAGAAAGAATCTATTTCTCATTCTTCGTTGTCATACGGGGAAATAGTTCCACATGGTATCAAGCATGAATTCCTATCCCACACACCTTACCTAGCCATCCCTCCAACTTACGTGCGCCACCCAAATGAAACAAGAAATGCCAATTCGCCCACCCTAACACCTCATTCCTTTCATCAATCAGTACGCCATCTACTTCTTCTCCTCGAAATAGAACTTTCCCAGCCCAGCTTCATCAGGACTGCCAAGCGGTCTCCTCGACTCCCCACCATCAACTCGATCTCTCATGATCCGCTCTGCAGCTTGGACACCAGCCCCTGGACTAGCAACTCTGCTCGAATCAACATAACCTTGCGACTCGCCAGGAGTTCCTGAACCGCTGCTCTGGAGCTGACTTGCTAGACCACTTCTACCAACCGCAGGACTAGCAGCCAGATCCCGTCGACTGTAGATAGGACCACTGACTGTGCTCCCGGCACCCTCTCCAAAGCCCACCAGACTAGCATCATCGCTCATCCCATCCATATCCTCATCCATAGCACTAGCAGAAAAACGATCTCTATCATCTATATCCCTATAATTCGCATCCATGCTCATCTGATCCTCATCGCCAGCCTCCGTCTGACCCTTCGTACTTCCACTAGCCCAAGTCGTCGTACGACCGCCAGCCGAACCAGTCGCAGATGCAGACCCGACAGTCGACATTTTGGTCGTGTATACGGGATTGCCATTCTGGTCGAAGTAGCCTGGAATCTGACCTGCAGAGGGACCAGCGACCGTGCCGCCTTGTTGGTTCTGGTTTGGGCGGACCGTGGAGACACGTTCCAGGCCTGCTAGGAACGAGATTCGGTCTGCACGTTCGCGCTCGGCTTCGTTGCTAGACCCTGTGTGACGGTGGCCGTGGCCTGTATGTGGGAATGCGGAACCGCGGTGGCCGTCTTTGATGGCAGTTGTTGAGAGCGCGGAGAGGGAAGTGGTGGTTGAGTTGGGAGTGCCGGGCATCTCAGTTGGTGTGTCCGGGTTGGAAGGAGGTTCTGGCATGCCTATCAAGGTCGGAGGAGCCATGTTTGCCTGTTATTTGGTTACTTTGGAGAGGTTGTGATAGTTGTGTGAAGTCGCGTGTTTGTACGGCTGATGAAAGTTGGGATCAGGAGATTTGAGATTGGGGTTGTTTGCAGGTCAAGGTCTCGGAGGAGCTACCGTTTGGTATCTCGAAGGTTGATCTGAGCTTTTATGGAGTGTTTGACAAGAATAGGATTGTGTTTGGATGCTGTTGGGTGCTTGTAGAAAGACCAAAGGACCCCTCGATGCGACTCCTGAACCATGCCAAGGAAATGATGTCACAACCCCACATTCTGCTGCACATAAAATGCAGCTCGAAGCCCCAAGGCCACGCCGTCGTGATTGTTCTGTTCCTGACAGCGGCGACTAGGGAAGAGATCATGGCGGGGTGAAGCTTACGGTACTTTTCAATCTCCAGTATAACATCGGCCACTACGGGCAGTGCGCATATTTCTGTTTCTGTAGACCATCTACCCCTCGGAATGAGAGGTACAGCAGAGGCACCATTGATGGTACTGAGGCCACTCGAAAACGGAAGGAGAACGTAGATTAAATATTTGTTTCGGGCAATTTGGAAAGAGCTCTATAATTTTACAAAGACACACATTTTTGGCCACCTAAAGCTCATTGTCATTTCCCGCAACGCGACCCTTCCCAGTAGAGCACTTTCTGTGCTCAGAAGGCCCCGGACGCAGTAACAATCGCATGAAAAATCAACGCCTATATGACATGTTGTGCAGCAGAAAACTCAACACTTGAGTCTGCAACATCAGAGAAATATCCAGTCTTCCGCGAACTCCAGGTGCTAGTAACACATTTGACCATCCCTTTCCCCCATCTTGCCTTTCTTCTGTTTGATTCCCAGAGGATCCTGTCACAAGCCTGCGGGGACCGGGTTGCCTCCGTTAACCTGGCTCTTGGGAGGAGAGCCCATGGCAGACTGCGCTGCAAGTGCCCGAGCACGTTGTTGAGTCTCTTGTTGAGCATCCAAATTAGCCCGCTGCTGAGCCATGATCTCCAGTTGCGCTGCATTAGAATGATGCGACACATAACCAGTTGGTGTTTGGGGGATATATTGCTGTTGGGATGGTGGCCGTGGGGTTGACCCGTTCATCATAGGAGCTTGGTTCATAGCATTTTGTATGTACGGTCGACGGTCCTGCGGTAGGGTTGGATTTGGCGTTGAATAGTTGGGTCGAGGTTGAGCATTTTGAGGTTGAGGGCTGTACATCTTTTGAGGTGAGACCTGACGGTTGAAACCTGCACCATTGGCGTATTGATAGCCCATACTGTTTGGCGTTGCTTGGGTTTGGTGCGCATAGCCAGCTTGCTGAGGCTGACCAGTGTAACGGCCGTTCATGTTGGACGGTTGTTGAGAGGATTGCGGCAAGTTTTGTGAATAGCCCTGACTTGGGGCGCGCATATAATTTGAGGCAGGTTGACCCTGTTGATACTGCTGGCTAGGTTGTGCATACGACTGTGATACAGGTCTCGGTGCTTGATGTGCGTACGTCGACGTTCCATAAGCTTGACCAGGACGATAGGGTGCGCTTCCCGGAGTCTGCCCAACTCGTTGGTATGGCGCTGGAGATGCCACGGCTGGTCGCTGCATGTTGACATTCGTCACAGGTGGTCTAATAGGCGACTGACTAGCGCCATAGTATTGTTGTGTAGGAGCAGGTGATGGTCGAGGAGCAGCGTACTGATTGCCATAAAGGGAAGCGGAGCTGCTACGGTGAGGCTGCGCTGGAGCAGCAGGTCGTGGTGCAGTGGATGCAGCGGTAATCGCGGCGGCCTTCGCTCTTGATGCAGCTTCATCCTCCTCCATGACACCCTTGTAGTTGTTCGTTTGAATCTCGATCTTGGTGCTGATGCTAAGCTCTGCGAGGCGGTCAGGGTCAAGCTTCGCAACCGCGTAGGGTGGCAAGGTAGCAATCATCAAAGTTAACTGGGACTTGAGAATCTCGTAGGTAGCTTGCTCATGCTCGCTCGGCTTAGATGGCGTGCCGAGAGTGGTCTCAGGAGTAGAGAGTAGACCTGCCGGGCGACTTGAGGCGTTGAGAGACACGTGACGAATGCGCTGATATGAATTGAGGGTTTCCAGAAGGTCGGAGATACCTTCCAGAATCTCTTCAACATCCTTCTCCTCAGCAGACTTCTCGGACGCAGCTTGGAGGCTGACCAAGCTTGGATCGATAGGATCATTTTCGTATTCTTCAATGACCTTCTCAAACATGGCAATCTCGTCATGAACTTCAGTATCTGGGGCTGGTGTTGGAGTCCTAGTATCCTCCTCCATGTCATTCCAATTCTCCACAAACTTCTCGAAATTCTTCTGTCCAACTTGTTGCCACCAAATGCGATTCATGACGCCTGCCGGTACAATTGCCGCCGAGTCATCCTTAACCGGAGCAAAACTAGAATATGCACCACGAAATAGGGTTTCCAGCTTAGACGCATCAGACTCTGCAGGTTCTGCTTCAAGAGAAGGACCTTTAGCTGCTACAAGACTCAAAGCCCTTTCGCGCTGCTTTTTCTTCACGCCGTGTTGTGGAGGTGAAGCATTACTGTAGTCAAGCCAATGTCCAGTAGAAATGGTTTGTTTGGAGTAGCTTGCACTTCTCGAGACTGGCTCGTTGGCTGTTGGCTGGTACCAACCCACTGTTGAGGACCGAGTAGTGGCAATCTTGGATGGCTTTGGTGGCTGCAAAGCCGGCACAGTAGATGGGGTCGGAAAGACTTCACCCAAGGTTGGGACGTGCTTCTTGTCATCCACAAGTCCAGTTGCTTGGATAGGGATGATCTGGGTCGTTGTAATGCCATTAGGAAGCCCTGCTTCTCGAATCGTCTGCAAGACTTTCTTCTCCTCGCCGTCGACCTTGGTGGGAATCTGAAGACTGGAGAATAGCTGCTTGTTGCCTTGCGCATTTCCGTAGAATGTGAGGACCGTTCTGTTTTGTCCCGAATTGGCATTGATTTGTGTGAAAGCATTCGTTCCCAAGGTATTGTTTGCTCCGAAGCTAGAGTTGTTAATCGTACCATTGACTTTCAAGGACTGGCTGCCAGCCATTGCTGCCAACTCCCTACGAATCAGCTCATGTGCTCGCTGCTTGAATGCAGTAGCTTTGACAGACAATTCCGACTGGCTTGCAGAGAAAGGTATGAATTGATTCCGGGCCGCGCCATTTGGAAGCTGCAGCTTGTCCTTGATATCAGCAACTGCCGTATCAATATCCTCGAGCACCTCCTTGACATTGGTGTATGCATTTGTCGATAGGCGTGTCAGGATCGAGGTGAAATTTTCGCTGCTATCATCGGGTTTTTGGCGCTTTGCTTGTGGACCTGACGAAGAGGGACGTTCTGGCAGAGATCGTGATAATATAGAGGGAGTTGTGTCGTCGCTATTGCATTGTTAGAACATGTCGTTACGGATGAAATTCCCGTTTGATGGTAGGAATTCATCTATCAAAGGTGCAGGTGGGCAAGCCCCAACTTACGCCTTTAATACGTCAATAAGATCTCGAATGAGTTCTTGCGCGACTTCCACAGATTGCTCTACGACTTCCGGGCTCTTTGAATCGGAGGTGCTATTTGTGTTATTCGAAACCTCAATAGAATCGTCGCGCTTTCGCTTTGCAGGAAGGGATGAATTTGTAGTAGAGGTTGAAGACTCCGGGGGTGGTGCGGGACTCATTGCCCCATTCATGGAAGACATGATGAGGCTGTTGAATTCTCGTAGAGACGCTATGGTGTCTGCTTCGCGGTTTGTCGCGACTCGCGATCGCAGAAGGAAGTAGCGAGTGGAATGTGTGACCTCAAAGGGGGTTGCAAGCGGAGCGGCGGTGATTTTTTTGCCGATGCGATGCCCAGAACCAAGGTTGGGGTAAGCAGGCTGGAAAGTCTCTTGAAAATCCGCTCCTATCGTGTTGGCGGATAATTTGTTTGCGGACGTGCCAAAGTTGTTCGCGGGCGTGAGGCTGATGAGTTCGAGATTGCCCAGGTGAAAATGAACGCTAGGGGGTGCTAGTCTCACGTGACTATGCTGACATAGCTAGTTTGATATTCGCTCGATTCATTGTGAATTTGGGTTCTTGAACAAGGCCTGCTATTTAATACATACATAAGCAATTACATATGTTCTGCACATGGATGATTGTCGCCAGTAACCATTAAAACGGCTTTTTTACGCCATCTTCCTTCCGATTTTTTGCAAGCAAGGACCTATTACAAATCTTACATCTCTTTCACACAGTTTCTGGGCAACATGAACGAATGCAATCGCGCCTGCATTTCTCGAGATTGGGCAGCGCCTCACTGCAACATGCCAGGCTTTCATTAGCATCTATCGGTAGTTTGGTACGCAGGAAATTACTTGAGCTTGAATGCCAGCTGTATCTAACAAATCTATAAGCTCCCAACCGATTCCGCGACCACCATACTTTCCAGATCCCACTACAATGAACGAAAGGCAGCGTACCCATGTGTCAATGGAGACGAAGGCACATTCATGGGCCGTCACCAAAACAATGGCCGACGAAGGAGCAAGGGAAAGATATCGGAAGATGATCCGCCCAGAGATGTAGGCTCACGGAAGCATACTGATCTCTTGAGGAGGCGAGCAGGCCCCATCGCAAAGACTCATCCGCAAGGTCGAAATCTACAGGATGTGCATAGTCTTGCTGCACCAGGAGAATTTGCAATATGGCGGCCGAGTATGTGGAAGGACCAAGAACGACCTGAACTAATTACTCCTTCTATCGCCCTTGCACAATATTTGGACCTTGAGGAAGCTGTACAAAAGCAGTCTTACTGGCGTAAAGTCAGAGATGCTCTTCCTGCGAGTTCGTTGCCTACCATATTACTGCACCATCTTCATATCTCTTCAATTTCGAAGGTACACCATATCCGATATGCTGAGTTTGCATGATGCTGATTTTACTTAGGACGATTGGGAGGACCATGATCATAATCTACGCGAAAGCGCCTTTGCTTATCTACGAGGTCGTGGTCTGAAGTTTACGGATATGGAACAATGGGCATGGATTCTTACAGGAGATGCCTCCGAGAGTTCTTTCGGCCAAACATCAGATCAAATTGTGGAACGCCTAACTTCACTGTCATCAGATTACCCGACATTCATACTCCTAGAAGCCCTCCGGAAAGACGTTCATTTTGTTGAATCCCTGAGGAAGCTCATATTACATGTGTGGAATCATTTCGAGGGACAATTGTCCCAAGTACGTAACTCTCCTGCATACCACGGAGTTGCATCGAATGTCAAGCAGATCAACGACATCGAGTTCGGGGTCGTTATCAGCCGCTTGCTCTACCAAGCTCGACGTATTTGGCCAGCTGCAACGCTCAGCATCGTCAATATGGTCCCTCCATATATACAGTCCTTCAGAGATCGTAGTGGCCAGCGCACCTTCGCTAAGAGTTGTGAAATAGTCAACAGAGTTTTACATCTCTTAGCGTTACCCGCCGCCATAGAACCTCTCAAATCCATGGTCCACAATTGGTCGGCACAAAAAGTTCTTTTGAATCTTGCTGGACAATGCGACCCACCATTGATTCTAGACCATGATAGTTACAGAGCTGTCATCCAGGTCCTCACTGCATCTCAAAAGATCGACCGGGAATCCAAAGCTGCGATCCTTCGGCTGCGAAGTTGGCCTCCCTGGAGAACAGAGCAAGATGGAATGGACGCGCAACGAACGCCGGACGATGACTTCAGCCGCGCGTTGCTTGCGGCTATTCGAGCGAGGGAAGCTGGGTTCCGGGAAACTTCTCACGACCAGCGAATGCGGATTCTTGGAGGCCAGGAACTTGATGGGACGCCCACTATTCATACTCGAAGAATAGTCAAATGGCGACGTCGAGTCCCTCCTCAAAGCAGCGCAACGGTCCTTGAGCCACTTGAGACAGCCAACATGCCTCTTCGCACGGATCTTGAAGATTCTCATATATGGGCGGCAAGGGTTGAAGCGACTCGCGATGTGAGAGAGGCATGGCGAGCATTTGTCGCATTCACAGACAGAGGAGGAAAGCCAAGCCAAGCTCTCTATCTTGCAATGTTTGAGAAACTCAACTTTGAGCAAGCTCGACAGGGACGAAAATCAGGTTACATGGCGGCTCCTGGAGACGGAAAAGAAGTCCTTGCTGTACCTGATGATAATATGAGCGAGTTCTATAAGTCACATAGCCAACCTCCACGCCTCGGCAGTCTTTACAAGCAGATGATATCAAATGGTATCAAGCCATCGGGTCAATGTCTGGTCTTTCTTGTTCGGCACGCCAGAACATCTACCACCGGCATCAACTATCTTCGCGACAGTGGTCTTGATCCTCTCGTATTGCGATACTGGACTGGCAGTAAGGACACTAGCACGTCACCTAGTCATAGGCCTCCTCCCGATATCCTGAACAGTGTCAGCGACAAAGTACTGGGTGCTTTCGTGCACTTGATATGCCGCTTCGCTCCATTTGCGGTGCCTGTTACTTCAGATGAGACTGGCAAGTACAAGTTGAAGCCTGTCCAGTCAACAGGGTCTGTATCAAGCGCCTGGGCCGTCCAGGAGCTAGAGAAAACCCCGTATCATCGACTTCGAGATCCTTTGCGGCAAGCCGCTCGCTTGCTGAAAAACGAAAAAGTGAAGTTCAGGCCTGCCTGGTATAGTCTGTTCAAAGCTTTGGGGCGCCGTAATATTCTCCTGCGGGTGTCACTCATTGGTGATCCCGAGCACGATGCACTGGCATGGAGATTCACTGTAGCTGTTCTGCGCAACTTTCACGCATGCGGGCTTGAACTTGATCCTCAAGGATTATTGCTCGTCTGCAATGTCTTTTTCAAATATGCCGAAGCCACGCATGATGTCTCTCTTCAGCATGAGGCAGATTTGAGTCGAGGCGCTCAGCTTCTCAAGGATGAATTCGCCAAGATGACCAAGAGTGAAGCTTTACCATTTTGCAAGCCCACACTGCTTCACTCCATGAGATGGGCCACTTTGCACATCTACGTACGCTGTATGGTTATTATTGGGGATTGTGACGAGGTCATTGCAGTCCTCGAGTGGATGGTGCAACACAGAGATGAGTTGGAAGATTGCAACAGCCAGGACCAGAATAGGCAGAAAATGCTGACACGAACACTCGTTGCGGCGAGGATCTCCTGCTACGATACAGAGTACGAGGGGAAGGCGATTGATTTAGTAAAGCAGGTCGACACATGGAAATGGCCAGATGATGACGACTTGGAGCAGTATACTGGGAGCTCGAATAATGATTCGGACAATAATGATTCAGGCGTGAACATCGATACAGACAGCGATCCATGAGACCTTCCCAATGGAAGTTGTCGAGGTTGTCTTTGTATTTGCATGTATATTAGCTGTACACACTTGTACATATAGACGGTAGATACCCAGAGAGTTGTAATGATAGTTGTATGAAGCTGTATTGGTGCGCATGACAAGCGCAAAGGTGAATATTCGCTCCTCTTCCTGTCCTCTTCTGTGTACATCGGCCCAAATGTTGTGTATTTTAGTGTTCACAGGGAGTACATGTCCACCACCTCATCGCTGCCTGGTGGTACCTGACTACATATCCCGGAGCATCATTCCCGAGCTATCTTCCTTGATTTGAATGCTCCTGGTCGCTGGTGGTCGGCCTTGGCTACGAAGCTGACACGAGTCAATGTACACGTGATTGTCAATAAAGGCGGAACTCAGATGCTCTGAAGGGCGAAGAACCGACGAGAGACATGAAGTAAATCTTGAAGCTCAAGTACTCAAGAAGTAATAGCTACGGTTACGAATAACAAGCCTGAAAGTCCGGCACAATTCCAACTTACATGCAGGTCCCCGATTGCAATGCCCAGCCACCCGATTTTCCCTCTGATGTTTGACGAGGGCTTCCCCGGCCCTGGCCTGGCCCACACTGCCCTGAGCTGAGCCCGAGCCAGAGCTTGAGCTCATTCTTTGGCGCTAATCATACGAAGGCAACCACCGAGTGACCTCGTCGTCATCACCTCACATCCCCCCCAAGCTCCCGCCTCTGTCTCCTCTTCCTTTATCAACAACCCACCCAACAATCATCAACAATCCTGGGTTGCGCATCGTATCACACCACAACCACAACGCATCCATCCCATCTATTACTTTGACAGTAGTAGATTCTACCGACCGCAATCATGAAAGGCGCAATCATCGCCACAGCGACGCTGCTGGGCTCCGCGAGCGCTGGTATCCACAAGCTTCCATTGAAGAAGGTCTCGCTTTCTGACCAGTTGGCCACCGCCAACATCGACGCTCATGTCAAGCACCTTGGTCAGAAGTATATGGGCATCCGACCCCAGTCTCACGCCGATGAGATGTTCAAGGAGACCTCCATCCACGAGGACAAGGCAGGCCACTCTGTGCCTGTGAGCAACTTCTTGAACGCTCAATGTAAGTCCGTCCTCAATTGAAGCTTAGCTGCATCTAACAATACCTGCAGACTTCTCAGAGATCACCATCGGAACTCCTCCCCAGTCCTTCAAGGTCGTTCTTGATACTGGAAGCTCCAACTTGTGGGTGCCGTCCTCGGAGTGCGGCTCTATCGCCTGCTACCTCCACACCAAGTACGATTCATCCTCCTCATCAACATACAAGAAGAACGGAACATCTTTCGAGATCCGCTATGGCTCAGGTAGTCTCAGCGGATATGTCTCCGAGGATACCATGTCAATCGGTGATCTGAAGATCAAGAACCAGATCTTCGCCGAAGCTACCGAGGAGCCAGGTCTTGCCTTTGCCTTCGGTCGATTTGACGGTATCTTGGGTCTTGGTTTCGATACCATCTCCGTTAACAAGATCCCACCTCCTTTCTACAACATGATCGACCAGAAGCTCCTGGACGAGCCAGTCTTCGCTTTCTACCTCGGAGACACCAACAACGGTGAGGGTGACGAGTCTGAGGCCATCTTCGGTGGAATCAACAAAGATCACTTCACTGGCAAGATCACAGAGATCCCATTGAGACGCAAGGCCTATTGGGAGGTTGACCTTGATGCAATTACCTTCGGCGATGCCACCGCTGAGCTTGACAACACTGGTGTTATACTTGACACCGGAACTTCTCTCATCGCTCTCCCATCCACCCTCGCTGAGCTTCTCAACAAGGAGATGGGTGCCAAGAAGGGATACAATGGACAATACACCGTTGAGTGCGAGAAGCGTGATAGCCTCCCAGATATGTCCTTCACTCTTAGCGGCCACAACTTCACCATCACCCCATACGACTACATTCTCGAGGTTCAAGGTTCTTGCATCTCCAGCTTCATGGGAATGGTAAGACATCCTGGTTCTGTCCTTTGTACTACCTTGACTAACTTTATGAAACAGGACTTCCCAGAGCCCGTAGGACCATTGGCTATTCTCGGTGACGCATTCCTCCGAAAGTGGTACTCCATCTACGATCTCGGCAAGGGCACCGTCGGTCTCGCTGCCGCCAAGCAGTAATTCCTATCTGGATTCTGAAAGACACAAATTGGATAAGGAGAGGCGTGAAGCGGTTTCCTTGCACTGTACTCTAGTTTTCTGGGAAATTTCTCCTACTTTACCGCAACTACTGCGCTAAGTCGCTCCACCACTAAAGCATGGGTTCAATGCGTGGCACTAATGATCCGCGGAATCGATCGAGGCAACGGAAAGGTTTCTTTTGTCACATACCTATTCAATGAAATTCTGTCTATGGCATGCAAAGCACTTGTTTATTTATGGATGTGAAATGTTCCTTAGGGCAAGACAAGTGCCATAAGGTACGGGTACTCTAAATAAGCTCCATGTTTCGATGACGGCTGTTGAACCTCTACTCTTCTCATTGCTTCTACCATCGTGCCTAGCGACATCTTCTTCTGCTTCATTGGCCTTATCAAAGAGAATACAGCTTCTCTTCACACTCTAATCACCACTCTGCATCTTCTTACCCGTGTAGTCGGAGAAATATGCAATGACTGATGGATGACACGATATCGATGCTTCATCCACCATAAACATGCCAAGCTAAGCTTTCACTGGCCGGATTCTTTGCATTTGATTGGGTACCCAGCCAGTCGGCCTAGTCATGGTCAGGTCAGAGGTACTCGGTGTCAGAAAAAGCACTGCATTTTTAGTGACAATGGAGAGGGCGTCGAGGTTAAGCTATGCCACGTGTAAAGGTGGGTATATGTACACCTCTCGTTCTGCTGGTTTCGTCTCGATGTTAAGACGAAGACGAGGAGGGTTCATCGTCTGTTAATGCTGGAGCTCTTTGGTTTGGCGGTGAGATCTCGGCTGGTAGGAGAGGATGGGTACGGTATGAATGAAGTTCCTTTGGACGTTTGGGGGCTTGGACGAGGTTATCTGGGTTCCGGTTCGCATTGTCGTAGTTCTTGCCAAGACTTGGATTTCGTTGTAGGCTTTATTCATTCTCGCAACATGAAGAAGTCCGTGGAGGAGGGTGAGACTACTGACGCGAAGGAAATCGCTGCCTTTCAAGGCTTAGATGATTGGGATCTACCTTTTCTTTTGCTTAAATTTGCAGGAACAAATTCGATATGTTTGGAGTTGTTCCATCGATAAGGTGTCTGAAGATTCCACGAGGGCGGGGGAAAGATGTAGTAGAGCGAGATGAGTCGGCTCAGAGGGGAGACTGACCAACAATGAACGGATCATCACAAATGAAAAAGCTAGCGTATTAGATATAATGTGTATTAAACTGTGTCACAGTCTACCTTCAATACTGTTCCTGACCTGGAACTAGGGAAAGGATCTCGCGTAGACACGCTCCGGAAAACAACAAACATGGCTCCCGTGGTTGATACCAGCAATACCTCATTGTGGGATGGCCATAGATCATTGCTATGCTATGCTAAATACACTGTGTGAGCAAACACACACGTACTGATAGTGAGGTTCAAAATCGAATCAGACGCCCAGATGCTCGACCGAAGAGTATCCAAATGAAAAGCCCTTTAACCCGTCCATATAGAATGTTTACGCCATGATGTAGGCTCATAGAACCAAGAACCTCCTCACGCAAAAATCAAGTCTCCCTGCAGCACCGGTCGACGATAAAGGAAAATAGAAGTAATAGACCATGCCTAACGTAAACGCCTGCCACGATCAGCTGAGCAGGGGTGACTGTCGGGGCCTAATCTGAACCTCCTTCAGACACGGAGCCAACATGTCGATCGAGGAACCATGACATAGCAACACGCAACAAATAGCCAGGCTCACTGATTTCGTCGCTGCTGTCAGTGATCAGGGTCTGGAACGCAGTGCTCGTCCCCGAAAATGCTATTCTGCAGCTCCACAGACCGGTATCCAGGAAGCGGAGGGGTGGCATAATTGACAAGCTTACAGCACCGTTTGCCATCGATTGTGGCTGAAAGAGCATTGAGGATAGGCTTTCTCCAGTTTGGATGCGACAGCTTGAAACGATCCAGTGCATCGTCCTGTCTTCTATACTTGAACTCGCAATATGTCGTGATTAGTTGTGGCTTGTGCAGTTTGAGGGCAAGCTTCTCGGTCATATCCTTTGATCTGCACCGGCCACCAGTTCCGTGCACAACGATAGTCAGATCCTCTAGATGCGGACAATGTTGGGCAAGGCGACGTGGACCGATCCAATCGTGGACAATCAGATGCTGGACCTTGTCGAGTCCTGAAATGAAATGGCCTGTGGGTCTACTTTCCGAAGGAAGACTGCATCGACTCCTGGGTTGAAGTAGACGGGCTCAGCTGTACCGATATCAAGTGCACAAGACTTCTACTCCAGAACTATCTTCAGTACCTCAGCCTTGGACTCGTTGCAAACGTGAAAGAGCACTGGATAGTCTGCGGTAGTGAAGAACACCGAGCTGAAGGCCTTGCGTTTGTGATCCTTTTCCTGGTACGAAAGATGTCGATGATTCGCCCCTTAGATAAGTAGTCGGGGATAAGGTAACCCCACTTTGATGAGGAAGTCAGCAAAGGGAATGGACTCAATGCAATAAGGAGAACGTACGACTTGGAGTCGAAGCTCAATTGGAAGTTGGTGGAAGAGGAAGAGGAAGAACTTCTGAGGTTAGTCCTCGAACTTCTTTTGAGGTTCATTTTGAGGTTCATTTTGAGGCTCGTGGTCTGGAGTGGAGATTCCCAGCTACAGGGGTATCAGTATTGTCAAAAGACGGACACGGGGTAAAGACAAAAGCCAGTACATACAGCCGCGGGCATTTTGGGACGTATGGCCAAGTGTACAGCCATACTTCTTGTGGTGACCATGATGAGGGCCGCAACTCGAAGTGGATTTGTCCAATGTGGAGGCTAGTAGTGCGCTGAACTCAAGAAAGAAAGGCAGTCGAAGTTCTGGGTGCTGGCCGAGTAGTGTCGACATCGAGGATGTAAGATCGAGTTTCCAATAAGCAGAAGCTCTAGATGTACGAATCAGGCTATTTTATGCTTCGACAAGGCTCCACCGGTGGCCAGATTTGCCACCCAGGAGCCAGCGAGTCGGCATAGACTATCTAGCCCAAAGCGGCAGTCAACAGCCTGATCGAAACCGGCGGTCAAGGTCATGGAGAGCTAACAGGCTCTTGTCAGAACGAAGGTCACACGCTAGACTAAGACTGATGATCACAATCGGCAGTATTGTAGAATCACCAAGTCGACTGAGGAAAGGGCTCTCAAAGCCTAGGGCGTGGATAACCCGGAAGGCTCTTGTCAATCTCGAACCATAGGCATAGCAGCTGGATAGTTCGAGCAGTACACATCAGCGCATCTTTAAAGAACTTAAAATGTTTCTTCGAAGCAGGGGCAATCAACTTACAAGAAGGCATTCGAACCTCTAACTGGTTTCAGAAGCAGCTTGAAAATTTCAGACATACAGCCTCCCCAAACTAAAATCAGATATAGAAAGCCTACTCGAGATCGAAAGTCTTCTTAGTAGAAAATGAACACAAGAAGCAAACACTATTCCGACGTACTGCAGACTTTGGGCACTGATCGTCCATCGCCTATGATCATCAATGACGACCCCCAAAATTGTGTTTTCATCGAGCACATAAATAACGAGCACAAAAATAACGAGCACATGAAGAATCATGTTAAGTTCAAGCACATTGTAGTTGAGGATTAAGGTCTTCTTGTATGATGGTTATAGCATGAAGAGAGGAAATATTTGGACTAGAGAGAGTACTAGACTGATCAACAGCTTTGTCTGAAGTCTGAGATGTCCGAGACAGGTTGCGTTCAGGAAGACGGCACAGCTGGAGGACTTCAATGTCACTCGGACAAGTAGATTTCTGTCTTGTGTGGATATCGTTCTGATAACAAAGACACAAGGATTCTCGTATGACATACAGCCGGAATCATGACATGCGAGCTAGTAAGTTGATGAAATGGATATTCAAAGTTGTGGCTTGTGGGGATGGACGTCGAAAGTCATGTGGTTTTGATGCTATGTCACAACAGGTCTAGCTTGGTGGGTGGGCTTCCGAGCTTCCAATCGCACCTAGCTTGCAATTTTTCGCGAGAAGATAATTTTTGGAGGAAGCTTTACCACCGCAGATACACGATCCAAATTTCGAAGCACATTGCGGTAATTCTTCCAGAACGGTGGAGGAAAGTCGCAATTAAAACTTCAAGATGACGAGCATCGATTATTTGCTCCACGAGAGCTCGGTGGGCTATGCAATCTTCGAGGTTGTCCACCAAGCCGACACAGTCGGCAACCGATTGAAGGAAGTTCAAGATGCCAGTCAGGACCTTGCGAAGTTTGGAAAGATGGTCAAGCTTGTAAACTTTGCGCCATACAGGTGAGCGCAGATTGGACTAGTCTTTGGGTCGCAATTAACAGACATGCAGAGGGGCAGCCGAAGCTCTCGAAAACATTAATCTTGTGTCTGAAGGTGTCCTGTCCGAATACCTCAAGTCGAATCTTGAATTGAACCTCCCAAAGCCGTCGAAGAAGAAGAAGGTGGTCCTTGGTGTTTCGGATAAGAACTTGGCTGGTAGCATTAAGGCTTCGTTCCCAGGCGTAGAGTGCGAGACTGGCGAAACCTCAGAGGTGGTCGCAGACTTGCTCCGTGGACTGCGATTCCACGCAGGAAAGCTTCTCAAGGGTCTTCAAGAGGGCGATGTTGAGAGAGCACAGCTCGGTTTGGGACACGCTTACTCTCGCGCAAGAGTCAAGTTCTCCGTCCAAAAGAACGACAACCACATCATCCAGGCTATCGCAACCCTCGACCACCTGGACAAGGCCGTAAACACATTCTCCATGCGTGTCCGTGAATGGTACGGATGGCACTTCCCAGAGCTCGTCAGAATCGTCTCTGACAACCACACCTATGCCAAGCTTGCTCTTGCCATTGGTGACAAGAAGACCTTGACCGACGGCTCACTACACGATCTCGCTGCTCTTGTAAACGACGATGCGGATATCGCGCAGGCTATCATCGATGCGGCGCGCGTTAGTATGGGACAGGATATCTCGGAGACTGATATGGAGAACGTTTCGGCTTTCGCCAACCGTGTGGTCAAGCTCGCGGAGTACAGGAAGTCACTCTTCCAGTACTTGACTGATAAGATGGCTGTCGTCGCACCCAATTTGGCATCCTTGATTGGCGAAGTTGTTGCTGCCCGTCTCATTTCTCACGCTGGATCTCTCACCAACCTCTCAAAATACCCCGCCTCCACAGTCCAGATTCTTGGTGCTGAAAAGGCTCTTTTCAGAGCGCTCAAGACCAAGGGCAACACACCAAAGTACGGATTGATCTACCATTCGAGCTTCATCGGCCGTGCTGGAGCAAAGAACAAGGGTCGCATTTCCAGATTCTTGGCCAACAAGTGCAGTATTGCCAGCAGAATCGATAACTTCTCCGAAGAGCCAACAACCAAGTTCGGTTTGGCATTGAGGAAGCAGGTTGAGGATAGATTGGACTTCTACGCGACTGGTGCTGCACCACAGAAGAATGAGGACGCCATGGTAGGACTATCAAATGCATAATACTGGAGAAATTGCTAACCCGTCACCCAGAAATCGGCCATGGACGCAGTCCTAGGTGATATCAAGGTCGCCGACCCAACCGCAGATGCCGACATGGCAGATATCGCGCCCCGGGCTATTCAAAAGCAGGAGAAGAAGTCCAAGGACAAGAAAGAGAAGTCAAAAGATAAGGAACTAAAGAAGGACAAGAAGAGAAGACACAGCGAAGCAGCAGGCGACGAGGAGGAGCTGAGCGAGAAGAAGAAAAAGAAGAAGAGCAAGAGAGAGTCCCTGGCGTAATGACCAACCGGAGCTGGTTGGACATGGCTTTCTCTTTTGTGTAAATTTGGGCTGGCTTCTGGCGCCCTGGTGTTGGCATTCGTCGTTTTCTCGCTTGTCTGTGTGTTGATTAACTGGCGTTAGATGGATACTCATATCGTTTGGGGAAAAGGATAAATTTACATGCACGCATCGTTCATCGACTTGGCTTGCATAATGTCTTGCTCCTGCTACTTCGGCGCTTGGTGTTCAGACATCCGTGGCCCGTTTGCTAGGTAGATAGAAGAATACTAGTCCTTGTACACTGTCTAATCTATCTCGTCCGTCTGGAGATTGTAGCTTGGGACTTTTGGCGCCCCATGACTGAGCTTTCGTTTCTTCACTGAAGAAATCGCATTGAGAAGCTCTTCCAAAAGGTTTATACTCGATGTACATTTTATTTGACAGTGTATGTATGCACCAATCATCCACTTCCCTTCTCAGAAATCCAGATCGATGCCAAAAGAACTCCTATAAGAACGCCGTGCCTTTCGCCATGCTAACCCGCGTCTTCACTGGCCCCTTTCTCTAAATCTCCCAGACCAAAAGGCAAGCTGTGAGGGCGTCCTTATGCTCCCTCACTACCGAACTCAGCCGTCCACTCCTCACTACGCTTGATGTCCTCGCCTGATACTGTTGGTCTCGAGCCCTTTACTGCCTTGATAAAGTCTTTGAGGAGGAGTGGAGGTTCCAGGAGCTTGTCAGAGTCGACTTCTGTCCAGGACATCTCCATTGCACCGGCATCACCAGGTGAACAGGGTGTTAACTTCTCAACACCGTTGTCCATTGCCTTTTATACGTTAGCACGAAACTGGAATATGCTCTTACATGACTTACCTTCTTGTAATGTGTTGCCATCTGAATCTTCCGTACAGGTTGCATGAGGGCATCCTGGACGGCAATACTGATATCACTTCCAGAGTACCCTTCACTCAGCTCTCCCAGAGTCCTGAAGTCAGCACCAGTGAGTTCGCAAGGTGTTGTTCCGACGCTGATTTCGAACATCTTCGTCCGTGCTGGCAGATCGGGTAGAGAGATGTGTACCCGTCTCTGGAAACGACGACGAATAGCAGCATCCAGTTGCCATGGGATGTTCGTTGCGCCTAGGACGAGTACTCCCTTGCTGTCTCGACCAACACCGTCCATCTGTACCAGCATCTCGGTTTTGATACGTCGGGAAGCTTCAGACTCGCCCTCACCACGAGGACCGCAAAGAGCATCCACTTCATCAATGAAAATGATAGAAGGCTTATTTTCTCGGGCCATTGCGAACAGTTGCTTCACTAATCTGCGAAATCGGTTAGCATATGCCATCAATTTGGATTCATCTGAACATACCTTTCACTCTCTCCCATCCATTTACTGACCAAGTCAGAACTACTAACACTGAAGAACGTGCTATTTGCTTCGGTAGCCACAGCTTTTGCCAAGTAACTCTTTCCTGTTCCAGGTGGTCCATAGAGCAAAATACCCTTCCACGGTTGCCTCTTGCCGGTGAACAGATGTGGGAACTTTATAGGCAAAATCACAGCTTCCTTCAGCGCCTCCTTAGCACCCTCAAGACCAGCGACATCTTCCCACTTAATATTTGGCTTATCCTGAAGAATGGCTCCTGCAAGCGCATTTCTCAGCTTCTTGCTATCAGCATCGACTTCCTCCTCTCCATCTTTCCCCTTGCCACCTCCTCCAGAGGTACTGCCATTTGCGCCAACCATCCCGGGCTTTTTGTGCTTCCCATCAGCATCTGCCAAATGCGACTTGAGCTTTTCCGCACGCTCCATGTATTCGCCCGCCTTCGCTCTTATCATCTCCTTGGATTTGGCGTTCTTCTCCCATTTCAGCGCAAGCATGAACAGTTCCAGGGACTGATAGTATAACTGGTACGCCTTCTCATATTCTGCGGCTGTGTCTGCCTCGATGGCTTTCTTTACCACGTCTATTGCGCGGCCGAGGAAGTCGGTGTTCGACATGGTGGAGGTGGGGGTATCTGGCGTCCGAAAAGGAGTCGAATGCTGACAAGCCCAGGTATGGCCGGGGTAATGAGATCACAAAGGGGATCTGCGCGATCCTTGATGTTCTACAGTCCTAATGCTCTGATGTTCCGAACAGTGAGTGGTTCGAGTGGTGAAGTGGACGTCGTAATATTCGGGACTTGGTGCTAAATGACGAGGGGACAACACGAAGTTTCGCTGCCGCGAGAGGACTTTGGACCACAGATAATCTCACAAAGCTAGGAATTTGCAGAGACTGTTCACTCGCAACCGCAGGAAGAGTGCCTGTCCCTGTTGTATTATGAGGTTTGTTGTTGACGGGGTGGGTTATTTGCTTGGCAGTGCTGCCTCTTTTTGCCCCGCGATTGCAGGCGGGCGCTAGTGCGGGTCCAGATTTTGATAGAGCTCTGGAGCTATTCTTGAGCTGCCACTTCATTTGGAGATCACACAAGACGTCAATCTGAGGATTTAAGAATCTACGCAAATATTTACGGCGTCCAAATTTCTTACAGCATCCCAAGATCACAGTACGGGCGCGCAAGACTCCGGATTCGCAAATATGGCAGAAGCACAGCAAAAGCTCCAGAGTTTATCGGACGAGTACCAAAAGTTGCAGCAAGGTAAGCTCATCTCCTTGGAGAAGTATGGTTCCCTGACAACTTCGCCATAGATCTACAGAACAATGTCAACTCGAGACAACGGCTGGAGTCGCAACAGCAAGAAAACAAGGCAGTCCAGAAGGTTCGGCGCACGGATTTGCGATATGGGACGAGGAGCTAAGAAATGCAGGAATTTGAGGGTCTGGAAGATGATGCGAATATCTACAAGATGGTTGGGCCAGTGCTGCTGAAGCAAGACAAGACGGAGGCTGTTATGGCTGTCAATGGCCGACTGGAATTCATTGAGAACGAGATGTATGGTTTTGGCAGCTCAACTGCAAGGGCACATGCTGACATATGATCAGAAAGAGAGTAGAGAAGTTGATCAGTGATGTCGAGAATAAGAGTGATGCTGTGCGGTCACAGGTAAGCTACACTTGGCTTCTGGAATATAGACAGGACTGATAATTTCCAGATCATACAAATACAATCGGAGAGTCAGCCGCAGGGAAGCCAGCCTCAAATCGCGGCATAACTGAAAAGTGCATATTTGTCGGCGTTCAGGGGCATGCATGGCTGGCGTTTGAGATCAATACAAAGCATCTTTACCTTTCAGGATGTCATCTACAGCGCAATTGACGCTCTTATTCCGAGGGTTCTGACTTCATGTCGCGCACTTCTTCCATCTCGAATTGTGTACCTCTGCGAGAAAGACTTCCTTCGATCGAACATGTGTTCAAGTGGATCCTGCTGTAGGACTGTCTTGGATATATAGCTATCGCACGAATCACCAGCTTATTGGCTGAATTGCTGGCTGAAACAGACATGTTGAATTCTTACAATACATTGTCCTCAAGTGAGGGCTACTCTAGCTCTCAAGTCTATAACCTGCCTACAACAGTTAGTTGTTTATGTCTTCGTTGCCAGCTTGGATCTGGTTCACGTAAAAATCTTTGTCTTGCTCGAATTGCTTCAAGCTGCGGCTCGCTGACGACACATTTTTCCTGATCGCATGTTGATAAACAAAGCCATGCCAAGTGGGCAGTCTGAAAACCTTCAGCTTCTCGCTCCCCGCATACCGCATGCTGCCTGGTGGACTATCGTTGATTATCGTTATTTCCTCCCCTGCTTTTCCTCCAATCTTCGCAGCGGTATACCTGCTTCTGGCAAGAAACAATGCCGACAGGCCACTTAGTAAAGTTCTCGACTCGACTCTTGAGATTAATTACTCGATGTCGGTTGGGAATTATAATAGCTACATGGTTAACGATTCATTCAAGCAAGTACAAATCTTGTTGTCAATACTAAAAAGGCCGTTTTTGACGGCGTCCAATCACTGCAGCGAACATCATTTTACTCCTCCTTACATCTCTGGCACTTACAATCTCCTCCCAGCCATGAAGCCAAGCCTCGCTGACGTTCCTCCTTTACTTTCGCCAACAAATGTGGACCAATGTAAATGACAAACAGCTCTTCATCTTTCTCCACGGCTTTCAAAACACCCAACTCCTCTTTCGGACAACCACACACAGGTGGGCTTTCCATGCCTACACTGGGAGCGCAGCTGTGGTTGAACCAGCTGTACCAAGGCGACAGCGACATACAAGGTACGCGAAAGTATGTTGATGCTTTCATGTTAATTCTGAGATGGGGCCTATACAGCATGGTGTCAACAGGCGAAGCTCATGATATGAGGAATGGACCTTCCACAAAGTCATGATCACCCATGAATTAAAACGCTCATCCTCAAATGCCTTGATGCTGAGAGTCTGCAGAGCTTCGATGGGACCCACAACCATGCTGTTCAAGGACCAGCCAATTGTGGCATCAGTGGTGTTTCCAGATGGTGTCAATTGCGCAATGTTCGGGTGCAGCAATGGATGGGTGTTGGCCTGGACACAGAGCGCCAGAACACGCGCCAAAAAGAGAGGGACCTGGTCAGAAAAGCTGAATCAGTAAGAATACTGCTGCTTGATGGATAGCCTTTGCTTGGATTGACATCCCAGCCTGTCAGCTTCTTCAAGATTGACTCCTCTCGCCATCCCCCGAATGACTTTGTGCCCTGTCGATAATTCCAGCAAAACTCTTCCCGCAGAAAACTTTGTGATAATATTTCTCTGCCACTTCCTGACATGTCGATCCACAATATCTCCTTTCTGGATAACACTTGGTGCTCTTGATTGCCTTGAATGATGAGAGTTGCTCGTAGCAGTTGTAGCATCGGGTTGTCGTTTGCTCCGGAGAAAGCGAAGGGTTGAGTAGCAGTGAGAATAGGATCACAGAAGCGTATCAGTCGAGTTGCGAACATTTCATAGGCCGTAGTTGGGGACTGTTCCGTGGCAGGTAGAAGACGTTGGTCGGATTTCGAGGTAGTTGGACGATTCGAGAAGCTGTGTATTGGCATACCTGATCATCTCTGGTGTTGGGAAGCTTCCGAAATCTGGAGTCGCCCACTAGATACTATCAGCAAGGCTGGCAGAAATGCGTTTGGTGCGACCTACTGGATATATCGTAGCTGGTACTAAGCCTTAGAATAGTCGTTGCTTTCTATCTGCTCAAAGAAAGGTAATATGCAGTTGATCGATCTCCTTGACAATGGCGAAACTGTCTGCAAGGTGCCTGACAAATATGGATTGCGGGGGTACAGCTTCACAGCTTCTTGGCAGGTCAAGATCAAGTCGACTGGCGATCGAGTTAGAATCAACGATTCGATCACTGTGTCACACCTCCAATGGTTGTTAGGTGAGGGACAGCAAAGTCAATCCAATGTCGAGAAGTGCTTGCGCTCGTCTCCACCAGAGACCTCCCATGTATGGACGGTTCTTCAGCCACTGCGTTGCGACGATGATAACATCTCTGTTCTTCTCGATTTCCTATCTCATATCAGCTGGAGTTTAACCAACGAGATGGCAGCTTTCGCACCAATATTGGTGGGTTAGTTCATTTGTACATGGGTACCCAGCCGTGGGGGTCCATCGCTCGTAGTCCCAGTGTTGATCCATGATGTTTTCAAACTGTGATAAATCGCAATGATCTACGAGAAATGAAAAGAAGTGAAGGGAAATGGCGGGATGAGATGAAACTTGAGGGGCTTGCAGACGGAGGTGAGCTAGGTATGCAGCAGTCCGCTCATCAGTGGTGATGCGCGTCGGGGTCTTCTTGTCTGATAGATCTTGAAATACGTTCAAGAGATATTTCTACTAATCATGGTGAACATCAAGCTCACTGTAGTTTTCTCGGGAGGTCTGTCCCTAAGAGAAGGTATTCTGAGCTGATTTATGTTGATAGGTTGTGTTGACATTTACCAAAACATTCGCTTAATGCTGCGTACATACGGAGATTTAAGAATAGATTGCTGTGCTTTTACTATCTGTAAGTCATTAAAAGCATATTAAAAAAAGCGAAATCTGGCGTGAAATATGCCAATGATGTTCTCGGAATGATTTCGCATAAGAATTTGCCTGGTCCACCCATATTCTGCAATTCCCTTCAACGCTCCTTCAGGCATCTCTGACACATGCATGCTGACCCAAACCAGGATCTCAAAACCTTGTGCCTTTCGCTCTTCTTCAACGCAAGCGTCTCTATTGGTATGTATGTGACGAAGACCTCCTCTCCCTTCTGAATTGTCTTGACGGCCTTCATTTCCACGTCACATGCCAGCTCCGACTTCGGGACCACCATCTCCGCATTGTAGGAACAGCTATGGTTGAACCAGCTGTACGATGGAGAGAAAGACTTATTGGGAACGCCAATTTCGGAGACCATGCAATTGTTCTTGATGCGATTCCTGTTCAGTCATGAGTTTGGACGTGTAGATATCTGGAAGAGTATTGTAGCTTACCACATAGTAAGAAGCACCCAGGTATCGAATCTCGAATCAGCAAACACGTCAATTCCAAGGATTTGCAATGATTTGATAGGTCCAGATACCATTCCATTGAGAGACCACATTGATTTGGACAATTTGTGTGGCATCAGAGGGGAGATTACTGGATGCTCAAGGGGATCGCAACCAGTTTGAATAATCATGGCGAGGAAACGGATCAGAAACACCGGTGTGTGGTCTGGGAATGCAAACCGATAGTCATCCTCGTGATGTTCGATTTTGTCAATCCAACCTGTGTAGTGGCCCAGGGCAGTCTTTCCTTGCGGGTATCCGATGCCCTCCTTCTTCCCACCGTATGACGAGTGAGCAGCTCTTAGAATATTGTTGAATTCGGTCGAATCCGAAGGATGAAGGCGACTTGCTTCAATGCAGGTCTTGATGACTTCTGGATATGCTGATAATTCCATCATGGCCTGTAACAGGGTGAAATAGCTGAGATAGTTAGATTTCTGCACCACCCAGTACGAAACACGGTATAGCCTACGTATTCTTCCGAGTCATCAGGATGATTTCATTCATCAACTTTCTGATCTCCTCCCCGTTGAGGCTCCAAATCACGCCATCAACGAGCAAGGTGTGCATCGCCGTGTTGAACCGTACTGCCTCCCCTAGTAGTGAATTGTAACCCAATCCGGCATTGCAAAGCATAATAGACTTGTAAGAATCAGCAGCCGAGAGCTCGGGGTAGCCTAATTGTAGCAAAAGGCCCCCTCGCTGCATCCAGGAGGCATGCAAATATGGCATGTCTTCGATATTCTCAGTCATGGTAATGATGTTATGTTGTAAGTCTTCTATTGTCTGCAAGTAATGTCAGTGAATTACATTTTACGAGGTTCATTGAGCACTCTCGCCTTCTTCGGAAGTCGTCCTCCTTCATTCACTATGGGGGTGCTGCTTGGCTTCCATAGCTTATGATCCCAAAGGTGATCCATCTCAATTATGACAAAGTTGAGTAAGAGATGGTGTAGCTGATTGCTTTAGAGTGCATGTAGATGCTGGAGATATGAAATTGTTTGGCAGCTCAAGGGACAACGTGTTTGAAGCGGTGGTGCCGATAGGATGTTGACTGTCAAGCAGTGTTTCTTTTGCTCCTTTTCAAGAAAGAATCTCGCTGAGGGGTACTAAAAGTGTTTGAAGTCACGAACCGTAACCACTGAAGCAGCTTCGTTAAAGTCTGATCCGAGTGAATTTCTAGAAGCAGAGGGGATGAAGGAGGATTGATTGCTTGTCAAATGCCTTAGGAACCAAGCATGCAAACGTGGAATATGGAGAGTCTTACCCCAAGAAATATGCTCCAGCCTCAATGGAGTCATGCGGATGCTGGTAAGGGATGCTCTTAACGGAAGCGGGGAGTCTCAAGGAGAAAAGAAATTTAAACTTGGTGCTGGACGGGCCAGAGGGAAAAACATCGGCTTTGACAAATTGTCTGGCATGCAATAGTGAATCTATGTGAAATGATTTATAGGTAAATATTGCATGAGAAATGATATCTGACTTCAAGCTTAACTCACTCACTGTTCTTCATCCTCATTACCTTTTTTAAGTACTCAGCCTGAATCTACTCACGTTACTCACGAGTTATATTAAGAGCAGAAGGAGTTTCGTCGATTTTACTTCACAGACTGCATCTGGCTCTCTCATGATCCTTCGACATTGGTTTTGGCGTTCAGAAATTCCCTACAAGAGTGTAGCTGCTCATGCGACTGTAACCTCCGGTGATTATCTTCTACTAGATATGCCATATATGGTCAATCTCCGTGGTTGCTTCCTCCGCTTCGCGAACGCTTTTTGTCACCATGCATCTTCTTCATTTTGAGTCTGACAGTGTTTTCGACTTTCTTCCTATAAAAGGTCAAGCAATTAGACACCATTCGCAAGTCACGTAACACGCAGGTTGAATCTTGGTAATGGTGGTTGTGCGCGGCATTTATGAAACGGCAAAACCTACAGATGTTCAATCTTCTGCCTCTGCTCTGGAGACGTGATACCAGGGACTCTCTTCTTGTATATCCGAGTGACCTCGTCATGGAGCCGAGTAAACGTCTCATCTCTGTTACCAGTCTGACTGCGGGTGGTATCACATTGAATGCTGATTGAATCAGATGAAGCAACGTAATAGTTGCTATTCCGGAGACCTTGATGAAGGACTTTGGGAATATGTCCCTGAAGAGCGTATAGCGGCCAGACTGTAGTTGCTTTTGAGCTCGTCCTGTGTGGCGGTCAGAGCACATTACAATATTCTTTTCTGGAAGACATACTTGTTGACTTTCTGACCGCCAGGTCCCGAGGAGCGGGAGTACGTTGTCTGGCCTAGCTTAGCTGGAATGGTTGACTTGTTGAAATGCTGGAACCATTCTCGTGCAGCATTAAGCTCTGCAGCCTCACTATCGTTCCCAGACTGTGATGAATAGACTCTGGAATTCCGAAAGAGCGAAAGCTGCCGTCGAAGCTGGGAGGAAAGAGGTTGTAAAGTACGATACTGGAGCATTACAGCAGGAGGTTGACGCGTTTTCAGATGATCTAATAAGCTTGCAAATGAGGCGAGAATGAATGGCAAGCATATGTATAGAAGGTGACAAAGTCTAGCTCCTCCGTAATTTGGCCCTTTTCACTGCCGACTGCGCTCAAGAATTGATCTACAATTCAGCAAGGCCCATGGTCTTCAGAGTGAAAGGGACAGGCAGAGAGCGTCATTGGCCTTCTGCCACATGATGGAGCAAGGATAGAGAAATTCGAGGTCTGGATTGCAGTTTATGGAAGCGAACCCTGGGATAAATATGCGCTTACCCATTTTTGGTCTAGCCGCAATCAGTGAGCTAGTTTCGCGCAGGGATTAAAATCTGCTTGTCATCTCGAAAGCTTCTTGCCCCTCCTCAACCAAACCACCATAACAACCACAAAAGCCTTTCCTTTCTCAACGATAAATGTCGAGCTGATGCACAAATATCGGCTTTAGAAGAGACGCTCGACGTCAGAAAACGCCCTTGTTCTTACCTAACTCTTCAGTCAAAAGGAGTCTCGAAAACCTTGAATCTCGACTCCAAGCCGCACTCAGCCTCATCCACCCTTACCTGGCTACCTCTCCATCCTTTCATTTCAGTGTTCTGAGCCCATCCCTCCCCATTGCCACTCTCATTGTAGTCCTGGAGCTTTGCTTCGACTATTTGCAGCTCCATTCGCTTCGAGGTTGATCACCGCAGCCCTCCAGTGTCGCCGCACACAGCATTCATGCCACAAGAGACTCCCGAGTTCCATACAAAGACTTTGTCACCGATCTCTCCCCTTCCAATCCATCCAGTCGAGCCATCCAGCATATCTGTTCTCCGAAATCAAATCGACCCAATATTCAATATGACTTCGACGCATCTTGATCCTACCATTCCCTCCCCAGCTGTAGATGCGACAGCAGAACTCATTCCCGATTCCATACCAGTGAAGCCCGATTCCCCATCAGCCGAGTCAAGCTTTTCCGACGCATACAATGAGGAATCGGAGGGAGGAAAGGAGGACAAGAAGGACATAACTGTCAACGAGGGTTCAGATGTCAGCGACGACTATGCTATGACATTCGATTCTGATGGAGAAGAACGCGCAGATAGTGGGGACATAGCACAGGCAAACATTGAGCCAGAGCCAACTTCTCTACCTGCACAAACTACTCTATCTTCTCCTATTCCTCCAACCGACACTTATACCGCCCAAAATGTTTCCCAACCAGGCCCAGGTGCAATTCCTACCCCTCCCAGCCCTTCCACCCTTCCAAATACCGCCCACGCCTCCGAAGGCTCTGATGTCAGTACCACCCAGATATCGATGGATACGACAGAAACCACACCCCACACATATGAAGCCATTGCTAGCGGCGACATAGACATTCAGCAACTGCTGGACAACATCACGGCCAATGCAGAAAAGAACGAAGCGGCTGCTGCTGCCATTAACCCAACTACCCAGCCATCTGCATCTCTCCCAAAAGCCAGTCCCAGTTCCGGACTCCCTCCTCATTCGAGTTTGCCTCCACGTCCCAATCTTCCCCAAAAGCGACCATATGATGATCAACCAAAATATCATGCAAATACCCCAGGTCTCCCACCCGCCGCTAGCTCATATAGACCTCCTGGCGTCGCTTCAGCTCTAATTGCTGCTGGCGCTCCAGGTACGTCTACTGATCCTAGAGGTGGGCTTCCCCCTCCTCCCACAGCATCCTTCCGGCCTCCCCCACCCTCTGCTCTTAGTTCAGCAACTCAAGCTTCATATTCCCAGATCAATCGTTTGTCTGCTGCCCAAGCTCAGCAGGCTCAAAGCGTTGAATCTCAGGAAGAAGCTGATGAACTAGATGCGAAATGGGGAGCAGAGGTCCAGAAGGTTTACGACGAATTCCTCGATAATGAGCGCATGTACGTCACAGAAGGTCTTTGGGATAGGTTCCCTTTGAACTCCCGACTCTTCATAGGTATGTGCATGACGCTGTGAATTTTTCAAACACAACCTGACATTTCGAACAGGAAATCTTCCAAGCGAAAAGGTCACTAAGCGAGATATTTTCCATGTTTTCCACCCCTATGGCAAGATTGCTCAGATCTCGATCAAGCAAGCTTATGGCTTTGTCCAATTCCACGACAGCTCAGCTTGCTTTGCAGCTCTTGACCGCGAACAGGGAGCAGAAGTCAGAGGAAAGAAAATGCGTAAGTCATATATTCCAGTATTCAATAATCGATCAACGTTGACCATTGTTTAGATCTGGAGATTTCAAAGCCACAGAAGAACACTCGTAACGCATCGTCCGCTGCCCAAACACCTGTCCGTAGGTCAAGATCACCAGACTATTCTAGAGGAAGCATGCCTGACCGTGGTGGTCGCCAACCACAAGGAGGTCGGAACGGAGATCGATATGATGGTCGATCGGCACCGGCCATGCGTCAGGATGAGTATGGTCGCCCATTGCGCATGCGTGACGACTATCGGCCCGTGAGACAAGTCTCCCCGCCTCGACTCCCACGCGGTCGCGATGAGTACGCTCCTCGTCGGGATTCGTATGAGGGTCGCGAGAGACGTCGCAGTCGTTCACCAGGTTATGGTCACCGCGATAATGGACGATATAGAGAGCGAAGCCTGAGTCCTAGAGCCCGAGAGGCAATGGATGACGAGGATCTCCAGATTCCTCGACGCGACCCTAGAGCAATTCCTGACGTTCAGATCATTCTCATGGATCAACTCGATCGGGCGTTTGTCTCTTGGGTTGAGTCTGAGATGCGAAACCGAGGTGTCAACGTCGAGGTGATGTTCCTCAGCCCTCGACTCTCGCTCCAAGCAGTCATTCGAAGACAAATTATCGAAGGAGTCCACGCTGTTTCAAAGCTTGACATGAGATCTCAAAACCAAAGCAAGATTCCGCTTCAAGTTTTTGACCGTCAAGGAGGAGCCAACAACGTTCGGTTCGACGAGTATCAAGATCTCGACCCTAAGATTGCTGCTGAGCTTGTCATCCGCGCAAAAAAAGCCCCGCCACAAGTTCATCAACCTCAAGCATACGCTCCACCGCAATATGCTCCTGTCCAGCCACCATACCAACAACCGGCTCCTGCACCTGCAACAGCTACCCCTAATCTCGCAAGCTTGGTCGGACAATTGGACAATGCTACCCTGCAGAAGCTTCTTAGCACTTTACAACCACAACAGCAACAGAATAATCATGCCGTCGCAGCAAACTCCTCGATTGATCTCGCGGGCCTCCTTGGTGGCTTTGCGCAACAACAACAACAACAACAACAACCTCAACAGCAAAGCTACCAACCTCACCCCCAACACCAACCACCTACTGATCCCTACGCGAGTCTCGTCAACAACCCGGCTCTGGCGTCGCTTCTTGGTAATGGTGTTCCACAACAACAACAACAACAACAACAACCAGTCCAAGCACAACCTCAAGCACAATCTGCACCTCAGCAACAAGTCCAGAACATCATGGCGCAACTCGCTAGATTCCGGCAATGAATAATGGTAATCCGCAGACAATTTCGATAATCACGACAAAATCAGTCAGGCGTTTCCGGGGCGTTTCTGCTTTTCTCGCCAGGCGTTTATGGATGGGTCTAGAGTGCCACAGCTACGAAATCTCGCTTGAGCCACTGGAGTTGCAGGGTTTGTGTTTCCTTTATTTCATTCGAAGGATGCACGTATGGTGGGGATGGTAATGATTTTTTTCTATCGGAGAAGAGTTCTATGATACAGGATTCTTGTGAGCCTCCGTGCACCCCTTCCGTCCTGTTCCGCCTTCCGCCGGTCTGATAATTACAAACGCCGCTCTTCGCAGAGGAATGCTGATGCAATGATACTCTATCCTACATTTTGTATGTACATGGCGATTCTTGAGTCGTAAAATTCATCGCGTCCACTTGCGGACTCGCGAGCAATAAAATTACATCTTCGTATTTCTCGTGCCAAATATAAGACATCAGCTGGATGAGTGAAGTCTAGTCTTTTCGAGGAGTTGCGAAGGTGTTGATGTCAGAAATACAAGCGATGCTCCAACAGCCTTATAGCTTTACCTTTACATCGGAGACTTTGACAGGCCATGCTGATGGCCTAGTAATAGTCAGTATATGCATGAAATATCACTAGGATAACCATACCTCGTCAAAAGCAACCTTTCAACAGATACCTTCTCCCTCGATTTCAACCATGCATTTAAATCGCCCTTCAAGCCCTTCTCCTGTCTCCCTAGCACATCCAGGCCCCTCTCTACGAGCGCCATCCTAACCTCCTCAACATCCATATCCTTGACACCTCCAGCCCTCCCAATCAACCTATCATCCATCTCCAAATACTCCACCCTCCTCTTAACCTTCCTCCTCAACACACCCGTCGGCAACCCAGGCAATTGTCCCCCAAGATAATCCCACGCACTAGAAGAAAGTCCCAAACTCCAACTAATATGCAACAACTGCATGCGATTCAGCGCCTCTATGCCTCCCTTCTCCGGAAACTTCGCAGTCAAATTCCGGAACGATATCCTCCGCCTCTCTTCAAGCTTCGCCCGATCCGACTGTATCTGCTTCGGTATCCTACACGTCCAAGGCACAATACTCGTCAGAGCAATAACCACCAACGGCGTAAACTCCCCACAGACAAGCAACACCAAAGCGAACATAGGCACACGCTTGACATCGTGCCAATTGCGTGCTAGCAGCTGGAATTCAGAGCGGGTTAATGACCCTGCTTTGACTGCTGCGGCGAGTGACGAGGAATGGTTCTTGTCGATGGTGGATTGGAGGGGTTGAGAGGCTTTGTAGTTGGTGTAGATGTTCTTTATGCCAGTTTTGTAGAAGGCGACGTAGGATTTGCCGAGGGCGAAGAGGTAGCCTGGAAGGGATTGGGAGGGTTGGCGGGTGGGTGTTTGGAGGGGTGCTGGGAGGGTAGTGAGGGGGCCGTTGACGGGGTGCTGCTTCGATGAGGTGGTTTCTTTGTTGCTCGAGGTGGTGGTTGTTGAAGCATAGCGGAAGAGCAAGAAGGTTGTCGATTGTATGGAGGGGGAACGACTGCTGTAGGAAGATATTCGTGGAGAGATGCCAGATTGGATGCGCTGGTAGCGACAGGCGGTGCGCAGACCGCGCAGAGTGGTTGTGTTCATTGCATGGAAATATGTGTATGTAAGAAAATACAATTGAGAAGGAAAAGAAGGAGAGAATAGAGCGAGATAGCACTACGTAGGTGGAAAGAAAGTAAATAATTTCGTGACGTTGATGAGATGTACAGGGATAGTTACTAGCGTTCCCGCTGTTCAACGGGGCTTGCAGTGCCCCGCGGGTCCCGAATTTGGGGAGACGGTATGAGATATGCGTAGATAGTATGAGAGATTCAGTGGTGTCGGGAGATTCGAAACTTTGGTCTAGAGCCGTTTTCTTCTGATATCACTCATGAAGTCGGGATTCTCAAAGCCGTTGAAGCATGAAATGTCTTTTAAGTTAACACCACTCATCTTTCCAATATTCTCAAACATATTGTATGCTGCAGCTTCACCTTCTCACAAATCGAAAAGTTGAAGCTGTCCGGATCTGGCTCTCCAACCCCTGTGAAGATCAACTCGCCAAAGTTCTTGTTTTCCGAGCCAGCCAACCAGACGCCTCGAATTGCTCCTCTGAAATCCGTGTGAGTTTCGAACACCACATAACTTCCGGAAAGGACAAACAGTCAACACTGGCTACACCTCGACTATTCTTTCCTTCAAATGACTGAGATCCGGTTACGATCTTGGGGACTTTGAAAAGCTGGATTGATACAGCCCTCTTATGGACGAATTCCGAGTTGTAGAGTATTGATAAGCAACGTCTTACTGCAGCTCAAAGTCCGGACAAGTGACTTGTGTACGAAACATACTTGCCATCTCGACCTCACCGTTCGCCTCTGATACACGATCGTGACAATGGGCTGGCCGTACAAAATCATCCTCGAGCTTACAGAGGAGCAAAAGCACGATCGACGCATTCTCCTAGATCGCTACGGAGTGTACGCGCAACTATCCGCTCTCATCCCAGTCCTAGGCTACCAGCTGTACCGTCTAGCACTCTGGGTCTCATTCGCGAGACAGAGGTCTAAAGTGAAATATTCTGAGGTTCCGAGTTCGCCAGTTTCCAAGCATGGAAGAGGTTCTAATACTGGGAGTGTGGTGACGAAGTGGAGGGAAGTTAGGTGGTGGCTTGGAGGAGAGGTTGCGGAAGGGTGGGGAATTCGAGGACAGTGGGTTGCGGGGATTGTTTGGAGTTGTCACTTGTTGTATTTATGTGTCAAGGAGACGGGTGATGGTATGTTTCTGCTCTCATTTGACTGTGTTGTTTTGCTTCCGCTATCCCGAAAGGTTGTTGAAGTGGCCAGCAAGGTCTGGTTCCCCTCTTCACTTTCTTTTTATATACTATCAAGGGACTTGGTTAGACACTTTTAGCCTCATACATTGGGTATTTCCAATCATCATGTCTATTTCATTTCATTGCAATTGGATTTCGTCATAATCATGCGTTCTTACTGAGAAGATCTTCACATGATAGTCCACGATTACACCTGCTGATACTTCATAGACTACCTCCACATCACCAAGCGATTCGGAGTAATTGCAGCTTCCCAGCTACCCATTCATTACATGCTATCCATGAAGTCTCTCTACTCCCCGCTAGCATTTGCCTTCAAAGCCTCTCACGAGGAACTAAATCCTTGGCATCGAGTATCTGGCCGTATCATATACGGTCTCCTGATCTGCCATGCAACATGGTATTTGAACTTCTTTGTTCAAGTAGGAGTTCTCCAGAAGCGTCTCGCGGCTCCGGTCGTCATCATTGGAGTACTCGGCTTTGCCATGCTTTCTCTCCTCGTCACAACAAGTCTGGAAACCGTACGCAGATGGAGCTACAGAGCTTTCTTCGTTTGCCATCTCATTATCGGAGTCACTTTGATGCCACTCCTGTTCTTCCATGCAAAACCACTCCGGATATACGTGGTCGAGGCACTAGCATTATTCGTCTTCGACATTGTCTGCAGAAAACTGGACACAGTGACAGGATTTGCAACCATCACAGCAGTCCCCAACACCAAACTCGTCAAGCTTACCATTCCAGTCCCTCAGTCCAAGATCCATAGATTTACAGCCGCTCCAGGTCAACATGTCTACTTGCAAATTCCACCAGAGAGCACACCAGCAAAGACAAGCTTGCCTTCCATTCATGATCTTTGCTACAACCCCTTCACCGTGGCTTCCGTCTCTGAGCATGATGTGACGCTGGTGTTACGCACATTGAAGGGACCAACGACTAAAGCTCTCGAAAATCTTTCACGCTTGAATAAGGCTAGACCTCCACTCAACATCGAAGGACCTTTAGGTTCAAGTCGAAATTTCCCGAACCTGGCGAGAGAGTATGATCGAATTGTGCTGGTGGCAGGTGGTGTAGGCGCTACATTCATCATGCCGATCTACAAGTCTGTGCAAGAGCAGTTGGTGACTGAAGGCAAAAGTCCAGATCGAGCGACGTTCGCGTGGTCGATGCGCTCTACTGCTGAAGCTAGTTGGGCGATTGATCCCGAAGCTGGTGATACTCTGTCTGAAGACGAGAATCTGAAGCTTTATCTCACGAGTGGGTTCCTCGCGGAGGAGAATCATGGCGATGAGGAGCTCTTACCTATTGATGGCAGTGTGGAACTGACAGATTTGGCGAGTGATGAGGAGGTCAAGGGTGTTAAGGTCACGGGAGGGAGGAAGAGGCCAGACTTGAAGGCTATTGTGGATGAGTCTTTTAGGTTGGGCAGGGAGGAGAGTGTGGCTGTCCTTGTTTGCGGACCGAAGAGTATGGCGAGGGAGTTGAGGAAGCATGTTGGAGTTTGGGTTGCCAGGGGAAGGGATGTGTGGTTCCATGACGAGAGTTTCGGGTGGTGATAATAGACTGAGAAGCAAAATTTGAGCTAGATCCACGAAATCACTTTCCCAAAACGAATGATTCAGAATGCCTGGTCTAGGCTGAAGCTGTTGCAATGAGGTGTTACTAGTCCGCTGAATTAAGAGTATAAGTACTTCTTCATTCTTACATGCTTTAATTCCGTATGAACTCCTACAAAGCATCGGGGTACAAGAAAACACCTTACTTGAACATGCTCTTGAATGGAGCCCTTGAATAATAATGAACAAAGCCGGCTCCAAACTCCAGCGAAGAAAAGCAATCCATAATATCATAACACATATCATCAGTCCGCCCTCTTCTTCGCTTCACCATCCACGTCCCCCGCACTGCTCGCACTCGGCGTCTTCAGACCCTCTCCCTCCGCACTGTCCGTACCAGCGGTATGCTCATCCTCATCCCAACCATCCTCAAGATTCTCATCCCAATTATCCACTTCCTCATCCAATGTCCTACTCTGCGTTGTCGTTACTCCTCCATCCCCTCTAACCTCCCCATTCTCCTGCGCGCCAACACCTTCTCCAAGCTCGAGGTCCTCCTCGCCTGGCACAACTTGATAGTGTTTCGCCAGCCGTTTCCTCTCCAACATGCGCATATGGTACCAAGAACTCAATCCCAGCGCACCCAGACTCCCCACCACATTAGCGACTATATCGTAGAAGTCGAACTCGCGGCCATTAGGTAAGAAACCCTGTAGGAACTCTGAACCAACGCCCAAGAGCCCGGTGCAGATTACGAGGGTGAGGTTCAGGGTGCGGCGCCGCGAGGTGTCAAGGATCCAGTAGAAGCAGGTGGTGAGGATGAAGAAGGTGAGGAAGTGGAGGACCTTGTCGTTTACGAGGGAGTCGACTTGGAGGGAGGAGAGGCCGGCGTAGGCTGCTGTTGCGGCGAGGAAGAGGAATGCTCCTGGGGTTTGAATGTTAGCTTTGCGTTTGCGAGGGGATTGGGTGGGCTGAGGAGGGGTGCGAACCGGCGAAGGGAAGTCGTATTCTCATGATGATGGAATTGTAGTTTTATGATTGCGGGAGGGTTTGGAGCATTCCAATGCTTCTCAATGCTGCGTGGAATGCTGTATTTGAGGATGTTTGGGGAACGTTGGAGGTAGAGAGGAATGATGGTGGTGGTTTTAGGTTGCAGCCCAGGTGGGCTGGCTGGATGTAAAGGACAACGTAGAAGCTGGTATATTCTACGGGCGAGTATTCTGTTGATTCAAGCTCAAGGCTCCGGAATTGTCTCGTAGTAGAGGTACAGGTGGTCTTCGTTGAATGGCTTGGATGGGGGAAGTTGGAGCTGTTGGGTGAGGAGCTGGCGCAGTTCGTGTGGCTTGTGAGGGAAGATGTCATACAGGCCGGTTGACCAACACCCGGAATCTAACTGTATTGCCTCTTGTTCATGGACTTTGGTACAAAATTTACTCGTCAGAATACTTGAACATATAGTGATCTACAGATACATCTCGTATCATTTTGTAACATGGCACAGCGGTATTGTTGTTTCTTCTAATGGTCACAGCTATCCATAGTCATGTTCAGTATCAGATAAGCGAATTNTCTGCAAGTGTCCGGCCATGGCTACGATCTACTTCGTGAAGAAATGCCCCGAGTTGATGGAAGGAATGTTTCTTGAACTGTGTGTTAATGGAGAATGGATCTGTATTTTCATTGTGTTGTAGAATAAATAATTCAACATCCATTGTCTTGAATGTCTAGAATGAATTTGGCACTTTGACTGATGCGCTAACCTCTCTTTGCCCCCTGGCTGATGTCGGCTGCAGCCCAACTTCAACGACAACTCAAAAGCTCGTCGCGACGAGAATCATCAGGGACGCGCCATATCATCAAAATCATCCATTTTCGAGCATCGCATATTGAGATTCGATGAGGACAACAATCCTGAGACCCTGTTGAAGGAGCTTTCACGTCGAAATCCACCCTTGGTGGCTGCCAACGCTTCGCTCATGAGGGGATATCATGTCGCGAACATCGAATGGACAATCATGGCAGAAATCGCAGTTTCTGGGCAACAATAATAGCAGCAAGTCTCTGCTCCGCTATCGCGACAACAGCTCGACTCCCAGTATCGCAGCTCCCGATGATGCCGTAATGGACGACCCCGGTGTTGCAGGCGGCCTCGATGATGCTGTGGCAGACGAGTCCGAAATTCAACGGCAGCTTTTCAAGGATTTATATCTGCGGTCTGAAGTCAAAATCGCGGGACTCTTTGGCAACAAAGGCTTGCAGGGACAGGATACTACGGAGGATAATTCGGCCGCGGATGCGCAATTGGCGATAGAGGAATCCACTGCGGTGGAAGCTGCCGCGGTTGAGCAAGCACCCAAGAAGTCTGCGCGGACTATCGATGAGGACAACTACGATGACGATGATGAAGACGACGAAGACGATGGAGGTCAAGATTCGCCGCTGAAGAACAAGAATGGAAATGCCCTACTCTCTCCCTCGAAATCCGGCAGTTCTCCTGTATCCTCGGATATATCTCCAACCAAGCAAGCCGAATCCAACAAAGACGATGCAGCGCCAGCGGAACCCAAGTCTTCCGAAGATGCGCGCAAACAGTTGGAGGAAGCCAAGAAGGCTACAGAGGAGGCCGCAAAGCGCAGCTTTCATACCTTGTTCTATACCTTGGAGAATGATCGCATAGCTATGCTGGAACAACAGAAGCTTGAGGAATCCGAAAAGCAGATTGATGCGGAGATGGACCACTCAGGAAATGCGAATAACGCGAACGGACAGAATGGCGAACATCATGGATCCCTGAGCAGTGCCAACTTGGGAGCCTCGAGTTTGACACTGAAGCACCTTATTGCGCGGATTGATCTCAAGCGCGACCAAGTCCGAGCTTCGGATGCCGAGTTACGATCATTGATGAACGAAGTTCGGAAGAATAGAAGCAAATGGGCAAGCGAGGAAAATGTACACCAGGAAGAGCTGTACGAAGCTGCGGAAAAGGTTTTGAGCGAACTCAAGGCTATGACAGAGTATTCAGCTCCATTTCTGACCCGGGTGAACAAGCGAGAGGCCCCGGATTACTACAATGGTAAGGAATATCGATTCCAGTTTCTGCAACAGTATCTAACTATAAACAGTCATCAAGCATCCTATGGATCTGGGAACTATGACTAAAAAGCTCAAGACGTTGACCTACAAGTCCAAAAAGGAGTTTGTTGACGACCTGGATCTTATATGGAGTAATTGTCTGAAATACAACGGTGACATACAACACCCATTAAGGCGAAATGCGAACTCGATGAGAAAGGAAGCAGAAAAGCTAGTACCTCTGATTCCGGATCTTGTAATTCGACCTAGAGCTGAAGTTGAAGCTGAGGAGCGTCGCAAGCAAAATGGAGGCGAAGATGATGCCGGTGACGACAGCGACGATGAACCGATTATGTCTTCTCGAGGACGCAAAGCTGGTGCTGGAGCCAAAGGCACGAAAGCCAGAAAGGCTCGCGAAGAAAGCACACCTGGTGCTGAGCAAAAGCCAACGCTCCAACTCAATGGACTACTCGGCAGCATTGGGAATGACGGATCTGAAGCTGGGTTCGATGGCAGTCAGAATGGTTTTGCAACTCCCCCAGTTGGGTCGATAACACCTGGTGGAATCAATGGAGTCGCAGGTCATGGAAGTCAAGCTGATGGAGATGTTGACGGCCCTTCTATCAACGGCATCACACTCGGCCAGGCTCTCGGTGCTGCTGCGGAAGATCTCCGAGAAGATGAGGAGTACAAGATCTGGAAGCAAGTGACCAAGAAAGATAGAGCACTCATAGCCAAGGAAAGAAATCGACTCTTCAGAGGCGACAAGCTCAACCCAGATGAACCTGCGTTACTTCGCTCGAAGGCAGGAATGAGAAGGTGGCTTCGTCAACAGAAGCGAGCGCAAACCGACTCGTCGAGCTCGAACTCCAATGGAAACTCCAAGGACGCAATTCAAGGAGTAGAAACTCTCGCTGAAGGTATGGAAGGTGAAGAGGAACGGATGATACCTGATTACTACGACTCGCTCTCAGCAATCCCGGAAATCGACCCTAAACTTCAATGGATCGAAGATGCGGACGGTCAACTGGTCGATCGAGGGGAAGAATTCCTTCGCATGGTCCCAAGTGGCCACTTTCAGGCCCCCAAAAGTGTTTTGGCTCAGAGAGTTGAAGCAAATATGAGGCAAATGCAAGAGACGAGAAAAATATGCTCCAAAATCGGCGTCATCAAACAGATGCAGTTGCAGGCACAAGTATGTCTTCCTTGTTTGTGGAGAGTTCAATGCTAACATTTGTAGATGTATAATAATCAATTTCCCAAGTACGAGCCGGAACCATTCATAGAAGCCGATATTGAGCCTCATGTCACCTCCGACGACGGGCCGATTATGGCAACATGGGTCTGCAAGGCCGCTATGCAGCGATCGATTGCGAAGCTCTGTTATCATGCTGGTTTTGAGGAGCTACAGCCAAGTGCTTTGGATGTTATTACCGACATCGCGGGTGACTTCTTCACCAAACTTGCTCAGTCCTTCATTTTGTACCGAGAAACACCGAAAGTTCCTGCAATCACAGCACTTCCGGACACAGGCGCAAAATGGCAGCCACGATTTACTGACGAAGAAGTTGTCCTTCATACTCTCAGCGAGAATGGTATGGATGTCGAGGGTCTGGAGAGTTACGTGAAGGACGACATTGAACGTCTCGGTACCAAACTTGGAGTAATGCACGACCGCATGAAAGCTCATCTTTCCGATCTACTTCGACCAGCGCTTGCTGATGGAGGTGCTGACGGATCTGGTGCTTTCAAGGACGGTAGCGAGCAGTTCGTTGGGGGTGACTTCGCTGAAGAGCTTGGTGAAGATTTCTTCGGATTCAAGGCCCTCGGATTGGACAGCGAATTTGGAATGTCGAGTCTATCTGTTCCGCTACATCTCCTCCACACGAGACTTTACCAGAGTCAACCGAGCGCTGTTGTACAGAATGCTTCAGCAGAAATTTTCGACGCTTTACCACCACTAGAACCCGTCACAATCGACAATATCCAGGGTGCCATTGGTCTGGTCAAGAACTTTTTCCTTGCAAAATTGCACGCCAACGGAGACGTGCCCTTGTTGGAAGACGAGGAGCTACCTGTCAAACAAAGACCATCAAGACCTCGACTAGGACCCACAGGAAAGATTACGAGTCCAAGAAAGCGGCCGCAAAAGGAGCAATCTGGCAACTCGAAGAAAAAGAAGAAGCTGGATAACGGCACTGCTGTGGATCCCGCCACCGGCTCAAAGACTGGTGTCAATGGCAGCCCCGAGAAGCCAGGTCTAGGGTCGGCAAAAAAGCTAAAAGTCCTTCCTAATGGCGGGCCGGTCTCGATGGAAAGGGCAGAGAGTTCTCAAGGAAACGCAAGCAATACCGAGAAAGACGATGTCAGTGCCGTGGGCATGATGAGCCCAGAGAGTATTGAAAGGTGATGATACGCCGGGATTGGATAAGGATGGATACCAGTGCCAATCATGAAGGATCGAGTAGACTGATCTGAAATGATGGCTCTTGTGTTGATAAAAACACTCGTTCTCCGCCTAGATGGATGTGAATGAACCCCACTCTTGGCCTCACATTCGTTACGCATGGGTTACGATCAGCGGGCAATAGGCGCCAAAAGTACATATGGGAGGCGGCGTGGCATGTACGCATGCCAGACCAGGTCAATGAATAATTGCTTCTTCTTTCGCTTGCGAGCGAACACAAGGGATGTTCGCCGTTGCTTTAGTTAATTTTGTGAATCTGTACGATCCCAGACATTTTGCATTTTTAATGCTATTTTTCCTTCTTACGTTGCATTTGCGAATGTTGTTCACTTCAGGTTCTGGCGCGGGTTTCTGTGGGCGTTCTTATTTCTTTTGTGAGGAGCACAGCTTGGAGGCGCGTACGGTGGCATGGCATGGCACGGATGATATGTTATGATCTGCATTGTCGATGGGTTTCTGGGTGGTCTGCTGGACTGGTCTAACTTGGGATGGACGCAATGGGTGGGTTGAATGGCTCATTTGATGGGTATCTGTGGCTGGCTGGATGGATGGATCGCTACATGAAGTATGGATTTTGCTTTGGCATTGTGAGAATCTATGGGACAAGTGTGAGCGGGACTACGTGCGTAGCTTCTGATGCGCGAGAAAGTTGTGGCTTGTGGGAGGTAAAAGGGGCGGAGAACTTCGGGAGAAAGAGAAGCGAGGGTTGTATTCTATGTGATGCTGAGCAGACGAATGAATGCCTGGCTTTGACAATACCGCGTCTTTTGGATTGTGCCGTGAGGTCACTGACTGCTCCAGCTTCAGCTTTTTTTTTTTGACATCGTTCCTTTCTTGCTTGGCTGTTGTCCTCCCAGAGTCAATTGCTTCCTTGCTTGTCATACTGTATGTCGTTGCGGGTTTTCAAACAGACGGAACGTGAGTTGTCCTTCCGCTGTGAGAAGTCCAGAGTCATCTTGGAGTTATACCGCCTACCTCGATCACTGTTCTTTGCAATTCCATAATTACTGTATGTGATCACGCTCTTAGGAACTTATGTTGACGAGAGCTTTTCATTTGCTATTTTTAATTAAGTTTCTGCATACCCCTGTTTTGAAAGTATCCTGCTTTTCGCTGACATGCTTTAGAAGGCCTTTCTGTGATACGTGAAAGTGTTTGTGCAAGAAGAAAGCCCAAGCAGTACTAGAAGAACCATTCCGTTGCGTGGAAACCTCGATATCAGAAATCATGCGCTATTGGCCAGCAGAAATTACCAGAGATGATTGGAGTGCACAGTACACCTAGAAGCCCACTGTTCCCTTGAAAAATCAGCAAGACGCATCGGAGCATCTATGGACGAGGGCGTCCTCCACCAGGAGCCAAAACGTCAACCAAGTGGTTCTCAACACTCTCAATGGAGTTGCAGCAGGCTTCGTCATCGCAGTACATGATAGCTGTCTTGACATCTGGAATCATGTACGTGGGATTCTTGACCTTGTACTTAGTGCATAGATCGACCACGTGCTCCATGTTTTCCAGCAGAGTAGCTCCAGGTCTGGTTCGCTCTAGATCATCCTCGTCAACATACACAATCTCGAACTCGACAGGGCGCTTTCCCGGTTGCCAATCAGCGCAGCAAGCGGCATCGTGAACCACGAGTGTGAATGTCTCGAGTGCGGTGAACTTCTGAAGAGGGTTGACGGTCTCGTCGCAATTCCACATCTCGAAATCGACCGCGAGATGCTTGATCTTGGAGCAGATTTCGTGAGTGAGCATGTCAGTGTACAATTCCAAGGGGTCACTGTCTTCATCGAACTCAGTGTATGAGATGTAGACGATGGTGTTGTCTGGGTCGAGTCTGGCGTAGCATTCTCCATCGGGTGTGTTGATACGAACGCTCCATGTCTTCAGTGCTTCGTCTCGGAACTCCTTGTTGACTTGATGGAGAGTGGGGTTGTCTGAGTAGACCTTGTGTTTGTGGTTGGATCTGTGGTAAGGCCATCCGTCTGAGCCAATGCCTTTCGAGATATCGTAGTACAGAATCTCAACGACCCTTGGGACTTCGGTTTCACTCTCCGTCGCGATCGAGTTCTTGATCACCTTGAGGCGGAGCCTAGATAAGAAAGTTAGTAAGTAATCTGAGAATAGTGTCGAAAGAATTGTACACCACACAATCTTGGGGTAGTGGCTAAGAAGAAACAAAAATAGGCATGGCATATTGAAAATTCCCACTTACTCAGCTGGAAGCTTTGGATACTTTTCAAAGTCTCCTCTCTTGGTGGCTCGCTTCCGAGCACGGTGGGTGGTAGCAATTCCCAACTATTCTGAGTCAGTCTGAAGTCGTACAGGAAGGATAATGGAGTCTATTTACCTTTCCAAACCCGGTGCTCAGACCATCCGAACCTTTACCTCCACCGGTATCAGTAGCTTTTCTCTCATCACCACGGGCCTACGACTCCTTAGTGTTTGACAGGGAGCTGTCATCGGACAAAGGTACTTACTGGCTGCCCAGCATTTTGACCTGTATTAAGTCTTCCCTGGCACATTAGACTTCTTGCCACAAGTGGCTTCAAGTCGATCTTGATCTTGTTTTGGTTCATTGTTCTTGATGGGAGGACCGATCCAGAAGCCGTTGAGTGTGAAGATACAGAGAAACTTCAAGGACAAAAGCTTGTGATTGTCGAGGCCTTGACTAGATCGAAAGCCGCGAAAAGCCTTCAAAGCCTTCGTCGAGGACTGAGGATGAAGGAACTTGGTGCTTTCAAGCTCTTGGTTGTTGTTGGTTTTGACAGTAGATCTTGACATGCGAGAGAACTCCAGCCGGGATCGAGAAAGAAAATATCGTGCTTGCGTGTAGGAGAAGAGCTTCAAAGATCGACAAATCAGTCCAAGGCTTGGGTAGACTAAAGAAGATCTAGAGAACTTCTTGGAGAGAACTGTTTGGAATTGCAATCTAAGATCTACACTTGGAGTGTGGTAGATGAAAGAAGTTGGAGGAGGATGTAGAGGATCGAATCAAGGTGCCTTTATAGGTCAAGGAGAGAAAAGCTCAGACCCTCGCTAACGAGTTTGTTGATGTTTGTTTACTAGGCAAATTTAATTGCAGTATAATTGACTTCGAGATATAGACCAAAGGATCAGGTTGAAGGTAAGATTCCTTTGTTTCGTGGTATTACAGTGGTCACAAATTGAAATCAATGTGTCGTAATCAATCAGGTGAATCTAGCAAAGAACAGAGTTGTGAGGCCGGTAAGTGGCCGGCAAACGTCGTATGGCGCAAATTTTCAAACTAGACGTTGCTTCGAGGGTGAATATGACTCGAACAGGGAGATACATATGTCAATCTCATAAAGTGAAGCTCGCGCAAAGCTGATGAACTCGGTCGAAGTTGCCTGTGGACAACACAACAGCGACCAGTGACTAAGCAGGCTCCAGAAGGAAACTCCTGCTGTGGGACAGTTGTTAATTGAGCGCACATAGTTGCTGTTCCCTGTCTTGCTTCTTCTATATCAGCCTTTCCCCTTCCCTGAACTCACTAGTTTAAAGTCGTTTTCGAGACCTTCGTCCCTGCGCCCCTCTTTGTCCCAATCATTGGAAGTAAAGAAACTGTATCTTCGGGGGATCAAAATTGGGGTTCTTCGCTCTCTTCCCGTCTAACAGTGCTTGGGTAGTCTCAACAACCTTCTTGATTCCCTTCTTGCGCATCGCAGCCCAAGGCAGCTTCCGCCACTCCATCTCTCGGGTTGATTTTGCTTGACTTTTGTATGGGATCACGATCTCGCTGATAGTCAACGACTCCAGCTTCTCGAACAAGCCAAGACATTTCATCATGTCTATCGTGATTCCTTCATCTACCACGAATGGATTTATCCCGAAGAGGGACGTCACTGGAGCACATCGCTCAATCATCAAGTGGCGGATGGATTTGGCCAGTTGTACACCCGCGCCGTTCAACAGATACTGAGTGCTTTGGCGGAACATGGCGAGTTTCTGCGGGTCTTCGAATGAGAATGTATCTCGTGAGAAGTTGAACACAAACTGTAGAGATCTGTCCGTTTGGGGGGGGGGGGGGGGGAGAATATTTGGGATGGATTGTGTGCCGGCCGTCTCCTGCATGTACAGTCTTATGGTCTCTTGCCTAGATTCTTTGCAGCAATTTAACAACGGCGAGCAGTCAGGCTGTACCAATATCGTCGCCCTTAGTGTGTATGTCGAAGTGCGGTATTGACGAAGACATAGCTTCAGAGTTCGATTCAACATGGCATAAGCCCCTGGAAGCAGAACTATCAATCTTGAAGTTCAAAAAACTACGCGACCAATTTGGGCTTTGACGCGACTTACATATCATCAAACGAACTTCCAAAGGCTGAAAGAAGCCAAATTCCGGGCTTTGAAGATCCATTGCGGCAGTCACAATCACTTTGGTGAAGGTGGCTAAGCTTGAAAAGTACGTGATATCGGAGTTCTGGGTCGAGAGCAAAACGTGGAGTGAGTGTAGACAGTCCGAGAGTCGCTGTCGATGGTGTTGATGTTGGTGCTCGTATTGGGTTCGAGGGAGTCGGGCTGTAGCAAGGCTCTTGCTTTGGAGAAATGGAGGTGACAAAGAGCTCTACCTCGTACGTAGAGCATCAGAGGCTGCCTGGCAGGCTTGACTTGGAGATCGCAAGTCATGTGGTCGGGGCAGCCTTGCAATCGACTTCGATGATTTCCTCTCGGCTCGCAGTATACTGCATTGAGCCTGGGGTCTAATTAACTGAAGCTTTTTCAGTTCATCCATCCACTTGGAACAACAGAGAAGGCTTTTAGCATCGGGAATTGTGTGAATTTGTCGCCCTGGAACGTTGAACAATAACAAATCCACTTCTCGGCTAGGTCAGGCAAGCTCTAGACATGGGCTCTAGGAATTTGATATGGAGAAGCTCGACGGAAAGTGTCTAATCACTTTTGGATGATTACCCATTCATTTTGTCTGCTCCCTGGCTGAGATCAAGTCATGGTGCCACTCTTCTGCATAAACCACCCATCGGAGGAAGGGACAGCGGGTCGCCTGTTTCTTCTTCAGGAGATACACAGAGGAAAGCTCAGCTCAGGGCATGAAGCCGAGATCGGTTCGATTCTACATGTAGATATTCTTCTTGGTGGATGATACTCGTTCGATGGTAGTCTCGTCTGTGTCTTTCGAGGTTCACGATGTACCTTAACCCAGTACCCCGCCTTGCGCCTCAATCACCCAAATGCATCGTTCTAGAGACACTTTCTATCCACCAGTTTAAGCTATTGAGAGCTCTACAACTTTCAAGCGAGAAGGAGATACGACATGTTGGTCAGCAGCTCAGGTCTAGGCGAAGCCACATAATTTTAGCCTGATATGCACCTCGCGTACTTGTTTACCCGTCGTGAAGACCGATCCTGCTAGTCGATTGAATACCCAATTGGCAATGCAAGAAGTAACGATAAATGGTGAGAGAGCGAAGATTATATGTTATGAGGGTTTCTCTACTTCATAATGTACAGGTTCACTTCCAGTGCACATGTTGGACATGCTCTTTCTACTGGTTCTGGCTGTATTTCTCACCAGGTCATGTGTAGTTCATTCTAGTCCTACACTTAGTGAGCTTGGTTCTGACATCACAATTCTAATACACAATGATCTTCAAGGTATGATATCACTCCTTATATTCGAGACACTGGTTCTTCTAAATACTCAACTAAGTAAATTCGTCGTAGGCATCAAAAGCCCCCTCAAGGACTCGGCAATGCTACTTCTCTCAGCGATCTCACTTCGGGATGGGGCATCGGCATGCAAAGCGCTTGGGGAGCAATTATGGTCTGCTGATCAAGGACAATCATCCATCCAAGCCAACTTGGACTATGTGACATACCAAGGACAATATGATGCAGATCAGGCATACCTGATTGCTTCAGACGCCGCTGGTCCACGTACAATTAGTGGCAAAGGGACAGTCAAGAAACTTCCAAACAACTCGAAGTTGCCAGTTTTGTGCACACAAACGGCTCCCTTTTCAAACGCAACGTTGAAAGACAACAGCGAGAAATGGCAAGTTTCTGTGACTTCAGACACAACGCTCGTAACAGGGTAAGAGCTCCATAGCTTTGTTCTTTGGCTTCTTCTTGTTGACATCTTCATCCCAGCTTCCGAGACCGAGTCTGTTTCAAGTTCCTCGGTGTCAGATTCGCTAGGCAGCCCAAACGATTCACTTACTCAACGCCCTACACAGCAACCGAGAAAAAGCAATCAGCTCTCGAATACGGACCTAGCTGCGTCTATCCTGGCAAAGAAGGTGGCTCAGAAGATTGTCTGTTCCTCAATATCTGGACGCCATATCTTCCTCTCTCTGGCAAAAAGAAGAACCAGAAACTCAAGCCTGTTCTATTCCACATTCATGGGGGAGGAGGTTCTGGCAGCGATTCTGGAATCGATGGGACCAGCTTGGCATCTCGTGGAGATGTTGTCGCAGTTACTTTCAATTACAGAGGAGGTAACTTTGGAAATCTTGCGCTGGATGACGGAACCACGAATGGGAACTGGGGGTTTAGTGACCAAGTTGCAGCTTTGGACTGGGTGCGAGCAAATATTCAAGGCTTTGGCGGAGATCCAGACCGGATAACCATCACTGGGCAGTCATATGGAGCGATTTCGGCGATGAATATGCTCGGCTCACCGAAAACAGCGAGAAATTTCGCTGGGGTTATAGCGCAGAGCTACACGTCTGGTCCGCTCTTCGGTCTTTCGTATGCCAATTACTACGATATCGCAACTGTGGCTGAGAACTTCACCTCAGCGGTTCTCGTCGAAGTCAATTGTACCAGCAACGGAGACAAGCAAGCACAACTCGAATGTTTGCGAGCTTTGCCAGCCAGCAAGCTTGCAAGTCTCACCGCACAAGTAAATGTGCTCACTAAAGACGGAACATACTTGACGACAGATCGAATTATGCTCGATGGCTCGGCACCCATTGCCAAAGTCAACGTCCTCATGGGCACAGTTCGAGATGATTCGGGATCATTCACTCCCTACCCTACAGCCGAAGATCTGAAAACAAACCTCATAAACGGCGGATTCGCCGCACTAGCCGACAACATCATCGTTTCTGGGAAATTCCCATTACCTGCGGGTCCCAACCCGTTGCTAAACGTCTTTAACGTCACAGCTCGCGTATCAACAGATGTAACATTCAGCTGTCTCGATGCGGCTACCATGTACGCCGGCGTGCAAAATAAACTCTTCAATCTGCCAAATGTATACTTCTACGAGTTCAACAGATCATATCAACCACCTGCTTGGGTCACACCAAATAACGTCTGCAACGCGCCGTCGACTCCAGAAAAGCCACTTGGTGACTTGAGCAAGGAGTATTTCAAATGCCATTCTGCGGAAATATTGTACACATTCGGTACCATTACGAGAAATGGATTGCCGTACCGTGACGAAGATGATCTCAATTTTGAGCAGTTCACTGTGGATACTTGGACGAGCTTCGTAAGGACGGGGAATCCGAATCCGGACTTGAAGTTTCTGAAAGCCAGGGGCTTTGAGAGTACTAGAGAGGAGATTGAAAAGGCCGGCGTATGGAAGCCTGTGAGGGGTAACGCGAAGGAACTGGAGATGAGGAGATTGCAGTGGCCGAGCTATCAGACTGTGTATGGGGAGGTTGAGCAGTGTGAGATTTTGGGGTTGCCGGTGGATAGCTATGCGTAGAGATATCTCAGCGATTGTCAGAAATTTGGCAGTCCAGAAACAAATTTCTACTTGGAAAATAGCACGATATTTCCGAAAGCTGACTTTAAGAAGCAATAAAACTTAAAAGATGATGCGGAGAATGATATCAGATATGTAAGCTTGCAACGAGGATGTATGTGATCATATATTAGACTAGACTTCTAGTTGGGGCTCCCATGTGGAGTTGTAATTGATATGTGGTTGTAATGAAGTTCCGAAACGAATTTGAAATACGGAGGCACTCAATCGGACTTGAGAGGTCATTATTGATTCATTTATTGCTACTCCACTGCTCAGAGTTTCCGCATGGTATGCTCCAGTACAGTCTTGATGCCGGGATCCAGCTCGCTTGTAGCTAACATTGGCTCGATCCATGCCTTCGTCTTCTTGGCCAGCGCGGTCTTGTCTTTCGTCTTCTCCATCGACTCCTTCAATCTGTCCAAAAATGTCCCAAGAGCGACTGGAAACTCCGGTGAAATGGGGTCGATTCCAACCAGGGGCTGTTTGTTGTAGCAATTGCAGCTGAAAGGATCCCTGGGATAGGATTCTGTCAAGGCATCCAAAACATGCTGCAGTATTTTTGGGAGGCATCTGACTTGCGTGAAGACGGCGAACATATCGAAGAAATCGGCAGCAACTGACGGGTTAAAGAATTGCTGCTTCTTTGCTTCGTCGAAGATAGCGAGTGGGATGGCTCCTTGCAATGCTGGCGTATTCATCGGATCCTGTGCAGCTTCCTTGTCCACCGGAACCCCTTCCAGCATGCTTGGCCGTATCGTGTTCATCTTGAAGTTTGGAACTGCAATCACATCTTCCGATCCGAAAGCTGCGTCGTCCCCAGCACCTTCGATTTCCATTGCGTCATCTGCAACCTCCTCTACATCGATACCTAAAATCTTCCTCCGTATCGAAATCTTAGCGAGGTATATCATCTCTAGCTTTGCCCATTCAATCCATAAATCCTTGCTCATCGTGCAGAATCGTGCTCCTCTCGACATATAACTCCTAGCTTCCTTCATATCTGCCTCGGATTCTAAGCTCCATCTCGCAGCATAAAGCCATAACTCCGCTTTGAGCGGGTGCAGTCTTATGGCTGCGGTCAAAACAGTCTTGAACTTCTTGGTCGCCTTGGCTTGTTTGCAGTATTCCAGATATGACATCCACAACGCAACATCGCCTGGGTGTTTCTGAGTCCCTCGGTCGAAGATTTTGAATATCCTTGCTTGGCCGGTATGTGTTGTGCTTCCTTTAATTTTCATCCGCTTGCAACGCTTGTTTCGCAGATTTTCAAGACCAATTTCCCAAGCAGCATATCGAGCGAAGTCTACCGGTTTCGAACCTCTGGCAAGGACCTTGTGCTCGAAGTCGGATCGTTTCTTGACCAATGTCCTGATCTCATCCTATAGTATATATTCAGTAAGTGCTCAAGCAATTGAATGTTGTTGCAGGAAGTAAGGCTGACGAACCTCGCTGAAAATCTTCTTCTCTTTGAATTCCTGAAGTTGAGGTACTGCTTGTTCCAGGTAGTACCGGGCTTTATCTGCTGCGCCAGACATTGTGAAATTGTACAATCGTGGTGTTCCAGGCGGGGAGCTAGACTTTGAGGCTTTGGCTTTGCTGCACAAGAAAGATAATTTTGTTTCTGCCCCGACATGCCGCCTTCGGTCGACCACTGACACATTAGCGCGAATTGGCTGCGCTTGGCCTCATTTGACCAAGCGCCTCAGCCTCGCAAGGCCCCCTTGGCGATTTATATGGGGTAATTTGTTATCCGATTGATCTTTGTTTCGCATCCACATCCATCATCATAAGAGGGCCGGAGCTCGCGTGTTGTTTGGAAGCTTCACTTCGAGTCAATCGTTTGTTTGTCTCCTCAACCACCTCCGGATTCCTCGGATGTCGTTCCTTTAGATGTGAAATCCTCTCCCAATCAACATGGCACCAAAATTCAAGGACAAGGACGGCGAGGTCTTGCTCAGTTTTTCAGGGAAATGGATCAGTTGGGCGCATACCGCAGCTGCCTACTGTAAGCCGTCGTTATGGTATTTCCGTGTTAATAATCACTGACATTGCTCTAGCTGCTTTCATAAGTGCGCTCATCGTGGGCGTCTCATTGCATTACCACAAGATAGTTCAGAATGAGTATTGGGGATACCCCGAGGTCCCGAACAACTTTCATGCGACAGCTCAGAGCTTCAACTAATACTTTCGGCAGGAATGGTTTCCTAGTGTTTCTGCCACGATTGGTGACCGATATCCGGAGCGTTCCTTTTTTATGCTGTTCATAGCCATCACTTCAGGTATGGTAAGAATGTGTCGCAGAAATACAGTAGCTAACCGGCGCAGGACCGCGATTCGTTCTGGTCGGTTTATGGTACCTACTTACGGCGCGACCAAATGCGACGCTTCCGAAATTCGTGGCTGGAATGGGTATATTTCGAACATTGACATGCGGAGGATGGACATATGTTACATCTACAGATGATCACGACTGGCACGACATTTTCATGATCTCATATTTGGTCGCGACACTCCCATGGACGCTGGGCTGCCTAGCGTTAAGTCCTGCGAACGCGAAAGCTGTCAAATACAGGAAATACTTGGCGTCAGCTTTTTTCGGAACTCTCGTACCTTTGATTTACTTCTTTATTCAACACAAAGTTCACAAAGTTGCCGGAGGTATGTCCGTTGATCATCCGATTTGTGGAAAACACTAACTGAAATTTCAGCTTATACGATTTATGCTTTCTTCGAGTGGGCATTGATCTTGTTTGATGTGGGATTTGATGCTGTTACGGCTCTTGACTTTGATACCTTCGAACTGGTAGTCAAGGATGTGAAAGGTTCGAGTAAGGGGTACGTTCGATGGCTTCCGAAGTAATTCGTGTATACTACATTTGGGCGATCAACATCATTATGAAAGATTCTGAACAATTTGTTTGTGTAGAAACAACAAGATGGTAGCTGATGCTGTCCTTGAAAAAGAGTACGTGATATCGACATTTCCGAGCCTAGAACGTTGATTGCTAATTCCAAGATAGGAAGGACAAGCAAGTCGGCCAGGTATTCACCCAATCGTTCGTTTGGGCCGAAGCTATCGATACAGCTGCAGATGTGTATAATGGGGTATGTTTTATGTCAAATTTCGGGATTGAAGCTAAATCCTCATAGTTCGTCTTTTGGTCAATGTTGACTTCACTGGGATTACTTGTCTGGTGTAAGTGAAGCTATGTGGTCGACAAAAAGCAGCGCTGATAGGAGTAGATTTCCCACTATGGCATATGGGTATCTCTGGTTACGAGGTCATGGTTATGTCCACAGTGTCACCATTCATGCTGGCAAACCGTCGATTGCGTTCGTTGGTCGTGAAGAACCTTCGCATATGTCACTTCTCAGCTCTGGCAGGATTACTTGCATACCAGGTTACAGATCCGGTTTTCCGATTATTCATCGTTGGCTTTGCGGTCTGGATGTCTTGTCTTTCATGGGCAGCTACGTGGTATTCAGAGGGCGGACAACCAGGTCGCCTCGAGTCGAAGATATCTGCTTGGACGATCGGCTTGATTGCTTCCAGCGTTGTGAAATTCGCATGGCAGACTAGCAATCCCATTTGGCCAACAACCCATGCATCCAATGGAGGTTGGAATGGAATCGGTCTCATCCTTGCCATTCTGGCAGTCATTCGTTCCACACGAAAAGTTCCAACTGCTGGTAGCGACTTGGCAATTCAAGGACGTAGAGAGGGATCATCAGTTCTGGCTGGACTCGGTATTGCAGGGCTGTTCTTTGGTCTGCATTCCCTGTTGTCAGACTCCAGTACGATGATTCTTTGGGTATGGGAAGGCTATCCCGTGCGTGGCCCAATTTCAGCACCTCATGGGGCCTGGACAATTGCTGCGATGGGAGGCGGCTTGATTTTGGGTCTATTTGCCGAGGATATTGCTCGAAGTTGGACCATTTACGGAATTGGTTGCATTGGTGCTGCCATGTTGACCCTCTACAGCAACTGGAAAGGATACTACGGAGCTTTGATATTGGCCGCCTATCTAATGGCTGCATCAGTACCATTAATCGGATCGGCAGCCAGAAAGAGTCCTGCTACCACGTTCGGCCTGGGATTTCTGGCTTACAACTTCCTGGTATTGTTCCATGTCTGGGTTGTTGCTTATGCCTTTGTGCCTGGCGGACCGCTTGTGCGCGAGCACACTGACTGGGTCATGACTACCATGATGATCTTCATTGGATGTGGTGTATTCTCCTCCATGTCGTCCACTCCCGCTGCTCAGCGCAAGCGCTTCAATGCTTTCTTGAATTCTCGGAAGCAGCGCTCATATTACCTCTATGTTCTCGGAGTTCTTCAACTCCTCTCGGTTTCGATTGCCTACCTTCGATTTCCAACTTACGACTATGTGCCGTATCACAAGGACGAGAAGATATTAACGGCGGGTATCTGGACCATTCATTTCTCTCTCGACAACGATATGTGGTCCTCGGAGTACCGAATGCGCGATGTCATCAAGGAACTTGAAATCGATGTTATCGGCCTCCTAGAGTCTGACCTCCAGCGTATCATCATGGGCAATCGAGATACCACTCAGTTCCTCGCCGAAGATCTCGGCATGTACGTCGACTATGGACCAGGACCCAACAAGCATACCTGGGGCTGTGCGCTCTTGTCGAAATTCCCGATTGTGAACTCAACTCACCACTTACTACCCTCACCTGTTGGTGAGCTAGCACCAGCCATCCATGCAACATTGGATGTATATGGCGAGCTCATTGATGTATTCGTCTTCCACTCGGGGCAAGAAGAAGACCCCGAGGATCGACGTCTGCAAACCGAGTATCTCTCCAAACTCATGGGCTCCACACCTCGCCCCTCAATCCTCCTCTCCTATCTGGTCACCAAACCATGGGAAGGTAACTACAACACCTATGTGTCCGACATTAGCGGCATGCACGACATCGACCCAACAGACTGGGATAGGTGGTGCGAGTATATCCTCTACAAAGGACTGAAGCGCACAGCATATGCGCGCGTAAGCCGAAGTACCATCACCGACACTGAGATTCAAGTCGGAAAGTTCAAGATCGGAGAACCGGCGATCGATCGTCCGGATCTGAGGAATGCTCGGATTGCCGAGAGTCAGGTTCCTGAAGGCGAGCGCTTCCCGCAGATGTTCAGGGGCGAGGGTGTCAGAGGACATGCGTATCACGTCTTCAACGAGCCGAGATATTTTGGTTAAGCACCGCAATACGCAAATGCAGGATGACGAGTAATGGTATGGTAATGGGTGCCAGTATGTATTGGGTGCGAAAAGCGGTTTCCTTTGTTGCAGTTGGGAGGGATGCATTGCTTGCTGGTAGCGGAGGGCAAGGAACTCTTGATTTCAAAGTCAGCCGGGAATGATGCTTGCTCTAACTAATGACTGGCCTGGGGTCGATTGGTGAGAACTGGGCGAGAGGAGAACTGAGGACTTGTATGTGTGTATGATCAAGACGAGTAGCGGGTATGTATATGGAATACAATCGAAGTCACTTACACTAAATGCCATATTCTTCTCCCTGAGTTCTGTTCATACGCTTTGGAGCCGGTGAAACAATTTCTCCAATTCACGTAGACACGTTTACTTTTCCTCGCCATTGGAGGCATGTAACCAGATCTTCGACCAGCCTTCAAACGCCCAGATATTCTCCCTTCCTCCGACCCTCTCTCCCTCCAAGTATCCCATGAATCCTCTATCTAAACCACATACCCGATAACCTCGGTGCCGCCAAGCCCTCCCTTCGCCACCTATCGTCACTGCCATCAACAAACCTCTCAAGTAAGCAAGTATTAATCACCTGTAATTGGTAGGTATCGTGACTTGTGCGATCGCATACATACGAAGCTAGAGCAGAAAGCAAGACATAGGACGGAGATCGTCGCTTCCGGGACGGAACGAGACTAAGATGGTGGTTAGTGGTTAGTCGCTAGGTAGCCAATAGGCGAGTTTGATTTGATGGGCTGGGTCGGGTTGGGTGTCAGGAAAGAAGCTTAATGTTAGTTCGATATCGGGGTTAAGGTATTCGAGGGGTTTGACTTGGGGAAGTGGGGATATGAGGAGATGAGGTTGGTGGGGAGCGGATTTTGTGATTGTGAAGACAGACGAGGTAGAAGTGTAGAGAGAGGACGGAGTCAATGGTCTTTGCTGGCATTCTGAAAACAAGTTAAAGAGTAAATACAGGTCTACAATATTTCCGACCCTATGGCCACCGCAGGGGACACAGGAAACTTCACCAAAAGCCCAAGACAGAGATGACGACGAACTTGAAAAGTAGCAGACTCTATCATCATAGCCGTTCCTCACAGTTTCTTCTCTGAGATCCTTATTCCCCACAGGTTCTACATGTCTGTCTTGGCCTTATTTCCATTCTCATCAATTGGCCATGTCGATCTTCAATTGCCAATGTAGATCCAGGGTCTCCACTAACAACAAACGGCGACCTCAAGCCCGAAGAACTGCTCAGCTAACCCAAGTCTAGAAATCTATCTAATAGCACGAGTCAAGTTCTGATCACTCATCTGCTGTATCTGGCATAGCTATTACGCTTTCTCGAGGATATGTGCGAATTTCATGGCTTGGCTGACCCATTGAAGGAAGAGAAAACTACCAATTCATCATCTTGGTGGCTTGGAAGGCGTTCGGCTGTTGTATGCCGGGAATATGGGCTGGGTTTAAGCTTTTCAATACCTTCTTGAAGAGGATGAGCACTATTCCTCTTCTCCAGCTTTGGTGGTAGGCCTTCGAAGTGGTTTACCCCGCGTCCAGCCCACTCGTCAGTCCCAAGATCCCACGAATGGATCCTGATCGACAGTGGCGTCTCTGTCTTTCCAGGGTCTATCTCCGGGATTGTATTTGATTTGAAATGGAGTGCGTTCGGCACCTGTCCTGTGGATACGGACCGATACTAGATTGGGATGTGCGATAGCTTCATCTTGTTGACTTCCAAGAGCCGGTGACGAGGGTTTTGCTAGGTGCATGGAATGGTAGAGAGACATTCTTGTTGATCTCCTCCCTTATTCTTGAGTGTGTCTTGAGATTGATATATATACTTATCTCTCCACCACGAGAGGAAGTGTTCAAAGTACCTACAAGTTTCTTGAAAATCGTCCAAAATGTTAGGTCGTTCAGTTGTCCTTTCCCTCCTCTTGGAGGCTTCACTCACCAATGCCTTCCCCAATATGGCAGAGAAGCTCGCTGAGAGCCATCTACAGGAGCGTATGTCAAGATCTCCCAAGTCCTATATCCTTCTTATGAAATGCTAACACCTTCAGGCATTGCTCCTATAGCTCCCTTCCCCGAGTACCCAGGAGCACCTTATCACGCCCTATACAACAAGTTCGACGCAAAGTCCCAACTCGTCTCCACATCCGGCGAGCACGCCTTCATCGCTCCCGGTCCCGGCGACATTCGTGGACCATGTGCCGGTTTGAACGCAGCAGCCAACCACGGTTACCTTCCCCGGGATGGTATCGCTACAGCAGAGACCGTCAACACCGGTCTCTGGGAAGCTTTTGGCCTTGACAAGACAGCTACGCTGTTCTTGCAAACGGCGACGATGTTCTTCGATGGTGATCCATTGTCTGGACGCTGGTCTATCGGGTATCATTCCGATAAGACGAATAGTCTCGGTGTTATTGGTGATTTGCTGGGGAACCAGACGGGTATCTGTGCTTATGGGCATTTGAAGACGGAGGGTGATGCGTCGATTACGAGAGGTGATTGTAAGTACTCTGGACTTCCCCGATCTTAAGTTCTTGTAAGAATCAATTGCTGACTTCACTCCTCAGGGCTTGCACCAACGCAGAACTCGAACTGCGCTTCGTACCCTGAGTTTGCGCAGGAGCTTCTTGATCTCGCAAAAGCTCGCACCGGCGGAAATATCACTCCTCAAGTCTTGGCAGAGCACCAATATAATCGAAAGCAACACTCGATCGCCACGAACCCTTATTACTTCTCACCTGCCTACGCTGGCATCGCCTTCACATTCGGAGCGCACATGTTCGCGTACGAGCTGCTTGCCAACCACTCAGCCGAGAACCCACGTGGTTTCTTGACTCCGGAAGTCTTCGAGAGCTTCTTCTCGTACACCAGAGATGCGGACAATAAGCTTGTATTTACTTATGGCCATGAGAGAATCCCAGATAACGTACGTATCTCTGCTCCTCTGCAATTCCCAAATCCCAGCATCTCGTCCAAGAAATGGTTTGAGATCAACTTGGGACATGAGGATCTGGTCTTATACCTTCTTGTTTTCCAGCGCTGACTTTTTCGTAGTGGTATAGACGCGCAGACGATGATGCATGGACGCTGTCCGACATCCTGATCTCGACAGCCCAACAATGCGTGTCCTACCCATCCAACTGCGCCGTCGGCGGTAATACAGGCACTGTAAACTCTTTCTCTGGCGTCAACCTTGGCGACATCTCCGGCGGTCTCATCAACGCCGCTACAGATCTCCAAGATCCAGAGAAGATGGGCTGTTTCATCTCGCAGGTGATCCAGGCTGATGTACCCAGTTTCTTGGATAATGTATTCAATGGAGTTGCGTTGACCAGAGTGCTTGGGATGATTCCGACTGTATTGATGCCGGCACTAGCGCCATTAGGAAACTGTCCTGGTTTGCCAAAGGGGAAGAGTATGCTGGATTATGGGAAGACGTTCCCTGGTGCGAAGATGGCGATGAGTGGGAACAGGAATCCGTATAGAAAGTAGAGGAGGCGGTGACGAATGATGATAATGAGCTGTGTGAGTTAAGATTGGTGGTTGGCATTGATGGATATTGTATCCGTATTTCTCTGCGGTAGAAATGGATGCCATGGATGCCAGGCCATATGCTCGAAAGGTTGAATGATGATATGTGTACACTATCATGTTCAAAAGTTCGCAGAAAAGAACTACAATTAAGAATATTATATTTGATATGGGTTTTGGATATATCCCCTCCTTACAGTTGAGCTAATTCGGGAAAGAATGGACGCTCGACTCTCTTGGTGATCCTTCCTGAGAATCGAAATTCTCTTACCCGAAAAAGACATGCGTTGTGATTGAAAGTAAAAGGGTACTGACAGTAAGCAAGTCAGGCAGAGTGACCAAAGTCTTGAGAAAATGACAACGGTGCATCTCAGCAACTCACTCAGAAGTACAATGCTCGAACGGAAATGCTTTTGAGCCTCCGAAATCAGAGCTCTTGCAACTTGTGCGTTGGACTTTTGATGATCTGAAGATCAGTTACGGGAGGAAGCAGAAAGCAAAAAGTATTGAAGAGATTCGTATGCGAGGTTCAGAGTTTCCCTTGAAAATAATTGGATGTCAACACAACGTGATTGCAATACACCAGATGACATATCTCCTAAGCCTGCCTTGCGCGCTATGACTTGAGCATCCCACGACTCTCGCTATTTTAAGACCAGAAAACGACGAACATATTCAGCAAGCCAATCCATGCCACTTGGATGAACCCTTTTCTAGCTTAACTTTGAGCAATTCTTTGCTTGAACTTGCTTTGCAAAAGACCAGACCAGACCTCGCAAAGTAATAACCATCAGACGATAATGTAACAGGTCCGGTGAGTACAACGAGAAAGTTCGTTTCAGCTGACGAATGTGCGTAGGTCGTAGCGAGAGAGTAAGTTTGTGCTTCTGTGTTGAGTGATGGGGAAGAGAGTACGCGTGCACTGGAGAGGCATTGAATGACTTCAAGCATGTATCCATAGCTGCACTGCAGCATGAAGAAAAGTCGAGGAGTTGAGACTGCAAGAGGATGAACGACAGCGACGTCCACGTCTGAGTTCAGACAAACCGTACCGACAGCAAACAGCCAATTCTCGCCTCTGTCGCATAGTCGTACTCGTACTTCGTATCCATCCCTCCCTCTGCTCATCTCAACTCCTTTTCACAACAGCCCTGTCGTTCCCTCCTTCCCTCCCAACCAATCCCTCACAACATCCCAGCTCCACAAATTCCCATCCCGGATGCAGAGCAGCAGAGTGCAGAATGCCGCTCAGACCGCCCTCATACCCATCCCATCCCCATCATAAAATCACGACGGCTCGACTCGCACAATCCATGCCATGTCCATGCCTTGCCCATGTCCTCTACCCATGTCCCCTCACAAAACCTCATTTCCTTTTCTTCCCTCTTTTTCGTTTCAGCGTTTCACACGCCTCCGGAACCCGTCCTCGCGGTCTGATTAGTCGTCGCGGTTCCAGCTTTTGGGGCTGCAGACAGGAAGTGCTTGCATAAAATTATGTACTGGCCAGAATCTGCTCCGTTCCGAGCGGACTTTTTGCAGTTCGGTTCGGTTCGGTCTTTGGTTGAGAACGCGAGAGTTTGGTTGGTTGGTCATCCTTCCCTTCCATCAGCCACAGTTGAAGTTCACTTCGGACATTTCTGTTGACCGTTCAGCTGGAGGCACGGATTTTCGCGCTGGGTGGAGTCGCTGGTGTGAGATGCAATTTTAATTTTTTTTCCCAGGTGAAGGAAAAATTTGATAGTGAGATTTTTCTTTTCAGAAATTGATTATTTGAGCCTGTAAGAGTCTAAGCTGGGGAGGTTAAAGAGAGACTTTACTGTTTTGAGCTTGGGATTGGGTAATTGCTCGTGTGATCGAGCTGTGATCTGCCATGTTGTAATTGTGACTGTGGCTTGTTTTTATTGACTGGACAATGGGTTGGTTGGTTGACCAGAGAGATCGCACTCGCTTGGAAAAGGGGGGTGATAAGATTGCGATAGGAGAAGTCTCCTCACGTCGTATCGCGAAAAACAGCTGATCCAAGCAACATCTGAGACCCGGAGCCCTGATGCATGTAAAAATTGCTGATCCGGCTCTGGGGGTTGTTGAAGGTTTGAAGTCACAAATTATTACTATTTGGACTTCTAGACCTTTGCAGAATCTCGAAGTCAAGAAACGGCAGCAAGTCTAAACGAAAACGAAAATAACGACAAGCAGACCAAGGCGTTTCCTCCTGTCTTGTGCTCGTCATTAATCGACTGGTCCGGAGCCAACTGGTAATCTGCTTGCTGACATCAGAGTCTGGACTAAGCTCCAGCTAAATTTACCATCGAGCTGTCCGCCCGTGTGGATACGGCACCTTGTGCCGCTGCTTGCCAAGGGAGCAAGCGAAGACAGGGCCCGGCATGTCTGTTGGACCGCCGCGAGACGGAAGCCTGGAGCTGACTGACTGATGAGGAATTTCGACTTCGGCGACTGGAAATAAGTGGCCGTTTTACGATTCAAAAACGCAGGGTTGTAAAGTCGTAAATCGATATACCGTATGCTACGAAGTATGGACGATGGGAATTTGGGTATTCTCACGATATCAATTTGAGTCTGTAGGCAGGAGAAGAGGGGTTGCGACTTGCAGACTTCTGCCTGTGCCCTATCATGGACATGAAACAGGAGATATGATGCACAGCATGCTTGCGGGTGCTTCCAAGAATTGTTTCACAGGGCAGGGAAACACTGAAGAGGTCGAGCTTCCCCTCAGCCTCGTAGGCACGAAATCCCACGGAACACAGCCTGAATGGATACGCTTCACGTCAACTCAGCCCTTCCCCCCGAGTCCGTCCCACGCGCTTCAGCGCAGTGACGTTGAGTAACATGTCCTAGGTGCTGGGCTGGAAAGCGAGCTGTCAAGTCGTGGCTGAGGCTGCTTGACAGGTACTCGTAGTTTCCATGACGAGTTGACCACGACGCCGCCTCTGCTCTTCGCTTCACGTCCTAGGGCGTGCCTGGGACAACAGAAGAAGCAACGAAGAGGCCCGAGGAGGGGTCTTCGAGACCGTTCGTTGTGTGACCATGATAACGGACGAAGAGGGTGTGAATGATTCAAACATGCAGCGTGTCGCAGATTTGCTGGAGATCCTCCGCATTCCAACAGACCTCCTGCAGCTCATCCCAAGGCCGGCCTCACACTCTCAGACCGCCGCATCGAGTTGCCTCCGCCTTCTTTGGATGCTGTGCGCCGAGTAGCGATAGCCGCCGAAAGGAAGGAAGCTGCAGCTGTACGGTATGCGCGCACAGCAGTTTCTGATGCAGTTTGACTTCTTATTTTTGGGAGGCTTCAGCGGGATTCTTAGGTCAAGAAATCACGGCGTAGTTTTGATGACTTAGAGCTTATTTGAAGAGATAATGCTGAGTAAGAGTGCTGTGAGCTCAGGGTCGAAGCAGCTCGCTACAGCCAGTGAGATGTTGATGTTGGCCTTGTACGGATGCCCGGACTTTGTGTGTCTTCGCTAACTGGATGGCTGGATGGCGGTATGCACCTTGATGAGCCAACACACACCTGCACATGGAAAACAGACATCTGGTGACGCGCGAATTGTCATGGTCTGGTCTGCAATACATGGGACGGAGGTGCTCTGATGTTCTCTATTTCTATGGTGTGGCTGTTGCCCAGATCACACCACGCTTCAGACTCCCACCGCTACCTGAGGAGTTTGTTTGACTCGGTGACTCTTGCAATTGCAGTTACAGTCCCTTTGGATGGTTCCGGCACTGTTGTAAATCGGCATTGCATTGCCCTTTGTGTAAATTTGTACGTACAATTACAGTCCATACCGTGGTACAGTAAACAAATATACATCGGATTCGGACTTTACAATATCGGACCCCGATTCCTCATCCCACCGAGAACGCACTGCAAACAGGAGTGAGTGACAAGGGCAGGGCACAAAAAAGGTCGTGCTTCACTCATTTTACTACGATGCCGTCGCTTACTGTTCCAATGCCTGTAGCGGTGGCTGAGGCGCTTGCTCCCCCTGCTAACCTCTGCTAAATTACACTGCCGCCAAGCCCATTAGTCGGAAGTAAGTGCAGCCCAAAGCCCCAAAGGCAAGCACAAGCCCATCAGCATCGTCGTCGCTTTGCGAGAGAGCCCGAACCATCCGCTTCCTCTTCTTCTGCTGCTGCTGCTGCTTCTCTCCTTCTCTTACCTCCTCTCGCTCACCTCTCCACATCCTCCTCTTCCGCCCTCTCGCCGCCAAATATCGACTTCATGTGCAGCTCATAGCATATTCGAACAGTCATAGCAATATTCATCCGCCGCCCGTCTCCTCCGCGCGCATCCGCTTCCTCCTAATTCGCCCATCCCGATCGAAACGCCGTCACGTCTGTGAATGGTTCGAGAGGTAGAGAAATAGGAAAGCAGCACAACTTTTCACGACAGCGATGGCAGATCAAAGATATTACCCAGCTGGATCACCTACGACCTTTACGAAAACCAAGATGCCTTTCTCCTGGCCCTCGATACTGAATCCCATCCCTCGCAGATATCGCCGCCGGCTACGTTCCAAGTTCCGGTCTGCTCAGTCTCCCGCCTCCTCCATCGCCAGTATCCAGACTTCCTTCAACCCTGCAGATTCGATAAAGGCGCTCAGAGCTCACAGATGGTCATATTACGATGCGAAATACCTGATTCTGATCATCATTAGCGTCTTCTCGCTCTCGATAAGTCAAGCGCCGGGGCCGTTGGTGAAGACAGGCGCATCAGCATTGCTCATGCTTGCTTTGCTCATGCCAATAACTAGACAATTCTTTTTGCCAGTGCTACCCATTTTCACATGGTTGCTCTTCTTCTTTAATGCTAGGTATGTGATCCCCAGTTCTCAATCTTTTTGATTTTGGGGTGGCTCTCTGGGCCGCGATCTACATCATGGAAATGCAGATCTTCTGCGGCCAATTCTGGACTTCACAGCTGACTTTCTCCAGATTCATCCCATCAGACTATCGACCTCATATTTGGGTGAAGGTCCTGCCTGCTCTCGAAAACATATTTTACGGTGCCAACATTAGCAATATCCTCTCTGCCAACAAATTCGTGCTTTTGGATGTGCTGGCTTGGATCCCGTATGGGCTTTTGCATTTTGGAGGACCGTTCTTCTGGGCAGCCCTGATGTTCTTCTTCTCTGCCCCAGGAACGCTTCCAGTCTTCGCACAGACATTCGGATACTTGAACATAGCAGGTGTGGCAATCCAACTTATCTTCCCGTGCTCACCGCCGTGGTACGAGAACCTCTATGGCCTTGCACCAGCAAATTACTCGATTCCCGGATCTCCCGCTGGTTTGGCCCGCGTCGACAAGCTCCTAGGCGTCGACATGTATACTACGAATTTCACCGCATCCCCCTTAGTGTTTGGAGCTTTCCCATCCTTGCATTCTGGAAATGCAGTGTTGGAGGCTCTCTTCATGAGCCATTGCTTTCCAAAACTCAGACCTTTGGTAATTGGCTACGCAATGTGGATGTGGTGGGCTACAATGTACCTATCACATCATTACGCTGTTGATTTGGTTGGAGGTGGATTCCTGGCTGCGATTGCATTCTACATTGCAAAGGCCAATTTCTTGCCCCGGGTTCAGATGGACAAGGCTTGGAGATGGGATTATGATTACGTTGAGAAGGGAGAGGCCCCTAGCGGAGCCTACGAATACGGCCTTTCGGTCCTGGATATCGATGATTTCCGCAACGACAGCAGCGACGAGTGGACCGTGGGCTCTTCATCATCAATCTCATCAGGATCAAGGAGTCCGATTGACGAGAGTCAATCTTCCTGGGAGGGCGAGACATTGGCTTCCCAGGCATCGGATACCGAACTCAACGAAATCGCCATTAGATGAACTCAGACATCAACCTCCAAAACTACGAAATCCAACTCCTCATTCGACAACGTCACCGGTCGATTTTCATATAATGATTTTACGGCATCAAATCACGGCGTTTAGCATATGAGCGACTTCGCAACACCTTTAATCTTTTCTCCGCGTTCTACGATTCTCTGGACCTCTCGACTAATCCGACCTGTACATTTTCTCCATCCCCACCAAGTTGAGTTTCCACACCAAGAGATCTGGACCAGCAGGAGCCTTTTGACATATATTTAATGATAATATGGTTACGGACATCCGCAAGCACACGAGCCGAGTCGATTCCGGCACAGATGTTCCGTAGCATCTTCACTTTCTACCTTCGCTTCTTCTACCGACCTCCTTTTGGAGCTCGAGCTTTTTCTTCGACTTTGTGTCAATAAATACCACCATCGCTAGAGTAACCGCTGCCTATTCTCACAGGGGATATTTAGATGAGAGGGTGTGCTGGGCTCGCCTTGTATGTTTTTCTACGCTGCCGGAGCCCTGCACGGCTCCGTAGCAGAAAGAGAAAAGACTTTCGCTAAATATAGAATTTGGGCGTGGGTTGTTTTTCTCCACCCGGGGTGTTTTGGGTAAAGACTAGATCCCCGGACGGGATGGACTGTCGCTATAGACTTGTTGTGTGTATTGTGTAGTGCTAGGGAGAGGGGTGCATGGACCGGATTCCGGACTGAATGTGAATGGGTAGATGGGATTGAGGCCCGTGGGAAACAGGAATGGGACTACATAGTCTAGCGGTGGATAAACCGACAGTTGTAGGCTTTGGAAGCAGACAGAGCTGTAGCGTCGGAATTGAAATAATTGAAAGCAAGAAAACTTTCACACCACTCTCTATCTCTCTCTTTCTCTTTCCCTCCCTTCCTTTTGTTCGGTTAATACTTATGAATTCACAATTCTCATAGTTCATGATTTTGTTGCTGGACGGGCAAGTGCGACTAGGCAAGTGCCAAAATACTGGAACAGGCAAGAGCTCCCAAACCAAGCCCATTTCCCTACTTTCAGATCTTTCCTCTTCAGCCATTCGCGCAATACCAACTGCTGAGCGCTCGAAGCTAGCAAATGCAATGTGTTGTTCTTCTCTTTTCCAACCACTTATATGCATCACTTGCCCGGAAGATCATGTTCTTCAGTGCTCGACGCTTCCACATCCGCCATGAGCACCAATATCTCTTTTGCATTTATTTTGCAATTACGCAGAGTTCGTGAAGAATCTAAGCCTTCTCAAAGGGCCTGAGCATGCGTCCTCATTGGACGGACCGGAGAATCTCCATGGAGGAGGTGTACGACATTCGAACAACAACGTGCCGATTCGTAGGGGAAGTAAGCCACCTCTGGCTCAATATGTACCTGATGGTGGCTCTTAGTCTTCTAACAAAGGAGCTGGATAATTTCCCAAGGGCGATCTGTCCGTCATTGGCCCTTGTGCACTCTGCCTTCGGCGTAACATATCGTTCTTCCAGATGCTCTCGCCTTTGCTCTTCTTCTTGGTCTTGTGCTCGTTCTGGGCCTTTGCTTTCTTCTGTTTCGTAGCCTGTTTTGCAGCCTTAAGGGCGTCCTCATTCACTGGAGTCGTTTCGGTCTCTATTTTGGTCAAGTTCTCGTTTTGGTGCTCCTCCTGTGTCTTGACTTCTGTCTTGGTCTCCTGGTATTTCCCGATTTCGGACTTTGTTTGCAGAAGGACTGTTTGCACTTTCCGTCGTCGGAATCGTAGAAAGAGATGGCGCTGGTTCAGGCGATTTTGAGGATTCTGCGGGCGCTTTGTACCGTGACAGAAGCTTACTTTGCTGGTCTTGAAGCTTTGCTAGCTCTGTGATAACCTTCTCCCACCCGTCCGTCCTATTTCTCTCCTCATCCAACTACCTTAACACCGTGTCCCGCTCGGCTTCAGTGTCGTGAATTATTTTCACAAATCCTTCCCTCTGATACTCGGATTCCTCTAATTCTCCTCGCAACTTATGCTCCAACTCTTGCTTATCGGACCATGATTTCTCCAGCTCCAGCTTGAGATATCGTAACTCTTCATCAGAGGCTACTTTCCCGACTTCTAGTTCCTTCGTATGCTTTGCATAATCTTCAGCCCTTTGCCTCTCCTTATTCAATGCACTGCTTGTCGCTTCCATCTCTTTCCTCATTCCCTGCACAACATCATTCAAGCTCGCGGCCTTATCTTTGTATCTTCGTGAATCCTCCTGCAAATACTGATTATCTTCCTTCAAATCAGACACCATGTTTTTCAGTTTCGTGTTCTCTGCATCCACCTTAGAGTTAATCTTCTCGTTTTCAAGAAAGACTTCGTTTAACCTGGTATTCTCAGCCCTAGATTGTGCTAGCGCTTCGTTTTTCATGTCCCTTTCTGCGCTCTCATCCATCAATTGTTTTGCCTGGTTTGCAATTGTGTCTTTTAGAGCTTGCCTGTCCACCTTCAAGGCGTTGACCGTAGATTCCTGATGGCTCACAGCCTCGCTTAGACGCATAAGCTTTTTTTCCTTAAAAAATGCATCCTTTTCCTTGTCGCGCAGCCTGGCGTTTCCTCCAAGAAACTCTTGCCGAAGCCTGTTTTGCTCCTCGGTTGCTAAAGCGACTATTTTCTGTTGTCGTGCCAATTCCTGCAGAACGCGAGATGCGTTTTGATTGCAATGCTCGTTCTCCTCGGTGAGCCTCTGTAGCCTCTCTTCCCGCTCTTCGAGGGCTTGACGCTGCTTCTCGGCATTACCTAGGGACTTCTCAAGTTTCTGTTCCAAAGCTCTGTTCTCCATTTCAAGTGATCGGAGCTGTTCGTCCTTGCTAGAATTTCGTTCATGCTCGGAGTTACGATACTCATCAGGCATCTGAGTGACAGTCTCCAGCACAGCCATGAGTTCGGGCAGAGAGCTTCGATTACCTAGCCCTCCCTGTTTGTTACTTCTGTCGGCGTTTGATGACCCGCGAATGCTGAACGGAGATGGCGGGGGTATCCAACTCTGTATGATCTCGTATCGATCATCAGACAGCGAGTCCCCAAAAATGCTGCCGCCATATTGACTTTCGAGGCCTCCCTTGACAGTTGATGCGTCTCCATTCATTACAGTGCTGGCACTGGACTTGAAGGTATTTGCTGCTCGAAGGAACTGCTCAAAGTTCTTGGTAGCTTCTGAAGAGGGAATGCCCATGTCTTGTCGCTGTCGCAGACTCTGCGAGAGGTCTTGAATACCCGTCTCGATCGTTTCTAGCCTCTTGGACACTTCGGCTTCTGTGGTCTCGCCGCATTGCTGCGCACCTTCTTGAAGTCAATAATATGCCATCAGACAGGGCAATACAAATCTTACGCATTGATGGCATTGAACGCAATCGTAAGAGCTCGCTCATACGTCTGTATCTCATTCCCAAATCCCTGGATTTCTTTCTTATTCATATTCAACCTGATCTGCTTAACTGGCTTCCGCATGAATCCCTTGCTCGTACCGTTATCCGCCGAGATCTTATCAAGCACATCCTCCAATTTCTTCAAAGCCACCTCGCAGTTCCCAACGCTCTCCTTGACGCATATCCAGAGATTACCATCGGGTCCAGTCTGCGCTACTGCGACCAGTGGGTTCTCTGACCAGGCTGTACTCACGTTGGTGAGGACTTAGGAGAGAGATTTGAGACCGCGGTACAGGCTCTGCACATTAGTATCAACGTCTCGTGTGTCTATCGTGAAGTCGTAGACGGTTGTTGAAACCTAGATTTTGTAAGCACTGATTTGCAAGGTAAGGCTGCGAATCCAGGGTATATACACTGCAAGAAGAAGTACTCACCTTCATGCAAAGTCTCGCCAGAGCTACCGTTGAAGCGGTTATGGAGAGAGGATCCATTGCATTGCGTTACCATCAGTGTCGCTTGTGGAGGAACTGGGATGGAAGTAAAGAGAAAGAGGGGGACAAAGCAGATGTGAAGATAGGAAGAGGTCACCTTGAAGTCCGATTTAACTACGGGGTAAGGCTGCCTTCCGAGGCGGAGTACAGAGGTTCGAGATTCAGCCCCAAGCCTCGTCTTGGCTGGCCTGACCAATGAACGGGAGGGGGCTTTGAGGATATACCTTTGGCTTTATTGACTTCCTCGCTTCCGAGGATACAGATCCAAGAGATTGTAGAGAACGAAACCAACGGAGAAATAACAAATTAATTCTCAATAATATAAGGAAAGAAAAGTGTAACTCGGTACAGAATCCGCGGATGCAAGACGTATCGCCGCCCATATTTCCTCGATGAATCGTTCAGGAAATACTCGGTGCTTACACTTTTTACCAAATCACTGGCTTGACGACCTAAGTACAGTATAAAAGAAGATGATCACAAATCCTCGCCCATCTCAAGCAATTAAATTTGCTACTGGGCAAGGGGCAAGAAGATTCGAAGTCCAAAGAACAGGAACCCAATGCAGAAGAGGGAAAAGTATATAGAAACAAACTCAAAATAGTGCAAGATCAATCGGTCATAGCGTATAAGAAAGTCCATATTCTCTATGTACTTTTGTTAAAGTTTCCAAAGGACACTCACCCTGACTCACGACCCTGAAAGCTCGCCAAGCCACCACCTAGAACTCCACCACTAACAAACGCTGCAGACCTCCATTTCACTGACCCAATTCAAGCCCTCCTCACCCCTTACCTCTCACTCAACATAGTCTCCATCCCCATCCCGTCGTCCAAACCCCCTCATCGCTTGGCTGTTCCCTTGGTAGAATAAAGTGGTCTGATCCTGACTCAGTGCTTCCATAATCCAGCACGCTTTCTGGTGCTGCCAGGGCATGTGGTAATTGGATTTCAGGTCACGGTAAGACGGACGGCGTCTTTGTTGCACGTCGTATTTCGAGAAAACGTGTGCGGCAACGTGCTGGGCATGTGTTGGACACGTGGGGATGGGGATGAAGTGGGAATTGAACTGGGGAGTGGGCAGTCCGTTGGTCAACGGGAAGGTGAGGTGGAGAGGGAGAGGAAGGGAGGCGTGTGATTGGTCGGCTGCGGGGTACCGAGATATGGGGATGGATGGAGGGATGGGATGGGAGTTGAAGAGCTGAGACTGAATGACAAGTTGAGACCGGGAGTTCCGGTGTTGGTTTGATTTGATTGAATGCATCTGTAATAGTGGGAGCTGAAGCCTTTTCTGGGGTTTTCAAGATCTCGTTGTTCAAAAGAAGCTTGGATAAGAATTATCATGAGATCCAGCCAGGGACCTGATACCCGAGGTCTATGTTTGGAGTAACGATTTGGCTTACTTCATTTTGAGTATGATCTTTCAGTATAGAAGTAATTGCTTCGACTATTGACTTATTAATTTTTGGTAATGTGAGTGTCCAAATGGCATTAAGAGTTGGTCTTGGCATGAAATTGTGTTGTAACATTATAAATGCTCTAGATTCGAGTGGATCTAGGACACTGAGCTGTTCTCGTTGTCTGAGCTGTTTTGGATATTGGTATCTGATATTTTCACAGTCAAATCGGGTTGGAACATCAAAACAAGTTGATCGAACATTTAATTATGTATTTTACGATTTTACATCCGAGAACGCGGTAGACCTAGTGGTTATTACAGATCCACGAGAAGAAACACTTAGCTGATCTTATTGTATCCATCCATTCATATCTAGGTATCGCTATGAAGTGTCATGCCATCATGATGTTCCGCCGATTTGGCAGGCCCCATGTATCCATCAGCAGCAGCCATCTCTGCCATGTGCAAAAGCCCCGACGAAAGTCCGTAGGACAAAGATTCAGGAAAGAAGAAGAAGAAGAAGTAGGTAAAGAAGAAGCAAAGGAAGATCTCGAACCCCACGCTCAAAAAACATATCATTTCATTCCATCGAAAGAGAAAATGACAAATGGGCTTTTAGTTGGTAGTGACCGTCTGACTCCGAATTATGCCAAAAGAAATCTGCCGTATCATCTGCCGTGTAGCTTTGCGCTGCCTGCGCTCCATAAGCCTTTGGTCGTTTCGGCAATTTTCCTTGTCTGGGCTTCAATCTGCGCTTGGGTTTGGCCTTGACCTGAGTTCCTTTCAACGCCTCGCATGGGAGTGTCTGCAAAATCGCCAGCTTGTGGTGCCGATGAGATGGGTCCTCCGGTTGAGTAGCCAGAGTCTTGCTGCATCTCGTCGCCTGGACCCATACCAACTCCCGAATCGTTCTGTCCTCGTCGTAGTGGTTGAGCTCCCTTGTCGGGATCTGTTGATATTATTCCATCCATCATACCGCTGACTCCCTGGCCTTCCCTGAGTTTGTTGATTGCTCGTACTGTGTCGATTGCTGCATGTAGTGTCCTTCTCGCATTGAAGTTCTTCTTCACCACTGGCAAAAGATCACTGCCCTTTCCATCCTTGCCAGCTTGTCCAGAAGGTATGCCAGATACGAATGGATGTTGCAGAGCCTCGTGCGAAGTCATACGCTGCGTTGGATCGATTGTCAAGCAGCGCTTGATGAACTCTCTCGCTTGTACGCTAACTCCTCTCCAGTACTCAATAGGTGTGAAGCTGTAGTCTGCGATCAAGATTGCTTGCATCTCCTCCAGGTTGGAGTCGCGGTCGAAGGGAGTGTAGCCACAAAGTAAGAAGTACGTGATCACTCCAATAGCCCATATATCTACTGGCTTACCATGTCCAGTCTTCTTGAAGATCTCGGGCGCCATGTAGCCTGGTGTACCGCATGTAGTTGTCAAGACGTGGAATTGCTCCTCATCCATTATTCTGCTGAGGCCGAAATCTGCAATCAACAAGTCCGCATTATCTTCTGGAGTTCTAAATAACAAGTTCTCGGGCTTCAGATCTCGATGTACAATTCCGTGGTCATGCAGGTAGGCTACCGCAGATAGGGTTGCTCGGATAAGGTCAGCTGCATCGGACTCGTAGTATGAGCCTTTGCGGCAGATTCGATCGAAAAGCTCGCCGCCGAGAGCAAGATCGGTGACGAGGTAGAGGTTGTTGAGGGTTTCGAAATAGTCGACGAGAGTGAGAATGTTTTGGTGGCCCATCGATACACGTTTAAGGACGGCGATTTCGTTCCGTACCTATTGCGGGGTCAGTGCAGGTCTATGAATATAATTGGAGATTGTGCAGTACCATGTGTTCTCGCCCTGCCATCAGTCTCTTGTTGATCACCTTTGCAGCATAGTATCTTCCTGTATCAATGTGTACACACTCTTTGACCACCGAATATGAGCCCGCGCCCAGAGTCTTTCCTGTCTTGTATCGACATGCTTGCACCGGAGGCTTGCTCTGCTGGCTCTCCTGGGGATTTGAATAACTCATAGTGGTCATGCGAGAATGATTGTTTATGGGCGAGGCAGGATGTGAGCTTGAGCTCAAAGGACGTCAGCCGCGATAAGGGCGCTTCGCAAACTCGGCGTGAGAGCTGTTGAGGGGAAGAGTCAGACGATTGCGAGATTTGAAGTCGTAGGAAAGAGAGGGTAACACAAGGCTCTGCGTGATGCGAGGAGGTATTGTTGGCGTGGTGTTAATTTGCGCCGCCTTGCTTATGAAATGTGAGAGAACTGAAGATATCGATTCGATGTGGTCAAGTCTGTCTATCGGGTCAGCCAGGCCAGGCTTTCAGCCGCTCCAGGGAGTCTCGATTCGAAATAGATTGGATGGAGGGGCATAGCACCATTCTATTGGTCCGCTAAACATGGGGGACGCTAAAAACGGGCAGACCTCGCAGACCAAGACTGCCCCTCCTCTTACTTCACTTCTTTTTCTATCCTCATTCTTAAACATCATCTTCAGCACCAGACCACTTCTATGTCTCTCATTTACATATTTCAACTCCACCGGAACTCCCATTCCCTGGTTTTCAATTCTTTAGATATGGATTGCCCGGATCTCTATTTTCCCACTCAAGCTATGGTCAGCTCGTGGTAGGGCTGGCATGAGGCTGAGCAAGACATCCAGTTCGAGCTTCCCCCCTACGGCATTTCGCCGGTCACTCGATCAGTACAAGTACTTTCTCGGCATGGACAAATGGTCGGAGGTCCCGACACCATCCACTCCCGCTCAGTCGCATCGGACTCTTCCCTGAGCTGTTCCCCAGAAAGCTTGGCCTGGCCAGCATCTCCTGGTGAGCATACTCCACGTGATTATCCACTTTCCGCGCGGCATCACCGTGTTCATGCTCAAATATAGCCACACCCTTGGCGATTTTCTTCTTTTTCGCTGTTTGATCACCCAAACTTTAATGCGAACAGTGAAAGGTTCGTTAGACCGATGTGGCTCAGAACCTCATCAACTGGAAACAGTAAGTCTCGTCCGAAGATTCGCGTCATGAGTCGTGTGCAATTGTCTGTTTAATATTCGCTGTCCTGCCTCTTCCTCTTCTTCGTAGCCGATCGTCGCTCCATCCTTTATTTGCGTACATCACTGCCAATTGCGTTTGATTCTTCTTGGTAAGGAGGAGGGGATCAACATGAACGCTCCTGGTCAAGGACAAGCAGGAAATGGAGGTGGGCCGGGAGGCCAGAATAACCAAGGGGCCACAACAACCTCAACACAATTTGAAGCGGCCACATCGGCAGCGAGTTCAGCAACTTCGACTTCTACCGCGACAGTAGCTTCCTCATCATCCGGAGGGAACAAAACCATTATAATTGGAGCTGTTATTGGTGGAGTGGGCGCTCTTTTACTTCTGTGTCTTCTGGCCATATTTTGCATCCAGAAACGGAAGAAGCAAACTGCAGCGAAAAAGAAGGGCGCTGAACGAGTAACATATACTGGGCTAAATTCTGCTTTCGCTGGCGTCCCATTTCGAGATTCCCAGCATAGCAGTCTTTCTCCGAAACCATTACTTTTGTCAAATTCGAACACGGCATATTCTGGAGCCCCAAGTCCAGGACAACGAACGAGTGAGACAGAAGGATTTCTATACAATGCAAATCGAGAATTCGACTCTCCGCAGCACTCCCCACAACAATCACCACAGGCCTCGCCACGATACTCGCCATCACATCCATACTCCACCACACATTCGCGTACCCGATCACTCACTCACTCACTCACACACTCTCGTACACATTCACGGGCGGAGAGCAACACGTCTCCTCTGACGCTTAACGATCCTAGTGAGGCGCACGTACTTTCCAATCACGGACCATTCAGCCCAGGAGAATTTGAGCCACCAACGTTCCAGACTCCTCAACCCCGAGATACGATGGGCTTCCCAGTAGAGTCTTCAGCTGCTCTGGAGGAGATCAGATTACAGACAATGACACCAGTTCTTCTTTCACCGAAGCCGAGACATCCCTTGGTGCATCAGGATTCGTTGGAGCGAGTAGTTCGAGATGGTATGCTTGCTCCTAGCCCTGCACCCAGTAATTCCGCACCCGGCCGATTGAGAGTGATCAGCCAGGATTATCCGCGAGAGAGTCCCGTTCTTGGCTTGGAACATCCGGTCATTATACAGAACCCGGCCATCACTTCCTTAGGTGGTGGGCTGGGGAGGAACGAGAGTCAACGGACAGTTTCTTCAATGAGTACTATGGGACCCATCATTGGAGATGATGAGTTAGAGAACCTGGGTATCGGAGCAAGGCCGCAACCACTAAGGTTCCGACAATTATGACCACAAGCAAGCGGTCGATGGGTAGAGCTGGAAAGGCAGGTGTACTGATGCTGGAGTGGGGCATAATGGGCTGTTCAGGCGTTCTGGGAATCTGTTACTAAATACCCTTTCATTTGTAAAGTGTGGCGGGGGGTGGAGTGTTTATAAGACCGGATGGCGTTACAGAACATCTCGAGTCGGAGCCAGCTTTGGGAATATACTCTGTCAATATTAAGAGCAATAACATATATACATACTTTTGAACTATCAATTGTGAGATGTCAGAATAAATATGAGGACTCTAGAGGCCGTTTGTCTCGCAGCTTACATGTGCCAGCCTCTTATTTTGTCTCTTCTAGATTTGCAGCTATGAAAAGCTATGAGAAAACGCAATCTCATTGATGTTATATTGGGTCTTTCCAACTCATGACTTACATTCCTGCCCACTGATTCCCAACCAGCCGATTCGCTACCCTTTCTACATAGTGCCCAGTTGCTGTTATTCCATCACTCAAATCATCCCTATTGACCCTCCCAGAATTGTACGCCCTACAAGCATGATACCAATTCCGATCCCACTTATGAAAGCACTGAATCAACCCGTCCCCAAACCTCGTCCCTTGAGCACCATCCCTAATCATCCTCTCCACACACCACTCCGGATACCTCTCATCCCATTCCTGTCCATTGTGCGCCTGCATCAATCCCGTATTCTTGACGAAGTCAGGTGCTGGTGACAAAGTCGTCGGATTACGGACGTTGCCCCCCGATTCTTGCATTATGATGCAGAGGATCACGCGAGCGTCGACACCGGATTCGTACGCGATTATTGGGATCCATTTCTTGACGTAGAATACTTCTGTTGGGCTGGAGTTGAGGAGCATGAGCCGCTCGTTGATAGCAATCAGGTGCTCATAGGGCGCCCAGGTATTTGGATGGGGGAAATTATGCGTTGGGCCGGAGAAATAGGTGTAGCCTTCTATCGGAGGTTGTGGGCGGGCTCTCTTGACATGATGATGGTGGTGGTGGTGAGGAGGAGCTCCAGAGGGTATGTTGATGACTTGTCCGACTTGAAGGGACTCTGGTGCAACTCCTGGATTCAGAGACTGTATATGAGGAACATCAGTGTTGAGCCTTTTGGCGATAGCATCAAATGTGTCTCCTGAGTTGATGATGTATGTTGAAGGTGGAGGTGGCTGATGAGAGAGACCTCTTGATCCAGACGGCCCGGGTACGTCTATGACCTGGCCAACCTGTAAAGCTTCAGGCTTCACACTTGGATTGAGACTTTGAATCGCCGAGATATCCACACCGAATCTCTTTGCAATCTCAAAAAAAGTGTCACCGGACACGATCGTGTATTTCCCGTTCCCAGACATTTTTGAAAGATCTTGGGAGAGAAACTTCAAGAAATCCGAACTATTGCTTGTCAGTCTAGCAAATCAGAGAGGAGTACTGAAGTTTCTATTTACAGAACAATTAACCGTTAAAGAAGATTTTCTGGTTTGAAAAGGAGGTAAAGTTTTGGAGATGTTTGTACAGTCTCGCTTACGCCTCTTTGTGGCTTAGCGCTAATGCTAAGCCACTTCAGGCGCAGCTGGTTCTGACGAAGCGACCTCAGCCTTCTAAGTTCCAATGGGAGGTATCGCTTCTCACCCAGCAGTCTTTCAAGCTGCGCACTTCAGCATTGAGCTTTTGTACCTGTAGAGGAATCACGTCCTTTGAGTTCTCATGGAATACATCGTTGGAGTACCCAGCGCAAATCCTCTAAACGTCATCTCCACGACGCAACCAAGCTCGTAAGATCTTGCGTCTTCCATTCTCTACCATCATCGGATGCTAGAGGCCTCTCGTTCTGAAATTTTTGGATGGGACTCATCTATTCAAGTGCTCAGAAGTGTTGAGGACATGGTATCGAGCGAAGACGTCGATAGTTTGACATTTATCTACAAGATGACGTCTTCCCCCGCGAGTTTCACGCTTTTTGGGAGACTTCCTGCCGAGATCAGATGTGAGATCTGGAAATTTGCTGCCCCTGGTCCTCGAATTGTCGCTGTCAAGTTCGACAGAAACAAGGCACAGTATCAGCCACGAATTCGAACCCCATCAATCCTTCGCGTTAGTCAGGAGTCACGGCATGAAGCTCTCAAGATCTATCGTGAGCTGCTTCTCGGTCCGGGCCGTAATATCGGCTGCTATATGGACATAGATCGAGATACCGTCTATGTCAAAGGCGACTTGATACGAAGTACTAACAGAATCTCGACACTTTACATATCAGCCGCCCCCCCGTCACCAGACATTGCCGGTCACAGTGAACCCCTTCCTCTTCCTGGGGTCGAGTCGGATAAAGCAGGCTTCGAGCGCATTCTACCAGCCGGGCGCGAAGGCACAACCAGAACAAACTATACTGAACTCATACTGGACGACTTGATGACCAGCCCGGATGGCAAAGCTATGTTGGAGGACCTCCATGTAGACTTCGATACATGGCAACTGCTACGTAAAAAATTCTGGCGATATAGACACGAATATCCACGTTATATCAAGAAATTGACAATCATTAGTGAGCGTGGCGATGGACCGCTCACAGACATCAAAATGCATGATATCAGGGATGTGCCAACGTTGCCCGATGGCGCCGAGACATTGATGACAGAGGGGCGGAACAGTTATCTGATAAGGATGAAAACCAGTTTCATCGCGATCAGTGCATTCAGGAATAGGCGTGATAAAGCTGCGGGACTACCTCAGGTCTTGACTCGTAGTATATCGATGAAACTTCTGTACAAGGGCGATGATGAGCTCGAGGTTTAATCTTGAGATAGGCCAAGCCGTGTGGTTACGTGTCATATGTTTTCTCTGTGGATGGGTGGCCCAAGAAGTCGCGGCTCGAGGAACGAACTACCGCTTCGTGTAGGTGGCTTCGTGAACAGCGCTGAAAAGTAAAATTCGGGTGCGAGGAAGAAGGTTTGATTACGAATAAAGCGAGACCGAGACTTGAGATTGATGGTGGTGGCTTCTTCAAGGAGTTGATTGTGTTGGAGATGCGGTTGATACAATGTGCCCCCAAACACATGTTTCATTGATGATGCCACTTGGCAAGGTATTTCACAATGACGGCCTAGGAGATTGTGTTACACAGAGTCAATCTATTCCAATTATTCTGCATTTTGCTTCTCATCTTACACTTCGCAGGCTTAAGCGCAATGATCTCATTGAAGTGAACCTAACCCAGAACCTTCTCGGCGGCAGAAACTGGAACTCGTTAGTGGGAGGTCAATTAGGGAGGTGATAATGTTTACCATCCAGCCCAGTGTTATCTGGCTCGACGTGCAATGCCTTGACTTTGCCGTCCTCAATCTCAAGGGCATAACGCTTGCTTCGTGGACCACCGAAAATGGCAGCACCATCGAAAGCCAAGTCCAAAGCCTCGGTGAATTTGGCAGTTGGGTCTCCAAGGAAGCGGATCTACAGTTGTATAGTACATCAGCTTGAGAAACTGGAAGATTGTTGTTATAGGTCAAGTGAGGTGTCGCAACTTACACCTGAACTACCGGCAGGATCGAGAGAATCAGCCCAGGCTTTCGTGCTGTGAGGGTCAGTCATGACATATTAACATTAGATGCTTGTCCCTACACGAATGGATCGTTGACAGCAACCACGAAAACATCTCCAGCGCTCTTCAGGTTCTTGTGGTTGATGTAGCCTGGAACGTGAGAATTCGAGCATGAGGGACCTGCAGGTCGGTCCGTAGTCAGCACTCCCATTTTCGAGAACTGATGCGTATGGGCCGTGTCAATGCACGGGCGGAGTAGACGAGTAGGAGGAGCTTACTGAACGCAGCTGGGACGCCAATGATCAAAGCCTTGCCCTTGATGGCCTCACTCAAGTTGACCTTGTTTCCTGGGGAGTTCTCAACCAAAACATCAAGATTCGGGAGCTTGTCGCCAACTTGAATGAAGGATCGAGCGGAAGCATGGAAGCTTCTTGACGAGCGCGAGGCATTGAGAGCCACGCGACGGATGACGTTTGTTGATGCCATTGTGATATGCTTTCAATTGGTGTTGACAGCTTGGCAGAGGATGTCTCGAAAGGTGAGGTTAAGCTTCTTCAAGTTCCGCAAAATCCCGAATAGGTTAAGCGCGTTCGCTTGTGATCGACATCGTTGACATTTGATTTGCGTTTGCAATGACATTCCTTCAAACTGCTACATCTTATCATAAATCTATTGACATTGACAATCAAACGCACTTCACGAGCCAATACAGCATTCCTCACAAATCATCACTACTTGCCTTCATCTTACTGGGCCGGGAGTATCCCATGTGCTGTGCAGGGATATGCTAATGGGTACCGGCTCGCCTCATCGATACTAACGATTTGATTGGCGCGCATCTGGCAAACATTAAATCTACCGGGGGGCGGGGAGGAAGTGGAGATGAAGCGTATTTCTTCCACTTCTGGCAGCATCTTGCGGGGAAAAGACGTCTTTCCCTGGTCGTCTCTTCGAAAGCTTCTGCGGGGTAGAAATAAGTTTTTCCGTCGCCAAGTTGTTGACAGCGTCAGTGACAAACCTCGGTCTTTCATTACGCGCAATGGATAAGTATAAATTAAGTAAGTCTCCCCTGCTCTCTAACACCTTTTTTCCCCAAGGACTTCTTCTCCCTCGATAATCATGCTTCTTCACTCTCTCCCCTTCATTTCCCTCCTTCTGGGAGCCGTTTCGGCTGCCCCAAAGCCGGCACCTTTCTCGACTTTCTCGAATGTTACTGTCTATACCCCTGCATCAAATTACACCGACCCTCGGGTGCTAGTAAGTTTTCCTGTAGTTGTTTTAAGGAATCAATGCTAACTTGCAGGTAGTACGCCCGTACGGTCGAGCTCGAGAAAGGAGTACTTCTCGCCACATGGGAGAATTATAGTCCTGAGCCTCCGCTAGTGTACTTCCCAATCTACAAGAGTGTAGATGGAGGAGAGTCATGGAAAGAGATCTCCAAGGTCACTGATCAAGTCAATGGATGGGGCCTCCGGTATCAACCAGATTTGTACGTCTTACCAAAGAGAGTTGGCAAGTTTCCTGCAGGAACGATCCTCTGCTCTGGCAATTCGATACCAACAGACTTGAGTCTCACAAAGATCGATGTCTATGCAAGTCGAGACAAGGGTCACACCTGGGAGTTTGTCTCCAGTGTAGCAAGAGGAGGAGCTGCAATCCCAAACAACGGAATCCCTGCAATTTGGGAGCCTTTCGTGATGTATTACAAGGGCCAGATTGTACTGTACTACTCAGACCAAAGAGACCCTGCCTATGGCCAAAAACTCATCCACGCAACCTCCAAGGATCTTCTCACCTGGAGTGCCGATGTCGAAGATGTCGTTTCAGCGACATACACAGACCGGCCAGGCATGACAACGGTAGTCCAGCTTCCAAATGGCAAATACATGATGACCTACGAATTTGGAGGTGGGCCAACCATACCAGCTGGAACTGCCTATAAATTTCCGGTCTATTATCGAATCAACGACAGCCCTCTCGACTTCAATAAGTCTGTCTCGCTACCAATTTATACCAACGACAAAATCCAGCCAGAGGGTTCGCCCAAGGTTGTTTGGTCACCTGTCGGAGGAGTCAACGGGACTATTATCGTCAGCTGCGGAACCAAAAGTCAAGTCTTCATCAATCAAGCTTTGGGTGATGTAAATGCTTGGAGAACGGTTCCAACTCCAGAGGGGGTTTCATACACCAGGCACTTGAGGGTGCTCAGCAACCCGAACTATCTGCTTATCATGGGCGGTGGAGTTCTTCCCCCTAGTACAACGAACAAAGTCACCGTCAGCGTCATCGATCTGAAGAAGAGTTTGAAGCAGGCAAACTGATGGAGGATCTGATGTGATTCTGTCGGCTACAGGATGTTTGATTCGCACATAGATGTAAATATAAAAATACACTTTGATATCGTCATTTCTGAACCCTTGTGAGATCCAATGAACACGGCAAGAATTTTGTGTGACCTGGATTTCGGATTTGTATCCCAATTGCATATTGGCAGTTGTGTTGACGTTTTCTTTTCACTTATGTTTGTACCAGTGGGATTAGCATATTGTGTTTTTCATGTCGAAACTCACCTCACGCATCATTATACTCGACCCAGTCGATCCTTTTGCATTTCCTAGATGACTTGTCTAAGTTGGACTGCAAGTGCTCCCAGTTGGAGTATCACGTGAGCTCCAATCGGGAAGTGAATACCTTACGTTCGGCACAAGGTAAAATAATTCATCAGATGTCGGAGGACTCGATATTGATTTATCTGAATCTCCCCAGCAAGGCTAGCTGAATCAATATTCTCAGTGAGTGGTATATCAGCCGCACGTGAACGCTATCGCGATACCTTACCCGGGGGCCAGAGGCTCCGTCAGCCGGCACTGATCACCAACCCAAGCTCACAGTCGAGGAAGGCAACCTTCTCTTCTTCCCACCACTCTCACTTTCCACAACTACAATTTTGCGCACTTCGACTCGAGTCCTGCGACATATCTAGAGGCTTCGCCCATCAATGCCAGTTCTTGTCTCCAAGTACCGAAATACCTGAGTCGCTGCCTGTCTCACGAATACCGCAGCCTTGCACGCCTTCAACTTGAATCACGTCCTCCTTCGACGACAACCCCAAGGAAGATTTCCCAAACGACACCATTTCTTCCCAAACAAGAAAGAGAAAGGCGGCTGAGGCGGTAGCATCTTCTCAACCAGCGAAAAAGGCCACTAAAAAGACCGCCTCAGCAGCCGCGATATCCCCGCCCACGCCACTTACGATGGATTCCGACGACGACTTCATGTCTGGCTTGTCCAGCGACGAAGATGCTCTGCAAGACGAGAGCGACGATGACAATGGATCCGCAGATGGTATGTCCCGCTCTTTCCATTTCCCTTCTCCTTTTTCATGCCGGCGGACCAACTTGCCCCATGAACCCTCTTCATCTCCCCTCATTACTAATTTGTACCAACCAACAGACTTTGGCTTTGACGAACCAGAACCAGACCTAGGATATACACAAAAGGATGAAGTCAAGAAAGAGAAGAAGTCGTTCGATACCACATTCAAAGTCTACGAACCAAAAGACATACAGGCACAGCAGGATGACCTCATCGACGAAGTCAACATGATTCTAGACATCCGAAAGGAGGATGCTGCAATTTTACTACGACATTTCAGATGGAATAAGGAGCGATTGATAGAGGATTATATGGATAGACCAAAGAAGGTACTTGAGAGTGCTGGTCTGGGACCAAGCTCGACCGGCCCTCCCCGCCTGGAGACAATCCCTGGTTTCATGTGCGACATCTGCTGCGAGGACGACGCCGATCTCCTGTCTTTTGCCATGAAGTGCGGCCATAGATATTGTGCAGACTGCTACAGGCAGTACCTGACTCAAAAGATCAAAGAGGAAGGCGAGGCAGCCCGAATTCAATGCCCANAGGATGGATGCAAACGAATCATGGATGCCAAGTCTTTGGATCTTCTGGTATCGGTTGACCTTAAGGATAGGTACCACGAGCTTCTCACCAGAACCTACGTCGAAGACAAAGACCAACTGAAGTGGTGCCCGGCTCCCGACTGCGTCAATGCTATCGAATGCGGCATCAAGAAGAAGGATCTGGATAAGGTTGTGCCCACGGTTGCGTGTGACTGCAAGCATCGGTTCTGCTTCGGATGCGGCCAAGCAGATCATCAGCCAGCTCCTTGCGAACTCGTAAAGAAGTGGCTCAAGAAGTGTGCCGATGACTCGGAGACTGCCAACTGGATCTCTGCCAACACGAAGGAATGCCCCAAGTGCGTTTCTACAATCGAGAAGAATGGAGGGTGCAACCACATGACTTGTAGGAAGTGCAAGCATGAGTTCTGCTGGATGTGTATGGGCTTATGGTCGGAGCATGGCACAAGTTGGTATAATTGCAACAGATTCGAGGAGAAGAGTGGTTCGGAAGCTCGCGATGCCCAGACAAAGTCTCGCGTTTCCCTAGAACGTTACCTCCATTACTACAATCGATATGCCAACCACGAGCAATCTGCGAAACTCGACAAAGATATCTACCAGAAGACAGAGTCAAAGATGATCAAACTTCAAACCGCATCTGGCATGTCCTGGATTGAAGTACAATACTTGAATGCTGCATCGCAAGCCCTTCAGACATGCCGTCAAACCTTGAAGTGGACATATGCTTTCGCCTTCTACCTCGCCCGCAACAACTTGACTGAGATGTTTGAGGATAACCAAAAGGATCTTGAGATGGCCGTTGAAGCACTTTCTGAAATGTTTGAGAAGCCTGTCGAGGACCTCGCGGACTCGAAGTTAAAGGTTGAGATCATGGACAAGACATCGTATTGCAACAAGCGTCGGGTCATTTTGCTGGAGGACACGGCAGACAACTTGGCAAACGGTGTGTGGACTTGGTCTAATGGCTTCTGATCTATTCCGATCTGTTCCTGATCTATGTCCCTGTTCTTCGCACCTCCGCCTTGACACTCTCTACATGATATCACATGTAGGGAGCCTCAGCTGATCTCAGAACCTATGTCGCAGGCAACTGGTTATTGTATGAACCCAATGAACATGATAAACCCGACGACTATGTGGAATACAGCTCACCAACACCTTTACCGGAGAGACGCCGAAGAGGCGCTTTCCTCGATATCTTCACAAGCGGAAGCCGACACGCAATCTGACCTATCGCTCTCCTAGATTATCTCTTTTCCAATCGTATATTGCATCCACCCGGCGTCAAGATGTCGGATTTGACCGCGCATCGGAATTACTTTTTCTGCTTTCATCTCCTACAGCGGCCCCAGTCTCGAACGAGGGCAGCAAATGTCAACAGAGCGCAAGGGCAGGGAACAGGTGCAATGGCGCAGCATGCATCATCTTTCTCACTATTCATCCACACACGGCGTCTATTTCTTGTATTGCTTGCTGGGATTAATCGGAGGACTGGGCTGGGGTTGGGGTCTGACAAGCAAGCGTGGGTTTTCCTCTGACACTGATTGACATTGACTTTGGAGCATCTGGGAGGATGGCATGGAATGGGTGTCTCTTGCTAGGCCAGAGGGTAGACGGACAACAGCCCAACTCAAACTCGTACATAGGGATATGAATAGGGACCGAGAAGAATGAATGCATTATGAAAGAAAGAAAGGATTCGTGTATGTCTAGTCTAAGAGCTTCTGCTTGCTTGCTTATGGTGAGTTGTCGTAATGAAGATATAGCCTGTTTTTGCAACTTCTCTCTACAATTCTGTCCAAGACCAAGTCCCATAGAGGGAAAGCCACCAAGGGAGAAAGGCTTTGCCACCCCCTCGCTTATTATCGCTGTCCCAAATGCATCTGGTGATCCGGGTCTCGCGACCACAACATCACATCATTACAGCGCAGCATCGAGAACGTGTTCATTAATTTTGTTTTGTATTCTCTCATCATTTCATCTTGCCAATTCTCAGTACTCTGAAAACGTCCAATTTGTTCTGTAGAAGTGAAGGTGACAATCCCTTTCTAGACAATGATCCATCCTCGACCAAGCTGTCCTTCAGACATCCATGCAAGTGATGCTTCAACAGCCACAATAGGAACCGAAGGTCACTTCTCCTTCGTATTGTCAGAGATAGCCTATGAGACTAGCGGTGACAATAGCAAGGGACAGAAAGCCGGAGAAGCGCCCTCCACAATAGCAAAGGCTACGGCCAGAGAAGCACAATATCAAGGCCGTAGGTCTGCGACGGGGCGCCCACGAGTACATCTTTCTCGAGGACCTCCTGATAGAACAATTCCAACTCCAATTTCCATTCCTTGAATCATTTCATCCTCGAACTCCGACCAACGCCGATCAATACACCATTTTGTATGCTCCCTCCTCTCCCCCCTTACTTCTCGCCCGAACTCCGTTTTGCGCCATGCTGGAAATTAACAATAGAAACAGGGATATTATAATCAGAACACAATCTCTCATCACACCGGGTATCTTTGACAGACAAACAAAATCATCATGCCTTCGCATACACGAAACGACCGAAGTCGAATCGAGATCTCACTTCCTCCTCTCCAGCACATGGGCTAAGCTCCTCGTCATCCTCGCTGTCGTGGATGATCAAGTCCTCACTGCCGGTACCCTTGCTCAAAACCTTGACCTCGTTCTCGTCCACTTCTGGGAGAGGGATTGACGTTGGGTCTACAACGTTTTTCTTCTTCTCATCGACAACTTCTGGGAAGGAAACGTTGCCTCTGCTGAGCAACGAACGTCTGGGAGAGCGGGCCTTGACGGAGATGACAGGTGTCATAGGCGGGGTCATTGGAGGCTTCGACCGGTTTGCGGTTGCTCCCAGGCGTTGGAGAGGGGTAAGTGGCTTCCGATTTGCAAAGGCCGAGATGGATGGGACGCTCGAGGGCGTTGTCTTCACAGCAATAGGAATTCTGGACTGGCGAGGGATCGAGGAAGAAGGGGTTGGGAGAGCGGCGGGGAGCCCATTTGCTACCTTGGGCGTGCAGATGGGTCCACCTCCAAATGCGAATTTCTCCTTCAATTTCTCCATGGAAGTTGGGATATTGTTAGAAGCGGTTGGTGTTGGAGGCTGGGTTGAATCAGGGCTCGACATGGACGATGCCAAACCAGGAGCACTTTCCTGAGACTCATCGACCTCCATACCAGTTCCCTGACTTTCAGAGCAGGTAACGGACTTGGCCTCAGCATTGGCTTCACTCCGAGCAGTAACCATCTCCTCGAACACAGCAAACTTTTTGCCAGACTTCTGGCCTTTGGGTGCTTCATCATCGACATTTGCCAGACTCATCATTGCCTCCTCAATTCCATCATCAGAGAAGATGTTGAAGTCTTGCTTCTTCGACTTTTTGCTTCTCGCATTTCTGGACACACTCGGGCTGGGCTCAGGAGCGTTGTTGAAGAATCGACTGGGACCAAGTTCTACCTTTTTGCTGGGTGACGTGGTTGTTTCGATATCGGCACACAATCGAGCTCTCTTTTGCGGGCGAGGCTCAGAGATAGTAGGAGATCGGTTGGTACGACCAACTGGGGCTCGATTTGCTGGTGGTGCCGATTGAGGAAGCTGAGGTGTGGATGAGGAGCGGTTGACAGAGGTTGGAGGAGCAGGTCGGGCGATCCAAGGACCAGAGTTGCGGTGAAGAACATCTTGCTGTTCTGGGGATCCAGTGAACAGATTGATGTCCAATTCGGCGAGAGGGGTGCGCGTCTTGAAGAAGGTGTTGATCGATACACCCTTCTTCAGATCGATTGAGGAGGCAGAACGTTGATGGACTTGAGGGCGAGGAGTAGCCCAAGGGTCCACCGAGATGACCATGTTGCCTTTCGTTGGAGTAACGATTGGCTTCTTGGTCATTGGGTTGAGATCTCCTCTGGCTACACCTTGGGCAATCTCAGGCTCAACGTCTGCTCCAAGGAAAGGCATTGTGTCGAGATCGAGTGGTTGTTCTGGTATTGTGTGAAGAACAAGACGTCGAGCTCGGGGACAGAAAACTCTTTGATGTAAGAAGGTGAGTTCAGCCTGGCGAAATTGATCCAAATAGGTCTTCGGCACGTGGAATTTTCCGTCAAACTGCAGCATGCGAAGAACTTTATCGATAGTCTTGTGCTTGCGGACCATGCGATAAGCGGTTTTCAGGCCCATATTGCTTATACTAGCAAGGTAGTCGCACCCACTCAGAATTGCCATCGTTCTGAATTCACGGTCTGACCAGCCGGTAAGAGTAATCTCTTTACAGGCAGAAAAGTCTGCTTTGTTGACTTCGATGCAGTTTCCATACTGGTCCAGTTTCGTCAGAAGGCACTTCGCTCCAAATACCAGAAGATCGGAGTCTTCTGAGAGTATCCCATCAATGATTCCTTTTCTCTCCAGGTACACCATCTGGGCGTCTGCTTCGTATGGAGCTACAATATATTGCACTCCAGTCTTCTTCAGTTCGTCAATCAGTTGTCGTGCCATCTCTGGTGTAACGTCCACAGCTTTCTGAAACTCGAGGTATGCTTGGGAAGTTTTTCCAGCATTCAGTAGTTCCATTCCTGCTTTCCTACTCTGCTCTCGTCGTTTCTCTCGGTCTGCTTCGGTGGCGGCCTTACTGGGAAGGTAGTCGCCATCGAATATAATGAAAGGAATGACGCCGAAGTGTTGTAGCATTCGTACTCTGTGCATTGCAAATTCGACAAACCTGACAATTATTAGTGGTGGCAATTGGAGAAGCACTAGTACTACACACTTTCTTGTTGGCTTCCCCATGGCCAGCTCCATGGCACAAGAGACAGTTCCACGATGGAGCCAGCCATATGCATCTACTCCAAGGGTCTTGCCCTCAAATTTCTTGAGGTTACATTGTTTATGTATAGATTTGAGTAAAGGAAGTAAGCCTAGAGGATATCTATTAGTGAGATATACTTTAAGAAGTCCGGAATTGGGGGATCAACCATTAATTCCCATTATGAATAGTCACAGAGCAAATCGGAGCACACAAAAACACCCAGCAAGCGCAAACTTCACCCGCCAGACGATATGTACAGAGCCGTTCCTGCTCTCAAAACATTTGTTATTGCGGACTGCTGTGCATAGGTGTATTCGGTAGGTGATAGAAACAAAATCCGGAGGGCCAATTAGTGTTGGGTGAAGAGTCGTCGAGATGTTTGCCGCTGTCGAAGTTGTCGGATGTGGTTGTTGCGAATAGAGTGAATGCGAGGGGATCCAGGTATCCAGCTTTACCGCTCATATCCAGAATTCCAGGTCGCGACTGCGCCGTGCTCTCGACGCGTCGTTCGGTCTTACCCGGCAACGAGGGCAGGTTAGCAAGACGGATGATGATTGGCTCAAGTTACATTGATAGTGCGAAGAGCGGGGTTCCGATAACCTTGCGATAACGACAGCAGATCAGATCAGATCAAAAAGTTTAAAATAATTGAGGCTTGCATTACCAGAACATCCGAGTATCTCGCAGCACTCCACAACAGTCACAATGCCGAAAAGTTTGGAAAAGACTCGCAAGAAGATTGCCAAGAAGAAGGGCAATATCACAGCTCTGCATGAGAACTCGCGGGATTCTCAAAGGCTGCGCCGGGCGCTGATGAGAGATGATAAATTGATCAAGGTCGCATCAGCACGGAGGAAGAATGACAAGCCTTTAGGTATGGTACAACTTCCCAAACTTGTTCGCATATACTGATAAACCACAGTCCAACGAGCAGCATACTTCCAAGAGGCGATTCGGGCAAATGACGGCAAGCCATTGGATCTTGAGAGCGTCCAGGGTCTCATTAAATCGTACAGCATCTGCACCTACAAACAATTCGAAACACATTCTGACGATCGCATAGATTTGTGCACCAGCACGACGAAGAATTCAACGAGCTGAAGAAGGACCGCAGACCTGGCAGACCAGCAAGCACAAGAGAGGACTTGCTGCGGATCAAGATTGCTGCAGATGAGAAGGAATACGAGAATGGATTCTGTCAGTCGTTGGATCATAACGTCCTGGCCGAGCAATAAGCTAATTCTCTCCAGACTTGCCAGATCTTACAGACGAGAACAATGTCATATTTCTGGACAGATGGGAGGGTTCATGGTCGTATCTGTCAACGCTGAAATGGGTCCGGATAACAAGCAGCGGTCAGATTCAAGAATCGAAATTTCCACCAAAGGGAGAGTCATGATGGATGGGTTGCATATGATTTGGGCGTCTATGGCATAATTTGGCGTTTGGGCGTAGCAAAATTATATGGCGTAAGAGAGCTGCTGCCACATTTGAGGTAGCGAAGGACATCCATCAAAACTGAGAAATGCAACCGTCCCTTACTATTCTTGCAATAATAGACAGTTTCTCATCTATCAACTCTGCTCCCCACCTCTCGTCAGAATAACACATTTGACCCTTACATCCCCCAACCCTCCAGCCCCAGCCCCAGCCGCAATTCCATCTTTCCTCGTCCCCACAACCCTCCTCCTCTCCTCTCTAACCCCTCTCTCCGCCCCCTCAGCAACCCATTTCAGATCTCTTCTCCAAGCTGGACATTCCAAGAACCCCACCTCACCCTCGAACGCCCTTCCAAACTCCACCACGAGATCCACTTCCCTGAGCGCCTTCATCCTGCTCACTACACCGAGGAAGCCATTCTCGCATAGCTCGGCCCAGACTCGGAAGTCGATCGCAAGATGCTGGATCAGGTGACGGGAGGGAGAGGTTGAGAAGTGGTAGAGGATGCTGTGAAGGTGGGTTGAGAGGAGCGGCGAGAGAGAGGAGAGGTAGAGGATATCTGTGTTGTAGGCGATGGGAATAGGGAGGCCGTATAGCTCCTTTGAATGAGCTTTATTTGAGGAGGATGATGACGACGAAGATGAAGTTGATATAGTCGGCGGAACAGGTTTCAAGACTTTAGGTAAAGGTCCCAGTGAGAGGTATGAATGTGTTGAGAGCGTAAATAGTCTCGATTCTGGGCTTATGGAGAGAGTTATTGGTGGTGGCGTGTTGGATATATAGCAGCCCTGAGATGGCGAGTAGGAGATCTTCAGGATCCGTGTTGAGCTATGGCTTGCATGGGAGAGCGCTAGCATGTGTTCATAGATTTTAAGACGGAGCTCGGTCGGTAAATGGGGAAAGAAGTGAAAGGCTGCGAGAGGTGACTTTAAAATATCCATGGTTGAGAGGTACCTATGCTTGTTCCGGAGTTGGGTCGCTGTTGTTCTGAGTCCTGGATACTCAAATTTGGGCAGGAGAAGTGAAAAGTGGAAGAACCCCAGCTCTCTAGATATCGCAAGATATACCAATATGATTCAAGTTGTGGTTGTGGTTTACTGATGGAGGGGTATTCAGCCGTTTCGGATGGAGGGGTTGTCGTTATCGGCACGTGCCCGCTTTCGGCTTGAGAAGGGGGCGATCTGGGCTCGGCAAAGTGACCAGTGGAAGTCAACAACAGTAAATGTGTTGATCAATTGCAATAAATACATTTTCCAGTCCGTATCCAAGCCATGCTACATAACTCCGTAATGCATTAAATACAACTCCTAGGTGGCCAAGCAATATACAATCACAACATAGGCTTCAAGTCATCCGCTACCTTGAATGGGGCTTCTGTCTTGCTCTTGATCTCGTCAACAGTCACACCATCAGCGATTTCGATCAGTGTCAATCCGGTCGCAAAGTCCACATTAAACACTCCCTGTATACACTGTTAGCTCAGAACGATCAAATGCGGAGAAAGTACGTACCAATTCTGTAATAATCATGGAAACACAAGCCTTGCCAGTCAATGGGAAAGCGCATTGCTTGACAATCTTCGCATTGCCCTTCTTATCTGTGTGCTCCATCGTAACAACAACCTTAGTCTTTTCTGGGTTGCTGACCAAGTCCATGGCACCACCGAATCCCTTTATCTTTCCTGGCAACATCCAGTTTGCCAAGTCACCGTTCCCGCTAACTTGCATAGCTCCAAGGATTGTGAGGTTGACACGACCACTTCTGATCATGCCGAAAGACTCTTCGCTACCGAAGACTGCAGCACCAGGCTTCAAAGTGACAGTCTCCTTGCCAGCATTGATGAGATCTGCGTCCTCTTTGCCCTTGACTGGATATGGTCCAAGTCCGAGAATGCCATTCTCGGATTGCAGTTGTACCTCGACCTCGGGGCCAACAAATCCAGGTGCCAGCATAGGCATGCCAATTCCCAAGTTGGCATACATGCCGTTCTTGAACTCCTTAGCAGCTCTCTTGACAATGCGCTCTCTCTTAGCTGCCGTCTCGCCGCTTCCAAGTGCCGACTTTGCCTCTGGATCGTTGGGGTCTTTGGCGAAAGTGTACTTCTCGATACCCTTCTCTGTCGTCGATTGAATAACCCGCTTGACATATATACCTGGCAGATGCACTGCCTCGGGAGGAATATCTCCTGGCTCAACGATATGTTCTGCTTCCACAATGGTCATCTTGGCGTTCCGGCCCATAGCACCGTTAAAGTTGTTGGCAGTGAGTCTGAACTGGCAGTTACCCAACTTGTCTGCCTTCCACGCCTTCACAAAGGCATAGTCACCCTTGATACTCTCCTCCAAGAGATACTGCTTGCCATCAAAGACCTTGACATCTTTAGGGTAAGAGTAAACTTTTGGTGTTCCGTCAGGGTTATTCTGGAGGGGTAGTTCTCCGGTCTGGACAACAGTTCCGAAAGCCGCAGGTGTATAGAAAGCAGGTATTCCCTTTCCTCCAGATGCACAACGCTCAGCAAGCGTGCCTTGTGGTGTAAGTTCCAGCTCCACTTCTCCCGTCAAGTACATCTTCTCGAAAGTCTTGTTCTCGCCGATGTAACTCGCAATCATCTTCTTGATCTGCTTCGTCTTCAACAGCTTGCCCAAGCCGGAGGTGTCCGTTCCCGCATTATTCGACACGGCAGTTATGCCCGTAATCTCTGGCTTATTGATCACTTCATCGATAAGGGTATCGGGAACACCGCAGAGACCGAATCCACCACAGAGGACAGTGGAATTAGGTTTCATGTCTTTGAGGGCTTCGGCCGCAGAGGGAAGGACTTTGTTAATCTCATTGCGTCTGAAGGTCGAGGAAAATGTGCGGGCGAAGAGGAGAGATTGCTTCAGGATCAATTGTCAGTTCGTCTTGCTTAAAATCTGGGGAAGCTTCTCCGCACCTTAGTATTATTCTTGGTGTAAGCTCTCGCTGTGCGGAAAAGAGCTGTGGAAGACATTTTGCATGTATGAGTGGAGAGGTTTCTGGCAGTCCAACAACTCAGAATAAGGAGACAATGAGATTTTCGTGCGAAGCAAGAAGAACTTCAATCCCGTCCGAGGGAAGCTGGTTGGATTTGAAGTCAACATGGGCGGAAGAGCCATTAGCCGTCGCTTTCCCCACGGCTATCCCTCTGGATCCAAGGCCGCGAACGGAATGTGGCCCGGCAAGGTGGACAAGCCCGGAACAGGGGTCTCTCCACCAGGACTGACTTAGCTTCGTGACTTCTCTGACTCGGGCAAATTCAGAGCCATTTTGCCTTTCAAAACGAGACGAGTGTCAAATTCTATTGAACTACAAATCAATTTTCTTTCCACTCATTTCAGTGTAAATGCTTCGATGAAGCTTCAGAAGTCGAGTTTGCGGTTCCGGGGCACTTCTTGGCGCGCGGCATCTCGCGGATGCTTTCCGCGTCGTGAGTAGCCTCACAATACTCATGCATATCTTCTTACTTGTACATCTCTCGGGTTGAGATCTAGCAGAAGTAAAAGCTTCCAAGCGTTAATGCAGGATCTTGTAGGTATCGTCATTGTCTCATGTTGTGTTTCTGGTTTTTCTCCTCAATGATCGATCTTTGTTCTTACAAAACACTGTCTATCATCACCGGCCTCGAGCCAGCAACAATTCAAGAGGAGGCAGCATTTCTTGCACTTCTCCTTGTCGGAACCGGCTCAGGTTTCGAAACCTGGGCAGCAAGTTTCTGATCCATAAGCAAATTCTTCGCGGTCAACTCTTCGGTCTCTCTCCAAGTCTCTCATTTTCTCCTTTACAGCGTTAAAACTCTCCTGCTCCCGCCTCCCAAGAGCCTTTGTCTAGTCACGCAAGATATTCCGTACGGCTAGGGGACGAATTAGAAAACACTCATGTTGTTTGCAACGAACCTCTTTTGACCTTCGAACACTGCGTTCCTGGAGCGGCCGCTTGTTCATTGTCATATTCATCGAGACAGTTTAAGCGAGCATTCAAATTGTCTCTATAGTGAATAGGTAGGTCGTGCCTTCATCCCTAGCTTGCGCCCCTTTCTTATCGAGCCCGAACCAAGAGCGCTGATAATTGTCTACACGACATCTCGCTTCCTGAGATACCTAGAGTGACTCGCCATATGTACAACATGTGACTCGTCAGACATCCAAACACATCCCACTTTCGTAACCACTACTGTTCTTCTATAACACACGCACATCAAAAGCGTACAGCACGTATCATAAGACAACATGCTTCTCACTTCCCTCCAGACCGCGCAGCGCCTCGAGGAAGCAGACATAGCCCACATAAGGCGACAAATAGAAGCATGCTCCCAGCTCTTCCCGGATCACAAATCCTTCAACGTCCCAGTCAGCGATGGCATAGCTTCAATCACACTTCCCTCGTTCGGTCGAAAACTGAATCGAATCACTGGCTATGGCATGAAGGGCCCGGTGTCTGGCGAGGAGTTGGCTGTAGCTGAAGATCTCTTCAAGAAGAATGGTGTTGCCGAGATGGGCATCAATATGTGTCCACTCGCCGATCCTTCAGCCCTTCAAGCGCTGACTTCATGTGGTTTTTTTGTTGAGAACTTTATCAACAGCTACGCTCGGCATCTCACAGATGAGGATCTGAAAGGTGTAGAATTAGAAGGAGTCGAGATCATCTGCGTGTCAGCGGAAAGGGTTTCGGAATTCCCAAGGTGGTCTGTAGGAGGGTATAAAGACGGCGGGAGACTCGAATTGCTACTCGATACCCTTGCCCGGATAGCGGTCCTGCGCGAAGACACGAGTATATACTTTGCAATCGTTGACGGCAAAGTGGCGGCATCAGCAGGAATGGCTTTGATTGACACCTCGAAAGGAGGTGTGGCTCATCTGTATATTGACAGCACTTTACCGGAGTATCGAGGGCGGGGTCTCCAGGTTGCCTTGCTCAAGACAAGGCTGGCGGATGCCAGGAAGGCAGGATTTGAATTGGCATCAGTGCAAGCCCGGCCTGGTAATGGCAGTTGCAGAAATATCGAGCGGGCTGGCTTCAGTCTTGCTTATACGAAGACGTGGTTTGCCAAGAGCAAGAAGTGAGAAGTGCAGTCCTTTCGAATCAAGAATCTTCTGTTGCTCTTCGATGCCTCAAGGCGGCCACTACTCTCAGTATGCGAGCTTCTCGCTGAGACTATTTCTGGATTTAATCAGAGCGCAACCGCGAGCTTCCTGATCGTATTGACATACTGTCGTGGCCTTGTCCTGCAGATTTCCAATACAAACGTAGCAAATGCAATCAAAAAGAGGTAATCCAAGGACTGCTCAGATGTGCGGCCTTTTGAATGCTCGTTGATCTCCATGAGCTGCAGCCTGCTCAATTTTTCTTTTCCGCGCTAGTTCTTTCATCTTCTTCTCGATGATTGCCTTGACATCGAGAGTTTTGGGATCCGGGAGATCGAGCACAACCTCCTGCTCAGTATCCTGCTCCCTTTCGATCTCTAGTCCTAGTATATCGACATCACTAAAAATCGGAATCTGACATTGGAATAAACATTTCTGGCTGGCGAGGATAGGAAACTTCATTGAGTGAAGATTGAGCACCCCAGCCTGTCACGCTATTGTCATGCGAATGCTGACTTTCCAACTGGTCGGCTATCGTAGTATCAGGAGGACCGTTGGTCGGCACAGAGCCAGGTTGGCCATCCTGCACATCTATTAGCATTCATCAATGTAGAATAAGGATAATCAGTCCTCACATCGATAATTTCACACTTGACTTTAGGCGAGCACGCTGCCTGCAATTCATCGTAACGAGATCCTGCATCTGGTCCATAGAGCTTGATGAAGTCTTTCTGACTTGTGCTATCGATGTTCGTGTCAAGAAATCTTCCAAGCCTTAGCAATGACTGGTCACTGGAAGTATCCAGCCTCGAGCAGGCCCCCAATGACGGCAGCTTACGACGCATGTAAAAGCGCTTGGCTTCGAAATGCGGACGTAAGTCATATTCACCGTGCATTGGACACCCTGTGTGCTCAAGTATATTGTCCTATCAGCCTTGTAAGCATGATTTACGGGTCCAAGTTGCACAATATTTACCTTCACCATGAGCCTGAATACTCGCCCTGCAAGCTGTTCAGCACGTTGAGGTTGAAATGCCTCCGATCCGAGCTGAAAACCTATCTCATATATGGTTCGTGGATAGGTGTAGTGTAGTGCCTTGCGCACGACTTTGTTTACAAAATCCAAATACCCTCCACAATCTGAAGTGGCCAATTTTGCTAAGGACAACTGTGCTGATTTCTGAGACGCAAGTGTTGTTCTGAGGGTCGATGTTACATTGAATCGATGAATTGGAGGGACTGCATTGCTAATTAGATAGTTCGATAGCTGTCAAAATGAATCAACATACCATATACACCTTGGAGTTTCTGTCGACAGTGTTGGATGATATTAAGGATTGCGGCTTTTCTAATAACACCGTAGTCCTCAGAAAAGTAGTCTTCAATCCAGCGACAAAGACCTGTATCAGGATAGTCTTCGTACCTAATCGAGTGGTCTAGACGAACTCCCGCAAGAGATCGGTAAGTTCCAACACGATTGCTTTGCTTCATAATGCCATCCTAAGCTCGTTAGAATTCGTAAATGGTAACCGGAGTGTTCAGAACTCTGACCTCGATCATCCGGTCCTTGAGTACTCTCCAAAATGTTTTCGCCGCGGAATCAAATGGGTCCTTCTTGTAGCCATGCCACGATGGTTGAAGATCGAGATCATATTTCCCGTGTACTTCAGTAGTACGTACTATGTGATTCACGATCTCATCATACTCTTTATAGTTAGGCCTCAACATGGTGTCATACAGACAATTTTCTACAAGTTTTTTCGCCTTGTTTTCTGGCTGAATATGAGGCGTTCCACCTTCGTCAACAGTGTTTATGGGCTTTGTTGTGGCTGCCTCGTCTTCAGCTTCGATCTTGTCGATACGCGCCATGTGTTTCTGTGCATGTAGCTTCGCGGCCTTCTCGTAGTTCTTCCAAAGGCAAATGGCGCGGCCCACTTCAAATGTGTCAGAATTGTCTTGGACTCATTTGAAGTAAGGTTGCGACAAAGGCCCCAGCTACTGCATGTCCATTGGAATGGACAGTGAATAAGTATCGAGGGAGTAGATTCGGATACATACTCATGTTCTCAGTGCCGAGGAAATCCAGGGTGCAACGTCACCCCTGCCTCCCTTTTTACACTGGTTCTGCAGCACTTTTGTACCTCCTTATAATTTTATTCTGTGTCTCATGATCCAAACGTTTGATCATTGGCCGGTCGCCCCATTCCTCTCTGCAAACGGCATACGCGCCATATCGTACCGAAGATACGGGTATGCCAACAATTTGAGCGATCAAAGCCTTCAGAACTGGCCATTTCCCAGCAACAGAAGTTTTCTCCTGACTCCATGCAGAAGAGTCTTGACTTCCGGGATATGCTAGCCATGCCTTTGTAGCGTCGACGTCGTGGCTCGGAAAGGGGAAAGGGTGAGGAAGGTCGTCGTTTACGTTGTCGTCGAGTATTCGATCTAGAGCCATCATTGAAGATCTCACTGCTCGAATTAGCGACCTAGAGCTCCAATTCAAAGAATTGAACTTGACTTACGCGTCTCGAAAGCAAAAATGCTATTGAGTAGCCACTGCTTCCTAGATTTGTCGCGTCGAGCTAAATTTGTCCTAACACATCTGCCGACGAGTCAATTGCCTTGAATGTCTTCTAAGCGCAATCAGAACGCAGTGCAATGTAAATGCAAGAGCTGCAGCTCCGGGTACTCGGATCGAGTCACATTATTCGAGTCTTTGGAGTAAACCACGCTTTTAAATCATGCCATCTCCCCATCCCGGGACCGTGAATGTGGAAACCTGGAGAACGCGTCGGCACATGTTTACAGTAACGGATCATCCCGATCCAACTTACCAACTACCCTCTGTTGCTTCAAGGCCGAACATCACCATCAATTGTTGCGGAATCAATACAGACCTGGGCAGTGAGATTGCTGGCCACAGCTGTCAAGATGGATGAGATTTGTACATCGAATGGTGGCAAGGACAGAACTGTGTTCTTGTTTCCATCCCAAAAAAGCAAATCGTCCAGATTCGGATCTGATTCCGGATGTTCGAAATTGCCTGGAAAGTCATCTGCAACTCTCCGATTTCTTAATGCTTGAACGGACAAGAGAGAATTTACAAGGCGTACGAACATAATGAGCGGCAACACCTTTAGCTGAGATACTGATGCATTTCCAGTGCCAGGAGGCTGAAAGTGGACGGTTGCATTGACTCTTCTTCAAGGATGAAGCAAGAGTAGCTCGTACGTCCTAGTACGACTGAAAGGGCAAAGCTCGTTCGCCAAGTCATGTATCCGAGTAATCTTGCTCGTCAGACATGAGATCTAGGGATAATCCGCACTCGACGAGCGGCACCTTGAGGCCAGAATCGTGAGTAACACCATGTTGTGACATCATACGCTTGATCCATTGTAAGCACTGTGTCGCTGTTCATCGCTGGCAAGAACAGAAGGTGCGATTCCATTGAGTTTCGAAACAGGGTTGGTAGTTCTCGTAATCTTCATGCTGCTCTCGTTCTCGTCACTTTAGGTCTTGCTCTCCATACAACTAGGAAATTGCTCCGTTTGATTTCAAGATTCTGTATTTCCATATCCCTTCACGTCGCACAAGGCCGAAGGGATGTCGATAGGACTGCGTCTGAGTGGCTGGACTGCGCCACGTTGCATCCAGACCGCATCAAAAGATCACTTCCTCTTCAAAATGCCGCTGACGTTAAAACCTTGTCACGTTTGTTGTTAAGAACATTTTCTGGGTCCAACCACCGGGTAAGACAAGCAAGATGTTCAACATCTTTGGGAACAGCAGCACGAATGATACGGTGGCTTGGCAGCCCGAGCCGACGACAAGGGGAACTTTTGGGGTTTTATCGACCTGCCTGATCACCATTTCTCTTTGCATCTGGACTGCTGTCCACCTCAATGTTCCAACCCATAAGGGATCCGTCGGCCAGACAATCCGCAAAGTCAAGTGGCTAGTTATCGGGCTCCTTGCTCCAGAGCTTGTGCTCTTCACTGCCTGGTATCAATACGTCAAGGCAAAGCAGACGGCTGAGATGTTGACTGAGTACACGAAACAGCGAAAAGATCTAGAGGACGGTGCTGTCATGAAGGAGAGAAAGGCATGTCGTCTTTCACAAGCAGCAGAAGCTTTTCGTTAACGGATGCTACAGTGGACAATTCAAGAAGGCTTTTATATCAACATGGGAGGACTGGCTTTTGACACGGAAACTGCCAGAGGCCGATTTCTTCCCACGGACTACAGCCGGTGGTGCTTCGTCACTCACTGGGGGCTCGACTTTCTTGCTAGAGTACATCCAGAAATTCTGGACAGTATCACTACCAGTCATATCGAAGATAAGAACAAGACAAATGGATTTGGCAAAACCCTTGTTTGTATCCAGACTCTTTGGTTCATGGCTCAATGTATTTGGCGGCTGGCGGGACGTCTACCAATAAGTCTTCTTGAGGTAATCGTCAGATCATTGGCCTTCTTGTCACAAGTTTACTGATATGCAGTAGCTCAATACCTTTGGTCACTGCGTTTGCGCTCTTCTGATTTACGTACTGTGGTGGGAGAAACCTCTTGACGTCGAGCGACCCACAACAATCCCCGCTGATGGATATCTAAAGACGCTGGCCGGTCTATGGATGTGTACTTTCCCATCACCAAACACACCAAATGGACTTGCCGAATGGAAACATGTGGGAATCCGTCAAGAAAGTATCAATCAAACCGGATCTCAGCCACTTCTCAAGCCATCAGTCTCAGATCTGAAATGTACCAATCAATCTGAGCTACGAATCATTGAGGGGTGTCATGAAGTACCCAAAATAACACTTTCGCCTGGCCAGGATCTACACGGCACAAGGATGTTCCTTCTAGAGAATAGCCCGCCTATGACACTCGACCAGATCGATATCGAACGATGGAAGCTAGCTTCATCTTTCATGCAAGCGTACCACGACTTTCGAGATACCCCCGGGTGTTTCCATGCACTTGAACACCGCACGCCTAATTGGGAGTTTCCAGCTTTTATTGCCACGGAGAACGAGTGGCTTGCTTGGGGGATCCTGCTGTTGTCAAGTCTGGTTTATGGAGGCCTACATTTACTTGCCTGGAATGTGCCTTTTCGTACGAGTGCGCAGCAGATACTCTGGAGGATATCCGCCGCGGTTGTGACCGGCTACGGCTTCCTTGTCGCCAGCCACTCGCTCCTCATCAAGCTTGATAGCAAGGACCTAGGTGGAGATACACGCATACGGACACACAATATATTGGGCACATTCGATTCGGAAAGTCCTTGGGTCGATCGTTGGTCCTTCTTTAAAAGCTTGGTCCGGAATGTGGCGTTGATACTGGGTCTGCGTCGAAGGCCTTATGTATTTCTTGCTTGGCCAGCAACGTTCCTTTATGTATTCATATTCGCCATGTCTTCGGTGACGGTCTTGTTTGGGGCTCTTGTTTATGTTGCGTCGCGAGCCTTTTTGGTTGTGGAATGTTTCATTAGTCTCTTTAATTCTCCTGCGGATCTGTACAAGCAGCCTAGCTGGGCACCATATTTTCCGCATATTGGATGATGGGCCTGGAGATTTGGAGCTTGGATATAACAATTCCTAATGAGCTTGACACTACTTCATCTCCGGATCTATGAGGCTGCTGGTTAAATAGAGTTTCGAAACAGCACCTAAATATCACCTAGCTTGTATGCTTGAACAATGGGTTACGCTGATCATCTTGTAGTGATCAAGTGAAGCTGGTTGTTTACTCGCTTAATGTTGAGCGGTCTCAGCGACAGCTCACACCGTCGCTCCGGAAAGCCAGCACCACACATCTCCAAGACAGTATTCGCGAGTACCATTTATTTAACAATCGAGACTTCTATCTCTTACGGGCTTAACGATATGATCTGTCAATATTCACAACTAATTGTGCGGGAATCGCTGACATATTCTTGTGAGCAACCCAAGACAAGCGAGAACGATCCAAAGTGTGCCGTGGACTTGTGCTGTGACAGAAACTTAGCCAGATGTGTGAAAAGACATAGCAATAGAAGGTATTAGCCAGATGGCATGGTTGTTTCCGGGCAAGTGCAAGGGGAAGGAGAATTACTGTTCATGTAAATTCGATATAAAGCAGCTGCCAATGAGATAAAAGCCAGAATGCAGATGTGACTGTGGTCTAAAATTTTGTGGTCTGTGGTTCTATTCCGAGTCTCTCGGATCTGGTCAAATGCCATCAGGTGCAGCTGTGCACCTTGTGGTATTGTTTGAAGTTGCTTCGCTCCTGTTCCCAGAATAAGTTAGATATTATTCTGTCCTTGCCCCTTGACATGTACACCATCCGCTGTCTCTCTTCTTAGTAGAAGCTACCGTAAAATCTTGCTTTGATTTGACAGTTTCAACCTGACCAGAATATGGGATGATACCAATGTTTTCAGGTAACGTGACCAACTCAGGACAATCTCAAAACCAATCAGATCCCCTCCATGGCCCATCTCACGCCCGAACTGAACAACAGGCAGCATCCGAAGTTCCGGGACAATCATCTCCTAAGCCCAGCCCTCCCAAGCACAAGCAGAATCAAATCGGAGATCTAGAAATGCGACTTGCAACAAAAAAAGCCGGCTGTGAACGACTCTGGTTGACATTCTTCCAAGATTCAGGGCCATGTCTGGGCTGCTCCGAGAATCGAGAAGCGTCGGTGAGACGAGTCAGAGAGAGATCGGGGAGTTTGATGGCTGGAAAGGGCAAATAGGAGAGTGAGACGTGGGATGAATGCAAGGCTGACGGATGGGTGGGTGGCTGGCTGATCACGAGTCCTGGTCGGGATCGAGACTTAGTGCTTGCATCGGCAGAGGCATCGACGTTTATTTGTGGATGGATATGACTTGGTAGAATACGAGGTTAGGCGCGGATGTTTTGATGCAGGGTCTTCTGGAGAGCTTAGATTATTTCTTGTTCCCCGTAAGGATCTCTTTGGTAAAAGTGTGAAGCTCCAAGTTCTGCTTGGTCAGGCATCCGGAGTGTATGAGGACCTCATGCTTGGTTACTGGCATGCTTGAACCACCAAAAGCTATACTTTTGCTTACCTAGGGATCTTGTGTCAATCAATTTTGACAACATAGCCGCGACGATTTGGATTTGGTGACTCTATTACAAAACAGTTGCTGCATGTGGTCAAGGGGATTAAATTTATGCGGTGGTCTGGATGTTGGTCTGAAGTGGACGCGCTTCACTTTTCATGCCGAACCACATGGTTGGGGCGTGCCGATCAACAGCTCCAACATCCGACGCTACAGTTATAATCAAGTCGGGTTCTGCATTTCCAGCGTGCAGTGCAATTTTGTTTAAGCGGGTATAAAATGTATCATCTGCCTCATTCGATCGACGATGAGTGCTTTCATCAGTTTCGCTTGTAAGCGCGGCAGGTCATGTTGTCAGGCCATTTGAGACTCGAACCTTTTTTACTTTTCCTGTCAGGTACTGTGACGTCTGCTGGGGCAAGCTTGCGGAGAACGGACTCAACCTAAATTCAGTTCATGAGCTATGATTGGATGATAACGGACCCTGAATTCGAGGGAAAGGGATTAGCCTTGTACAGAACGTGATCTGACTGCTGCGGGTATGTGATTGGCTGACTAGAGATGAAAGTATCTCACCATCATTTCGACGACATTCAAGAATCGGTTCGGAATCATGTGTGTGTTGATATCGGCTTGGTACTATACTGTGCAGCAACCAAAATAACGACCATAGTTTGCCGAATACTGTTTGGCTACAGTACTGGACAGTAAGTATCCTGAGGAAATATCAAATCATTGCAGGCAGGGCCGAAGTTATGTCATCAACGGTTGCCAAGAAGGACCCCTACCACGGGGCGATCTTCGATCAGTCACTTTAGCTCCGATCCCCAAACTCGTCCAGGGTTCTCACGATCGGAGCTCATACAAATAATCGCAGCAACAACACTCTACTGTACCGCGACTCCCAGCACCCACCGCACCGCACCGCCGCCAGCATGACCAGACACCCACTCTTTCCGCTCCAGGCTCTGCTTGCGAACCTTCTGCCTCACTCGACCCGCCAACGTTCTCGTTCTAGACCGGACCCTTAGCGGAGAGACTGTCCGTACCACAGCACTTGATTTGATTGGCTGCGATATGGACGCACTGCGATCGATCTGGGGACGAATATTTCAAGACTGGACGAGACAAACTGCACCGAACTCGCAGATTCAAGGTCGTCTGCTCGATCTCTGCCAGATTTTACTATTGCTGCTGCTTCTGCTGCTGTCAATCTCGCATCACATCGCATCTCGAATCTGTCCCAAGTCCTCCCTCTTGCCGTAATGGGCCTGACTTGACTTGGACTTCTCTGCTCTGCTCTGCTCTTCTCTTCTCACACACTTGACGAATCAACTTCTACGGTACGGACCTGACTCTCCGTCAATATTCCATTATGTTGTGCTATGCGCTTGAACTACACCTTTCTCGATCTTGATCTGATCTGATCTGATGTGACAGTCTTTCAGCCCAATTCCTTCCATTCGTATCTGTTGTCGATAGCCTACTTCTCCACGCCTTCCGCCGCTGTCCGCAACCTCCTCGGGCTCCCTCCTGCTCCTACACAAACTCTCTCAGACTCTGTTGGTACGGAAGATACTTATTCTCGAACCCCTTATTTGCGGCCCGAACGAGACGCGGAGCCGTTGCAGGATCTCGATCACTTCGATTCAATTAGCTCTTCTTGGGCTCCTACTCGTCACCGCATAATTGCTTGTTGGTATTTGATATCAACTTGCCTGCCAGCCGGCAGTTAAGGATATCAATAACTGTGGAATTGCTGCCACAACTTCCCACTATTTGCCCAGAATCATACTACCGACCAAGGAAGACACCGGGGACCGCACAGCAACCACCCGAGAGCGAGAACATATTGGGACATTTTGACTGGCCAAAGCCTTGATCTGTAGAACAACGTCCATTTCCTCTCATCTTGCAGGATTAACTCGTACGACTTTGTTTGGGGCCCTTATCGTGAGAAAAGCATTGCAATGCTTGCAACACTAACACCATAACTCCTCTTCTCCTCAGAAGACTCGATGCTCGCAACTTCTGAAGGAGCCCGACCTAGGTCGCCGCATCGAACACATCCCAGGAGACTTCCGCCACATCTCTCTGTGAGTCTGCGCCATGACGGTCCAATGCCAGAGGAGAAGGCCGAAGAGCCTCAGATCGAGATGAAAGGAAGACACGTTGTTGGCGCTACAACCAGACAACCTTCAGATGAAAGTTACGATTCAGGAGAGAGCGGGAAGAGATGGTTTGATCAAGCTAACAAACATCCTGGGAAAGGTCTTGGCTTTCCAGGTGCAGAGGATGGTAAGTAACACAAGAATTTTCCCATGGCTTCTCTAGTGATTAACAATCTGCATAATACAGACGAGCCCCCTTATTTCCTTCCACGCAACAGTTCCAACCACTCCATCGATGCACATATGGATAGGTCTAGACTGTATCCTGGCCATATCACTTCACAACCTCAGAGACTACAGCGCTCAGTTACTGGTGGCAGCAGCGTAGGCGACTATAGGAGCGTGATCGACGACTTGACTATTGAAAATCAGAAGTTGAAGCAGGAACTCCGGAAGTTGAAGAAACCAAACGATACTCCTCACTTGGAAAAGGACAAGCTATTTGAGGTTAGAATTCATGGAAAACTTTCGGCTCATAAACGACGGGAATTAGAGGACGTACTTGGCTCTTTTGCTTCAAGCATCGACGAAAGTACAGAGAAGACGTCTACACAATCTAAACAGTCCAAAGCCACACACTCTTACAGCTCTCTGGAACATCCCAAGAAGTCCGCAGCTAAGGATTCTTCCTCGTCGAATACATCGACGTCTCGACTTCCCGACTCGGCCTATGCTTCTATGTCCAACTCTGGTCCAACTTCTCTTTTCACACCTACGAATGGTAATGGCGCTGAAGGACGGAAAGCTAGCCAGCCAGAGGTCAAAAGCGACCAAAACATACACTCTTTTCTCCACAATATCCCGGAAGGCCTCTTGCCTAAGCACTCCCCTGTCATGACAGAACGACAAAAGAAGAAGTTTGTGGTGCAACGATTGGAACAGCTTTTCACAGGCAGAAAAGGCGTGATTGTGGGCGATCACAGCCAGCCGTTGCAGCAACAGGAGGTATCTGCATCAGCAGCCAAAGCTGATCAAGCTGCAAACCATGGGGTATCTCCACTTGAAGGTCTCCGCGAAGCGCATATGCTACCTCAGGATGTTGATAGGAGCAAATCTACAAATACGACAAACCATACAGGAAATGAGTTCACGGAGCCTTACATCTCAGACGCTTCTGATGAAGCGTCACCAGATGATTCACCATGCCAACGGCCAACCCGACCTTTGGACTTGGATCCGGACCGAGCTCAAGTTCCGTCGGAAAATGTTGACTATATCCGCCATCTAGGACTTTCTACTCCTAAATTCAGCAGTGAGACTTCGTCCGACTCTGTCACTGCGGCTGATGCCGACGGATGGATCTACTTGAACTTGCTGGTCAATATGGCTCAATTACACATCGTCAATGTCACACCAGGTTTCATTCGAGAAGCTCTGTCAGATGTCAGCGAGAGATTCCAAGTGTCACGAGATGGCAAGAAGGTGAGATGGAGAGGAGGAACTCAAGGAACGCGCATGAGCAGCGATGACGGTGCAAGTACTGCAGCGAATCGAAGCCCGGAAGACAGCGATAGCCTGGATGAGCCTGATAGGAAAAGACGGAAGGTCGATGCAAGGAAATTTGCGCCGGTACCAGTCGAAACTCTGAGCGCAGAAGCAGCACAGAGCAAGCCGTTACAATCGTTTCACTACAAGCCACTTTTCCATCATTCCGAGTCACCTGGAGGCTTCATATCTTCGGACGAAAGCGAATCTCTGTTCGGCTATAATGCGAAGGATGAAGCCGTTCCCGATAGCACTTCAGCTGATCCGCAGATGTGGCGAGGAGGTCCCAACCAGCGCTCAGCGAAAGAAAGGCAAGATGCTGGACTACTTGTGTATTACACTGGTGCCAGATTTTGTACAGATCTGTCTGGCGACCGTGGTCGTGCGTCTACTCCACTACATGAATCTGCCGTCGACGAAGATGGCTATTTCAAAAGCCAACAAGGCGCTCTAGGAGGCACCTCTCGCAAAGACGTACCGATGTTCGAAAGAACACCATCGGGGTCGCTGCTGCCTTATAGACCCTTCAAGGACTATGCGATAGGCGGCAGCATTCCTGGCCTTGATCAACCACGTCCAACAACTCCAGAGCTTCTCAGTGACGGGACAGATGATGAGTTCTTCGCAAACAATTCACCTAGTGGCACAACTCCGCCGACCAAACGGCAGGCATTCGAATCCACTGGCCTCGGGGGAACAAGGCCTGCGGACCATTTCATCATGAAGGTTCAGACTCGCCGGACTGTAACAGACGAACGCAACTCTTCCAAGGCTTCGAGATTTCCGCTTTCGAGTTCAGAGCAGAAAAGGCTCGCCCATGATATCCCGCGGTCCTCACTGGAATCCTTCATGGAGTCGAACATGGGTGATAGCAAAACGAGGACTTCTTCCACGACTGGAACAGCAGGGGATTCGGTGGAAACTCTCCCAGTCAGGACGGAAATTATCTCTTCGCATCTGAAACAGCTCGCACCATCCGAATTACCACCTCCGCTAGGCTATCACACAGCCTATTCCAGCTCAGACGAAGATTCCGACTCAAGTGATGCCTCTTCACAATCCTCGCACAGTCAACGCAAGCCACGTTATCCCCGGATCTCCCTCTCATCCCCGATCGAGCACCCGTCCTGGGCGCAATGCTACCCCGATGGTGGACTTTCTGACGGCGACGAGAGCGACGATTCAGAAGAGGACGATGATGGCAGTATTGACATGCTAGCCGAGGCGCGAAGACTCGACCCGGAAACGGTGGCTGCAAAGGAGAAGGAGTTTGAAATGGGCATTGACGATAAGGGCACTGATGCGGCAACAGTGAATGAGAGTGTTTCGCCAGGGTTCAGAGGTGTGAGGGGGTTGTTGAGGAGGAGTACGACGAGTGAGGTTCCTACGAGTGCGATGGATGAGGATTGAGCATTGGAGTGATGGATTGTTCCAAGGCGTTGTTATGATTTAGTAAAGGATTTGAGCAGGTGGGAGGAATTGGAGTCTGCATATATTGGGAATTAGCGAGGTGTTACGGTCGCGGTCACGAAAGCACGGCATATTGCCTCGTGGGTTTGCTATTGTGTTTGGATCTGGGAAAATGATATGGTTGAGCGAGCGTCATTGGATAGCATTTGCATTGGGAGCGAAGCGAAGCGACGGGCATCAGAACGGCGCTTTGGTATCGGTCGAAGGCTTATAAGAGCTTGATTTGCACAATGTATTATTCTGTTTTCCCATCTATTTATTTGACAATGGAAAGTGATGAATGTAAAAGTCGACCATTGACTATGGAGTACAAAGTGCTATGGCAATGATGACATTGGGCATTGTAAGTGTAAGAATAGAACTTTAACATTGAAGGAAAAGGGCTTTTTCTTCCGCTTGTGATTCCGAAAGTGCAGCTCGGAGCAGAAGAATTGCAGTTGTTAAGGAGAAAGAGGGAGAAGGAGAGGATGATATTTAGATGTGCGCGCTTGAGGCCGGAGAGATCCACACATGGAGGTGAGGAGTGAGTCTGGTATAAGCGTGTTGCCTTTGTTCTTCGGATCGAATGAGAGCCAAATACCATTGATGTGGTGAAGAAGCCCAATTTATGTCCGGTCTTGATATTGCATCGCGGTGGTGTAACTTGAGATAGAGATCAAGGAAATGAATTAATACCTGGGACATTACCTTCGTAATGCGTCAATTTTTGAGACGTGATGTTGGAGGGGAATAAGCCTTCGTTGTGTGGCCGTAGCCTGGCCTACTTGAGTGAGGATGCTTTCCTGCTTTCACAGCGTATCGTAACCAGAACCATAACGCCGCCGCCCATGCTCCGTATCCAATGACGCCTTCCTGTCCAGTCTCTCTCATTCATTGAGTAGGTTTTTGTACATCGACCTGTGTTTCCTGTTCTCCGTCTATGACTGCCAATCATGCGATCCGCGAGTTGTGTGTATAGTCGTACACTGGTCTACCTGCCGTCCGATTTCCTCATCCCATCTTCTCGTCCGAAGTAGAGGGGTGCCGTAGTCAAGTAGCATCGTTCACCACATTCTCATTTCTTCGTCGTTCCTCTAAATTGATCCTTGAGCTCCTCCATGTAATATCTCAAGAAACGCTGAGCGTCGGGTTTCGGCGTGTCGATGTTCGTGCCGCCCATCTCGGAAGGGTCTTCAAGTTTCTCGCCCAGCTTGATCTCATGGACTTTTTTGTGAACACGTTTTACGACTTTGTGGAAAATTGCAGACTCGAGGAGCTGTGGTATTTGAGTCAGTGCTTGGGATTGGGAGGTGTGCGGTGCCTGGAGCTGGCGTGGACATACTCTTGCTGTTAACCAGACCTGTAAATTGTTAATTTGCCTGTCATACTTCGTCGAGTGCTGGAGAAGGGATTGTACCTCTGCTAATCTGAGCCAAACCATCTTTACTTTGGCCGTTGTGTTATCATTGCGATTGAGGCCCAGCGAGGTTCCAGAGAGCAATGGAATGAATGATGTTGCTGGAGAATCGATGGAGGTGACAAATGCGGAGGCGAAAAAGACATCGTCTGCAGCGCTAGCCTCGATTCGCTTGGCGGTGCGAACCTCGAAGCTTGGCCATTGGATCCCGGCTTTCCTATCCCGTCCTCGACTTGACGAAAGGAGGCAGAACCGGGCCCGTTCCTTCCAACTTTATATTCACTTCCAATTCCAATCCAGATTCTCGCCTGTCTACTAATTCCTAAAACCTCACCCATCTCGAGTCTTGGTACCTCTCACTCTCCCCTATCATTCGCCTTCTTCAAAACTGCTCACTTTTCCTTTCATTTCCTCCCCTTTTGGTTGTTTTGTCCTTGCTACCTGCACGTGTGTGGACCTGCATTGCATCTGCATCTCCGCCTGCATCCCAAGATCTCCCACCCAGTACGACGAAAGGAACACTACCTGCTCTGGCCAGCTCTTTTGGACCTCGATATTCATTCGCTGCACAACTACTCTCTACGAGGTTCAAACAGGAGACCAGTTGCTGTCTCAAGAGTCATCTGACCTTCTATCATCTTCTGCCTGTATCGACTATCAACATTTACAGTCACAGATTCGTAAGGCGAACGCCGTACAAATTTCCAACAAAACTTCTACTTTTACTGCCTTACTTCTTCCTGCCCTCGGAAGTCGCAAACCTGGATCGTCTACGTGCCTTTAAGAGGCGCCGCGAGTCTCCGACTGGCTCTTCTAGCTCATCATCACAAGAAGACCCCAAGAAAACCAGAAGTAGATCGCCTGCGTGGCTAAGCAAGATGCATCGCAATCGCTCTTCTTCTAAGCGCTCTGGCTCTCCAGTCGGCGTTGCTTCAGAATCTTCAGATGTTGCGCAGTTAGACGGTTCTTGCTTTGGTAAGCCGGCTGGCGCCAAGTATCAGGATGAGCCTGTTCAAGAAGGACCTCCTCCTCTTCCATCGTTCTTGACTTTGACAGAGATTGGTATGTTGAATTATATTCTTTGAAGAGTACAGATCTGATCTCGCTAGAAATGCGCGACAAGTATGCTGAGCTCACTCGGCTCGAGAATGAGCGTCTTGGTCTCAGTAGAACAGACCCTCAATGGAAACGTCGTGCTCCAGATCCAAATCTCGATCGTTACAACAACATCTTTCCCTGGGACAACAACCGGGTAAAATTACGAGTTCCCGAAGGTGTCAACGACTACATTAATGCTTCCCCCATTTCATTGATCTCTACTTCCGAGAAGCAAAGCGACTTGAAGGCAGGTGTACAAGACAAGTATATCTGTATGCAGGGCCCTAAGAAGCAGACCGTCGATCACGTCTGGCATATGATTTGGCATGAATTAGCTGAGCCCTACACCTCTTCTCCAGCCATTGTCATCATGTTGACACCAACCCACGCACCACTGCCTGATGACCCAAACAGAATGTTTGAGAAATGCTATCAATACTATCCACTTGACGAGAACTCGCCACCACTTCGTATCAACGAAACAAATCAACTTGGAGAAGAATTCAAGGCTCAGGTCAGATTTGAGGAGAGATTGCCTGGCATCGAAGGAACACTTATCGAGGTGCGAAAGCTCATTATGACAGTCGATGGTGAGGAGGGTGAGGAGAAGCCGATCTATCACTACTTGTACCCGAACTGGCCTGACTTCGGTGCGCTCGCCGAGGAGAACGTTGCCAGTATCCTATCTCTGATGGAGCTAAGTCGCAAACAAAACGGTCGTGGCGAAAACGCTCGTCTGATCCACTGCAGTGCTGGTGTTGGTCGAACCGGGACTTTCGTTGCTTTAGAGTTCTTACTTGGAGAGCTGGAGGGCGGTGCTTGGGAAGGATGGGACAGTAGTGAACGCTCCGTAACCGACCCAATTTACGAGACTGTCAATCAATTGCGCATGCAACGAAAGACCATGGTTCAAGCCTATGATCAATATGCTTTCCTCTATGAGGTGTGCAGAAAACGGTGGGAGGAGAAGTACAACACTCCATGTATTGGGGGCGAACACACACATATGGAGCCAGCGAACGAAGTCTGCGTCCATGGTCTCGACGAGGATGAGGAAGGAGGTACTGGAGTGGATCGATCCACCAGGCCTTAGCCCCACAAATTGTAAATAACCGCATGGCAGTATGGAGTACGGCGAAGCGAGCACATTCAGATTGTTTCCCTTGTGGTTCTTGTATAAAGTACAGCTTTCTCCAGGAGCTCTCCTGTTGTCACATTGGTTGATTGGGCTGATCGGGGTCTTGTATTCTCTCATGCTTTAGGGCAACGGGTAATGGGATCATGCACATAGATAGACGTTGATGACTTCAGCAATGAACAAATGAAACGAGTGGAATGAAAGAATTGAGTCAATGTGTCTATCTTCCAAACTTTCAAAAATAATACCTTGAGTAAGTACGCGATGTCTTTCTTCATTGGTTACAGGTGCGATTGATTAGAGTGAACTCTTGTCATTTCTGACCAAGAGTCGGTCGAATCTTGCCGTCCCGACTTGTTGTTATGAGGAAGAGGAAATGCATACCTGAGGAAACGGTTGGCTGCTTGTGATATGCTGTATGCGATGCACGGCACAGCATGGGTTGTACAAAACCACAAAACCTGGTTAGGAATTTGGGGGCATGTTGTTATTAAGCTGCAAAAATAAAGGACACTTTTACATACCAAGGTGAGGAGAAGAGAAGTGATGTTTTCGTGGGAACCTGCCTGCTAGATTTACCATTCCTGGGATTACGCTGTAATGTTCGACTGTGGTTACGATCTAACGTGACATTAAAGATACCAGAACGATGGCCGAGTCGAATCCTGACATGATTGGACGACCACCAATCCCGGAGCTCTCCTCCTCAGTCCTCTGCAATGTCGTGGTCTTTAGGTTTCGGTTTGCGCTGGGCGGAGGAGAATTCCACTTGAATGGGAATGCCCCACACCCGTCAACCAGGTCCTCATCCGACGCTTGCATGCCCTCTTTCCGCTGGTCAGTGATTGGACCAGCAGTTGGGAATCGGGGGCTCAAGAAGGAATGCGGGTCTAGATTTCGAGTATCCGAGGCGTTCAAGAAAGACAACTCTCGATAGGCGTTAGACGTCTAGAGCATGCTGTAAAGTTGTTGGTAAACTTCCAGAAGTACCCCATAGCCGCGGCATCTGCAAGCTGCATCAAGCGTGGTGCATGATGGTTTCGGGCACTCCCAGCGAGCTTCTTTGCTTTTTTCTTGTAGTTGATGATTCATTGGCTTGGGATACTGGGGGCTCAACTTGGGTTTGGGGTCGAAAGCTCTAATTTCCTATGAAGACAAAGAGTGAGTATTGAAGGTTGGGGATGCATCGATGCTGGAATGGACCGCTGTCCCAGGAAACTACCTAAGGAGAGTTTGGCAGCTAAGTACCGTGGCTAACGGGACTGCCACAGCCTGGCATGTTGACCCCTCCACACCTGAGACTCTTTAGCTCTTGGTATGGCTTGTGTTCTTCATCGATAAGAGGTAAGGTGCTGGTGGGGTCGGCGGGGTAGGTAGGTATAAGTCGAGCTCAACTTCCAAGTTTTACTTTCTTGCTGTTGGAGCTTGGAATAGTCGTCGCTGCATCTCATCTTCTCCATAGGCTTCAATTACCAGTCCATTCTTGTCTTGGATATCGACTTACTCACTCTTGATTCAAACCAATTATCGAGTGAAAATAAACGAAAATCAACCATGTCTAGCAAACCCGACTTCGTCATCGTCCCTGGGGCTTGTAAGTGCTCAATTTCTCTGAACTTAACATCTCATCTCACAACCCAAACAAACCTCTAACTTCAGTCCAGGGCACAGTCCTAATTCCTTCGCACCCACAACAACGCTCCTCACTAAAGCTGGCTACGATGTTCATGGTGTCCATCTCCCGTCATATGGGGCCAATCCACCTCTCAAATCTTTCGACCCTGATGTCCTCGCTGTGAAAGACGTCGTCAACAAAGTACTCTCGACCGGCAAAGACGTTGTGATGATATTCCATTCGTATGGTGGCGTTGTCGGCTGTGAAGCCCTGAAGGAGTATGTGAATGAGCATGAGACTGGGAAGAGCGGGAAGCAGGGTTGGGGGAGGATTAGACGGCTGGTATTTGTGGCGGCGTTTGTCTTGCCCGAGGGAGGAAGTCTGATGGCTGGGTTGGGTTTTAAGCCGTTGCCGTGGTTTAATATTGATGTAAGCACTTTTCCCCCCCAATCTTCAAGATCGGAAGCGAGAATTTGGCCGTTCTGGGCAAAGAATCAAGTATCTTGCTAACGACCGACTTCCCACAGGGCGAAGCTGTCAATCCCGCCAACCCAAAAGAAATCTTCTATAACGACCTTTCGGATTCAGAGGCACAGATTCATATTGCTGCCCTGAAACAACACTCCTATCTCACGTTCGCATCGACCCTGACAGCTGCGCCGTGGAAGACTATCCCAAGTACGTATATTCTGTGCGAGAAAGACAATGCAATTCCATTGCAAGGGCAGGAAGGTATGATTGCGGGAGCGAAGCAGGCTGCCCCAGATTCATTTGATGTCGTTGAAAAGTGCAGTGCGAGTCACAGTCCGTTTTTGAGTCAGCCAGATTGGTTGGCGGAGAAATTAGTAGAGAGCGCGAAGTAAGCACTGGTGTGATCGAAGCCTGCACGTGAGGCTCAGTCTAGAGGAATATAAGATGTGCGAGTCATATTGTGAATATGGCTTGAGGCTGTGGGGGAATCGCAAAAGTCGAGATATCTTTTAGGATTAGCCTGAGACAGAATAAAGGTTCACCAACCTCCTGCTATAATTTAAGCAGAATCGAAATCAGTTGGAGTTGTAAAGGTGCCAGGAAGTGGAAACAAGAAAGGTTCATTAAGCTGTCGTAGTATGTTACAATGCATACAGAACATAACGCCAAGGTCAAAGTCCCACCCCCACGACCTGTGTACCCAACCTCATCCCGTCATGATATCATCTACACATCTTTACTCAGCAAGTCTTCGAATCTCAAGCAACAGCGGTGCCATTGATGTAATCCCGGTTTTCGATCGTGACACTCTTAGTCATGTGATTGACTTTATACACTCCAACTAGACGGGAAGCGAGCTCGAACATGTTGTTTCGAAGAGAGATGACGATGAACTGGGCATTCTTCGTCCGCTCCTTGATGTAACTTGCAACAATCGAGACCTAGGCATGTTAGTACTTCTTCTTGGGCTGACGCGAATAAGCAGACTTACATTTCTGAAGTCTAATGCAGCATCAATCTCATCCATAACATATAGAGGCGTTGGCTTGTAGTGATGGAGAGCAAAAACCAGTGCCAAACTGCTCAAAGTCTTCTCACCACCAGACAAGTTGGAGATGTTCTTCCACGACTTCTTGGGTGGCATAACACTGAATAAGATACCTTCCGAGAAAGGATCCAAGGAATCCACAAGTTCGAGCTCGGCATTTCCTCCCATGGTGATCATCTGGTACATCTCCTTGAGGCGAAGGGAGATAGTACTGAAACCTTCCATGAAACCCTCGAGACGGAGACGTCTGAGATCGTCACAGCGCTTCTTTGCCGAGTCACGCTGAGCCACAGCACTCTGGAGATCGGCATGTCTCGCAGCATGTTCTTCGACTCGCCGGCGATATTCAGCTAGAACGCCGAGTTCGACGTTGACATTCTGAGTCTTTTCCTCCAGAGCAGCAATCTCGCTCTTGAGGGTGTCTTTGCTCATGTCCGTCAATTCATCCTTGGTGTATGAAGGTAGCTCCTGTGCCTCAGTCTCCTCCCCCAAATCACTGATGTTTTGAAGAGACAACTTGCTCAGCTTCTCGTGCCAGTATTTGAGTCTCTTCTGATTTTCGCCCAGAACTTTCTGATTTTCTTCAAGCTTATTCCGCATCTCGATCTCAATGGCTCGAATCTCGTTGAGGACCCCGGTCTTCTCGTCCAATTCGGCCTTCAGCGCATTAAGGTCCTTCTTCTTACTTTTGAGAGCTTCCGATGCCTCGTCAACCCGAGCTTGATAGCCTTCGGCATTAGAGCTTTGATTTTGGATATCCTCCTCTAAAGCCTCGAGATCAGAAATCGCAGTCTGAAGTTCCTTGGTGGCTTTCGCGTGATCCTTCTCATGCTTGACCTTCTGCTTTTCAGCCTTCGCTCTGGTGACTTCGGCAGTGGAAATAGCCTCGCTGAGACTGCCGATCTCCTCCTTAAGAGCATCCACCTTTGACTTCTGGGCACGAAGCTGGTCACCTCCAACTTCCATGATCTTATCCTGAAGTGCTTTGATCTCTTGCTCAACACTTGCAGTTTCGCTATGGAGTTTCTCGATCTCCCTATTTAGCTTGGAAATCTCCTTCTCAAGAGATGCCACTCTGCTGTCATCAGTCTTGGAGGGTTGGTGCTCTTTGCTCAACTCCTTGATACGGCGTTGGGCATCAGCCAGGTTTCGCGCGGAGCTCTCTACTTCAAGTCCGATCTTTTGCATTTTGGTATCAAGACGAGGAATTTGGTCGTTGAGATCCCGAAGTGACGACTCAAGTTCCCTCTGCCTGTCCTGAAACTTTTGGAACTCTTGCTCGAGGCCATCCCTGTCAACTTCGAGCTTCGCCACTTGCTCTTTTGAGGTGTCCGCTACAAGCTTAGAAGACATCAAGCCTTTTTTCACCGTATTTCCACCTCCGGACATAGTACCTGACTTGTCAATCAGTTGTCCATCCAGAGTCACAACGCGCCATCGCTTTGCTCCGTATGCAATGCGATTGGCTTGATCAAGATCTTTCGCCACCAAAGTATTTTGAAGCGAATGGTAGAAAGCAGCTCGGAATTTGTCGTCCTTAGCATTGATCAAGTCAAAGAGTCGAGGAACATTTTCGGGGGTATCGATGGCTGACATATCTCTGTTCCCAAGCTTATCGAGACACATGAAATTACCTCTGCCAAGGTTCGTTTTTCGCAAGTACTCAATACACTGCTGTCCACCCTCAACAGTATCTGTAACGAAGTTGTCAAGTGCTCCGCAGGCTGTTGAGATAGCGACATCGTATTTCTGGTCAATGGTCCCGAGGTTGCCGAGTCTGCCATGGAATCCATCAATACGTCCGGATTCCTTCAGTCGCATGAGACCGGTGAGAACGTTGCCTTGGGTTTGGGTATTTGAAAGACTGGCCCGCGCCTCATCTGCCTTTTGACGAGCTCCAGAAAGTTTTGATCTGAGTTCAGGCTCTTTCTGGGACAACTTATGAAGCTCTGATTCGACCTTGGCAGCTTCTTTCTCCAACTTAGATCTTTCTGCCTTGCATTCTTCGAGCTCGGCGANCTTTGCTTCCCGGCCCTCCTCGATACTGGCGAGCTTCGTCTGGGTCTCCTCAAGTGCAACAGCCCCAGAATTGGCTTTCTCGTGAAGTATGGCAAGCTCACTTTCTGCTACAGCAATAGCAGATTGCTTTTGGTTGATTTTCTCGTTCCATGGCTCCAGGGACTTCTGTTTTGCTGCAATTTGGTCGGAGAAGGCCTGAGTCTTGCCTTTCAGGTTATCACGAATGACTGCAAGCTCTTTCTCTTCGAGCTTCATTCTCTTCTCCATGGCTGTAATCTCCTGAGCAGACTTTTCGATCTCTGCGGTGCACTCTCCGATCGTAGACTGTGCGCCTTCAGCAGCATTTTCAGAAGTGCTGATGGTCTTCTCTAATTTCTTCTGCTTTCCGGTCAGGAACTTCCTCTTTTCCTCAAACTTGACATGCTCTTGATCAAATTTTGCCATTTCCTTGATGATGGCCTGGGTATCCTTGTCCAGATTCTCAAGTTCTTTCTGACCTTTCTTGTACTGCTTGTCGAGCTGTTTAATTCCATCTTCATTGCCCTTATGCTTCTCGAGCTCAGCGTCCAGCTGGGCTTGCATCTGGCTGATCGCTTCCTCGGTGACATTGATGTTGTCACCACACTCGTCAATGTATAGCTGATAGAGAGCAGATTGCTTGACAGTCAACTCGTTCTCGTCTCTGATATATGCAAGAGCTTTGTCCTTCTTGTCCTCCAAGCTGTTCTTCTCCTTTTCCACGTGCTGAACACGTCCACTTTTCTCAACGCAGACTTCGTTCAGTGTTTCCACCTCGGTAGCGGACTCCTCGATGGGCGTTTTGTATTTGGACGTGCCTATGATATCTTCCAAATACTCCAGAAGTCCATCATCATGCTCAGTTGCAGCCTTTGGCTTCATCTGAGCGATCGATTCGACTTCACCCTGAAGGATCAAGAAACGCTTGTGGTCTAGATCCACGCCTCGGTCTCGGAGAAGCGTGGTGACTACAGTGAAATTTGATTCTTTGCCATTCATGTAGTATTTGCTGGAATTATTCTTGAAAGCACGACGAGAGATCACAAGATCAGAATTCGGGATGATTGCAGGTGGCCCATGCGGCTAAAGCAAAGTCAGTCAGCGAATAGAACAGCGCGACTTTCATCATATACTTACTTGATCCATAACTTCTTGAAAATGTACCGCTACCTCACAGTGATCCAGGTCCGGGAATGCAGCGGAGTTATGGATCAGAGCTGAGATCTTGCCCTGTCGCATCTTGCTTGCTCTGAATCCAAAGACGAAAAGTAGTGAATCGATGACATTGGACTTTCCAGAACCATTGGGTCCAACGACGGAGGAGAATGAGGCATGAAAGGGCCCAACTTCTTGACGTCCAGCATAACTTTTGAAGTTCGTGAGAATCAGATAAGTAATGACAATCCGGGCTTTCGGTCCAGTATCCTCCACGACGGGAGCAGCCATTGACCTTGACTTCAGAACGATGTCCATGGGCCGTTCCAGAATTGTGTCCATTGCATTGATCGGCTTGACCACAGAGCTCTGACTGCCGGATGTGCCAGGGCGATCATTCAGAGTCTCTGTGATATCCGCAAGGGGAGTCCCGTGAAGCTGAGATGGCTCAGGAGAGGCTGATGCCTCTGGGGTCGGCAATGGTGGCTGCAGCTCGGGTGTTGTTGATGTTCGTGAAGTCCTAACAGGCGCGCTCTTTCTTTTTCGTGGTGATGCCTTCTTGGAAGGCGATTCTGGCTCAGGCTGAATTGTTTGCTCGGGATCAAAAATTTCAGATGGTTCTATATTCTCCTTCGCAGCTCCTTTTTTGGCGCGACCTCCAGTACGCGGGGTACTCGCGACCACATTTGTGGTCTTCCTCCTCCCCGCAGGTGCTTTTCGAGGCGACTTTTTCGGTGCGGGCGTGAAGTCTTCTTCGCTGTCTTCCTCCATCTTGGGCTGTACTTGTTCCTCTTCATCGTCAGAGTCTACCACAACCTTCCTGCGCGCCGCTACCCTCCTGGAGGGCCGTACAGGTGATTCGGACATCTAAGCTGCAAATGCGCTGGAATCTGTGTTTTGTTCCTCTCGTCTTGCGAAATAGTCTGTCGCGTTGAACGTCGCGCGTTATGATGCTTACGCTGAGCCTAATTCGATGTTCGAGTTACGAGAAACAGTTTGGAAATTGGAATGTTCGAAATGACGCGTCGCGAAGTCGTCGAATGGAATTGCCGTAGGTTGTCGAAGGTTCTTGGAAGGAAGGGTCAAAGTAAACAGAGCGTTGGAGTTGTAAACAAAAAGCACGCTAAGATAAGTAGCGATAAGCCTGTGGACCAATCCACATTTCTTCAGGCAATTGTCAACATCAACTCAACCTTATCCATTCCAGCACTTCTGCTTACACCAACTGCTACCAAACAACAAATGATGTTCAACTTCCAAAGCTTTGCGGAGGTATTCGCATTCGATCCGGAATGCTCTTATGATGAAAATACAGTGTCAACGATCGAAGCAAACCGGAAGGAGTTGGAGGGACTCTTCATCGATCGTGTTATGAAGGCGATGAACATTACCAGACGTGAGGAGCCTCTCTCAGTACACTGTGGACTTCCTGGCTAAATCTTATATTCTCAGCTCCGAAATACTATCCTCCAAAGTCCAACAATGCCCTGAGGACGCTCTACAAGACCATAATCGACACCACCTCGAGCGACCACCACAAGATTTCCGTGCTTTACTACCTACTGCTCACATTCGACTTCCCTACGGGTAAAAGAGAATACTCGACGGCGCTAGCACAGAGTACCTTCCTGCCGCAGAAGTACCAGATATACATGAAAGGCCTATGGCATATGGATCGAAAGGAATTTGATGTTTGTATCTACCCGGAGATGCCATAGCGGGCGCTAATATGAAGTAGTTGGCTGTACAATATCTTACACACCCGTCCCTGATTCCTACTTTCGCCGACGAGATCCTGGAAGTTTTGGTCAGAAAGTCGAGGGAAGATCTCACACTTGCACTGGCTTATTACCATACTGCGCAACCTACACTTACGTGTCGGTCTGCGATCGAGTGCTTGTTTTCGGCGATTGCGAGGACCAGCGTTACGGAGGCTTTCTACTTCGGTCGCGGCCAACCTCAATATGCGCAGCGACACATGTTCGAGATGCTGATTTCGGTCGTGCTCCACAACACTCCGAAGGAAACGGTGGCTGACAGAAGTGTCGAGCTCGTCAACCTACCCCTATCTCTTGAGGAGGATGAGTGGCTTGAGGATTATCTGATCCGTGGAGATGGCCGACAGCTGAAGAGGAGCAAGGATACGCTTATGATGAGAAAAATCGCGACAGGTAATTTCTCCGATTCGGTATCGATGAAAGGCAGCAACCATCGCGCAATCGCTGGCTTGGACTGGAGCACTCTTTCGGAAGGAATTAAAAGCGGCCTTGGACCCCGTCTGGATGGATGAAATTTATACTCCCAAGATGAATTTTGATGTGTTGAGCATAGCGACAGCGCCTGTGTTTGGAACTACATGGTCAATGGCGACAGCCCAAGGGCGGGAGAGTGTTTGAATGCGAATGACAGAAGCTTTGGAGACAGATCGATGCCTCTCCATTGCCCTCTATCCCGGCAAGCGTCTCAGCTAGCTTAAGACAATACCCTTGAGAGTGACACTCTGCCCATTATACAACTTGCTTTTGGGGGGGTGGTCGCTACGATTCGATACTTTAACAACTGACATCTTGATCCTTGAGTTCCGAGGCACCTGTTCCTTGATTTAGGATTGCATTTGCACTTCCAACAACCGTGGTCATACTTCATAAATCGTTTATGTTGACCTCGCTTGAAAAGTGGGGGTTTGTTGTGTAAGAACTAGGTATAAGGATTATCAAGGAGAGTTCTGACACTTGAATAAAATCATTTCTGTGTGTGTGCAGTACCGAGTGTATAGTTATTATGGAATAATAGCCTGTTTCAGCAGCGAGTGATCTGAATATATAGCTTTTACTTACGACAGTTGTAGTCATGTATTTAGAATGTAAATATTCACTGTCAAATTTATTGTCTCTTCCATCTCCACGACCTCCATTACCGTCTATAAAGCCAGCGTTCATCTCAGAAAGACCATGTCAAGGGCATGATGTCTTTCAACAATACCAACAGCGTCTGTCTTAAGCAGGTGTCAGCTTTCTTAAGCCTACCGCGAGATGTTGACTTCCATACGCAACTTCCCCACACCCCAGTCCAAATAGTGTCATCTGCTCTGCCACGAAGCCAAGTCAATCATCTTGTCTCTGGACACAAGATAGATAGTAATGGCGATGATGAATAGGCCTGTCTGTCCTAGCTTCAGCAATCATCTGCTGAGAGACACCGACTTCACTTTCGAGTGATTCACTTATACAGACCTCCCTTGGTTTTTGTTGCACATCGCACCCATTGTCTCAACCAGTTTCCGACATTGAGAAGCCTCTGAACAAGATTCTAGGTTTTGTTGTACATAGCACTCATTGTCGTAGTCAAATTCAGTCACTCAGGACAATAAATAGGCATCGGGCTCTAGGCAAGCTCTTAAACTCTGTTACACTTCGCAATCATTGCCGTAGCCGATTTCAGACACTGAGAAAGTTTTGGGCTAGAATTGTGCTTTGGGGAAGCTTTCAAGCCAATTGAATAATAAACATTAGGGCATCGAGCTTGAACGAGATCATCAAATATTCAAGGACAATGTTCACGTAAAAAGAAAAGGGCGCTTTAATTGGAAAACGTGTATTCTCGAAGAACGAGTGGTATCAAAAAATTCAAGAGAACCAATTTTCCCCCTCCCTAGGGCTCTCAAAGACCCCAGAAGAGGACGTAACTCCCGCTAAATTTTCACATATATCATTCTTCGTAAAAGCGCCACCACACATGTCGTCTGAAAGGAAAGATGCCAGCATCTGACGTTGCAACGCCACGTTCTCCTTATGCCCTATATGACGGTGGAGGAGTTCGACTTGAAGACCCCACGCTTGGCGTATGTCGCGAAGGCCCAAATCTCACATGTGGCGAATCGGATCGTCTCTCTTCTCGCCCTCGCGATGGTTCCGGTCTTTGCGCACTTCCTGTCCTCGACTGTTCCCAATGCGCTGGCCATCCTGTGGGTGGGAAAGTTAGATCTTGCTGTTGTGGCGGCCTCGCAGGCTCATCGGTCCATCCGTATTTGATGTCTGGTGGATATTGCGCTTGCGACTGTGGTTGCGGTTGTGGTTGGGGCTGCGGTCTCTGTTGTGGTTGAAGAGGCGCATTCGGTCGTTGCAAAGGTTGAGGATGGGTGTTTGGTCGCTGAAGAGGCTTTTGCACAAGCGCAGGCGTGCTGTTGTACTGTGGCGGTCTTGCAACTGGCATCGGTGGCCTCGGACTCTCCTTCCTGTATTTCCCATCTGTTGAATGCCTTCTACGACTATGCGACCGTCTTCGTCGGTGATGAGATTGTGAGTGGCGGCCTCTTCCATCTGATGGGAAAATGCGGTACTGTTGTTCCTCGAGAGCGGCAGCCTCTTCTTCTATGCGCTGCTTCTCCTTCTTGTTCTGATTGTGTTTGTGTATGATGTAGCCTGCTGCCACCAGCTCGAGACCACCGAGTATAACCATTTTGTTGCTGTTTGTCCCCTGCTTTGGAGTTTTGTAGTGGAGATCGATTTATGATTTGATTCTGGGAGTTGTAGATGATTTTCAGACGATTAGGCGGCAGGAATGCTAGATGTCAGAAGATGTATGGGAGGGGTGGTCAATAAGTACAAAACACAAGGCTGAGCTCAGCAGATGGAGGGGCAAAATGCTCAAAATAGAAGCATGACCAACAATTGGCCGGAGAGCCCGATGCACGTGAAGGAAACGCTCTTGGAATGTCAGGGATCTTCAGCGAATCATGGTCTCAGCTTGAGGAGCCAAGCCATACAGCCAAGGAAGATTGAAGATCGTAGTAATGAAAGGTGCTGAGTTCAAAATCGATACTTTCTGGGTTGAGGGGTTGGAGGATTGAAAGAGATGGAGAAGACGATACATGAGGAAAATTTAATTGTCATGAAAGACAATGCGGCCGATATGACGTTGATGAAGCTAATCCCTGAATGTTAGGCGGTGAGATAGAGATCCTTGGCACGCTTAGGCGAACGAGCACATCATCCGCGGCCGACGCCGTAATCGCTCAAAGCAAACATAATTTCTGAATCTCTTTTGTTTACATCTCAAAGGGCCCTTTCTTCTCATAATCATTCACCCGCATCTTCTCAGCAATTACTCGAGCCACAATCAAGCCTTGCTCGGTACAGAAGCTGTTGGAAGCGCGACATTTCAAAAGTGAGAGGAGGGGTAATTCAAGATGGCAGACGCAGCTGCTGAGATGGAGGAGGGTGGAATGGTGAGAACGTTGAAGGATCTCTTTGCCGGTGCAGCTGGAGGAATTGCTCAGGTACTCTTGGGTAAGTCGATTGTTTTCCTGCGTGTAATTTGGGTGCTCAGCCAATCATTCAACTTCAATGCCTGTTTATACTCAGCATCACGTGCGGACAATAGTGGGGGATGTTGTTGATATTGAGCTGTTGATTTGAATCCTGCCATGTTGGTTATATAGTTTGAAAGGCTTCCTTGATATGGCTTGATGAATGGCCGACCAATTCTTCCGTCTTTGCTTTCGTATTATCCCTAGTTTGATCTATTTCAATGGTTTATTGAAAATTTATAACTTACGCCCTCTCAGGACAACCTTTCGACATCGTCAAAGTCCGACTACAAACAACAACCCAATATCCCAATGCTCTCGTCGCCGCAAAAACTATCTACGCCCAAGAGGGAGCAATGGCTTTCTACAAAGGCACTCTTACTCCCTTGATTGGTATTGGAGCCTGTGTGTCAGTCCAATTCGGTGCTTTCCACGAAGCGCGCCGCCGCATCGAAGCGTACAACACCAGAAAGAACCCATTCTCTCCAAGCCTCTCCTATGGCCAGTACTATCTCGCTGGTGCTTTCGCCGGAGTCGCCAATTCTGTGATTTCAGGCCCGATCGAGCATGTGAGAATCAGGTTGCAGACACAGCCACACGGAGCAGCTAGGCTGTACAATGGTCCACTGGACTGCGTGCGCAAGCTCTCTGCCCATGAAGGTGTCTTGAAGGGTCTCTACCGTGGCGAAGCCGTGACTATTCTCAGAGAAGCTCAGGCCTATGGTGTATGGTTCCTGGCCTTCGAGTACATGATGAACGCCGATGCTCTGCGTAACAAGATTGACCGAAAGGAGATTCCTAGCTACAAGATTGCCTTCTACGGTGGATTGGCTGGTGAGGCATTGTGGTTATCTAGTTATCCATTCGATGTCGTCAAGAGCAAGATGCAGAGTGATGGTTTTGGTGAGAAGCAAAAGTTTAAGGGCATGAATGATTGCTTCAGGCAGACCTTCAGAGCTGAGGGTTTGAGAGGGTTCTGGAAGGGCATTGGACCAACACTTTTGAGGGCTATGCCTGTTAGTGCTGGTACGTTTGCCGTGGTGGAGATGACAATGAGGGCAATCAGTTAGTGGCGTTGAAGAGAAGTTAACAGCTTAGAGAAGGCTTTCACGAGATGTAAATCGGCGTTGATGTTGGATAATTGCCTCGTTTCTTTTTTTCTGATAAGGTCTCAATTTTGCTCGTTCATATCTTTCCTCCACCAACATAGCAATTCTGGCTTGCAATCTGCAAATTGACAGCCATAGCCAGCGCTGTAAGATGGCCTCCAGTCTGCTTCAGATAATCTGCCTGACTTTTCCCCTGGTCAAGTAGATAAGGTTGTCCTACGAAGTCCACATAGATAACATTGGGATAAGAATACGGGGTGAAGGCAAGGTACGCAGACCAAAATAGGCTGCTCTGGGCAATGGCAGCACGATCTGCCAGGGGCGTAACTATGTCATTGACACCTAAAGTCATTGTCCAAGACAGGAGAAAGAACCCGTCCTTCGTCCCACTGTCTCCCTCTTTACCGAGCTTGCGGTTCTGCTGTAGCTTGGAAAGTTGATCTGTGCGCATCTTCTCATATTCGTCCGTGTTGGCGTAACTGTTGTATGCGCTGAGCTTGCCGTAGCTATAGAAACCCTTGGATGCATCTTCTGTGGCTGGAATGCTGCGAAAGAGAGTAATGACGCATCCCTGGCCATCGCCAATGAGCGTGTTCATGGTGAGATCGTCTAGACGAGCAACACTGTCAAAGCCTTTACATGGCTTTTTGATACCGTCTCGCCATTTCTCCCAGATAGGTCTCCATTGGTCGTCCGTAAGTCTGTTGTATGACTGTTCGGGTGTACGGCGGTCCGTGTCGAATCCAGACTCGTTGTTTAGGTCGATGATGACGAGTTCTCCCGGATACTCATCCATGAATCTGTTGATTTGCGCAATGACCTCGTCCACTTCCAGACCATTGGAGCCAACTGCACCATTGGAAGATACCGAATAGTGGCATGTCATGTGTTTCCCACTGTTACCAAGACACGGGCGGATATCGAACCAGCGTGAGCCGCGGACTAGCTGTCCATAGACATCGAGCCACTGTGTTTGTGTGTTTTGCCAAGTGGAGAATGCAGTGCTGCCATCAATCTCGCTCATCCCTGCATCGTGGCTCACAATCATGGTCACATACTTCAGCTTCCGTTCTCCGATAACATTCAGCATGCTATGTAGGTAAGTCACTGGAGGATTCGCGCTCGACCAGTATCCATAACTGTCGCTTCCAGTAAGGACCCACTGGAGAGTGTTCCCGTTCCTCTTCGTCGGAAAGCCAAGGTCAAACATCGTTCCCTGTGTGGTGTCTTTGGTGCCTATTCCATCGTAGCTGATTCGAGCTCTCAGCTTGGGAGACATGCTGGAGACATAATCGGCAGAAATGTGAAATCTCTTGTCTGTATTCTTGATCCGGAAATAGGCTTCCCCTCCTGTGTCACTGTCTTTAGTGAAAAGACCTTGGACGAAGTTGATATCGAATTGTGCAGATTCTCCAGCTGGTATCGTCACCCATTGGCCGTCCCAATTCCTCATTTGCCATTGGTTCGCGCCCAAGAATTCGAAGTCCTGATTACATCCGTTCACGATGGTGAGGTAAGCGGCCTGTGTATCGGTTAAGGCTTTCTGAGCCTTAATCTCGCCCGGGGGTATATTTGTGGGATTGGTATTGCTCGGCTGGCCTGTACAAACATCGACTAGTTGCAGAGCTACTGCCCTTGTACTGAAGGTCGAGTTTGGGATATTGCCATGCAGCGAGCGGGATACTGAGATGGACAGTGGTGAAGCACGGCAAAAGGAGATCAAGGCGAATAGCCACATGCAACCGAAGCTACACATCTCTGGGTACTAGAGTTTTCTCGGCACTTTTGGATTGGGATGGGTGGAAAAGTAACTAGTCGGCACTTCAGGTGTGCAGGAGCTCTGATCTTATGAAGGCCGGCACTGATCACAAGCGGCCTGTACTCAAAGGAGTGGAATTGGCAAGCGAATCAAGAGAGGACCTAGTGGTTGTCATTCACCACACTCATGGCCAATGGTGACTTCCATAGCTCTCTGAGGGTCGGGCCGAGGGGTGCTGTCACCTTCCCTATTAGCTCTGGGATACAAATCAGTACATGACTTTCTTGTGACCAGAATTAGCCCGGATAAGTGACAACTGATGGGCACAGAGGATACCATTATCAAAGACTTCAGACCGTTCCTGAGAACTTACCTATCAGGAAGCCATCAGGCAGTCTAATAGGAGCGCAAACATCATGCGCAAACGGCCCTGGCAAGAAAGAGATCGATATGATATGAACTGCTTGCCACATATAGACTGGGTAGCATCCGCGGTAAAATGCATGTATGAATCCTTGTGATCGGTTCCTGCAGTTTCCCGTTGCAAATTCAGAGCACAACCAAAGGCAGTATTCACAAGTGTTGTATTCGAGTCGTTCGGAATGGCCGTGAAATCTTGGAATCAAAATTGTCACCAGATCTATGACCTCTGAAACAACATTTCGACCAATCTTCAGCTTGTGATCACATTAACTGGGATCTCAAACGAGTGACTGCTGTCAAGCGAGATACCATTTCCTCGCCTATTGGCCTGTCCTTGATCTTGGCGCACCTCCTGAATCTCAGCCCGGCTAGGAAGTTCACAGCTTTGGGGGGTCCATTGGCTATACTTACAATTAACCCAAGTTTATCACAGTACGTTTGCTGATAACCAAATAACCCATCCAATACGTGACTTTACCAAAAGTTTCACTACCCCCACATATGTTCTAGTGACTTTCAACTGACTAGAATGAGATCTGGATGTCTCCAGGATTGAATGGAATAGGAATGATGCGAGATAAATTCCAGTTATTGAAGACAGATTAGTTCCTTATATTCAGTCCTCCTTCTTTTCCGGCTCTCCCTTCTTGGGCTTATTCTTGCTTCCGGCCTCCTCCTCATAATCACCACCTTGCTTCTCATACTCCTTAGCGAGTTTTGTAGCCTGGTCCAAGGTCAACTTCAGTCCAATACATACACAAAGAACCCCCCAGATTATGTACTTCAAAACTTGGAGATGCCAGATAATGCCAATCTCTTGATCGGAAACAGAAAATACATTACAGGGAAAGAGAAAATCTTACCTTCCATGCTGACCATTGACCCTCACCACCGCCGGATTTATTGGGCTCTGCCTTGATTTCTGCACACAGCACCAGCATGAGTAAATGTTGAAGAAGAACAATGGCACAAAGTCGTTGCAGTAGTACATACCCTCCTTAATCTGCTCCCTCAACTCAGGATCCGTGGGCTTTCCTGTTAAGACAGTTAGTAGACAATCAAAATCGAGTTGGCCAGGAATTGTTCTTACCTTTGCTTGAAGTCATGTTGCAGCTTGTAAATTGAAAAGGTCTCTGAATATTTTTATTGAAGATTTCGAGGGAAAAGAAGTGTTCAAATGTTAGTCTGCGATCTTATCATCTTTATGATTTTATGAGTACTTGGATGGAATGTAGTCTATGACGGGCTGATGATTTGGTCTAAGTCAACTCCAGGCAAAGCGTCGAATGTGTTTCTTTGATTACATCATGACATCAACAACTCCATCAAACGGCACAGGAAAAGAAATGACAAGAAAACCGATTCTGACTGCATAATTGATGCTTATTTTGACACTAGAACAACTATCTAAAGTCTCCTCTATCATGCTCTCGTTGATTAACGTGATGTCTAATTATGAAGCCTAGTGCCGCGGTCCAAAATCCATGATGCTAAACTCCTTCGAAATGCTGTTTTAATCTGTACTTGCCTCAAGTCTCTTCGCTAGGATAGCCCTCGCCTCGCCATTCGTAAGATGCTTCAATCCCAAACTCTCAAGCGCATCAGAAGTCCGTTGACCATCTGCAAATATCTCCTCACCGACTTCCCGTAACGACTTTTGATCGCCTTCCGCATCAACCGGAATGTTCAATAATGAAATTGCTTCTCTCAATTTTGGCATCGCAAGTGTCGAGCCATCTCCATACCTCATGTGTCGGCTAATTGTTGTTTGGATAGCCTCAAAGTCGAAACGAAGTTGTGCTGCACCAAGGGTGGTGAACTCTTGTCTGAGGAGAACATCGTGGAAGATCAAGTCTTGCAGACTACCAAGTGCATCACGCCAGATACGCCGGAAGGGTGCATCGGCAAGCACTTTTCGCAAGAAATCCATGCTTTGAGCCAGTTCCTAATTCATATTAGTACATATAAGCAAAAGGCTGCAGATACACATACCCGAAGTGGTCCGTCAAGTTCTGCAGTCCTTGCGGATGGGTATGAGCCTATCCATGAGTTAGAAACGCGCTGCTGACTTGACTCAGGAAGACTTACTGGAAGAAGCATCTCCAATAGTGCACCATTGCGGCTTGGTGATGTAATGCTTGAAGGACACTGGAAAGGAGTATTTGACAGCTTGTGTGATGTACGACTCGGCCATTTGTCGAAGTTTCTCATAGCTCTCAATTGTCTTGTCGAATACTGCACCTTCCGATTCCGAGCCCATAGCATCCGATGTGCTATCTCTGACTTCGTTGTATGACATTTCGCCAGCAAGTTTGGCATTGGTGTCTGTGTCTTTTGCTCTTTCCTGCAGATCTTCCCACATATCGATGAAGAACTATGCTGTTTAGTAAAGTTTCCAAGACAGACATTGAGAATGTGAAGACTCACTTCTTCATTACTCCAGTCTTTCATCATCGAGATAAGATGCTCGGCACTCCCGAAAACCTTGCAAAGCGTCTCGAATTTGCCAATGCCTTGAAGAGCGGCTTCTTGCTCCTTGGTGATGCCGTGGATTGTGCGACCGACAGTAGATGTAATCGTGCTATAAACATCCAGAGAATCCTTGAGGCGACCATAGTAGAGATCTAAAATCTCGGCCTGGATACCGATAAGGAATTTCATCTTATGAGAAAACTTTCGTAGCTTGTTGTACTGAAGCGTTTCCGTCTGGATTAGGTCCGTAACTTTTATTGCCCCATAGGTAGGCTTGGTCTTGCCAGGACCAGAGCTGTCGTAATCAATCACAGTACTATCCGGCGATTTATTGATATCCCAGTATCTTTCAAGTGCAAATTTTTTCTCGATCTCGTACCACGTATCAAACCATCGGTCAAGGACTTCCCAAGTTAGGCCTTTCCAGCCCAGATCTGGGTTGCCTCCGTCGTAGTTGAATCTCTTTCTGATCGACTCGTCGAAATTCATCAGCTGGAGCATGAAGCGGCTGAGCAGTTGCGGATTATTAGCGACCGACTCTACCTGCGCATCGACCTTTGCCTTCATCACTGGGAGCAAAGCCGTTACGAACGCAGCTACCGGGTCAACATAAAGAGCATTGCCCGCATAAACATTGCCCCTAAAATGCGCAGCAAGGATAGGGCCAATATTTTCTCTCAAGAAGTTTTGCCATTTGGTAACAGTTCCAAGGAACCACTCGAAATAGTAATTTCCAAGCTGTGAATAATTAGCAACGAGCCATACACTTTCATGTTAGCAAGCACCAACCTGTGTTGGGTGGTTCGTGGGCTTGTCACTAAAGAAGTGATACCTGAATTGCTGCACAAACGGCTTTGCCAGAACGTCCATGGGTAGAAGGACGAGAGGTTCACGAGCAGCAACAATCTCAGGCATTTGTAAGTCCAAAAGCTTTTCCAAACAATCGCTCCATTCCGTAGTGGGCTCGCTGCTAGCATCTGGCCATTTCGACTTTTTCAACACTGCTTCGAATTCATCCAACATGATCTTCTTCATCTCGATCCAAAGATTGTCTGTGGTCTCCTGGATGAATTTGACAAGGTGGACGCCGCTTCCCTCTGCTCCTTCCTGAAGCTCTGGCAATATCACAGCAATTTCTTTCAATTTCGTATACGGTTTCAAGGCTTCCTTTGGTTTTCCTGGCAGGCAGGATTTTGCATCTCTTTTCAATGATTCTGCCTCGTCCAAGAGCTTGACATATGCTTGTGCAAGCTCAAGTTTCCGTAGCTTTTCTAAAGGCTTTTCGAATTTCCGCTTTGCTTCTTCTGGTGTGTCCGATGATGTGACAATCTTCAGGCGTTCAAGAACATTGGCGTATCCCCTTTCAAACTCCTGCGATTGTTCCATCATTAAAGTATTGCGGTTGGCAGCCACTACTCGCGCCTGTTCTAGCTCGGATGTTGCATGTCGAAGCTACAAATGACTTAGTATATCACCAACTATGATACGACACAGATTGTACCTGACTCTCGAGCTGCGTCTTCTGCAGCTCTACGCTAGCCAGCAGGCTGGAAATATCCCCAAGGTCTGCAGCTGTTTGTATTTTGTCGTTCAGATAGTCCTCGACTCTAATATCTCTTTCTCCGAGTGGAATATCCATTTGAGGGTTTAGCAGCACTGCGACAGGACTCTTTTTGCGACTCAACGATGTCTGTCGAGCTAGCGAAGAAGTAGCCATGACAGTAGTATAGCTTCGTGGGGATGCAATGTGACTGAGAGAGTTGCGCAGAAGAAATCTGGAACAGGGTGTCCGAACTGTGGACACTTTTTGTTATCCCACTTGCAGTCCCAGGATCAGAAGCTCTTGCCAGGGTCTACCGAGCGGCGCGTTGAAACGCGCCTTCCCCAGATTTCGATGACGGCATCAAGGAAGATCAAAATATTCCGAAAACACACCCTCAACTTCACCATCCATGAAATTTTCGACTAGGAGTACTGCGAATATATGGAGGATATATACTGGGTGATACATGCGAAAGGTAAATTGACGGGCAGTTTGAGCGCATCTCCGACCCAACATGGCCCCTCCAACGAAAAAGCGCAAAGTCAACAATGACACCAAATCTTCTCCTGCGAGCTCTCGGAACCTCGACTTCTTCTTTGGGAAGCAAAAAGAAGCTATTCCAATCCAGACGAGCAATGGTGTATCGCAAGAGTTCGAGAATCTCGGAGAACAGAGTGATGGGGCAGAATTAACAGACGAGCAATTGGCCAGGAAGCTCCAGGCAGAATGGGCCAAAGAGGAAGCTGGTGCACAAAATCCGCCCAAGGCTACGGATGGGGATGTCGCAGATGGATCTTCAGGAGATACTCAGGGAGATACGAATGGAAGACAGGCTGGACTCGTGTCTGGCAACAACGAAGAAGTCCCCAAAGACCAAGCTCTTGAAGGCAAGCCAGATAGCGCTGAAGGTCAATTGCCCAAGAAGCAAGCTCTGCATTCGATGTTCGCACAAAAAAGCAGCAACACGCTCTCCCTACAGTCCGCTGGATCCGCTGAAGATAATATTTCCTCGAATATTCCGTTTGACGAAAGCCCTCTGGCTTTCGATCCCTCAAAATACGTGGCAGAGCTACAAGGACATTGGGCAGCAGAGGGAGGAGATGCATCATATGCACTTCTCACGAGATGCTTTGTGCTGGTCAATAGTACTCAAAGTCGAATCAAGATTGTAGATACTCTTGTGAATCTGCTCCGGGTGATTATTGAAGGTGACCCTAGTAGTCTACTTCCCACTGTATGTGCACTTGATTTATTTATGTCTGATACTAAAGCTTTCCTTGTCTAGTTGTTCATGCTGTAGCGTCTTCGCAAGTTCTTGCAAGCTTTCTAAATATCTGTCTGACGTTTTGGATCTAGGTTTGGCTGAGTACCAATGCTATTTCACCACCCTACATCTCACTTGAGCTCGGTTTAGGAGGATCCGCAATCTCCAAAGCACTGAAAAATGTTTGTGGCTTAGATAGCAGATCACTGAAGGCTCTTTATGACAAGGTGGGCGATGCTGGCGATGTTGCTTTCGAAGCGAAGAAACGACAAAGTTTCACTCTCAGGAAACCGAAGCCACTCACGATCAAGGGAGTATATCAATCGCTCGTCAAAATTGCTAAAACACAAGGGACTGGAAGTGGCGAGATCAAGCAAAGAGTGGTAGATCGACTATTACAGGATGCGAGGGGTGCTGAAGAGAGTCGATATGTCGTCCGTACTCTTTGTCAACACGTAAGTCTGTCTCAATGTTGCATGATTTCGCTCACAAGCTTATAGCTTCGTATCGGTGCTGTCAAAACGACCATGCTTATCGCTCTTTCTCGGGCAATACTACTCTCTCGACCGCCAGGTGCCGACTTCCCTCTGAAGTCCTCTACTGAGCTCGCCAAATTGAAAAAAGATGAATTGGCAGAAGTGTGGTTGAAGTCTGAAGAAATTGTAAAAGCATGTTTTGCCAAACGACCTAATTACAACGATCTCATCCCCGTCCTCCTAGAAATTGGCGTGTGCGATGAGCTTCTCCTCAGATGTGGACTGGCTCTGCATATTCCCTTACGCCCTATGTTGGGCAGCATTACTAGAGATCTCTCTGAGATGCTCACAAAGCTACAAGGCCGAGATTTCAGCTGCGAGTACAAATACGATGGCCAACGCGCACAGGTGCACTGCGACGATCAAGGCAAAGTCTCGATTTTCTCTCGTCATCTCGAGCTCATGACAGACAAGTATCCAGATCTGGTTGCTTTGATCCCCAAGATTCGCGGCGAAGGCGTCTCGAGCTTTATCATGGAAGGCGAAGTTGTTGCCGTTGATCGAGACTCGGGCGACCTGAAAACATTCCAAACGCTTGCAAATCGTGCTCGGAAAGATGTAGCAATTGGGAGCGTCAAAGTCGAAGTCTGTTTGTTCTCATTTGATCTCATGTATCTGAACGGCGAGTCACTACTGGATCGGCCGTTCCGCGAAAGACGAGAGCTTCTTCGAGGTCTATTTACGGAAGTTCCGAACCAGTTCACCTGGGTAAAGAGCATCGACGCAACATCGCAAGACTCTGAAACTGTGCTAGAGTTTTTCAAAAGCGCTACCGATATCAAGTGTGAAGGTATCATGGTCAAGATCCTCGATAACCTTCCAAACCTTAATATAGCAGATGAAGAGGTCGAAAGCAAAGAGATTGCTGTACCAGAGCCACCATCCAAGCCCGCCAAGGGTAAGAAGAAACCAGAAAAGGAACCAGTAGAGAAGAAGACACGCCGTAAAGCCCTCCTTGCCACCTACGAACCAGACAAACGACTCGACTCCTGGCTGAAAGTCAAGAAAGATTACAGCACGACGTTCGATACGCTGGATCTTATTCCAGTCGCTGGCTGGCACGGTCAAGGTCGAAAATCAAAATGGTGGTCGCCAATCTTGCTGGCTGTGCGGAACGAAGAGACTGGCTCGCTAGAAGCGGTGTGCAAGTGCATATCTGGATTCACTGATGCGTTTTACAAAGCCAATAAAGAGTTTTACGACGAGGACGGTGAGCATGTATTGGGTGGGAAGCCAAGTTATGTTGATTATGAGGGTGGGCATCCGGATGTCTGGTTTGAACCACAGGAGGTGTGGGAGATGGCTTTTGCTGGTAAGACCTTACTCATTCAGAAACATTTTCGGCTGCGATATTGATATGAGCCAGATATCACGATCAGCCCCACTTACACTGCGGCAATCGGGCTTGTAAGCGATGAGAAAGGTCTGAGCTTAAGATTCCCTCGATTCCTCAAGAAGAGAGACGACAAGGGCATCGATGAGGCCAGCACGAGTGAATTCCTCGCCGGCCTGTGGAGAAAGCAAGAAGAGAAAGCTCCCACTGCTGCTAAAGAAGTGCAAGATGACGGCGGAGAGGAAGACGATGAGGCATAGACCACAAGGGAGTGTTCACTTTGAGTACGATTAAAGGAATTCGTCCATTCGTGTACCTAACGCCATCAAGCCAGTAGAGCTTAACAACCAACAAGCCGTCACTCCGAACACCAAAGAAATCAAACTAAAGTTAGCCTCCCAAATTCTTTTACGACAATCAACCGACTCATCGCTCTCAACGATTAGACATGAACCGTTGACAGAAAGCCCAAATCCATATCAAAGCCAGCAGAAGCTTCTGCAAATCCCCCAAACGAAAAGTCCGCTTCGAAATCAAAGTCAAAGTCGAAAGCCTTCGCCGGGACCTGAGTCTTAGCAGCGACGCGGCCATGCTCATGCTCGGGCAGCTCGGCAGGCAGAGGCGGTGTGGGAGCCCATACGCTTTGCGCGGCATCGGATTCTTCATCGAGGATGAGGGTGGTAGATGTTGTGGCGCACGGATCTGTACTTACATTTTCAGTCTAGGACGAACAGAGTTCTATAAAACATGAACGGAATGGAACGTGGAAGGGGTACTTGCCGAGTGGCTCTATGAATGTTGGTGGGAAGAGTTCGGAGAATTCTTCTTGGATTTGTCGGGTTTGTCTTGATGCGGGATGGGGTGTTGAGGTGGGGAGAGGGGTGAATGTATCGGGTGCTGTAAGACGGGATCAATCTAGGACCAAATAGTTCTTTAAGGGGTGGTATGGGCTGGATCATGGGAGTACTTGCCGGGATAGTCCGTATGCTGGGGAGAAGGCCGTGGGCGGTCTTTGTGAACGGGATGTACGGAGACTTTTTGGTGCTTGTGGGCTCTGGTGTCTGTACTGTTGTGATATCTTGCTCGCTTACGAGCTATGTCTTGCGATGTAGCAGAGACTGGCTCAGCAAGTGTTGGTGTGCTAGGGTGCGATGCAGGACTGGATTGAAGTCGAGATGAGGAACAATGGCAGCAGTCAGATGTTGTCTTTGGTGAAGAAGTCATAGGAACAGCTCTCTTCGATGGCATGACCTCAACATCCGGTCTTGAAAGAACTCTCTCTTTGCGTATACGCTTCTCAGGCAGTCGTGGTGGAAACACCAAGATATTGTTCAATTCGGCATTGACATCAATTCCTCGTACTTGTTAGCACGGCTTTGCTGAAGTATATTCGAGTCTGAGTACCTTGTTCAAGCAATATCCGCTCAAGAAGAGAGTTCTTATACTTCAATATCAAGACTTCTTCCTTAGCACTAGCCTGCGCGTTCTTCGACTCTTGCAATTTCTCCTTCTGCTCCTGAACAATATTCTCCAACTCGGAAATATGTTCCTTTCGACGTTCGCGAAAGGCTGCTTGGGAGTCTCGGTTGCGTTGCTTCTTCTCTTCTGCCGAGGGGAACATCTGTTTACCGTTAGGTTCAATTACTTTTTTTAACATCAACCATTCTCAGATCGAAATAACTGAAAAGTAAACATACAACTTTACGTCCCCCTTTCCCTTTCTTCAAAGAGGGCGCAGAAGGCGAGCTGGCCGAGCCTCCGCGATTTCCTCTCATCTCGTCGTTATCAACTTCACTCTCGGTTCGTCGTGAGACCCCACTTTCCGACATGCTGGAGACGAGCCGAAAGTTGCACAAGGTGGTGTAAGGGTGGGTAATAGATTGCAGGATGGTGTGCCACACTGATTGTCAATTGCACAATTAAGACCACAAGGTTGTGAGACAAAGATGTTTTGGAATATGGAGAAGTGTGGACATGTAGGAGAAAGAAGGAAAAGTTACTTATCAGAAGAAAATTAATTGATGATGCACGGAAAGGATGGGATGGTTATCAGTGCGATCTCGCTGGGAGATATTCTTACGTACCAAATTTCTGGAGATTACACTCGCCTGTTGTTCTGCTGACTAACCCAGCTCGCCTATGGGGCCCCTTTTCTGACTGAGGTTTGGAAGAAATGTATTTTCTGAGTATAGAAACTGAAAGCTGGACATAAATTCTAAATTGAACTGTGAGTCTCAGAAGCAACTGTCTAGAGAAAGAAGATACGTCGTTCCTGCATGACGTTCTGCCTTAGATCTAACACTCAGATCGATTTCCAGCGAATAACAAACGTGCTAGAAGCGAGAAGTGTATAATTACGTCTTGAGAACCTCAAGAATTACAATTCAAGCGAGAACACCACGCTTTCCATTGGACAAACATGAAAGTAGGCTTGCAGTTATGATGCAGGTCCAAGTGAGCCTCGAAGATAACATTGACACGCTGCATCCGAAAATGTGGGCTAGCTACTGGGTACTGGATCACGACACTTAAAAGACTCAACAGGACAAAGATCCTGAGATTATCGTTCACGACGAGAAAGGTACATTGTCTCTTTCAGCAACATCTTAAGCATCATCTGGCCATTCTAGGTGCTTCAAAGGACCTTTTCTCCATCGATCAAGCACCTGCTCGCCCAAACGGGAGCACAAAGCCATTCACCGAAACACACCAACAACTCACTTCCTGCTCCCATTCTCCTCAACCCACTTTCGAATCCCCTCCACCGCGCCCTCCACACCATCAACGATAATCGTTGGTCCACCAGCAGCCAATGTCCCTAACTGGTCCGTCCATCCGCCCGCCCCATGATGACCACCCTTCCTATCGACCCACGCAGCCTGCATACCAACTGACCTGGCACCCACAACATCAAACGGATTCCCACTTACCAACCAAACACGCCCTGCATCTTTCTCCTTCCCCACTTTCTTCAATAAATGCTGGTACACTTTTGGATCCGGCTTGTAAGCGCGGACTTCCTCCACTGTGATGAGATCTTTGAAGACGGAGGCGTAGGAGGACAGAGCCGGTGATTTCTTGACAGACGACGATACCATGGAGTCTGTACCGTTTGAAAATACGTAGGCGGATATATTGGGGGACGATGATATGATTTTCAGACCGGGTGGAACGTCCGGAAAGGTGCCGAGTGAGTCGTATGCTTTCATCAAAGAACCTATGTCTTCTTCTGAGAGGGTGACAGAAGATTCGGCGAGGGCGTGCTTGAGCGATGCATTTGTAATTTCTGAAAATTGTTTGTAGAGGTCTGACGTTGAACCTTCAGTATCCATATTTGAGGGTAAGAGGCTTTGGTGAATGATCACTCACCCATGCTATTCATACGCCATGTATACTCCAATTGAAATCTGTATAAGACATTTCAGTCAACTCTCATTCGAACCCACATACAAGAAGACCATACCTCCGCCATAAAGCAGCAATAGATTGAGCCTTCTCATCTCCAAAATGGCTCGCCAATTCCTTCGCAATACTCTCCGTCGAGAGCAGCGTCCCATATAGGTCAAATGCAATAACAATCTCACTAGAAGAAGCCATGTTCTCGAATTAGACTTTTACGAAACTCTATTTTCAGATGAGGAGTTGTGGGAGTTGTGGGAGTTGTGGGAGGTAGAAGAGGTTCGAAGTGATCTTACCACAGTACTGTCAGTATAGCGGGGTCTGCCGGATGACGCATGCGGGGTAAAATGTACGGATCAGCCCGAATAGATGCCTGCTCAAGTACCCGTACCTGAAGATCCATTTAATGACTATTTGATTCCCGGCAATTTGCAAAAGTGGGAGAGAAGCTACCAGTCATGTTCTTGCTTATTGCAAGTTCATTTTCAAAAAGTACAGATGGATCATTCAGAGGAGTCAAACTTCCAACTTTTCAGAGATTGTCTTTCCACCCCACTCATCGAGAAATCAACCACCACCCCAGCCAAGAAACCCCGTAAAGCAAGAGCCGGACGCAAAAATGCTATTAAGCCTGTTATTCAAGCCGAAGAGCCAAATGATACCGAAGAACTTGGAGAGTTCATAGACGTAAGCTCTCCACGCAGCTCAATATCACAATTTGAAATCAGGCATTGAACAAACCACAGTACCTCGCCACAGAAATATTCACCAGTCTCCCGTCCGATCTAAGGACATTGACATATTCAACCTGGCTCAACACGCCCTCTCTCCAAGCCACATACTCAGACCCCCTAGCCACCAGTACAAACAACAGCATTCTAGACTCTCTTCCCCCAAGTATAACCGACACCTTAACAACCTACTCCCTCCTTCCCAGCCACAAAACTATAGCAGAATACCTAACCCCCATCCTCTCAAATTACATCGGTACTCTACTCACGCCGCCCCCGCCACCACGCACAACCGGCCTCCAAGCAACAGAATGTGAGATCTGTGACCGGTCCTGGATTCCTTTGACATATCACCATTTGATACCGAGGGATGTTCACGCAAAGGTTCTGAAGAGAGGATGGCATACGGAGGATCAGCTGGAGAACGTGGCTTGGTTGTGTAGGGCGTGTCATAGTTTTGTGCATAGGGTTGCTACTGGGGAGGAGTTGGCGAAGGAGTTCTTTACTGTGGAGAGGCTGGTGGAGAGGGAGGATGTGAGGAGATTTGCGGAGTGGGTTGGGAAGGTTAGGTGGAAAGCGAAATGAGAGCCTTAGATGCTCTTGGTGTCTTGGATGCACAGGGCTCTTAGACGTTTGTCGTGCCGAAGCAGAGTCTTCTTTGTTAGAATACAGAAGTAAACACGTCATTAAGCGAGTGAGTTTCATATTCAAGCGAAGAGCCAAAGGGTCGATGTTGAAATTGCTTATTGCATTCATTGTTAAGATTGATATATCAGTATGGATCCCTTTTACTCCGTGATATCTAGATGGCTGAGTTGAAGTAGCCAGAAGAGACCCACCCCATGCATTGATGCTTTTTGTTGAACAACTCCGAAGCGCCTTTTCATAGTACAACCATCAATCTAAACTCTCCATCCCTCGACTGGGAGAGGGAAGCTGCCAGCCCAAGCGGCAATCTCCTTTCTCATCTCATTGATCTTCTCAACCTCGCCACCGGCGACCTTGGCCTTGAAGTCCTTGAGCTTGTTATCGCTCTTGGGCAATGCACCTTGGACCTCCTTACAGATCTTTATGCATTGATCAATGTAATCTGCGACCTTGATGAAAGCCTCCTCACCGAAACCACGGGATGTCATGGCTGGGGTACCGATACGGATACCACATGGTGTAAGAGCTGACTTGTCACCGGGAATAGAGTTCTTGTTGCAAGCAATGTTGACTTGCTCCAAAACAGCCTCAACACGAGCACCGTCAAGTGCTTGTGGACGGAGGTCCAAAAGGACCATGTGAGAGTCAGTTCCGTCAGCTACGAGCTTGTAGCCAAGCTTCTTGAACTCAACCTCAAGAGCCTTTGCGTTCTTGACAACCTGCTCCTGGTATTGCTTGAACTCTGGAGTGGTAGCTTGCTTGAGTGCGACCGCGAGAGCAGTGATGGTGTGGTTGTGGGGTCCACCTTGATGGCCTGGGAAAACAGAGAAGTTGATTGGGCCCTCAAGGTCATAGAGAGTCTCCTTTCCGGTCTTAGCATCGGTCTTGCGAACACCCTTGCGGAAGAAGATCATGGCACCACGAGGACCACGGAGAGACTTGTGAGTAGTAGTAGTGACAATATCGGCATGCTCGAATGGGCTGGGAATGACACCAGCAGCGATGAGACCGGAGATGTGAGCCATATCGACAACGAGGTATGCACCAACAAGATCAGCGATCTTGCGCATGCGAGCATAGTCGATCAGTCGGCAGTATGCCGAGGTACCAGCGACAAGAACCTTAGGTCTGTACATCAAGGCATTCTCTTCGAGTCTGTCATAGTCGATGATACCGGTCTCAAGGTTCACTCTGTATGGGAAGGTTTCGAAGTAGGTGGAGACGGCGGAGATCCTATATTCTGATTAGTCCATTGAATATGCAAGGAGCGAGGTCCACTAACTTTCTTGACGGAGTCTGGTAACCGTGGCTCAAATGGCCACCGTGAGGGAGATCAAGGCCCATAAGCCTGTCGTGAGGTCTCATGATTGCCTGGTACACCTGCAAATTGGCAGGGCTACCACTCAAGCATTGTACATTGACGCCCCATTTCTCGGAATCGAGGTGAAAGGCCTTGAGAGCACGAGCTTGGCAAGTCAACTCAATTGAGTCGATGTGTTGGTTGCCACCGTAGTATCTGGCACCTGGGTAACCCTCAGAGTATTTGTTTGACATTGGGGATCCCAATGCATCGAATACGGCGCGGGAGGTAACATTCTCGGATGCAATGAGGATAATGGATTCTCTTTGACGTTGAATCTCGAGTTTCTGTAAAGAGAACCAGTCAGCACATGTCGTTTGACAAGGCGTTGACATTCTAAATTTTGCTTACCATAATCTCTGCGATTTCCGGATCGGTGTCTAGAAGGGACTTCTCCAGCATCTAGTGGAAAGAGTCGGTCAGTATATTCAACAAAATATCCCGTCGCCATATTTGCCCCATGAGAACAGCTGGTAGACCAGGGGGAGGTCAAGCTTACGTCCTTGTGGGACTCAGTGAGAGCATAGCTGCTGTTTGTTGCCATGATTGCGGTTGTGGGAATCTTGAGTTAGAGAAGTTGTGAAATTTCTCGAGTAGATGTTGAAGAGGAAATGAAAAGAAGGTGAGTCTTCCATTCCAGCAAAAAAAATTAGGTACAGCGCCTCTAGTGGGCAACCCCGCGACCGATCGGCGGACCCCTGCACCTGGAGGGGCATATGACTGGGGGACATTTGTTGCTCTCGTTTTCGGCGCACGAGATTACTCGGTAAAAAGCGCCGAATTCTCATAGTAACAGGACTTTAGCTGATAATTGCATGCATCTACCTTATACTGATGCCCACTTCAACAATTTCTCTTTCTTGCCTACTGGTAAACCTTGTTTTCATAAAATCAGTCATTGGAATGAGCAAGTACGCTCGTAAGTTTCACCCCCCCCCCCCAACAGAGAGACCGTGAAAGGCTTGGGGCTTGGGCACCTGGTGAACCTCAAGCAGCAGAACAAAAAGGTCGAGACCCCAGACGATTGGGCGATGGACAGCCAAACAAGCCAAAGCAACAGTTTCTCTTCTCTTCTCCAGGCTTCTCAGTCAAGCATTTGAAAGTAGACAACAGGGTATCATTGCAATTAGAAGGTACAAATTTCAACCAAACATAGACTTTAATTCCTCAGCCAATCATTCCAACCCGCCCTTGCGTCTCTTGGCGTCCTGTTTGGCCTTCTTCTTTTCCCGTCGCTCCTCTTTTGTCAACTTTGAATCCATAGCTCGTGTCGAGTCTTGGATTGACAACAGACCACTTGCTGAGGGGCTACGATGGTTCTCGGTATGTTTTGACTTCTTGGAAGACGATTTTGGAAGGTGTAAACCACTGTTGGTAGCTAGAGGTTGTGAAAATGTCAGTGATTTAGGAGGTGGTACTGGTGTCGTTGACAGTGGATGTCTTGGTGGTGTCTTGGGCCGTAGAGGTAATGGTTCGGTAGCCTCCTCGGTCTCAATTGACGCTGATTGATTGTCTGCTAGCTTCCTCTGAGATTCGGTCTGCTTTTTCTTCAAACGGTTTAGCTCTCTGTGGTCACTGTTACTCATTATGCTGGACGAACTGTGCTTAGACTTCTTCTCGCCTCCTTCGCTGTGCTTCCTCTTCTTCTCCTTTCTCGAAGCACCATCGGGGGAGGATGCGCTGGCATTATTTTCTGGGTGCGGTCTCAGAGGCAGAGGCGGACTGTCCTCCATTTCTTCATCTGAATCTTCATCAGGCCTAACGAATTTCTTGGGCTTAGAGACAGGACGACTGGTGGTGGGAGTTGCGTCCTCCGTGTCCTCATCAGAGGAGCTCGAGCCAATGGTGCCAGGTTTAGCAGCTCCGAAGCCGATTGGGTGGAACCGCATTCTCAGTCCTCGAGGTTGTTGTCGGACAGGCTTTTTCGCTGGGATCGTTGCCGTGGCAGGGTTTGCGGCCGTTGGATCTCTGGCCACCTGTTGTAGATGGAAGACATGGTCAATCGATTTTGAAGCTGTGCGGGGTTAGTTCTGAGATATGAAAGGTTGAGACCAAGTCCTTACTAGCTTTGTAGCCTGCATCTGAGCCCGGGACCAAGATTCTAGTATAGGTGGTGTCCTCGGCAGAGTCTGTCATGAAACCATAATGATCTCCCTCGTGCGTCAATATCGGCTTGCCGTTCTTTGCGTCCAGGAGAGACATAGTTTTGACTGAAGAGATTGGTACTGAAGCTGGCGCTGTGAAGTACCATATCTGTTTCCCTTCCAGGCTTGACTTTTTCAACATCTGCGATGCCCTCGATGTTCCATTCAAAGATACAAGGTCGAATCCAGGAGGAGGTTGGTATGGTGTAGGTGCTTTTAAAGAGACAGTGTTGGTAGTAGGCTGCTGTGAAGGTTTTCTGGGGGGATTAGTTGCCATCGCAAAGTTAAGATTGGACGTAACGCTTACTTGGTGGGCTCTATTGATAATGGGGCCTGCTTGGTAGCATCTTGGGAGACTTCCTCGTCCTCGCTGCCCTCGTCGCTATCCTCATCTTCATCTTCACCTTCACTTGAGCTGCTGCTTCCCGAGGGTGCAGGCAATTTGCCTTTCGACGAAGACTTGCTTGGCTTTGCAGATGATAATGAGCTATCGCTATCTGAGCTTTCCTCCGAATTGTCCTCTGCAGGCCCATTGTTCTCCTCATCTTCGTCACTGTCTTGGACAAATTCTTCGCTCTTGTACGTGGTGGGTGGAGGGGTCTTTTTCGTCTGCTTTTTGGTCTTCACAGATTTGTCCTTCTTCCCCGAATCTCGGGATTTGATTTTTGTGGAAGCCATCGCGATCGGTATCGTGTCCAAAAAGTGCGAAATAATTTGTTGCCAGGGCTTGGTTTGCACGGCACTTATGGTGGTGAAGCTCGAGTCGAGGGAACTTTTTTTTGAACTCGGCCCGGTGTCTGTCGGAACGGAAAATCTCTCTCGGAAACTTGCCTTGCGGTTGCACTTTGATATTGACATTGACTTCGAATATTTCACCAACTCTTACAATGACTGAAGAAACTTCGGTTATGTCTTCGAATAAGAGAAGAAAGATAGATGTTTCGCCACAGAAGCCTCGTAAGCTAATAATCTTTCAGAATACAAGGTATCACTAATATGTCCTAGGTTTGAGTGCCTTTGCAGCAAGACAGGCTTTAAAGAGCAAGACCGGCAGTCCGCAAAGTCCTGCAAGACAGAACGAATCATGTACTACTTCGATTATCAACGGACCCGAGGATCCTGTTGGCTCAGTTTTGGAAATTGCCGTTCCAACAAATTCGCCAATTCTTCTCGACCATGCCACAACCCAAAACGGCATAAATTTCGGTCTCGATACTAATCCTAGCCTCGCTGAAGGATCTCCAACCACATCGTATGCATTTCTTTTACGATGACATCTGGAGCACCAAACTCACATGGTATTAGTTATGAATCACGTGCGGGATCCTCAGATGTCTTACTTCGTCGGCCGGCTGTTTCGTTCTCATCCTTTAAGCCAACCAAGGGCAACGTAAAAGATATCGGAGCCAGTTCGTTTCGGCTCAAACTAGCCCCCGGAGAGGTGAGTTTTACAAATACTCTCCTTAGAACGATGCTGATGTACTTAGCGTCTTGTTATTGTTGGCCAGTATGAGCTCAGTGTCATGGCAGGCCGGATAACGCTCATGGGCGCAACTTTGCATCCTTCTAAGACGGCACATCAAGTATTTGCGGCGTCTTCTCACTCTCTACCAGTCCTCAGATGTCTATCGACGGATGTGGACTCGGCGGAAATTGTGCTTCGAAATTGTAAAACTGGCCTTGAAGGTCTGGAGAAGTTGTCACCACTTTTTGGGAGACTATGGAGCTCTCAGCCTGGTCCATTTGGAGCAGACTATGAAGATGTGGTGCCAATGTCGCAAAACAGTACGTTTAGAATCGTGAGTACAACTTGATCAGTCGAGATTAGAGCAATGATTAATCAAATTTATATAGCTGTTCTCATCCAAGCTTGACCTACAATCAAGCTATCTCCAGCCTCTCGTATCACCTCCAGAATGGAATCTGCTCCTCTCCAAACTGTCTGAGCCAGCAGATAAGAGGCGAATCATCATGATCTGCGGACCTAAGTCCTCTGGTAAATCGACATTTACGAAACTGCTTTGCAACAGACTCCTTTCAGAAGCTACATCAAACAAGGCTCCGTCACAAGGCATCGCACTACTGGACCTAGATCCTGGCCAGCCAGAATACTCACCACCTGGGCAGCTGGCTCTTCTTCATGTCCAGAGCCTAAATTTTGGCGCCCCCTTCTCACACCCTATCCCATGTGGGAAGAGCAAGATAATCCGTGCACATTTCATTGCTTCCATATCGCCCTCTTCGGACCCAGGTCTATACATGACTTGTGCTCTCGACCTGTTTTCCCACTATCGAGCCATGGGGTCAGCAGTATGCGATTGCCCTCTGGTCATCAATACTCCTGGCTGGGTATTTGGCACTGGTTTGGAGATTCTAGTCGACATGATAGGACGAGGAAAACCAACGGAAGTCATATACATGTCCCAGGACGGGCCTCCAGAAGTCGTTGCCACTCTTAGGGAGGCTACTGTCTCAGCGCAGTTCCTCACCTTACCATCGCAGTTGAGCGAATACACAACCCGAACAGCAGCGCATCTCAGAACGATGCAGGCTATGTCCTACTTTCACTTAAGTTCAGATAACACTGAAGTACTGAGGTGGGGTGGGAAACCGCTTACTTCCATTCCACCTTGGGAAGTACGTTATTCAGGAGAGGACCCAGGAATTCTCGGCGTCATGTGCTATGGGGAGCAGCCACCACCAGAACTTCTCGCTGAGACGATCAACGGCTCTCTCGTCGCCGTCATCGTGATTGACGATATGTCCGCTATACCTGGGCGTGATAACGACCAAGAAGAGGGCTACGTAGGCAGTCCCACTCAAGAGGAACATTTTGATGCAGAAATCCGCGTCCTTGATCACTCACACGAACCACGACGGTTTGAGGAACCTCGTATTTTACCCACACCTGCAGAACAGATCCCCTATTTCAATCCTGCGAATTCTATTACGCTCGATCCGAGATACTCGCATTCTATAGGCATTGCTCTTGTTCGTGGCATCGATGTGCGGGGCAGGCGAATACAATTGCTGACACCGATTGCACCGAACGTCATTGAAAAAGTTCACGAATTGGGAAAGAAGATAGTGCTAGTCAGTGGGAAATTGGATACGCCCGGATGGGCATATACCGAGGAATTGAACATGAAAATATCGCAGGATAAGGCAGCGGAGAAGCTTAGTATCAGAACGGCAGAGTCTGAAGAAGATGAATTGAACATGGATGATGAGGATGCCGAGGATAATGAAGATCCCGAAACTGCTCGGGAAACAGATAGGCAACGTAATGCTGGTGATGGATATCAAGACGCGCCTTGGATTGAGAGGCTTGATGGATCGAAAGGCAGAGGGATCGGCTCGAGAGTCTGGAGAGTGAGGAGAGATTTGGGGAGAGTGGGAGATGGAGGTGATTGAGTTTTGCTTCGGCGAACTTGCTGTTGATACCCAGTGATGCATAATCGAAATTTTCCAATTTGTTGATCTTCACGTGCAAGCAGCAACCGATAATGACGATACTTCGTAAGTAGCACTTGGAAATTGATCATAGCCCATAATTACACACAGATATCATACAGAGCCTTCGCCTGTTGAACAGTACCAAATTTATCCTTCCAACCATTTAGCAATTCAGCAAGCCAGCCAGCTCCTTTTCCACAACGCCAAAAGACCAATCACCAAACTAGCAGTTTTACAGTGCCTTCACGCTCTGGAAGAACGGATTCGCCAGCAATTTCTCGTCCCCTTTCACCAGCTCCAGCATTTTAGTCGTCATCTCCTCCTTACTCAGGTCCTTGCCTTCACACTCCTCTTTCCATCTCATCAACACATCTTTCAACAACGCACTACCCTCTTCAACATCTTCCTTTCCATATTTGATTGCTTGTCCCTCATGCTTACTCGTGAAGTCCTCGAGTTCATCTGCCTTGCGCTTTGCCATATTGACAACTTTCTCGGGGAAGCGAACGAGCTCTGCGACATGGATACCGAAACTCTGGTCGCAGACACCTTCTTCAACTTTGTAGAGGAGAGTGACCTCCCTCTTCGCTTTGCCATTATCATCAATATGTGCAACAACATGTAGATTCTGGACTTGGGGGTACTGGTCTACTAGAGCAGTGAGTTCGTGGAAATGGGTAGCAAACATTGAGAAGCATCCGATCTCCTTGACGATGTGTTCGGAAATTGCCCATGCCAAGCCGAAACCATCATATGTGCTAGTACCACGTCCAAGCTCGTCAATGATGATGAGAGATTCCGAGGTCGCAGATTTCAAGATATTGGCCGTTTCGAGCATTTCTGCCATGAAGGTTGACACTCCTTTGAGCTGGGAATCACTCGCCCCTACTCGAGCAAGTATGCAGTCGAATATTGTGAGCTCCGCCTCGTCACAGGGCACGAAACATCCAATCTGAGCCATCAAGGCAATCACACCAATTTGGCGGATGTATGTTGATTTTCCACCCATATTAGGACCTACACGAGTTAGCAAGGGGGGTAGGCATGTTGATGGGGTATTACAAACCAGTAATGATCAGAAATTCCGATGACCCTCGCTCTAAGGTGACATCGTTGGTGATGAACTGAATATCGTCCTGCATCTCCATACATGGATGTCGTGCTTCTTTCAGGATAGTGTTGCCTTCACCTCTAGGGTGCATCTTTGGACGCACATATGAGGTTGGTGCGTGGACTGAGCAATGAGCAAAGCTAATGATGACGTCCATATGGGCTAGGACTCCAGCCAGGAGCTCCAGAACGGGGCAGTATGAGGCAGCTACGCTGACGACCTCGTTGACCAAACTGCTCTGAGTTCGGTTGTAGTTCTCGGAGAGTTGATCAAACTCGCGTCGAATACTTTGCAGCTTCTGAGTTGTGAAGTAAACGCCGTTCTTTTGCGTCGAGCATTCTTGATATTTCTGCTTATTTCGAATGCAGGCAGCTTCTGTCCGCGTGAGCCGCATACACCAACCGTGGACTTTGTGATTCTCCAGGAAGAGTTTCTTGTCAATCTCTTGGCCAAGATCCTGACTGGCGTTTCTGTGCTCCTGGTCCATCTCAACCCGCATCTTGTCCAGCTTCTTCCTAATGATTCGAAGACCATCGTCGAACTCGGGTTTTATGATGTATTCGTGATTTTGTGCGGCTTCCATGTCAACAGTCGTTTCTACCATCTCTTGCAATTTAGCAAGACTGTCCAGATATTCTCGGAGCTTAATAGTATAGGTCTCCTCCAGAGGATCGCGGTATCTTTCATCCATCACTGCTTCCAGAGTGGCGATGAAGCCAGGCAAACGACCGACTAATTGCCAAGCCCTGACGACATCTTCGAGACTTGCCATTTTCCGCTGGAATCGTTTCGTCATTCGGTAGATATCTGGGACTGACTTCATGTGCTCCTCCTGTATTGTTTGCCTCAACTCAGAATCCTCCACAAATGCTTCCACAAGCTGTTGTCTCTTCTCAATCTCATCTTTGCTCATCAAGGGCTGCTTCAGCCACTGCGCCAGGAGTCGACTACCCACAGGAGTCTTACAGTGATTTAAGAGTCCAAATACTGACATAGTTTTAGCACCATCTCTGGGTCCAGGCATCAGATTCAAGGCTTTCAAAGCTGCAGCATCGAGCTTCATAAATTGGGATAAATCATGCTGGTATAGTTGGTATTGGCCAAAATTCGAAGGGTCATGAAGCACGCCCAAGTACTTGATAAGAGCAGCCGCAGAGCCCATGGCAAGCTTCAAGTCGGTCTGTGGAAGAGTTCCAGTCGCTTTCTCGTCCTTCAGTAATCTCGCCAAATCCTGGTCGATGTCTTTGGTTCCAAAATCGCTACCTGCTCTTTCCGAGATCGCAATACCACAGCTGTCGATAATTGCCTTCAATTTGTTCATCTCCACATCTTTGTCCGATTTGTCCACTTGTATCAGGCATTCCTTGACGCCCAGCTGGATAAGGAGAGACTCGAAGTTCGAATATAAATCGTTGTCGAGAAATTCTGACACACCTAATTCCCTGACACTGGCATCTGCGAAGCACACACCCACATTTCTTGCCTCAGAGGCCTTTGCAGACACTTTCACTGCAAGTATAATTGGCGCCGCATCGAATTGTCCGCCCAGTTCCTCCTCGATATCTTGTAGGTTTCCAGGCGAGGCTTGCTTGATGATCTTCCAGTTCATTTTGCCAGAGTTTCCCCATACTTCGATTCTCTTTCCCAGACGAAATAGTGCTTCTCGAAGAAAATTCCGATATACCGTGATAGTCATTGTGACCGAAGGAAGACCGGTCGAATCATTCTTGCCTAGTTGTCGTAGAACTGAGGTAGTTTTGTAGACCTAATAAAGGTAAGTTGCATGATCTTCTACACCATTGGATCTGCTCACTGTTCTGGCAATGAAAGAAGCATCATCACCGTGTGCCGTATACCAGTCACCACGGTCAAAAACTCTGATAGTCTCATCATCTTTTGCGGGTAGAGACTTGAAGAACCTGATGAATCCGCCTTCATCATCAACCTACATATATTAGCAGTAATATCAAGTCACAAGGTGGCTGAGCATACCTTTAATTCTGGACGAGAAGACATGCTAAAGTATTAAACAATTTGTCTTCGCTTGAACTGGTTGTCTTGTCGATTCACAATTCGGATTCCCAGTGTACTTAAAGTGGTTCACGACAATCGCGGGTTTCCCCAAAATAAAGGAAGACGCGACGACGTGAATGACTAGTCCTCATTAGGTTAGGCTATTTTTCCTCGCTAAAATTTATATCAGCTTGGGCTGGGCGGTCGGTTTCAATTTACTCCACCATGATCTCTCAACTCAACTAAACAACATCAATCACAAGATGGCCGAGTCAGAAGAGCGACCCTTCAAGATCCGAAAGCTCAACTCACCAGATGAATCGACTGACCCTCTTCAGGGCGGTTCGCCAAGCATTGACCTTCCAACCTCTCAAGCTGGTCACGACCAAGAGGACTCCAAAGTCAACCAGGTTCCTTCTACCACCAATGACCCACCACTCTCAAGAAACCAACTGAAGAAACTCAGGAAACGTGAGCAATGGGAGGCTGGCAAAGACTATCGCAAAGACAAGCGACGAGCACTCCACAAGGAAAAGCAAGCTCGCAAAGCTGAAGCCCGGAGGGAGTTGAGCGAGAAGATCGCCAGAGGTGAGATCGAGAGACCAGTGATCAAGCCAAAGAGCGGCCCACGCCGACCAATCCAAACACCAGTTGCTTTTGTCCTGGATTGCGACTTCGATGATCTCATGAGCGAGAAAGAGATTATCTCACTCAGTGCCCAGATCACGAGATGCTACTCTGACAACAAATCTACTCCTTACCGGGTGCACTTGGCCATCAGTTCATGGGGCGGTGCGCTCAAGACTAGATTCGAGAATGTTCTCGCAAGCAACCATCTCAGCTGGAAAGGAGTCAGGTTCTACGAAGGTGACTTTGTCAATGCCGGCAAAGAGTTAGATGGTATTATGAGAGGTCGCGAAGGAGGAAAGCTAGTTGGCGCCCTTGCTCCTCCTGTGATCATTCCAGATCCTCTGCCAGAGACGAGTCTCACAGAAGACGCGGAGACTGTACTCGATCCCGACTCATCCAAGCCAGAGCCAACATCTGAAGGTGCAACATCCACGGCCCAAGCCGGAGCTAAGCCAGACTACGTCCCCAAAGTCGAAGCATCTGAGGTCGAAGTTGAAGTCAAGCCAGAGCAAAGGTCTGAAGCTGATGCAAAAATTCATGCTGAAGAGCAGCCGGAGCCTTCCATTGTTTACCTTACAGCCGACTCGGACGACACCCTCTCTGTCCTTTCCCCCAATACAACCTACATCATTGGTGGCATAGTCGACAAGAACCGACACAAAGGTATCTGCTACAAGCGAGCTACTGAGCGTGGTATCAAAACTGCCCGACTTCCAATTGGCGAGTACATGACCATGCAAAGTCGGAGTGTCTTGGCTGTCAATCACGTTGTGGAGATCATGTTGGCTTGGATGGAGACTGGTGATTGGGGAGAGGCGTTCTTAAAGGTCATCCCGAAGAGAAAGGAGGCCAAACTGAAGACTAATGGAAAGGCTCAGTCGGATGCTGGAGGCAAGGATGGTGAGCAAGGGGAAAGTCAGGACCAAGTCGAAGACAGTGGCTCTGAAGATGATGGAACTCGGACCAATGGTTCCACTTCGGCCTCATGAGTCTATTTCTACCTCCGAAAGCTAATCTCAAATATTGCGGGTTCCATATGGCGGAGACTTGTCGCTCGATGAGATGATGATGCGCACCCTGTTGCTCAAGAAATGCAATAAAATGCTCGATGGATATCATTACTCCTTCCCCAATGCGTACCATGATGGCGATACACTAACTTTATGCCGTTTCGTGATTTCCCAACCGCCCATCCTGCATCCGTGCCATGTAACCAGAACTCCAGACCACTGAATAATCCCACATGTTGACTCATCTCTTTTCTCCTCTATTAACATGAGCCTCCGCCTTCTCAGCCCTTTCCTTCCTCGCTACCGTCTCCGGCATTGTTCTCATCAGCCCCTCCAAGCCCTTAACACCCCTATCCCATCCCCTCTCAACCTCCTCTTGCCTCTCTAACCTCCCCACTCCCAAGTCCGCATACCCCTTCTCAGCCTGCTCCTCTAACCTTCCCAGCACCGCCTCATCGCTCTCAAGACCCTCTTTATACTCCCTCTTCACATTCTCCGCGACCTTGGTAGGCACTTTCCTTCTCAGCGCCGCGATCTCCTCAATCAGATCTTCTTCTTGACGCGCGAGGTCTTTGGCGCGCTCGAAAAGCTTGGTGTTGAAGGGCTCGTGTTCTTCGATTTCGAGGACAGGGTTGGTGGATTTGGAGGAGAGGATAGAGTTTAGGAGGTCTAGAGAGGGATTCATGCCGTTTATGGTTATGTTTTCAGAGGAGGTGAGGAAGACATTGTTGATGTACTGTTTGATATATTAGCTTGAGCTTGGATGGTTTAGCATCGTGGTATTGAATTTGGGTTTGAATATGCGTAACTGGTGAGCTGGAAAGAAGCAGTAGAACACACCTCATTAACCAGCTCTTCGACGCGTTCCCGCATCTTGTCCTCGCCCTCAATTGGCGGTAAGTCCTTGTCTATCTTCTCGTTCGCAGCGCGTCGCACATTCGAGATGAGGTATTGCAAGTCGTCTGGAGACTGCAACTCTATTTTCCGCTGGAATTCCGCCATGTTTCTCTAGCCCGAAATTGTACGTAGTGGTGCTTTTTGTTTTCAAAGATTGGCGTATGATCCGGCTTGGTGATGGGATTATTCCGATTTCAGGTACAATTGAGGACTCTCTCATCATCGTTGTTTACAATTTGACATCCCACGCGGCCGCATCTTGGCAAAACTTTATTTACACTGATAGGCAAGAGCGAGCGAGCACATCCTTATCGCCCCGTCCAGAATGCGGGGGGGGGGGGGTGAGGGAATTTCATCTCTAAGGCGGGGTCTCGAATCAATCCATCTCAACATCTTCCATAGATTCGTTTGCTCTATTTAACACTTACGCAAATACGATCAGATCAGACGATTCTCATTTTCAGGACCCTTCAAACCCAAACCCATGTGGCTGGGAACTGAACATGTCATTCGTGCTTCTGAACTGGCCATGCAGGAGCTTCATGCAAGCTGCATGCACAGCCAGTTATTTCAATGGGCCTGCAGGATAGCTCTCACCTGTCACTACTCACCACGATTCCGAAGATGCAGTGACTTAAGTATTTTTTGTGGCCTTGTGCTCGTTATTCTTATGTGCTGTTACATTGCCTCTGTAGTCAGCCGTTGCAGGTATCAGTCATCCAGTAAGTCTTTGTTATGAAGCCTCGGGTGCAGCCGGATTGGACGATCAGATAATAGATAGCTACAGTCACTCGAATCGGTTGCCGTCCATTGTAATTGAGATCAGCTTCAGTCGATCACATCTTATTAACAACTTAAGTCGACTTAGAAAGAAAGTCGAGAGCCAAATGTTCGTGCTTAGAAACTCAATCCCTGAATTCCAATTTCTTCGTGCTCAGCTGTAACTTGATGATTGGCCCGGTGTTGATGGGTCCTGACGCCCTCAACTGAACGAGTGTCTCAGGACGGTCGACGGTACCTTGCGAGCCAGGATTGTTCAATAGTCAATTCTCAACAAGTTTAGTTCAGCTGGGCAGGGCAATGAGTGTCCTGTTGTGTTCAATAAGTGGCGGAATTTGAGTCACAGAAAGCCTCACGTTCTAGTTAAATTCCAGGCTGCAGGCTGCCTTGGAGGCAACCCCCGAATACTCGCTCTAAACTCCACGGAATTGAATCATACAAGCAGAGTATCACTCTCAAATCCGGATCCATTGCTATGAATGCCAAAGAAGAATTCATTGCAAGACCGAACCAACTAAGTAGAGAGTGACGCCCAGATAAACAAAACACTGCAAACTGCAAACCCATAACCTAAGAAAATGCCCGACTCCCACAGCCAACCAAACCAAACCTACATCGTAATCATACTGTTATCATCTAGGCATACGCATTCGTAAACCCATCCCGAAATACTCCAGTATCCAAAATAACTACCATGGGAATCATATGTTCATCTCCCTACGCCAGAATGTGTGCATAACCCCGTATCCGGATGTGCAGCCCGTCTACTCCTCAAACCCGATAAGACAACAAATTACTGTGGGAACATCTCCTTGATCTCCTCATCGCTGAGTCGGATTTCGTGGACTGGGTCTCGCTTTCGTTCAAGTGATTCGAAGTTGGATTCGACGTAGGAAGGTAGGAAGATCTCTGAAGATGCAGTTAGCCGGCTGCCTATTATGGCATGAGAAATGTGAATTGCGCACCTGGATTCCACTCGTATCCTTGAGATGATCTGACGCAAGTAATCTGTAGGGTTAATTGTTAGTGCTGCCGGGAACAAGTGCCAGTCTTTGGCTGTTGATTGGGGAACTTACCAAACGTGGCACTCCGTCAGGATCTCCGATGTTGATAACAGTATGTTCTTGCTTTGAGAGTGAGGAGCCTGGATAAAAATCAGTCTTTGGAAGGTGACTATGGTGTAATCTTGCAAATGCTGTGTTGTGCCTCGTCGTCACCGGAGGAACTCGGATCGTAATCAAGCTGTAAGCTGAAGGGGATAACACAAAGTACTCACTCAGCAAGCTAGGTCTCCGATCATGTCTATATTTCGAAGTAGATGAAGTAGGTGTTGCAGATTGTTGTTGTTGTTGTTGAGGAGTCCTGGGACTTGAGAAGGAACTGGAGCTGCTGGAGCTTGTAGCAGCCTTGTTGCTCTCCCCATAACCAGTTCTTGTCGGAATGGTAATAGAAGAAGACATAGTGAACAGTTGTAGCAAGGCGATCAGAATTAAAAAAAAAAAAGTAAAGCTGAACCGAGTCTATGGTTCGTAAAGTAGCTGTACCGTTGTTGTGATCGTGGTTGTCGTTGTCGAAGGTTGAAGGTTGAAGGTTGAAGATGGACTGAGTACTGAGTCAATTAAGAGAGACCTCCAGGTAGACTGACGCTGGCACGAGCGAAGTCGGGTCGGTCATTAGTTCCCCGATGCAGCTAATGACGATTGAGGTTAGCACTGTTTTGTGCTAGCCTGGTCTGGCTCCAGCGTAAGTCACAGCTGCCTTCGCGCCTCATAGAACACCAAAAACACCTTAGCTATCCACGAGCCTCATCAACCCACGAACCATCGTCCATCACCACTGAACCTCAAACCAAAGCAGATACAAGATGGGAGACGTCATGATAGAAAGCCCGGCGAACCAGGTTCTGCCTCACCGAAAACAAATGCCTTCTTCGATACCAAACATCGATACGCTGGAAGGTCTAGGAACTGATGGGACCGACGAATACTCAACGATGAAGAAGCTACAACGGCATCTAGAGTGAGTCGGAGATATGGCGCCACATTGATGGAATCGGTGGCTGATCAAATTCTAGATACATTCATCTTCAAGAGGAGTATATTAAGGATGAACAACGGTATGGCATATCGATCAACATTCATCAAAACATGGCTAATGTCCAGCAGGAGCTTGAAAAGAGAGTTGGTACGCGCACAGGAAGAGATCAAGCGGATCCAGAGTGTCCCTTTGGTTATTGGTCAGTTCATGGAGGCTATCGACCAGAATACGGGCATTGTGCAATCATCAACTGGCTCCAACTATGTCGTTCGCATTCTTTCTACCCTCGACCGCGAGAAGCTCAAGCCATCATCCTCCGTCGCTCTTCACCGTCACTCCAACTCCCTTGTCGACATTCTCCCTCCTGAAGCCGATTCTTCCATCGCCATGCTAGGTGCAGATGAGAAGCCTGATGTCACATATGCGGATGTTGGAGGATTGGACATGCAAAAGCAGGAAATCAGAGAGGCGGTGGAATTGCCGCTTACCCATTTTGATTTGTGAGCAGTACCTGCCGGTTCCCGGCGAATAGCAGCTAATGTTGAAACAGGTACAAGCAAATTGGTATCGACCCGCCCCGAGGTGTTCTGCTCTATGGGCCACCAGGAACTGGAAAGACAATGTTGGTAAAGGCTGTCGCAAACTCAACAACCGCAAACTTCATTCGAGTCGTTGGGTCCGAATTCGTGCAGAAATACTTGGGAGAAGGACCTCGTATGGTTCGTGATGTGTTCCGGATGGCAAGAGAGAACTCCCCCGCAATTATCTTCATCGACGAGATCGATGCGATTGCCACCAAGCGATTCGATGCTCAGACTGGTGCCGACAGAGAAGTTCAGAGAATTTTGCTGGAGCTGCTAAATCAAATGGATGGTTTCGATCAGACTTCGAATGTCAAGGTCATTATGGCCACCAACAGAGCCGATACCCTGGATCCTGCTCTACTCCGTCCTGGTCGTTTGGACAGAAAGATCGAGTTCCCCAACCTCCGAGATCGCAGAGAGAGACGTTTGATATTCACTACAATCGCATCTAGGATGTCTCTGGCTCCCGAGGTCGATCTTGACAGTCTGATTGTCCGAAACGACCCCCTGAGTGGAGCTATCATCGCGGCGATCATGCAGGAGGCTGGGTTGAGAGCAGTCCGAAAGAACAGATACAACATCATCCAGGTTGATCTGGAGGATGCATACTCCAGCCAGGTCAAGTCAGCCAACGACAAAAATGTCTTCGATTTCTACAAGTAGTGGAGGAAGTTATGGAGACTGGGGAGACGGGGGCCGTGCTACTATTATGGGCGTCCAGGACGGTATGGCTGGATACTGGTGGTTGAATGAGCGCTGGGTTTGGAAGGGCACGAGGACCTCGAAATTTCCAAGTCATACAATGCTTTCGACCAGTGATCAGCGAAGGTCTGGGAAAGTCCTTCCGCGTGTACCAATAATACCAAGATTCTAGTGTAAACATAGAACTGCTTTACTTGCATATCCTTTTCTCGTTACTGCGTCCTCAATCTGCCAGACCCACAATCTTCCAGAAAAACATCTTCCCGATGTTGATCCTCAATCACTAGCTCAGTCCAATACTCGTCGACTTCCTGAATAGATCTAATGTATAATTGACCTTCAGCAGGTCGGTAACTTTAAGGAGAAACTCGGGAAGCCGACCAGGACACCGCATAGAAAGACATATTGTCATTGACATGGATCAATTGTCCCAGACCTGTGCGAGACAATGATTCCCTTCTCAATTGTGGAAGCCCGGACTAACATCATGATTCCGCATACCCTGAGGTTCTATAGGAATGAGTACCGGCTGTCCCTAGTGTTTTCAGGACACTAAGCTATGACACGAGTTGTAGCTCGGCTGAAATGTTCTCGAAGCCCTGTAAGACTTGAAGATAATTACTCTGGTCGGATTAAATAAGCTACCTCTAATCTTACAAATAGAATTGATCTTTGCAAGACATGGCAGAATTACGTTGCAGTCTAGGTCTGCACCAGCGGGCAATACCAATATCGAAGCTTTCTCGGAGCGAGTTCGCCAAACGCATCCATGTAAACAAATAACTCACAATAAGATTCACAAGTACTGTAAGGTCAAAACCATCTTCTATTATACAAAAACATTTCAGATCTACCGCCCCATCTTATGCAGCCCGCTATGGTATCGTATCGCGTCGTACTAAAACAGGTATTGAAGATAAGGTAGCCTCCCAATCAAATCAAGCAAGAAACCCGAACTGAAATCCGAGTGTAAGGCAGGAGAAATGTCGCTAAACGCTATCAAATACAACACAAAACAAGACAATACCATCTTTGCCGCCCGGTCCAGACTCCTATCATGCAAGTAGGATCTTACATACTCCTAAAAGAGCATGTATCCTGTGCAGATTTGCAGTATCTTTATGAGGGTCGAGGCGACTCTGCCCATCCCAACGCCAAAGTTCATTATGCATTACCCATTACGCCCATTCTTCTGTATTCGTCGTCATCGTAGTCTCGACCACATCGCTCTCCACGTATATCAAAACAGTACTTCTCACAAATTCATCATGCGTATCGTATCCCAGGTGGGTTCCGCTTGGATGCTCAAAGTCCAAGCTTGACGTTCATCTCGATCAGCAGCTGCACGAACAGCTTGTGCAGCTCAAAGAAGAAGTCCGGCATTCCAACCAACTCAGCTAGTCCTCTAGCTCTCAGACTCATACCTGCAAACTTGCCATCAGGTCCTCTGTTTCGACCGCTCAAGAAGGCAGAAGTTGGCGTATTGTTGTTACTGTTACCCATTCTCTCGTCGCTGTTGCTCATTCGTGGGCTGTTGACTGCTTCTGAGCGTTCGAGTTCGGCCTCGGCAAGTCCTTGGATATAAGCGGCAATATTGCGGAAAGCGTCTGAAAGTAGGGAGAAGCTTTGCATGGCGGCGCGCTCGCGGTGCGTGCTGAGGGCCATGAGAGCATAGATGCGACGCCGACCACGCGCATTAGGGTCTGGAAGTCGGAAGATATATGCGGTGGTATATCCAGCTTGAGGGTCGCCGAAGAATATTGGTCCGCCCGAAGTCGAGATCGCGGAAGATGGACCCGAGGAGAAAGGACTGTTTATGAATGGTGAGGTAGGTGAAGCGGTGTTTGGAGTAGATGATGGCGGGAGGGTTTCGCAGGATAAGGTTCGTAGACAGGACTGGCGGACCATAGAGAAGGAATTCGGCGAGAGAGGTTCGTGACTCGACGTGTAGTCCAAGAAGTGGTCATGCGAGTTTGTTGAAAATGAGGAAGAATCGCTGGAGGACGTGCCGACTCTCACTAGTGTTCTCGATCGCGTTCTCCGATGGGAGGGCTTGCTTGAAATTGCATTCTCGGAGTCTGAAGAGTTGGAGGAGTTAGAGGAGTCGGTCTTAGGTGGAGAAGGAGCGTTGATTCGTTCATAAGGTTTCCGCGTCCGTAATATCGGCCCATTGGTAGCGACCATGTTGCCCTCCTTTGTCTGCTTTGGCAGAGTCAGGGCGCAGATCTCACAAGGTATAGCTCTCTTCTTGTCATTCTCGTCATACGTCTTCCGAAAGCTTGAGTCTCGTCTGTTACTGCCGCCTTGTGTGCCTTGCAATGCGACAACCCTAGGGGAAGGCGGGGGAGACGCTGGAATCGAGGGAGATGTTTTGGCCGAGATCTGAAGTGCTGCGAAATCACCACTCGGCACGTCTGAAGAAGTTGAATTGGTCCTATTTGAAGATCGAGTGATGGCTGCTAGGCCATCTGCAGGATTCAGAGAACGAGAGCTGCTCGGTCGTCGCGTGCTCATACTGTCATCTTCAAAGCAAGTGGCGCATCCAACAGGAAGCCCCTCAGTACAGAAAATGACCGCAGGTCCGTGGGTTTCGCAGTAAGTCCCCAGACAAAGCTACAACATTGTCAGTAATATGCGCTTGTAATAGCTCGAGAGATATCGTCCTTGTTTGAGGGTGGAGGGCGCGAGATCTCGGCGCAGGGTGGGGCAGAGAGGGGATGCGAAAGATAAGGAAGAGTAGATCAATCTTACAATAGTCGCCATGTTGCGCTGTGACTTTCCAAGTGATCGCGTGGGTAGTATCTCAGAGCCCCTCGAACCCTTGCGTGGGGAATTCGAGTGGGAGTTGTTTGAGTGGAGATGATCCGGTAGTCAGGAGAGAAACTCGAGTTGAAGTGGTGTAGTGGTGGTGTTTGCCGGCGTCGGCACTTGACGGAGAATGGTCGGCTACGAAGCTAGACCAGTTCACCTTTGGGTGTTCCTGGATCAATGTTTCATAGAGCAAAGGAAGCTACAAATACACAAGAGAGAGGTCGGAGAAAGAATCGCATTTTGCAGGACAGAACAGAACGAGACAACACAAGACAAAAGCGATCGGGAGAGAGGGACATGGGATATATGTCAAGGCAACAGTGTCCCAGGCTCTCACCGCTCTAAACCACACCCAGCCAGACCAGTGCAAGCACAGCTCACACCAGCAACCATCCTCATTTCATCTCACCCCCTTTACTTTACTTGATTATCTTCACGTGTGGAGCGAGTCGTGCGAACTCAACACTCGTTCCGTCAAAGGCATCCCAGATCCCGGACGCCCAAGCTGCTTTTTCTTTAGCCAAATGCAGTGTTCCCAGGACGCCCATGCAGACATGTGCCATTACCAAGCCACATCACACTGCTGATCAACCGTCGGATCGGTCCGGATTGTGACTCTGTATTCTTCCAGGCGAAAGAAGCTTTGGAAGAAAGAGTGTGTAAGGCGGCGGTCAGCACCTTAGGTCCGGGGTCTCAATACCCTCGGACCAGTTTATATCCTCAAATTCTATTTCAAACTTCCAACAAAGATCACTCCCTCGACTCGATCCAACATCAGACGAAAATAGCCTCCTCCCGCGTCCTTATCGCCGTGCATAGAACATGACGCCTCTGCACACCACACGCGAGAGCCATGCAACTTCCCTCGGCCGTCCACCAATGGCGGAATGGGAGAAATGTGATTCCGACCCCTAACTCGCACCTCCAGTATCACCGCAGCAGCAGGTCATTACAAGACACCCTGGCAGAAAACGTCTCGGTATGTTACATCTTCCGCAATCTCTCGTCTTTCGAAGCAGATTGGCATTCTCGGAGAAAGTGATTAGCCGAAACTCGAATAGGGGTTCCGTGCTCGGAAACAACCGGTTCTGATTCTCAAAGGAATATCGGACCCTCAACCCGAGGCTATGAAACTCTCCATACTTTTCAAACTTTGGATTCGAGAAATCGTGGTGCGGGGTAGAATGTCTGGGGTTGACGTCGGAGTTTGGATACGAGGGTACTTTCATTTGGTGTTACCCCGGGTGTGTTCGCCTAACCTCTGTTTTGATCCCTCGGTGATGTTGTTTTCCCAGTCCAACAACCGTGACACAGGACCGGGGATACATGCTTCAGTTGCTTGTGCTTTCTGCATTCTCTTCTCTTACGCTACGGTACATGCGGTTTCGGATACCCTTCTTCCTTTCAAGTTGATTTCACGGGCATTTTACGAAATTAAGTCGGAGGAATTCCATATGCAAGTGCACCTTTTGAGGTTCTTCCGATGCTTCTATGTAAGCTGATTGGTCCAATCAGAATTCCAAATCTACAAAATGGCGCCATTATGTGTCCTCCTATCATTTAGCGACAGTTATGACTCGAAACGCATGGTCAAAACATAATGGAAATAGCAGGCAGGGAGCTTTATTGGCAGTAAGCTTACTATGTGTGTGCTCATCTCGATGTGTATAGTCTTAACTACTAGTACATATGGTGTCGTGAGTTGTCTGTGGTGATTTCTCATGCGCCCACGGTCAGCAAGATGTTTGAGTGGCCTCAGTCCGTAGTGAAAGAGGCTGCGGGGTCAAAGCACTTGACGGTATCGTTCTTCGCACAGTAATTCCATCAAATCATTTCTCAGCTTGCTCTTCATCCTCCTTGCGCTGTAATGGGATTACTATTGGAATTGGTTGACTTCTCCTGCAAGGCAAGGGACTTATATTTTTCGAAGGACAGATATTTTGTAATATACGACCTTTCTTGCCAATAACTTTGAGATTTCGGCTTTCCCTGTTTCCTGATTTCCAAGGAATTTAACTGCCTTCAAATCTTACAAATCAATAGGCCTGATTGAAGTTTTATGCCAAATGCAAGTGCATCTGGCTTCTGTTTGTTTTTGTTCGTTGGGGACTTTAGCGAGCGTTCATGCCCTGAAGAGGAGTACTTGGCAAATTTTTGATCACCCACTTATGTATCTTGGCGAGTTGGGAATTCGATATCCATCCAAACCAATACCATCGTCCACTTAACCATCACAAGCCGATATCGCAGCCAAGAACTTGCCCAGTCGAGGCGTGAAAATTCCTGAGGAAATACAGCTCGGCCTCGCGATGGTGCCTTCTTTGGACTTGTACTTAGTCAAGACGCCCGACCCTCCTCGAATGAGGTATCTAGAAACCACAACTAGTGGAGTCCTCGTTTATTTCACCCTGCATATTGTCAGACGCCTATTTAAGCTATCTAAGGTTCTTTTCTTCTGTGCATTTGCACTGCTGCAGGCCTCGTGGCTGTCAGTCTTGGCTCTGTAATCAGATCATCGGATAACTGCGAAATATGGGGAGTAGTCCTTGGCATGACAGCCAACTGACGTTGTAATTGGCTATGTCGAAGGACCAAGGTTCCGGGAATTATGTGTCTTTAGTTTTTCGGTCCATCTGCTCGGCGATACATCTGTTTCTAGAGCTCAGCCCACAAGTCAAGGAAGCCAGAGTTGTCGTCTCAGCTCCTAAGCACTTCCAGCAGGGCTCCAAGACCATGGCTGGCATTGGGGCCTCACTTACCAAGATTGATGATGGGAAATATATATATCTCGAGCGGTTCCCTGGTAGTCGAGAACATCGCTTGGGGGTTTCAACACGCCAAGATGAATACGGCAATCGAGAAAAATGTTACAGAGGTGCCGGTCTATGGGAGCCCGGTCACGCCCCAGGTTGATGCAACGGAACTCAAGGATACTATCAGCCCTAAAGCACCATCTGTGTATGTTGAGGATGAGGAATCGAAGCCCGTCAATTCCACTGCACCTGCAGGAGTCCGGAAGATGGAGGCAATTACGCTGGTTTGGACAAAGCCGTGGATGATCGCAGCCTATGCCTTGTGGGTTTATCCCAGCTACACATAAATTTGATGCTAACATTGGGAAGCATCTGGCTTATTTTCTTCACGGATTCTCTGCAGCAGCAATCCAATTACTCGTGGACACCATATGTCACCAGCTCGTTCTACCTGCACGGTCTGACTGCAATCACTGGCGTCGTAGCCAATATCGTTGGTGGAATCTCGAAGCTGCCACTTGCGCGATTCATTGATGTCGTTGGTCGACCACAGGGTTTTCTTTTGATGTTGGTTTTCGTTGTACTTTGTAATTCTACCATTTTCAAATAGCGAAGGTCATAACTAATCTATCCGTAAGCACTCGTCCTCATGGGAGTATGCCAGAACGTCCAGACCTACGCCGCGGCACAAGTCTTCTACTGGACTGGTATGAACGGCATCGCCTACGTGATGAACATTTTCATCGCAGACACGAGTAGTATGAAGAATCGCGCCATTCTCTTCGCATTCACTACGACGCCATATATCAGCAACACTTTCGCAGGCCCGGCTCTTGGACAGGAATTTCTGGACCACAGTACCTGGCGTTGGGGTTACGGTGCCTTTGCTATCATTACTCCAGCGATGTGTGTGCCTTTCTGGACAATCTTTGTCATCATGATGCGGAGAGCTAAGGGACAGGAAATTATTGTTAAAGAGAAATCTGGAAGGACTGCGCCGCAGTCTATTATCTTCTGGTTGGTTGAGTTTGATGGTAAGCATGATTTCCAACGCAATGGCCTGCAGGTCCTAATCTGATCAGTTGTCGGTCTGCTCCTTATCTGTGGTGGTTTCTCGCTACTTCTGCTACCTTTCAGTCTCGCTGCGTACCAGGGAGAAGGATGGAAGTCCCCTATGATCATCTGCATGATTGTTTTCGGCTTCGTCTTGTTAGCGACCTTCGCGGTCTGGGAGAAGTACCTGGCTCCCAAGACATTCTTCCCATTTTACCTTCTCGCGAACCGATCTGTAGTCGGAGCGTGCTTGCTTGGAGGAAACCTTTGGATCAGCTTCTAGTAAGTTTATATATTATTCGCTTATTTCGCGTCCGCATGCTGACCATCGCAGCTCGTATAAAATGTACTTCGGATCCTACCTTCAGGTCGTATTCCAGCTCTCCGTTTCTAAGGCAGGCTATATCACGAATATTTTTAACATCGTATCATGCACATGGGGTCCCATCATAGCAATGTAAGACACTACGCCCCTTGGACTACTCCAACACCAGCTAATATACAAACAGCGCGGCCCGCAAAACCGACCGATTCAAATGGGCACTCCTGGCCGCCTTCCCAGTACAAGTCCTAATGACCGGCCTCATGATTCACTTCCGCCAACCCAACACCGAAATCGCACTGCTCGTAATGGTCGAAGTCTTCGGCGCCATGTGCGGCGCCATGTTCGTGATGGGCGAGCAACTCGCTGCCATGAACGCCGTGCCTCACGAAAATGTTGCCGTCTCTCTAGCTCTCCTCAGTATGATTACCTCGCTCGGCGGCTCCATCGGCATGGCCATCTCCGGTGCGATTTGGACGCAGACTCTGCCCGGCAAGATCGAGCATTATTTACCGGCGGATATGAAGAATGAGACGGCGAACATCTACGCAAGTCTGGTTACACAACTGAGTTATGAGTGGGATAGTCCGGTCAGACAAGCGATTGTTTCGGCTTATGGGGACACGCAGAAGTTGATGGTCATTACGGGGTTGGTGACGCTATTGCCATGTATTATTTGGATTTTGATGATTAAGAACTTCAAGCTATCCGAGCATAAGCAAAACGGGGGACTTGTTCTTTGAATACGGCCCCTGGAAACCCTTAATTTCATCCAAGAAAACGTTTCATGGATACTCTAATGAAATTTTAATCCTCGCCAAACATGAAGTAGATCAGATACCCCAGAAAAATCGCTTTTAATTGCATTCTGCCAATATGGGACTTACCAGTCTCCAAAAGGACGACACATCGTGCTTGTTGACTTCACATGCTCCCTTTGGCCTCATCGGAAAATGGTGAGTGATAAGCGAGAAGTCCCTCAAGTCAAGCCAAACGACACAGCTGTGAAAAGTTGAATAACTTGGACGACTTGTGGTTATTCTCAGCCGAATTCTGCTCTTATCACCATTGCTCTTCATTTATATACAGCACGGAGTCTCAAGCGTCTGGATCTGACGTCACATATCTGCAGTTGTAGTCTCAAACGAAACCACAGTTATCCGGATGCGAAAGTAGAGAGAATATGTTTATTTGTCGAAGAGGCGAAATAGCTAACGAGCAGATCCCGATGCGAACTATTCCTCCCTTCAACGCTCTCCCCAAGAAAAAAGCTTTTTTTATGTTTTGGTTTTTCATCCCCCATCCCAGATGTCAAGCTCACCGTTTCCGAGAGTACCGCAAGTGACCATCATTGGCACGCAAAATCAACGCCCACCAACACCCCTTGTTCTCCATCCACCACACCCTCCAATGTCGTCCAGGTATGCCAGCGCCACAATGCTCAAGAATTCCAATGCATGAATGCAAACATATTTTCCACCCCTGCCTCGTGCGCTCACTAAGTGTGGGCATATATCAAAAGCAACCCAAGCTCTGTGCCGACGCCAGCCTTTCATGCCCTTCTTGCAGGAAAAGTCCAGACTCCAGAGACACCAATGTAGGGATCTCGCCCAAACGCCAAGTACGCCGCCCATCCAGTCATAACAGTTCGAGGTCGCTGAACTTTTAGGCCCCGCTACCTCAGCTGACAGAGTGGCATCAAGCAAAGGGAAATGAAAAGGAAAGTCGTATGGTACAAACAAGAAGTTGACTGCCAAGAGCAGTCCAGCCCAGAATCAGACGGGATATGTCATAGTCCCAATCAAACGACCTGTGAACTGAAAGGCTCGTCGGTATCGCACTTCGAGTGTATCGGAAAGTTGGTGACGGGAAAGTAATATGTACAAAGTCAACATGGCCGCGTCATTATCGCTTGTGTGTTGTGAGGACTACTGCTCCTGCGTAGGTTGGCCACGGCCACCACGCTGTCCCTCGTAACCGTTTTGTCGTTGGCCCTGATTGCCGCCACCTCGTCGAGTGCCTTGATCGAATCGCCCACCGCCTCGCGGGAAGGCTTGGCCTTGACTGCGGTTTTGTGGTGGTCTCTGCTCCTGATTGGGGTTTGCTCTGTTACCCTGACGCCCGCCATTGTAGTTGCTCGAACCCCCAGTTCGTTGACCACCAGATTGTTGCTGAGATTGTTCACGATTAGAGTCACGCGCAGGTGGTTGGCGGGTGCTTTGAGTAGTCTGGAAATTGGAAACTGGTCTAGGAATATTTTCCGGGGTATCGTAAACGTAGAGATTCTTATCGATATTTGCTGGAATTGGCATAATTTCGGTGCCTAAATCACGCTCGATGTTGTAAAGATTGAAGCGGTCATCCCAGTTGATAAGATTAATGGCCAGACCAAGATGTCCAAAACGACCTGATCGACCGATACGATGAAGATATGTCTCCGCATTCTTTGGAAAGTCGAAGTTGATGACAACGTTGACAGCCTGAATATCGATACCACGAGTTAGGAGATCAGAACAGACAAGGTTGCGGCAGACCCCGTTTCGAAAGTCGTGGAAAACACGATTGCGATTAGTCTGAAGCATGCGAGCGTGGCTGTAGAAGCAAGAGTAGCCAAGTTCGGTGATCTTTTTGGCAAGAAGCTCGACACGGTTGGTGGAGTTACAGAATATGATCGATTGGTTGATTTGGAGTTTGGAAAACAGAGTGTTCAGGCAGTGAACCTTCTGGCTCTCTTCAACGAAGGCGTAGTATTGGGTGATACCGCGAAGAGTAAGTTCGTCCATGAGGTTGATTTCGAAAGGGTCGCTCATGTTCTTATCAGAGAACGCCTTGACAGTGATTGGGAAAGTCGCACTGAAAAGCATGACTTGGCGGTCCTTGGGGTGGAATTGGAGGAGCTGTTCGATCACCGGCGTAAATTCGGGGGAGAGGAGTTTGTCAGCTTCGTCCATGATAAATGTAGGACATTCGCTGAGGTCGGCAACACCCTTTCCTGCGAGATCAAGAATTCGTCCTGGAGTACCAACGATAACGTGGACCGGGTCTTGTAAACGCACAATGTCATCCCGAAGGAGTGTACCACCGGTTGTAACCATTACATTGATACCCAGGTGCTTGCCGAGGGTCTTGCAAACTTGAGATGTCTGCATCGCCAATTCTCGAGTAGGGACGAGGATAAGGGCTTGGACTTTGTTGTTCTTCGGGTTGACTTTTTCCAGGGCAGGGATTACGAAGGCTGCAGTCTTTCCGGTACCATTTTTTGCTCGGGCCAATATATCTCTGCCAGTGAGAGCAACGGGGATTGCTTCTTCTTGAATGGGTGATGGCTTTTCGAATCCAGCTTCGAAGATACCCATCAGCAACTGTCGGTTGAGCTTGAAGTCCTCAAAGTCGAGGCCTTTTGTGGCAGTAACATCCTATCCATAGAATTAGCCCGACTCACAAGAAGCGCCCAAGAGTCGGCCAGTACCTCAGTCTGTTCTCTGGTATCCTTCGTGGGAACATTCAGGCCCTTCTTCCAATCATCTGAAGCTGAAGCATTATCGCTACTTGACTATTAGCACAATCGCCCCAAGCTTCCCAATGTGCTTGCATGTTCACCTCAACTTCGTAGCATCTAGCTTCTTTGCTAAATCGTCGGCCATTGTTTTGTCGACTACGTTTATGGATGTGGGTTGATCCTGTCGCACGGGGGAGGTGGTGCAGAAGGTTTGGCGCGAATTGAAATCTCGTTATGTAGAAGGCTCGTTATGAATCGTAAGTGAACCTCGTAGCTAGCATGAGTCTGGTCGTAGTATGCTGCGCAATCAGGCAAGAGGAGATGGTTCGAGGCAAGGCAGGCGGAGCCTCGAATCGCGGCGAGGGGCAGAAGGCTTTAGAATGTATTGGTTCTTCGAAAAACCGTTGCTTGAGCACAGTAACTCTCGTGGATTTCGTATGCCGTATGCTTTGCGCGCAGGTATTGAATTGGTAGTCAGAGGCCGCGGTTGTGAGGTATGGCTTGTAGACTGTGTGCTGGGATGTTTGTGGGAAGGAGTTGAAGCTGCTCAGAAAGCCAGGACGAGGTTGACAGAAGTTTGCAGGGCTCGGAAAGAAGCGAGCTTCCATGCTTGGCCAAGCAGATGGCACGTGCAGGCCAGGGTTCGTACTTGCTTTCCCTTTGCTTTCGGAATTCACCTGAGGACGGCTTTTACAATTGGAGATGTAGAGGATGGATTATTAGACCACTTCATGGCGCTCTGAATCAAGCATAGTTGAGGTTGAAGTGTCATTCAAGTTCGGAGGTAAAGCCGTGTAATCAATACAATTACCGAAAAGTGCGACGCCTCGAAAAAAAGAGAACGTAGAGGACTGGCAATCAAAGAAAATTTACTACCGAGTCACTCTCAGTCTCACATCGAAACAGAGGTTCAGAGAACAAATGCTGTTCCCATTATACTACATCAGTCATGATCATACACGACGGTTATTGCCGTAATCCCAACATGATTCACTAAACTCCAGAAAGCCTGTAAACTCCTTCGAACTCCCTGTAATTGCTTTATCAAAACTCCATATCATCGACTTCACGTTCCCGTTTGACTTTGACACCCTGTTCGTCTCTCATTAATGCCAGAACGAAGGACCTGAAGTATTCTACGTAAGGCTTCAAGCTCGTCTTCTCCCAGTCCTGCGGAGATTTCCCTTCGCTATCTCCTTCAGGTGCCGTCCACTCGTCGATCTCCTGGAGAAGCTCTGTTACAGTAGGTACCCCTAGAGGGTCAAAATCCTCGCACCGTTTCGTATTAATCGGCACACAAACTCTTCCGGTACCGGGATGAACAACGAATGGACTTTTCAGCAAATGGTTAAGGTGCTTGCTGACTTCGATATCCAGTCGTGGATATGTATATTCGAGAACAATATCTTGCTTAGCATCGAGCAAAGCTTTCGAATCAAGTCCTTTGCTTGCGCCTGTTTTTGCAAGTGCGTCGATATCGGCCCACTTTGCTGTTGAAGCACGGCCTGGAGCAGAACTCCATTTCTTTCTAAGGGCCTCATTCAGAGTTTTGTCGGGTAGAAGCTGCAACAGGCGGTCGAATTTCTCATCCGTCTCCCATGGGTCTTGGTCATGGAGGATATCGGTTTGAAAGTGTGATTTCAAGATGTCGAGACTTCGACTGTAGTGTGTCAGTCGCTGTGGTTGGCGCGAATTTTGAGAAGCTTGAACTTACGCAACGTGCGAGTGGAGAGGCCTCTTCACATTAACACGCTTGCCACTCTGAGCTCCGCCCTTAATAACCTCAAGATATCCAGCGATAGCTCTCCTCTTTTGGTCATCCATTTGCCTAGCTTTCTTGTCACACACCCATGCGTGAGCTCCTCTTCGTCCAGAGTATACCCACATAATGTGCTTGAAGCCAAAATCATCACGCAGTGCCACATCAATAACCTTGATAGCCATAGTGATGAATTGCCAGCATTTATTGCAGATATTGGCCTTGTCACAGCATGTCCGAATGTCATCGTAATCGGTCAAATCGATATCGAAACAAAGCTCTTTTGCAACAGGCTTGAAAGCGGCAGCTTTCCGCAGCGTTTTGCGGTCGCGAGGATTCGTGCTATAGACGGGTCCAATTTCGAATCTGGAAGGCATAAGACGGAGAACATCTTTGCGGAGACTGTTGACATTAGCATGATAAAATATATCGCATTTCGGGGTTAAACGCACAGATCGGCTGTAGGAAATGCCTGATATCTGAGATATGCATCGTTCTGTAATGTAAACGCAAATTCGCGGTGGCCGAAATCGTTTGTTGGAGTCGGAGAATGGTTCAGCCATTGGAAAAGGTACCGCCAGGGGAAGAGTCGCTGATAGAACGACCGCATCACTTCTGGATCAGACGCACGAGAAGAGGGTCCAATGCGACTGGAAAATCAGCAGGATTCCTTATGGATGTTGTGGGAGTCACTCACACTGGAGATGGAGGCGCTTCTGGTGGGGAACTCGTAATCTTTAACTTTTGCCCTGTCGAGCTTGGGAATTCTTCATCCGAGTCCATGTCTGCAAACAGATCTTCCAGCTTGACCTCGGACTTGATTTCCGGCTTAACAAGTGCTCCAGGAATCGTGTCTGTGCCTGCAACGTCTGCCATCGTCATATCATGGTCTGCTGCCTCACTATCCTGGGAATTACCATTTTCAGTGGACGTTTCCTGGGTCATGGCATCTATGGTCGAGATTTCTGCAACTGCCGATGGGCTTGCATCTGCATTCGAAGGCTCCTCGGGAGAAACAGAATGAGGCATGGTGGGCAAAATGTGGTGTTCTTGATTGACACTGTGCTGTTGATATCAAAGTATTTGGAGACGCGTCGTCTCACGCGTCTTCCACAACGCGAAATCTGTAAGTGGTCTTGGCTTTACTAATCTCGAACGGGACTCGCTTCCCAACCCCTTTTCCGCCCAAAACATCACAGGGAAAGGACATTTTTAAATAATTCGCCAATTCATATGAGCGCCTTTTGTCATGTTTGTAGGAAGCTCGTGGAATAATCCATATGTACTCGTTGCATGTACCAGCAAGCAGAAGCATCTTGTCCGTTTAAAATTGATATTCAACTCTTAATTCTAGGAAATGTCATAAAACACCGCAATCATTAAGCTATCAAAGCAGCATCCGGTCCAATCGAGAAATGTCTCGTCCGATAATAAACAAAGACACATATCACTCATCAATCTCCTCAATCCTGCTTGGAAAAGCCCCCTCGATTCGCAGTTTTGCCGCTCTTCCCAGGTCAATATTACTCTTCGAAGAACTGGGGCCCAGCGCCCTCCTGCCCTGAGGACCAGCGGCATCCTCAATGCCCTTATTGTATGCGAAGCACAATGCCTCCTGGCTCTGCGCCAGCATCTTCTTCTCACTTAACAATTTCATGCTCCTCCTATGCTTCGCTTCGTCCTCACTATTGCGCAAGTGACTCATGCTCGACGCCTGCTTCAGCGCGTGGGCGTTTCTCGCCTCCTGAATTCTCAATCGATCGTTCTCTTTTGCGATAGCAGCAGCATGCAGCTTAGCGTCGTGAGCCTGGCGAAGCTCGAATGCCCTCTTCTCACGCTCGAGTCGGGCATTTTCTGCTTCCTGTTCCATGGCGAGCTTTTTCCGCGCGGCTGCCATTTCTCGTTGTTCCTTATCGATTTCGCGGCGTCTCTCTTCTTCCTTTTCCCTCTTGCGTCTCGCGGCGTCTTGTCTTGCTTGTTCTGCTCTCGCTATATGCTCAGGCGGATTGATCATATCCGGCGGCTGAGGGCCATCAATCTTCCAGTAACGGTCTTGGGCATGGAAATCTTTCAACATCGTAATAAGACTTTGGGCTTGAGAGTTGTCGCCCCTGCATTTCCCCTTCTCAACATATTTGGTAGCTGAATAGGTATACTCTCCATCCATGAAAAGGTTGAAATCTCGGTTGATGTATTTGAATTGTCCGCATTCAAGAAACGCTCTAGTCATCATGGTTGGATTCACACTGTCAAGAGCATGCATCAAGACTGAGCGATTACCGGCTTGTGGGAGACGATCTTTTGTGAGTGCGCCACCTCTGATCAGACACTCAATAGCCTTCTTTGCGGCAGTGATCTTCTGCGGAGTCGTCATTTGACTTTTGAGCAGATGCGCCGGAGCTTCAAAGCAGAGCTCGAACAAGGGTGGTCGTCCTTGGAATCGCGGGCATGGGAGATTTGGATCGTGACCATTCTCCAATAGCAACGTGATGGCATCCGTGCTGACCGTACGAGCGGCTTCATGAAGACTTCCATCGTTCGACAATGCCTTTGCGGTAAGCAATGCTTGCATGCTTGCAATGTCATTCTTTTGGGCTGCCAGACTCAGGGGTGATACGTAGTTTTCGTCAACCGCATCAACATCTGCACCTGCTCTGATCAGAGCCTGGACAAGTGATTGGCGCCCGTGGTCAATGGCCAGGTGAAGCAGTGGCGTAGGGTGGTTTTGCAGGTTCGCTATATCGGTCAGTTCAGCAAGTTTGAGACTTCGCGAACAAAAACAGAACGCATAGGTCAAACTCACCTCCGCGACTAATGAGACAATCCACGACATGGTCTCCAAATTGGTTTCCGCCAGACAAGGCCCAGTATAGTGCAGTGTAGTTCCCACTTTCAGATGACATGGCTTGGTCGACATTGAATCCAGCATCCAAAGTAGTCTCCAATACGCTCAAGCTATTGGCGTAGTGCCGGAGGCAGAGGAACACAGGCGGATCGGGAATTCCTGGATGCATGTAGTCAGGATACAAGTCATCCGCAGCCCTCTCCACGAATGCCTGTATGACCGCGAGACATGTGGTCTCCGGGAGGCCTGTCACGAAAGCATAAGGAAAAGCCATTGAAATCGACTCGGCTGCGGGCTTCATATCAAGCATTCTCTTTACTAAAGCTGCTGCTCCTTTCTCTGTTGCGATCTGTAGTGCTTCTCCGTCCTTGTGATCAATGTTTGCATGCTGAAGCAACATAATCTCGAAATGTCTGGCTCTTGGCTGCCCATCCTTCACAGCTTTTATCAAGGCGTCGTCAACTGCCAGACCTTCCGCTCCATTCTCGAGTAAAAGGGCCATGATCTCGAATGCCTCTTGCTTCTTCCAGAAGGACTCATCTTCCATAAGAACCGCAAAAACCTTTGAGGGTGCGGAAGGATCTCTGGACTGTTCAAGCAAGAGCTTCAGAAGGATCATGTTGAGGGTCTTGGCAGCGATTATCAGGGGTCGATGCGCTTCAAAATGGACTGAAGCATGAAAGGAGAGAAGAACTTCAATGGACTGCATATGTGGGCGTCTCTCGAGAACAAGCCTATCAAGTGCGGCAGCCACTTGATTGTCGATGGGCATTCCAGCTTGCAGAATCAGCTCCATGGCCCGTGGTCGTATCTTGTAATCGAGTACCAGAGAAGATTGAAAAACGATCGACAAGATCTCGGGCGCTGGTCGGTGTGCGCTATTGAGCAGCTTCTCCAGGAGCCCCAGATTTCCGGATCGACAACAGCTATTCAGAGCTTCACCATGTAAGGCGTTGACCGAGGCGCCGTACTTTAGCAAGAGGTCGCACATGGGTAGTTCCTCTTGGCCACGCTTAATTGCATTCACGAGTGCCGTGTCGAGAGATGGCCCTTGCAAGCCTGCATCAAGAATGAGTTTAACCATTCTCATCTTCTTTGCCGGAGGTGATGTAGACAGGAGTGAAACCTCAAAGGCTCCAATCAGGCTGCTGCTGTGGGGTTGTTGAAATTCTCCTCCTATCAATAGTTCTAGGATGCCGATATTCTCTGATCGAGCAGCAGCTGTGATTGACGCACCTCCATCGTAGTCAACAGATGCTCTCGCTTCCACGAGAATCCTGCAAAGTTCATCTTTCTGCCCGCCACCTGTAACGGCAAGAACCAGGGCTCTGGAACACGAGGTGCGTGGTGGTCCACCCGCTACTAGAAGGTGGCAATACTTCAACTGATCACGGGGATTTCGCAACCTTATCGCAGCTTCGAGAGCGTTGTCAAAAGAAAGCTCATTTGGTCGCCTGGCAAGCAGTAACTTCAAGTGTTCTTGAGAATTGTTCGTGATAGCCTGGCATAGGGCATGTCCGTTCTCGTAGTCAACCGATGCGCTGCGAAGAATCAGCCTTAGGAAGTCGATGTTCTGGTGCTCGATGGTCATGGCGATTGCAAGCCCTTTATCGACCTCTTCACCGGTTGCGCCAGCATTGATCAGCTTCTGGCAAGCTTCATAACGATGGTCGGAATCGGTGTATGCCAGCGCTACCGCGAATGCGCGATTCAGGGATGCAACGTAGGGGCGTCTCTCCAACAGCATGTCTAATAAGACCATGTCATATAACTTTGTCGCTTCTAGCATAGAGACGCCATTCTTGCTATTGACGTCGGCCCCTTTGCGGAGAAGCATTTGCGCAAGCTTCCGACGAAGAACTGTGTCCCGAGTCGCAATTGCAATTGGTAAGGCCTCTGAAAGAGCGGACGCAGGCGCGGTGCCTTCGAGTAACATTTGCAGAAGATTCTCCTCGCCAGCAGCCACAGCAGAACTTATCGTGGTATCCACATCGGCACCACCGGAGACAAGAATATGGATAATCTGGTCTTCCTTCGTGGTGTCTCGACCGGTTGTTGTGTTTCGATTCGAAAGCGCTATCTCTAAAGCTTTGTTCTTCGCTGTCTTGTTCGAATGTCGAGACAGTAGCCGCACGACTTCGACATTACCACAGGTCGTCGCCTTCTCAAGCAACCGGCTCGATTCTTCTGGACGTTTTCTTGTCATTAATCCAAGCGAGGTGCTCTGGCTGGGAACGAAGTTGATGTCCCCGCCACCCCTGACGAACTTTCCTAGGAGTACTTCAACTACTCCTGGCCCAGCTGCCTCGTGCCCATCGACAATGGACTGGATGGCTCGGAATATCTCCCTCTGGCTGAAAGAGGTCCGCTTGGCCTTGGGCATCACAAAGCGTCTAAGTGAAGATCGCTTCTCAATCTTGGCCTCTTTATCCCGAAGAAGGATTTCCTGAGCTCTGTTTTCGTCATCGGTAGTGCGGAAATGGCTTCGTTCAGCATGAAATTCAACATACTGTGGATTTGGTCGAATGCTTGGTGTGAATTGACGGATTTGGTGTTGCGGAATGAAATCATGGCTATCGGACCTCGATGACCACCTCGTCTCGTTTGAAGAGCCAGGGCTTGCATCTAGCTCTTGTGGCGGTGGTGAGTTGTGTCGTTGGCCCCTCCTTCGCGACCAAGGACTCGAATCAACTGCAGAGTTGTGGGTGAAGTCCTCTGTCTGTAAGTGGGACTCCTCTACTGGTAAGTACGGACAACGACCATCGTATTGTCCTCCTAGAGCATCTAGGTGGTGAGGTGTAGTGACATTTTCTTCGTCGAGTCTTGGCGACTGGTGTTGCGACCTCGTCTGATCGAAGTATCCGGCATGGGAATTCTGCATTTCTCTTGTTGGTGCAGAAGAATACCTTTGACTATGTGGCTGTTGGGGATCCTTTTCACCAGATGGTATGTATCCCTGACTGCTAGATCTGGGCGACGTTGTCGTGCGATGTGGTGCTCCTATGTGACTTTGCCCTGGAGCGGATAGCTTATACTCATTGTCGCTTTCCCATGAGCCATTCCGAGCCATTCCACCAACTAGGTGTCTGTTGTTCAGGGCTCTAACAGACCGGGGAAGGGAGGGCTCGTCAAGGCCAGCGTTTCGGTCTTCCATCTCTTCTTGGTCTTTGCGATAGAACCTTTGGCTGGGTAGATCCCGAATAGTTCTATCACCTGGGAATGACAGATCGGTTCGCCCAGCCATATTGTGATGATGGCGAGCTTGAACGATTGATGGCAATTCTGCTTGGGATATTATTCTTGAACAGCTCTGCAGAAAAACATGTGAACATCTGAAGTACCCAATCTACCTCGCTGCGCACAGGCTAGAGAAGCCCGTGTGACTTTCAGAAACAGCAATTTACAAGATCAGGCTGAGGCTCAAAATGGTAACACAGCACTAGGGGAAGTTGAATTGGTAAAGAAAGCAAATCAAAATCATACAGATCAAGATGGGACAGAACAGCGAGCATTATATTTAACATGAAACAGAACAATAAAAGGGAAAAAGTGCAGAGAAGGGCTCGTGGGTCGATGGGCTGAGACTCGAAGGCTCGTTCAAGACATTGCATGGCGTTTTCTGCGCTTCATTTGGTCAGGCTCGGAGAACCATGTTAGAAATCAATTTGCATGTGCACTATTAGAAAGCCTACCAAGCCACTTGATGTGATATTGGCATGTGGCAGTTTTTGATTTGTACGAAATACTTCAGCCTCGTAACTGATTTATTTCGGGGGCCGTTCTGCATGCAGTATGATGCTGCACAACGAACGGGACGAAATTGCATCCACAGCTCAGCCGCACTCCGGGAACACATTCAGGGACTGTAAGGCTCTACCTCGCGCCTTCGACGAACAATTTGTGCTCTGAACTGATAATGGATTTAAAAATAGTGGTTGATGTCCGTTCTGGTGTTTTTGCGATTGCTCAAGAATATCATGAAGCCTCAGACCTGTTCGCTAAGTGGCGGACAGGAAGGTCAGGAAAGAGGGCTGTAGGAGCAGAAGAATGCCAAACGCTGTTGGAGGAAGGAAAATCCACGATAGAAGAGAAGTTCCAACGGTGCTCACAACAGCATGGAGCAAGATTCGATCGAGGAGATAGTAAGATCTCGAAACACCTTACCTGAAAACACTCTTACTTACCTTGAGCAGGGACATGTCTCGACAACCTGATAGAAACTCGAGCGAGGTTCAAACAAGATGTCTTGGAGCGCCTGTCTCGGAGTGTCGCGGGTAAACTATCGAAAGTAGAGAAGATTGATCTTATGGTACTCACAAAGTCGATTGAGGCGACGAGGAAAGAGACGATTCTGGCTATGGACGAACTTTCTCGGAGAACTGGCAGTGGAGCTGCTGGACCATATACAACGACGGACCCTGGGGATGTGCTGCCTCACAGTGAGTGTTCTCCTCGTATCTTGTCCATTAAAGATCATTTAGCACGATAGCACATGATCTTTTCGATCTTTCCTAAATTAGTATCTGCTTTTCCGAAATTCTGGAGATTCCAATACTGACGCTGAATTTGTTCGTAGTGCCACTTCGACCCATGCCTACTCCCCCAAATCTAGGTTCCAGCCCAAATTCCAGCCAAACCTCAATTGCAAGTAATCTGCAAGAATTTAGAGACGGGTCCTCCCGGCCTATTCCTCTGCGTCCCAAAGCACCGCAGGTTTCATACGCGCAGACCCTGCCAGGAAGCGCCAACTCAAGTCAGAGCTCACTCGTTACGCCTTTCGCTCCTCATTCTCAAAGATTATCGGCACCGATGGTATCCTCGTGGACCCTTCCTGATTTTGGCACTTCGCAAGCTCTGGTCAAAACCCGGCCGTCGAGTTCCACAACTGCATTAGCCTGGATGAAGGATATGTTTCCTGTCAAACCAACGCGTCCATATTACGACATCACTCCTCTGAAGCCAACTCCTGCTGTTGTGCCAACCTTCACTTGCGAGATTGATACCACGGATATCTTGGAGGAGGGGGAGAGGGCGGCGCAGAGGCTGTGGGATGCTGCAGAGTGGGAGGAGAACCATCGACTCAGGGCGCACGCACAGTCTGCCCCTATACTTCAAGGGCCGTGGAAGGGCACATTCGTAGAGGATGATGACGATGATGACGATGGTGAAAATCATACAGACCAAAGGATAGAGGCACCTCAGCCACCGAAGAAAGAGACGACAGAAACACTGCCTGACGGGGGATCTTCCCAGATGTTTTTGAGACCCGCACTCCCGGGCGCAAGACCATCATCAGTACACGGAGACAGAAGAGTTCGCAGCCAACCAAAGCTAGAATTTTCAGTTGTAACTCCAAGATCTAGAAGGCATACTAGCAACCCGGAGACTCGTCCGAAATAGATAGATATACTTTAATGGAGAAGCCGAACTGTTGCACAATCATTTCGCAGAACCGAGTTTTGAAGAGGGCTCATCTTGAAAAGACGGTCCGCAAGGGCATTATTCTGAACATAATCAGCTGAATCTGGCCCAGTCGTGAGACGGAACCTAGCGGCCTGGTATGGAAATCTCTGGTTCTGTTTTTCGAGCCCAACATGTTGGACTACGTTCAAAAGAGATCGATGAATGTTGGGTCACTTTTAATGATGTGAAGGGAAATCAATAGAGTTCTGTGAGGATGACGGCCTTCCGATATGGAATGGTTACTCCATGATCAATTTCCTGCTTTTTGCCAACATATCAAATAGCATGGGTCTTGGCGTGACCATTACAGGGATGTCGTAGCCGAAATTCTTCATTCCTCGTCAGCAAACTCGGCAAGGCATATGTGGACAAAACAAGCATAGGAAACTGAAAGAGTGGAAGCTTGCGGAAAATCAATGAGCTGCAGGGATCTTCCCAGGTTCAAAACAATCGAGTAAGTGCATAGACAATCTTTAATTTTACACCTGAGTCTCTACCATTGGAAGACCTTTCGACACCTAGATCTCTAAATGACAGGTTTGAAGAATAAAGTAAAATACACGAGCCTGCAGACATGATAAGGTAAGGTGGAAGTTGGAAGTTTTCCAGTGGGTACTTTTGATTATGATAAAGTATTGGAGGCAAACGCACTTCGGCATTATTTAAGTGCACTATAATAAGCATCAAGAAGGATGCAAAAGGTGCAAAAATGGAATTACTCCCTCGGGTGGGCTCGAACCACCAACCTCTCGATTATCTGCTTTGTAACAGTCGAACCTGGATGATAATTAGAACGATGATTGTTTCGAAAACGAGGCAGAGATGCTTACGCGCTAGCCAATTGCGCCACGAGGGACAGGTGTCTTTAAGCTCGAATATGCTGTGACATATGATTGGAAGTGCTTATTTCGATACAAGTTACCCATACATTTTTCTCCATGTTTCTTTGTGGGTGGGTGAATTTGGTGGGGCGCTGGCTTAGCGAAGGGGTGATATTGGTCAATTGACTACCTCTGACCGAAATCCGGCTTGCAGTAAAAAGGCCAAGCGTCTTGAACGTCTAGCTATGTTGCTTGGTACTTTCCCATATATTATCATTACTTCTATTCATGTACAATTGCTTGGTATGCAAGAAGTTATCCCATCATCGCCATACCCATTATGTCTAGTGCCAGTACTGCCTCCGCGTCCCATTAAGCCGTTTGCCATTGACCTTGATATCATACGCACTCAACTTTTTGGGCCCTTCCGCTGTCAATGCGTGCCACATCTCCATCACTCCAGCTCGCTTGGCCGGTAGCATGCTGTATTGCAGGCTGTAAAGATTCTTGCGATGGATTGGGGGAACGAATTTGCCAGTTGCGAGGCCAAGTAATACACGAGGCGACATATAATGTTTCTTAATTCGGTGGCCAAGCTGGAAGTATTGGTGGAACATTGCCCGAAAAGTGAGAGGAACAGACTGGTACTTGTCAGTAGAGGTTTCAATCGTTTTCGGCACGAGTCACGCTTACCTTGAGGTAGATGTGTGAAGTTGGTGGTACTCTGAGGTTATTTGGCGCAGAGGTAATGAGTTGGGCATCTCGAAGCTCAAAACAGATACCACCTAGCATACGTTAGAATACATTTATGGGAGAGCATAGGCGGTTCCATACCTGGAAGTCGCTGAGAATCTTTGATTCGCAACATCAGAGCGAACAGAGGGAAATGGTTCAGGCATGCAAGGAGGGTGTCCAGGGCAGCTTTGAGAGAGATAATGGCCATGCGTGCACATGCGAAAGTGAGATAAAACACAATCACAGTTGGCAGCAAGAAAAAGAGTAGTGTGAACAAGATAGTGCCAAGGAGTAACTGGTCAAGATCGTAGTCGCAAGAGTCGATACGTTTCCTGAGCACATTGTGCTTCTTTCCACGGAAGAGTTGGAAAAGTGACAGTAGGATCGTGTATTGCCAATTGAAGATTCGTGCAGAGGCGAGGTAGAACGAGTAAATATGGAGGGTCAGTATTGAAAGCAGATCTGAGAAAAGAGCTATCGGCATGCTGGCGCCTGCAAAGCTGGAAAAGCCGATAAACCAAATAACATGAGGTAATACAGGTCGCAGTGTTTGGATGCAGGCAAGCCAATGGTCGATCACCCACTGTGGAAGACTTAGTACATGCAGAAACATTGAAACAGGGGTCATCTTACCAGAAAGAGGTCACCAAGAAAAGCAGCAAGCTCATTGTTGAGCTTCAAACCTCCACTATAAATCGGCAAGTCAGTTCATAATACCATATGTAGAAGGACTGGGGCTCATACGGCCAGTACATAAGCCAGTCAATTGTGCGTTGCAGGGCGTAGACTGAGTACAGACGGAGAAATTCGTAGATGGCTTCCGCGAGCCAGGTAGCGTTATCTATGATGAAACTTCCAAGCGCTATGCCGATGATGACCTTTTGGATTGGAAGTGGTCAGCAGCTTATTCAGGGAAAAGAAATGTACAATTGGTTACAAACATCATTGCACACCAGCCAGATTGAGTTGTAGAATCTGATATAATCTGGATGGCTATCTGTGACACTCTCCCAGTCTCTCTTCCTCTCACGTAATGTAACATACTAAGATGTGTTAGAAGCAACCCATAGACAACACGACAAAAAGAAAAATGTTAAGCTCCAAAAATCCAGCCCCTGCAAAGTTCAAAGTTAATGATAGTACACTCCCGAGAGCCGAGAGAGTATGTCCTTCAGAGTTGGTATTTGCCAAAGCCTCCAGCACGAATTGATGCTCTTGATGACCGTGGTGAACATAACAGAATAGCAGCGCCACAAGATGAAAGACGTAATCACACTCCAAGCAGACTTAGTGGCCCCCTATCGCCTGATTCAGGGTAGATCGTGACTTGAAACATGAGATGGGTTTGAGAAGACGAGATGCACCGCTATGGAGATATATGTGTGTGTCGATTGCCGTCGCTGGTAGGCTTCAAGCAGCATAGTTATGCAGCGAAGTAAATCGGAAATGTCGATTTGCAGCAATTAAGCGAAAACGATTCTAGAAACGTGGTCCACGATGACATCGACGTCGTTGATCAGACGGCGTCTGAGGTCTGAAAAGGTCGTGGTAGCAATGTTTGTAAGGAGACACAGAACATGAACGACAACGGCGATAATGANGGTAATGACCAGTGGTACTCAGGCTCCTAAGTGGTAGCATGGATACCGCCTGGTAGTCGCTGTAGGTGAATCTTGGTCTTCTCGTGATTTCTCAGGAGTGTCTTGCTGGGAAAGGGCTTGTCGCATGGCTTGCAATAGAACTTCTTCTCAAGGATGTTCCTGGCTTTATCCGGCCTAAGACCCTTCAGAATGTGAATGTCTCCGACTTGTCTCCGGTGCTTTGGGCCCTTCTTGTGCTCGGCAAGAGCCCAAGGGGTCTTGCAAGACATGCGACATGGGTTACAGTAGTGCTTCTGGGTCTCCATAACTTTCTTCACGGATCTCTTCTTGGTGGAAAGGAATCTTGCCCGGTCCTCGCGATAGTACTTCTTTTGCATGGTATTGTGGTAGTCGAGATAAGCTGCAAGATTTTTCTCCCTCTGACGTTGAACATGGTTTTTCGAAACCACTTTCATACGCTCAGCGATGTGGCGCTTGAGCTCGGCTGCTTTCTGCTCACGCTCCTCAGGAGTCAACTTGAAATCACCCTTGACACCTTCACGCAGGCAGCTGTGGGAACAGAGACCATCGTACGGCAGAGTATCGACAGGTCAAGGACAGAGTCGGAGCAGTGCATCATTGCTGTATGTGCTACTCATTGACCAGAGTGCGTGTGCCAAAGTGGCTTCGAGTGCGAGGAAGAACAGGCGGATGACCGGTTGAAATGCAGGTGATGGAATGGGAGTCCAGGCAAGGAATCCTCTGCTCGTGATGGTGAACCCATCATGAAGGGAAATATCGATGTTAGTGGGCAACCACAACTCATCTTCGTACTGCTTGAAGCGTGCCTTGAAACCGCGGTCTTTCATGTAGAAGAACCAATGTAGACTCGAGGGCGTGATCCTGCCTTTTCAAGAACGAGGAGGTAAACAGCACATCTCTTCTCGAGTTCGGTAGGAAGGGATTTCAGCCATGCAATGGTAGGTGGATTCGCAGATCGCAAGGTTTCGAAGAGACCATCAGCAAACGTCAGGCTGACAGCAGATACAAGCTCTGCTTGGACCACAAAGCTAGTGAAGAAGATGCCGTAGAGTGGATTCTTGACTGTAGCTGATGTGATGCAGTCCCATGTGAGGAGCAGGAGAAGTTGAAGAATGGTGTTGGTAGCCATCGTGCGCCACGAGACACAATCACCGAGACGAATATGCTGAAATGCGTCCGAATCGACACTACCCATTCAATAGAGATGGTGGTCGAGTGCGATGAATCTGACGCTGTCTGACGCCAACGACTGGTAGGTCCTCGATATGGTGCACATCAGGATCCTTGATCTTATTAGCAAGCAATCTTCGCAATCGAGAGGCTATGAACTCACTCAAGCAATCTCAAATAGCCACAGGTCCAACCTTGTTGACTATGGTCAAGAGCCTCACACCGAGGCCGCCGATACGCCTTGACGCTGGGTATCTAATCAACCTATGACCTTGGTGGTAGAGTAGGGATCAGGCTTACCTCTCACCTTGCAGCACAGGAGAAGCTCGCAGTTTGCCTTGTTGACTATGGTACAGTGCTGAAGGAGTTGTGTTGTTGATGTAGAAGTTTGTGAGAGTTGTGAGAAGAATGAGGGCAGAGGTAGAAGATATAGGCATCTCCTTGCAAAGGGCAGGTACGCCCAGCTAGCAAGTCCATCTTCACCAGAAGTGAAGGCACCTGCAAAGCAATGTGTGCTCAACAAGGTAGTGCAATCTCATGTACCGCTCAGCTCCAGGAAGGTACGTCCCAAGGAAGGAACGTCCACAAGCGAGTCCATTGTCGAATCCAGTGTGAGGACATTGAAGGAGCCAGCCATTGTTGATTCCAATTTGGCGACATTCGGGGTATTTGGCCAAGGGAATATAGAAAAAGAGAAGGGAAAACTTACTTGCAGGGGCCAGTACGAGAATTGGAGAAGACGGATCTCCACTTGCTGAGCTGTTGCTGAAATATCCTTCAAAGCAGCATAATCCGGCTTAGCCCTCCACTCCAACACCAAAAGCAAAGTCTCAGCAGCTATCCGATGCCCCAACAACCCAATTATAAAAGCTCGTCGTATTATTGGGTACAGATAGACAGTGATAATCTGCCAGATAGCCAGGACTACGAAGTCTTTCATTGTTGTGGCAGATTCCACAACACGTTCTGATACGCTCAAACTTCGCCTAGATCGCCTACCAACAAGCGAGATATTTTTCTGAAGGAGCGCGTGCAGTTCGGATGAACAGTTAATTTGATTGACAATTCTCGGAAGGGCAAGTTCTTTCGGTGAGGCGGGATGTTTGGCAACAGTGTGAAGTTTTAGCTTTTCGACCAGGGCTTTCACTTTCATCCGATTCTTCAACTCTTCGCGTTCCTCTTCTGCATCAACGGTACCTGGTGCATGAGTTGCCACTTCGGACTTATCTCCCAAAGCCAAAGATATCGGGTTCAATGATATGTATTGCATTCGGTGTGGTAGTGGCCTGTCGAATCCAATGATCTGTATTGTGGATGCCCTTGCGCAGTATATCTGGGGTGTTTTGGAACTCGACCCTATGACCGCATGCATCTGCAGATTTTCAACTTCGACCCCTGGGGTATTCGCAAGTCCCAGAACATGCATTGACGTTTGTCCACATAGTTCATGTATTCGTGCGATGGGGTGCGCGGCATTTCGAAATAAAGTCCCAACTTTCAAAGCATTTTCTACACTCCGCGCCTGGCTCGACGTCAGTCAATCCCTGGTTGACGACACTCCCATTACTCACGTCGACGTCCTCCAGTATTGCCACGACAAAAACATCCAGCCCTGAATTCCTCCATCCCACAATTACGCCAGGGGAGTCGGATTTTGGTATGTCCAGGGGCCAAAATATCCTCATGAGCCCATCATGCTCGGGCATGACAGCTTTTTCTCTTCGAATGTCCCTCTAGAATGATCCTCGCCGACGAAGTTGTTCCCTCGCAGAAATCCCTGCACTTCCAGCTCGTGGATGCTACAATTGCATTAGCTACCTGCAATGCGTCGAGGACATTTATGCCCACCAAGTCTGTTTCTCTCGAGGCGAGCCTTTCTACTGGGATTATGAAGAGAAAGAAGAATAAGGACAGAATGGCGAAGCCTTTTGCCGTGCGCGCCTACGGATCCAAGATCAGAATCCTGTTGTGGCAGTTGGATAGAGCTTTGGGACTTACGACAACACCGTGATCCCAGGCGAATATCGCAAGATCATAAAGTCTGGTAACAAGATCCCACCTCGCAGTGATGTAGCCGGCTACGAAGATCGCAAGAGTGAGGATTGAGAAGGGGTGCATGAATCTCTACTGGTTGCTTGGGCATCACCGTTCTCGTGGGTGGTATCCTCTATTGTCTGGCTCTTCTTGTGTGGGGAGCCGACAGAACAGCTTGCGCGGACTTGAAGCTTGAACTTGTGGCTGGTGCTTGAAAATCGATAATGAGAGTGAGACAAGTTATCACAGAAATCGTGACGTTATGATCAGATTGGAGCAAACTCTCCCATATTAGCGATGAGGAGACGAGGCTCTCGGCATGTTGTAAAGTGGTACAGAAATGAGGAGGCTGATCCATAAATGCAATTTCCAAGTTCCCCGTCTTCTCACGATCTCGCAGGGGTCGAAACTAAGCCTCGTCACGTTACCCGGATTATACCCACTGACCCAGAACTTACCTAAAGTCAACAGAATATAATATGTCTTCCCTTAACTTTATTGTGTCCCATACTACTCTCATGAGCCTTCAATACTGGTGGAAAGGGATACTTTTTGATTCGAAAATATTGAATCATTTCTCCAGAGTCGCTGGAGGGGAGAGAGAAATCTTTGGGGCATCTCCGCTTCAGAAGTTCTGCCTTTAAAATGCTATACCTATCAATATTTAGAGCAGTCTGATTTCCAAGGTCTATATACACAATATGGCGTCCTATGTGAGAGTCGAATGAAACCATTTCGCTCCTCTTTCGAATGGCAAAATCTAGCTAATTTTAGAAGTAGAAAAGTTTGCACAAGGTCGAGGTCGAACTGAAGTATGGAGTTGTATTGTGGTTCATACTATTATGTAGACATATGAAGTAGAACTCATTATGATTCATAATGCCTTGTGAAAGGAGTTCGCCCGTTGCGAAGGTCCCACTGTAACGCCAACCCAATGCCGCTACAAGTACTGTACAAATCGGGAACAACCAAAATACCAACACTTTTACATCCTTATTCTTAGGTGCCAAGTTAGTTAGTCGTTTCTAGAATCAAGAACTTTTGCTTACATTTTCGATCCATAAGAGCTGCATCGTTTTCCTTGTGATCTTCTCTAGCCTCCTCCAACATCTTGTCGATTCCGCGTTCTTTGAGAGCAGTCTAAATCAAGTTAGATGTGTTCGGTTGAGAACTGAAAGGGTGGCTGACGGTTAAGCACTTCTTGTAATCCTTGAACAGAGGAGCACATTCATCTGTAGTGCCTTGTCCCCGTAGATATTCTGCTCTATCGTGAGTCAAGCTATCCTTAACAGGAGGCGAATGACCAACTTTCGCTATACCATTTCAGGAAGCAGGAATCATAACGTCTATTGGCCTTAGTTAATTACTAGAGAAGATATGACCTGAACTTACTCTTTCACCTCGTTGCATTCCGGAGCCAAAGACGCCGACATTTTGATATCTGTTTGTTGAATGAAAGTGACTTGCGGCAAGGCCAAGAAGGCAACATTGAGACGAGGCAGCGGCGATAGCTAGCGCGAGGCTGAGAAGCTAAAGTTTATTGTTGACAGGGGTATGATTTTTTGAAGGTCTACAATTCCCTTTGCGAAGCATTTCATTACAACAAACTCAGAGCATCAAATTTTCGGCGATGGACGAAACAAATGATTTCAAGTCTTTACAGGACCAGCTGCAAGCTGCATTGATTTCAACGACACGAACCACTGGCCAAATATCTGCAGAAGATTTAGGTTTCCATCGATCCTTCAATCCTGAAGTTGGAACCGCTCTCGACGAACAAAGCGAGCGCGTGCTTGCTCTGGCAAGCGCATTACTCAAATCCGCAGCTTCAATATCAGATCTTCGGGCGCCCACTTTAGAGGATTCTGACGATGTAGAGAACAATTGGCGCAATGTGGTGGATGTTGTGGATTCTTTGTTGGAGAAGTCAGATACTTGCCTCGATGAATACACTGGTGTGATCAAGCGCAAGGACACAACGACCGCCGAACCCTCGACTCAGGTAGGCAATTTTCCCCCTCAATTCCCGCCAGAAGCTTACGATACACAGATACCTTCGAGGTCCAAGAAGCAGGGCGGAAACACATACAGAAACCAGAATCTGGTGAAGCCTCAGCTAGCGTTCGATGTCAAACCTGACAATAATGATGAATCGCCTTGGAAGCCTCTTCTGACCTCGAAACCCCATGCTACGATCCCCCTCAAAGATAGCCTACCCACTTTCACGAATGATTTCGGCCAAATACAGTATGACTACTCCATTTTTCTTCCACAGCTTTGTCTACCTCCGATTCCTTCTATACCTGAGGGCTTGACAAAGTCACAGAGAACGTCATTCAAAAGACGCAAAAAAAGATTGAAGGAGATGGGAAACACGCTGTCTCTGGTCAGACGAGACAATACTGACACATTTTTCAGGCACCGCCATCCTTACGAGACAGAGATCTTGAATCTACAATACCCCGAATCGATGTACCAGAAAGCAGAACCCATTCCGTACTTGCCTTTCGAAAGTACTACAGCAACTTTCGTAGATACGGAAGAGGGTGTCTCAGAAATGCTTGAAGAACTCAAGGCAGCTACTGAAATTGCGATTGACCTAGAACATCATGATCTGAGATCCTACGTTGGTTTAGTTTCCTTGATGCAAATCAGCACTCGCGACAAGGATTGGATCGTAGACACTCTGAAGCCATGGAGACAAAATCTGCAAGTCCTGAACGAGGTTTTTGCCGATCCGAAGATCGTCAAAGTATTCCATGGAGCCTATATGGATATCACATGGCTTCAACGAGATCTCGGCCTTTACGTCGTTGGTCTGTTCGATACTCACCATGCAAGCCGATCTTTAGGTTACGCTGGAGGAAGTTTGGCTTTCCTGCTCAAGAAGTTTATCAACTTTGATGCCGACAAGCAATACCAAATGGCCGACTGGAGAATCCGGTAAGAAGAAATCAGGGTCATTTGAACGAATACTGACATCACAGACCGCTGCCAGAAGAAATGTTCTTTTACGCCAGAGCTGACACCCATTTCCTGCTATATATCTTCGACAACATGCGAAACGAGCTAATAGACAGGTCAAAACCTGAGATTCCAGATGAGAACCGTCTAGAAACTACACTTCAGAAGTCCAAAGAGACCTCTCTCCAGCGCTATGAGCGCCAAGTCTACAACACAGATAGTGGAAAGGGGCCTGGAGGATGGTACTCACAATTACTCAAGACGCCATCGCTTCTAGATAAGGAGCAATTTGCTGTCTTCAGAGCCGTCCATGAGTGGCGAGATAAGATCGCGCGAATAGACGACGATAGCCCAGCTTATGTTCTTGCCCAACATGCCCTACTTAGCATTGCAAAAAACCTACCTATGGATATGGTTGCTCTGCTCCGTCTAGCCCATCCTGTCTCTCATGGGGTCAAATCTCGCGCGGGAGAACTGTTAAATCTTGTCAAAAACGCTCGATCCCAAGGTAAAGACGGACCAAGCATGATGGACATCCTGCGGCCTGAAAACGCAAACCCAGCTGCGAAGACGAAAGCCAAAGCGTCGTCTCCAAGTTCAGGTCCAACTGTGACTGCAAAGACCCTCGTCGCCGTAATGGATGAAGGCGACCTCCGCAGCGACAACTCCACCTTTTGGGGTGGTGCATTCGGAAGCAGTGTCTGGGACGCACCTAGCACAAGTCAACCTCAAAACGACAATCTCCGCCTGGCCATTCCCCTCCCACCCCTCAACTCGGAAATTTTTGGCACTCCGCAAGGCTTCGCAGAACAAGTCGAAATCGCGAAGGAGACGCCGCTGCCACCTAGCCCACCAGCCAAAGAGGAGAAGAAGAGTGATGAACCATTTACCCTCAAACGTGGCTCAAAGCGCAAGAGCGAAGTCATGTCTGAAGCCGAGGAAGGAAACGGCGAGTTCGACATCTCGCTCGATACCGAAGAGCAGCAGAAAGCAGCTGCCAAACGCCAGCGGAAAGCAGAGAAGAAAGCCGCAAAGAAGGCGGCGAAGAAAGCAGCGGAGGAAGAGGCAGCTGGGGAGATGGACGTTGATATTGAAGATGCGGAGGGGGCTGCTGACGAGGAGGATGATGATGAAGTCTTTGATTACACCAAGGCCGAATCAGTGTTACATGGGAAGAGAGATGGTGAGAAGGACGGGAGGAAGAAGAAGCCATTCGATCCGTATGTGAAGAGTATGGATGCGCCGAAGGGGATGAGGAGGTTACAGACTGAGAGAGCGGGGAAGAGTCATACATTTAAGAGTTGAGGGAGGAGACAAGGCGTGAACAATCACCGGGTAGCATGATATGGCTGCGCGGACAGCAGGTCTGGCCGTAAGTCCTGGGACGGGGACTATTCGGGCATTTGAAACGACAAACCCACATATGTGGTATGGAAATCGTGGATAAGTTAGATGTCACTTGTGTTATCTGATATACCCATAAGTATTCGAAGCGTAGAAACCTGCGGCCTTCAAAAGCTTCGAAACGGTAGCTGCTCAAATGCAAGCTACCCGAGAGCCACCACTTTCCAAATGCATTGATGACTACAAAACTTTGACAAGTGACAAGCGAGTGCGAAATGTGTAATTAACAATAAAATGGCAACCGAGACGTCACTCGGGTACTTCAACAGTCCAGCCATGCGAACATTTGGCAACTAATTTGCCCGACTGTAACATCAAGAACTAGCAATACCGCCCAGGAGTCTAAGACACAGTATAATCGTACCCAAATTACCACATAGAAAGACGGAGCAGGGCATGCAGATGGGTTTGAGACAGCACAAGATGAGAATGTGCAATGCAAGATGAACAGAGATCAGAATATGCTCAGAATGCATTCTTAGTCAGCTGTAATGCCGGAAGACAAAGTCAACATCCTCACGACGTTCATCTCACGTCTGGAAGCGACGAGGTCCTAGTTTTGTTTTGACAGAAAAGACTATATTTTCCCTTCAATCAAGACTTCTTATAGCCATACAATGCAAATAAGCAAACCGAAACCTGTCACCTAGACTCAGACCCAATCGTAAACGCCCTCACGAGTGACACAACCATAGCTGTACACGGAATGGTCCTCCGACAACCAACCCTAACATGCAAGCTCTCAACCGCATAAGACTAGACCTGCGACTAATATGCGCCAGCCAGATAATCCATACATACTCCCAAACACCAGCCATGCACATGTGAATCGAAACCATAACCCAGTCTCGAGTCCAGGAAAAGTACTGTACACTTCTATCCGCATCATAGAACATCAGGCTTCAGTAAGGACAGACGGCCTAGAAGTATTGCAATTCTCCCGTTCCGCCTCCGCCTCCACCTCCCTTGTTCGCACCTCCGTTCTTGGCTTGCATTTGCTGCTGATATTGCTGGTACTGCTGGAATTGTTGTTGAACAAGTTGCTGTGGAGTCTGGTACTGCTTTTGCAGAGGTGGGAATTCCTCATATGAGACCGCAGCATTGTAGGACGGGGGTGCAGCATTTGGTTTCTCTCCAACATCGTCGAGAGACCTGTAGTTGAAGCCACCTCCACGACCCCTGCCCCGACCACCATTACCCCGACCTCCTCCTCGTCCACCACGCTGGCCATTGCCACGGAAATTGTTGTTACCGCGCCCACCTCGTGCTCCACCGCTGTGATTCTGATGGTAGCCCCGATTACTAGAAGGAGTACTGTTCCCGTTTCCAAACTGGCCGCTTTCTCGCCTGTTTACGGTGTCATCGTCAGGCGCATGTTTGCGCTTGTGAGTCTTTGTTGGGAAAAGGCTCTCATACTCATTTTCTCCTTGATCTTCCTCCTCGATCCGGAGCAGCACTTTCTCTCCAACGATACTCTCGAAAACATACTGTTTCTCTGGTGGCACTGGTTGCCAGTTCTGTATCTTACCTGCGTCGATAGGTCTTGCGCCTTTGCGCAGAGCTAGAACGACAATAGGAACGGGGTTCTCGGTGTAATACTTTTTGGTCTCTGGCACAGGACGTACACAGGCGGCCCAGATCTTGTTCTCGTAGACAGCTGTGCCGGTGACTTCCCAAGTTGTCTTGCTGCCCATGCCACCTACTTTCTCGAGAATGCTGGCCTGGCATGGCCGCGGTGTGATGAGGACGTTGTTGGCAAGGAACTTCATCTCAGTGTCTGGCATGCTAGGTGGTAGCTGAGCTAGAGTAAGCAGCTTCTGAGTGTCAGTGTTGCTGATCAAATAGCCGGTATAGAAAACTGTCTTCTTGATCTGAAGACGTTGACCACGCTTGCCATTTGTTATAGCAAGGTTGTGGTCATTGATGATTCGTTGAACTTCTGCAGCTTCTTGGACAGGATCGAGCTGGGTAGCTCCATCTGCAACCTGAACGACTTCTGCAGTGATAGGACCTCGAGTTGGGGTACCACCAATACCATTCTGACGTTTGTTGTAGTCCATGAAGAAATCTCTGAATCCCTTCGTATGCTTCACCCTGTCTTCATAGACTCTGATCTCGTCCGCACCCTTATATGTCTCCATCAAGCTCTCCAAGAAGACTTGCTTGAAGTTCATGGTACTCGAAAATCGCTGGTTATTCGGACCTGCCGCAGGTTTCAAGGATATGATATCGAACTCGAGGCCTTTAGACTTGACCATCTTCTTTACCAATTCCGCGAACCCGTTCTCGGACCGACCAGTGAGCAGAATCGAAAGTGCGTCTTTTTGTTGCATGCTCAACTGGATGAGCTCGACAATTTTCTCGTTCCACCATCCTTCCCACGCCCGGGGCTCTTCCTTCTCAAGACCCTCGCCGGTTGCGGCAAGTATTCTCGAGTCGTGCCACCATCCACCAGTCGCAAACGTGTCTTGAGATTGCAGGAAGCCAATTGTAGGACCGTTCCATAGCTTAGGATTGGGGAGGGGGCTGTTGAACACTAAAAGATTTCAGCAACGGATCAACATGGCTAGAAGGAGTGTACTCACAGGTATTGTCGAAATCGTAGACGTGCAACGCCTTGATAGTGTGGACAGCTTCAGTGAGGTCAGTATATAACAGCAGATACTGGAAGAGCACTACCTGGTAGCTGATCTTTATCTGCAACAGACCACCTGTTGAGAGCCGTCAATGTGTAAGGAGGTTGAGGCCCGTTGTTGTTGCCGTGTGGGTAGCTGCGTGCCATTTTCGGGAAGGCTGCGCTCACAAAACGCAGCTTATTGAAAAATCCAGACACTTTGGAGGGGACTTGAACGCGATTGTATATCAAGAGGAGAGGCGGAAGTTTCGGTGTGGTGGTATTGGAAGAAGGTGAATGGTTGCGGAATCATTGATCAGTCGCTCCGGTTGTTCTTCCTGTCGCGAACATTTCTCAGCCTCGCTTGGCTTGGCGGCAGTCGTGATGTCTTTAGCTGGTGCTGGTGCATCTTCTGAAATATCTCCGGCTAGCTTCATTTGCTCGACTAATATCATGACTTCACTTCCAGCAATTCGTCACGTAGCCTCATCTGCTAAATCGGCATTGAGTTTCATTCATATTCAATGTCACGTCAAACCAGGTGCGAGCAAGCAACGAGAGGGAATCATCTCAGTTTCGGAATCCATAATCGAAGTTTGTGTATCTGCCCAGCCCAGAGATGGCGAGGCCAACAAGGCTGTCAGGGAACTTTTTAGTAAAGTAAGCTAATTTTCAAATACCAGAGACGTTCTAGCCCTGATCATCTGTGTAGGTGTTGAAGTGTCCCAGATCAGACGTGGAGGTTATCCGGGGCTTGAAATCCAGGGACAAGACAGTTGCTATTGCTGGCTTGGGTGTTAATGGGGACGAGCAAAGTTGCATTTCCAAAATAAGAGACCAGTTACAGAGTGCAGTTCGATGATATCCCTTGCAGCTCGGATGAAATTTACTTGAAAATTTCAGAGTATGTTGGAGCTCTCTAGTATGGTGCCCACCGGCGACGCCCCTTTGAAAGGTCGTCCAGCTCGTCAGCTACATTTTCTTCCTGGTCATTTGCCAGTGTTCAAATGTGAGGCTTCGTGAACGACCTAATTTGTGGCTACAGAAGTTTACAGACCAGTCTGAGGAGGCTCGAGAGACCTTGTAGTAGCGTCTCTGGTGTGGTGGACGCCGACGCCAATTTTTACTTCAACAGGCGACATCCGAAAAGTCTTGATGTTCAAATTGAGTTTGAAAAACTTGTCGGACGTAGAAGTCAAAGACTGGTGAACAAAAGCAGTACCCAAAGTACTGTTTCGGGCAGCCTGGAAGTACAGAATGGAGGGGAAAACTGATCGCAACTCGAATCTTGGAGTATACGGAGATCACCACAGGGATGGAAATGACTTGCCTGCTGGTTCTACAAATGTTGCTTTTGAACCTTGTCTTTTCTCCCCGATGTCCCGGATGCCAAGAGGCAGCAGGGTTCGGAGGCTAGCTATGTTTCAGCCATACCTGTAACACCTCTAAAATCCGTCCAGCGTGTCTGGTTTGTCGTCTGAACTTTCTTCTCGCTTTGATGATGGCATGGCTGACGTGCAATTGCTATGATCTTACTTGTAATTTGTTATCGCCAGCCGCATAGCTGAATGGTGACTTCCTATTGGCTCATGTGTCCATCATTATTTATTATCATTTTACCTACCCTGGTCGGTGGGGAAGCGAGCTCCATTGAGATTTCGAACCCTTGTCCGCCCTCGGTTTGGAGATTTACGACTTCGATTTTGGTCGCAGAATAATGAGTGGGGGTATGGATATGAGCTGAGCATCTTATGTTCTCCCCGCTAGAGCAGTTAAAGGATCGCTTTAATCCAAGTGAAGCTACCCTCTAAATTCGACGCGCAAGAGCATAATGTAACTTCCGAGTTGCTGTTGTCAGTGGTTGAGCTACCTCTGGCTTCAGGGTAGCTGTCTCCCGGGTGCAGCTGAACCTCGGAATTTTGGCACCGACGAGGCTGGTAAGGAATGCCCCCCTCCTTCGCATGGCAGCTCCAGAGTGTCGATTCGTACAGCCTATGCCAATAACAATGAATCTTGCTGCGCCAATGTAAGTGCGGGATTGAAGATATCGCCAAATATCAAATGCGGAGCAGAGTGACGCTGATCGCGGTCCCTAAGCGCGTGAGTGTCAGTTAAAGGAGAAGATCATCCGGAACTCTGGAGTACGCGGGCTGATAGGCCGTCAACCATGACAAGAGCAGCAAGAGGAACAGAGGGATTCGGCATGCAAGCTTTAAGCAACCGATCAGCCATTTCGGGAGCTGTGATCCGTGCCGTTGTGGTCTCTGTCAATATAGCTCGATGTTGTTATCATACGACGATAACCTCACTCTTCCTTTCAAGGACCTCTGGAGCTTCAAGCTATGAGCAGATGGACATGCATGAGCGATGAGCGGAAGCGAACATGGAGATGTTAGAGTTTGCCGGGGGGGGGGGGAGGGGGGCGTTGCGTTCCCTCCTGTCTGTCTTGTGGCGGGGCCTCGGATGTGGTTCAGGGTGGTTCAGACGTCATTTCTGGGGTCCCAAGCGGCTGGGATTTTTGGATTTCGGCGAGAATTGGCACTGCACCACCCAACCCAACCTTGCCACGCGAGGCAAAGGAGCAAGGCTTGATATGAAAAGTCGAAGGGTGAGGACCCATCAAGAAGATGCAGCACGACGCGGTGAGCAGCGCGGGGAAGGACGCCGAGCAGACATGACATGAATAGATGGAATAGAAAGATGCAGAGGCGTGCAGATGGTCCTGCAGAGCTGGGTTCTGTCACAATGATAACGCGACTTTGACTTGTACAAGTATTTGCTTCTTCTGTTCACCTGGCTGGCTGCGCTCTGCAAACATCTCCAAAGTGTGATGATGATCTTGTCCGAATCTGATGCTCGGCCGGATCGCTTAAGCTGTGTATGCAATTTAGGCAGATGATAGTGAGCAGATGGGCTTTATTAAAGTCACCCCTTTCACCACCAGGTCCAACAGTGGGTGCACGAATTCTGTGCGGATTAGTCAGCCCCACCAAAATATAATGAGGTTCCAAAAGCACGATTTTTTGACTAAATGACTATATTACATAACAACATCACCATCCATGGCCTCTAATAGGTTTCCCACCTGATTTTGCTACTAAAAGACATCGTCTAGGTAAATCAGCGATGCGATCTCGTATCTCTTGCATCGTGATTTTGTC